>BNJT01000123.1_pt1:0-542500 | contig 577836 bp, 620 predicted proteins | sample 8540491 | NCBI WGS metagenome assembly BNJT01 (sample SAMD00202455, study PRJDB9452) | human saliva metagenome | host: Homo sapiens | reverse complement strand
CCGCTACCCACAAGTCATCCAAGCACTTTTCAACGTGCCCTGGTTCGGTCCTCCAGTGCGTCTTACCGCACCTTCAACCTGCTCATGGGTAGGTCACATGGTTTCGGGTCTACGACATAATACTAAAGCGCCCTATTCAGACTCGGTTTCCCTACGGCTCCGTCTCTTCAACTTAACCTCGCATCATATCGTAACTCGCCGGTTCATTCTACAAAAGGCACGCTCTCACCCATTAACGGGCTCGAACTTGTTGTAGGCACACGGTTTCAGGTTCTATTTCACTCCCCTCCCGGGGTGCTTTTCACCTTTCCCTCACGGTACTGGTTCACTATCGGTCACTAGGGAGTATTTAGGGTTGGGAGATGGTCCTCCCAGATTCCGACGAGATTTCACGTGTCTCGCCGTACTCAGGATACTGCTAGGTACAAAGACTATTTTAAATACGAGGCTCTCACTCTCTTTGGCTGACCTTCCCATGTCATTCTTCTATAATCTTTGAGTCCACATTGCAGTCCTACAACCCCGAAGAGTAAACTCTTCGGTTTGCCCTCCTGCCGTTTCGCTCGCCGCTACTAAGGCAATCGCTTTTGCTTTCTCTTCCTGCAGCTACTTAGATGTTTCAGTTCACTGCGTCTTCCTCCTCATATCCTTAACAGATATGGGTAACAGGTAGTACCTGTTGGGTTCCCCCATTCGGAAATCCCTGGATCATCGCTTACTTACAGCTACCCAAGGCATATCGTCGTTTTGTCACGTCCTTCTTCGGCTCCTAGTGCCAAGGCATCCACCGTGCGCCCTTATTAACTTAACCTTACTTTTTTGACCTTTCAGTCATAAACTCTTATTAATACTACAGCGTTTTCGGTTTATTTTCTTGTTACTATTTGATATAGATATTCAATTTTCAATGTGCATTACTTGGTGATCTCTCACCAATGGAGCCTAGCGGGATCGAACCGCTGACCTCCTGCGTGCAAAGCAGGCGCTCTCCCAGCTGAGCTAAGGCCCCACAAGACCTCTCAAGACTAAACAAGACCAATGTGCATTCCTTATCCTTAGAAAGGAGGTGATCCAGCCGCACCTTCCGATACGGCTACCTTGTTACGACTTCACCCCAATCATCTATCCCACCTTAGGCGGCTGGCTCCAAATGGTTACCTCACCGACTTCGGGTGTTACAAACTCTCGTGGTGTGACGGGCGGTGTGTACAAGGCCCGGGAACGTATTCACCGCGGCGTGCTGATCCGCGATTACTAGCGATTCCGACTTCATGTAGGCGAGTTGCAGCCTACAATCCGAACTGAGATTGGCTTTAAGAGATTAGCTTGCCGTCACCGGCTTGCGACTCGTTGTACCAACCATTGTAGCACGTGTGTAGCCCAGGTCATAAGGGGCATGATGATTTGACGTCATCCCCACCTTCCTCCGGTTTATTACCGGCAGTCTCGCTAGAGTGCCCAACTAAATGATGGCAACTAACAATAGGGGTTGCGCTCGTTGCGGGACTTAACCCAACATCTCACGACACGAGCTGACGACAACCATGCACCACCTGTCACCTCTGTCCCGAAGGAAAACTCTATCTCTAGAGCGGTCAGAGGGATGTCAAGACCTGGTAAGGTTCTTCGCGTTGCTTCGAATTAAACCACATGCTCCACCGCTTGTGCGGGCCCCCGTCAATTCCTTTGAGTTTCAACCTTGCGGTCGTACTCCCCAGGCGGAGTGCTTAATGCGTTAGCTACGGCACTAAACCCCGGAAAGGGTCTAACACCTAGCACTCATCGTTTACGGCGTGGACTACCAGGGTATCTAATCCTGTTTGCTCCCCACGCTTTCGAGCCTCAGCGTCAGTTACAAGCCAGAGAGCCGCTTTCGCCACCGGTGTTCCTCCATATATCTACGCATTTCACCGCTACACATGGAATTCCACTCTCCCCTCTTGCACTCAAGTTAAACAGTTTCCAAAGCGTACTATGGTTAAGCCACAGCCTTTAACTTCAGACTTATCTAACCGCCTGCGCTCGCTTTACGCCCAATAAATCCGGACAACGCTCGGGACCTACGTATTACCGCGGCTGCTGGCACGTAGTTAGCCGTCCCTTTCTGGTAAGATACCGTCACAGTGTGAACTTTCCACTCTCACACTCGTTCTTCTCTTACAACAGAGCTTTACGATCCGAAAACCTTCTTCACTCACGCGGCGTTGCTCGGTCAGACTTCCGTCCATTGCCGAAGATTCCCTACTGCTGCCTCCCGTAGGAGTCTGGGCCGTGTCTCAGTCCCAGTGTGGCCGATCACCCTCTCAGGTCGGCTATGTATCGTTGCCTTGGTGAGCCGTTACCTCACCAACTAGCTAATACAACGCAGGTCCATCTGGTAGTGGTGCAATTGCACCTTTCAAGCAAATATCATGCGATATCTACTGTTATGCGGTATTAGCTATCGTTTCCAATAGTTATCCCCCGCTACCAGGCAGGTTACCTACGCGTTACTCACCCGTTCGCAACTCATCCGGAAAGAGCAAGCTCCTTCCTTCAGCGTTCTACTTGCATGTATTAGCACGCCGCCAGCGTTCGTCCTGAGCCAGGATCAAACTCTCATTAAAAGTTTGAGTTCTCACTCATTTCTGTCACTGACAGATTTATTGTTTTTTTCATTGTTCAGTACTATAACCTTAAGTTATAGTGCCCTGCACATTGGTTCGTCTTGTTCAGTTTTCAAAGGTCTTTGTCGCGCTTACGACAACTATATTAGTATATCACAGTCACTTTTCTCTGTCAACAGGTTTTTTTAACTTTTTTTAATTCCTATTTCCATCAACCGCGATACACCCATAGTCCGTACGGGATTCGAACCCGTGTTACCGCCGTGAAAAGGCGGTGTCTTAACCCCTTGACCAACGGACCTGAGCTTTTTCAACTCTTTCTATTATACCCACTTTTAGAATCTTGTCAAGAACTTGAGATAATTTTTTTATCTTTTTTGTTTTTTACAAAGCAAAAAGCCCACTGTTGTAGGCTTTCTGTATCATATATCTTAAAATTAAAGCATCTTGTTGTAGAATAGATTTTATATAAGTTATACTTCATCATACTTTATAAAAGTTGATTCCATTAAGTTTTTATAATTCCTTCATTAAATAGAGTAAATTAAACTTCACTCAATGGTAGACAAATTAGAGTACAAATTTCAAGATTAATGAGTTCAGCAGGCAAGCAGAAAGTACCGTTTAGGTGCTTTTTAGTTTTCCTGACTTAATTCCAATATGTCTATTACCTTTTGAACAATTTCCCTATGCTGTGGATAATTCTGAATTTTTAATAGAAGCTCTGTCATCTCTGTATCTTGTACTACCGAATAAGGTAAGAAAAAATCGCTTAATCTAATATCTAAAGCATCTACAATCTTGATAAAGGTTTCTAAAGATATATTTCTATGTCCATTCTCTATTTGACTAATATAAGGAACGCTTAAATTTGTTCTTTCTGCTAATTCTTGTTGTGTAATCTTCTTTGAAACTCGTAAATCTCGGATTTGATTACTTATATTTTCTAGTATGTCATTCATCCTCTTGACCTCTGTGTTAAATCTACTATCTATCTTATAGATTAAATAATCTGGTTTACACTATCTATAGTTAAATTTTTAAAAGAAACTTACTCTATGGTTTAAATTTATGTGTTATAATTATAACTATAGGAAAAAATTGATTTAATTTATTTAATCAAAGTTAAAGTGCAGGAGTTCATATAAATGATTAAAAAGCTCAAGGAAATGAGCAAAGAACAAAAAAAATACAACATCAAGAAAGCTTTTACCTATACACAGGGAGAGAGAGTTCCCCATAATGCCAAGAATTTGTTCCAAAGCTTGCGGAAGCAGTAGATAAAACTGGGACAACTGTGTATTACTTGGATAGTGAGCATATAGACAAGACTAGTTGGAATAGCTTCAAAACAAATGTAGGTTTCAAAACAATCCCCAATCTCACTTACTTCACAAATGGTACAGCATATGACATATTACCAAGAGCAAGTCAAGCTAGTGTTGAAGTGATTGAATCATTTATAAGGAAGGAATAAATAATGAATACATACAAAATACTTAAGGACAATATTGAAACAATATATCTAGGTAAGGCTGATGGTAGCCTTCTAGAGATAGAAAGAAAATACTTCGACTTCCTTCCAGAGGTCGGAGAAGAGGTTGAAGTTTTTGCCACTGATGGAAACTACATCATTACTAGAAAACTCATAATAAATTCAGATACTCCCGATAACACTAAAACGTTGAAAATATGGGGATGGATTTGCACAGCAACTTCTCTGCTCTTCTTTCCTTTTATTTTTGGAGTAATAGGTATTGTTTTAGGATATCTCATCAGAAGCAGAGGTGATAAAGAACAAGGAACTGTTATAATGATTTGTGCAACTGGTGCTATGATTTTTGGAATGTGGTTAGGAGCCATTGTTTTTGGGGGGTAAATAAATAATGAATAAAGGAAAAATTTTAAAGATAACTGAGAACACATTGTACATAGGTTATACAGATGGAAGTTTGAAGGAAATTCCTATTGAATCTTGTGACTTTGAACCAAGCATAGGGGATTATGTAGAGTTATATGGTGATATTGCTATAAAGGTTGAAGGCAGTATTGAAAGTAGCACAGTTAAAAAGCAAAATTCTAAAAAAAGTAAGATAAAACCTATTTTAATAATAGCTCTCGTTGTCAGTGTTTTATCGGTTAGTGCATATTTTATAGTGAATAAAGTGACTACATCACAGAATATCTCTAGTTTGTCTAAGCCCTCTACATCGTCATCTAAGAGTGGCTCTAGCTCTTCTTCATCTCAAGAAAGTAGCTCCGGTTCTACAAAATCTTCAATATCAGAAAAGATTCCTGAGTCTTTATTAACAATCGACGATGAAGAAAGGATGGATACGCAGAAATACTCCTCGTCATTTAGCTATGATTCGTGGGTTCATGATGAATTTCCTCGATATGCGAAGGTACGAGTTACTGGAGAAGTTTTTCAAATTAATCAAGACCCTGACGATAAAGGTATTCTACTACAAGTAATTTTAAATGATTTAAGCGAAAATTATGGTAAAGTAATCTCTGTTTTTATTCCAAAAGATTACTTGGGAAAAAGAATAGTAGAAGGTGATAAAATAATATTGTATGGGCAAAGTTATGGAGTCTGGCATTACAAAGCAGACAACTCTTTAATATCACGTCCATTTATGATTGCTTATTTGTATGAAAGAGATAAATAGGAGAGTTTATGAATACAATAAGAAAGTCATAGCCGAAGATGACCATATAACATTGTACGGACTAGTAAAAGGAAGACAAAGTTATGAAACGGTCTTTAAAGCCATAAAAACACTACCTCTCATGGTTGCTACTGATGCCACACTTATCACGACTCCATCAGAAGAAAAGCACACAGAAAATACAACGCAAGAAATTGATACACAAGCTATTCTACACGGAGACTACTCAAGTATAGCTGGTACTTGGAGGAATGAAAAAGGAGAATGGATTTCATTTGATAATAACGGTTTAACAAGAGGAGAAAAAATTGAAGGAATTTATCTTTCAAACGAAAATACCTTACACCTATCCTTACGTGCAGGGTTTGTTGGAGCTTCAATGGGAATATATCCCCCTGGAACAAGTATACCTATGAAACGATTTGAGAATAACCAAATGGTATCAATCGAAGACCCAACTGATAAAAGTAAAACTAGAATTATCATTACTCAAACACATCCATCTGATGAAAAACCTGTCTACTACAAAATAGACTAAAACATCATTCTCTATACTTACAAAATTTTCCTAGTTACCTGAAAATCCCTGCAATTACTCATTGCAGGGATTTTGTATATCCTTTATATCACATGAACCTCCTTCAGACAATTCCATACTACTAACACATTTTTGAGATAGAGAGTTAATCGGTGAATAGCAAAATTCACATACATCCTTTACTATTCTATTTTTTAATCAACCCTTAGAAATCCCATTATCACGCGCATTACTAACCACAAACACAAAGAGATAAATTGATACAATTGTACAGTAAAAACTGATAGCTAAACCAAGTCAACACTACAAAAATATAAAATTCTATAATGTAAAACCTCTTTAAATAGCTATTTTTATTCTCTAACTTATCTCATAAGCATACGCCTTTATGCCGTGAAATCAAATTGACAGTAAGTAGACACAAAATACGCTAAGAACGTCTCAGACGAAAGGCTTTAGTTTTTCGGATGGACAGTTCATTTGTATGAGAGTGCCTTGTTTCTTGCTGTCAATTAGACCATGGAATAAATTAGGCGTATTTGGTACTTAACAAATCGTTTCACTCCTTTGCTTATGGCGGTCTAGTCGTTCACACTTTGTAGTAATGTAGTAAGACATTTCTCTACTTATCCTTATTATATAATTCAAACTATTTTTACAAGAATAATACTACAATACTACAAAAGGAGTAAATAACTAGGTGTTATTGCCACTTTTGCCTGTAGTTACTCTGTTGACTCTAAACGTACATAGACACGTGTTGGACTACATGTACTACAAGGTCGCTTATTCTGCACAGCTATAAAATCCTCACGATGGTCCAGTACATCACGGATTTTTGAAGCATGTTTGCTATTTCGTCTGCTACCTGTTTTTTCATCAAACAGTATGTAAGCTAGTTCACTTGTGTAAGTACTAGTAACTAAGTTTTCCCCAGTTGCCTTCCAATACTCACTAGTTTCTTTCTCATACCCTTTCCAGATATTATAGTATTTCTTTCTTTCAGATAAGTTATATCGTTTCCAACAATCAGGTGCAAGAAACTCATCCAAGAACTCATTTATTAACACCCTTTCCACATCTTCTTCTTTGAAATCAAATTGTATCTCTTCCAATTTTTCTGAAGTCGTTCTACTTGGAAACATAATTCCATTATTTTCAAATAGTATTTTAGCTTCAGCAAGAACTTGCAAGAAGTAATTGTCAGAAACATCCATTGGATGCTCCTCCACAACATATTCCCCACAGTTCAAAGGATAGAATCTTCTTTCAACTCCAAAATCACTGAGAAATGCTTTAGAATTTCCAGTTGCAATAAACACATTATGTCTTAGTTGTCGTTTATGTGTTTTATACAGTTCCCTACACATATCGTATGAAGCACTAAGGAATCCCTTAATTCTATTTATATCAGTCTGCTTAGTCCCTGTAATTCAGGAATTTCTACAACACATAAATATTTAAGCATCCTATAGTCTTCTTGTGTTTTCCCAAATGAAATAGGAGTATCAGTAAAAGCATCAGGCAATAAACGACGAGCTACTGTACTTTTTCCTATCCCTTGTGGACCAATCAAGACAGGTACATTATCAAATTTGATACCTGGTTTATATACACGTCCAATTAGACCTGTTAAAAACATCTGGGATACCTCACGTGTGTATATACTATTCTCACACCCTAACAGTTTATGAAAGAAGTATTTCACACGAGGTACTCCATCCCAGTCAACACTTTCAATTCGCTCCTTTACAGGATTAAATATCCGTCTACGTGCCACATTTAAAACAGCACTATCAATGAATTCCCTTCTAGGAGCAAACTGAAAATATTTATCAATGTACACCAATAGCAATGAAGTGTCATTACTATCCCATTCCCCTATTTCAGTTCCCCAAGGCGTGGTATGTAGTTTTTCCACAGCTCCTGTGAACTCATTGTAACCTAATAATTCCATCTCAGCTTCAAACGCTTCTAAGATGAGAACCACATTTTGAGGTGAACTGACAGGTTTCCCTAAATTATTGAGATTAAATTTAGGCATGTCAAGAACTTTATCCTCTGTCTCCTGTTTTTTAAAAGTGAATGTCATACACAATTCCTCCTGTTAATAAAATAATTACACTATATAGCGTAATTGATAGCAATTGAATCAAAGATTCAACATGACGACAATTTCCTATGTATTTCAAGTAATCATAGGAAGTTTCAGCTATATTTATTATTTCTTCATACAATATAGTTAATCCTTTTTAGTAGTTGAGAGGAACTTCATAACATCTGATTTCTTATAGAATACTTTACGAGTTCCTTCTATTGGTGGACAGTATCGGATTAACCCCAAACGCTCCCACTCATGCAGAGTTACTAAACTAATACCTAGTTCATTGATTAACTCTTTCTGTTGTATCAGACCAAAGAATCACTGTGAGGTGACATCATTGCGCGTGACAGATAATTGTTTATTAAAAATTCAATCCTTCCCAACAATGCTAGCTCTGCTTCTTGTGATAATATTCCTTGTGGTATCACATATATACCTCCTTTCTTGTCTATTTGTACATAACAATTTAATTAAACTTTTACAGCTTGCCTTTTACCTAGGTTTATTAACTTAGGTTATTTTTGAATTTATCAGTTTTCTATTTACTTGTCAAGATTTTTCTGTTAAAATATTACTAAAGTTATTAAACGGAGGTTAAACATGATAGGAGCATATCTTAAAAAATACCGCATAGAAGGCGATGTAACTACTAAAAGCCTTGCTGAAGACCTGAAAGTTTCTCAATCTTATATCTCACAAATTGAAAATGAGAAAAAGATTCCCAGTTTAACTAAACTCTTTGAAATTACTGAAAGTATTGCTTCTTTCTCTATAAAAGAAAAATGCGAACAAGACGGTTTAGAGTTTGATGAATACTACATTAGATATCAAGCATTAGCTAGCTCTTATATTGATGATATAATCAAAAATATCAACATGGATTCAGTTCATAATGATAAAGAGAAGCAACTTTTAAAAGATTTAATTGAATTAAGAAATGGTGAATCTATATTCTCAAAGTTAAAAACATACAAAGATATTAGCCAAGATATTATCAGTGGGGAAAATATCAAAATTAACCTTGATTATATCTTTAGGAAGAATGTAAAAATAACTATTGATGGTCAAGCACTCACAACTGAAGACTTAACCGCTCTACAAATACTAATCGAAGGTATTCGTTCTAGACACAAATCATAATATCTATTTTCATAACCTCTTACAGCTTGCCTGCTGATGTTAGAAAGGTTAAAAAATGAAAATAGCAGAAATAAAGAAACAAAATGGTAGCACTGTATATCGTTCTAGAGTGTATCTTGGTATAGATTCACAAACTGGAAAAAGAATACAAGCTAATCTAACCGCTAGAACTAAAACTGAATTGAAGAAAAAAGCTCAATTAGCTAAAGCTGATTTTCAAAATAATGGTTTTAGTAAGAAAGAGAACATTCCACTAACAAGCTATGAAGAGGTAGCTCAATTATGGTGGGAAAGCTATCAACACACAGTAAAACCAAACACACAAGATTCTGTAAAGAGACTACTATCTAACCATGTGATTCCTTTATTTGGGTCTTATAAGCTAGATAAATTAACTACCCCTACTATTCAGCGTATTGTTAATCAACTAGCTCTACGTGCTAACAAAAGAGAAGACGGAGCATTTCTACACTATGATAAAATTCACGCGCTAAATAAACGTATCCTACAATATGCTGTGACAATGCAAATTATTGATATAAATCCAGCCCGTGAAGTTATTCTTCCTCGTAAAATAAAAAAAGGGAGAACAAAAGTTAAGCACTTTAATAACTTAGAATTAAAGCAATTTCTCAGTTATTTAGAAGAGGCTGACTTAGCAATATACAGAAATATCTATGAAATTACTTTGTATAAGTTTCTTCTCGCTACTGGTTGCCGTATTAACGAAGCCTTAGCTCTACATTGGTCAGATATTGACCTACATAATGCGACTGTAAATATCACAAAAACACTAAATCATTTAGGTGAGATTAACAGTCCAAAGTCTGAGGCAAGTTATCGTACAATTGATATTGATGCACAAACTATAGAGGTCTTAAAAGTGTATCAAAAAAGACAAAGACAAGAAGCTTGGAAACTTGGTCGAACTGAAACTATTGTCTTCTCAGATTTTATTCATAAATACCCAAACAATAAAACACTATCAACTCGTTTAAACACACGTTTCAAACATGCTGGTGTACCTAATATTGGATTTCACGGTTTTAGACACACACACGCTAGTCTCTTATTAAACTCTGGAATACCATATAAAGAATTACAACACCGTCTAGGTCATTCTACATTAGCTATGACTATGGACACTTACAGTCATCTCTCTAAAGAAAAAGCAAAAACAGCCGTCTCATTTTATGAGAAAGCTGTTAGTTCGTTATGAGTGATGACAAAAATGATGACAAACCCAGAAATCAATGTTTTAAGACAAAGAAAAAAGCCCACTGTTGTAGGCTTTCTGTAAGATATTTCTTAAAATTAAAGCATTTTGTTGTAGAATTCAACGATAAGTGCTTCGTTGATTTCTGGGTTGATTTCATCACGTTCTGGCAAACGAGTCAATGAACCTTCCAATTTTTCAGCATCGAATGATACAAATGCTGGACGTCCAAGAGTAGCTTCAACCGCTTCAAGGATAGCTGGAACTTTTAATGATTTTTCGCGAACTGAGATTACTTGACCTGGAGTTACGCGGTATGATGGAATATCAACACGTTTTCCGTCAACAAGGATGTGACCGTGGTTTACGAATTGACGAGCTTGACGACGAGTAGTCGCAAGACCAAGACGGTAAACTACGTTATCCAAACGACGTTCCAAAAGAAGCATGAAGTTGAAACCTAGGATTCCGCCCTTGATTTTTGTAGCTTGTACGAACAAGTTACGGAATTGTTTTTCACCCACTCCGTAAGTGAAACGAAGTTTTTGTTTTTCAGCCAATTGCAAACCGTATTCTGACAATTTAGAACGGTTGTTTGGTCCGTGTTGTCCTGGTACGTAGTTACGACGTGCCAATTCTTTACCTGTACCTGTAAGTGAAAGGCCAAGGCGACGAGCTTGTTTCCAAGATGGTCCTGTATAACGTGACATATGTATGTCCTCCTAATATAAATATAATTTCGGCGGAAATAGTCACTTAGAAAGCCCTGATTCGTGCAGATGCCCTTCGCCTAAACAGCCAAGGTTACTTGTTATAAGACACCTGTTGACGAGCTTCATGCTTTCCTGCTGCTATTTCACACAAAGGCTATTGTACCATGAAATACTATATTTGTAAAGAGATTTTTTTTAGTTTCATTTCAAATCAAGATGAAATGTAAACGTACTTCCTAATCCATGCTGGCTTTCTGCTGTTATTTCACCACCAAGTTGATGAGCTAGTTCTCGTGCAATCGCAAGTCCTAATCCATGACCACCTGTCTTCATATTACGCGACGTCTCTACACGATACAGTCGGTTAAAAATTTTTTCCAAATCTTCAGGAAGAATACCTTGACCCTCGTCTTTCACACTGATTATCAGCTCTTCTTCTGTTAATTGAGCAAGAACTTCAATCCTAGTTCCAGGTTCTGAATATTTAAATGCATTGTTTAACAAATTGACTAGAATACGAGAGAGTTTGTCATAATAACTCTTGATTTTCGCAGACTCAGGCTTTACTTGAATGTAGACATCTCGCTCCTCTTGTTCAATCTGAAGTTGAAATTCACTCATCGACTCAATCAACAGCTGATCTAAAAACACATCTTCGACTTCTTCGTCAGCTATATCTTGAGGCTGAGCGTTAAGAGTCAAAACATCCAATTCCTCGACTAGCTTGTTTAAACGCTCGGTTTGGCGACCAATCGTGGTTAAGTAATGGAGTCGTTCCTCTTCCTTGATTACTCCATCTAGAATGCCTTCCACAGTAACCTGAATAGAGGTGATGGGTGTTTTAATATCGTGGGAGAGCTGCGCAATCATCATTCTCTTTTCTTGCTCACTCTCATCAAGTGATTGAAAGGTATCTTGTAAATTGCGGGACATGTCATTAAAAGCCTGCCCCAACTCTTGAAATTCTATCGGCCCTTTGGTTTCAATTTCTGTGCTGAAATCTTTTCCAGCTATATTCTGAGCTTGTTTTTTCAAATGTTTCAGAGAAGAAAAAACAGGTGACAAAAGAAAGATGCTCACTGCAGCGCCAATGAAACTTGCAATCAAGGTCATTCCAACCAGAAAGTAAACTTCACTTTTCTCAATCAACATTCGTTGGACTGCCCAGAAAACGACTAAAATCGTTAGTAGAGTCGAAACTAGATACCCCACTAAAATATAGCTTTTCAATTTCATTTTTTACCTCTCGGTCTTTCCATCTTATAGCCCAATCCCCAAACAGTTTTGATAGCAGGAGTGTTTAAATTCGTATACTTACTCAACTCTTGTCTCAAAGCATGGATATGAACATTGAGTGTATTTGTATCATCTACATAGTCCTCCTGCCATACCTTTTCGTAAAGTTCAGTCTTTGAAAAGACTCTCTCAGGATTGCTGGCTAATATCCATAGAAGTTCAAAAGATTTCACTGTCAATTCCAAAGGCTGGTCTCCAATGCGAACCTCATGAGTCACATGGTTGATCACTAAGTCCCCAAACTCAATCTGCTCGGTCTCTCCGCCACGACTAAGGCGGCGCAAGATATTATTCACTCTCAAAACCAATTCCCGTGGGCTAAACGGTTTAGCTATAAAATCATCCGCCCCCAAACTTAATCCATAAATCTTATCCTGTTCGCTTGTCTTAGCAGTTGTAAAGAGAAAGGGTTGATCAGGAGCAATATACTGAACTTCGCTGATGAAATCATAACCGTCCATATTAGGCATCATGATATCTGTGATAATGAGATCGATAGATTTTTTTCTAAAAAGTTCTAATCCTTCCTTACCGTCATGGGCAACTAAAACATCGTAACCTGCCTGTAAAAGATAGCGATTTTGAATATCTAGAATATCTATCTCATCATCAACCAACAAAATTGTCTTTTTCATCTGACACTCCTTTGACAAAAACAGTGTTATACTTGCTTTAGTATAACACTATTTCCCCTAATATTTAAATGATTTGTACCTTAATCTTCTCTTTTGACTTTCCAACCCAAAAATCCAACAAAACCTGCCAAGGCTAGGCCAAGGATTCCAAGTCCAGCTGTAGCCGTTTGAGCTTCACCAGTATTTGGTAGCATCGCTTTAACATCTTTTTCATCATATTAGCCATTGGGCTAGAAGCTGATTGATCTGCTTTCATATCTGACATATGGTGATTTGTACCCATCATACCCTCAGTCGTACCTGTAGAGCCTGTTTCAGAAGGCTTCGTATTCATCTGACCTTGTTGAGATGGTATTGTCCCCATTTCTTTTCCACGAAGCTGAATCGTTACTTGGCGAGTAGCAATCAGATTGGTCAAATCAGGTTTGCCGTCTTTAGCGCCATAGACTTTAACAGTAGCTAGATATGTATGGGTTCCGTTAGCTCGAAGTTGCTCCAGCAAGGCCTGACCATCTTTGCCAACCGTATTACCATTCAAATCTACTTCATAGAAATATTGACCTTTAGCCAAGCCTTCAAGTGGCAATAAAGCAGGATTTTTATCCATTCCATTGTCTGACCAAGGGGCCTTGTCAGAGGCTTTCAAGATATGGCGAGTCAACATACCATCACCAGCAAAGAACTCATATGGAATGACTTGGTTGACACCAGCTGTAAATGGTCCTGGGAAATTAGCTCTATCCAAGTAAGAAGCTGGGACATCTACTGTATCTTTGGTGTTGTCAGCCACACCCTTTTGCACTTCAACTGGAGTGGTCAAGCCATTCAAATTAACATCCAAATCCTTAGTCGCCACAAGATTTGTTAAGTCAGCTTTGCCGTCTTTCGCACCGTACACTTTAATAGTAGCTTTATAACTCTGCGTTCCATTTTGTTTCAAGAGGTCAAGTAGCTCTTTGTCAGATTTACCTTGAGTACCTGCCAAGTCTACTTCATAGAAGTAAAGACCTTTGCTCAATTTCTCTACCGGTGGGAGAGCAGGATTTTTAGCCGTTCCATTATCTGACCATGGAGCCTTATCAGAGGATTTCAAGATAAGGCGAGTCAACATACCGTCACCAGCGAAGAATTCGTATGGAATGACTTGGTTGACACCAGCTGTAAATGGTCCTGGGAAATTAGCTCTATCCAAGTAAGTAGCTGGGACATCTACTGTGTCTTTGGTGTTATCAGCCACACCCTTTTGAACTTCAGCTGGAGTGGTCGTTGGTTGCGCTTCACTGGCTTCACGGTCTTGTCCAGAAACTGTAAACGTAGGACCTTCCATAGGTTTAACTGCATCTTCTGTTTGTTTCTTAGAGTCAGCTTGTGCTTGCACTTCTTCTTTTGGTACTACTACCGGCTCTTTAGCAGTTGCGTCCGCTTTTTCTGAAGAGCTTGTGGTATCCACACTTGCTTGAGGTGTTGGATTAGACTGTTCTGAAGAAAGATCTACATCTACTGCTTTATTTAGAGCCTCTGCTGATAGGTCGCCCTTTTCACTCACCGAGGCGTCGTTTGACACGACTTGGGCAGGAGTCGGATTAACGACATCAGCACGTGCAGAACTTGGTTGACCGACTAGGACAAAGAAGCCACTAGCCACAACAACTGAAGCAACACCTACACTGAGGCGGCGAATAGACCAACGAGTATATCTCTGATTTGGATTGAATTTCATAGGATTCTCCTTAGAGTTTTCTTTTTTTTTGATGACTCTAGTATAATCTCCTAAAATTAAAAAGGATTAAGAAAAAGTTAAAATTTTTCTTAAATCCTTCTTATAAAATACTTATATTGACTCAATAGTCACTAGAAAAAAGAATGGTCATTTCTCTTTTAATCATTGAGGTGTGCTAGATTATCTAAATATTGGTTATTGATTACTGCCATCATATAGCCATCAGCTTTCAATAGATTATTCGGCCCAAATTGAACATCCAAAGGAGCATTTTCATAGTCACGAAAACCAAGAATATTGAGATTGTATTGTCCTCGAAGATCAAGTTCACTTAGACTCTTACCTGCCCACGACCTTGGAATTTTCATCTCAACAATAGAGACATTTTTGTCCAACTGAAAAACATCAACGCTGTTATTAAATAAAATAGTCTGTGCCAATGAGCGCCCCATTTCAAACTCTGGTGAGATGACTGAATCTGCGCCAATTTTTTCAAGGACTTTTTTTGCTGTATGGCTTTTAACCTTAGCAATAACAGTTGGCACTCCTAGACTCTTGCAATGCATGACTGCAAGCACACTAGATTCTAAATTTTCCCCAGTTGCCACCACAACTGTATCGCAGGTATCAATTCCTGCTGAGAGCAAGAGCTCTTCATCTGTTATATCTCCAACAACTCCACGTACCAAGACTGGTTCGAACTGATTGATTCGCTCCTCATGGTCGTCAATGGCGATTATATTTATATCATGCTGAGCGAGAGCGGTAAGTACACTACTCCCAAAAATACCCAAACCTAAAATTCCAATTGTCCGATCTGACATAGTTTATCCTTTCTTATCCTATGGTAATATCTGCTTTCATATAGTGGATCATATCTTTCTTATCTGGTTGATACTCAGCCAAACTAACTAATAGCGTCAGTGGTCCAATTCGTCCGATAAACATCAGTAGCATGACAATGCTAAGAGCTAATTTGCCTAACTCTGGTGTCAAATTTGCAGTTACTCCGACCGTAGCAAGGGCAGAAATTGTCTCGAACATGATGTAGATAAAGCGCGGATTCCCCTCAGCTGTTATTCCTACTAAGATTAAGCCCGCTAAAAAAGTTATCAAGAAGATGATAAAGACACTGAATGATTTTTGGACTGTCCGAGGTAAAATTGTTCTCCGAGCTACATTGGCATGGGGTAATCCTAAAAGTTCACTGCGTGCAAAGACCAATAATACAAAGAAGGTCGTGATTTTAAGCCCCCCGGCTGTTCCACCAGGCGCCCCACCGAGAAACATTTGTAAGATATAAATCAGCAAAGTAACAGGCCGAGCCTGGGTGTAATCAATAGAAGCAAAACCTGCCGTTCTCATGCTAACTGTTTGGAAAAAACTGACTAGTAATTTATCAGGGATGCTGAGATTGCCAATCGTTCCCGGATTGTTCCACTCTATCAAGAGGGTTGAAACTGTTCCAGTAAATAAAATTCCAGCCGTCAAGAAGAGAACCAACTTGGTATGGAAGCGAAGCCGACGTTTTTTCTTGCTCAACTGTGTAGCCAGGTCAAACCAAACCATAAATCCTAAACCACCTGTGATGATCAAAGCAGCAAGCACTAGATTAATCAAAGGATCAGTTTGAAAAGCTACTAAACTTGTACTTCCAAAATTATCAAAACCAGCATTACAGAAAGCTGAAATAGCTACGAAGATAGAGGTAAAAATCCCTCGACCCCAACCAAATTCCGGAACAAAACGAAAACTTAACAGGACGGCTCCTAGTCCTTCAACGATAAAAGTCGTCAAGAAAATCGAACGTATGAAAACCATTAAAGACTGAGTTTCTCCATAACTAAAGCTCTCCAGAATTGTTTCACGACTACGAAGACTTAGCTTTTGCTTACTTTGAATATAAAAGACCCCTATAAAGGTCATGAGACCCAAACCACCAATCTGGATCAAAAACATACAGATTAACTGACCCCAGATGTTATATGTAGTAGCTACTGGTTGAGTAAAGAGTCCTGTCACACAGACCATGGATACTGCTGTAAAGAGATGGTCGAAATAGGTCGCTTGGGAGCTTGTTGCTTGCACAAATGGCAGATTCAAAAGGAGAGAGCCTGCGAGAATAACCAAAGCAAAACTTAAAAAAATTCGACGAGCCGGTGATAAACGCCCCAAGGTCGTGTTTGTTTTTTCCGAAAATGATTTGAATAACATAGCTACATTGTACCATAAAACAGTTAAAGCAGTCACATATGACTAACAATTTCAAGACAGAGTTCTAAGGCCTTGTCAAAAGCTTCCGAACCCCAATCGCGGCTATCATAATTTTCTAAATCGGCTAAAGAATCTGCGGTAAAGAGCAACTCTCCCCAGACAACCCCACGTAGCTGGGCTACTGCCGCAAGAGCGGAGCACTCCATCTCCACAACTGCACAGCCTTCTTCCTTGCGATAGGCAACTTTTTCAGCTGTTTCTCGGTAAAAACCATCTGTCGACCAAGTCATAACCTCTTCATAAGGAATGCATAGTTGTTCCAAGACCTGCTCGATAGCAGAAATCGCTTCTACATGAACATCCATATAACGAGAAGGTGACGCATAATGGTAACTAGTTCCTTCATCACGCTGGGCCCGGACTGGAACCAGAAAGGCATTTTCTTCTATATTCGTTAACACGCCACAAGTGCCAGTAGAGATGATTTTCTCCACACCGTAGCCAATCAACCAATCCATAAACTGAGCTGCAGGAGCAGAACCGACAGGAGCTTGGGCTAGACACACTTTTTCGCCTTTGTAGTCTATGACATAAACTGGATAGGTTTTAGTGGCAGAAACAAACTCCCCTACGCACTCTGCTTCTATTTCCTGAGCATAGCGGTCAATCTCTTCTTCCAAAAATGCATAGATGCACTTCTTTGGCAACTTCAAATCTAACTCCTCATGCGTTGGCATAAGGACCGCTTGGGGATTGTCGTCAAACTCTAAAATGGGAATCGCATGTTTTTGAATCATAGAATACCTCCTCTAAATTTTTACTATTATAACAAAAGCTAAACGAAAGTCAAGTTGGGAGAAAAACTTATCTTAAGTAGGAAACAACAATTAAATGCTTTTTCCTCTACTAACAAAATTGCTAAAACTTAGGAATTAGTTTATAATAGATTGAATTTAAAAAAGGGAGAAATCTTATGAAATTCTATTCATATGACTATGTTCTCAGTCAGATTAGTCAACAGAATTGGACCATGATTATTGTGTCGACATTCTTAGTGATTGTGACTGGATTCTTTGCATTTAAGGCTTTCAAAGATAAAAGAGGGAGTAAGTTCCGTGAATTATCGCTCATTTCTATTTTGACGTTAATTGCTTTTGTATTGATTAGCATTACGAATTTTCAAAACAGCCAATCCAATGATAATCAATTTCGTAGTTCCTTACACTTCATCGAGATTGTATCAAAAGAGTTAGGTGTTGATAAAAAAGATATTTATGTCAATACTTCAGCTACTACTGATGGAGCTATTATTAAGGTTGGCGACAATTTTTATCGCGCCATTAGCGGGACTGACCAAGATAGCTATTTATTAGAAAAAATGGAACTCTATAAATCAGATGTGGAACTCGTGGAGGTTGAAAAATGATAAGCTTTTTTGCTACGATTGCAATTAAATTGGCCTTGGGGCTACTTTCTCTTGTTTTTGTTATTAACGTAACAGGTAAAGGAAATTTAGCACCAAGTTCTGCAGTAGATCAAATCCAGAACTTTGTTCTCGGGGGTATTATCGGTGGGGTTATCTACAATAGCTCGATTACCATCATCCAATACATTGTTATCCTCATCATCTGGACTATTCTCATCCTGCTCCTTAAATGGTTGAATACCAATATTTCCTTTTTCAAACACTTAATTGACGGGAAACCAACTATTATCATTAAAAATGGTAAGTTAGATCCTGAAGCCTGCCGCTCAAAAGGTCTTGCAGCTGCTGATGTTGCTCTTAAACTACGCGCTCAAGGAATTTTCCAATTGAAGGATGTCAAGAGAGCTGTGATTGAGCAAAATGGACAGCTGATTGTCGTAAGAATGGGTGACGAAAATCCTAAGTACCCAGTGATTACAGATGGTGTTGTCCAAGTTGAAATCTTAGAAACCATTGGCAAATCCGAGGAGTGGCTAACTGAGAAATTGAAAGAAGAAGGTTTCGAAGAAGTCTCAAATATCTTTATTGCTGAATATGATAAAGGTCAATTGAATGTTGTAACCTATTAAAAAAATAAACTGATACTTTTCGTATCAGTTTTTTGCTTTTTAGCAGAGAAGGGTATATACTTAAATTAGTATCTGATGTAATTTAGATAATACAAAAAATTAACGGAGGTATCCCCCATGTCAATCGAAGAAAAATTCAACCAAGCTAAAGGTTCTGTTAAAGAAGGTTTTGGTAAATTAACTGGCGATACAAAAACTCAAGCAGAAGGAGCTGCAGAAAAGGTAGCTTCAAAAGCTAAAGAAGTTGCTGAAGATGCTAAAGAAGCTGTCGAAGGTGCAGTATCTGGCGTGAAAAACATCTTTAAAAAAGATGGAGAATAATTCTTTCTCGTCCTAATATCCTAAAAACTCTTATTCCAAGCTTGTAATAATGCTAGGGATAAGAATTTTTTCTTTAAATTATTAGGTTTTTAAAGCGGTTGAAACCTATGTCCTGATTTAGAAACATAAATAAAGTGACTAGCTAGTATTTTTTACGACCAAAAAATATAGTAGAAATGCCGATAAAATAAGGATTCCTGCAAATTTGTGGGAATCCTATTTTCTTTTGCACACTTTGTTTATTTAAATTATTTTGTAAATATTTTTCTTGTTCGGTTTTTTATCAATAATTAGGGATATAAAAGCCGGCAAAACCCTTGATTATTATACCGTTGACAAGTTTTTCAAAAACCTATATAATAGAAAAAAGTTTATTAAAAAGGGGACGTATTTTGAAAAAATTTACTATTTCACGCAAACAAACTTTAATTTTAGCATCCGTTGTTTTAGGAACGGTCTTCACAGGAACGACTATTGTTTCAGCTGATGACGTTGCTCCTAGCACAACCCAAGCTGCTCCTGCAGCTACTACAGCCGCAAAATCACCTATCACGGCTGCAACAGAAGAAATCAACGCCAAAGCCAATACACCAGTTGTTCCTGCTGATAAAGCAAAAACTGGGGATGTTATCGCTGTGGACGTTAAAAAAACTGGCCCATCTGCTAAAACAGACGGTGCAGATACAACCACTACTTCAACAGCAACCATCAAAACGACTAGCTTAGCCGATCAAGACACACCTGTTGGCACTTCAAAACCAGTCTCTTCTACCAAGACAGCTACATCAACCAAAGAAACAGCTGACTACACTGAGACAACAACTGAAACCGTCAACAAAACAACTGTAGTCGAAGTGACAAAAGAAGCCGATGTGGTCAATAAAAAAGAAGTTCAAGGAACATCCGACATCGTCTTTGTCATTGATAAATCAACTTCAATGGATTCCCACATCAATGATACGATGAAGAATGTCGAGACCTTCGTTCGCAATCTGTCTGCTAAAAATATTCAAGCTCGTTTAGGATTGGTTGAATACGAACGATCAGATCGTACAAAATACCACGATTTTAACGGATCAAAATTCACAACAGATCCAGAAAGCTTTATTTCTGCTTTAAAAGCAATCAAAACCTACGGTGGTTATGAAAATGCTACTGTTCCATTGCACCATATCGCTACTTCAGCAGATTATAACTGGGGGACTGGGGCAAACAACCATCGCTTTGCTTTCGTTATTACAGACGAGCCAATCGATATGGATACATTTAAGAATGCTCTCCCAACAAAAGAAGTAACACTGAAAGCCCTTCAAGATGCAGGTATCTCTTTGACAGTGGTTGGTAAAACAGTTGACAAAAAAAGACTTTGATCCATTGGTCAATGGGACAAATGGTCTTTACCTAGATATTGACAAAAACTTTGCTGACTTGTTGAACGTTCAATTTGCCAATAAAGTCGTTGAAACCGTCCAAAAAGGTCGTGTCTTCAAGGTACAAACAGACAAGTATGAGTTGATCTCAAAAACCCACCGTGTGGCAAAAGCAAAACCACAAACTCCTAGCACCCAAACGCCTGCAAAACCGACCGTATTCACACCTGCTAAAAACGAGCCTGCCAAAACCGCAGTCTATATCGCACCAGCAGCTCTTCCTCAAAAAGAAGCAAGTCTTCCAAATACAGGAAGCAAGACCTCAACTGCCTTGACAACTCTTGGCCTTGGTCTTCTTAGCATGGGTGCTGCCTTTGGCCTCTCTCGTAAAACAAAGAAAGACTAACCTGAAAAAGCCTAATCATCTGATTAGGCCTTTTTCAATCTCTATTTCAAAAACTCTACCATCCATTGCTCGAGGCAATCCATAAACCGTTGGACAGCTGGAGATATCTTTTCTTTTTTAGGGAGGGCCATCCCAGGGAAACGAAGCGCTTCGGACTGAGCCATATAGCCGATATCTCTCAGAATATGACGATTGGGCATGGTGCGGTCTAAGACTAAAGCGATACCCGCATCCGCCTTTTCCATCCCTAAAATAGTTTTAATCATGGTTGATTTACCAGCACCTGAAGGACCGATTAGACCAATGATTTCCCCAGACTGTAATTCAAAACCAACATGGTTTAACACAAGTTGTTGACCAAAAGATTTTTGTAAATCTTGTAAATGTAGCAATGTTTTCATTTACTTTCTCCTAGGTGAGCGAGCACTCACTTTTTAAAGGCAAATCTATTATAGTGAGTAGACACTCACTTGTCAAGTAGAAAGTAGGAAATTGAAAGAAACTCTCCCTTCTCTTTCGAGAAAGGAGAGTTTATTTTATGGGTGTCCGCCAGGGCCACCATTTCCTTGAGGACCACCACCAGGTGCTCCTCCGCCTCCAGGCATAGAATTAACAATCTCAGTTTGTTTCTCACCATTGAGGTAGATGTCTCCACCTGTGTAGGTCGCTGTTCCATCAAAGTCAAAACCAGTTTGACCAGTCATCTTAATAGTTCCACCTGTGACAGTGATATTACCATTTGAGTCAATCGGGTCTGTGTCCCCTTGACCAACTTCAACTGTCAAGTTCCCACCATTCATGGTAAAGAAAATTTCACTTTGTTGGACATTTTTGTTGGCTGCATTGACACCATCGTCCGTTGAATAGATGGTAATATCCCCGCCGTTAATAGTGATTGACTTACCTTCAAGCCCTTCTGTAGAGTTCTTGACTGTATAGGTACCGTTATCGATAACCAAATCACCTGATGCATGGATACCATCATCACCAGCAGTAACAGTGATAGTATTATCAGAGAGATACATGGTTCCAACAGATGTATCGTCATCATTGTCTACCTTGACGCCGTCCTCCTTGGCATCGACGGTCATGGTCGTTCCAGTGATGTTGAGTTCATCATTGACATTAAAGGCATCTCCGACTGCTGTGATATTATAAGTCCCACCTGTGATATGAAGCGTATCGTTTGCTTTAATACCGTTATTTTTCTTACCATCTACATTGAGGGTCCCTTTACCATTGATGGTCAAATCTACTTTAGAGAAGAAGGCTGCATCGGCCTTTTCATCACTATTAGTAGCAGAATCTGACAAGCTATTTGTAGTTCCATCTACTAGGGTCACATAAACATGACCTGCTGATTTTGCAGAAATAGCAGCATTAGTATTGGTCATGGCGACGCCATTTAGAACAATGTGTACATCATCAGTCTTTCAGCTTCAATTTTGATTTGAACACCGTCAGATTGACCTGAAATCACATAGGTACCAGACTTAGATATTGTAACAGTAGAATCTGATACGGCAACTCCTTCACCTGATACCGTCGCTGTTGATCCTGACAGTGTTACAGTTGATGCAGACTTTTCATCATAAGAAGTATCATAGTCTTTATCCGTAAAATAGCTAGTTTTCTTAGCGTTTGTAGTTGATGTGGTGCTTGTTGCGGTATTGCTAGTTGTTGTATTTGATGTTGACTGGGCATATGCTGTCACCAGTGCTAGAGTTGCTATACTCGTTAATAAGAATGTCCATTTTTTTGCTTTCATACTCATTTCCTCGTCTTTCATTTACATGATCCTAGTCTACGGGAGTTTCCTAAAACAAGCCTAAATTTTTTCTGAAAGTTTTCTTAACCCCATCCGAACTTCATTAATACTCATTGTTTATGGTAAAAAAAGAACAGCATTTTGCTGTTCTTTTAGTTTTCTTTAACTGGAATTTCCTTGATAACTCGTGCTGGGTTGCCTGCCAGAACTACATTGTCACCAAAAGATTTGGTAATGACAGCTCCTGCTCCTGCAACAACGTTATCACCTAGTGTAACACCTGGAAGGACAATAACCCCACCACCTGCCCAGAAGTTCTTACCAATAGTAATGGGTTTCCCAAATTCTAAACCTGAATTTCGTTCATCTGGATCCAGTGGATGAAGGGGTGTTAAAAATTGGCAGTTAGGACCAATCATGGCATTGTCACCAATGGTAATAGGACAAACATCCAACATGGTCAGATTCCAATTGGAATAAAAATTTTCTCCCAAATAGATATTGACACCATAATCCACCACCAAACGAGTATTGACATAGAGATTTTCACCAGTTGAGCCAAACCATCCTTTGATGATTTTCAAACCTTTTACTGGATCGACTTCTTCATTAAATGAGGCTTGCTTTTGTCGTGCTATTTGTGCTAGAGCACGAAGTTCTGGATCGAACGGGTGATAAGGTTCTCCCGCAATCATTTTTTGATATTCACTTTTCATATCTTGATATCCTTGTTTATTTTACACGATTGTAGCATAGTTCGATTCTTAATACAAGCAATCAAAAAAACTAGTGCATCATTTGATACACTAGTTTTTAATTAGAAAGTTGACTTTTCCACTACTTTACAGAGTTGATTAGTCTTCTTTCTTTTTACGAGCGATAAGTCCAAATCCACTCAAGACACCTACTAAACCAAGGGCAGCAAGGCTAGCATGATCTTCAGTACCAGTATTTGGCAATTGAGGAGCATTTTCCTTAGCTGGAGCTGGTTTAACTGGAGCTTCTGGTTTTTCTTGAGTTACAACTTTCTTGTAGATGTGTTGGATGTTACCATTTGCATCTACAACAGTCTTCACAAACTCATATCCTGGAATATCTTTCTTAGGTTGTTCTCCATCCTCAGTTGGATATCCTGGAATTGGGTTTCCGTTTTCGTCAACATGAGTTGTTGTGATCTTTTCGTAGACGTGTACTGTATCACCATTTGGCAATTTCTTAGTTTCAACGAAGCGGTATCCTGGAATGTCTTTCTTAGGATTTTCGCCGTCTTCTGTTGGATATCCTGGAATTTCATTTCCGTCTTTATCCTTGTGACTAGTCTTCACTTTTTCGTAGACATGTTCTGTGTCGCCGTTTGGAAGTTTCTTAGTCTCTACGAAGCGGTATCCTGGAATGTCTTTCTTAGGATTTTCGCCGTCTTCTGTTGGATATCCTGGAATTTCATTTCCGTCTTTATCCTTGTGACTAGTCTTCACTTTTTCGTAGACATGTTCTGTGTCGCCGTTTGGAAGTTTCTTAGTCTCTACGAAGCGGTATCCTGGAATATCTTTCTTAGGATTTTCACCGTCTTCTGTTGGATATCCTGGAATTTCATTCCCATCTTTATCCTTGTGACTAGTCTTCACTTTTTCGTAGACATGTTCTGTGTCGCCGTTTGGAAGTTTCTTAGTCTCTACGAAGCGGTATCCTGGAATGTCTTTCTTAGGATTTTCGCCGTCTTCTGTTGGATATCCTGGAATTTCATTTCCGTCTTTATCCTTGTGACTAGTCTTCACTTTTTCGTAGACATGTTCTGTGTCGCCGTTTGGAAGTTTCTTAGTCTCTACGAAGCGGTATCCTGGAATGTCTTTCTTAGGTTGTTCTCCATCCTCAGTTGGATATCCTGGAATTGCTTTACCTTCTTTATCTACAAACGTAGTAACTGGTGTTACTGTTGGTGTGTATGTTGCAGAAGCTTTTGTTCCGTTCATATCTTCACGAACAACTGTAACAGATGGAGCTGTTCCTGTAAATTCAGGTTCTGGTTTGAAGGTTACTGTTCCGTCTGGTGCTACTGTGTAAGTACCAACACCTGGAATAGTCTTAGTTGTTGAACCATCGTCAAATGTAGCTGGAACATCATCATTCATTGGGACACGGCTATCGCCTTCCTTGAATGTTGGTTTACCAGACTGTTCTTTACCTTTTGGTCCAATAGTTGTAGCTGGTTCTGCAGTTGGTGTTACTGGTGTTACTGTTGGTGTGTACTTAGCTGTTACTGGTGTACCGTTCTTATCTACACGTTTAACAGTCACGCCTGTTCCTGTTCCTGTGAATGATTTTTCTGGTACGAATGTTACAGTTCCATCTGGCGCTACTGTGTATGTTCCTTCACCTGGAATTACCTTAGTTGTTGAACCATCTTCGAAGGTTGCAGGTGTATCATCATCCATCGGTACGTCTGAGTTACCTGGTGTGAATGTTGGTTTACCTGTTTGTGTTTGGCCTTGAATATCTGTTGATGTTACTGGTTCTGCTGTTGGTGTGATAGGTGTAACAGTTGGTGTGTACTTAGCTGTTACTGGTGTACCATTCTTATCTACACGTTTAACAGTCACGCCTGTTCCTGTTCCTGTGAATGATTTTTCTGGTACGAATGTAACTGTTCCGTCTGGTGCTACTGTGTATGTTCCTTCACCTGGGATAGTCTTAGTCGTTGAACCATCTTCAAATGTTGCTGGAACATCGTCATCCATTGGTACACTTGGATCACCTTCTGTAAACTTAGGTTTACCTGTTTGTGTCTTACCTTGGATATCTGTTGATGTAACATCTTCACCTGTTGGAACTACTGGAGTAATCTTAGGTGTGTAGGTTGTTTCTACAGCTGTTGCGTTAGCGTCTTTAGCTTGAACCTTAACTGGAACGACTTCACCTGAGTAAGATTTATCAGTTGGTGTGAAGGTTACAAGGCCTGTTACTTTATCAACTGTGAAGGTACCGATAACCTTACCGTCTGGTGACTTAGCATCTACTGAAGCTGCTGGTTGACCATTTTCGTCAAGAAGAGTAATCGTATCCTTGTCGATTGGTGCAACTGGGTCACCTTCTGTGAATGTAACAGTACCAGTTTGAACCACTCCTTGAGGTGCTACTGATTCAGCAGGAGTTGCTGTTGGTGTTACCGGAGTTACTGTTGGTGTGTACTTAGCTGTTACTGGTGTACCGTTCTTATCTACACGTTTAACAGTTACGCCTGTTCCTGTGCCTGTGAATGATTTTTCTGGTACGAATGTAACTGTTCCATCTGGAGCTACTGTGTAGGTTCCTTCGCCTGGAATTGTCTTAGTCGTTGAACCATCTTCGAATGTAGCTGGCGTATCATCATCCATTGGAACTACTGGATCACCTTCTGTAAACTTAGGCTTACCTGTTTGGGTTTGCCCTTGTTTATCTGTTGAAGTTACATCTTCAGCTGTTGGTGTTACTGGGGTTACAGTTGGTGTGTACTTAGCTGTTACTGGTGTACCGTTCTTATCTACACGTTTAACAGTTACGCCTGTTCCTGTGCCTGTGAATGATTTTTCTGGTACGAATGTAACTGTTCCATCTGGTGCTACTGTGTAGGTTCCTTCACCTGGAATTACCTTAGTTGTTGAACCATCTTCGAAGGTTGCTGGTGTATCATCATCCATTGGAACTACTGGATCACCTTCTGTAAACTTAGGCTTACCTGTTTGGGTTTGGCCTTGTTTATCTGTTGAAGTTACATCCTCTGCAGTTGGAACAACTGGAGTAATCTTAGGTGTGTATGTTGTTTCTACAGCAGTACCGTTAGCATCTTTAGCTTGAACCTTAACGGCAACGACATCACCTGAGTATGACTTGTCAGTTGGTGTGAAGGTTACAACACCTGTTACTTTATCAACTGTGAAGGTACCGATAACCTTACCGTCTGGTGACTTAGCATCTACTGAAGCTGCTGGTTGACCATTTTCGTCAAGAAGAGTAATCGTATCCTTGTCGATTGGTGCAACTGGGTCACCTTCTGTGAATGTAACAGTACCAGTTTGAACCACTCCTTGAGGTGCAACTGATTCAGCTGGTGTTGCTGTTGGTGTTACTGGGGTTACAGTTGGTGTGTACTTAGCTGTTACTGGGGTGCCGTTCTTATCTACACGTTTAACAGTTACGCCTGTTCCTGTGCCTGTGAATGATTTTTCTGGTACGAATGTAACTGTTCCGTCTGGAGCTACTGTGTAGGTTCCTTCACCTGGGATAGTCTTCGTTGTTGAACCATCTTCGAAGGTTGCTGGTGTATCATCATCCATTGGTACGTTTGAGTTACCTGGTGTGAATGTTGGTTTACCTGATTGTGTTTGACCCTGTTTATCAGTTGAAGTAGCATCTTCAGCTGTTGGTGTTACTGGGGTTACTGTTGGTGTGTAGGTTGCTGAAGCTTTTGTTCCGTTCTTATCTTCGCGGACAACTGTTACAGCTGGTGCAGTTCCGACGAATGATTTTTCTGGGACAAATGTTACTGTTCCATCTGCTGCAACCGTAAATTTACCAACACCTTCTACTGTCTTAGTTGTTGAGCCATCGTCAAATGTCGCTGGAATATCATCGTTCATTGGCACACGGCTATCGCCTTCAGTAAATACAGGTTTACCAGTTTGTGTAGCGCCTTGGATATCTGTAGTTTCAACTGGTGTTGCTGTTGGTGTTACTGGGGTTACTGTTGGTGTGTAGGTTGCTGAAGCTTTTGTTCCGTTCTTATCTTCACGAACAACTGTTACAGCAGGAGCCTTACCAACAAATGATTTTTCTGGGACAAATGTAACAGTACCGTCTGCTGCTACTGTGTATGTACCAACACCTTCTACTGTCTTAGTTGTTGAGCCATCGTCAAATGTTGCTGGAACAGCTTCGTTGATTGGAACAGTTTTTTCTACTCCATCAACCGTTACAGTTCCACCCTTGAATTCAGGCTTACCTTTTTGAGTTGCGCCTTGGATGTCTGTTGTTTCTGCTGGTGTCGCAGTTGGTGTTACTGGAACAATCTCAGGTGTGTAAGTTGTATCCACCTTGATTCCGTTTGAGCTTTCAGCTTGAACCTTAACAGGAGTTACTTTACCTGTGTAAGACTTATCAGTTGGTGTGAAGGTTACAACACCTGTTGCTTTATCAACTGTGAATGTACCGATTGGTGTTGTTCCATCTTCAGCATAAGCTGGTGTCGTTGAAACTTCGTTACCATCTTTATCTAGCAATGTGTAGCTATTATCTTTAATGGTAATAGCTTTATCTTCACCATTTACTTGAACAGTTGTTCCTGCAAAGGTTGGTGTACCGGTTTGAGTCGCACCTTGGATATCTTTTGAAGTTGCAGGGCTTGCAGTTGGAACTGCTGGCACAACCGTTGGTGTGTAGGTCGCATCTGAAGTAATGGTTGCAGTCTTACCATTAGCATTTGTAATAGTAGCCGTTGCCTGAACAGTTACTCCTTTTGCAGTACCGACAAAGTCTTTTTCTGGCGTAAATGTTACTGCTCCAGTCGTTGGGTCGATAGTATAGCTACCTTCACCTGCTACTGTCACTGTTGTTTCATCAGTTGGTTGACCAGTTGCGGGATCCACCAATTTCTTACTTGTGATTTTCGCAGTCTTATCGTTACTCAAATCAAAGGTTGGTGTTTGTGTTTGAGGAACATTTTGAACATCCTCAGAAACCTTGTTTGTAGGAGTCACCGTAATTGGAGTTACAGTTGGAGTGTACTTAGCCGTAGCAGTCTTGAGGTATTCATCACGAACTGTTCCATCTTTATCTCTTCCGACAGGTGCAGTCAATGATACAGTAATACCTTTTGCAGTACCAGTAAATCCTGGTTCTGGAACAAAGGTAACTTCTCCTGTAGCGTCATTGATTGAGTATGTTCCTTCGCCTGCTACTGTTACAGAGGTTGCATTGGTTACTTGACCAGTGGCTGGGTCCACCAATTTAGCAGGGTGTTCCAAGCTTGGAGTGACAGAGATCTTTTCGCCATTAGCATTAGTTGTAGTTGTGTTAAAGGTTGGGGTACCAGTTTGAGTCGCACCTTGGACATCTGTTGAAGTCTTATCTACCCCTTCAATTTCCGTTGGTGTAACAGTTGGGATGTAAAGACCATCCATTGTGTTTAATACTGTATCAACGTTGGCTTCATCAGCTGGGAATTTTGTTGACCAACCAGTATCGTAGCCATTGCTGTCCGTACGACGGATAGAGATACCGTCAGCTGTTCCAAGGAAGTGATCTTCTGGGATGAATTCCACATCTACATCTTTACCATTACCAGTAACTTTGTATTTACCTTGACCTGGTACGACATAGTAGCCTTCAGCATCCAAAGTAGCCTTGTTCCCATTTGCATCGACAATGTATGGTGCTACTGTTTCATCAATTTTTGCTGATTCAGTTAAGCTATAGCCTTGCAAACCTCGAGCAGTAAAGGCTACAGTAGCGGTTTGCTTCGCCCCTTGAAGACCAGAAGTTTCCTTGAATTCCCCTTTTGGTGGGTGGGTAATTTGAGTCTTGAAGTCTTCTACTTCCCCTGAGAAGGCCATACCTGTTGGGCTTTCGATTTCTTTAGCATTCTTAGCGATACGAACACGAACCCCTAATTCATTGACACTAGGATCAATATAGGTTTTACTCTTTGTAAATCTTAACGTAGCCGTTCCATCTTGGGTAATGGTTGTTAAATCAGACCGTTCATCTTCATCGAAGGTTCCGTTTTGGTTGAAATCTATCCAACCATAGATGTTAGCTTTTGCTGCTCCATCCGTATGAGCTTCCACTGAAATGGTGTAATTACCTGGACGTGTCCGGTCCATCTTGATCATCTCATTGGTTTTCCCTTTAAGATCATTTGGAAGCAATTGGTCGATGCCTTCATCAGCCGTTGTCGCTTTATCGTCACCAGTCCAATCAAGGGTATTGTTTTCATCCATATCAGGACTCAAGTGGCCGAGATAAGGTTGGTTTACTTTCTTACCGGTAATCCCATCCACAGTTGCAATTGAATGAACTGCCTTGCCGTATGATTCAGGAGCATCTCCTTCATCAAGTGGGAAGAAACCAAGCATTGCTGATTGTTTACCTGAAGATGCGATATATAATCCAATTTCAGAAGCGCCACGTGTCATTACCATAGGTACGGCAATCGTGCTTGCAGAAACGTTAGGACCAAATACGCCTGTTCCTAAACCACCTGTCTTCAAGTCTGCGCTTCCATAGTATTTCCATGCTACAGTTTTACCTTCTTCACCCACACCAGTTGCTCTACGTAAAAGGTTTAAGTTAAGTCCATTAATGTTAACTCCATCAATATTTACAACGTTATTAGGTTTTGTAGGATCGAATAAGTTATTTGTATCTTGAGGAACATAGTTTTTCGTATTTCGGTTATTATTTTTAAACCATTCCCCAACATGTTGCCAACCTGAACCGTTTGTAGTGAAGAGTACTAACTCACCTGGGTTAGCTGACTCACCATCCGCCATGACAATAGCAGGTTTGACCGCTTTCCCGCGGAAGGTCGCAGAAATTTCAAACTGAACACCGATATTTCCACCGTTGAATTCTGAAGAAATCGTAGTTTGTTTAGTACCAGTGTCGATCCCTTCTTTACGGATTTCAGTCCATCTATTATGTTGTGGATCCGCAATTACTTTTGCTTCTTCTTTATTATTAAAAGCAGCTTTTGTTGTTGCATCATTAATAGAGTTGATATATCCATTTTTTGCATTTGGATCATAGGTTGCTTTTTCTGCTTCTGTTGCTCCTCGCTCTTCAAGACGTTTTTTATAGAGTTCAGTTGCTTGGAATGGTTTCAAAGACTTAACCTTGATGGTAACTACATAGCCTGGCATTATTTCCTTAGTATAGGTAGCACCAACTTGGAGTGCAAGTTTGCCATCTGAAGTTGTCGTTGTACCTGTCCAGTTAGTCTTATCCCCAAAGTCCAACCATGAGATTTGACTCGCCAAATCCGCTGCTTTTATATCTGTTGTAAATCCTGGTTTTTCAACTTTTGGAGTTGAAGTTGCGTCTTCAACGTCTGCACCAATTCCAGTAGTTGTTGCCGTATCTGCACGGAAGGTAGTATTCTTATCAATCTCTTTACCATTACGAGGGTCGTTTTTCCCAGTATTCGCAATTGAGTTTGTACCTTCAGTTGGCTTTGTGTTTTCTGCAGGTTTTCCAGTTGTTACTTCTGTCTTATCAGCAGTTGCTACTTTTTCTTCAGCTACAACTTTTTCTTTGTTTTTAAGTTTAGCATTGACAGTTGTTACAAGTGATTGATAAGCTGCATCCAACTCAGCTTGACTTGTAGCAGAAGTAAGTGCATTTTTAGCATTAGCAAGAGCTACTTTAAGAATTTCAACACTCTCGTCTGTCTTGCTGCTGTATTTACCATTTGCTAAGTTTGCTTCAATTTCAGCAACGTAAGTTGCCAATTTGTCGCTATTAAGCTCAGGTTTTACTTCAGTAGAAACTGCAGGCGCTGCTTCTGCTTGATACGTTACTTCTTTAGCAGGTGCTGCTTCTGTAGTTAGAGGAGCTTCTGCTTTGTCAACATCTGTTGTAGCTGCAACTCCATCAGCTTGTTTTTCTTCTGTTACTTCATCAGCTCCAACACCTGTAGCTGTTCCAAGCATTACTAACGTTCCGAGTAAGACCGAGCAAACTCCTACATGAAGCTTACGAATCGAAAATCGACTAATACGGTCATTAAACAAATCATTTTTCACTAACATTACCTCCAAGTTGCATAAAATTTAACTTAGTTTAGAATAAATATGCATTTACTATTCATTATTTTTCGTAAACTACCCGCTGTTATATTTTATCATGCCAGTCCTTGAATACCAAGCATTTTGCTCAATTTTTTGGAAAAAAATTTTTTTCTACTTTTATAGCTCAAATTATTTTGTAAATCATATAAAAATCAATATACCTTTTCTATATATTTAATACAAAAAAAGAGGGAAGACCCTCTTTTTGTTTAAGCATTATTTTATTCGCTTACTTCAACAGTTTCAACGACTTCTTTTACAGTCGTATCAACTGGAGCTTCTTCTTGTGAATCTGCAAGGAGTGACTCTTCGTTGACTGCTTGTGGTTCAAGGTTACGGTAGCGAGCCATACCAGTACCAGCTGGGATGATTTTACCGATAATAACATTTTCCTTGAGACCAAGGAGATGGTCTTTCTTACCACGGATGGCCGCGTCTGTAAGGACACGAGTTGTTTCCTGGAAGGAAGCAGCTGACAAGAAACTATTTGTTTCAAGTGAGGCTTTGGTAATTCCCATAAGGACTGGGCGACCAGTTGCTGGAACACCACCTGAGATAAGAACATCTTTGTTGGCATCTGTAAAGTCATTGATGTCCATGAGAGTACCCATGAGAAGGTCTGTATCACCTGGATCCATGACACGGACTTTACGGATCATTTGACGAACCATTACCTCGATGTGTTTGTCTCCGATTTCTACCCCTTGGCTACGGTAAACTTTTTGTACTTCACCGAGGAGGTAAGTTTCAACTGACAAGACATCACGTACAGCAAGGAGACGTTTTGGTTGGATAGAACCTTCTGTCAATGCTGCACCACGAGAAATTTGATCGCCTACTTGGACACGCATACGTGCTGTGAATGGTACCACGTATTCGCCTTCGCCAGTTTCACCTTTAACGAAGACTTTCTTAGTACGAGTTGAAGCATCTTCTTCGATGGCTGTAACTTCCCCCTTTTACTTCTGTGATGACCGCTTCCCCTTTAGGATTGCGGGCTTCAAAGATTTCTTGGACACGAGGAAGACCCTGAGTGATATCGGTATTTGAGGCAACCCCACCCGTGTGGAAGGTACGCATTGTAAGCTGTGTACCAGGTTCCCCGATAGATTGGGCAGCGATTGTACCAACTGCTTCACCAACCTCAACAGCATCACCAGTCGCCAAGTTGATACCGTAACAGTGACGGCAGACACCATGACGAGTGTTACATGTAAATACTGAGCGGATAGTTACTTCTTCAACACCAGCATTGACAATTTCACGAGCCTTGTCTTCTGTGATCAATTCATTTGGACCGATGATAACTGCACCAGTTTCTGGGTGTTTAACAGTTTTCTTAGTGTAACGACCATTGAGACGTTCTTCTAGAGACTCAATCATCTCTTTACCTTCAGTAATAGAACGGATCAAGAGTCCACGGTCAGTTCCACAGTCATCCTCACGAATGATAACGTCTTGGGCAACGTCAACCAAACGACGAGTCAAGTAACCTGAGTCGGCTGTCTTAAGGGCCGTATCGGTCATCCCTTTACGAGCACCGTGAGTAGAGAAGAACATTTCGAGTACTGACAAACCTTCGCGGAAGTTTGACAGGATTGGCAATTCCATGATACGTCCGTTCGGAGCAGCCATCAGACCACGCATACCGGCAAGCTGTGAGAAGTTTGAGATGTTACCACGGGCTCCAGAATCCATCATCATAACGATTGGGTTCTTAGGATCTTGGTTGGCAACCAAACGTTTCTCGAGTTTTTCACGGGCAGCACGCCATTCAGCTGTAACAGCATTGTAGCGCTCGTCATCTGTGATCATACCACGACGGAATTGTTTTGTGATTTGTTCTACACGTTTGTGTGATTCTTCGATGATTTCAGCCTTGTCTTCAACAACTGGAATATCGGCGATACCCACTGTCAAACCTGCAAGAGTTGAGTGGTGGTAACCGAGGTTCTTCATACGGTCAAGTAGGGCAGATGTTTCTGTCGTACGGAAACGTTTGAAGATTTCAGCGATGATATTTCCAAGGTTTTTCTTCTTGAATGGTGGGTTGAGTTCAAGTCCATCGATAGCTTCCTTGATATTTCCACCTAATGGCAAGAAGTACTTGGCCGGAACACCTTCTGTCAAGTTAGCGTTAGTTGGCTCTTGCAAGTAAGGTAGTCCTTCTGGCATGATATCGTTGAAGAGGATTTTACCTACAGTTGTAAGCAAGATTTTGTGTTTTTGCTCTTCTGTCCATGGTTTGTTAAGGCTATCTGTTGCGATACCAACACGTGAGTGGAGGTGAACATAACCATTACGGTAAGCCATGACAGCTTCGTCACGGTCCTTGAAGACCATACCTTCGCCTTCACGACCAGCTTCTTCCATAGTCAAGTAGTAGTTCCCCAAAACCATGTCCTGAGATGGAGTAACAACTGGTTTACCATCTTTAGGGTTCAAGATATGCTCAGCAGCAAGCATCAAGATACGAGCTTCTGCTTGGGCTTCTTCTGAAAGTGGTACGTGGATGGCCATTTGGTCACCGTCAAAGTCGGCATTGTAGGCTTCACAGACAAGCGGGTGCAAGCGAAGGGCTTTACCGTCAATCAAGACAGGTTCAAAGGCTTGGATACCCAAACGGTGAAGGGTAGGTGCGCGGTTCAAAGTACTGGGTGTTCTTTGATAACTTCTTCGAGGATATCCCAGATACGTTCATCTCCACGTTCTACCAAGCGTTTAGCCGCTTTAACGTTTTGAACGATATCGCGCGCAACGATTTCACGCATAACGAATGGTTTAAAGAGCTCGATTGCCATTTCACGTGGCACACCACATTGGTACATCTTAAGAGTTGGACCAACGGCGATAACGGAACGTCCTGAGAAGTCAACACGTTTACCGAGCAAGTTTTGACGGAAGCGTCCTTGTTTCCCTTTGAGCATGTGGCTCAATGATTTCAGTGGACGGCTACCTGGCCCTGTGATCGGACGACCACGACGACCATTGTCAATCAAAGCGTCAACCGCTTCTTGAAGCATACGCTTCTCATTTTGAACGATGATACCTGGCGCGTTCAACTCAAGCAAACGAGCCAAACGATTGTTACGGTTGATAACACGACGGTAAAGGTCGTTCAAGTCAGATGAGGCAAAACGGCCACCATCCAACTGCAACATTGGACGAAGATCTGGTGGAATAACTGGAAGGATGTTAAGAACCATCCATTCAGGCTTGTTTCCAGACTTGTGGAAAGCATCCAAAACATCTAAACGACGGATAGCTTTCACACGTTTTTGTCCAGTAGCTGTCTTCAACTCTTCTTTGAGTTCAGCAATTTCTTTTTCAAGATCTACTTGTTTCAAGAGGTCTTGGATAGCTTCGGCACCCATTTTGGCAACGAATGAACCATGACCAAACTCACGCAAGCGCTCACGATATTCGCGCTCTGTCATGATAGACTTGTGCTCAAGTGGTGTATCTTTTGGATCAATCACCACATAAGCAGCAAAGTAGATAACTTCCTCGAGGGCACGAGGACTCATGTCAAGGGTCAAGCCCATACGGCTTGGAATCCCCTTGAAATACCAGATATGAGATACAGGAGCTTTTAACTCGATGTGTCCCATACGTTCACGACGAACTTTTGTACGCGTTACTTCAACACCACAACGGTCACAAACAATTCCTCTGTAACGAATGCGTTTGTATTTACCACAAGCACATTCCCAGTCTTTTGTAGGACCAAAGATCACTTCGTCAAAGAGTCCTTCACGTTCTGGTTTCAACGTACGGTAATTGATTGTTTCAGGTTTTTTGACTTCTCCATAAGACCATGAACGGACTTTGCTTGGAGAAGCTAGTGTGATTTGCATACTTTTAAAACGATTTACATCAACCACTATTTCTTCCCTTTCTATTATAAGTGAACTGCTTATTCTTGTTCAGCAGCTTCTTCTGTTGCTTCCGCCTTTGCATTTTCTTCTGCCTCAAAGGCTGCTTTAGCCTCTTGAGCTGCTCTTTCGCGGGCTTTTTCAAGGTCATCTACGTGGATGACATCTTCGTCCATTCCTTCATCAAGGTCACGAAGTTCCACTTCTTGATCGTCTTCGTCAAGGACACGCATGTCAAGACCAAGAGATTGCAATTCTTTTACAAGAACTCGGAATGATTCTGGAACACCTGGTTTTGGAATTGGTTTTCCTTTTGTAATAGCTTCATAAGCTTTCAAACGTCCGTTGATATCGTCAGACTTGTAAGTCAAGATTTCTTGAAGGACATTTGACGCACCATAGGCTTCAAGCGCCCAAACCTCCATCTCACCGAAACGTTGTCCACCAAACTGAGCTTTACCTCCGAGTGGTTGTTGTGTAACAGTTGAGTATGGTCCGACTGAACGTGCGTGCAATTTATCATCAACCATGTGGTGAAGTTTGATCATGTACATGACACCAACTGACACACGGTTATCAATGGTTCACCAGTTCGACCATCGTATAGGATCGTCTTAGCGTCGCTATCCATACCTGCTTCTTTGACAGTATCCCAAAGATCTTCAGAACTTGCTCCGTCAAAGACTGGTGTTGCGATGTGGATTCCAAGAGTACGAGCCGCCATACCAAGGTGAAGCTCCATAACCTGACCGATATTCATACGTGATGGCACCCCAAGTGGGTTCAACATGATATCGACTGGAGTTCCGTCTGGAAGGTAAGGCATGTCTTCTACAGGAACGATACGAGAGACAACCCCTTTGTTTCCGTGACGTCCGGCCATCTTATCTCCGACCTTAATCTTACGTTTTTGTGCGATGTATACACGAACCAGCATGTTGACACCAGATTGCAATTCATCACCGTTTGCACGTGTAAAGATTTTAACATCACGAACGACACCATCGGCACCGTGTGGTACACGAAGGGAAGTATCACGCACTTCACGAGACTTGTCTCCGAAGATAGCGTGCAAGAGACGTTCTTCAGCAGAAAGGTCTTTTTCACCCTTAGGTGTGACTTTACCTACAAGGATATCCCCTTCTTTAACCTCTGCTCCGATACGGATGATACCCATTTCGTCGAGGTCTTTAAGGGCATCTTCACCAACGTTTGGAATTTCACGAGTGATTTCTTCAGGCCCAAGCTTTGTATCGCGTGTTTCTGATTCGTATTCTTCGAGGTGAACAGATGTGTAAACATCGTCTTTCACCAAGCGTTCGCTCATAATAACAGCATCCTCGAAGTTGTAACCTTCCCATGTCATGTAGGCAACGATTGGGTTTTGTCCAAGCGCCATTTCACCTTTTTCCATAGAAGGTCCATCAGCGATAAAGTCGCCTTTTTCGATGACATCGCCAACTCGAACAAGGGTACGTTGGTTATAAGCAGTACCTGAGTTTGAACGACGGAATTTTTTTGGATGTGGTAAACATCAAGGGAACCATCTTCACGACGAACTTCTACTTTGTCCGCATCCGCATAGGTAACCTTACCACCATGTTGTGCAATAACTGCAGCTCCTGAGTCATGGGCTGCTTGGTATTCCATACCAGTACCAACGAAAGGCGCTTTAGGATCGATCAACGGAACAGCCTGACGTTGCATGTTGGCACCCATGAGGGCACGGTTGGAGTCATCGTTTTTCCAAGAAAGGAATACATGCTGTCGCAACGGCAACTACCTGTTTAGGAGAAACGTCCATATAGTCAACGCTTGATGCTGGGTATTCTTGGTTAACCCCTTGGTGACGTCCCATGACAACTTTTTCAGCAAAAGTTCCATCTGCGTTCAATTTAGAGTTAGCCTGAGCTACTGTGTATTCATCTTCTTCATCGGCAGTCAACCAAACAATTTCGTTGGTAACTTTACCAGTTGCACGGTCAACCTTACGGTATGGTGTTTGAATGAAACCATACTTGTTGAGGTGCCCGTATGAAGACAAGTTGTTGATCAAACCGATGTTTGGTCCTTCAGGTGTTTCGATTGGACACATACGACCATAGTGAGTGTAGTGCACGTCACGCACTTCATATCCAGCGCGGTCACGTGTCAAACCACCAGGCCCTAAGGCAGACAAACGACGTTTGTGAGACAACTCAGAAAGTGGGTTGTGTTGGTCCATGAACTGTGACAATTGTGAAGAACCAAAGAATTCTTTAATCGCTGCAGTCACTGGACGGATGTTGATGATTTGTTGAGGTGTCAATACTTCGTTATCTTGAACAGACATACGTTCACGAACATTACGTTCCATACGTGAAAGTCCAAGACGTACTTGGTTGGCAAGCAATTCACCAACGGCACGAATACGACGGTTTCCGAGGTGGTCGATATCATCGATACGACCGATGCCTTCAGCCAAGTTAAGGAAGTAGCTCATTTCAGCAAGGATATCTGCCGGAGTGATAGTGCGAACTTTATCATCTGGATTTGCATTTCCGATGATTGTTACAACACGGTCTGGATCAGTTGGTGCCACAACCTTGAATTTTTGAAGAACAACTGGTTCTGTCAAAACAGCTGAGTCATTTGGAGTGTAGACAATCTTGTTCAAATCGCCATCCAAGTGATTTTCGATACTTTCGATGACATCGCGAGTCATAACAGTACCCTTTTCAACCAAGATTTCACCAGTTTCTGGATCCACCAATGGTTCAGCGATTGTTTGGTTGAGCAAACGAGTTTTAATATTTAATTTCTTGTTAATCTTGTAGCGTCCAACAGCTGCCAAGTCATAACGACGTGGGTCGAAGAAACGAGCCACAAGCAAGGTACGTGAACTCTCAGCAGTTTTTGGTTCACCTGGACGAAGACGCTCATAAATTTCTTTCAAAGCTTCGTCTGTACGAGAGTCCATTGGGTTTTTATGGATATCTTTTTCAACAGTGTTGCGAACCAACTCGCTGTCACCAAAGATATCAAAGATTTCGTCATCGCCTGAGAAACCAAGAGCACGAACCAAAGTCGTAAATGGAATTTTACGTGTACGGTCGATACGAGTGTAGGCGATGTCTTTTGAGTCACTTTCAAGTTCCAACCAAGCTCCACGGTTAGGGATAACAGTTGAACCGTAGCCCACTTTACCGTTTGTCTACTTTATCATTAAAGTAAACACCTGGAGAACGCACCAACTGTGATACGATAATACGTTCACCACCGTTGATGATGAAAGTACCCATCTCAGTCATGATTGGGAAATCTCCAAAGAAGACTTCTTGAGTTTTGATTTCGCCAGTTTCTTTGTTAATCAAGCGGAAAGTTACAAAGATTGGTGCTGAATAACTTGCATCATGGATGCGAGCTTCTTCAAGCGTATATTTAGGTTCTTTGATTTCGTAGCCAACAAATTCCAACTCCATTGTTTCTGTGAAGTTTGAAATTGGCAATACATCTTCAAACACTTCCTTCAGACCATGGTCTAGGAAATCTTTAAATGAATCAGTTTGAATTTCAATCAAATTTGGTAAGTCAAGAACTTCTTTGATTCTTGAAAAACTACGACGGGTACGATGTTTCCCGTATTGAACGTCATGTCCTGCCAAGATGATTCTCCTTTGTAAATAAAATTCCAAGCTTAGTCGCCTAAGCTAATAATTATCGTTTAATGGTTCTAAAACCCCTATCAACTTATCCCCCTTGACTAATTTTTCAGAATCTTTAAATCTCTGTTACAGATGCAAAAAATACCGAAAAAAAGCACAAAAAGAGCAGTTAAATCTGACTTTTTTCAGGAGATTTAACTGCTGTGAGCCTTGTCCGGACAATATTTCAGACAAAACCTACGACAAATGATTACTCATATTATACCCGATTTTCTCTAATTTTTCAAGTCCTTTGAAGGATTTTTCTTGCTTTAGTATAGTTGTGGCTTGTTTTCAGAAAAGGTGATTTTCATGCATCAACCTTACTGTGGTTTTTCTAGGATAAAAATTTCATCCGAAGAATAACTGCTTTCCTTGTAGCCAAGCTGTTCATATTGTTTGACCAGCTCGACATAGAGTTCACTCGTATCCTTACTCTTTCTTGGAATCACCACAAAATCAATAGATGAGTCCACTTTCTGACCGTTGTGATAGAAAATGTCATATAATTTTTGATGTTTTCTAAGAATTGGTGTGTATGGATGTTCGGCGACAACTGAAGATTCAGACGGCAGACTTTCTAGTGTGTATTGTATATTTTCAAAATTTTGTTTATTCTGATGATAATAGCCAATATTAAAATTCCATTTATGCGTCAACTGGTGTAAGAGTATTCCAGATACAACGATACCTATCGTAACTGTAAGAACAATTAATTTTTCTTGTAAAATCTTGTGGATTTGAAGTTCTTCCAAAGATAGTAGAGCCATTAGAAATAGTAAAGCTCCACTTCCATAGCTATACTGAGCGCCAATATCATATTGATAAATCCAGTTAGGCAACAAATTAATGACAACAAGTGGTAGAGCCAATAAATAATTTTCCCAACTACGTTGAACAAGAGGTAGGAAACAAAGTGGAGCAAGCATTAAGAACAAATAGCCCAATCTTTTCGCGGTGAAAATTGTACTGATCACATATTCTGGATGGGTCAAGAGATTTTTCAAGACCATGAGCAATCCACTCTCACCATTCTGTAGGTAGGTATCGAAACGAGAGACCATACCTCCTTCACCATAAGCACTCAAGAGATACATCGCAAAGATGAAATAAACAATCGGTAAAACGATATCTGCTAACAGTATCCGTACTTTTGTTGTTTTCGATAAGGTGAAACGTTTTTGTAAAAGGAAGTAGGCGCCAATACTAATAACATAGATAAAGGCATCTTCCTTTACTAACAAAAGCAGCAAAGTCGAACCTATAATACCCAGTTTTTGCTCGGAAACAATGAAATAGAATAACCAGAATATCAAAGCAGTTAGGAAACAATTCTCATGGAGATGAGTCCCTCCTGAAGTTGTAATAACTGGGAATAAAACAAACCATGCTACCGTCAATATATTTGTTAGTTTAGAAAGTTTGAATTTAGGAAGCAGTAGTTTCAGAGGAATAATTGCAGAAAAAGCAATTAAAACCTGTAAAATGTCTAACGTCTCTACATATGGGAATAATTTATAAAAGGGAAGCATTAGATAAAAGATTGGAGACACGTGTACCGCAAAATGGGAAAGCACTCTGTCTCTCTCCAATGTTGTAATCGGAGTCCAATCTGTATTCATACGCTCAAACATTTGAGAAAAAATACCAATGTCAAAGGTAGTTACTTCAATTGTCTTGACTTTATAGTAGACAACGGCACAGAGATACAAAACATAAATAATGCTAAGAGACAAGACTGCCCACCATACTATTTTTTTATGCTTTTCTAAAAACTCCTTTACTGGTAACTGTACAAAAAGCAAAATCAGTGCAGCAGAAAAAATCACTGCTAAAACGACTGGCCAAATTAATATATAAAATCTTGTAGTCGTTAAATCAACTGCATGAAAACCAAGCGCCGTATCATTAAAATTAGAATCAACTAGGGTTAACAACCGGGGGAGTGTCCCTACTACCGTAAACAAATATAAAAAAGATAAGGTTTCACCTTTGAACTTAAAAAACACAAAGAGAACCACAGCCAAAAGTAGTAAACCTATCGCCAGGAAAAATGAAATACTTTTATAGACAGCAAAAAATAAAGCTAGGCATGAAATAAGAATATTAATCCTACGAATATTGAGGGATGACTTTATTTCTACTACCCCAATGAATACCGCTGCTATAAGAAAGACCAAGATTTTGTCAAAAACAGGTCCCGAATTTAGACTTAGAAAAAGATCTTGCGGAGCATAGTGCAATAAATTCAGTAAAATAACTATTAAATATGCGCCGAGACCATACGATAAAAATTGCTTTCGTTTTTCAAAAATATTTCCTAATACTTTTTCCACAGTTATAATCCTCCTAATAATAAGATAATTGTATCACAATCCTTCTATTCCTTCTATCCTTTTTTGAATCTTTTGCAACACTATCAATGTAATAGCTTCTTTTTTCATTCTCGAAAAAACTGAATAGAAAAAGAGTGGTTCAAACTAGTACTAATCTAGACCGAACCACTCTATTCTAATTTCCTACTCTAACTCGCGTAACGATACCGTCTTTATCAGTCATGCTGAACTCTGCCGAAGAAATCCACTGAGTTATCGCCTTGCCAGTTTGAGATTGAGCAAATACTTTTAATAATTCCTCTTTATTCTCAACTTCAACCACATAGTAGGCTAGCCCCACCATTCCATGCTTACGTCGAACTAAGTTTTTGCCACCCCATTCATTGACAGCCAAATGATGATGATAATCCCCCGATGCTATCCAACTGGCATGTGGAATCGTGAATTTATCCTCCAGACTTAGAGACTCTTGATAGAATGTACTCGCTTCTCGGCTATTCTTCACAGATAGGTGAACATGGCCCATGCGAGTCCCACTTGCAATTGCAAAAGGCTCAATTTCTTTTCCTAGTTGGTAGATATCTTGAGCAGAGAGTTCTTCTGTCACACCAATAATACGGCCATCCTCACGAATATCCCAGACTGTCACAGGCTTATCTCTATAGAGTTCTATGCCATTACCCTCCAGGTCTTCTAGATAGATAGCCTCACTATAGCCATGATCAGCTCCACCAACTAATGGAATCTTTAAGTCTAATAAGTGTTTAAAAACATTAGCCAAATCTTCACGAGTCGGCAAAAGAAGTGCCATATGATAAAGACCATAACTTTGCTTAGGAATGCTAATGTCATCTGTCTTAATTAGCCGAACTAGCGGTTTCCCACCGGCACCTAAAAGAACTTGATTTTCCGATTGATTCAAAATCTCCAACCCAAGCAACTGATGATAAAATGCTGTCTGACTTTCTAAATCCTTGACATTTAAAGCTACTTCAGCCAAATAAATCTGACTATTATATTGGTAAACCATAGAAAACCTCTCTTTGTTGTAGCTATTTTTATTACATCTATTGTACTCCCTTCTCAGCCATTGTCAATCCAGATGCTCAACGCTAATAAAACAAGAAATCCTCCCCATGTAGGAAGGATTGTTTGGATTTAATGAGCTAACATTTCTTGAGCAATTTCCTGACCAGATAAGTTTTCTGGATAATAGGTTGGCCAGTTGTCCATCTCTTCAAAGAGGGCTTCTTGGCTAGTGCCTCCAAAGAAGATATGAAAATGCTCTGCCTTGACCGGAGCGATATTGTGGTCGCTAAACTGAACATACTTGAATTGCCCAGCGTCTGCATCCGTCGCTTCAAAGAGGAAGCGTACTCCACGATTCCCTTTCTTATAAGTCAAGATTTTCTTGCCGACATACTTGTAAGTATATTTCTTACTTTGACCACCTTGGATGAATTCCATAGTATTATCCGTGATGTTAATCTTGGTCACATCTGTTTGGTAGCCCTTTTGATAGTAAGCCTTATACTCATCTTTGGTCATCTTACCAGTCAATTTAGCCTTGTAGTCAAATACTTGGTCAAGAGTCCCATCCTCAAGGAAAGGATAGACAGACTGCCAGTTGCCAGCATAATCACTTAGGGTACGGTCCTTAACATCTGCATCCTCAAAGTAACCATTTTGAACGGTTTTAGTTTCCTCTGCTTTTTCTGGTTCAATTTCTGCCCCTGCCTGGTCAGTTGTTTGCTTGAGGGCTTTTAGATTTTTCTCCATGACAGAGATATAGTTCTCACCAGCCTTCATGTCCTCTTCGGTCAGGCTTTCCAGAGGATTCAGAACGTCTAACTTCACTCCTGTTTCTTTTGAAAGAGTATTGGCTAGGGCTTGCGAGGCATTTTCTTCAAAGTAGATATAAGAAATCTTATTTTTCTTGATGTACTCGGTTAATTCTGCCAAGCGACTTGCTGACGGTTCAGCATCTGGTGACAGACCTGAGATAGAGACTTGATTGAGTCCGTAGTCCAAAGCTAGATAACGAAAGGCTGCGTGCTGAGTCACAAAACTCTTTTGTTTTGCATTAGAAAGCCCTTCAGTATAGGCCTTGTCCAAGGCTTGTAGTTTTTCGATATAGGCTGCTGCATTTTTTTCAAAAGTCGTCTTCTTATCTGGATAGTCAGCTGAAAGACTATCACGGATATGTTCTACAAGTTTGATTGCACGCGCAGGAGACAACCATACATGAGGGTCATACTCGTGATGATGACCTTCTTCACCATGGTCACGGTCCTCCTCTTCTTCACTTCCTGGAAGAAGCAACATATCTCCAGTAGCTTTAATGGTTTTTACTTTTTTTGCATCTAGAGATTCTAAAAGTTTAGGAACCCAAGTTTCCATATTTTCATTCTCATAAACAAAGGCATCAGCATCTTGGATTTTAGCGACTGCCTTAGGTGATGGTTCATATTCATGTGGCTCTGTTCCAGCCCCAATTAAAAGTTCGACATTGGCTGTATCCCCTGCTACTTGCTTGGTAAATTCATAGACAGGGTAGAAAGTTGTAACGATATTTAATTTCCCGTCTGCTTGTTTTTGATTGGAACAAGCGACTAAGAATAGTGTCACAAGACTTGCCAAAAGTAGGCTTAGTTTTTTCATTTTCTTCTCCTATTTGATAAAACGTTTGAGTAAGCTGACTACTAAAAAGACAACTACAAAGATAATGGTGATACTTGCACTCGGTGGTGTCTCTGCATAATAGGAAATATAAAGCCCCGCAACCATGCCTAGAAAACCAATGACGCTAGCAAGTATCATCACAGAACTAAAGTTTTTACCTAGACGCAAAGCAATACTTGCTGGTAAGACCATGATAGTCGATACTAAAAGTGCTCCCGCAGCTGGTATCATGAGGGCAATAGCCACACCAGTTACCATGTTAAAGAGGATAGACATGGTGCGTACAGGAAGACCATCGACAAAAGCTGTATCCTCGTCAAAAGTTAGAATATACATGGGTCTTAAAAAGAGGAAGGTCAGGATTAAACAACCGCCGCAATGACAAAGAGGCCAATGACCTGCTCTTGACTAATGGTCACGATAGAACCAAAAAGGTATTGGTCCAGACTCATAGAACTAGAGCTCTTCCCCTTACTCATGACAATAAGTGAAACTGCAAGTCCTGTAGACATGAGAATGGCTGTCCCGATTTCCATAAAGCTTTTATAAACCGTACGTAGGTATTCAAGGAAGACCGCCGCAATCAAGACAATCACAATGGTTGAAATGGTCGGAGAAATTCCTAAAACCAAACCAAAGGCAACCCCTGAAAGGGAAACGTGACTCAGTGTATCACTCATAAGACTCTGGCGACGCAAGATAAGGAAGGTCCCAAGAACTGGTGAAAATAGGCTCATGGCAATAACAGCCAAAAAGGCTCGCTGCATAAAATCATAAGACAATAGATTAAGCATGCTCCACCTCCTGGTCACTTTCATGGACATTGAAGCAACGCCATGGGGAATCTTGGTCTCGGACCAGGTGAATATTACGATCTGCGTAGTCCTTAACTTCTTCAGGATCGTGAGTAATCATCAAAACAGCCTTGCCGTGATGGTGGGCGCTATGGTGCATGAGCTCATAAAACTCATCCTTGGTTCCCGCATCCATCCCTGTCGTCGGCTCATCCAAGATAAAGATATCTGGATCTGAAGCAAACATACGTGCGATAACAGCCCTCTGCTTTTGCCCACCAGAAAGGGAACCAATGCGTTTATCCCGATGTTCCCACATACCAACAGAGTTTAAACTAGCCTTGATATGTTCCTCATCGTGAGCATTTAGACGACGGAACCAGCCCTTTCTTGGATAACGACCTGATTTGACAAATTCATAAACTGTACTTGGAAAGCCTGCATTAAAACTTGCAATCTGTTGAGGAAGGTAGGCGATTCTTAGTTTCGTCCCACGAGTGTTGGTCTTTGAAATGGTAACTTTGCCAAATCTTGGTTGTAAAATACCCAGACTAGCCTTAATTAGCGTTGTCTTGGCTGCTCCATTTTCTCCAGTAAGGGTGACAAATTCCCCACTATCAACACTGTAATTGATATGCTCAAGCACAGGTTCCTTGTCATAATAGAAGGACAAATCCTCTACTGTGATGTATCTCATTACTTGATTTCTCCTACTAAAGCAGTTAAAAACCGCTGGATAATTTTTTGCTCTTCATCTGAGAATTGACTGGCAACTTGTTCATAAGTCGAGAGGGTGTGCTCATGATGATGGTGATGCTCCTCAGCAATCGGTCGAGCTAGATCTGTCAATTGATAGAAAATCACTCGAGCATCCTTTGGATCCTTAGACGTTTCCAGCATCCCCTCTTTAATCAAGGACTTAATGGCCTTGGTGACAGCTGCTTGACTGACATTGAGACGGCGAGCCAACTCAGAGTTAGTTAAGGACTCCTCTGATAAGAGCATAAGAATATGCTCCTGGGTATTGGTCAAAGCCACATTACTGGTACAATGACCAATCAAAATTTCATGCTGATTTTCAGCTTTCAGGATTACTTCATTTAAAAAATGATCAATGTCTTTTGCTAATTGTCTCATGAACTTCTCCTTTCCTAGTTATCTTTTTCCTAAAACAATATAGATTATCACAGATTGTTTACTGGTTAATTATATCATAAACCAAAAAAGAATCAAGAAAAAAGATGAAAACACCTGAGATGTTTTCATCCTTTAGAATTATTTTTCTTGTTTACGGCTAGTCCAGAGGGCTGTCGCTCCAAGAATCATACCAAGTAGCATCATGAAAATAGATTGTTCACTACCTGTATTTGGAAGTACTTTCTCTGAGACTACTGGTTTCTTAGCAAACTCATCTGCAACCTTATAATCAACTTTTACAGTAGAAGGTTGAGTCGGTTTTGTTGCTTGGTCTTCTACTGGTTTAGCTGGATCTTGCTCTTTACCTTCTTCAGGAAGTTTAAAGGTTTTTGAGTCCACAGAAATCGTGCGTGAATTTGGATTTACTTTCATACTGAGTCAAATCAGCTGTTTTAAGATAGTCTTCAAAGGCAGCATCCATTGAAGGACCTTCTTCTCTAGCACCACCAAGCATGGTATAACCGTCACCACCTGCTGCAAGGAAGTCGTTGGTTGCTAGGTAGTAGATTTTCGCCAAATCTAGTTTTTCATAAAGACCAGTTGCACGATTTTTCACTTGAACAGCCAAGACGCGTTTACCTGCAACTAGGTTTGTATCGTAGTAGACCTTGGCTCCTGAAATCTGTAAGAATCCACCGCTTGGTTCGAGCAATGGTTGACCATTTTCGTCTAAGACAGTTTTTCCTGCTTTATCCACCTGCAAAATAGATCCGAGTGATTTTTCAAACATATCCAAAACTTGCTGACCAGTTACTTGAATTTGTGAGATTGTGTTTCCAAATGGCAAGACTGCAATGACATTTCCTTTTGTAATTGGTTTGTCTTTAGCAATTGTCTCACGCAATCCACCACCATTTGTCACAGCGATATCTGTTGGATGACTAAATCCTGTTTGACCATACTGGTAGAGAGAATCTGCGACGACATTTCCAAGGTTTGTCTCACGGACACGGACATTTTCACGGTCACCGTTGAGTTCTACAGGGCTGTTTGAAACGACTTCAACAGCATTTTCAGCATCGTATTTTTGTTTAATGTCTTTGACTAGTTTTTCAACTGTTGGATTGGCTGGTAATTTTTTAGCATCTGCAGCCGCAATCTGAGTTGGATTACCCAAAAGCTGACGAGATTTATAAGTAATTTTACCAACGTTATGGAGATAACTTCCAGTTTGGTTGTAAGTCACATTATCTCCGTAAGTAGTTGATTCTACTGTATGAGAGTGGCCATCAATGACTGTTACACGTTTCCCTTTCAAAAGAGGGTTCTTAGACAGGGCTTCTGCTAGTGTTGAGCCACGCCAAGCTACTGGCGTTGTTGTATCAACACCCAAGTGGGCTAAGACTACATAATGCTTATAATCCTTACCTTCCGCCTTAGCCTTGGCTTGAACTTCTTCAACGACCTTATTAACCTCTTCGATTGGCTCAGTAAAGGTTACTCCTTTAACATTTTTAGGGTGAGTTTTCGTTGCTGTTTCTGGCGTTGTCACACCTATCACTACAAACTCATCGCCTTCAATATCCTTATTCTTGTCAACAATCGTAGAAGCTTGGAAGAGACGAGCTCCATCTACATAAGTATTTGAGCTTAACAAGGGGAATTTCAAAATTTCTTTGTATTTTTTAGCTTCATCAAGTCCGAAATCAAACTCGTGATTTCCTACAGCCATGGCATCATACTGCATCTCGTTAAGAATCTTAGCACGTGCTTCACCTTTTGATGAGTTTGAAATAGGAAGACCCTGGAAAGCATCACCAGCATCCACTACCAAGGTGGTCTGGTTGGTTTTTGCACGCTCTTGTTCAATGACTGTAGCCAACTTAGCGTCTCCAATGACTCCCTTTTCCTCTACAATACGACCATGGACATCATTGGTGTGTAAGATAACAGTGTCCTTTTCTTCGCTTTTAGGAGATTCAGCAGGAGCTGACGGAGCTTCTGCAGGTGCAATCGCTTCTGAAGTTGTCGAAGTTTCCGGTACCGCAGGGCTCTCAACAGGAGCTGGAGTCGCCGACGGAGCTGGAGTTGCTGCGACAGCTGAACTTTCTGCAGGAGTTGTTGCTTCTTCAGCGTATACTTGTCCAGCTAAGAAGGCTGGAGCTAATAAAGCTGTAGATAAGATGGGTAATAAGAACTGTTTCTTCATTTTGAAATCCTTTTCTTTTCTTTTTCTCTTTTATATTATACGCTATTTCTAAAAATTATGAAACTTTTGACCTATTTGCATCTTAAATATTCGTCATTTAAACAAAAAAAGCTTGGATTAAAATCCAAACTTTTAGCTCATTTTATTGAAAATCTTTAATGTTCCCATCGTAGTCCGCCCAATCTTGGCTAAAGAAGCGGTCATTCATTTGGTAACTAGGTGCTGTTGTTGGATTGCTCAAAAAAGGATTTACAACCTTATCAAACGCCAACCAACCTAACCAACCGATATGAATCGTATCCTTGACAAAATAAGGTTCATCACCGTTTTTTGAAAAATCAGCAATATTGGTAAAACCTTGACTTTCCAACTGGTAACGAATTTTTTCGACAGAGTGTTGATACATTTCTTCACTCAATCCGGTATAATCCATCCATTTTTTATTGACAGGTTGAAAGACAAAGAGTACATTGACCTTAGATTTGGCAAATTGATCGAGCACTAACTGCAAATCATTGTATTCCCTTGACTGGAGGAAGTTGTAATTTTTTTGATACCCTTCCCACTTTTTTATAAATCTTTCTTTAGTTGAGTATTGTAAAAGTGGTTCTCCATTCCCAAATCATTATTGGTCGTGTTTTCTTCTGCATCCTTACGTGCAATATTTTCCAATTCTTCATACGAAAATCGATCTGGGAGACTGCTCAAATATTTTTCAATATGATCTTTATACTTTAATCGGCCTCGGATGGAGAATTGGCCAAAAAGGGCCGCTTGTCTTTCATTGAATTCTGCAGAAGCTGTAATTATTGAATGATCAAAGTCTGACAACTGTTCATTCTTAGCCAGTTTTTCAACAATCCCCTTCATCGGTACGCTTGGATTCTGCTTCAAGAGTCTACTAGCCGCATATTGAGTGCCCACACCCCCAGATTGATTTTCCAAAAAGGCAGTCAACTGATCATTGTTAAAATAAGTTTGAAAAATAGTCGAGTCATGATCCTCTTTTGTAAACCACTGTGGAGAGATCACAAATACCGCTTGTTTGTTTTCAAGTTCAGATGTGATTTGTTGCATCCCAAAATACTGACTAAGAGAAGCGGCTCCTGCCTGCCCCATAAAATAAGGACGGTAGGAGCGATTATACTTTTCAGCCAACACTCCTGGATGCATACTATCAAAACGAATCCATTCACTCGACCCAAAGAAAGGGACAAAACGCATATTAGGGATCCGTGAGAGCTCTCACTTTTTGACTTCTCTCCTTTGAAAGCTTTCTGCACTTACTGAGGCTGCAGAGTATTTTTTTCCTCCATAAGATTATGACTCTTACTACTAGGATAGAAAAAAATGAGTAGAAGAACCAATAAACCTGCAATAAGAATCGGCCCGAAGATTAACCACAGGCGTTTAATCATTCTTTAACTCCGCAATCCCTGCCACGATTTTATTGGCTGTATTCCAATCATCACGACCAAATTCTGTAACCGGGAACACGGATATCAAAGCGATTTTTCGATTTCCACAATCAATTCAACTGTTCCCATACTGTCCAAGACACCTGCGTCGAAAAGATCTTCATCCATCATGTCAGAAACATCTTCCATAAATAATTCATCGATAATTTCAATAACTTCTGATTTGATATCCATTTTTAAATTTCCTTCTATTTTTTAATTCCATTTATTTTTTAAACCATAAATCATTCAAAAATCCAGAAAAGATTAAGAATGAAACCATTACGACATGGAAGGTTATCACCATGCCAAGCAACTGAGCCCAACGATTTTCAAGCAAGGGAGGTCGTCCTGCTTTCTTACGTTCTTTATTGAGCGTTTTTTTCTTTCTGACCCAGGCATCATTCATCACTAAGCCTATCCCATGAAAGAGTCCGTAAGCAATATAAAACCATGTTATCCCATGCCAGAAGCCCATAAGGAGCATGTTTAGGATATAGGCAATACTTGAAGTCACATTTCGATTCTTAAAACAGCTTTCTTTCTCGTCATCACCATGACCATGCGCATAAAGACAAAGTCACGGAAACCAGAAAGGATAAACTCATGTGCCAACGATTCCAAAAACTCTTTCAAATCTCTTGACAAGAAAGGGTTTGTTGAAGTTAATCGGACTACGAATCCCCATCAGATTTGAAATAGCTATAGCAAACATAGAGTAACCTGCAAAATCAAAGAAGAGTTCCAAACCAAATGTGTACATGATGGCCACTACATAATAGTTAAAAACGCCACCTGTTTGTAAAGCTAAATTCTTTAGCGGTGGTAATAAAATCTCGCCTAAAATATGGGCTAGGATAAATTTATACAGAAATCCCCACATGATATACCGAACGGACTCGGCTAGCATATCTAGCAACTCATCGCGCTCTGGTATCGTCTTATAATTTTCATTAAAACGTTTGAAACGATCAATAGGACCACTTGAAAATGTCGGCATAAAGAGAAGAAAACGCAAATACTCCCACATTTTCAAGTCCTTAATGACTCCATCTCTAAGTTCGATGATGATTCCCACTGAACGAAAGGTCAAATAAGAGATTCCTACGAATCCCAGGAGAGACTGTGTACCGTTAATAGCCGGTTGCACCTTGACAAAGATAATCGGAAGGAGGGACAGAAAACTAACGAGGTAGAATACCCACTTGCCATCCTTGCTTTTTCGATAGTGCTTGTAGAAAAGCAGGAGCAATATTTCCCAGCACAGATAAATACCCAAGGCAGCTAATTGATTGGTCTTGCCTCCCGTCAACATAGTGACTATAAAGAACAGACTAACCAATATTTCATACCAGCCAAAACGTTTTTTGAAAAAAAGACCGATAAAGATTGGCAAAATAGCAGTAATCACATACAAAAAGTACTGCGGATTCCCATAAGGCTCAATATGAGGAAGCTGTTTAAGAAGCTCCATCATCTATTGTTTACCTCACTAATCAACCCTTTGATGTCGATTTTCCCATTTGGAGTTAGCGGCAAGCTGTCACGGTAGAGGAATTTCGAAGGCATCATATAAGACATCATAATATCTTCCAAGTCTTCCTTGATCGCTTTGGTAATATCAATCTCGCGCTCAAATTGTTCTTTGACCCCATCTTTTAAGATAACATAGGCCAAGAGATTTTGAACCTTGTGTTCTTTATTATAGCGCGGTACCGCAACAGCCGAGTCAATGTACTGAGATTTGTTCAAGTTTTGAGAAACATCTTCTAGCTCAATACGGTAGCCGTTAAACTTGATTTGGAAATCCATCCGTCCACCGTAGAGAAGAAGGCCTTCATCCGTCATAGTTCCGACATCTCCCGTATGGTAGGCTGGCAGACCTTCAAATTCGAAGAAAGCTTCTGCTGTTTTCTCAGGATTATTCATATAACCTTTTGAAACAGCCGGTCCAGATACGATGATTTCCCCTTGCTCTCCATTTGGTAATTTATTGCCTGCCTCATCAATGATGAAGGTTGGAGAATCTTCTTTGGTATAGCCGATTGGCAAGCGTTTAAGTGTCGCTAACATCTCATCTGTGATAGCAACCGCCGACAAAGCAACTGTTGCTTCTGTTGGACCATAGGCATTGATGACGCGCGCATTCGGGAAACGCTCACGCAGTTTTTGAGCCGTTTTAACAGTTAACTCTTCCCCATCAAAGTAGAAATGGGTAATGCCTGGCATCTTTTCAGCATTGAAATCTTCAGATAACATAGCCATATCTGCAAAAGATGGTGTCGAAGTCCAGATAGCAATCGGAAGAGAAAAGATGGTTGCAAAGAGTTGTTTGAAGTCTTGAGTAATGGCTGATGGGAGGGCAAAAAGCGTTCCTCCAAGAGCCAAGGTTGGTGCCCAATACATGACAGACAAGTCAAAGGAATAGGGCGGTTGCGCCAACATTTGCGGACGCTCTGGCGTCGCAAACTCCTTATCTGTGATCATCCAGTTGGTGAAGCTGAGCAGGTTATCATGTGAAATCTGCACCCCTTTTGGTTTCCCAGTTGTCCCTGAAGTAAAGATGATGTAGTAGTTATCATCCCCTTTGACCGGATGTTGCAAATCATAGGCATGTTGAGCCGCATAAGCTTTCACGCACTTGCTCCAAGGACATGATTGGAGCAGCTGGGTTTTTCAATTGGAAACTCATTGATGGCGATGATTAAGCTTGGCTCTGCTACTTCAACAATCGCAGACACGCGCTCCAAGGCAGAATGGCTATCAATTGGGATATAGGCATGGCCAGATTTGGTCAAGGCCACAAAGGTTGCTAACATTTCATATTCTTGGCCACCAAAGACCACAACAGGTGACTTTTCAGGAAGTCCCATTTGGTCAATATGGGCTGCTAAGCTATCTGAATCAGCCTTCAATTGGCCATAGGTATGCTCTTCTCCAAGGACATTGTAGACTGGAAAATTAGGCTGCTTTTGAGCATAATGCTCAATGGTTTCAATCATATCTACTATTGGTTTATTTGACACAATAGGGGTTCTCCTTTAAGTTAAAATTCATTATAGATAAAGCTACCTTGAGCCTGACCGAGATAACTAAAAAAGTAAAGTAGGCCCAAGAAAATGATAAAATACAAGGCTGTCCGACCAAGAAAGAGATAGAGTTCATTTCTCTGTTTCATCAAGAAAAACCTTTCATTCCTGTAATTTTCAACTAAAATAAAATCAATTTCTTACTAACTTATTTTTCTGCTATTATACCACTTTATAAACTATTTTTTCAATTGTTTTCCGTCCATTTCCACTACATTTCAACATCATTAAATTGTTCCATATGATACCTTCTACTGATAGCTTTAATGTTTTCCAGTATAGATTATATTGGGAGCTACAACAAAGTAGGCTCTATACTACCTATAGAGGACTTCCCCACTATAAATATTATAGAGCCTTATCTTATGTCTCACTTTATCGGTAGAATTCCCTTTATCTAGAGATTTTTATAATATGTAATCTTAAAATTCACTATAGATGAAATCTTGAATGTTCGAAAAATCAGTCACAAAACAGTAGATTACGATGCTTAAAATAACTGTGTAGAAAAACAAGGTCCACAATAGTAAACGATGTGTGTCAGTTAGTTTCATTTGCAAATTTGTAAAGTTCTTTTTCAACTTCCATCCATCCTTTCACTCCAACGTGCATCACGTCAAATAAAAAGTAATCATCATACTCTCTGTTTCCATAGTTTAACACCGTAGCACCGTGGTTTTTGGCAATATTTTCTATTTTTTTGTAAGTTTCTTCACGCATTTCTCGTGAAACACCTGTGTAATCATTCCATTTACCATTTACAGGAAAGATAATGACTTCAACTTCAATTCCCAATTCCTTAGCAACTGTCAAGAAGAGCTCCATATCTGAATACTCTGGTGACTCTATGTAGCTCAAGTCTTTGTTAGAATCTTTCAACGAAGCATAGCGGTCTCTCAAGTAGGTATTGTAGTAGTTATTATCCACAGCATAATCATTGTTATCTGTTTTCTTTTTAACTTCTTCTACAAACTTCTTCGTCATCTCCTCCCAATCATAATCCGGCGTTTTATCTCCTAGTGCAGGATAGTCTGATTTGGCATGATTTTCATAGAATTTTCGTTTAAGCTTAAGGGAATAAACGGCATTGTCAAGCTCCAACAGTTTTTTATCAATGATTGTCCCTTTTCCTTCTATAAAATAGCTTTTATACTTTTTATAGATATCATTTTGTTGTTTGTTTCCTTTGGTAATCTCAATAATGCGATTAATCAGTTTTTCTTTCGTTTCCTTACTGATTTTCTCGTTATCTAGCATGTGAAAAATATGTTCCTGAGAGGCCTTGTTTAAGAAGGCGTCTTGATGAGTCCCATCCTTTTCGAACCATTGAACAGACTCTACGATGGCTACTTTTCGCTTACTCATAGCCCCCTCAATCGAGCTCAAGGTTGTAGCTTGAATGATATTTTGAGAGTAACTGGTTCCTATCTGCATAATGTTAAAATCATTGTAGTTAAAAATTTTATTGGGGTGATAATCTTCATTTATCGTCGCAACTAGCTCTGAGGAACCCATTAGAACTAGTGTATTGGGAGTGATATTATTTGTCAGAATATCTCTACTTTTATACTTTTCATAAGAAGTGCTGTAGCGAATACTATTGTCCTTGACTTTATAATAGTCGTCAATCTTCTTGACATATGTCACATTTAAAAGAGCAAGAGTCGCAATTACGAGCACAAGCGATAGTAAAAATGCTTTTAACTTAATCATCTTGTTTTGTCCAATCTCCTTGTTCAGCAGATCTCTTTATCTACTTAGAATTGCCATAATTATCTTATAAGGTTCACCTGAAAAGATAAAGAAGCCAACCATAACTAAATTCATGGTCACAAACCAACTTATTAGCTTGTACCAAGTTTTATTTTTATGTTTCTTATAAAAAGTGCTTTTCTTTTGATAAATTTCAAATCCAGACATCAAGATTCCATGGTAAAAACCATAAGCGATGTAGCTGACACTAATTCCATGCCAAAATCCCATAACCAACATATTGACCATATAGGCATAGGCTGCATTGTGTAATCTATTCTTAAACCATTTCTTTCTGATAACCTGCATCAAAACTCTTGAAAATACGAAATCTCTCAACCATGTTGACAAGGTGATATGCCATCTAGTCCAGAAATCCTTGATATCAATACTCAAGAAAGGTTTATTGAAATTCATCGGTGTCTGAATACCCAAAACATTACTGCTTCCAACAGCCATCAAACTATACCCCGCAAAGTCAAAGAACAGATAGAGAGTATACAGGTACATATATTTGATTGAGTAGACAACTGTACCAGTATTGCTTAGAGCAAGTAGTATCTGGTAAACATAGGTTGATAAAACAACCTTGTAGAGAAGGCCTAAAACGATGCGATAAATACCATCACCTGCTAACTCTAGGTAGTCTTTTCTAGGCATGACTTCATTGATCTCTTTTAGAAATCTTCTGCTACGATCGATTGGTCCAGAACTAACTGTAGGGAAAAAGAGTAGAAACTGCAGATAATCTTTTACACTGATTTTTTCTTTGATTAAACCATCCGATATTTCTAGCATGATCTGAATGGTCTTAAAGGACATGTAGGAAATCCCAATAAAAGCCAACAAATGTAGCTGGGTTATTGCAAAGACTTTATTGACCACTAAAGGTAAAATGGATAACATAACTAGAGGTTTTTAACTGTTTTTGAATCCATTCTTTGTGCTATGAAAAACTAGGACATATTGGTAGATGATGAAAGCCAATAGATAAACAACCATGGATTTACTCTTACCATAGATGGCTCCTGCAAATAAAATTGACAGACTTAAAATATAATAATCCTTACGCTTGCCAAAATAGTTTAAAACAAAGCCAATCAGTAAAACCACAAGTAGTAGAAGGAAAAACTCATTCCCCTCAAAATAATTCATACCAGATGGACTCCTTTTCTCTTTTTCTCATCTCCTGATTTGTCATTTTAGGATTAGTCCCTATCATATTATCAAGGATAATTAACTTTATTAATTATATCATAATTTAAAAACTATATACTTCTATTATCCAATTTCCTAAATAAAAAAACCAATGACTCTTACCACTAAACCCCAATAACGAGACAAAATTATTTACAAAAATAAATAAAAATCCAAGAGTAAAAAAATTTAGCTTGACTCAGGTTTTTCCCATCAAGTCTCCTAAATATATTCGTTACCCCTTTCATTTTCTCCTTCAAGCGGAACATAATATAAAAAATGCCAGAATAATCCTCAGATCTAGCAAACACACCACTCCCTCTTTGGACATTTTTATGCTAAAATAGTAGCTATGGATAAAATTATTAAAACTATATCAGAAAGCGGGGCTTTTCGTGCTTTTGTCCTTGACAGCACAGAAACAGTCCGAACTGCTCAAGAAAAACATCAAACCCAAGCCAGTTCAACCGTAGCGCTTGGCCGTACCCTTATCGCCAGCCAAATTCTCGCCTCCAACGAAAAAGGAAATACCAAGCTAACCGTCAAGGTTCTTGGAACTAGCTCCCTCGGTGCCATTATCACAGTTGCAGATACCAAGGGTAACGTCAAAGGCTACATTCAAAACCCTGGAGTTGACATTAAAAAAACTGCAACAGGAGAAGTCCTCGTTGGACCTTTTGTCGGAAATGGTCAATTTCTAGTGATTACAGACTATGGCACTGGAAATCCCTATAATTCTATGACGCCTCTTATCTCTGGAGAAATCGGTGAAGACCTAGCTTTCTATCTTACAGAAAGTCAACAAACCCCTTCAGCTGTAGGGCTTAATGTTCTTTTAGATGAAGAAGACAAGGTCAAGGTCGCAGGTGGTTTCCTGCTCCAAGTTTTACCAGGAGCCAAGGAAGAAGAAATTGCTCGCTTCGAAAAACGTATCCAAGAAATGCCAGCTATTTCTACACTTCTTGAAAGTGAGGATCACATCGAAGCTCTTCTAAAAGCTATCTACGGAGATGAATCCTACAAACGTCTGTCCGAAGAAGAAATTCGTTTCCAATGTGACTGCAGTAAAGAACGCTTTATGAACGCTCTAGCTAGCCTGCCAAGCTCTGACCTACAAGAAATGAAGGATGAAGATCACGGAGCTGAAATTATCTGCCAATTCTGCCAAACAACTTATAACTTTGACGAGAACGACTTGGAGGAACTCATCCGTGACAAATCTTAATACACCTTTTATGATTGGCAATGTTGAGATTCCCAATCGTACCGTTTTAGCGCCCATGGCAGGAGTAACCAACTCTGCCTTTCGTACTATCGCAAAAGAACTTGGCGCAGGGCTCGTTGTTATGGAAATGGTCTCTGACAAGGGTATCCAATACAACAACGAAAAAACTCTTCATATGCTTCATATTGATGAAGGAGAGAACCCAGTTTCTATCCAGCTCTTTGGTAGTGACGAAGATAGCCTCGCACGCGCAGCAGAATTTATCCAAGAAAATACCAAGACCGATATCGTCGATATCAACATGGGCTGCCCAGTCAATAAAATCGTGAAAAACGAGGCGGGTGCTATGTGGCTCAAAGACCCTGATAAGATATACTCTATCATCAACAAAGTCCAATCCGTCCTTGATATCCCTCTCACTGTCAAAATGCGTACAGGCTGGTCTGACCCATCCCTAGCAGTTGAGAATGCCCTAGCCGCTGAAGCTGCTGGTGTTTCTGCCCTTGCTATGCACGGTCGTACACGCGAGCAAATGTATACTGGCCATGCGGATCTTGAGACTCTTCATAAGGTTGCACAAGCTCTGACAAAGATTCCATTCATCGCTAACGGAGACATCCGTACTGTCCAAGAAGCTAAACAGCGTATCGAAGAAGTCGGTGCCGACGCCGTTATGATTGGACGAGCAGCCATGGGAAATCCTTACCTCTTCAACCAAATCAATCACTACTTTGAAACAGGAGAAATCCTACCAGACTTGACCTTTGAGGACAAGATGAAAATCGCCTACGAGCACTTGAAACGCTTGATTGACCTTAAAGGTGAGAATATTGCCGTTCGTGAATTCCGTGGACTGGCTCCTCACTACCTTCGAGGCACATCTGGCGCTGCTAAACTCCGTGGAGCCATTTCACAAGCCAGCACTCTGGCAGAGATTGAAGCCCTCTTGCAGTTAGATAAAGATTAGTAAACATAAGACAAAAACCCGTAACTAAAATGAATTACGGGTTTTCTTGTTGTAATAAGAGATAATGAAACACTAATATCTATGGTTGAACCAAAGCGACGTTAGAAACAGCTCCATCCGCTCCTGTTGTAATTTGGATGATCTTTCCTCCACCTACTTTAGCATTATATTTACCATCATCAAGGGTATAAGAATATCCTTGAACAGAGTAGCTCTCTTTCTTTCCATCAGCTGTTTCTACTGTAAATTGGCCCCCAGATGAAACAGTGATAGTTTCTCCGTTGCCCCCTTTCCAATTACCAGCTGCTGCAGAAAAATCTCCATCAACCATTGTTAGGACACCTTTATAACGTTTGTTGTGTTCAGCTTGCTTGTCATGAAGTTTACGATCAGTTGTTGGGTCATAAGTTGACTGACTTGCTTGGTTAGATTGGCTTTGAGAAGCTTGCTGATTAGAAGATGGTTGAGCTGGTGTTTCTTGCTGCTGAGGAGCTTGGGGTGTTTGCGGTGCTTGATTCGCTTCTTGCCCTTGACTTGTAGGACCGGAACTTTGGCTAGCTGAAGCTGTCTTTTTTTCAGAACTTGTAGTGGTTGTTGAAGTCTGAGGTTTAGTTTCCTTATTTGAAGACGCAGCCTAGAACTGGTGGTAGTTTGAGTAGTCGTAGTTGATTTACTACTTGCTGTATCTTCTTTCTTATTGCCACAAGCACCCAATAGCAGAGTTGAAACAAGGACAGTTGCGGCTATTAGTTTAATAGAGGTATTAGTTTTCATTTTTTTGCTCCTTTTTGTAATGCTTTTGAAATATTTGGAAACATTTTTGTAATATTATTGTAATATTTGTTTTGAAATCTGTCAACTATTTATCTAAAATTTTTTAGTACATTTATTTCCTTATCCCTCCTATATCTTTTATTCGTAAAGAATTTAAAAAAACACAAAAGTTCTTCCTGATAAAGTGCTATATTTTACAAGTGTAATCGCTTGTATTTTTTTCTTGAAGGGCTATAATAAAATTGAAATAGGATATTGGAGGTGCGGGTTTATGTCAAAGAAATATTATAAATATCTTCCTTGGTTGATTATTGGTGCTTTCTCTTCTTATGGGGTTGCTACTCATTACGCTCAAACAACATTTGATTTGTTCTACTTAACCACTATTTTCATGATTGTTTATGTGTCTCTAATGTACTTACACGAAACCTATTTAAAATATAAATACAAAGATTTATTCATTCGAATCATGAGCAATTCAAAGAAAGATAAACATCCTTAGTAGTCAAAAAGAGGTCGGGAAAAAATCCCGACCTCACTTTTTTATGACTAATAAGTCTTTGACACGATGGCTGAATTGACTTTTGACACAAACTTTATTTTCTCTATTCTCAAGCTCAACCAGCCATCGGATTTGTTGAAACATCCCAAGACCAAGACTAGGAAACCGAGACTTAGGCTATCGATTTCGGTCCCCAATCTTTTTATTTTAATCGATAGGTTTTTCTTGGTTTCTTTTTAGGAACTCGTTTGAGTCCAACTTCTTCTACATACTCACCGTATTTTACGAGAAAGTTATTGCTGACGATTGGTCGTCCTGGGTTGATGAGATTGACTAATTCAGTCCCTTCATAGACAGTGAACTCCTCCTCCAGCAGATAGAGAAAGGTCGGATTCCAGTCAAGACGGCCTTGGATTCGTTTGATGGATTCTTGGATAATGGCATAATGGTCAAAGGCGAAGTCTTGCTCCCCCAGCTCTAGTCCCTCTAGGAAGCACTTGCCCGTCTGAAAATCAACATCGACAAAAACCACATCCTTGGCATCATCACCAGCTTGAACGAGATCAAGTGCGCGGCTAGGTAGATACACCAAGTGGGCGATAGTAACCGTCCAGCCCCGCGGATCACGACCTGGAGTAGATACTGTCATCAACTGTTCGATTTTTTCCCAAAAGGAAGGTCAAGGTTAACCTCCTCTCTCACTTCACGCTGACAAGCATACCTTGCATCTTCGTTCTTATCTATAAAAACCACCGACCAAAAGCCAAACAGTTTTTGATAAGGATGGCCCTTGCGACGAATTAGCAAGAGTTTGATTTTCCCTTCCAAAAAGCAATAAGCTACCATATCCACCGTCACGCTCGGTTTTTCATACTGAGGAAGATCCTGTTTGCAGTACCAGTCTAGAAATTCCTTCTCCGTCGCATGAATCTCAAAATATTCTCTTTCTGTCATTCCAACCGGGATTATCCTTTCAGTCATCTTATCCCTCCCTGACAGCTTTTGTCCATTGATACCAACCGACTAAACTATTGATGGTGTAAACCCAGTACATACCTTGGATATGGATATTTTCACCCCACCAGAGGTAAATACTAAAGAGATTGGTTGCAATCCAGAAAATCCATTGCTCCCGGTAAAGACGTGTCATCAAGAGCTGACCAACACCATTGGTCGCATCGGTAACACTGTCACGGAAAGGACGAGCGCTATGGATACTTTGGTAGGCAAAGCCCATACCAATCCAGATGATGGCTGTCAAAGCCAAATATTTGAGCCAATCAATCAGGCCAAGTTTCTTAGCTTCAAAGTGGGACTCCTCTGGTTTTCCTTGTTCATTGATCCGATTAGATAACCAAGTATAAAGACCAATAGGCTGCATGACAAAGAAATAAACTGTGGTCAATACTTCACCATAGAAAGTGGCATCCATGGCTAATACCAAGTAGATAGCAGAGTTAATAGCACCAAAAAGGTAGTTACTTGCCCGACCTTCAGCTACCAAGATAACGCAGACAATCCCTGTCCAAGAGGCCAAGAGACCAATCCAGTCATGACTTTCCGTGTTTTGTGTAAACTCCAGAATAAGAGGAACACTTGATAAAGCAATCAAATAGAGCCACTGGAAAAGACTACGCCCCACAAAGAGGTCTTTCCAAAGCAAACGCATAACTCCTGTAAAACCAATTTTACGAGCCTCTGCGTGAACATTTTTAAAGTTTTCAATAAATCGTGTGATTTTTTCAGTTATTTTTTTCATTTTCTTCTCCTAATCTGCTTGGTAAATGGCATCAATAGCTACTTTTGCTGCTTCATAATTTCCTAGATAGTCATCAGCTAGATAAACATGAGGGATATTGGCTAGATATTGCTCCCTCATCATATCCAAATGCTGAGAAAAACTGTGACGGATATGGTCTTCTGCCATGGTCATGTCGCGAAAACCATCATTGACATAAGAGCCAATAGGTTGCACAAAGAGGATTAAATCCCACTTTTCCTTGGCTACGATGGAAACAAAGAGATTATCAAAGGTCTCTACGGACAAGTCCTCCTGCTCTTCGCTTTCCATGTAGTAATCGTAGTAGCCCTTGGTTACTAGTGAGTTGGTATCTGCAATGACTAGGCCTCGATTGGCATTGCTATCGATTAACTTGGAAGTTTGATCATATTGGCCCAAAAGAAGGTAATAATAATCTTTGGGGGTAAGCTCATCATCTCGGACATTATTTTTTATCTGATACTCACGAGCATACTCCAGACTGACTGGCGCGTCATAAAAGCGAGCTAAATCCTTGGCTAGAGTTGTTTTACCATTACTCGCACTTCCCATAATCAACACTTTTTTCGTAAACTGACGGCGGAAAGGTTGAGCGATGTATTTCCAATATTTACTTGGATTTTCTCGAATCATAGTAGCCGATATTCCAAATTTTCTTTCCTGTAGGACAGTCTCGAAACCACGTTTTGACAATTCTTGTTGGTATTCGGACTCTCCTACAAAAAAGATGAGCTCCTTACCAGTCTGGTCATAGGAAATGGCCTGCAACATCTGATCCAACCACTCCTGCCAGCCCATTGGATAGCGTGGAATATTGGTTTCGTCAAGTTTACAAACAGAGGTCAACTCATCATCTCGAAATGCTTCACGAATATAGCGAAACCTCTTTTGTAGTGTAAGTCCAACCTGTTCACCACGATCTCCCTTATAACCTGAAACTACCACCCATACAGCATCGCATTGTCGTTTTGCTCTTTGGATTAAATCAATATGCCCCTGATGCAAGGGAGCAAAGGTTCCAAAAACCACTCCTATCTTTTTTTTCATGTCTTTTCAACCTTTTTATGACTTTTTATATTTTACATCATACTACTCCTACTATTGTTTGTCAACACTTTTTTATTATTTTTTATAAAAATATTTTCTACATAATAGGATTTTTTTCTTGATATAAAAAACTTGATCAGTAGAAATTCGTTTTTGAACTCCTTAAACTAAATGCACAATTCAAATGCTTATTTGAGTAACAACTTTCCAAAAAAAGAGGCTGAAACAATCTGTTCCAACCTCACAATTTTAAACAATCTCAAATTTTAATTGACCAGCTTTGACACCAATCTTAAGGGTCTTGCCTGCTTCCAATTCACCTTTGAGTAAGAGTTCAGCTAGTTTGTCTTCCACTTCAGTTTGTAAAGTTCTACGAAGCGGCCGCGCACCCATCTCTGGATCATAGCCATGTTGGGCTAAAAGTTTTAGAGCAGATGCTTGAAGTTTTAAGTCTACCCCTTTTTCTGCCAAGCTTGCAATCAAAGGTTTGACCATAATCTTAACAACTTCCTGCATATCTTGACTTGACAGGCTGTGGAAGACCACCTTTTCATCAATACGGTTGATAAACTCTGGACGATAAGCTTTTTTCAACTCTTCAAACATACGTTTTTCCATATTTTCCTGGTCAAAACGAATATCTCGAGCTCCAAAACCGACTGTCTTATCATCACGAAGGGAAGTCGCACCAAGGTTTGATGTCATGATAATAATGGTGTTTGAGAAGTCAACTTTGCGTCCCTTGCTATCTGTTAGAACCCCATCGTCCAAGACTTGTAAGAGGACATTAAAGATGTCTGGGTGGGCCTTCTCTACTTCATCAAAGAGCAGAACAGAGTATGGCTTATTACGGACTTTTTCAGTCAACTCTCCGCCTTCTTCGTAGCCTACATAACCTGGAGGAGCACCATTGAGACGGCTAGCCGCAAATTTCTCCATGTATTCACTCATGTCAAAACGGATAAGAGCGGACTCATCATCAAAGAGAACTTCCGCCAAGGCCTTAGCTAACTCTGTCTTACCGACACCAGTTGGTCCTAAGAACATAAAGGAACCAATCGGACGTTTGTTATTGCGAATACCAGATTGATTACGGCGAATAGCTCGGCTAATACTTGAGACCGCCTGTTCTTGTCCAATAACACGCTTGTGGAGTTCAGCCTCCAAATTAAGGTATTTCTTAGCATCGGATTGGGTTAATTTTTGAACTGGAATTCCAGATAAGCGACTCAAGGTAGTCAAAATATCAGACTCTGATACCAAGTCTTTATAGACAGGAGCTTCCTCTTCTTGGCGATGAACTGAGCTGCCTGTTTCCACTTCCCATCCATCAAGGCCTTATCAGCTGAAGTCAAGCCAGATTCATCTGGTTTACCATGTTTAGACTTGTTCTGAACAGTCGCTGCTGCTTCATCCAATAGATCGATAGCTGAGTCTGGTAAATGACGGCTAGTCAGATAGCGATGAGCCATCTTAACCGCTGTTTCTACAGCTTCGTCTGTGATTTGTACATGGTGGTGTTTCTCATAAGTTACCTTCAGACCTTGTAAAATAGAGATGCTATCTGCTAGACTTGGCTCCTCAATAGTTACTTTGGCAAATCGACGAGATAGGGCTGCGTCTTTTTCAATATGTTTTTTTGATATTCTTCCTGGGTGGTTGCCCCTACTGTTCTGAGAGTTCCACGAGCCAAGGCCGGCTTAAGGATATTGGCTGCATCCAAGGTCGAATCAATTCCACTACCTGAACCCATAATTGTATGAAGTTCATCGATAAAGAGGATGACATTGCCGTCTTCTTCGATATCTTTGATGATGTTATTCATGCGTTCTTCAAAGTCTCCGCGGAAACGTGTTCCAGCAACGACATTCATCAAATCAAGTTCGAGGACGCGCATCTTAACCATTTCGTCTGGTACTTCTCCGCTAGCAATGCGTTGAGCCAAGCCAAGGGCAAGAGCTGTTTTACCAACACCCGCATCTCCAACCAAAACCGGATTATTCTTTGTCTTACGGCTCAAAATCTGAATCATACGAGAGATTTCTTGGTCGCGTCCAATGACTGGTTCCAATTTCCCAGAACGAGCTTGATCCGTTAAGTCATGGGCATAATCTTCTAGACCTCCACTTTGAGCCTGAGGCATGCCCATCATATTGGCCATGGAATTTTGCTTATCTGCTACTGTACGATGACGTTGGCGAAGGGCCTTGAGATCATCTCTAGTCCAGCCTGCACGCGCTTCAAGACTACGACGAAGTCCAGCAATCTTGACCTGATCCTTTTTATCTTCGTAAGAAAATCCTGCTTTTTCTAAAATGCGAGTAGCTAAGGCATTGCCATCATGTAAGATAGCATAAAGAACATGCTCTGTTCCCAATACCTTGGCATGAACGACAGAAGATACGTGCTCTGCTTCCAACAACAATACCTTCAAACGGTGTGAAAAAGGCAGCTCCTGATAATGTTCCTTATCGCTATACTTTGTTTCAGTCAGCTCTACAGCAACTTCCTCCAGACGATCAATCTCATATGGAAATTCGTTTAAAGTCGCCCCAGCTACACTATAACCATGATTGGCCATAGCAATCAATAGGTGCCATGACTCTAGGTAATCTGCCCCAAAATGACTTGCGACCAGAAAGGCACTTTCTATACATTCTCTCAATGCTTTTGAATATTTCATTTAGTTCTATTTTCCTTTTCTATCTACCTCTTGTAATAACTGCCGGAGCATATTGGCACGTATAAGATTGGCATCATCGCCTAAAACTCGGTCTGTCGCCATTGCTAATAATAGATTCATCTCCTGACGAGTCACTAAATCCTGCTCAAACAAGAGTCTTAAAACATCTTCAAAAACAACCTGGCTAACTTCTTCACTACTGAATACAACAAATCTCGAAGCATTTCATGATGATTGGAGAATTCAATTCGTCCAATACGGATATAACCTCCACCACCTCGTTTACTCTCAACTAGATAGCCTCTACTTTCTGTAAAACGAGTTTTGATGACATAGTTAATTTGGCTAGGAACTACTTGAAAGGTATCCGCTAATTGGCTTCGTTGCAATTCAACCATACCCGACTGCTCCAAAATCGCCTTGATATAGGCCTCTATATGGTCTGATGTATTTTTAAATCTCATAGAACGCCTCCTCTTTCTTTAAACCTTGACTATCTTTGACTATTATACCGAAATTTTTTCATTTTTAAAAGAAAAAGGGGCTGGTAATGAATAATCCTCACCAACTCCCTATTTTTCTACTTATCTAAGCCTAATTCTGCCAAGATTTGCCGTTTATAGGCAATTTTTTGAACTTCCTTGTCTTCAGTTTCAGACCAGTCGAGTTTAATTTCTGAAACAATCTGCCCAGGGCGATTTTTCAAGATATAGATACGGTCGCTAAGGTTAAGGGCCTCCTCGATACTATGCGTAATGATGAGTGTCGTCAGGCCTAGCTGTTTATGAATATCAAGATACCAGGCATGAAGTTCCATTTTGGTCATCTCATCCAAGGCACTAAAGGCCTCATCTAAAAGAAAGAGCTTGTGCCCAAAAAGGTAAGTGCGGAGTAAGGCCACACGCTGGCGCATCCCACCACTAAGCTCATGAGGATACTTATCCCGTACAGCCGTCAACTGAAAGGTAGCAAGGATTTCGTCTGCACGGGCAATGGCTTCCTCCTTATCGACCTTTTGAATCAAGAGGGGCAGGATGATATTTCCTAGCACCGTCTTGTGTTCCAAGAGCAGATCCTTTTGTAGCATATAGCTCACGCGCCCCTTGGGATTTTCCTCACCGTCAAGAATGATTCGCCCCGACTGGACTTCTAAAATCCCTGCAATCAGGTTAAAGAGAGTGGTCTTTCCTACACCACTGGGCCCTAGGATAGAAACCACTTCACCTGAAGTCACTTGTAGGTTAATATCTTCTAAAATCTTCTCATCATCGTAGGCATAGCTTACGTGTTCTAGTCTAATTTCTGTCATTATTTTACAAATTCATTAGTGAAACCTTTGTCAGTCAAGTCTTCCTTGAGGATTCCATTTTCCTTATCCCATTTGTAGAAGGCATTCCATCGATCCGCATCAAACTGTCCCCATTTTTCCTTGTCGCTTGCATATTCTTTTGACAAGTATTTCTGAGATTCGATGACAAAGTCACGTTTATCCTTAAGTTCAGGTGCATTCTTGATTAGGATATCAGCCGCTTCTTCTGGATGCTCCATAGCGTATTGGTAACCTTTTTTGATAGCTTGGATGACTTTACGAGCTTCTTCTTTGTTGTCTTTTAGATAGTCGTTGTTTGCAATGATGACTGGTGAATAGTAGTCAAACTCTTTGACGTAGTCTTTCAAATACATAAAGTTAGCATCCACACCTTGCGATTTAGCAAGAATACCATCCCAACCGTAGTAAATCCAAGCAGAGTCAAAGACGCCGTTAGCAATCGGTGTGATCGAGTTCGAGTCGTTGTTTGGTACTTTTTCAACCTTCTCAAAGTCTCCACCTTGAGATTCTACCAAGGTTTTCAACATCGCAAGCTCAGTTGGGTCATTCCATGTTCCGTATTTCTTGCCAACCAGATCTTTTGGACTAGTTACATTATCAGATTTACGAGAGATGATCCCTGATGTATTGTGCTCAACAATCGCTGCAACGGCAGTAATACCTGCTCCTTTTTCCAATTTCTTAGCCATGTAATCTTGGAAATAAATAGCAAACGGTGCCTTTCCATTGATAACCAAGTCAGATGAACTTTCTTCTGGTGGCAATTTCAAATCAACATCCACTCCGGCTTCCTTGAAATATCCTTTTTCTTTAGCTACATAAAGCCCTGTGTGGTTGGTATTGGGTGTCCAGTCTAGGATAAAGTCAATTTTTTTGAGTTCTGCTTCTTTGTTATCCTTAGAAGCTGTTCCTTGGCCACAAGCCACAAGCACAACAGCTACAAGAGCTGTTACAACCGTTAAAAACACTTTCCATGTTTTCTTCATTTTTATTTCCTCTTTTCTTTTTCTAAAACGCTCTATTTTAAGTACGTTTCCATTTAATCACATATTTTTCACTGATATCGACTAATCTCATACCCAGAAGGCTAATCAGCGATACCAGAATAATAATGGCAAACATGGTGTCATACTGAAACAGTTTTTTTGACTGAATCATGTAGACACCAAGTCCTTCAAAGCCTCCCAACCACTCAGATACAACTGTTGTGATGAAGGCATAGGAGACACTGACTCTCAGACCTGCATAAAAGTAGGGCAGGCTGACAGGGATTTTAAAATGCCACAGGATTTGCCAAGGATTTGCTCGCATCAGACTAAACAAGGTCAGCATATCCTTGTCACAATGCCTAAAACCATCTAAAATACTAACGATGATAGGAAAAGTAGTCGTCAAGATAATCAAAACAATCTTGGGCAAAATCCCATAACCTAGCCACAAGACCAGAATAGGGGCTATGGCAATAGTCGGAATGGTCTGGACAACTACCATCATAGGATAGATCAAGTCATTGAGCCAGCCCAAACTATCCATAAGAACAGCCATGATACAGGCTATCAAGACACCCAACACTAAACCTAGTAAGGCTACTCTCAAGGTTGCCCAACTATGGTACCAAAGAAATTCTCTGTCACGAACAAAAGACTGGAGGATTTCAAGTGGTGTCGGCAGGATAAACTTTGGTAAGAGCTTTAAGAATCCCGCCACCTGCCAAAGAGATAAGACGCCCAAAAATCCTAGCAGACTAATATGCCGTCTCATTATACTTTTCAAGTTTCTCATCAATGCTTAAAATCTCTCCTACATTTATTTTGACATTGGCAAAAACATTGTCCGCCCCCTGACCAGCTACCTCGAGCGCTTCTTTAAGAATGCGCATCAGCTCATCAAATTCTCCCTCTAAAACTGTTTCAAAGGGTGTCACCACCATGGTCACTTCTTGAGCTTGCAGATAATCAATGACCTTATCAATTATAGCTATACGATCAATCCCCTGTGATAAGGGCAGGACTTGTAAAGCAATGCTTGCTTTCATTAAAACCTCCTTCTAATTTACAGTTTTCCTTTGTAAAAAAAGAAAAACCTCTTTCATATATGAAAAAGGTGCAAAATTAGGCCAAGTATTCGTTCCCTACGCTGGCATTACCCAGATCAGGTGCGGTCGAAGTTTAACACTTCCTCTCAGACTGTACACAGACTCCCATATATTATATGGATATATAATAGCCTAATAATGTCCTAATGTCAAGGTTTCTGCTCATATAAAAAGAGGCGTTCATTCGCCTCTTACTCTAATATTATTTGCATTTCAGCCATTTTATTTACAGCATAGGCGCAAATAACTGTGTCACTTCTTTTATCAACATTTGATACCAAGTAGGCTTGATTGTTCCAGTAAAAATTTCTTGCGACTCTTCAAAAATTTCTTCAAAATCATTACGAATAGTTGCAATGGACGGTGTTTCATACAATAAAACTGCATTTTCATAGTGGTGAACCAAGCTGCGATAATCAAGGTTTATGGTTCCAACAACCGCAAATCGATCATCAACAATCATTTGCTTACTATGGATAAAACCAGGAGTATACTCATAGATACGTACACCAGCAGACAAAAGATCAGGATAAGCACCTCTTGTTACAAGATGAATGAGCTTCTTATCTGGTATATAGGGAGTAACTATTCGTACATCTACACCACGCATAGCTGCATTTTTAATATCCTCCGTCAAATCATAATCAATGATTAAGTAAGGAGTAGTGATATAGACGAAATCTGTTGCCTGATTAATCAAGTTTTGATAAACTATTTTCCCTACCTTAGATTTATAGATTGGCTTTGGTCCGCTTCCATAAGGAATGCATAAACCAGGAGCCGGAACAGCTTGATGCTCTATACGATATTGATCAAAATTACTAATATCTCCACCGTTAATATACCAGTTCATAAGAAATAGTCTTGTAAAAGCTTGAACAGCCGGACCATCTATCCTAATACCGCTATCTTTCCAATAACCAAAGCGTTCAATATGATTGATGTATTCATCAGCTAGATTGATTCCCCCAGTATAAGCAATCTGTCCATCAATCACCAAGATTTTACGGTGATCACGGTTATTATAAGCTACTGTCATTCGAGGAATTACTTTGTTAAACTTATGAGTCTCAATCCCTTTAGATCTCAAATGTACTGTATAATTTCCTGGCAAAGTAACCATACAGCCAATATCATCGTAGAGCATCTTGATTGCAACACCTTGAGCAGCCTTTTCTTCAAGAATCTCACGTATGCTGTCCCACATCACCCCTTCGTCAACTATGTAGTACTCAAGAAAAATAAACTTTTCTGCACTTCTTAAGTCCTCTAACATTTGCTGCCACATATCTTCACCAGAAGAAAAAAACTTAGAAGCAGTTTGGTCATAGACCTCTGAGTTACTATCCATGCTCAGCAAAGATTTTATAATACCATAAGCCGACTTATCCCGCTCTTCTAACTGGTGATGGAGGTTGTTACCAGTATCCTCATGAAATGCGATAGCATTTAACTCCTGAAGCTGTTTCAGTTCCTTTTTTGATAATCTTCTCTCACCAAACATGATATAAAGCAGTGGACCAAATACAGGAACAAAAGTGACAATCAACCACGTCACCTTGCTTTCAGGAGACATAGAACGATTGACAATAGCTAAAACAGTTGCCACGCTGATCAAAAAATACAAGAATACCCAAACAAGTGGAGCAATCTGACTCATGTAAAGAATAGACTGCAAAAAAACTACAGAATAATTCTATCAGGATAATCGTAATGCTAAAACCATACTTGGACATCAATAGTCGAAATTTTCTAGTTCCCATAACTCCCCCTCAATTTCTAAGTCTACTCCCTAATTTAACGTCTGAAAACGCTTGTTACCTTCTAGTATACTTAGTTTAGAAGAACTTAGCAAGTCTTTTCTGTTTCAACCTATAAAATTAAAAAGAGTCTGCGACAAAATAATTCTCAGCCACAAAAAAAGCTAGATATTCCCAATTGTGGAACTCTAGCTTTTTCATCGCTCTGAATATAAATCATGGCCACCCGTCAAACGGGTGGTTTGTACCAGGGCTATAAGCCCAGATAACTAGCCAGCGCCTAAAGACGCTGGCTTTCACTTTGTTCAAGCCTTATTGCATTTGACTCGTCACAAGCCTCTCAAAGAGGCATATGTACTACTTGCCACTATCCCTAAAGGGATCTTCATATTCTTTTACACTCAACTTATCTAAAGCAATATCTTTTCGCTCTTGTTCCTGAATGTATTTCTTTATTGTGGCTTCATTGAGGCCAACTGTACTCACATAATATCCCTCTACCCCAAAATGTCGATTTCCAAACTTATATTTCAGATTTGCGTGTTTATCAAACATCATTAGAGCGCTTTTACCTTTTAAATATCCCATGAAACTAGAAACACTTATCCTTGGTGGAATACTTACTAACATATGTACATGATCTGGCATCAAGTGTCCTTCGATAATTTCAACACCTTTATAACTACACAAGCGATGAAACATTTCACCTAAACTACTTCGATATTGATTATAGATCACTTTTCGTCTATACTTAGGGGTGAACACAATGTGATACTTACAATGCCACTTTTTGTGCGATAAACTATGAGCCTTTTGTGCCATATTTTTCTCCTTTCGCTTTACATTTGGCTTGAACACCTTTATTGTATCGCGTTTGGAGTTTTTGAGGTATAACCTTCGACGCGCACCCGCATAGCGGGTGGTTTTTTTGTCTCGCACCTAACTAACGGAGCGAGACGGACTGAAAGTCGCATAATATGGAGAGGACGACGATCGTCCTCTCCAAATCTTAGCTTTTGTTCAACCCACTACAGTTGACAAACATACTAAGATTAGTAGTGAGAAAATCTCCGACGGGAGAGAGTACTCACTACTTTTTCTTTATGTTAAAGTAAAGGTGTCTTGTAAAGTCGTAGGGCTCTTTGGCGCTAGACGTCGCTTGACAAACTGGCAAGACACCTGTTTTAGGTGGAATTTGATCAAAGTATGTGGGACGCTAGACGTCGCGTATTGAAAATAAAATCACTAAAACACGGAATTATTCAAGACAAAAGAGGTAATATCATGCGTACAGTATTTAGGATTGATATGAGTAAGGCAAGTTCTGAGGTGGCAATTTTAGTCAACGGTGAAAAGATTCATGGATACACTATGCTCAATGACGCCATTGGCTTCAATCGTCTTTTTGAATGACTTGAAAACTATTCATAACCCTGAGATTATATTTTGAAGCTACTGGTGTCTATTCTCAGCGTCTTCGATCCTTTCTTGAGGAATACGGCTACGCTTATACACAGCTGAATCCTCTGGAAGCTAAGAAGCAACTGGATAGTCTGCGAGTTCGTAAAACAGACAAAATTGACGCTGAAAAGTTGGCTCATTCTCAGTTTATACTCAATCGTAAACCAACTTATGCGCAGAAAGAAGTTTATCAACACCTGCGTGATTTAAGCCGTTTCTATCAAAATCTTACAGAAGACATTGTTAGAGCTAAAAAAACCGTCTACACAAGGTCTTACAAGTCACCTTTCCTGAATTGGAAAATCTTTTATCCACACCAACTGGAGAGCAATATTGGAATTTATAGTAAAATGAACCTAAAACAGTACGTAGTGTGGTATAATCTTCTTATGGCATATTCATTAGATTTTCGTAAAAAAGTTCTCGGCTATTGTGAGAGAACAGGTAGTATAACAGAAGCATCACACATTTTCCAAATCTCACGTAATACCATTTATGGCTGGTTAAAGCTAAAAGAGAAAACAGGAGAGTTAAACCATCAAGTAAAAGGAACAAAACCAAGAAAAGTTGATAGAGATAGACTCAAAAACTATCTTACTGACAATCCAGATGCTTATTTGACTGAGATAGCTGCTGAATTCAGATGTCACCCAACTACTATCCACTATGCTCTTAAAGCTATGGGGTACACTCGAAAAAAAAGAACCACACCTACTTTGAACAAGACCCAGAAAAAGTAGCCTTATTTCTTAAAAATTTTAATAGTTTAAAGCATCTAGCACCTGTTTATATTGATGAAACAGGATTCGATACTTATTTTTATCGAGAATATGGTCGCTCATTAAAAGGTCAGTTAATAAGAGGTAAAATATCTGGAAGAAGATATCAGAGGATCTCACTGGTTGCTGGGCTAATAAATGGCGAGTTAATCGCTCCAATGACTTACGAAGAGACGATGACGAGCGACTTTTTTGAAGCTTGGTTTCAGAAGTTTCTCTTACCAACATTAAACACACCATCAGTTATTATTATGGATAATGCAAGATTCCATAGAATGGGTAAGCTAGAGCTCTTATGTGAAGAATTTGGGCATAAACTTTTATCACTTCCTCCCTACTCACCTGAGTACAATCCTATTGAGAAAACATGGGCCCATATCAAAAAGCATCTCAAAAAGGTATTGCCAAGTTGTAGTACTTTTTTCGAGGCTCTTTTGTCTTGTTCTTGTTTCAATTGACTATAGTGATGGCTTTTCCATGCAAAGAGTTTGTATTAAACCTAACTAAGCGAGGTAATCCCTATGCCAGAAAAATCTTGTTCATGTGCATTCATAACATCGCTTCAGCTAGTCATACCAATCCCTACCATATCGCCGACTTTTATGAGAAACGAAAAAGACAATCGACAATAGCTTCAACCAAGCCACATGCGATTGCCTCTATACATCGTCTCATTCGAACAATGTATTACCTCATTACGCATAACAAACTTTACGATTACTCTTTGACCCAAAATCAATAAGGTTATCTATGCCGTATTATTATAACACCTTGTTTCAAAAAATACCAGATGAGGTGTTTTTTAGCATGTCCTTTTATGGATCAATAAGTGGTAAAAATAAGACAGTAACCTCAGAATAGCTACTGTCTTATCTCTTTTTTTACTTAAGGCCCTTGATATACTTGACAAATGGTAGAAAAGAGCCAAAAAAAGAACAACTAGTGTTCTTACTTTTTTAATATCAATCGGGAAGACAGGATTCGAACCTGCGACACCTTGGTCCCAAACCAAGTACTCTACCAAGCTGAGCTACTTCCCGAGTTAAATAGAAAAAATGCACCCTAGAGGAGTCGAACCTCTAACCGCCTGATTCGTAGTCAGGTACTCTATCCAGTTGAGCTAAGGGTGCTCTTTATATGCCGAGGACCGGGATCGAACCGGTACGATCGTTACCAATCGCAGGATTTTAAGTCCTGTGCGTCTGCCAGTTCCGCCACCCCGGCCTCTCTAAGCGAACGACGGGATTCGAACCCGCGACCCCCACCTTGGCAAGGTGGTGTTCTACCACTGAACTACGTTCGCATCGACCTCTTGGTTATATTAAAAAATGCCGGCTACATGACTTGAACACGCGACCCTCTGATTACAAATCAGATGCTCTACCAACTGAGCTAAGCCGGCTTATTTCTATTATGCGGGTTAAGGGACTTGAACCCCCACGCCGTTAAGCGCCAGATCCTAAATCTGGTGCGTCTGCCAATTCCGCCAAACCCGCAATGATGACCCGTACTGGGCTCGAACCAGTGACCCATTGATTAAAAGTCAATTGCTCTACCAACTGAGCTAACGAGTCTAAAATAACTTTCGTTATCTTAAACGGTCCCGACGGGAATCGAACCCGCGATCTTCGCCGTGACAGGGCGACGTGATAACCGCTACACTACGGGACCTATGGGAGTTAACGGGATCGAACCGCTGACCCTCTGCTTGTAAGGCAGATGCTCTCCCAGCTGAGCTAAACTCCCTTTAGCTAAGCGACTTCCTTATCTCACAGGGGGCAACCCCCAACTACTTCCGGCGTTCTAGGGCTTAACTTCTGTGTTCGGCATGGGTACAGGTGTATCTCCTAGGCTATCGTCACTTAACTTTGAGTAATACATACTCAAAATTGAATATCTTTCAAATTTCACTTTAAAAATAATCACGCTTCGTATTCTCAGTTACTTTGGATAAGTCCTCGAGCTATTAGTATTAGTCCGCTACATGTGTCGCCACACTTCCACTTCTAACCTATCTACCTGATCATCTCTCAGGGCTCTTACTGATATAAAAATCATGGGAAATCTCATCTTGAGGTGGGTTTCACACTTAGATGCTTTCAGCGTTTATCCCTTCCCCTACATAGCTACCCAGCGATGCCTTTGGCAAGACAACTGGTACACCAGCGGTAAGTCCACTCTGGTCCTCTCGTACTAGGAGCAGATCCTCTCAAATTTCCTACGCCCGCGACGGATAGGGACCGAACTGTCTCACGACGTTCTGAACCCAGCTCGCGTGCCGCTTTAATGGGCGAACAGCCCAACCCTTGGGACCGACTACAGCCCCAGGATGCGACGAGCCGACATCGAGGTGCCAAACCTCCCCGTCGATGTGAACTCTTGGGGGAGATAAGCCTGTTATCCCCAGGGTAGCTTTTTATCCGTTGAGCGATGGCCCTTCCATACGGAACCACCGGATCACTAAGCCCGACTTTTCGTCCCTGCTCGAGTTGTAGCTCTCGCAGTCAAGCTCCCTTATACCTTTACACTCTGCGAATGATTTCCAACCATTCTGAGGGGAACCTTTGGGCGCCTCCGTTACCTTTTTAGGAGGCGACCGCCCCAGTCAAACTGCCCGTCAGACACTGTCTCCGATAGGGATCACCTATCTGGGTTAGAGTGGCCATAACACAAGGGTAGTATCCCAACAACGTCTCCTTCTGAAACTGGCGTCCCTGATCTCTTAGACTCCTACCTATCCTGTACATGTGGTACAGACACTCAATATCAAACTGCAGTAAAGCTCCATGGGGTCTTTCCGTCCTGTCGCGGGTAACCTGCATCTTCACAGGTACTAAAAATTTCACCGAGTCTCTCGTTGAGACAGTGCCCAAATCATTACGCCTTTCGTGCGGGTCGGAACTTACCCGACAAGGAATTTCGCTACCTTAGGACCGTTATAGTTACGGCCGCCGTTTACTGGGGCTTCAATTCATACCTTCGCTTACGCTAAGCACTCCTCTTAACCTTCCAGCACCGGGCAGGCGTCACCCCTATACATCATCTTACGATTTAGCAGAGAGCTGTGTTTTTTTGATAAACAGTTGCTTGGGCCTATTCACTGCGGCTGACCTAAGTCAGCACCCCTTCTCCCGAAGTTACGGGGTCATTTTGCCGAGTTCCTTAACGAGAGTTCTCTCGATCACCTGAGGCTACTCGCCTCGACTACCTGTGTCGGTTTGCGGTACGGGTAGAGTATGTTTAAACGCTAGAAGCTTTTCTTGGCAGTGTGACGTCACTAACTTCGCTACTAAACTTCGCTCCCCATCACAGCTCAATGTTATAGATATAAGCATTTGACTCATATCACACCTCACTGCTTAGACAGACACTTCCAATCGTCTGCTTTAGTTAGCCTACTGCGTCCCTCCATCACTACATACTCTAGTACAGGAATATCAACCTGTTGTCCATCGGATACACCTTTCGGTCTCTCCTTAGGTCCCGACTAACCCAGGGCGGACGAGCCTTCCCCTGGAAACCTTAGTCTTACGGTGGACAGGATTCTCACCTGTCTTTCGCTACTCATACCGGCATTCTCACTTCTATGCGTTCCAGCACTCCTCACGGTACACCTTCTTCACACATAGAACGCTCTCCTACCATACCTATAAAGGTATCCACAGCTTCGGTAAATTGTTTTAGCCCCTGGTACATTTTTCGGCGCAGGGTCACTCGACTAGTGAGCTATTACGCACTCTTTGAATGAATAGCTGCTTCTAAGCTAACATCCCTAGTTGTCTGTGCAACCCCACATCCTTTTCCACTTAACAATTATTTTGGGACCTTAGCTGGTGGTCTGGGCTGTTTCCCTTTCGACTACGGATCTTAGCACTCGCAGTCTGACTGCCGACCATAATTCATTGGCATTCGGAGTTTATCTGAGATTGGTAATCCGGGATGGACCCTCACCCAAACAGTGCTCTACCTCCAAGAATCTCTAATGTCGACGCTAGCCCTAAAGCTATTTCGGAGAGAACCAGCTATCTCCAAGTTCGTTTGGAATTTCTCCGCTACCCACAAGTCATCCAAGCACTTTTCAACGTGCCCTGGTTCGGTCCTCCAGTGCGTCTTACCGCACCTTCAACCTGCTCATGGGTAGGTCACATGGTTTCGGGTCTACGACATAATACTAAAGCGCCCTATTCAGACTCGGTTTCCCTGCGGCTCCGTCTCTTCAACTTAACCTCGCATCATATCGTAACTCGCCGGTTCATTCTACAAAAGGCACGCTCTCACCCATTAACGGGCTCGAACTTGTTGTAGGCACACGGTTTCAGGTTCTATTTCACTCCCCTCCCGGGGTGCTTTTCACCTTTCCCTCACGGTACTGGTTCACTATCGGTCACTAGGGAGTATTTAGGGTTGGGAGATGGTCCTCCCAGATTCCGACGGGATTTCGCGTGTCCCGCCGTACTCAGGATTCTGCTAGGTACAAAGACTATTTTAAATACGAGGCTATCACTCTCTTTGGCTGATCTTCCCAAATCATTCTTCTATAATCTTTTGAGTCCACATTGCAGTCCTACAACCCCGAAGAGTAAACTCTTCGGTTTGCCCTCCTGCCGCTTTCGCTCTGCCGCTACTAAGGCAATCGCTTTTTGCTTTCTCTTCCTGCAGCTACTTAGATGTTTCAGTTCACTGCGTCTTCCTCCTCACATCCTTAACAGATGCGGGTAACAGGCATTACCTGTTGGGTTCCCCCATTCGGAAATCCCTGGATCATCGCTTACTTACAGCTACCCAAGGCATATCGTCGTTTGTCACGTCCTTCTTCGGCTCCTAGTGCCAAGGCATCCACCGTGCGCCCTTATTAACTTAACCTTATTTTTTTGACCTTTCAGTCATAAACTCTTATTAATACTACAGCGTTTTCGGTTTATTTTCTTGTTACTATTTGATATAGATATTCAATTTTCAATGTGCATTACTTGGTGATCTCTCACCAATGGAGCCTAGCGGGATCGAACCGCTGACCTCCTGCGTGCAAAGCAGGCGCTCTCCCAGCTGAGCTAAGGCCCCACAAGACCTCTCAAGACTAAACAAGACCAATGTGCATTCCTTATCCTTAGAAAGGAGGTGATCCAGCCGCACCTTCCGATACGGCTACCTTGTTACGACTTCACCCCAATCATCTATCCCACCTTAGGCGGCTGGCTCCTAAAAGGTTACCTCACCGACTTCGGGTGTTACAAACTCTCGTGGTGTGACGGGCGGTGTGTACAAGGCCCGGGAACGTATTCACCGCGGCGTGCTGATCCGCGATTACTAGCGATTCCGACTTCATGTAGGCGAGTTGCAGCCTACAATCCGAACTGAGACTGGCTTTAAGAGATTAGCTTGCCGTCACCGGCTTGCGACTCGTTGTACCAGCCATTGTAGCACGTGTGTAGCCCAGGTCATAAGGGGCATGATGATTTGACGTCATCCCCACCTTCCTCCGGTTTATTACCGGCAGTCTCGCTAGAGTGCCCAACTGAATGATGGCAACTAACAATAGGGGTTGCGCTCGTTGCGGGACTTAACCCAACATCTCACGACACGAGCTGACGACAACCATGCACCACCTGTCACCTCTGTCCCGAAGGAAATCTCTATCTCTAGAGAGGTCAGAGGGATGTCAAGACCTGGTAAGGTTCTTCGCGTTGCTTCGAATTAAACCACATGCTCCACCGCTTGTGCGGGCCCCCGTCAATTCCTTTGAGTTTCAACCTTGCGGTCGTACTCCCCAGGCGGAGTGCTTAATGCGTTAGCTGCGGCACTAAACCCCGGAAAGGGTCTAACACCTAGCACTCATCGTTTACGGCGTGGACTACCAGGGTATCTAATCCTGTTTGCTCCCCACGCTTTCGAGCCTCAGCGTCAGTTACAAGCCAGAGAGCCGCTTTCGCCACCGGTGTTCCTCCATATATCTACGCATTTCACCGCTACACATGGAATTCCACTCTCCCCTCTTGCACTCAAGTTAAACAGTTTCCAAAGCGTACTATGGTTAAGCCACAGCCTTTAACTTCAGACTTATCTAACCGCCTGCGCTCGCTTTACGCCCAATAAATCCGGACAACGCTCGGGACCTACGTATTACCGCGGCTGCTGGCACGTAGTTAGCCGTCCCTTTCTGGTAAGATACCGTCACAGTGTGAACTTTCCACTCTCACACTCGTTCTTCTCTTACAACAGAGCTTTACGATCCGAAAACCTTCTTCACTCACGCGGCGTTGCTCGGTCAGACTTCCGTCCATTGCCGAAGATTCCCTACTGCTGCCTCCCGTAGGAGTCTGGGCCGTGTCTCAGTCCCAGTGTGGCCGATCACCCTCTCAGGTCGGCTATGTATCGTCGCCTTGGTGAGCCGTTACCTCACCAACTAGCTAATACAACGCAGGTCCATCTGGTAGTGATGCAATTGCACCTTTCAAGCAGATATCATGCAATATCTACTGTTATGCGGTATTAGCTATCGTTTCCAATAGTTATCCCCCGCTACCAGGCAGGTTACCTACGCGTTACTCACCCGTTCGCAACTCATCCAGAAGAGCAAGCTCCTCCTTCAGCGTTCTACTTGCATGTATTAGGCACGCCGCCAGCGTTCGTCCTGAGCCAGGATCAAACTCTCATTAAAAGTTTGAGTTCTCACTCATTTCTGTCACTGACAGATTTATTGTTTTTTCATTGTTCAGTACTACAACCTCAGTTGTAGTGCCCTGCACATTGGTTCGTCTTGTTCAGTTTTCAAAGGTCTTTGTCACTCACTTCTCTCAAGCGACAACTATATTAGTATATCACAGCCGCTTTCGCTTGTCAACACTTTTTTGAAACTTTTTTTAATTTTTTTCATCTAGTGTTTCATCTGCAACATACTATAGTCCGTACGGGATTCGAACCCGTGTTACCGCCGTGAAAAGGCGGTGTCTTAACCCCTTGACCAACGGACCGGAGTTGTTATTTTCAACTCTTACTATTATACCGACTTTTCTTACTTTGTCAACACCTTTTTTGAACTTTTTTTCAATTCTACTGAATTACTTCCTTTAACTCTTTCAGCATGGCTTTGCGGCCTTTAAAACGCTCATCTGCCCAGAGGCGTTCATAGGCTTCTTGCTTATCTTGTGGTAATTTTCTTCTATAACTATCCAACAATTCATGAAGGGCGTAGTAATCATCCAGCCACAATCCTCCTTCTGGTAGGCGATGGCTAATTTCCCCTACTTCTTCATAGGCCATACGGTCCAGGCGACGTTTTTGACTCTCTTGTTTTCTGACGCTATCTAGGATTCGATTGCGGAATTTTGTTTTGAAGTAGACGTAGAGTTTCTTTTCCTCTTCCACTAATTCTGGATGGGCCTCAAGGAGTTCATAGAGACAGATCAGTCCTTCTTGGTCCCAATCCTCTTTTTCCCACAGGTGGAGATAGTAATCTTTTCGACATCTATGGACAATTCCTTTTACCTTCTCATAATACTTTTCAAGCATTTGCTTTCCCCCTTTCTCTGCTTGTAGTATAGCAGAGAAAGGGGGAAAGAAGGGCTTTGGTTTCTGTCTTGTGTTTTTGAGTCTGTAATGTTATCGATTATAAGTTTGTAATTCACGTAAAGTTAGCTAGTTTTTCATAATCTAATTTTAAGACAAAGCAAAAAGCCCACTGTTGTAGGCTTTCTGTAAGACATTTCTTAAAATTAAAGCATTTTGTTGTAGAATTCAACGACAAGTGCTTCGTTGATTTCTGGGTTGATTTCATCGCGTTCTGGCAAGCGAGTCAATGAACCTTCCAATTTTTCAGCATCGAATGATACGAATGCTGGACGTCCAAGAGTTGCTTCTACTGCTTCAAGGATAGCTGGAACTTTCAATGATTTTTCACGAACTGAGATCACTTGACCTGGAGTTACACGGTATGATGGGATATCAACGCGTTTTCCGTCAACAAGGATATGGCCGTGGTTTACGAATTGACGAGCTTGACGACGAGTAGTCGCAAGACCAAGACGGTAAACAACGTTATCCAAACGACGTTCCAAAAGAAGCATGAAGTTGAAACCTAGGATTCCGCCTTTGATTTTTGTAGCTTGTACGAACAAGTTACGGAATTGTTTTTCACCTACACCGTAAGTGAAACGAAGTTTTTGTTTTTCAGCCAATTGCAAACCGTATTCTGACAATTTAGAACGGTTGTTTGGTCCGTGTTGTCCTGGTACATAGTTACGACGTGCCAATTCTTTACCTGTACCTGTAAGTGAAAGGCCAAGGCGACGAGCTTGTTTCCAAGATGGTCCTGTATAACGTGACATGTGAATGTCCTCCTGATATAAATAATATTTCGGTGGAAATAGTCACTTAGAAAGCCCTGATTCGTGCAGATGCCCTTCGCCTAAACAGCCAAGGTTACTTATCATAAGACACCTGTTGACGAGCTTCATGCTTTCCTGCTGATATTTCACACAAAGGATATTGTACCATGAATGGTTAGATTTGTAAAGGGGTTTTAAGCTTTATTTTAGATTGAGAAGGAGGGTAAAGGTGCTTCCTAGTCCGTACTGGCTACTGACTGTAATTTCCCCACCCAATTGATGGGCCAATTCACGCGCAATCGCAAGCCCTAAGCCATGACCACCTGTTTTCATATTGCGCGAAGTTTCGACACGATAAAGGCGTTTGAAAATATTCTCCAAATCCTCTGGGGCAATCCCCTGTCCCTCATCCGTCACACTGATTGAAAGCTGGTTCTTCTCCAGCTTAGCCACCACTTCCAGCTTGGTTCCTGGAGCTGAGTATTTAAAAGCGTTATTGACCAGATTTACCAAGATACGAGAAAGTTTAGCATAATCTCCTTCAATCCGGGCAGACTCTGGGACTACCTGCAAGTGAACATCTCGCTCCTCCTGCTCAATCAAGAACTGAAATTCACTCATACACTCAATCAAGAGCTGATCCAGAAAAATGCTGTCTTTACTAGTCGTCTCCGCCTGATTGCTAGCTGTGTTTAAAGTCAAAAAATTCAACTCTTCAACCAGTTTATTGAGTCTTTCCGTCTGACGCCCAATGGTTGCTAGATAATGGTCCTGTTCTCCTTCCTTGATAACCCCATCCAAAATCCCTTCTACCGTCGCTTGAATCGAAGTAATGGGGGTCTTAATATCATGCGACAACTGTGCAATCATCAAGCCCTTTTCTCGTTCGCTTTCTTCCAAGGAATCAAAGGTCGCCTGCAAATCATGGGACATTTCATTAAAAGCTTGGCCTAATTGTTGAAATTCTACAGGGCCTTGAACCTCCAGATTGGAAGGAAAGTCCTTGTCTGCTACCCGCTTAGCATGTTCCTTAAGTTTGCTCAACGAAGTAAAGACAGGCGATAGGAGAAAGAGACTAATCCCAGCACCGACAAAACTAGCCATGAGAGTCATCCCCACTAGGAAATAAATTTCTCTTTCTTCAATTAACATTCGCTGGATGGCCCAAAAGACCACGATAATCGTTAGGAGTGTTGAAATGACATACCCCACTAAAATGTAACTTTTTAATTTCATTGACTCCCTCGTGCTTTCTCAATTTTGTAGCCCAAGCCCCAGACGGTTTTGATGTTGGGCGTTTCTGCACTGGCATGTTTAGCCAACTCCTGTCGAAGAGCATGAATATGAACATTTAAGGTATTGGTATCATCCACATAGTCTTCTTGCCAGACCTTTTCATAGAGATCTGTCTTGAGAAAAACTCGCTTTGGATTGCTGGCTAAAAATCCATAAAAAGCTCGAAGGATTTGACTGTCAAATCAAGTGCTACATCTCCTACTTGAGCCTCATGACTACCGTGATTCATTCGTAAATCCCCGAGACTGACAACCTCTATCTCACCCCCACGATGAAGGCGACGCAAGATATTGTGGACACGTAAAACAAGCTCACGAGGACTAAATGGCTTGGCAATAAAGTCATCTGCCCCCAGGCTTAGGCCGTAAATCTTGTCCTGCTCGCTTGTCTTAGCCGTAATAAATAGAAAAGGCTGATCTGGAGATTGATACTGAACCTCACTAATCAAATCATAACCATCCATCCGAGGCATCATGATATCTGTAATAATCAAATCAATCGATTTTCGATTGAAGATTTCCAAGGCCTCTACTCCATCATGAGCCACCAAAACCTGATACCCTGCCTGAACCAGATAGCGTTGATGAATATCTGTGATTTCTACCTCGTCGTCAACGAGTAAAATGGTCTTTCCCATCTGTCTCTCCTTTGAAAAAAACAGTGCTATACTACAATAGTATAACACTATTTTAATCACTTTACGAACATTCTAAACCATATCTGGATTTTTCAAATCCTGGATAGAAAGTCTGTAACTGGACTAGTCATTCTCCTCTTTTTTAGCTTTCAAACCGAGGCCACCTAACAGTCCGGCCAAGGCGAGTCCAAGGAAGCCAATAGGAGCCATTGATGTTTGGGCTTCACCAGTATATGGAAGCATGTCTTTTTGGTCTTTCATTTGATCAGCCATCATTGGACTTGATACCTTGTTATTAGATGCCATCTTGCCTTCATCAGACATTTTACTTGAGGCTGCTGGATCTTGATCTTGTTTCATGCTTGGTGTTGCCATAGGCTGACTAGCATTCATGGTTTTGTCCTGCTCTTTGTTAGGCATCATCTTATCCTGACTAGCAGCTGGCATTTTAGATTTCATATCATCTTGATTGACACTAGGCATTTGAGCGTTCATCTTAGACGCATCTTGATGACTATTCATCATTGGAGCCGGCATAGCTGAACCATTAGAAGATGGGACGAAACCTGACTGCATCTGAGTAAGAGACTGATGTCCATTCAAGTTTACTGTCAAATCCTTAGTCGCTACAAGGTTGCTCAAATCGGCCTTGCCGTCTTTGGCACCGTACACTTTGATGGTTGCCTTGTAGCTTTGTGTACCATTTTGTTTCAACAAGTCAAGAAGCTCTTTATCTGATTTACCTTGAGTACCTGCCAAGTCCACTTCGTAGAAGTAGAGGCCTTTGCCCAATTTCTCTACTGGTGGGAGAGCAGGATTTTTAGCCGAACCATTGTCTGACCATGGAGCTTTGTCGGAGGCTTTCAAGATAAGGCGAGTTAACATACCGTCACCAGCAAAGAATTCATATGGAATGACTTGGTTGACACCAGCTGTGAATGGGCCAGGGAAGTTGGCTTTATCCAAGTAAGTGGCTGGAACATCTACTGTGTCTTTAGTGTTGTCGGCCACACCTTTTTGTACTTCAGCTGGAGTAGTCAAGCCATTCAAGTTGACATCCAAATCTTTAGTCGCTACGAGGTTGCTCAAATCAGCCTTGCCGTCTTTAGCACCGTACACCTTGATAGTAGCTTTATAGCTTTGTGTACCATTTTGTTTCAAGAAGTCAAGAAGCTCTTTGTCTGATTTTCCTTGAGTCCCTGCCAAATCTACTTCATAGAAGTAAAGGCCTTTGCCCAATTTTTCTACTGGTGGAAGGGCCGGATTTTTAGCTGAACCGTTGTCTGACCATGGAGCTTTGTCTGAGGCCTTCAAGATAAGGCGAGTCAACATACCATCACCGGCGAAGAATTCATATGGGATGACTTGGTTGACACCGGCTGTGAATGGGCCAGGGAAATTCGCTTTATCCAAGTAAGTGGCTGGGACATCTACTATGTCTTTGGTATTGTCGGCTACGCCTTTTTGCACTTCAGCTGGAGAAGTCAAGCCATTCAAGTTTACTGTCAAATCCTTAGTCGCTACAAGGTTGCTCAAATCGGCCTTGCCATCTTTTGCACCGTACACTTTAATAGTAGCTTTATAACTTTGAGTGCCGTTTTGTTTCAAGAAATCAAGAAGCTCTTTATCAGATTTTCCTTGAGTGCCGGCCAAATCCACTTCATAGAAGTAGAGGTCTTTGCCCAATTTCTCTACTGGTGGAAGAGCGGGGTTTTTAGCTGAACCGTTGTCTGACCATGGGGCCTTGTCAGTAGCTTTCAAGATAAGGCGGGTCAACATACCATCACCTGCGAAGAATTCGTATGGAATAACTTGATTGACACCGGCTGTGAATGGACCTGGGAAGTTGGCTTTGTCCAAGTAAGTTGCTGGGACATCTACTGTGTCTTTGGTATTGTCTGCCACACCTTTTCGAACTTCAGCTGGAGTAGTCAAACCATTCAAGTTGACATCCAAATCCTTAGTCGCTACTAGATTACTCAAATCAGCCTTGCCGTCTTTCGAACCGTACACTTTGATAGTTGCTTTATAGCTTTGCGTACCATTTTGTTTTAAGAGGTCTAGAAGCTCTTTATCTGATTTACCTTGGGTACCTGCCAAATCCACTTCATAGAAGTAAAGGCCTTTGCCCAAGTTTTCTACTGGTGGAAGGGCAGGATTTTTAGCTGAACCGTTGTCTGACCACGGAGCTTTGTCTGAGGCTTTCAAGATAAGACGAGTCAACATACCGTCACCGGCGAAGAATTCATATGGAATGACTTGGTTGACGCCAGCTGTGAATGGACCTGGGAAGTTGGCTTTGTCCAAGTAAGTTGCTGGGACATCTACTGTGTCTTTAGTGTTGTCGGCCACGCCCTTTTGCACTTCAGCTGGAGTGGTTGCTGGTTGAGCTTCATTTGCTTCACGGTCTTGTCCAGAAACTGTAGGCGCAGGATTTGTCGCAGGTTTAACCGCATCCTCTGTTTCTTTCTTAGATTCTGGTTTTGCTTGCACTTCTTCTTTTGGCGCTACCACTTGGTCTTTATCAGCTACATTCACTTTTTCTGGAGAGCTTGTAGTATCCAAGCTTGCTTTAGGTGCTGAGTCTGCCTGTTCTGAAGGAAGAGCAGTATCGACTGCTTCTTTGAGAAGTTCTACTGGTAAGTCACTCTTTTCACTCACCGAAGTAGCATCTGGCCCAACTTGAGCCGGGGTTGGATTGACCACATCGGCACGTACAGAACTTGGTTGACCAACTAGGACAAAGAAGCCACTAGCCACAACAACTGAGGCAACACCGACACTAAGACGGCGGATAGACCAACGAGTATATCTCTGATTTGGATTGAATTTCATAGGATTCTCCTTAGAGTTTTTCTTTATTTGATGACTCTAGTATAATCTCCTAAAATTAAAAAGGATTAAGAAAAAGTTAAAATTTTTCTTAAATCCCTCTTATAAAATACTTATATTGACTCAATAGTCGTTGAAAAAAGAATAGTCATTCCTCTTCTACTCACTGAGGCTTGCTAGGGTATCCAAATATTGGTTATTAATCACCGCCATGATATAGGTATCCGGTTTTAATAAATCATTTGGTCCAAACTGTACATCTAAGGGAGCATTTTCGTAGTCACGAAAACCGAGGATATTGAGATTGTATCGTCCTCGAAGGTCTAGTTGACTAAGACTCTGCCCTGTCCAGGACTGTGGAATTTTCATCTCGACAATTGAGACATTCTTGTCCAACTGAAAGACATCTACACTGTTATTAAAGAGAATCGTCTGTGCCAACGAACGACCCATCTCAAACTCTGGTGAAATGACTGAATCTGCACCGATTTTTTCAAGGACTTTTTTTGCTGTATGACTTTTGACCTTAGCAATAATAGTCGGTACCCCTAGACTCTTGCAATGCATGACTGCAAGAACACTAGACTCTAGATTTTCACCAGTTGCGACGACTACGGTATCGCAGGTATCAATTCCAGCCGATAGCAAGAGGTCCTCATCTGTTATATCTCCAACAACACCACGCACCAAGACTGGTTCAAATTGATTGATTCGTTCCTCATGGTTGTCAATAGCGATAATATTTACATCATGCTTGGCGAGAGCAGCCAGAACACTACTCCCAAAAATACCCAAGCCTAAAATTCCGATTGTCCGATCTGACATAGTTTATCCTTTCTTATCCTATGGTAATATCTGCTTTCATATAGTGGATCATATCTTTCTTATCTGGTCGATACTCAGCCAAACTAACTAATAGCGTCAGAGGTCCGATTCGCCCAATAAACATCAGTAGCATGATGACACTAAGCGCTAGCTTACCTAACTCTGGTGTCAAATTAGCAGTTACTCCAACCGTGGCAAGCGCTGAAATAGTTTCAAACATCAGGTAGATAAATTTCGGATTCCCTTCTGCTGTTATTCCTAGTAAAATCAAGCCAACCAGAAAAGTTAATAAAAAAATAATGAAGACACTGAATGATTTTTGGACTGTCCGAGGTTCAATCGTTCTCCGAGCTACATTGGCATGGGGTAATCCTAAAAGTTCACTGCGTGCAAATACTAATAATACAAAGAAGGTTGTGATTTTAAGCCCCCCGGCTGTTCCTCCAGGTGCCCCACCCAGAAACATCTGCAAAATATAGATCATCAAGGTAACAGGTCTAGCCTGAGTAAAATCAATAGAAGCAAAACCGGCTGTTCTCATGCTGACAGTTTGGAAGAAACTAACCAGCAATTTATCCGGGAAGCTAAGATTGCCAATCGTTCCCGAATTATTCCACTCTATCAAGAGGGTTGAAACTGTTCCAGCAAATAAAATCCCCGCTGTTAAGAAGAGGACTAGCTTAGTATGGAAACGAAGACGACGCTTTTTCTTCTTTCCCTAATTGGGTAGCCAAGTCGAAACCAAACCATGAAAACCTAGACCACCCGTAATAATCAATCCTGCAATCACTAAATTAATCAATGGGTCTGTCTGAAAGGCTAGCAAACTCGTGCTACCAAAATTATCAAATCCAGCATTACAGAAAGCTGAAATAGCTACGAAAATGGAAGTAAAAATCCCCCGTCCCCCAACCAAACTCGGGGACAAAACGAAAAACTTAGCAGAAAGGCTCCGAATCCTTCTACTAGAAAAAGTCGTCACGAAAGATGGAACGTAGAAAAATCCCTCAGAGACTGGGTTTCTTCGAAGCTAAAGCTCTCCAGAATCGTTTCTCGACCTCGAAGACTGAGTTTTTGCTTGCCCTGGATATAGAAAATTCCGATAAAGGTCATGAGACCCAAACCACCAATCTGAATCAAGAACATACAGATCAGCTGCCCCCAGACATTGTAGGTCGAAGCGACAGGTAAGGTAAAAAGTCCTGTCACACAGACCATAGATACGGCTGTAAATAAATGATCAAAGTAACCGGCATGAGATGTTGGAGATTGTGCAAATGGCAGACTCAAAAGGAGAGACCCCAAGAGAATAACCAAAGCAAAACTTAAAAAGATTCTCCGAGCGGGTGATAAACGTCCTAGAATGGTATTTATTTTTTCAACAATTGATTTTAATAACATAGCTACATTGTACCACAAAAATCTGAGAATACTCACATATGACTAACAATCTCAAGGCAGAGACCTAGCGCCTTATCAAAAGCTTCTGCACCCCAATCGCGTTGGTCATAGTTATCAAGATCTGCCAAAGAATCTGCCGTAAACAACAACTCACCCCAAACTGCTCCGCGAAGCTGAGCTACTGCCGCAAGAGCTGCACACTCCATCTCTACAACAGCACAGCCTTCTTCCTTGCGATAGGCAACTTTTTCAGCTGTTTCCCGGTAAAATCCGTCTGTCGACCAAGTCATGACTTCTTCGTAAGGGACACCTAGTTGTTCCAAAACTTGCTCGATAGCAGAAACAACTTCTACATGCACATCCATATAACGAGAAGGTGGTGCATAATGGTAGCTGGCTCCTTCATCGCGTAGGGCTCGAACTGGAACTAGAAAGGCATTTTCTTCTATATTACTCAGCACCCCGCAGGTTCCCGTGGAAATGATTTTCTCCACACCGTAACCAATCAACCAGTCCATAAACTGGGCCGCAGGGGCAGAACCAACAGGAGCTTGGGCCAGACACACTTCCTCACCCTTGTAACTCATGACATAAACGGGGTAGGTCTTAGTGGCAGACACAAACTCCCCAACACACTCCGCCCCTACTTCCTGAGCAAAGCGGTCAATCTCCTCCTCCAAAAATGCATAAACACACTTCTTTGGTAACTGTAAATCCAAGCCTTCATGGTTGGGCATAATAACTGCCTGAGGATTGTCATCAAACTCTAAAATAGGAATAGCGTGTTTTTGAATCATAAAGTACCTCCTCTAAATTTTTACTATTGTATCAAATACAAAGGGAAAGTCAAGTTCTGGTCTAAGTTCAATAAATAAACCTACCTTAAGTAGGAAACAACAATTAAATGCTTTTTTCGTCATAATAAACTTGCTATAGCTTAGGAATTATCTTATAATAGATTTAATTTGAAAAAGGGAGAAATCTTATGAAATTCTATTCCTATGACTATGTGCTCAGTCAGATCAGTCAACAGAATTGGGCCATGATTATCGTATCAGCTTTACTGCTTATCGTGACTGGATTTTTTGCATTTAAAGCTTTCAAAGATAAAAAAGGGAGCAAGTTCCGTGAATTATCGCTCATTTCTATTTTGACCTTAATCGCATTCGTTTTGATAAGCATTACGAATCTTCAAAACAGTCAATCCAACGATAATCAATTCCGCTCTTCCCTAAACTTTATCGAAGTCGTTTCAAAAGAATTAGGTGTAGATAAAAAAGAGGTCTATGTCAACACATCAGCAGTGACTGATGGGGCGATTATTAAGGTTGGCAACAATTTTTATCGTGCCATTAGCGGGACTGACCAAGATAGCTATTTATTAGAAAAAAATGGAACTCTATAAATCAGATGTGGAACTCGTGGAGGTTGAAAAATGATAAGCTTTTTTGCTACAATTGCAATTAAATTAGCCTTGGGGCTACTTTCTCTGTTTTTTTGTTATTAACGTAACAGGTAAAGGAAATTTAGCACCAAGTTCTGCAGTAGATCAAATCCAGAACTTTGTTCTCGGGGGTATTATCGGTGGGGTTATCTACAATAGTTCTATCACCATCATCCAATACATTGTTATCCTCATTATTTGGACTATTCTCATTTTACTCCTCAAATGGTTGAATACCAATGTTTCCTTCATTAAACATCTGATTGACGGAAAACCTACGATTATCATTAAAAATGGAACATTAGATCCAGAAGCCTGTCGCTCAAAAGGTCTAGCTGCTGCTGATGTTGCTCTTAAATTGCGCGCTCAAGGAATCTTTCAATTAAAGGATGTCAAGAGAGCTGTGATTGAGCAAAACGGACAACTAATTGTCGTAAGAATGGGTGACGAAAATCCTAAGTACCCCGTCATTACAGACGGTGTTGTCCAAGTTGAAATCCTAGAAACCATTGGCAAATCCGAGGAGTGGCTAACTGAGAAATTGAAAGAAGAAGGTTTCGAAGAAGTCTCAAATATCTTTATCGCTGAATATGATAAAGGTCAATTGAATGTTGTAACCTATTAAAAAAATAAACTGATGCTTTTCGTATCAGTTTTTTGCTTTTTAGCATAAAAGGGTATATACTTAAACCAATATCTGATGTAATTTAGATAATACAAAAAATTAACGGAGGTATCCCCATGTCAATCGAAGAAAAAAATTCAACCAAGCTAAAGGTTCTGTTAAAGAAGGCTTTGGTAAACTAACTGGCGATACAAAAACTCAAACAGAAGGAGCTGCAGAAAAGGTAGCTTCAAAAGCTAAAGAAGTTGCTGAAGATGCAAAAGAAGCTGTCGAAGGTGCAGTATCTGGCGTAAAAAAACATCTTTTAAAAAAGACGGAGAATAATTCTTTCTCGTCCTAATAACATAAGAAACTCTTATTCCAAGCTGTTAATATGCTAGGGATAAGAGTTTTTTCTTTAAATTATTATGTTTTTTTAATATTAGAAAATACTTCTATGATGTGTTGCTCAACCTAAAGCAAAAAAAGAACTAATTCCTATACTCCTCCTATTTCCACAAACCACCTAAGATTTGTTTTTCCAATAAGCCTAAGTCCTCTTCTCTCATTTCGCCATTGACGCCAACGACATATAGTTGAGAGAAGTAAGCTAACAATGGACCTATACAGATGCGAACCATTTGAGGAATCGTTATATCTGGATTTACACGTGGATCTGCTAGCAATTCCTTATGAAGCACTCGAAGTTTATCTTGAATAGCATTCCAGATAAAAATCTGTTCATTTTTTAGTTTTTTATTTGAAAAAAACTCTCTTGTAGAATGATTTTCATCAAGGCACGATTTTTTTTGAGATAGCTCATACGATTATGGACGAGATAACGAACCCTCTCTTCTGTCGTTTCAAAAAGCTAAGAGTTCCTCAAAAAAACTACCGAGAATGCCTGGGACTACAGGATGTAAAATAGCCGTCAGTAAATCATCCTTCGTCTTAAAAATACTTAAACAAAGTTGCCTGGCTTAGTCCAGCACGCTCAGCTATGTGAAGAGTTGAGGTCCCATGGTAACTCCTGGTTGATATGAGATCCACTGCTGCCTGCATGATTTTTCTTTCCTTGAGGGTAATTCGCTTCTTCTAAGTAATCTTCAAACGATTCAAAAACAGTCTTATCCATCCAATCTTCACACCTTTTTAGCATTATTTATGTTGATTTCTAAACTTTACGATAACGACGCAATCCAACAATATTGAGAATTGTTAAAATGATCAAGAAAAATCATTAAAACACCAAGATTTGACAAAAATATCACCAAGATTGTGTCCGTAAAGAATAATCTGGCTTATTGCATCACCAGAATAGGTTAATGGCAAAAATTTCCCCACAGTTGGAGCCCATTCTCCCATGGATGACAATGGAATAATTCCTGAGAAAAAAAGTTGGGGCATAATCACGAGAGGAATAAATTGCATCATTTGGAATTCTGATTTTGCTAGAGTAGACAAGAGAATTCCAAAAAGCTAGTGCTACAAGAGCCAGTACCACATTAACTATTATAACATTTAAAATATTTCCTACAACTTCTACATCTAGTAGCCAAATTGCTGCTAAAACGACAACTGCCGTTTGAAAAATCGCAATAATACCGTAAGACAACATATAGCCATAGACGATTTCAGAACGTTTCACTGGGGTTGCTAACAAGCGATCCAAGGTTCCACTTGTTCGCTCTTTCAACAGTGCCATACCAGAAATCAAAAAGACAAAGAAGAAGACCACAAAGCCAATTAAAATTGGAATCATACGTGCAAAGAATCCAGTATTTTTTTATCTCCATATTGGTAAGATTCTTTGATTTCAGGCGCCTTTTTCATCTAATTTCAATTGTGGAAGAGCTTGTTTGACACGAGATAATAACTGATCGGTGCCTTCATTGACGATACTTGTTCGTAACACTTGTCGTGTCATAGTTGTTTTAGAAGCATCCGTATTTGCGTAGTCGACCTGATACTCACCATCTTTATACGATATGACTGCATCTACTTTCTCGTCAGCTAGAGCTTTTTTAGCCTGATCTAAGTCTTGATAAGTCTCGACGTCCACATGATCGAGCTCATCCATTTTTGTTACCAAAACCAGTTGGTAGATCTTGTGTCGCTAACTTGACATTCACGGTTGTACTAGCTGAAAAACATGAGGTTCATCAGCCACATAATAAATACCGGCGCTACAAACATCATAGCCAAGGTTCGTTTGTCACGAAGCAATTCTTTGATAACTTTTTTAGCAATAGCAATGGTTCTCATCTTACTCTCCTTCTGCTTTCAAAAAGACTTCTTCAATACTTGAAACTTGATAACTATCTTTTTAAGTGTTGCGGTGTATCAAAAAGCAATGATTTTTTTCCACCTAATAATAAGCCGACCTTATCCGTTAACTCTGCTTCATCCATAACATGGGTAGTAACTAATATCCCTACCCCATTGTCTCTAAGCGCGAATAATTCTTTCCAGATTTTCTTTCGAAGAGAAGGGTCGATTCCAACTGTCGGTTCGTCCAAAATCAAGAGCTGAGGATTCCCCAGAAGCGCGACGGCTAAAGACAAGCGTCGCTTCATTCCTCCAGAATAACCGGATACCGTTTTTATTCAAATGCTCTGTCAGATCCACAACTTGAGCCACATGGGCAATTTCAGCTGTCAGATCTCTTTTGGATAGCCCTTTTAGCTGACCAAAAAATTCTAGATTTTCTTGACCTGACAAGGCCTCATAAAGAGCATCAGACTGAGCCATATAGCCAATATCACCTAAAATATGACGATTTGGCATAGTATGGTCCAAGACTAAAGCGATACCGCTATCCGCCTTTTCCATTCCTAGCATGGTTTTAATCATAGTTGATTTACCAGCACCTGATGGACCGATTAGACCAATGATTTCTCCAGGCTGTAAATCAAAACCAACGTGATCTAAGACCATTTGACGACCAAAAGATTTTTTTCTAAATCTTTTTAAATGTAACAATTTTTTTCATTTGAATCCTCCTAGGTGAGTATTTACTCACTTTTTGAAATATAAAACTATTATAGTGAGTATCCACTCACTTGTCAAGTTGAAAGTTGATAGTTGAAAAAAATCTCCCTTCTCTTTCGAGAAAGGAGATTTTTATTTTATGGTCGTCCGCCAGGTGCACCACCACCAGGGCCTCCATTTCCTTGAGGGCCACCACCGGGTGCTCCTCCGCCTCCAGGCATAGAATTGACGATTTCCGTTTGTTTTTCACCATTGAGGTAGATATCTCCACCTGTATAGGTCGCTGTTCCGTCAAAGTCAAAACCAGATTGACCAGTCATTTTGATGGTTCCTCCATTAACTGTAATATTACCGTTTGAATCAATTGGATCTGTGTCCCCTTGGCCAACTTCAACTGTCAAATTCCCACCATTCATGGTGAAGAAAATTTCACTTTGTTGAGCATTTTTGTTGGCTGCATTGACACCATCGTCCGTTGAATAGATTGTAATATCCCCGCCGTTAATAGTGATTGACTTCCCTTCAAGCCCTTCTGTAGAATTCTTAACTGTGTAGGTTCCACTATCGATGACCAAATCACCTGATGCATGGATACCATCATCACCTGCAGTAACGGTTATAGTGTTATCAGAGAGATACATGGTTCCAACAGAAGTATCGTCATCATTATCGACCTTGACTCCATCTTCCTTGGCATCGATGGTCATGGTTGTTCCAGTGATGTCGAGCTCATCATTGACATTAAAGGCATCTCCAACTGCTGTGATGTTGTAGGTTCCACCTGTGATGTGAAGCGTGTCGTTAGCCTTGATAGCATTGTTTTTCTTGCCATCTACATTGAGAGTCCCTTTACCGTTGATGGTCAAGTCCACTTTAGAGAAGAGGACCGCGTCAGCCTTGTCATCACTGTTTGAAGCTGAATCTGACAGGCTATTGGTTGTGCCATCTGCTAGAGTTAAGTAAACATGGCCAGCTGATGTAGCAGAAATAGCTGCATTGGTGTTGGTCATGGTCACACCGTTTAGTACGATATGTACATCATCAGAACTTCCAGCTTCAATCTTGATTTGAACTCCGTCGGATTGACCAGAAATTACATAAGTTCCTGACTTAGAGATTGTAACGGTAGAACCTGATACAGCCACACCATCACCTGATACCGTCGCTGTTGAGCCTGATAGAGTTACAGTTGCTGCTGTCTTTTCATCATAAGAAGTATCATAGTCCTTATCTGTAAAGTAACTAGATGTTTTCTTATTGGTAGTTACTGTTGTCGTTGCAGTACTATTGCTAGCTGTTGTATTTGAGGTTGACTGGGCACATGCTGTCACTAGTACTAGAGTTGTTATACTTGTTAATAGGAATGTCCATTTTTTTGCTTTCATACTCGTTTCCTCGTCTTTCATATTACATGCTATTAGTCTACGGGGCTTTCCTAAAAGAAGCCTAAACTTTTTCTGAAAGTTTTCTTAAGTTTAGTTTCAATTAAGTTAAATTTAACAAAAGTTTTAGAAATCCCCTCTAGAATTGTAGACAAGCAAGTTCACCTTGTTTAAAAATAGTATAACTGAAAGCAAGAGGAGAAAGACTTATGAAACCATTAGAAACAACTTTTAAACGGATTGAAACCAAATATATTGTCTCCAAAGATAAACTAGATAAACTAGACAAACTTATACATGATTTAAAGGAATATTTAGTAGAAGACGACTATCCAATTTCAACTATTTCAAATATCTACTTTGATACGGAAGACTTTGATGTGCTCCAAGATGATGATTTTGGAAATAAGCGAAAAGAGAAGGTTCGGATGCGGACCTATCTCAGCCAACCTAAAGCAGATAGTCAAGTATTTTTAGAAATCAAAACCAAGGACCAGGAAGGAGTTGGTCGCAAATTTAGACTACTCTCAACTCCTAGTTCTATCATTAACTTTATGACCAAAGGGCACCTGGATGCTAGCATTACTGATACAGCCATCATTGAAAAAGTGAAAAAGCTTCATCAGGATTACAAGCAGGCTATCAAACCTCGTATGTACATTTACTACGATCGTTATTCATTAAAAGAAAAAAAATACATCGAGGGCTACAACTATAACAAAATTCGTATCACAATTGACCAAAATCTAGTCTATAGAGATGAAAATGTCAGTCTTTTCGCTGGAAACCATGGAGATGCTTTACTAGATGACGATACTGTGATTATGGAGATTAAGGCTCCTGGAAACAAACCTCAGTGGTTACAAGACATTCTAGACAAGTATAGTTTGATGGAGCACAAATTTTCAAAATACAGTTGTGCTTACCACAAATCTCAAGGGCTTCCTTATGCACCACGTCCCAGTATAGAAAGCGCAGGTACCGCTTATGCTTAATCTATTTAATTCCATTTTCAACAACGCCACTGCAAGTGCAGATCCCTTCCAACTACTGCTGGCACTTCTAGTCAGTCTAGTCCTCGGTTTGGCACTTACTTGGACCTACAAATATCGGACCCTCTACACCAGAGAATTTGCTATCAGCTTGACTCTTCTTCCCTGCCTTATGACCTTGGTTATTTTTCTAGTCAATGGGAGCTTGGGTACGTCAATTGCTGTAGCCGGAACTTTTAGTTTGATTCGTTTCCGTTCTGCAACTAGTGGATCACGAGAACTGATTGCGATTTTCCTAGCCATGATTATCGGTCTGGCTTGTGGAACAGGCTATCTTTTCCTGGCTATTCTCTTCACGTTCTTTATCTTGGGCGTTTGGTTCCTTTTGGAAAATCAACAAGTCAAAACTGACAATCAACGTCGTAGACTTTTGACAATCACGGTAGCTAATCAAGAAAAGGTACAGGAAGCTATCCAATCAGCTCTTGACCAATTCTGCTCAGAAATTGACATGATTACGATCAATAGCACAAATGCAGGTGACAACCTTAGCATTGTCTATGAAGTTGAGCTAAAAACAGAGATTGATGATTTCCAAGTGACTAGCTACCTCACACAAAATATTGATCAGTGCGATGTGGCATTGACTAAAAAAGCTAAAAAGAGAAAAAATCTCTAAAGACGAAAAACGAGGCTGGGATAAAAATTCCGACCTCGTTTTTTGCTAGCAATAAGTTTTTGATACTGAGACTGGTTAGGCTTTTCGATTCCAAAGAGTTCTTGTGAAAAAGACTTCACTTTCTCTTTCTACAACCTTTAATTTCCTTTAACTGGAATCTCTTTGATAACTCGTGCTGGATTTCCTGCTAGAACAACATTGTCACCAAAGGATTTTGTAATAACCGCTCCTGCTCCTGCAACGACATTATCCCCTAAAGTAACACCCGGTAGGACAATGACACCACCACCTGCCCAAAAGTTCTTACCAATCGTGATGGGTTTGCCAAATTCTAGTCCCGAGTTTCGTTCGTCGGGGTCCAGTGGGTGAAGGGGTGTTAAAAACTGACAATTAGGACCAATCATAGCATTGTCACCGATGGTTATAGGACAAACATCTAGCATAGTTAAATTCCAATTGGAATAAAAATTTTCTCCCAGATGAATATTGACCCCGTAATCTACCATCAAGCGAGTGTTGATGTAGAGATTTTCACCAGTAGAACCAAACCATCCTTTGATGATTTCCATACCTTTTACTGGATCAACTTCTTCATTAAAAGAGGCCTGCTTTTGTCGTGCTGCTTGTGCTAGAGCACGGAGTTCTGGATCAAACGGGTGGTAGGGTTCCCCCGCAATCATTTTTTGGTATTCAGTTTTCATGTTATTACTTCCTTGATTATTTTAGATGATTGTAGCATAGTTTTAAATTTCGAGCAAGTTATAGTGAAATGAAATAGAATCTGAACAAATTTACCAGAGTAGTTAAGTCAATTTCTAGCATTTTTTAGAATTCACAGTGTACCGTTTTGTATTTGATCTACTATAAATTTAAAATTGAAAAAATGTTTATATAGTGGATTGAAATAAGATGCGAACAGAGAGATTAGGAAAGTCAAACTAATTTCTAGAAATATTTTTAGCAGTTGTAGTGTACTGTTCTAGATTCAATCTACTATAAAACACAAGTCTAACCTTGAAAAAAGCGAGCAAAGCTAGTTTTCTGACAATCAGAATTCTGCCTTGTTCGCTTTTTTATCTAGTGGATCCTTCTTAAGAATCTATAGTGAATGATTAATCTTTTCATTTCAGACCTTAAGTTATACCTATTTATTCGCTTACTTCAACAGTCTCAACGACTTCTTCTACAGTCGTATCTACTGAAGCCTCTTCTTGAGAAGATGCTAGATAGGACTCTTCATTGATAGCTTGTGGTTCTAGGTTACGGTAACGTGCCATACCTGTACCAGCTGGGATAATCTTACCGATGATAACATTTTCCTTAAGTCCAAGGAGATGGTCTTTCTTACCGCGGATAGCCGCATCTGTAAGGACACGAGTTGTTTCCTGGAAGGAAGCCGCTGACAAGAAACTATTTGTTTCAAGTGAGGCTTTGGTGATTCCCATAAGGACTGGACGACCTGTCGCTGGTACTCCACCTGCGATGAGAACGTCCTTGTTAGCATCTGTAAAGTCATTGATGTCCATAAGAGTTCCCATGAGAAGATCTGTGTCCCCTGGATCCATAACACGAACTTTACGGATCATTTGACGAACCATTACCTCAATGTGTTTGTCTCCGATTTCTACCCCTTGGCTACGGTAAACTTTTTGGACTTCACCGAGAAGGTAGGTTTCAACTGACAAGACATCACGTACAGCAAGGAGACGTTTTGGTTGGATAGAACCTTCTGTCAATGCTGCACCACGAGAAACTTGGTCTCCAACTTCGACACGCATACGGGCTGTAAACGGTACCACGTATTCGCCTTCTCCAGTTTCACCTTTAACGAAGACTTTCTTAGTACGAGTTGAAGCATCTTCTTCGATAGCAGTAACTTGTCCTTTGACTTCTGTGATAACCGCTTCCCCTTTAGGATTACGGGCTTCAAAGATTTCTTGAACACGAGGAAGACCCTGAGTGATATCGGTATTTGAGGCAACCCCACCCGTGTGGAAGGTACGCATTGTAAGCTGTGTACCAGGTTCTCCGATAGATTGGGCAGCGATTGTACCAACTGCTTCACCAACTTCAACCGCATCACCAGTCGCCAAGTTGATACCGTAACAGTGACGGCAAACACCATGACGAGTGTTACATGTAAATACTGAGCGGATAGTTACTTCTTCAACACCAGCATTAACAATTTCACGAGCCTTGTCTTCTGTGATCAATTCATTTGGACCAATGATAACTGCACCAGTTTCTGGGTGTTTAACGGTTTTCTTAGTGTAACGACCATTGAGACGTTCTTCAAGAGACTCAATCATCTCTTTACCTTCAGTGATAGAACGGATCAAAAGACCACGATCAGTTCCACAGTCATCTTCACGGATAATCACGTCTTGGGCAACGTCAACCAAACGACGAGTCAAGTAACCTGAGTCGGCTGTCTTAAGGGCCGTATCGGTCATACCTTTACGAGCACCGTGAGTTGAGAAGAACATTTCAAGTACTGACAAACCTTCGCGGAAGTTTGAAAGGATTGGCAATTCCATGATACGTCCGTTCGGAGCAGCCATCAGACCACGCATACCGGCAAGCTGTGAGAAGTTTGAGATGTTACCACGGGCTCCAGAGTCCATCATCATAACGATTGGGTTCTTCGGATCTTGGTTGGCAATCAAGCGTTTCTCAAGTTTTTCACGGGCAGCACGCCATTCAGCTGTAACAGCATTATAACGTTCGTCGTCTGTGATCATACCACGACGGAATTGTTTAGTGATTTGTTCTACACGTTTATGTGATTCTTCGATGATTTCAGCCTTGTCTTCAACAACTGGAATATCGGCAATACCCACTGTCAATCCTGCAAGAGTTGAGTGGTGGTAACCGAGGTTCTTCATACGGTCAAGTAGGGCAGAAGTTTCTGTCGTACGGAAACGTTTGAAGATTTCAGCGATGATATTTCCAAGGTTTCTTCTTGAATGGAGGGTTAAGCTCAAGTTTGCTGATAGCTTCCTTGATATCTCCACCTAGTGGCAAGAAGTATTTGTCTGGAACACCTTCTGTCAAGTTAGCATTATTTGGCTCTTGCAAGTAAGGTAGACCTTCTGGCATGATATCGTTGAAGAGGATCTTACCAACAGTTGTAAGCAAGACTTTATGTTTTTGCTCTTCTGTCCATGGTTTGTTGAGGCTGTCTGTTGCAATACCTACACGTGAGTGAAGGTGAACATAACCATTGCGGTAAGCCATGACAGCTTCGTCACGGTCTTTGAAGACCATGCCTTCACCTTCACGACCAGCTTCTTCCATAGTCAAGTAGTAGTTACCCAAAACCATGTCCTGTGATGGAGTAACAACTGGTTTACCATCTTTCGGGTTCAAGATATGCTCAGCAGCAAGCATCAAGATACGCGCTTCTGCTTGAGCTTCTTCTGAGAGCGGTACGTGAATGGCCATTTGGTCCCCGTCGAAGTCGGCATTGTAGGCTTCACAGACAAGTGGGTGCAAGCGAAGGGCTTTACCGTCAATCAAGACAGGTTCAAAGGCTTGGATACCCAAACGGTGAAGGGTCGGTGCGCGGTTCAAAAGCACTGGGTGTTCTTTAATCACTTCTTCAAGGATATCCCAGATGCGTTCGTCTCCACGTTCTACCAAGCGTTTAGCCGCTTTAACGTTTTGCACGATATCACGCGCTACGATTTCACGCATAACGAATGGTTTAAATAGCTCGATAGCCATTTCACGTGGCACACCACATTGGTACATCTTAAGAGTTGGACCAACGGCGATAACGGAACGTCCTGAGAAGTCAACACGTTTACCGAGCAAGTTTTGACGGAAGCGTCCTTGTTTACCTTTGAGCATGTGGCTCAATGATTTAAGTGGACGGCTACCTGGTCCTGTGATTGGACGACCACGACGACCATTGTCAATCAAAGCGTCAACCGCTTCTTGAAGCATACGCTTCTCATTCTGAACGATGATACCCGGTGCGTTCAACTCAAGCAAACGAGCCAAACGGTTGTTACGGTTGATAACACGACGGTAAAGGTCGTTCAAGTCAGATGAGGCAAAACGACCACCATCCAACTGCAACATTGGACGAAGATCTGGTGGAATAACCGGAAGGATGTTAAGAATCATCCATTCAGGTTTATTTCCAGACTTGTAAAAGGCATCCAAAACATCCAAACGACGGATGGCTTTGATACGTTTTGTCCAGTTGCTGTCTTCAATTCTTCTTTAAGTTCAGCAATTTCTTTTTCAAGATCTACTTGTTTCAAGAGGTCTTGGATAGCTTCGGCACCCATTTTAGCAACGAATGATCCGTAGCCATATTCACGCAAGCGCTCACGGTATTCACGCTCTGTCATGATAGATTTGTGCTCAAGTGGTGTATCCTTCGGATCGATCACCACGTAAGCAGCAAAGTAGATTACTTCCTCGAGGGCACGAGGACTCATATCAAGGGTCAAGCCCATACGGCTTGGAATTCCCTTGAAATACCAGATATGAGATACAGGAGCTTTCAACTCGATGTGTCCCATACGTTCACGACGAACTTTTGTACGCGTTACTTCAACACCACAACGGTCACAAACAATCCCTCTGTAACGAATGCGTTTGTACTTACCACAAGCACATTCCCAGTCTTTTGTAGGACCAAAGATGACTTCGTCAAATAGTCCTTCACGTTCTGGTTTCAACGTACGGTAATTGATTGTTTCAGGTTTTTTGACTTCTCCATAAGACCATGAACGGACTTTGCTTGGAGAAGCTAGTGTGATTTGCATACTTTTAAAACGATTTACGTCAACCACTATTTCTTCCCTTTCTATTCTAAGTGAGCTACTTATTCTTGTTCAGTAGCTTCTTCTGTTGCTTCCGCTTTTGCACCTTCTTCAGCTTCAAAAGCAGCTTTTGCTTCTTCAGCAGCTTTTTTTACGTGCTTTTTCAAGGTCATCTACGTGGATGACATCTTCGTCCATGCCCTCATCAAGATCACGAAGTTCAACTTCTTGATCATCTTCGTCAAGGACACGCATGTCGAGACCAAGTGATTGCAATTCTTTAACAAGAACTCGGAAGGATTCTGGAACACCTGGTTTTGGAATTGGTTTTCCTTTTGTAATAGCTTCATAAGCTTTCAAACGTCCGTTGATATCGTCAGATTTGTAAGTCAAGATTTCTTGAAGGACATTTGATGCACCATAGGCTTCAAGCGCCCAAACCTCCATCTCACCGAAACGTTGTCCACCAAACTGAGCTTTACCTCCGAGTGGTTGTTGAGTAACGGTTGAGTATGGTCCGACTGAACGAGCGTGCAATTTATCATCAACCATGTGGTGAAGTTTGATCATGTACATGACACCAACTGACACACGGTTATCAAATGGTTCACCAGTACGTCCATCGTAAAGGATAGTCTTAGCATCGCTATCCATACCTGCTTCCTTAACAGTTGACCAAAGATCTTCTGAACTTGCTCCGTCAAAGACTGGTGTTGCGATGTGGATACCAAGAGTACGAGCGGCCATACCAAGGTGAAGCTCCATAACCTGACCGATATTCATACGTGATGGCACCCCAAGTGGGTTCAACATGATATCAACTGGAGTTCCATCTGGAAGGTAAGGCATGTCTTCTACAGGAACGATACGAGAAACAACCCCTTTGTTTCCGTGACGTCCGGCCATCTTATCTCCGACCTTAATCTTACGTTTGGGCGATGTAAACACGAACTAGCATGTTAACACCAGATTGCAATTCATCACCGTTTGCACGTGTAAAGATCTTAACATCACGAACGACACCATCGGCACCGTGTGGTACACGAAGAGAAGTGTCACGAACTTCACGAGATTTGTCTCCGAAGATAGCATGCAAGAGACGCTCTTCAGCTGAAAGATCTTTTTCACCCTTAGGTGTGACTTTACCTACAAGGATATCACCTTCTTTAACCTCAGCACCGATACGGATAATACCCATCTCGTCAAGGTCTTTAAGGGCATCTTCACCAACGTTTGGAATTTCACGAGTGATTTCTTCAGGCCCAAGCTTTGTATCGCGAGTTTCTGATTCGTATTCTTCAAGGTGAACAGATGTATAGACATCGTCTTTCACCAAGCGTTCGCTCATGATAACGGCGTCCTCGAAGTTGTAACCTTCCCATGTCATGTAGGCAACGATTGGGTTTTGTCCAAGTGCCATTTCTCCATTTTCCATAGAAGGTCCATCTGCAATAAAGTCGCCTTTCTACAACGTCACCAACTTTAACAAGCGTACGTTGGTTGTAGGCAGTACCTGAGTTTGAACGACGGAATTTTTGGATATGGTAAACATCCAATGAACCATCTTCACGGCGTACTTCTACCTTGTCCGCATCGGCATAAGTAACTTTACCATCATACTGAGCAATAACAGCCGCTCCAGAGTCATGGGCTGCTTGATATTCCATACCAGTACCAACGTAAGGTGCTTTTGGATCAATCAATGGTACAGCCTGACGTTGCATGTTGGCACCCATGAGGGCACGGTTGGAGTCGTCGTTTTCCAAGAAAGGAATACATGCTGTCGCAACGGCAACTACCTGTTTTGGAGAAACGTCCATATAATCAACACTTGAAGCTGGGTATTCTTGGTTAACCCCTTGGTGACGTCCCATGACAACTTTTTCAGCAAAAGTGCCATCTGCGTTCAATTTAGAGTTAGCCTGTGCTACTGTATACTCATCTTCTTCATCGGCTGTCAACCAAACGATTTCGTTAGTTACTTTTCCAGTTTCACGATCAACCTTACGATATGGTGTTTGAATGAAACCATACTTGTTGAGGTGTCCGTATGAAGACAAGTTGTTGATCAAACCGATGTTTGGTCCCTCAGGTGTCTCGATTGGACACATACGACCATAGTGAGTGTAGTGCACGTCACGCACTTCATATCCAGCGCGGTCACGTGTCAAACCACCAGGTCCTAAGGCAGACAAACGACGTTTGTGTGACAACTCAGAAAGCGGGTTGTGTTGGTCCATGAACTGTGACAATTGAGAAGAACCAAAGAATTCTTTGATTGCTGCAGTTACTGGACGGATATTGATAATTTGTTGTGGTGTTAGTACTTCGTTATCTTGAACAGACATACGTTCACGAACGTTACGTTCCATACGTGAAAGTCCAAGACGCACTTGGTTGGCAAGCAATTCACCAACAGCACGAATACGACGATTTCCAAGGTGGTCGATATCATCCACACGACCAATACCTTCTGCTAAGTTGAGGAAGTAGCTCATCTCAGCCAAGATATCTGCTGGAGTGATTGTGCGAACTTTATCGTCTGGATTTGCATTACCGATGATTGTTACAACACGATCTGGATCAGTTGGTGCAACAACCTTGAATTTTTGAAGAACAACTGGCTCTGTTACTACAGCAGCATCATTTGGAATGTAGACAATCTTGTTCAAATCGCCATCCAAATGGCTTTCAATGCTTTCAATCACGCTACGAGTCATGATTGTTCCAGCTTCTACCAAGATTTCACCCGTTTCAGGGTCTACCAATGGTTCAGCAATTGTTTGGTTAAGCAAACGTGTTTTAACATTGAGTTTTTTATTGATCTTGTAACGACCAACTGCAGCCAAGTCATAACGACGTGGGTCAAAGAAACGAGCTACAAGCAAGCTACGTGAGCTTTCAGCAGTCTTAGGCTCACCTGGACGAAGGCGTTCGTAAATTTCCTTCAAAGCTTCGTCTGTACGAGAGTCCATTGGGTTCTTGTGAATATCTTTCAACAGTGTTACGAACAAGATCGCTGTCACCAAAGATATCAAAGATTTCATCATCGCCTGAGAAACCAAGCGCACGAACCAAGGTCGTAAATGGAATCTTACGAGTACGGTCGATACGAGTGTAGGCGATGTCTTTTGAGTCGCTTTCAAGTTCCAACCAAGCTCCACGGTTAGGGATAACAGTTGAACCGTAACCCACTTTACCATTTTTGTCTACCTTGTCATTAAAGTAAACACCTGGAGAACGCACCAACTGTGATACGATGATTCGTTCACCACCGTTGATGATGAAAGTCCCCATCTCAGTCATGATTGGGAAGTCACCAAAGAAAACTTCCTGTGTTTTGATTTCGCCAGTTTCTTTGTTAATCAAGCGGAAAGTTACAAAGATTGGCGCTGAATAACTAGCATCATGGATACGAGCCTCTTCAAGCGTATATTTAGGTTCTTTGATTTCGTAGCCAACAAATTCCAACTCCATTGTGTCTGTGAAGTTTGAAATTGGCAATACATCTTCAAATACTTCCTTAAGACCGTGATCTAGGAAATCTTTGAATGAATCTGTTTGAATTTCAATCAAATTTGGTAAGTCAAGAACTTCTTTGATTCTTGAAAAACTACGACGGGTACGATGTTTCCCGTATTGAACGTCATGTCCTGCCAAGATGATTCTCCTTTAAAATAAAGTTTCAAGCCTAGTCGTCTAGGCCTTTGATTATCGTCAAAAGGTTGTAAACCTTCTATCACCTTATCCCCCTTAACTAATTTTCAGAATTTTTAAATCTTTGTTACAAACACTAGAAAACCTGAAAAAAAGCACAAAAAGAGCAGCTAAATCTGACTTTTGTAAGAAGATTTAACTGCTGTGAGCCTTGCCTGGACAATATTTCAGACAAAACCTACGACAAATGATTATTCATATTATACCTAATTTTCTTTGATTTTTCAAGGGTTTTGAACGATTTTTTTGCCTGAAATATTGATAGGGCTTGTTTTCAGAAAAGAATGTTTTCATTGGTTCGTTCTTGAATAATTAGAATCACTTGTATGATATATCTGCCGACCAACTGAAAAAACGGTTCTCCTTTATTTGTAGTGTATCATCTAACATACTGGAAAAGCACAAAAATTTTTCTAAATAAGAAAGAATGCTGATCAATTCAACTTACTTGACAAAAGCGTTGCTTAGTGGTTTAATATACCCCATAAGGGTATATCGGAGGTGCCTATGTTTTACTTATTTACAAAAATTGATAGTATTTCTACCAGCGAATTAGAAGCTAAACTCAAGGAACCGATTCAGCTATTGGACGTTCGGACGCCTACGGAATTCCGTAAAGGTCATATCAAAAATGCAAAGAATATTCCTCTAACCGAAATCGGATCTTACACCCCTGCGACAAAAGAAACTCTCTATGTCATCTGTCATTCTGGTGTCCGAAGTAAGATGGCTGCTAAAAAGCTCAAGAAAAAAGGCTATGATGTTATCAACGTCCGAGGTGGCATGATCGCTTGGACAGGCGAAACTATATAGAACTAAAAGGGGGAAACTCAATGAAGATTATCATAGTTGGATGAGTTGCAGGTGGTATCTCAGTGGCGACTCATCTCAGACGTCTCATGGAAGATGCTGACATTACTATTTTGAAAAAGGACCCTTTGTTTTCTTTGCCAACTGTAGACTTCCTTACTATGTTTCAGGAGAAATTGCCAGTCGTGATAGTTTATTAGTTCAAACACCTGAGAGTCTCAAAACATGCTTAAATCTCCATGTGCGACCATTTCACGAGGTCATCCAAATTTCACCGGAAGACCACACTGTCACTGCCCGACATGATGGACAAGAATTCACTGAAAGCTACGACAAGCTGATCCTCCCCCCAGGAGCTAAACCATTTATTCCTAGCATTGAAGGCTTGGCAGAAGCTACGAATTCCTACACACTTCGCAATGTTCCCGATCTCGATAAAATTATGGCAACCATGGACAATCATCCAAAAGAAGCTGTCGTCATCGGTGCAGGCTTTATCGGTCTTGAAATGGCTGAAAACTTATCAAAGCGTGGATTACAAGTCACCATCGTGGAAAAAGCGCCCCATGTCTTGCCACCATTAGATCAAGAAATGGCAGCCTTCCTCCAAGTAGAATTGCTAGCAAATGGCGTCCGTGTTATCACTTCTCAATCTGCAACTCGATTTGAAGGCCAAGGAAAAGTCATCGTTCTCGAAAACGGTCAAGAGATTCGTTCTGATCTCACCATCCTCTCTATTGGGGTAGAACCAGAAAGTGGACTGGCCAAATCTGCGGGGATTGAACTAGGATTCAAAATCCGTATCTTGAACAGGTTACTAAAAAGATGCTAAATTATGAAAAAAGTCCCATTGTTAGTCTAAACTGTTAGCATTTAAAAAAAGACAAGGTGTTTTATCCTTGTCTTTTTCGTTTTAGTACTGCTTTTGTTTCAATGTCAATAAATGTGTTCTTTTTGAATCAGTAACTATTCCAATTTATCTATCTCGAAATATATAAAATCCCTTTGTAATACTATAAAAAATAACTAACAAAGAAATAACTATAAGACTCGGTTGCCAAAAACCCGATATATCTACTATACTTTGGCCTAAAAGTTGGCCAATAAAGCCAACTAAAATTAAAATAATTAAATTGAAAATTACTGATACTAATAAAATTAGCACCGAATGTATTATTGCCTCGCCTATACGTATTTTAAAAAGTTGTAATCTTGACACTCCTAGTGTCTTTAACTGTTTAATGTCTTCAATATCTTTATTTGAAGATAAAATTGTAAGAGAAATAGAACTAGTAATAATCAGAATAATTGGAGCAGACAGATAAGCAATAAAGGAAGCTCTTGCTTCGAGTACACCGTTTGCTGTATTCATGAATGAATACATATTTTGGAGTGTAAAGAATAAAACCCAGAAATAAGAGTTACTCCCATGCTCATTGAAGTTTGTATACTTTTCAAATAGCTAGGATTGGATAGTAGATTCCAAAAGCCTGTATTGATTACATAATTTTCAGTTGGAAATATCCTCATTAAAAATTTTATTAGAAACATTTGAATTGATGGAGATAGTGATTGAATAATAAGGATGTGAATAATTAATAAAAATAATATTATGCTTGACTGTGTTGAAATTATTTCTTTATCACTGCTAAAACCTGCTGAAACAATAAAACCTATACATAGTAACCATAGGATTAAACGAACAGAGATGTTAATAAAACCAGTTACTGTAACTTTTCTTTTTTTCTTTTTTGGTTTTAATATTGATGATATTTTAAGTATTCGACTTGAATAAAAGTAAGCCCCTATCCCGACAATTGTTGGGACTATAAAAACACTCAATAAAATTGATTGAATGTTGGCTGTAATAACTAGATCAGGTAACTCATCTCTTCCTAATAAATTTTGTAAAAATTTGTAGTAACTATCTGCCATGATAAATGAAAGTATTGTACCAATACTACTAACAATCACTGCCATTAAATAAAACTGTCCAGATACTAATAAAGATAGCTGAGTTCTGCTTGCGCCTAAGATAGCCCATAATTGGTAATCCTTTTTAAAGATATCTATTAGCAGTCTTATATTATTTGAAATAAGGAAAAATAGAGTAGTCCCGCCAAAAACTATTAGCATTTGAAAAAGTTGTGAAGCGTTAATATTAGCAGTATTTATTGAACTAGCAATACCAAATAAAGATGTTCCAACAATCAGGCTAGATACAAATAGTAATGGTATTGTTCCTAACCATTGTCTTTTTGAGTACTGAAATTGGTAAATGATTAATTTTAGCATAATAAAACCTCCTCAAATTAATCTTTACTACTTTCAAGTGCTTGGTAGAGCTCATCAGCTGAAGGTTTAATAATTTGTCGAGATATTTTTCCGTCTTTTAAAATGAGTGCTCTGTCAGTTTTTGAAGCCAACTCAATATCATGAGTGACCATAAGAACACATTTTCCTTGACTCGCTAAATTACGAAGTGTTTCAAAAATAAGTTTTCTTGAGACGCTGTCCAGAGCTCCTGTTGGCTCATCAGCAAAAAAATAATTTTACTATCAGCTATTATTGCACGAGTAATAGCCACTTTTTTTGCTGTTCTCCACCTGATAAGGTAGCAACTAATGATGATAGTTCTGCTTTAAAATTCAAACTATCCAACATTTTTTTTACTTTATTTCTATCAACACTCTTTCCTGAGAGTCTCAGAGGAAGTGTAACATTTTCTAGTACAGGTAGAGCGGGTACCAGATTATAGTTTTGAAAAATAATTGCAATATCTTGCCTTCTAAATTTAGCAAGCTTCCCTTCTTTTAAGGTATATGGATTTATACCATTGATAATAACTTCGCCACTTGTTGGTTCAGATAAACTTGATAAGCAACTTAGCAAAGTAGACTTTCCAGAACCACTGACACCAAGTATTGATACAAATTCCCCCATAATTGACAGATAAAGAAACATCTTTCAAAATAGAGACAGTTTTGTCTTGCCCTAACAAAAATTCTTTTGAAAGGTTTGAGACTTTAACAGCTACATTATTAACCATAATAAATCCTCCTGATTCCAGTGTCATCTTTGATTTAATTATATAAATTGGAATTCTATTAATATCAAGTAAGTAACTTATGAAACGTATTTTTAATGGATAAAATTTCTTTTTTATCTGGAACTCGAATAAAGGTCTTTAGCGAACTAAGGATTTTTTCTATTACTATAATAGTATCATAAACGAGGCTTAATTGAAAGCGTAATCATAACTCTATTAAGAGGTAGAGCTATTCTATACAAAATTTAAACATAAAACTTAGGTACACTTAATAAATGAGAATTAAAGTTAGCTATAACGAAGATCGTAGCATATGTAAAAAGTTTTTGATACAACAGAGTTACCAAAAAGTTACAAAAATTTGAAAAATGAGTCTATTTTGCAAGATTCAAAAGTCCTAAAACCCTATTAAATCAAGGTTATAAGAGTTAAAAAATGTATTCATGGAACTTCGTGGCGGTATCCTAGTCGATGAAAATTCTGAAACTAGTCAAAAAGATATTTTTGCAGTAGGAGATGCTAGTATCGTCAAACAAGAAATCACAGGACAAGAGGCCCTTATCTCTCTAGCTTCTCCTGCCAATTGTCAGCTGTCACAGCGGTCTTCGCAGTTATATCGCAGAGCGCATCCTCAAACAAGAAGGATTTACCGTTCATAACCTTGACGGTGCTTATTCCCTATACAAAATAGCTAACCCAGAAGGAGTCGAATATGAAAACTAATATCAGCATGACTGACTTTTAAGAAATATCAAAACGAAGAAGTTAATCTAATAGATGTACGCGAAGTTCATGAATACCAAGCAGGACATGCACCGGGTGCAACCAATATTCCTTTAAGCACTTTGGAGCAAGGCTACAAAGAACTCAAATCTGATCAAGAATACTATATCATCTGCCAAGGTGGTGGGCGTTCCGCGACTGCCTGTCAATTTCTCAGAACCCAAGGTCTGGCTGTCACCAATGTAGAAGGCGGCATGAACCACTGGCCTGGTGATGTCGAGTAAATAAAATTCAAAAAGAGCAATTGGTCTACTTTCAATAAGACCAACTGCTCTTTTAATAATTTGTTCACTATTTAGGAGAAACGCTATTTATATTACTTGCGTTTAATCAAGTATTTAATTGCCTTTTCCAATCGTTCCTTCTGTGCTTGAGGATCCTCTAAAGGGTCGTTAATACAAGATGTTAAATTCTCCGTTATCATCAGTTCAATAATACGATCAACACTGGATCGCACTGCTGTTAATTGAGTAATGATATCGACACAATCACGCTCTTCCTCCATCATTTTTTGAATACCTCGCAATTGACCCTCTGAGCGTTTGAGGCGTGTAATGTACTTTGATTTTGTCATATCTTTATCCTTAAACGATTTTTCTACATTATATCTCTAATACAGACCTTTGTCAAAAGGAGCACTTATCTTAGAGATGAAACCTCCTAGTTCTCCACTCTGACTCTCGTAACAATACCGTCTTTATCTGTAACGGAGAATTCCGAAGAGGAAATCCATTGAAGTTGCCCTTGCCTATCCTGTGCTTGCGTAAACAAATTGACCAAAAACTCTTTGTTCTCAACTTCAACCACATAGTAGGCTAGACCTGCCATCCCATTTTCACGTAAAGCTAAGTTTTTACCTCCCCATTCATTAACTGCTAGATGATGATGGTAATCTCCCGATGCAATCCAACTGGCATGTGGAATCGTGAATTTATCTTCAAGACCAAGAGACTCTTGGTAGAATGCACTCGCTTCTCGGCTATTCTTAACGGATAGGTGAACATGACCCATGCGAGTGCCACTTGTGATTGCAAAAGGCTCGATTTCTTGTCCCAGTTCATAGACATCTTGGGCAGAAAGTTCTTCTGTCACACCAATAATACGACCATCCTCACGAATGTCCCAGACTGTCAATGGCTTGTCTCTATAGAGTTCAATGCCATTGCCCTCCAAATCTTCTAGATAGATAGCTTCACTATAGCCATGATCAGCTCCACCAACTAATGGGATCTTTAAGTCTAACAAGTGTTTAAAAACATTAGCCAAATCTTCTCGACTTGGCAAAAGAAGGGCCATATGATAAAGACCATAACTTTGCTTAGGATTGCTAATGTCATCTGTCTTAATTAGCCGAACTAGCGGTTTCCCACAGGCACCTAAAAGAATTTCTTTCCGATTGAATCAAAATCTCCAACCCAAGCAACTGATGATAAAATGCTGTCTGACTTTCTAAGTCCTTGACATTTAAAGCTACTTCAGCCAAATGAATGCGACTATTATACTCGTAAACCATAGAAAACCTCACTTTGTTGTAACTTAATTAGTTGCATCTATTATACCCCCTTCTCAGCCAATGTCAATCCAGATGCTCAACGCTGATAAAACAAGAACAATCCTCCCCATGTAGGAAGGATTGTTTCGCTTTAATGAGCCAACATTTCTTGAGCGATTTCTTGACCAGATAAATTCTCTGGATAGTAGGTTGGCCAGTTGTCCATCTCTTCAAAGAGGGCTTCTTGGCTAGTGCCTCCAAAGAAGATATGGAAATGCCCAGTCTTAACTGGTGCGATATTGTGGTCGCTGAATTGAACATACTTAAATTGTCCAGCATCCGCATCTGCCGCTTCAAAGAGATAACGAACTCCTCGATTCCCTTTCTTATAGGTCAAGATTTTCTTGCCGACATACTTGTATGTATATTTCTTACTTTGGTCACCTTGGATGAATTCCATAGTGTTATCCGTGATATTAATCTTAGATACATCGGTTTGATAGCCTTTTTGATAGTAGGCTTTGTATTCATCCTTGGTCATTTTACCAGTCAATTTAGCCTTGTAGTCAAAGACTTGGTCTAGAGTACCATTTTCAAGGAAAGGATGAACAGACTGCCAGTTGCCAGCATAGTCACTCAAGGTACGATCCTTGACATCGGAATCCTCAAAGTAACCATTTTGAACGGTTTTAGTTTCCTCTACTTTTTCTGGTTCAATTTCTGCCCCTGCCTGGTCAGTTGTTTGCTTGAGGGCTTTGAGATTTTTCTCCATGACAGAGATATAATTCTCACCGGCCTTCATGTCCTCTTCTGTCAAGCTTTCAAGAGGATTTAGAACATCTAACTTCACTCCTGTTTCTTTTGAGAGGGTATTCGCTAGGGCTTGAGAAGCATTTTCTTCAAAGTAGATATAAGAGATTTTGTTCTTCTTGATATATTCGGTCAATTCTGCCAAGCGACTTGCTGACGGTTCCGCATCTGGGGAAAGACCTGAGATAGAAACTTGATTGAGTCCGTAGTCTAAAGCTAAGTAACGAAAGGCAGCGTGTTGAGTCACAAAACTCTTTTGTTTAGCACTAGAAAGTCCTTCAGTATAGGCCTTATCCAAGGCTTGCAATTTTTCGATATAGGCTGCTGCATTTTGCTCAAAAGTCACCTTCTTATCTGGATAGTCAGCTGAAAGACTATCACGGATGTGCTCTACAAGTTTGATTGCACGCGCAGGAGACAACCATACATGAGGGTCATACTCGTGATGATGACCCTCTGCGCCGTGGTCATGGTCTTCCTCTTCTTCACTACCTGGAAGAAGCAACATATCTCCAGTAGCCTTGATTGTTTTTACTTTTTTCGCATCTAGTGAATCTAAAAGCTTGGGAACCCATGTTTCCATGTTCTCATTTTCATAAACGAAGGCATCAGCGTCTTGGATTTTAGCAACTGCCTTAGGCGATGGTTCATAATCATGTGGTTCTGTCCCTGCCCCAATCAAGAGCTCGACATTGGCTGTATCTCCTGCTACTTGCTTGGTAAATTCGTAGACAGGATAGAAAGTTGTAACGATATTTAATTTCCCGTCTGCTTGTTTTTGATTGGAACAAGCTACCAAGAAAACTGTCACAAGACTTGCCAAAAGTAGGCCTAGTTTTTTCATTTTCTTCTCCTATTTGATAAAACGTTTGAGTAAGCTGACTAACAAAAAGACAACTACAAAGATAATGGTAATACTTGCACTCGGTGGTGTCTCTGCATAATAGGATATATAAAGCCCTGCTACCATACCTAGAAAACCAATAACGCTGGCAAGAATCATCACCGAACTAAAGTTCTTCCCTAGACGTAAAGCGATACTAGCTGGCAAGACCATGATAGTTGATACCAAAAGTGCTCCTGCAGCTGGAATCATAAGAGCAATAGCCACACCCGTCACCATGTTAAAGAGGATAGACATGGTACGCACTGGAAGACCATCGACAAAAGCTGTATCCTCGTCAAAGGTCAGGATATACATGGGTCTTAAAAAGAGGAAGGTCAGGATTAAAACAACCGCTGCAATGATAAAGAGCCCAATTACCTGCTCTTGACTAATAGTCACAATAGAACCAAAGGTATTGATCCAAACTCATAGAACTAGAGCTCTTACCCTTACTCATAACAATGAGTGAAACCGCAAGACCTGTTGACATGAGGATGGCTGTTCCAATCTCCATAAAGCTCTTGTAAACCGTACGTAGATATTCAAGAAAGACCGCCGCAATCAAGACAATAGCAATAGTCGAGATGGTCGGAGAAATCCCTAAAACCAAACCAAAGGCCACACCTGATAGCGATACGTGACTCAGTGTATCACTCATGAGACTTTGACGACGCAAGATGAGGAAGGTTCCCAGTACTGGCGAAAAGAGACTCATGGCAATAACAGCCAAAAAGGCCCGCTGCATAAAATCATAAGAAAATAGATTAAACATGGTCCACCTCCTGATCATTTTCATGAACATTGAAACAACGCCATGGCGAATCTTGGTCACGGACAAGGTGGATGTTACGATCTGCATAGTCCTTGACTTCTTCAGGATCGTGAGTAATCATCAGAACAGCCTTGCCATGATGGTGGGCACTGTGATGCATGAGTTCATAAAATTCATTTTTGGTACCTGCATCCATCCCTGTTGTCGGCTCATCCAAGATAAAGATATCTGGATCTGAAGCAAACATACGTGCAATGACCGCTCTTTGCTTTTGCCCACCAGAGAGAGAACCAATGCGTTTATCCCGATGTTCCCACATACCAACTGAGTTTAAACTAGCCTTAATGTGTTCTTCATCATGGGCATTCAAACGACGGAACCAGCCCTTTCTTGGGTAGCGACCTGATTTGACAAACTCATAAACAGTACTAGGAAAGCCTGCATTAAAACTGGCGATCTGCTGAGGAAGATAGGCGATTCTTAGCTTTTTCCCATGAATATTTGTCTTTGAGATGGTTACTTTCCCAATTCGTGGTTGAAGAATTCCAAGACTAGCCTTGATTAGCGTTGTCTTGGCTGCTCCATTTTCCCCAGTAAGGGTGACAAATTCCCCACTATCAACATTGTAATTGATATGCTCAAGCACAGGTTCCTTGTCATAATAGAAGGACAAATCCTCTACTGTGATGTATCTCATTACTTGATTTCTCCTACTAAAGCAGTTAAAAACCGCTGGATAATTTTTTGTTCGTTTGGTGTGAACTGAGTGGCAACCTGCTCATAAGTCGAGAGGGTATGTTCATGATGATGGTGGTGTTCCTCAGCAATAGGTCGAGCCAAGTCTGTTAATTGATAGAAGACAACGCGAGCATCCTTAGGATCCTTAGACGTTTCTAACATTCCCTCCTTAACCAGGGATTTGATAGCCTTGGTAACGGCAGCTTGACTGACATTGAGACGACGCGCCAACTCAGAGTTGGTGAGCGACTCCTCTGATAAAAGCATGAGAATATGCTCCTGGGTATTGGTCAAGGCTACATCACTCGTGCAATGACCAATGAGAATTTCATGCTGGTTTTCAGCTTTTAGGATAATCTCATTTAAAAATTGATCGATATCTTTTGCCAACTGTCTCATGATTTGCTCCTTTCTCAGAACAGAATTTCTATAAATACAAGGTTCTCACACTATTCCTTTACTAGTTAAGTATATCACATCCAAGCAAGGAGTCAAGAAAAAAGATGAAAACACCTGATATGTTTTCATCTTGTAGAATTATTTTTCTTGTTTACGACTAGTCCAGAGGGCAGTCACTCCAAGAATCATACCCAATAGCATCATGAAAATAGATTGCTCACTACCTGTATTTGGAAGTAATTTTTCTGATACAACTGTCTTGTTAGCAAACTGATCTGCAACCTTATAATCAACTTTTACAGTAGATGTTTGGGCAGGAGTTGTTCCCTGATTTTTTCCTGATGGAGTTGTTTTTGTTGCTGAATCTTGCTCCGATTTAGCTGGAGTTGTCTTTTGAACTTTTCCTGGCTTAGTTGCATCATTTCCTGAATTAGCCGAAGTTGTTCCCTGAGTTTTTCCTGGTTGAGTAGGAGTTTTTGCTGGATCTTTTTCTGGTTTTGCTGGATCTGTTGCTGAATCTTTTCCTGGTTTAGCTGGATCTTGCTCTTTACCTTGATCTTCTGGCAGTTTAAATGTTTTTGAATCCACAGAAATCGTGCGTGAGTTTGGATTTACCTTTTCATACTGAATCAAATCAGCTGTTTTAAGGTAATCTTCAAAGGCAGCATCCATTGAAGGACCTTCTTCTCTGGCACCACCAAGCATGGTATAACCGTCACCACCTGCTGCAAGGAAATCATTGGTTGCTAGGTAGTAAACCTTGTCCAAATCTAGTTTTTCATAAAGACCAGTCGTACGATTCTTAACTTGAATAGCCAAGACACGTTTGCCTGCAGCTAGGTTTGTATCGTAATAGACCTTAGCTCCTGAAATCTGTAAGAATCCACCACTTGGCTCTAACAATGGTTGACCATTTTCATCCAAGACAGTTTTTCCTGCCTTATCAACCTGCAAAATAGATCCGAGTGATTTTTCAAACATGTCAAAAACTTGCTGACCAGTTACTTGAATTTGGGAAATTGTGTTCCCAAATGGTAGAACCGCAATGACATTTCCTTTTGTAATTGGCTTATCTTTGGCAATCGTTTCACGCAAGCCACCACCATTGGTCACAGCGATATCCGTCGGATGACTAAAACCTGTTTGACCATACTGATAGAGAGAATCTGCGACAACATTTCCAAGGTTAGTTTCACGGACACGGACATTTTCACGGTCACCGTTCAATTCAACTGGACTATTTGAAACAACCTCTATAGCATTTTCAGCGTCATACTTTTGTTTGATGTCCTTGACAAGTTTTTCAATTTTTGGATTAGCTTCCAATTTCTTGGCATCTGCAGCTGCAATGAGTGAAGGATTCCCTAATAATTGGCGAGATTTGTAAGTGATTTTACCAACGTTATGGAGATAGCTTCCTGTCTGGTTGTAGGTTACATTGTCCCCATAGGTAGTCGATTCTACTGTATGAGAGTGACCGTCAATCACTGTAACACGCTTACCTTTCAAAAGAGGATTTTTTGAAAGTGCTTCTGCAAGTGTTGAACCGCGCCATTCTACTGGTGTTGTTGTATCAACTCCCAAGTGAGCAAGGACAACATAGTGTTTGTAGTCTTTGCCTTCTGCCAAGGCTTTAGCTTGAATTTCTTCGATAACCTTGTTAACCTCTGCAATCGGCTCTGTAAAGGTTACACCTGTAACATTTTTAGGATGGGTCTTGGTAGCTGTTTCAGGCGTTGTCACACCGATGACGACAAATTCATCACCTTCAACATCCTTATTCTTATCAACAATTGTTGCTGCTTCAAATAAACGAGCACCGTTGACATAAGTGTTTGAACTAAGCAATGGGAAGTTCAAAATTTCTTTGTATTTTTTAACTTCATCAAGTCCAAAGTCAAACTCATGATTTCCCACAGCCATGGCATCGTAACCCATCTCGTTTAGGATTTTGGCACGTGCTTCACCCTTTGTAGAGTTTGAAATTGGCAAACCTTGGAAGGCATCGCCTGCATCTACTACCAGAGTCGTTTGATCGCTCTTTTCTCGCTCCTTCTCAATAACCGTTGCGAGTTTGGCATCTCCGATTACTCCTTTTTCTTCTACAATACGACCATGCACATCATTAGTATGCAAGATAACAGTATCTGCTTCTTCTTTTTGAGGCGCAGCTTCTTCAGCTGGTGTTGCTGGACTTGTAGCAACCTCAGGAGTCTCTGTCACTACTGGTGCTTCTGTAGTGCTCACAACTTCTGTAGCTTCTGAAGAACTAGTATTTTCTTCAGCATAGACCTGTCCAGCTAAAAAAGCTGGAGCTAATAGGGCTGTCGATAGGACAGGCAACAAAAAACGTTTATTCATATTGAAATCCCTTTCTCTTCTTTCTCCTACCATTATACGCTATTTAGCATCATTTTAAAACTTTTAACCTTTTTGAAAGTAACCTATCCGACATTTCATAAAAAAAAGTCTGAACAAAAAGTTCAAACTCCTTTTCTATATTATTGAAAATCTTGGATATTTCCATCATAAGTTGCCCAATCTTGGCTAAAGAAACGGTCATTCATTTGGTAATCAGGCGCTGTTGTTGGATTACTCAAAAAGGGATTTACAACCTTATCAAATGCTAACCAGCCTAACCAACCAATATGAATCGTATCCTTAACAAAGTATGGTTCATCACCATCTTTTGAAAAGTCAGCGATGTTGGTGAACCCTTGACTTTCCAATTGGTATCGAATTTTTTCGACAGTGTGTTGATACATTTCTTCACTCAAGCCTGTATAATCCATCCATTTTTTATTGACAGGTTGAAAAACAAAAATCACATTGACCTTAGACTTGGCAAACTGATCAAGCACTAGCTGCAAATCATTGTACTCAGGTGATTTGAGAAAGTTAAAATTCTTTTGAGATCCTTCCCATTTTTTCCAATCTTTCTTTAACTTAGTATTGTAAAAATGATTATCTACTCCCAAATCATTATTGGTCGTATTTTCTTCACCCTCTTTTCGAGCGATATTTTCCAATTCTTCATAAGAAAATTGATCTGGGAGACTGCTCAAATATTTCTCAACATGATCTTTGTACCTTAAACGTCCACGAATGGAGAATTGTCCAAAAAGAGCTGACTGTTTCTCATTTAACTGCGACGAAATATTAATCATACTTTGGTCGAACTCTGATAATTTTTCTCCTTTAGCTAATTTCTCAACGATGCTCTTCATAGAAACACCAGGATTTTGCTTTAAGAGTCTATTGGCAGCATACTGAGAGGCTGCATCCCCAGATTGATTCTCTAAAAAGGCAGTCAACTGGTCATTGTTAAAATAAGTTTGGAAAATAGTCGGGTCATGATCTTCTTTTGTAAACCACTGTGGAGAGATTACAAATACCGCTTGCTTATTTTCAAGCTCGGATGTGATTTGTTGTATTCCAAAATACTGACTGAGGGTAGCTGCTCCTGCCTGTCCCATAAAGTAAGGACGATAAGAACGGTCATACTTTTCAGCTAGTACTGCTGGATGCATACTATCAAAACGCATCCACTCACTAGATCCAAAAAAAGGCACAAAACGCATATCAGGATCCGTAAGAGCTCTTACTTTTTGACTTCTTTCCTTAAAGCTTTCTGCACTTATCGAAGCGGCAGAGTATTTTTCCTCCATGAGATTATGACTTGGGCTACTTGGATAGAAACAGATAAGAAGGCACACCAACAAGCCCGCTAGAAAGACAGGCCCGAAAATCAGCCACAAGCGTTTAAGCATTCTTTAACTCCGCAATTCCTGCTACGATTTTATTAGCTGTATTCCAGTCATCACGACCAAATTCTGTAACTGGGACACGAATATCAAAGCGGTTTTCGATTTCCACGATTAATTCAACTGTCCCCATACTATCCAAGACACCTGCATCAAAAAGATCTTCATCCATCATGTCAGAAACATCTTCCATAAACAATTCATCAATAATTTCAATAACTTCTGATTTGATATCCATTTTTTAATTCCTTTTATTTTTTAAACCATAAATCATTCAAAAATCCAGAGAAGATTAAGAATGAAATCATCACGACATGGAAGGTTATCACCATGCCAAGCAACTGAACCCAGCGATTCTCAGGCAAGGGAGCTTGCCCTGCTTTCTTACGTTCTTTATTGAGCGTTTTTTTCTTTCGAACCCAAGCATCATTAATGACTAAGCCCACTCCATGAAAGAGTCCGTAGGCGATGTAAAACCAAGTTATCCCATGCCAGAACCCCATAAGGAGCATGTTCAGGATATAGGCGACACTTGAGGTCACATTTCGATTCTTAAAAAGCTTCTTTCTCGTCATCACCATGACCATGCGCATAAAGACAAAGTCACGGAACCAGAAGGATAAACTCATGTGCCAACGATTCCAAAACTCTTTCAAATCTCTTGACAAGAAAGGTTTGTTGAAGTTGATCGGACTACGAATCCCCATCAGATTTGAAATAGCTAGAGCAAACATAGAGTAACCTGCAAAGTCAAAGAAGAGCTCCAAACCAAATGTGTACATGATGGCCACTACATAATAGTTAAAGACGCCTCCTGTTTGTAGAGCTAAATTCTTTAGCGGTGGCAATAAAATCTCGCCTAGAATATGAGCTAGGATAAATTTATACAGAAATCCCCACATGATATACCGAACGGATTCGGCTAGCATATCTAGCAACTCATCGCGCTCTGGTATCGTCTTATAATTTTCATTAAAACGTTTGAAACGATCAATAGGACCACTTGAAAATGTCGGCATAAAGAGAAGAAAACGCAAATACTCCCACATCTTCAAATCCTTAATGACTCCATCTCTAAGTTCGATAATGATTCCCACCGAACGAAATGTCAAATAAGAAATTCCGATAAAACCCAGCAAGGATTGTGTTCCGTTAATGGCTGTTTGCGCCTTTACAAATATGATTGGAAGTAAAGACAACAGACTAACAAGATAGAAAATCCACTTGCCATCTCGAATTTTTCGATACTGCTTGTAAAAAAGAACCAGTACCATTTGCCAAATTAGATAGATCCCTAAGGCAGCCAATTGATTGGTCTTGCCACCCGTCAACATAGTAACGATAAAGAAGAGACTAACCAGTATTTCATACCAGGCAAAGCGTTTTTTGAAAAAAAGACCGATAAAGATTGGCAAGGTAGCAGTAATCACGTACAAAAAGTACTGCGGATTCCCATACGGCTCAATATGAGGCAGCTGTTTCAGGAAATCCATCATCTATTATTCACCTCGTTAATCAATCCTTTGATATCAATCTTGCCATTTGGAGTCAGTGGCAATTTCTCTCTGTAAAGAAACTTAGATGGCATCATGTAAGACATCATAATATCTTCCAAGTCTTCCTTGATAGCTTTCGTGATATCAATTTCACGCTCAAATTGTTCTTTGACGCCATCTTTTAAGATAACATAGGCCAAGAGATTTTGGACCTTATGGTCTTTGTTGTAACGTGGAACTGCAACAGCAGATTCAACGTACTTGGATTTGTTCAAGTTTTGAGAGACATCCTCTAGTTCAATACGATAGCCATTAAACTTGATCTGGAAGTCCATCCGTCCACCGTAAAGAAGAAGACCTTCATCCGTCATGCTTCCGACATCTCCCGTATGGTAGGCTGGCAAACCTTCAAATTCGAAGAAGGCTTCTGCTGTCTTCTCTGGATTATTCATATAGCCTTTTGAAACAGCAGGTCCAGATACGATGATTTCCCCTTGTTCTCCATTTGGTAATTTATTGCCTTCTTCATCAACGATAAAGGTTGGTGAATCAGGTTTAGTGTAGCCAATTGGTAAACGTTTCATGGTTGCCAACATCTCATCTGTTACGGCTACAGCCGACAAAGCAACGGTTGCTTCTGTTGGCCCGTAAGCATTGATGATGCGCGCATTTGGGAAACGCTCGCGCAATTTCTGAGCGGTTTTAACTGTCAACTCTTCCCCATCAAAGTAAAAATGGGTAATGTCTGGCATCTTTTCAGCATTGAAATCTTCAGACAACATGGCCATATCTGCAAATGATGGTGTCGAAGTCCAGATAGCAATCGGAAGAGAAAAGATGGTCGCAAAGAGTTGCTTAAAGTCTTGAGTAATGGCTGATGGGAGGGCAAAAAGCGTTCCTCCAAGAGCCAAGGTCGGTGCCCAGTACATGACAGACAAGTCAAAAGAATAGGGTGGTTGCGCCAACATTTGTGGACGCTCTGGCGTCGCAAATTCCTTGTCCGTAATCATCCAGTTGGTAAAGCTGAGCAAATTATCATGTGAAATTTGCACCCCTTTGGGTTTACCAGTTGTCCCTGAAGTAAAGATGATGTAGTAGTTATCATCCCCCTTGACCGGATGCTGCAAATCATAAGCTTTTTGAGCCGCATAAGCTTCACGCACCTGCTCCAAGGACATGGTTGGAACAGCTGGGGTTTCGATTGGAAACTCTGAAATAGCAATGATCAAGCTTGGCTCTGCAACCTCCAATATAGCTGAAACTCGTTCCAAGGCCGAATGGCTATCGATTGGAATATAGGCATGACCAGACTTAGTCATAGCTACAAAGGTAGCCAACATTTCATACTCCTGACCACCAAAAACGACTACTGGAGATTTTTCAGGTAATCCTAGCTGATCAATGGTTGCAGCCAAACTATCCGAATCAACCTTCAAATCACCATAAGTGTGCTCTTGCCCTAAGACATTGTATACTGGAAAGGTAGGTTGAGTTTGGGCGAAATATTCAATCGCTTCAATCATATCTTTTATCGGCTTATTAGACACGATGATTCTTCTCCTTTAAACTAAAATTCATTGTAAATAAAGCTTCCCTGACTTTGTCCTAGGTAACTAAAAAAGTAAAGCAAACCAAGTAGAACAATAAAATACAGGACAGTTTGTCCTAAAAAAACATAGATTGGTTTCTTTTTATCCATAATTAACTTCTTTTTGTAAATTTTCAATAATTTTATGCAAATATACATTTACTATTTTTTCTTGTTCCCATTTTACCACGTTAGTCTCTTTATTTTCAACTGTTTACCATTTTTAAAGGGTACATTTTAGCCTATTTTAGTTTCTTCTTCATAATTTTACTGATATAAATAAATCACTTTAAAACGATAGTAGGCACCCCACTCCCCCTTTGGGCATTTTTATGCTAAAATAGTAGCTATGGATAAAATTATAAAAACAATATCAGAAAGTGGATCTTTTCGTGCTTTTGTTCTAGACAGCACTGAAACCGTCCGCACTGCTCAAGAAAAACATCAAACCCAAGCTAGCTCAACTGTGGCACTCGGCCGTACCCTCATTGCTAGCCAGATTCTCGCAGCCAATGAAAGGAAATACCAAACTAACAGTTAAGGTGCTGGGAACTAGCTCTCTAGGGGCTATTATCACCGTCGCTGATACCAAGGGGAATGTCAAAGGCTACGTTCAAAACCCTGGTGTTGACATCAAAAAGACTGCAACTGGTGAAGTCCTAGTCGGACCTTTTGTCGGAAACGGTCAATTCCTCGTTATCACAGACTATGGTACTGGAAATCCTTACAACTCTATGACTCCCCTCATCTCTGGAGAAATCGGAGAAGACCTTGCCTTTTACCTGACTGAAAGCCAACAAACGCCGTCAGCAGTTGGTCTCAATGTCCTTTTGGATGAAGACGACAAGGTCAAAGTCGCAGGTGGCTTCCTTGTTCAAGTTTTGCCAGGAGCCAAGGAAGAAGAAATTGCTCGCTTTGAAAAACGTATCCAAGAGATGCCAGCTATTTCGAATCTTCTAGAAAGCGACGACCATATCGAAGCCCTTCTCAAGGCTATCTACGGAGACGAACCATACAAACGTCTGTCTGAAGAAGAAATTCGTTTCCAATGTGACTGTAGCAAAGAACGTTTTATGAAGGCTCTTTCTAGTCTTCCAAGCTCAGACTTGCAGGAAATGAAGGACGAAGACCACGGGGCAGAAATCACTTGTCAATTCTGCCAAACTACTTACAACTTTGATGAAAACGACCTGGAGGAACTCATTCGTGACAAATCTTAATACACCTTTTATGATTGGCAATGTTGAGATTCCCAATCGTACCGTTTTAGCACCCATGGCGGGAGTAACCAACTCTGCCTTCCGTACCATTGCAAAAGAGCTTGGAGCTGGACTCGTTGTCATGGAAATGGTCTCTGACAAGGGAATCCAATACAACAACGAAAAAACTCTTCATATGCTTCATATCGATGAAGGCGAAAACCCAGTCTCTATCCAACTTTTTGGTAGCGATGAAGACAGCCTAGCACGCGCAGCAGAATTCATCCAAGAAAACACCAAGACCGATATCGTTGATATCAACATGGGTTGCCCAGTTAATAAAATCGTAAAAACGAAGCTGGGGCTATGTGGCTCAAGGACCCAGATAAGATTTACTCTATCATCAACAAGGTCCAATCTGTCCTTGATATCCCCCTCACTGTCAAAATGCGTACGGGCTGGTCTGACCCATCCCTAGCAGTTGAGAATGCCCTAGCTGCCGAAGCTGCAGGTGTCTCTGCCCTCGCTATGCACGGCCGTACACGTGAACAAATGTATACAGGTCATGCAGACCTTGAGACTCTTCATAAGGTTGCACAAGCTCTGACCAAGATTCCATTTATCGCTAACGGAGACATCCGTACGGTTCAAGAAGCTAAACAACGCATCGAGGAAGTCGGTGCCGACGCCGTTATGATTGGACGCGCAGCCATGGGAAATCCTTACCTCTTCAATCAAATCAATCATTACTTTGAAACTGGAGAAATCCTGCCTGATTTAACCTTTGAAGACAAGATGAAAATTGCCTATGAGCACTTAAAACGCTTGATTAACCTCAAGGGAGAAAAGGTTGCGGTCCGTGAATTCCGTGGCCTAGCTCCTCACTATCTCCGTGGAACATCTGGCGCTGCTAAACTCCGTGGAGCTATCTCACAAGCAAGCACACTTGCAGAAATTGAAGCTCTCTTACAGTTAGAAAAAGCATAAACGTATAAAAATTGGCAAATCTCTCAAATTGAGATTTGCCGTTTTTTATATATTTTCATCTTGCAAATCTAGCTGCTTCACTCTAGCAATATAGTATGCCATAATCAACAACAAATTAAAGCTGACAATCCAAATAGACCATTCATGGAAAAAATGCATAGATACAGCCAAGCTAATGGCCCCCACTACGAAACTACCTACAACAATACCATAGTTCAAGGCTTGACGACGATATTCTTGAACATCTCCTTCTCCTCTAACGATGTGATACAAAGCAGTCAACATTTTTCGGTAATTTCCAGACGTCATAAAAATGACATAGGGATGATCTTCAATCAAGCTACCCGTAAATGTTAGCATCATCATTCCAGTTCCAAAAGCAATAAAAGGAACTTCTAATAGAGGAAAGCGGGAAAAGAAGGGCAGAACAAGGGTCCCGATAAATAAGGGAAGCAGCATCTTAACCCGCCAATATGCTGTTTTGCGATATTCTTTCATGTGTAAGGCAAAAAGAAAGCCTAGGGAAAAGAATATAATCGAGCAGAATCGCAACATGGTATTGATGACATGTGAATCGTGCCAATCTGATATCAGTAGGAGAATGTTCCCTGTCTGTGTCGCTACCAAACTATGGTACTGGATGTGACAGAATACATCCAAAGAACCACCGATAAAGCCAAGAAACACTCCCATGAGTCGTGTGTTTTGAGGTAAAATTAATTTATCCGTCATTGATTCATCACTCGTTTCCCTTTAATGCATTCATTATACCACTTCTCTGAAAGAAACTAAGTGAAAAACGGTCAGTTCAGGTAGACATGATTACATATACTCCTAAGTTAGTCTCATCTCTGGAGTTCATTTATGACGTCTTATCAACTTCAAATGCTGTAGGTACTCATCAACTGAACTATTTTTAAACAAATTATTTCTGTACTGAAGTCTATGGCTTAATCAAAGTAACACTTGAAACAGTACCATCTGCACCTGTTGTGATTTGGATGACTTTTCCACCACCTACTTCAGCATTGTATTTCCCATCATCAAGGGTATAAGAATAACTTTGGATAGAGTAGTTTTCTTTCTTGCCATCAGCAGATTCTACTGTAAATTGACCACCTGATGAAACAGTGATCATTTCACCATTCGCACCCTTCCAATTTCCAGCCGCAGCCGAAAAATCTTTGTCTACCATAGTCAAGACACCTTTATAACGTTTATTGTGCTCTGCTTGCTTGTCTTGGAGTTTGCGATCAGTTGCTGGATCATAAGCTGACTGATTCGGTTTTGCTTGTGTTCCTTGTTGATTGGATGGGGCTTGAGAAGGGGTTTGCTTAGCAGAAGGTTCTTGGTTTTGTTTTGTTTCTGGTGCTGGTGTTGCTTGCGATTGGTTAGCAGTAGTTGTTGACTGATCAGAAGATGATGATTTAGCTTTTTCTGTTGAAGTTGAACTTGAGGACTTCTGATTCTTGTTCTCTTTACTTGAAGAACTTGCCTTAGAACTAGAAGATGCTTGTGTTGTCTTGCTAGAACTATCACTTGCAGTATTCTCTTTCTTATTGCCACAAGCCCCCAATAGTAATGTTGAAGCGAGTACAGTTGCAGCCATTAATTTGATAGAAGTTTTATTTTTCATTTTATGCTCCTTTTGTAACATTTTTGAAATGTTAAGAAATATTTTTGTAACATTATTGTAATATTTGTTTTTGAATCTGTCAACTATTTATCTAAAATTTTTTAGAATTATTTTTTAGTACATTTATTTCCTTATCCCTCCTATATCTTTTATTCGTAAAGAATTAAAAAAACAGGAAATTTTTCCTACTAAAAATACTATATTTTATAAGTGTAATCGCTTGCATTTTTTTCTTGAAGGGCTATAATAAAATTGAGATAGGATATTGGAGGTGTAGGCTTATGTTAAGCAAATATTACAAGTATCTTCCTTGGGTGATTTTAGATGCTTTCGTTTCTTATGGGGCAGCTACTCATTACGCTCAAACAACATTTGATTTGTTCTACCTAACTGCCATTTTCATGATTGTCTATATAGCTTTATTGTATTTACACGAAACCTATTTAAAATATAAATACAAAGATTTATTCATTCGAATCATGAGCAATTCAAAGAAAGATAAACATCCTTAAACAAAAAGAGGTCGGGAAAAATCCCGACCTCACTTTTTTATGAATAATAAACCTTTGACACGATAGCTGAATTGACTTTTGACACAAACTGTATTTTCTCTATTCTCAAGCTCAACCAGCCATCGGATTTGTCGAAACTTCTCAGGACTGAAACTAAGAAATCGAGACTTGGTCTATCGATTTCGGTCTCCAATCTTTTTATTTTAATCGATAGGTTTTTCTTGGTTTCTTTTTAGGCACTCGTTTGAGCCCAACTTCTTCTACATACTCACCGTATTTTACGAGAAAGTTATTGCTGACAATTGGTCGTCCTGGGTTGATGAGATTAACTAATTCGGTTCCTTCATAGACAGTGAACTCTTCCTCCAGCAGATAGAGAAAGGTCGGATTCCAGTCAAGACGCCCTTGGATTCGTTTAATAGACTCTTGGATAATGGCATAATGGTCAAAGGCGAAGGCTTGCTCCCCCAGCTCTAGTCCCTCTAGGAAGCACTTGCCCGTCTGAAAATCAACATCGACAAAAACCACATCCTTGGCATCATCACCAGCTTGAACGAGATCAAGTGCGCGGCTAGGTAGATACACCAAGTGGGCGATAGTAACCGTCCAGCCCCGCGGATCACGACCTGGAGTAGATACTGTCATCAACTGTTCGATTTTTTCCAAAGGAAGGTCAAGGTTAACCTCCTCTCTCACTTCACGCTGACAAGCATGCCTTGCATCTTCGCTCTTATCCATAAAACCACCGACCAAAGCCAAACAGTTTTGATAAGGATGGGCCTTGCGACGAATTAGCAAGAGTTTGATTTTCCCTTCCACAAAGCAATAAGCTACCATATCCACCGTTACGCTCGGTTTTTCATACTGAGGAAGATCCTGTTTACAGTACCAGTCTAAAAATTCCTTCTCAGTCGCATGAATCTCAAAATATTCTCTTTCTGTCATTCCAGCCGGGATTATCCTTTCAGTCATCTTATCCCTCCCTGACAGCTTTTGTCCATTGATACCAACCGACTAAACTATTGATGGTGTAAACCCAATACATACCTTGGATATGGATATTTTCACCCCACCAGAGGTAAATACTAAAGAGATTGGTTGCAATCCAGAAAATCCATTGCTCCCGGTAAAGACGTGTCATCAAGAGCTGGCCAACACCATTGGTCGCATCGGTAACACTGTCACGGAAAGGACGAGCGCTATGGATACTTTGGTAGGCAAAGCCCATGCCAATCCAGACGATGGCTGTCAAAGCCAAATATTTGAGCCAATCAATCAGACCAAGTTTCTTAGCTTCAAAGTGGGATTCTTCTGGTTTTCCTTGCTCATTGATACGATTAGACAACCAAGTATAGAGGCCAATAGGCTGCATGACAAAGAAATAAACTGTTGTCAAAACTTCTCCGTAGAAAGTAGCATCCATGGCCAATACCAAGTAGATAGCAGAGTTAATAGCTCCAAAAAGGTAGTTGCTTGCCCGACCTTCAGCTACCAAGATAACGCAGACAATGCCTGTCCAAGAGGCCAAGAGACCAACCCAGTCATGACTTTCCGTGTTTTGTGTAAACTCCAGAATAAGAGGGACACTTGATAAAGCAATCAAATAGAGCCACTGGAAAAGACTACGTCCCACAAAGAGGTCTTTCCAAAGCAAACGCATAACTCCTGCAAAACCAATTTTACGAGCTTCTGCGTGAACATTTTTAAAGTTTGCGATAAATCGAGTAATTTTTTCAGTTATTTTTTTCATTTTCTTCTCCTAATCTGCTTGGTAAATGGCATCGATAGCTACTTTTGCTGCTTCATAATTTCCTAGATAATCATCAGCTAGATAAACATGAGGGATAGTAGCTAGATATTGCTCCCTCATCATATCCAAATGCTGAGAAAAACTATGACGGATATGGTCTTCTGCCATGGTCATGTCTCGAAAACCATCATTGACATAAGAGCCGACAGGTTGCACAAAGAGGATTAAATCCCACTTTTCCTTAGCTAAGATGGAAACAAAGAGATTATCAAAGGTCTCTACGGACAAGTCCTCCTGCTCTTCGCTTTCCATGTAGTAATCGTAGTAGCCCTTGGTTACCAATGAGTTGGTGTCTGCAATGACCAAGCCTCGATTGGCATTGCTATCGATTAACTTGGAAGTTTGATCATATTGCCCCAATAGAAGGTAATAATAGTCTTTTGGAGTAAGCTCATCATCTCGAACATTATTTTTTATCTGATACTCACGAGCATATTCCAGACTGACTGGCGCATCATAGAAGCGAGCTAAATCCTTGGCTAGAGTTGTTTTCCCATTACTAGCACTTCCCATAATCAACACTTTTTTCGTAAACTGACGGCGGAAGGGTTGAGCAATATATTTCCAATATTTACTTGGATTTTCTCGAATCATGGTAGCCGAAATTCCAAATTTTCTTTCCTGTAGAACAGTCTCAAAACCACGTTTTGACAATTCTTGTTGGTATTCGGACTCTCCTACAAAAAGATAAGTTCCTCACCAGTCTGGTCATAGGAAATGGCCTGCAACATCTGATCCAACCATTCCTGCCAGCCCATTGGATAGCGTGGAATATTGGTTTCGTCAAGTTTACAAACAGAGGTCAACTCATCATCTCGAAAAGCTTCACGAATATAGCGAAATCTCTTTTGTAGTGTAAGCCCTACCTGTTCACCACGATCTCCCTTATAACCTGAAACTACCACCCATACAGCATCACATTGACGTTTTGCTCTTTGGATTAAATCAATATGCCCTTGATGTAAGGGAGCAAAGGTGCCAAAAACCACCGCTATACTCTTTTTCATATCTGTTTAACCTTTTTATAATTTTTTATATTTTGTATTATACTCTGTCTTGTTCTGTTTGTCAATACTTTTTTATTATTTTTTATAAAAACATTGCTAAATGATAAGAATTTTTTACTTGATATGCAAAACCGGATCAGGAGAATTTTGTTTTGAAATCTTTAAACTAAATGCACAATCCAAGTAGCTATTTGGGCAACAACTTTTCAAAAAAAGAGGCTGAAACAATCTGTTCCAACCTCACATTTTTAAACAATCTCAAATTTTAATTGACCAGCTTTAACACCAATTTTCAGAGTCTTGCCAGCTTCCAATTCACCTGTAAGAAGGAGCTCTGCTAGTTTGTCTTCTACTTCTGTTTGCAGAGTTCTGCGTAGTGGGCGAGCTCCCATCTCTGGATCATATCCCTTCTGAGCTAGAAGTTTAAGGGCAGATGCTTGGAGTTTCAAGTCAATTCCTTTTTCTGCCAGGCTTGCAATCAATGGTTTGACCATAATCTTAACCACTTCTTGCATATCTTGACCTGACAAGCTATGGAAGACTACCTTCTCATCAATACGATTGATAAACTCTGGACGATAAGCCTTTTTCAACTCTTCAAACATCCGTTTTTCCATACTCTCTTGATCAAAACGAATATCTCGAGCTCCAAAGCCGACTGTCTTGTCGTCACGAAGGGCTGTCGCACCAAGGTTTGACGTCATGATAATGATGGTATTTGAAAAATCAACCTTACGGCCTTTACTGTCCGTCAAGACACCATCATCCAAGACCTGCAAGAGCACATTAAAGATATCTGGGTGAGCCTTTTCTACCTCGTCAAAAAGCAAGACTGAATATGGTTTATTGCGGACCTTCTCAGTCAACTCTCCACCTTCTTCATAGCCTACATAACCTGGAGGAGCTCCGTTGAGACGGCTGGCTGCAAATTTCTCCATGTACTCACTCATGTCAAAACGGATAAGGGCTGATTCGTCATCAAAGAGGACTTCTGCCAAGGCCTTGGCCAATTCGGTCTTACCAACACCTGTTGGTCCTAGGAACATGAAGGATCCGATTGGACGTTTATGACTACGAATACCAGATTGATTACGGCGAATAGCACGGCTGATGCTAGATACAGCCTGTTCTTGTCCGATAACCCGTTTGTGTAATTCAGCTTCTAAGTTCAGATATTTCTTAGCATCGGATTGGGTTAATTTTTGAACTGGAATTCCAGATAAGCGACTCAAGGTAGTCAAAATATCAGACTCTGATACCAAGTCTTTATAGACAGGAGCTTCCTCTTCTTTGGCGATGAACTGAGCTGCCTGTTTCCACTTCCCATCCATCAAGGCCTTATCAGCTGGAGTCAAGCCAGATTCATCTGGTTTACCATGTTTAGACTTGTTCTGAACAGTCGCTGCTGCTTCATCCAATAGATCGATAGCTGAGTCTGGTAAATGACGGCTAGTCAGATAACGATGAGCCATCTTAACCGCTGTTTCTACAGCTTCGTCTGTGATTTGTACATGGTGGTGTTTCTCATAAGTTGCCTTCAAACCTTGTAAAATAGAGATGCTATCTGCTAGACTTGGCTCCTCAATAGTTACTTTGGCAAATCGACGAGATAGGGCTGCGTCTTTTTCAATATGTTTTTGATATTCTTCCTGGGTGGTTGCCCCTACTGTTCTGAGAGTTCCACGAGCCAAGGCCGGCTTAAGGATATTGGCTGCATCCAAGGTCGAATCAATTCCACTACCTGAACCCATAATTGTATGAAGTTCATCGATAAAGAGGATGACATTGCCGTCTTCTTCGATATCTTTGATGATGTTATTCATGCGTTCTTCAAAGTCTCCGCGGAAACGTGTTCCAGCAACGACATTCATCAAATCAAGTTCGAGGACGCGCATCTTAGCCATTTCGTCTGGCACTTCTCCACTAGCAATGCGTTGAGCCAAGCCAAGAGCAAGAGCTGTTTTACCGACACCCGCATCTCCAACCAACACCGGATTATTCTTTGTCTTACGGCTCAAAATCTGAATCATACGAGAGATTTCTTGGTCTCGTCCAATAACCGGCTCCAATTTCCCAGAACGAGCTTGATCCGTTAAGTCATGGGTATAATCTTCTAGACCTCCACTTTGAGCCTGAGGCATGCCCATCATATTGGCCATGGAATTTTGCTTATCTGCTACTGTACGATGACGTTGGCGAAGGGCCTTGAGATCATCTCTAGTCCAGCCTGCACGCGCTTCAAGACTACGACGAAGTCCAGCAATCTTGACCTGATCCTTTTTATCTTCGTAAGAAAATCCTGCTTTTTCTAAAATGCGAGTAGCTAAAGCATTGCCATCATGTAAGATAGCATAAAGAACATGCTCTGTTCCCAATACCTTGGCATGAACGACAGAAGATACGTGCTCTGCTTCCAACAACAATACCTTCAACCGGTGTGAAAAAGGCAGCTCCTGATAATGTTCCTTATCGCTATACTTTGTTTCAGTCAGCTCTACAGCAACTTCCTCCAGACGATCCATCTCATATGGAAATTCGTTTAAAGTCGCCCCAGCTACACTGTAACCATGATTGGCCATAGCAATCAATAGGTGCCATGACTCTAGGTATTCTGCTCCAAAATGACTTGCGACCAGAAAGGCACTTTCTATACATTCTCTCAATGCTTTTGAATATTTCATTTAGTTCTATTTTCCTTTTCTATCTACCTCTTGTAATAACTGTCGGAGCATATTGGCACGGATAAGATTGGCATCCTCACCTAGAACTCGGTCTGTCGCCATTGCTAGTAATAGATTCATCTCCTGACGAGTCACTAAATCCTGTTCAAACAAGAGTCTTAAACATCTTCAAAGATAACTAGGCTAACTTCTTCGCCCACCGAATACAGTAAATCGCGGAGCATTTCATGGTGGTTTGAGAATTCAATCCGTCCTATACGAATGTAGCCACCACCACCACGCTTACTTTCAACCAAGTATCCCCTGCTTTCAGTAAATCGAGTCTTAATCACATAGTTGATCTGGCTAGGCACGACTTGAAAGGTATCCGCTAATTGGCTTCGTTGCAATTCAACCATACCCGACTGCTCCAAAATCGCCTTGATATAGGCCTCTATATGGTCTGATGTATTTTTAAATCTCATTGAACGCCACCTCTTTCTTTGAACCTTGACTATCTTTGACTATACTATCATTTAACACTCTATAAGTCAAATTTTTAGAGCTCAGCCCTTGAAAATACTGACTTTCTTTAAAAACATTTAGGCATTAAATCGCCTTAGTTTTTCTTGAAAGTCCCTAAAAAAGTCCACAAAAAAGAGCCCTGAAAAGGGCGTAATATTGACGAGTTCAGCAAGCTAGACGTGCCTTTTTTACTACTAGAATGAAAAATCCTGTGAGGTTTAACTCACAGGACTATATATTATGCAAAACAATAATTACCCTTTACATCTGATTTTGATATCGGCTTATCCTCAAAATCAATAGAGTCCTTCTTGATAATATCTATACTCTCACGAGTTCTAAGAGATGAAATTGCAATACAAGCTAAAAAATACCAGTGAATTACTTGCAATAATTCCTCATTATTTTTTTAGATTCTATTATTTCATCTAATTCTTTATCTAACTGTTCCTGCAACGAACCTTCAACCTTTTTAGAATTTTCTACTATCATTGAAACATCTAACTGAGCTTCTACAAATGACAATACAACTTTTGTTAGAGCTGGATATTTATCTTCATACTTACAAATTGCATCTTTTATTATATTTTTTTCTTGAAAATGAGTATATAGGAGATTATATGCAATCATTTTTTTATGTTTTTTTGTATCTCTAATATATCTAATATAAAAGAGCAAAACAAGTGATGCAACAATTATTAAAAACAAAATTATTCCCATTTTATTCTACCTCCTTTTGTTATCAAGCAATTTTTCCAAATCAGATATTCTCTGATCTCTATCAGAAATTGTTTTGTTTAGTTCCTCAATTAATCTAGCTTGGCTTTTAAAGGTCATGTCATAATCTTTACGCCGTTCTTCTAGTAGTTTGGAAAAAATATTATATATCCCTAATGCTACTAGAATACAAATAGCTAATGGTACATCTAACCCAAAAAAATCCTTAAATAAGTTTAGCCACCCCAACTATGTAATCCCCCTATGAAAATCTCTAAACTAAATATGGTATCCTATATACTATTATACCATACTTGTCAAGTACTATATATTGTGTCTTCTTATATAAATAAGCACACCAAATCGTGTGTATTTGCAAAAATTTTTTCAGTTTCAATACAGAATTTAATCTTCTATAAGTAAATGTATCGTATACCTCCAGATCTGCTTATCTATATTAACCGATTGTATTGTGAATTGTCTCAAAACATGACTGCTATAACTTTTACGATAGTTCATATTTACTAGTAACTAAGTATAAGAAAAGTACTTTAAGTGCTACATTCCAGGAAGCCAGTCTTTTATTTCTTTCAAAATTTTATAAGCCTGTTTCATTTTAGAATTGTCCTCTAAATATCCAATACCTTTGGTCGTAATCCTAACAAGAGATAAATTCTCAATATAAACATCTCCAGACATGTCTCCAGTAACACGAGTACCTGTCAAAAATCCATCATCAAATAAATTACAATAGACATCCATTAAATACCGGTGGGGGATTTCCAGAACGGAAGCGTTTATTTCATTTTCATCGGCTGGCTCTCCATGCTTCATTTTCTGAAAATAATAATTAAGGATTTTATACACAACTACCCAATAATCATTTTTTGCCATGAATACAGTCTCCTTTTTTAAAAGTATATGCCTCTGTACTACATTCTCATTATAGTCCTTTTAACATCCTCCTGCAAATAACAAGATATCCTTATTCTCATTTTTTTAAAGAAAAAGGGCGCTGGTAAAGGATAATCTTCACCAACTCCCTGTTTTTCTAGGTATTTAATCCTAATTCCGCCAAGATTTGACGTTTGTAGGCAATTTTTTGGACTTCCTTGTCTTCGCCTTCAGACCAGTCGAGTTTGATTTCAGAGACGATCTGCCCAGGGCGATTTTTCAAGATATAGATACGGTCACTAAGATTAAGGGCCTCCTCGATACTATGCGTGATGATGAGCGTCGTCAACCCTAGCTGTTTGTGAATCTCCAAATACCAAGCGTGGAGTTCCATCTTTGTCATCTCGTCCAAAGCGCTAAAGGCCTCGTCTAGAAGAAAGAGCTTGTGCCCGAAAAGGTAGGTACGGAGTAAAGCAACACGCTGGCGCATCCCACCACTGAGTTCATGAGGGTACTTATCCCTTACAGCCGTCAACTGAAAGGTAGCAAGGATTTCATCTGCTTTTGCAACAGCTTCTGCCTTATCCACTTTTTGAATCAAAAGGGGCAAAATGATATTGCCAAGTACCGTCTTGTGTTCCAAGAGCAGATCCTTTTGTAGCATATAGCTCACGCGCCCCTTGGGATTTTCCTCCCCATCAAGCACAATTCTACCTGACTGGACTTCTAAAATGCCTGCAATCAGGTTAAAGAGAGTAGTCTTTCCTACACCACTGGGGCCTAGGATGGAGACCACTTCACCTGAAGTCACTTGTAGGTTAATGTCCTCTAAAATCTTTTCATTATCGTAGGCATAGCTTACATGTTCTAGTCTAATTTCTGTCATTATTTTACAAATTCGTTAGTGAATCCTTTATCAGTCAAGTCTTCCTTGAGGATACCATTTTCTTTATCCCATTTGTAGAAGGCATTCCAGCGGTCAGCATCAAACTGTCCCCATTTTTCCTTGTCGCTAGCATACTCTTTTGACAAGTATTTTTGAGATTCAATGACAAAGTCTCGTTTATCCTTTAACTCAGGGGCATTTTTGATGAGGATATCAGCCGCTTCTTCTGGGTGATCCATAGCGTATTGGTAACCTTTTTTAATAGCTTGGATGACTTTACGAGCTTCTTCTTTGTTGTCTTTCAGATAGTCATTGTTAGCGATGATAACTGGTGAGTAGTAGTCAAATTCTTTGACGTAGTCTTTCAAATACATAAAGTTGGCATCCACACCTTGAGATTTGGCAAGAAGTCCATCCCAACCGTAGTAAATCCAGGCAGCATCAAAAACGCCATTGGCAATCGGAGTGATCGAGTTTGAATCGTTGTTTGGTACTTTTTCAACCTTGTCAAAGTCTCCACCTTGAGATTCTACCAAGGTTTTCAACATAGCAAGTTCTGTTGGGTCATTCCAGGTTCCATATTTCTTCCCAACCAAGTCTTTAGGACTATTGATATTGTCAGACTTACGAGAGATGATTCCTGATGTATTGTGCTCAACGATAGCTGCAACGGCTGTAATGCCTGCCCCTTTTTCCAATTTCTTAGCCATGTAGTCTTGAAAATAGATAGCAAACGGTGCCTTACCATTGATAACTAAGTCTGATGAACTCTCTTCTGGTGGCAATTTCAAGTCAACGTCCACTCCAGCTTCCTTGAAATATCCTTTTTCTTTGGCTACATAAAGTCCAGTGTGGTTGGTATTTGGTGTCCAATCCAGAATAAAATCAATCTTCTTTAGTTCTGCTTCTTTGTTGTCCTTAGAAGCAGTTCCTTGACCACAAGCCACAAGCACGACAGCTAGAAGAGCTGTTACAATCGTTAAAAACACTTTCCATGTTTTCTTCATTTTTATTTCCTCTTTTCTTTTTCCAAAACACTCTATTTTAAGTACGTTTCCATTTAATCACATATTTTTCACTGATATCGACTAGCTTCATACCCAGAAGACTGATCAGTGATACCAGAATAATAATCGCAAACATGGTATCATACTGAAACAGTTTCTTGGACTGAATCATGTAGACACCTAGTCCTTCAAAGCCTCCCAACCACTCAGATACCACTGTTGTGATAAAAGCGTAGGAAACACTGACCCTAAGCCCTGCATAAAAGTAAGGCAGGCTGACAGGGATTTTAAAATGCCACAGGATTTGCCAAGGATTGGCTCGCATCAGACTAAATAAGGTCAGTATATCCTTGTCACAATGCCTAAAACCATCTAAAATACTGACGATAATAGGGAAGGTTGTCGTCAAGATAATCAAGACAATCTTGGGCAAAATTCCATAACCCAACCATAAAACTAGGATAGGGGCTATGGCAATGGTCGGTATGGTCTGGACAACCACCATCATGGGGTAAATCAGGTCATTGAGCCAGCCCAAACTATCCATAAGGACGGCCATAATACAGGCTATCAAGACACCTAAGACCAAGCCTAATAAGGCTACTCTCAAGGTTGCCCAACTATGGTACCAGAGAAATTCTCTGTCACGAACAAAAGACTGGAGAATCTCAAGTGGTGTCGGCAGGATGAACTTTGGTAAGAGTTTTAAGAATCCCGCCACCTGCCAAACGGATAAGACACCCAAAAATCCTAGCAGACTAATATGTCGTCTCATTATACTTTTCAAGTTTCTCATCGATGCTTAAAATCTCTCCTACATTTATTTTCACATTGGCAAAAACATTGTCTGCTCCTTGGCCCGCTACCTCTAACGCTTCTTTGAGAATGCGCATAAGCTCATCAAATTCTCCCTCTAAAACTGTTTCAAATGGTGTCACCACCATGGTCACTTCTTGAGCTTGCAGATAAGCAATGACCTTATCAATTACAGCTATGCGGTCAATCCCCTGTGACAGGGGCAGGACTTGTAAAGCAATGCTTGCTTTCATTCAAACCTCCTTTTAATTTACAGTTTTTCTTTATGAAAAAAGAAAAACCTCTTTCATATATGAAAGGTGCAAAATTAGGCTAAGTATCGTTCCCTACGCTGGCATTACCCAGATCAGGTGCGGTCGAAGTTTAACACTTCCTCTCAGACTGTACACAGACTCCCATATATTATATGGACATATGATAACGCAAAAAAAATAAGATGTCAAGGAAACTGCTTACAGAAAAAGAGACGGTAAACCGTCTCTTTCTCTAATTATACAGATGAACTAGCTCTTTCAATTAAAGCATAGGGGCGAATAACTGTGTAATTTCTTTGATCATCATTTGATACCAGGTAGGATTTATGGTATCTGAGAAGATTTCTTGCGACACTTCGAAAATTTCTTCAAAATCTTTGCGAATATCCGCAATTGACTCTGTTTTGTAGAGTAGTACTGCATTTTCATAGTGGTGAACCAAGCTACGATAATCCAAGTTAATCGTACCTACAGCTGCAAATCGATCATCAACAATCATTTGCTTACTATGGATAAAACCAGGTGTGTATTCAAAAATGCGAACACCCGCAGATAAAAGATCTGGATAAGCCCCCCGTGTTACAAGTTGAATGAGTTTCTTATCCGGTATATGGGGTGTGACTATTCTCACATCTACGCCTCGCATAGCCGCATTTTTTATATCCTCTGTCAAATCATAATCAATAATGAGATAAGGCGTTGTGATATAGACAAAATCTTCCGCTTGATTAATCAAGTTTTGATAGACAATTTTACCCACCTTCATCTGGTAGATTGGTTTCGGGCCACTGCCATATGGGATACAAAGTCCACTACCGGATCGTGTCTGATTTTCCAAATGATACTGATCAAAGTCACTGATTTCCCCACGGTTGATGTACCAGTTCATGAGAAATAGTCTTGTAAAGGCTTGAGTCGCCGGACCATCTATACGAATCCCACTATCTTTCCAGTGTCCAAAACGTTCAATATGATTGATATATTCGTCTGCAAGGTTGATCCCACCAGTGTAGGAAATCTGCCCATCAATAACCAAGATTTTACGGTGGTCACGGTTGTTATAGGCCACTGTCATACGAGGAATCACCTTATTAAACTTATGAGCATCAATTCCTTTAGACCGCAAATGAACAGTATAATCTCCAGGCAAAGTCACCATACAACCAATATCGTCATAGAGCATCTTGACTTCAACTCCCTGAGCAGCTTTTTCTTCTAGAATTTCGAGCATGCTATCCCACATCAAGCCCTCTTCGACAATATAGTATTCAAGAAAAATAAACTTTTCAGCTCTTTAGATCCTCCAGCATCTGTTGCCACATTTCCTCACCACTTGCGAAAAATTGTGAATCTGTCTGGTCATAGACTTCTGCATTATTATCCATATGTAGCAAGGCATTGATAATTCCGTAAGCTGATTTATCTGTCTCCTGTAGTTGCAAATGGAGTTGGCGCCCATTATTCTCATGAAATGCAATAGAATTCAATTCCTGGAGTTGTTTCAGTTCTTTTTTTGATAGTCTTCTCTCACCGAACATGAGATAAAGCAGTGGACCAAACACCGGCACAAAGGTCACAATCAACCAAGTCACTTTGCTTTCCGGCGTCATCGAACGATTAACAATCGCTATAACGGTTGCTACGCTGATCAAAAATACAAGAGTCACCCAAATAATTGGTGCAATCTGGCTCATGTAAAGAATAATTCCAAAAATAACAAATAATTCTATCAGAATTATAGCAATACTAAAGCCATACTTGGACATCAATAATCGAAATTTTCTGATTCCCATATCTTCCTCTCAATTTCTAAGTCTACTCCCTAATTCAACGTCTGAAAACGCTTGTTACCTTCTAGTATACTTAGTTTTATAAAACATAGCAAGCTTTTTCTGTATAGGCCGATAGTTCTACGTTTAAAATTAATTTAAAAAGCAGGCCACTTATAGGTGCCTGCTCTTATTTTACAATTTCAAAGCCAACATATTAACCGTCATACCAGCTGCAGTCCCCATTAAGAAGATGGTATCTCCTTCTTTTACATAGCCATGATCGAGTGCATAGGCCAAGCCAAAAGGTACCGCAACGGAAACCATATTCCCATACTCACTGACAATATTGAGATACTTGTCTTTGCTAACTCCTAATTTATCCATGACAAGTGGTAATGCTCGACTAGCTTGGTGTGGAATAATATAGTCTACAGCATCTTTAGAAATACCAGATTTCTCTTGGAATTCTTGGAACATTTCTGGAATGACACGAGCAGAAAGCAAGAGGATTTTCTTCCCTTTCATATCAAACATGAAATTGGTCTTAGTTTCTTCAGAGTACTCTTTTGGTTGATATGAAGTCAAACCTCCACGGATTTCAGTATCGTGAGCTCCCTCCGACCAAGTACGTTGAAGGCTTGCTATCACTCCCTTATCCTTGTTACTTGCTTGGAAAATAAAGGCTGCGGCCCCATCACCAAAGAGTTCATAACTTTCTTTTTGCTTCGGATTGAGACCCAAGCTACCAACTTCACTAGATACAATCAAAACGCGATGATATTCTCCTGCTTCAATCAAATGTGACATCGTTGATAGAGCAGAGATGAAACTTGTACAAGTCGTGTTGATATCCATAGCTGGTATAGAGAGTCCTTTTGCAACGCGCTCATGAATCAAAGCAGCTGTACATGGGATAGGTTGAACACCTACCGCGCTTGCTGATACAAGGCAATCAATGTCTTTCATACTCAAATTTGCATTTTCAAGTGTAGCTTGGATAGCTGCTTCTGCCAAATCTAGTTGCGTTTCTTCATTTTCAACCACACGATGACGGGTCTGGTCTTTAAATTGCACCGTATTTTTTGGAAGGCAGACTCCATAACCTGCAATTTCTACATGTCTTTTTACTTCTGTCATAATTTTTTGTCCTTTCATAAACGTTGGATACGTTTGAGCTTACGACTTGTATCCCAGTGATAATCTGAAAATTGTATTTCAGGTTCTTTAAACTCTTTTTGTTGCGCCAAAGTCGAAACTGCTCTGTAATCGCTGTTTCTACTTGTTCATCTCTTCGACTCAAACAAACTTCCACTAACTTCTCAGAATGTTGTTTGACTTGGTAATCTCCAACATTCTCCACAAAGAGAATGCAACGTCTGATAAAGTCAGGATAAATCCTTACCTGACCTCCATCTTGTCCATCAAAATAGAATATGTCGTCAGAACGCCCTTCGACCTTGTCAATCCTTGTGTAATGAGATCCACATGGACAAGGTTCAGGATTCTCAACCAAGATATCGTTGAGCTGGTAGCGATAAACAGGCTGACTGCTCCGCTTAAAATCAGTAATGACTGGATAAAAACGTCGGTCATCCAAGTAGTATTTTTCCACAAAAATGATGTCTTCATTGAGATGAAGATTCCCAGCAGAGCAAGTACAGGCTAGGAAACCTTCGGTTGCCTGGTAGACTTGGTCAATAATCGGCAACTCAAAAGCGCTCAAAATTCGCTCTTTATCACTATCTTCCAAGATTTCAGCCACCGAAACGATTTTTTGTGGGTGTATGACTAACTCCCCATCTTTTAGACGCTTGCTCAATTCGATCAACATAGAAGCAGGCGCTACCACAATGGTCGGTTGATAATTGTTGAGACGCTCGATATGCTCATCTGTATTCTTGAAAATATCAAAGTACTCTAAACGAATAAGTGCCGTATTGATGGTCTGATAGAGTTCATTATCCGCTCTGAGGAAAAAGGCTATGCGGTGCCCAAAAAGTTGACCCTTGGGCAACATCTTTGCCAAGATAGCTGCTGCCCACATACTTCTCTCTTTTTCAGTTGTGATAAAGAGTCCACGGTGTCCAGATGTTCCAGAAGACAACCCAACAGCTATTTCTCCTTTGAGTTCTGTAAAATTTCGAGTTTTTTCACTTTCGATAGCTAAAGCCAAGGCCTCGTCTCGATCCACATCTTGAGTATTGAGCTCATTGAAATGCGTCATCATAAATGCTTTATCCATATGATCAAAGTCGTTAGGTACACCATTTTTAAAATAAGGTGACTCACGTTTTAAAAAGTCCATATAGGTAGCTAGTTGCTTTTTCTGATAGTTTTCTAAGGCTTCTCGAGATTTAAAATTATGAAGCCAACGAGTTTGAATAAATGTTTTAAGAAAGGTTATTTTTTTCATACAAAATCCGCTCAATCCTTTCTACAGGGTCATGGCTGACAAGCGCTTCTATACCATCCTTTAACACCTCTTCCAGCAACTCTGTTCCTTTGATATAGTCAGCCTTACTATCTTGAACTAAGGAAGGAATCAGATGCATCTGTTTCGTATAAGGTAAGAGGTCAATTCCCCAACAAAGGTCTGCTGCAATAAAGAGACGATAATCTGGCATAAAGAGACAGGCTTGGCCCTTAGCATGCCCATCAATAGAAGCTACCAGGATACTTCCGTCTCCAAAAAGATCATTGGTGGAACGATAATTGAAGTTGGAGTTTTGCTGATCTGCCTTGATGACTGTCAATCTTTCCTCGAAGTCACCCGGCAAAAACTCTTTAAAAATTAAATCTTTTAATTTTGGTTTCTTGTAAACATAATACACTTCCTGGGTTAGGATAAAGATTGCATTCGGAAAGAAACTAGCCCCTCCCAAATGATCTGGATGTAGATGAGATAGCAAAACATAGTTAATTTCTTCTGGTTTAATTCCTTTAGACTTCAACAAATACGAAATCTGATCCTGCTCTGTCATTTGAACAGGCGTCCCTAGACGATAGAAGCCGTAACGAAGTTTCCTCTTAATATCATAGTGATAGCCAGTATCATAGAGCAAATATCCTTTATCCCTGTGTTTGATCAAAAAGACGCCTGCTGGGAAAGTCATCTTTCTATTCTTGACCCCTTTAAAGAGCAAACCGGCATAACTCGTACAATATCCCGCTGGGAAATACTCAATGCTTTCGATAATCTTGGACATATTGTTCAATCCCTTCTGAAATACTAATTTTCGGACGATACCCCAATTCCCTCTCAGCCTTGCTAATATCTAGAGTTTGACTATAACGAAGTAGATAATAGCTATATCGTGTTAAAGGTGGTTCCCCTTTCAGATTCAAGGACTTGTAAAGAAACTCTAAACTACTTGCAATCCCTGCTAATAGAGATGCTGGAATTTTTCTATATTTGATTGGGTAACCCAAACCTTTCAAACTTTCCTCTAGCAAATCCCTAAAAGCCCTCGGTTCACCATTAGTAATGTTATAAACCTCCCCTTTAGCTTCTGGAGCTTCTAAGGCTAAACGAATTGCAAATGCAACATTTTCCACACAAGTCATATCCATGAGCTGACGCCCATCCCCAATCAAAGGGATACCAATTTTTTGACTAAGATTGATTACCCGTGGCAAGATGCTGGTATCTCCAATCCCAAACAGTCCCCGAGGCCTCAAGATAATACTAGGAACATCTGGATAATTCTTAAAGAGTCTCTCCCGAAGCCAATTTACTACGTATATAGTTATTGAGATTATTTTCCTCTGGAGCATCACTTTCTTTGATTTCCAACTGATCCTTAGGAGCAGCGTAGATGCTTGGTGAGGAAACATAGACTAAACGTTGAATACCTGTTTGGCGACATGCCTCGATAACATATTTAGTTCCTAAAACATTGGTCTGATAAAAATCATCCCATGGCCCCCAAATAGTTGAAAGAGCCCCAGCATGAACAACCATGTCCATCCCTTGACAAGCCTCTAATAAATCTTCTGCCTTTGTCAAATCCCCCCTGAAAAAAACTGACAGAAGAGTCTTCCAAGGATTGCCCTACCTGACTATTTCTACCAAAGGCTCTTACTTGATAACCATGTTCTACTAGTTCTTCTACTACATATTTACCCAAGAAACCAGTGGCTCCCGTAACTAATACTTTTTTCATCATTCTTTCTCCTTATCTGCTAACAGACGGTGGATTTCGCTTTCCAAAATTTCTGTTGGATGATAGGATTGTGCAGCCTGGCGTAAAATTTCTAATTCTGACCAATCATCTTTAGCAATTAATTTCTCAAAGGCTAAGCCAATCGCTCTCGTATCCTTTTTATTAGCAGTCAGTGCAACACCCGCTTCCACCCCACGAACGGCATAATCAAATTGGTCGTAGTCATGAGGCAAAATCAAAGCTGGTTTACCATAAATGATACACTGATAAAAAATTCCAGCTCCACCATGATGAATCACATAATCCATCTGAGGAATGTATTCTTTGTAAGGAAGATAAGAAACAACGGACAGATTCTCCATCAGATTCTCACACTGAAAAGGTTCTCCACCAACTCCACGAGTCACAAAAAGTGACAATCAGGATGCGCTTTGGCTAGTTGCTTCGCTTGAAAGATTAGATTATCTTTGGCCCATGCCAGTTGCGTCCCACAAGTTACCAAAACCTTCTTTCGATTAGGGAAAGCCGACAAATCTAAAGGATAATCCTCTCCAGCCTCAACAGAAGCTCCAGAGGGTCCTACCCACTTGTAGTGTTCTGGAAATCCTTTTTTTAACTCTACTTCTTTCATCCCTATACCAAGGATTGAATATGGAGAATAAATAGTCTCTTGGTCCAGCTGATTATAGAGTCTAAAATTATATCTCTTTAAACGATCACGAAACGAAAAAGATACAATCCGTTTTACTAACCGAGTTCCCTTTCTACCTAAAAATTGTACTGCAGACTCCCAGACATTCTTGGGACTCCCCATCCCACCAATTAAACAGGGCGGGCCATCAGTAGTCTCTAAAACAAATTGTGTAGCCATGGTAGTGATCCAAGGAATACCAAGCTGATCAGCTACAAGGCCACCAGACAAAGTTATAAAATCAGCAATAACAATATCTGGATGATTCTTTTGCCATTCTTTCAATAATTGATCAGAAACTAGATTAATTAAATCAATACTAGCAGAGAGTTGATGATAGGCCGATAATATTCCTAATTGTTCAGAGTTATTTGCTGCATTTTCAAATTCCTCAATGTAATCTTCTAATATGGTAACTACATTAAAACCAGCTGCTTCAGCAACAGCTTTTTTCTGTGGACCTGTAAATAAACGTATCTCATACTGAGGATTGTCTAATAGAGGTAGTAATAAATTCATAGTTGGATACAAATGTCCACTTAAAGGAACAATCACAACATCGATTTTGATTTTCTTCATAATCCTAGCATATCAAATTTTCCAAAAAAGAACTATCACGAGGATAGTTCTTCTTAAATATTATTGGTTTTAAATTATAGAAATAGTATTTGATTTCTTAGTACATTATTTGAATATTCGGGAGGAATTCATAATGTAAGAATCTTAAATTTACTATCCCACAAGGGCTCTGAAGTAACTTTCCTTAGAACAATTCCTTATAGAAAGCAATGGTTTCTTCCAAAGTTGGCATGAATGGGTTACCTGGTGCACAAGCATCAATCAAGGCATTCTTAGAAAGGTATTCAAAGTCAAAGTCTTTTTCTTCGATACCAAGTTCTGTAAGTTTCTTAGGAATACCGACAGTTTCAGAAAGTTTTTCAATCTCAGAAATAGCATAAGCAGCACATTCTTCATCTGATTTTCCTTCAATTTTCATTCCCAAGGCTTTCGCAACATTACGGAAGGCTACAGGTACACGTTTGGCATTTTCACGCTCAACGACTGGCAAAAGCATAGCACAGCACACGCCATGAGGTAAGTTATAGACAGCACCCAATTGGTGAGCCATTGAGTGAACATATCCGAGTCCTGCATTGTTAAAGCTCATTCCTCCAAGGAAGATAGCATTAACCATACCTTCACGAGCTTCGATGTCGTGTCCATTTTCTACCGCACGTGGAAGATATTCTTTGATTAGCTCGATAGCTCCGATAGAGAGTTTCTTAGTCACATCATAAGCACCTGGTGTTACCAAAGCTTCAACAGCGTGAGTAAGAGCATCCATACCAGTAGCCGCAGTCAAAGCTTGAGGTTTTGAAACCATCAATTCAGGGTCATTAACAGAGATAAGGGCAAGACTGTTTTTATCCACCATTACCATTTTAACCTTACGTTCTTCATCAGTGATCACGTAGTTAATGGTAATTTCTGCTGATGTACCTGCAGTAGTATTGATAGCGACAACTGGAAGACCTTTTTGAGCAGACTTATGCAAACCTTCATAATCCTGTGGTTTACCACCATTCGTCGCGATTACAGAAATACAGCTAGCTGCATCCTGTGGAGAGCCACCACCGACCGAGATAATAAAGTCACAGTTGTGCTCTTTCAAAGCAGCAACCCCATCCATAACATTTTTACAAGTAGGGTTGGGTTCAACATCACTAAAGATAACGTAAGCAATTCCTTCATCATCTAAAGGTTTTAAGATTTTTGGCAAGATATCACTTGATTCGATAAACTTATCTGTCACTAAAAGAGCCTTACTATAACCCAACTCCTTAACATAAGGCCCAACTTCATTTACCACACCTTTACCGATAAGGTTAACTGCTGGAACGTAAAATGTTGCCATATTTTATCCTCCTTGCGCTTTTCACGCTATATATTTAGATTAATTATATAATATATTTTCTGTATTTTCAAATATTTGTGATTTTTTTAACAAAAAGAATGTTTAAAAATATTTAAACAAAGTTTTATAAGGAAAAGATAATCAGGAAAATTTGAGATGAACTATTTTATTCAACCCACTACAGTTGACAAACATACTAAGATTAGTAGTGAGAAAATCTCCGACGGGAGAGAGTACTCACTACTTTTTCTTTATGTTAAAGTAGAGGTGTCTTGTAAAGTCGTAGGGCTCTTTGGCGCTAGACGTCGCTTGACAAACTGGCAAGACACCTTGTTTTAGGTGGAATTTGATCAAAGTATGTGGGACGCTAGACGTCGCGTATTGAAAATAAAATCACTAAAACACGGAATTATTCAAGACAAAAGAGGTAATATCATGCGTACAGTATTTGGGATTGATGTGAGTAAGGCAAGTTCTGAGGTGGCAATTTTTAGTCAACGGTGAAAAAGATTCATGGATACACTATGCTCAATGACGCCATTGGCTTCAATCATCTTTTGAATGACTTGAAAACTGTTCATAATCCTGAGATTATATTTGAAGCTACTGGTGTCTATTCTCGGCGTCTTCGAGCCTTTCTTGAGGAATACGGCTACGCTTATACACAGCTGAATCCTCTGGAAGCTAAGAAGCAACTGGACAGTCTGCGAGTTCGTAAAACAGACAAAATTGACGCTGAAAAGTTGGCTCATTCTCAGTTTATACTCAATCGTAAACCAACTTATGCGCAGGAAGAAGTTTATCAACACCTGCGTGATTTAAGCCGTTTCTATCAAAATCTTACAGAAGACATTGTTAGAGCTAAAAATCGTCTACACAAGGTCTTACAAGTCACCTTTCCTGAATTGGAAAATCTCTTATCCACACCAACTGGAGAGCAATATTGGAATTTAGTGATGGCTTTTCCATGCAAAGAGTTTGTATTAAACCTATCTCAAAATGAATTATGTAAGATTATCCGTCAATCTACCTCCAAACGAATCTCTGAAAAGCGTATTGCTTACCTGACTGATAAACTTATAAAAACTCGCTAAACAATCTTTTTGTGCGGTCAAGAAAATCTCCCCAATGCTTGAAGAGGTTCGTTACTATGCTCAAGAATTGCTTCGTCTTTCTGAGCACAGACAGGTTGTCTTAGACGACATGGTAGCTCTAGCTCAGCCTTTACCAGAGTATGACATCTTACGATCAATTCCTGGCATCGCAGAAATCACAGCGACATCTATCATTGGCGAATTGGGAGATATTCGTCGCTTTCAGTCTACCAATCAAATCAACGCTTTTATTGGCATTGACCTCAGACACTATGAATCTGGGAACTTTCTCGCCAAGGAACACATTACTAAGCGAGGTAATCCCTATGCCAGAAAAATCTTGTTCAAGTGCATTCATAACATCGCTTCAGCTAGTCATACCAATCCCTGCCATATCGCCGACTTTTATGAGAAACGAAAAAGACAATCGACAATAGCTTCAACCAAGCCACATGCGATTGCCTCTATACATCGTCTCATTAGAACAATGTATTACCTCATTACGCATAACAAACTTTACGATTACTCTTTGACCCAGAATCGATAAGGCTATCTATGCCGTATTAGTATAACACCTTGTTTCAAAAAATACCAGATGAGGTGTTTTTTAGCATGTCCTTTTATGGATCAATAAGTGGTAAAAATAAGACAGTAACCTCAGAATAGCTACTGTCTTATCTCTTTTTTTACTTAAGGCCCTTGATATACTTGACAAATGGTAGAAAAAATACCAGATGAGGTGTTTTTTAGCATGTCCTTTTATGGATCAATAAGTGGTAAAAATAAGACAGTAACCTCAGAATAGCTACTGTCTTATCTCTTTTTTTACTTAAGGCCCTTGATATACTTGACAAATGGTAGAAAAGAGCCAAAAAAAGAACAACTAGTGTTCTTACTCAAGTAATATTTATCGGGAAGACAGGATTCGAACCTGCGACACCTTGGTCCCAAACCAAGTACTCTACCAAGCTGAGCTACTTCCCGAGTTAAATAGAAAAAATGCACCCTAGAGGAGTCGAACCTCTAACCGCCTGATTCGTAGTCAGGTACTCTATCCAGTTGAGCTAAGGGTGCTCATTATATGCCGAGGACCGGGATCGAACCGGTACGATCGTTACCAATCGCAGGATTTTAAGTCCTGTGCGTCTGCCAGTTCCGCCACCCCGGCCTCTCTAAGCGAACGACGGGATTCGAACCCGCGACCCCCACCTTGGCAAGGTGGTGTTCTACCACTGAACTACGTTCGCATCGACCTCTTGGTTATATTAAAAAAATGCCGGCTACATGACTTGAACACGCGACCCTCTGATTACAAATCAGATGCTCTACCAACTGAGCTAAGCCGGCTTATTCCTATTATGCGGGTTAAGGGACTTGAACCCCCACGCCGTTAAGCGCCAGATCCTAAATCTGGTGCGTCTGCCAATTCCGCCAAACCCGCAATGATGACCCGTACTGGGCTCGAACCAGTGACCCATTGATTAAAAGTCAATTGCTCTACCAACTGAGCTAACGAGTCTAAAATAACTTCCGTTATCTTAAACGGTCCCGACGGGAATCGAACCCGCGATCTTCGCCGTGACAGGGCGACGTGATAACCGCTACACTACGGGACCTATGGGAGTTAACGGGATCGAACCGCTGACCCTCTGCTTGTAAGGCAGATGCTCTCCCAGCTGAGCTAAACTCCCTTTAGCTAAGCGACTTCCTTATCTCACAGGGGGCAACCCCCAACTACTTCCGGCGTTCTAGGGCTTAACTTCTGTGTTCGGCATGGGTACAGGTGTATCTCCTAGGCTATCGTCACTTAACTTTGAGTAATACCTACTCAAAATTGAATATCTATCAAATTCCAAGAAAACCTTCACACTTCGTATTCTCAGTTACTTTGGATAAGTCCTCGAGCTATTAGTATTAGTCCGCTACATGTGTCGCCACACTTCCACTTCTAACCTATCTACCTGATCATCTCTCAGGGCTCTTACTGATATAAAATCATGGGAAATCTCATCTTGAGGTGGGTTTCACACTTAGATGCTTTCAGCGTTTATCCCTTCCCTACATAGCTACCCAGCGATGCCTTTGGCAAGACAACTGGTACACCAGCGGTAAGTCCACTCTGGTCCTCTCGTACTAGGAGCAGATCCTCTCAAATTTCCTACGCCCGCGACGGATAGGGACCGAACTGTCTCACGACGTTCTGAACCCAGCTCGCGTGCCGCTTTAATGGGCGAACAGCCCAACCCTTGGGACCGACTACAGCCCCAGGATGCGACGAGCCGACATCGAGGTGCCAAACCTCCCCGTCGATGTGAACTCTTGGGGGAGATAAGCCTGTTATCCCCAGGGTAGCTTTTATCCGTTGAGCGATGGCCCTTCCATACGGAACCACCGGATCACTAAGCCCGACTTTCGTCCCTGCTCGAGTTGTAGCTCTCGCAGTCAAGCTCCCTTATACCTTTACACTCTGCGAATGATTTCCAACCATTCTGAGGGAACCTTTGGGCGCCTCCGTTACCTTTTAGGAGGCGACCGCCCCAGTCAAACTGCCCGTCAGACACTGTCTCCGATAGGGATCACCTATCTGGGTTAGAGTGGCCATAACACAAGGGTAGTATCCCAACAACGTCTCCTTCGAAACTGGCGTCCCGATCTCGTAGACTCCTACCTATCCTGTACATGTGGTACAGACACTCAATATCAAACTGCAGTAAAGCTCCATGGGGTCTTTCCGTCCTGTCGCGGGTAACCTGCATCTTCACAGGTACTAAAATTTCACCGAGTCTCTCGTTGAGACAGTGCCCAAATCATTACGCCTTTCGTGCGGGTCGGAACTTACCCGACAAGGAATTTCGCTACCTTAGGACCGTTATAGTTACGGCCGCCGTTTACTGGGGCTTCAATTCATACCTTCGCATTTCCGCTAAGCACTCCTCTTAACCTTCCAGCACCGGGCAGGCGTCACCCCCTATACATCATCTTACGATTTAGCAGAGAGCTGTGTTTTTTTGATAAACAGTTGCTTGGGCCTATTCACTGCGGCTGACTTAAAGTCAGCACCCCTTCTCCCGAAGTTACGGGGTCATTTTGCCGAGTTCCTTAACGAGAGTTCTCTCGCTCACCTGAGGCTACTCGCCTCGACTACCTGTGTCGGTTTGCGGTACGGGTAGAGTATGTTTAAACGCTAGAAGCTTTTCTTGGCAGTGTGACGTCACTAACTTCGCTACTAAACTTCGCTCCCCATCACAGCTCAATGTTATAGAACTAAGCATTTAACTCAATTCACACCTCACTGCTTAGACAGACACTTCCAATCGTCTGCTTTAGTTAGCCTACTGCGTCCCTCCATCACTACATACTCTAGTACAGGAATATCAACCTGTTGTCCATCGGATACACCTTTCGGTCTCTCCTTAGGGTCCCGACTAACCCAGGGGCGGACGAGCCTTCCCCTGGAAACCTTAGTCTTACGGTGGACAGGATTCTCACCTGTCTTTCGCTACTCATACCGGCATTCTCACTTCTATGCGTTCCAGCACTCCTCACGGTACACCTTCTTCACACATAGAACGCTCTCCTACCATACCTATAAAAGGTATCCACAGCTTCGGTAAATTGTTTTTAGCCCCGGTACATTTTTCGGCGCAGGGTCACTCGACTAGTGAGCTATTACGCACTCTTTGAATGAATAGCTGCTTCTAAGCTAACATCCTAGTTGTCTGTGCAACCCCACATCCTTTTCCACTTAACAATTATTTTGGGACCTTAGCTGGTGGTCTGGGCTGTTTCCCTTTCGACTACGGATCTTAGCACTCGCAGTCTGACTGCCGACCATAATTCATTGGCATTCGGAGTTTATCTGAGATTGGTAATCCGGGATGGACCCTCACCCAAACAGTGCTCTACCTCCAAGAATCTCTAATGTCGACGCTAGCCCTAAAGCTATTTCGGAGAGAACCAGCTATCTCCAAGTTCGTTTGGAATTTCTCCGCTACCCACAAGTCATCCAAGCACTTTTTCAACGTGCCCTGGTTCGGTCCTCCAGTGCGTCTTACCGCACCTTCAACCTGCTCATGGGTAGGTCACATGGTTTCGGGTCTACGACATGATACTAATCCGCCCTATTCAGACTCGGTTTCCCTACGGCTCCGTCTCTTCAACTTAACCTCGCATCATATCGTAACTCGCCGGTTCATTCTACAAAAGGCACGCTCTCACCCATTAACGGGCTCGAACTTGTTGTAGGCACACGGTTTCAGGTTCTATTTCACTCCCCTCCCGGGGTGCTTTTCACCTTTCCCTCACGGTACTGGTTCACTATCGGTCACTAGGGAGTATTTAGGGTTGGGAGATGGTCCTCCCAGATTCCGACGGGATTTCACGTGTCCCGCCGTACTCAGGATACTGCTAGGTACAAAGACTATTTTGAATACGAGGCTATCACTCTCTTTGGCTGATTTTCCCAAACCATTCTTCTATAATCTTTGAGTCCACATTGCAGTCCTACAACCCCGAAGAGTAAACTCTTCGGTTTGCCCTCCTGCCGTTTCGCTCGCCGCTACTAAGGCAATCGCTTTTGCTTTCTCTTCCTACAGCTACTTAGATGTTTCAGTTCACTGCGTCTTCCTCCTCATATCCTTAACAGATATGGGTAACAGGTAGTACCTGTTGGGTTCCCCCATTCGGAAATCCCTGGATCATCGCTTACTTACAGCTACCCAAGGCATATCGTCGTTTGTCACGTCCTTCTTCGGCTCCTAGTGCCAAGGCATCCACCGTGCGCCCTTATTAACTTAACCTTATTTTTTCTGACCTTTCAGTCATAAACTCTTATTAATACTACAGCGTTTTTCGGTTTATTTTTCTTGTTACTATTTGATATAGATATTCAATTTTTCAATGTGCATTACTTGGTGATCTCTCACCAATGGAGCCTAGCAGGGATCGAACCGCTGACCTCCTGCGTGCAAAGCAGGCGCTCTCCCAGCTGAGCTAAGGCCCCACAAGACCTCTCAAGACTAAACAAGACCAATGTGCTTTCCTTATCCTTAGAAAGGAGGTGATCCAGCCGCACCTTCCGATACGGCTACCTTGTTACGACTTCACCCCAATCATCTATCCCACCTTAGGCGGCTGGCTCCTAAAGGTTACCTCACCGACTTCGGGTGTTACAAACTCTCGTGGTGTGACGGGCGGTGTGTACAAGGCCCGGGAACGTATTCACCGCGGCGTGCTGATCCGCGATTACTAGCGATTCCGACTTCATGTAGGCGAGTTGCAGCCTACAATCCGAACTGAGACTGGCTTTAAGAGATTAGCTTGCCGTCACCGACTTGCGACTCGTTGTACCAGCCATTGTAGCACGTGTGTAGCCCAGGTCATAAGGGGCATGATGATTTGACGTCATCCCCACCTTCCTCCGGTTTATTACCGGCAGTCTCGCTAGAGTGCCCAACTGAATGATGGCAACTAACAATAGGGGTTGCGCTCGTTGCGGGACTTAACCCAACATCTCACGACACGAGCTGACGACAACCATGCACCACCTGTCACCTCTGTCCCGAAGGAAAAACTCTATCTCTAGAGCGATCAGAGGGATGTCAAGACCTGGTAAGGTTCTTCGCGTTGCTTCGAATTAAACCACATGCTCCACCGCTTGTGCGGGCCCCCGTCAATTCCTTTGAGTTTCAACCTTGCGGTCGTACTCCCCAGGCGGAGTGCTTAATGCGTTAGCTACGGCACTAAACCCCGGAAAGGGTCTAACACCTAGCACTCATCGTTTACGGCGTGGACTACCAGGGTATCTAATCCTGTTTGCTCCCCACGCTTTCGAGCCTCAGCGTCAGTTACAAGCCAGAGAGCCGCTTTCGCCACCGGTGTTCCTCCATATATCTACGCATTTCACCGCTACACATGGAATTCCACTCTCCCCTCTTGCACTCAAGTTAAACAGTTTCCAAAGCGTACTATGGTTAAGCCACAGCCTTTAACTTCAGACTTATCTAACCGCCTGCGCTCGCTTTACGCCCAATAAATCCGGACAACGCTCGGGACCTACGTATTACCGCGGCTGCTGGCACGTAGTTAGCCGTCCCTTTCTGGTAAGATACCGTCACAGTGTGAACTTTCCACTCTCACACTCGTTCTTCTCTTACAACAGAGCTTTACGATCCGAAAACCTTCTTCACTCACGCGGCGTTGCTCGGTCAGACTTCCGTCCATTGCCGAAGATTCCCTACTGCTGCCTCCCGTAGGAGTCTGGGCCGTGTCTCAGTCCCAGTGTGGCCGATCACCCTCTCAGGTCGGCTATGTATCGTCGCCTTGGTGAGCCGTTACCCCACCAACTAGCTAATACAACGCAGGTCCATCTGGTAGTGGTGCAATTGCACCTTTCAAACAGCTGTCATGCAACAACTGCTATTATGCGGTATTAGCTATCGTTTCCAATAGTTATCCCCCGCTACCAGGCAGGTTACCTACGCGTTACTCACCCGTTCGCAACTCATCCAGAGAAGCAAGCTCCTCCTTCAGCGTTCTACTTGCATGTATTAGGCACGCCGCCAGCGTTCGTCCTGAGCCAGGATCAAACTCTCATTAAAAGTTTGAGTTCTCACTCATTTCTGTCACTGACAGATTTATTGTTTTTTCATTGTTCAGTACTACAACAATTGTTGTAGTGCCCTGCACATTGGTTCGTCTTGTTCAGTTTTCAAAGGTCTTTGCCACTCACTTCTCTCAAGTGACAACTATATTAGTATATCACAGCTGCTTTCGCTTGTCAACACTTTTTTGAAACTTTTTTTAATTTTTTTCATCTAGTGTTCCAACTGCTTCATACTATAGTCCGTACGGGATTCGAACCCGTGTTACCGCCGTGAAAAGGCGGTGTCTTAACCCCTTGACCAACGGACCAGAGTTGTTATTTTCAACTCTTACTATTATACCGACTTTTTTTGCTTTGTCAACACCTTTTTTTAATTTTTTTTAGAAGTCTTGTAATGTTTCCTTCAGCTCTCTGAGAAGGGCTTTGCGGCCTTTAAATCGTTCGTCTGCCCAGAGGCGTTCGTAGGCTTCTTGTTTATCTTCTGGTAATTTTCTTCTATAAGTATTCAACAATTCATGAAGGGCGTAGTAATCATCCAACCACAATCCTCCTTCTGGTAGGCGATGGCTAATCTCCCCTACTTCTTCGTAGGCCATCCGGTCTAGGCGACGCTTTTGACTCTCTTGTTTTCTAACGCTATCAAGGATTCGATTGCGAAATTTGTTTTGAAGTAGACGTAGAGTTTCTTTTCTTCTTCCACTAGTTCTGGATGCTGTTCTAGAAGTTCATAGAGACAGATCATGCCCTCTTGGTCCCAATCCTCTTTCTCCCACAGGTGAAGATAGTAATCTTTTCGACATCTATGGACAATTCCTTTTACCTTCTCATAATACTTTTCAAGCATTTGCTTTCCCCCTTTCTCTGCTTGTAGTATAGCAGAGAAAAGGGGAAAGAGGGGCCATCATTCCTATCTTGTGTTTTTTCATGTCCAATGTGTATCAAGAAGTATGGATATTGACAAGTGAGGGTAAAAAAAGACAAAGATTTGAATCCTTGTCTTTTAGCTTATAAACGTATTAGCGAAAGAGATCTACAATGGTATCCCATACAGTCTGAGCTTTTTCTTTAATCTTAGCATCTGAAATCGCTCGTCCTGCTTCATCGACCAGATTTTGTGCTCGTCCACGAATATCTGCTAATATATCATCCGACTGCGTACTAGTATCACTTGTAGTTTGTTTAGGTGTATTTTCTGGTGCAATACCATTCATTTTATAAGCATTTTCAACTGTAAAGGTGCTACCTGGTGTATATGGTAGGATTGTTTCCGCCATACTTCTAAAAATGTGAGCAGCACCATTCGAAGTCGAACCTGCTAGATAATGATTTTCATCGGTAGTAGGGAAACCAAGCCAATGGCTAATCACTAAATCAGGGGTATATCCAATCACCCATTGATCACTGGTATATTCTGGGTTAAAGGCTGCCTCTGTTGTTCCTGTTTTTCCAGCCATGACATAATCATCTGGAGACGAACTGACCCCTGTACCATTTGTAAAAGTACCTAACATCATACTGGTCATTTTATCAGCCACCGATTTGTCAACCACTCGTTTTTGAGTATTTTTATGAGTTGCAATCACTTGACCACTAGCATTTTCAATACGGGTGATAAAATGAGCATCCGGCATGAGTCCTTCATTTGCAAATACTGCGTAGGCTTGGGCCATCTGAAGAGGGTTCGTTTCTACGCCGCCACCTAAAGCTACTCCAAGCACACGATCTACATCGCTCATGTTGAGACCAAACTTTTCACCCGCTTCAAAGGCTTTATCAATTCCAAGTTCTTTAACAGTAGCTACTGCAGGTAAATTTAGAGATTTAGCCAAAGCTTGATACATGGGTACTTCTCGTGATGTCTTGATTCCTGCGTAGTTGTCTACTTTATAATCACCATATTGCATGGTATGATTATCCAACTCCTTATTAAGAGACCAACCCGCTTCAACCGCTGGTGTATACACTATCAAAGGTTTAATAGTAGACCCTGGACTTCTTTTGGATTGGGTTGCATAGTTAAAATTTCTGAAACCTGTCTTATCATCCCCTGCCACTCGACCAACAACTCCTCGAACTCCACCTGTTTTTGGTTCTAATGCGACACTACCAGACTCTGCATGTGTCCCATCTTCAGCTGTCGGAAAGAGCGAAGTATTTTGATAGATAACCTGCATATTTGCTTGGTAATTTTGATCTAGCTCCGTATAAATTCGATAACCGTTATTAACGATTTCTTCCTCTGTTAGATTATACTTTTCAATAGCTTCATTAACAACTGCATCAAAATAAGAAGGATAACGGTAGTCTGATATTTTCCCTTCATAACTATCTTTCAATTGAGAAGCCATATCAACACTTGCTGCTTCTGCTTCCTTATTTTTATCAAGGTAACCGGCAGCCACCATATTTTGTAAGACAGTATCTCTTCGATTAGTTGAATGCTCAATGGAATTCAGAGGATTGTATAATTCTGGGCCTTTAAGCATACCTGCTAAAGTAGCGGCTTCATCAAGAGTTAATTCCGATGCCGAAACTCCAAAGTACTTCTTACTAGCATCCTCAACACCCCAAACTCCATTACCGAAGTAGGCATTGTTCAAATACATGGTTAGAATTTCTTTTTTACTGTATTTTTTGGTTAATTCTAAAGCAAGAAAGAATTCTTTAGCCTTTCTCTGAACAGTTTGGTCTTGTGAAAGATAAGCATTTTTCGCTAACTGTTGGGTAATTGTAGAACCACCACCCGAGCGACCAGCTGTTAGGATAGCTAGGAAAAAGCGACTATAGTTAATTCCACTATTTTTATAGAAGCTTCTATCTTCTGTCGCAATAACAGCATTCTGCAAATCTTCACTAATTTCCGAAAGTTCAACATAGGTCCCTTTTTGACCTGACAAGGCACCAGCCTCATTCTCTTCTCTATCAAAAATCACCGTTCGTGTTTTCAAAGCATTCTGCAAGTCTGTAACATTTGTCGATTTAGCCAAGGCAAATAGATAGACCCCAACAAACAAGCTTGCACTTAGTCCGAGAATTAGAAAGATTTTGGTCAGATGATAGCGACGCCAAAATTTTCGAATAGGTCCGACTTGCCCAACTTTCTTCGCCCACCTCTTGACCGTCTTAAATTAGTCGAGGTATTTTCTTCATTATTAGCTTCGTCGATTTCTATTTCTTCCATTTCAGCTTCATCTTTCTTAAATAAAGAAAGAAATTTTTCAAATAATGTATCTAATTTCATGCGTTTATTTTATCATCTTCCCCATAGGAAGACAAGAATTTAGCTAGTTTCTCTATCCAAATAATCTATTTTTTGTTACAATATCTGTATGAAATTTACCTTTGTTATCCCTGACTCTCTTCCTGAAATGACTGTCAAAGTCTTCTTGGAAGATCAACTACTCATTCCAAGAAAAATACGGCATTTCTTGAGAATTAAAAAGCACATTCTCATCAATCAAGAAGAAGTCCATTGGCATCAAACTGTCAAAGCCGGAGATGAATGTCAACTGATTTTCGATGAGGAAGATTATCCTACAAAAGAAATTGTTTTGGGGAATCCTAATCTTGTCCAAGAAGCTTATCAAGATCAACATTTAATCATCGTCAACAAACCTGAAGGAATGAAAACTCACGGCAATCAACCAGATGAGATTGCTCTTCTCAATCATGTTAGCGCCTATGTAGGTCAAACTTGCTATGTCGTTCATAGACTAGACAAAGAAACAAGTGGACTCGTACTATTTGCTAAAAATCCATTTATACTGCCCATCCTCAATCGATTATTGGAGAAAAAAGAAATCTCCCGCGAATACTGGGCTCTGGTTGAGGGAAAAATAGGAACTAAAGAGCTTGTCTTTCGAGACAAAATCGGTCGCGATCGTCACGATCGTAGAAAACGAGTTGTGGATCAAAAAAATGGTCAATATGCTGAAACTCATGTAACTCGATTGAAACAATTTCAAAACAAAACTAGTCTCGTTCGTTGTCAATTAAAAACAGGGCGAACTCATCAGATTCGGGTTCATCTATCTCACCACGGACATCCAATCCTAGGAGACCCGCTCTACAACCCACACTCAAAAACTAAGAGACTAATGCTTCATGCATTTAAACTTTCCTTTGTCCATCCTCTGACCTTAAACAAATTAAGCTTTACTGCGCTATCAGATACATTTGAAAGAGAATTAAACCAAAATGGATGACACTATCATCCATTTTTTCTTATAGATACAAAAAAAGCAAGACCAGTTGGCCTTGCTTTTATCAACTCAAGAATTATTTAGCGATTTTAGCGAAGTATTCAAGAGTACGTACAAGTTGTGCAGTGTATGACATTTCGTTGTCGTACCATGAAACAACTTTAACCAATTGTTTACCGTCAACGTCAAGAACTTTAGTTTGAGTTGCGTCAAACAATGAACCGTAAGACATACCTACGATATCTGAAGATACGATTGGATCTTCTGTGTAACCGTATGATTCGTTTGAAGCTGCTTTCATAGCTGCATTCACTTCATCAACAGTAACGTTCTTTTCAAGAACAGCTACCAATTCAGTAACTGATCCAGTTGGAGTTGGAACGCGTTGTGCAGATCCGTCAAGTTTACCGTTCAATTCTGGGATTACAAGACCGATAGCTTTAGCAGCACCAGTTGAGTTAGGAACGATGTTAGCTGCACCAGCACGAGCACGACGAAGGTCACCACCACGGTGTGGTCCGTCAAGGATCATTTGGTCACCAGTGTAAGCGTGGATAGTAGTCATCAATCCTTCTACAACACCAAAGTTGTCTTGAAGAGCTTTAGCCATTGGAGCCAAGCAGTTTGTAGTACATGAAGCACCTGAGATAACTGTTTCAGTACCATCAAGAACATCGTGGTTAGTGTTGAAATACAACTGTTTTTAACGTCGTTTCCACCAGGAGCAGTGATAACAACTTTCTTAGCTCCACCTGGGTGCAAGTGTTTTTCAGCAGCTGCTTTCTTAGCAAAGAAACCAGTAGCTTCAAGAACGATTTCTACACCGTCGTTAGCCCAGTCGATTTGTTCTGGATCACGTTCAGCAGAAACACGGATGAATTTACCGTTAACTTCAAATCCACCTTCTTTAACTTCCACAGTTCCGTCGAAACGACCTTGAGTTGTGTCATATTTCAACAAGTGTGCAAGCATAACTGGATCTGTAAGGTCGTTGATGCGAGTAACTTCAACACCTTCTACGTTTTGGATACGGCGGAAAGCAAGACGACCGATACGTCCGAAACCGTTAATACCAACTTTAACTACCATTAGTGATTTCCTCCTTATGAAAATCATGAAAATTTTATTGTGAAAAGAGTAACTTGAATCACTACAAATCACCTTTCAACATACCTATTATATAACTATTTTAGTTTAATTGCAAGCGCTGGCCTTGTTTTTCTGATAAGCTTTGGTAATATTTTCATTTCTTTACTTAGCCTTGCAGCCTACTCCAATTCTATGCATTTCTTAATAAAAAATATATTCTCTAAGCATAAAAAAACCGAGCAGAACGAAGACAAACGCCAAAAATGACGTTTGTCTTTTTCTGTTTTCAAAAATAGTTTATCTCATCATCTACTAATCTATCCAAAAATCTGAATTTGAGAAAAATAAAAAGGGATATTCCCTATCCATTTCACTAATTTTTTGATATTTAAACACGCCAAAGTAAGCCCAACCTGATCCTCCATTTTGGACTTTCCTTTCTCTCTCGTGTATCTCAAATTATGGTATTCCTTAGCCGTTCCAAAGAGTCGTTCAATTGTTTCTTTGCGTTTCTTATAGAGCTCTTTCATTTCTATTTGATGACGAATCTCCTCACAAAATTCAAGGGCATCTTTCCAGACATGTCTCGTTACTACTTTTTGAAAATTCTTGCTTTGGGTACAAACGGATAATAGGGGGCAGTTAACACATACTTTAGGATTACTCTTATACTCACGGTAGCCTTCTCGAGTGGTTGTGCGATAGCTTAACACTTGATTCTCTGGACAGACATAACAGTCATAACTTGCATCATAAACAAAATTACTAGGCCTTAAGTTCCCCTTTACTCCTTTTGGACGAGTATAAGGGAAGACAGGAATGATGTTTCGCTCTAATAAATAATGGGCAATAGCTGGAGTCTTGTAACCTGAATCCGCAATAATATAGCGGGGCGAGAATGGCTCTAACTTTGAAAAAAGAGCAGGGAAAGCCTGACTATCATGAACATTTCCTGCCTCAACCGTATAAGCCAAGGCCCAACCATGCTTATCACAAGCAACTTGAGCAGAATAGGCAAATACTTCCTTATGTTCGCCCTTGTGAAACCAACCACACTCGGGATCTGTCGTTGAGATTTTCTTTTCCTTAGCCTCACTTTCTTTTTGCGGGCTTTAAGGACTTTTTTTCGTGTTTTTTCCTATCTAAATCAATCTCAACTGCCAATTGTTCACTCATAAATTTAGCTTGTTGGTCTACCATTTCCTTACGATACTTGTGACTATTAGCCGCCGCTTTGATATGGGTACCATCCACAAATATTTCAGAAGGATCAATTAAGCCAGCATACAAAAGCTTGGCTGAGAACTTGGGAAAAAATCTCAGAAATGAGTTCTTTATCTTGAAAACGACGGCTGTAATTCTTTCCATAGGTAGTAAAATGAGGGACCTTATCATCTAAAGTTAGTCCAAGAAACCAACGATAGGCCACATTTACTTCAATATCTTTCATGGTTTGGCGCATGGAACGAATACCATAAAAACATTTAATCAAAGGAATTTTGACTAGCATGACGGGATCAAGACTAGGACGACCATTATCTGGACTATAGGTATCTTCTACCAAGTTATAAATAAAGTCAAAATCAACCTTTGAATCTACTTGTCGAAGAAAGTGATTTTCTGGGACCAATTCGTCTATTGTATAGAAACCATATTGCTTACGGTTATAATCAGGTTTTTCTTTGTGAAACATAGGGATTACCTCACAACTCTTCTTACCTCTATTATACGACTTTACACAAAGAAAAGCCCTTGGAAACTTGACTTCCAAGGACTTTGTCTTCAATCTGAACCGAGGTTTACCCTCGGTTTTGGCTGATAATCAATTATTTACGGCGTCCTGGTCTTTCTTTGTAACCATAGTAAGCATCTTCGATGATTTCTTGCATATGGTCAACCATTGGAAGACGTGGGTTTGCAGGTGAACATTGATCTTCATAAGCAAGGAAGGCCAATTCACGTGAATGTTCTTTCCATTCTTTTTCGTCAATACCTTGTGCTTTGAAGTTCATTTGGATACCTACGCGCTCACCAAGTTCGTAGACAGCTTTTGCGTAAGATTCCACCCCTTCTTCTGGTGTAGAAGCTGGAAGTCCAAGCATACGAGCGATATCTTGATATTTCTCATCTGCACGGTAGTAGTTGTACTTAGGCCATGTAGCTGCCTTAGCTGGGCGAGTACCGTTGTAACGGATAACGTATGGAAGCAAGATCGCATTTGTACGTCCGTGAACTGTGTGGAATTGCGCACCAATCTTGTGAGCCATTGAGTGAGAAATACCTAGGAAGGCATTGGCAAAGGCCATACCAGCGATTGTTGAAGCGTTATGCATTTTCTCACGTGAGTGGAAGTCTGCATTCTTAACTGAGCTTTCAAGGTTTTCGAATACAAGTTTGATTGCTTGAAGAGCAAGACCATCAGTGTAGTCGCTTGCCATTTGTGATACGTAAGCTTCAGTCGCGTGAGTCAATACATCCATACCAGTATCAGCAGCAACAAATCCAGGAACTGTCAATACCAAAGCAGGGTCTACGATTGCCACAGTTGGTGTCAATGAGTAGTCAGCGATTGGGTATTTACGGTTGTTTGCTTTATCAGAGATAACGGCAAATGGAGTTACTTCAGATCCTGTACCAGATGTAGTTGGGATAGCGATGAATTTAGTCTTCTTACCAAGTAATGGGAATTTGAAGGCACGTTTACGGATATCCATGAATTTTTGTACAAGGTCACGGAAGTCCACTTCTGGTTGTTCGTAGAAGAGCCACATTACTTTAGCAGCATCCATTGGTGATCCACCACCAAGAGCGATGATTGTATCTGGTTTGAAAGAGCGCATAATCTCAGTACCACGTTCAACTGTAGTGATATCTGGATCTGGTTCTACATCTGCAAAGATTTGGTAAACAACCTTATTGCGACGAAGGTCAAGTTGTTCGATGATACGATCAAGGAAACCAAGCTCTACCATAGCGTGGTCAGTAACGATCATGACACGCTCAACGTCACGACATTTTTGAAGGTATTGAATTGAATCACGTTCAAAGTATGTTTTTGAAGGAAGTTTCATCCATTGCATGTTATTTCTCCGTCTTCCGACTTTTTTGATGTTCAAGAGGTTAATGGCGCTAACGTTATCCCCAACTGAGTTACGTCCGTAAGAACCACATCCGAGTGTCAATGATGGCAAGAAGGCATTATAAACGTCCCCGATACCACCGAAAGTAGAAGGTGAGTTACAGATAACACGAATAGCTTTAACAGCTTTACCAAATTCTTTAGTCAATTCTTCATCAGCAGTATGAATGGCAGCTGAGTGTCCAAGACCGTTAAATTCAACCATTTGACGAGCCTTAGTAATACCATCTTCACGGCTTTCAGATTTCAAAACTGCGATAACTGGTGACAATTTTTCACGAGTCAATGGCTCGTTTTCACCAACTTCTTTACATTCTGCAGCAAGAATGTTTGTTCCTTCTGGAACAGTAAATCCTGCTTGTTCTGCAATCCAAGTTGCTGGTTTACCAACGATGTCAGCGTTCAATTTTGCACCAGCACAGTTTTTTTGCTGTTAGCTTTTACACCGAAGCAGAACTCTTCAAGAAGTGCTTTTTCTCTTTTTTTGTTTACAAAGTAAGTGTGGTAAGATTTGAACTCTGCTACAAATTCATCGTAAATTTCTTTATCAATGATAACCGCTTGTTCAGATGCACAGACCATACCATTGTCAAATGATTTAGACATTACGATATCGTGAGCAGCCTGGCGGATATTAGCTGATTTTTTTCAACATAAGCTGGAACGTTTCCGGCACCTACCCCAAGAGCTGGTTTACCACATGAGTATGCCGCTTTAACCATGGCATTACCACCTGTTGCAAGGATAGTTGCAATACCTTCGTGGTTCATCAATGCACTAGTTGCTTCCATAGATGGTTCAGTAATCCACTGTACACAGTTTTCAGGAGCACCTGCTTTAATCGCTGCATCACGAACGATTTGAGCTGCGTGAGCTGATGATTCTTGAGCTGATGGGTGGAATGCAAAGACAATAGGATTACGAGTCTTCAATGAAATCAACGCTTTAAAGATTGCTGTTGAAGTAGGGTTTGTTGTTGGAGTGATACCACAAACAACACCAACCGGTTCAGCAATAAGAGTCAATCCTGTCACATCGTCTTCTTCAATAACACCAACTGTTTTAGTGTGGCGCATGTTGTTTACTACGTGCTCACAAGCAAATAGGTTTTTAGTTGCTTTATCTTCAAATACTCCACGTCCTGTTTCTTCAAAGGCATGTAAAGCCAATTCTCCGTGAGCATCAAGTGCTGCAACTGAAGCTTTTGCTACGATATAATCGACTTGATCTTGGTCAAGTTTACGCATTTCTTCAAGGGCAACTAAAGCTTTTTGCACCAAACCATCGACATGCTTTTCAGCAGCGAGTTTCTTTTCTTCTGGTGTTACAGTTTTTTTATCAGCCATATTTTCCTCCATAGCTTTCAAGGATTGTAAGTCCTTTGTTAATTTTTTCACAAGTTTATTATAACTCTTTTTTAAACGTTTGTAAACAGTTTCATAGACATTTCACAAACTTTTTTTGTTTGTTTGTGAAAATGATGTCAAACACCCTTTTGCAGGTGCTTTTGAGCCGCTAGTTTGTGAATATTTTTAAAAAAGTTTTATTTTTCACAAACTTAGTTGTAAAAGAGTCTTGTAAGCCGTTTATTTCCATGTAAGCGCTTTCTATTGTTCTGGAAGAATACCTCCTTCTAGGAGGAGGTTATTGTGCTTGTTGAAATAAACCTTGTTTGAAGTCCCCTTCATAGACTACTTCTTGTTCGGTAGTCAGTTTTCCTTTTCCTTCAGCTTGGCCATTTACAAAGTCTCCCTCATATACCCAACCTGCTTTAGCTTGGTAGGTACCTTTACCATTGAAGGCACCATTGCTAAATTCTCCAGTATAGGTATCACCGTTTGAGAAGGTAACAGTGCCCTGACCATTCATCTTACCACGAACTAGGCTCCCGTCATAAATAATAGCATCGTTATCAAGCTTAAGAACGCCCTGTTTTGGAAGATTGGTCAGAAATACGAGACCTGCACAGACAACAATGACGATCACTGTCGCAATTTCTAAACGGGGACGTGTTAAATAGACACTATATTTTTCATAGAGTTTTTTTAAGTTTTCCATGTTCACTCTCATTTTCTAAGCGACTTAACCAAGCCTGGCAACCAGTTAAAACTCGGTCATAAGTTTCTTCAAAATCACCTGTATACCAGGGATCTGGAACGCTTTCAGATGCAAAAGGCTGTATCTTGTATTGTTGTTCTTGTGGACACATCTGACGCAAATCAGCGAGATTAGACTCATCCATCCCAATGATATAGTCAAAATACTCAAAATCTTTTTTAGAAATTTGTTGGGAAGTTTGAAGTATCATAAGGAACGCCATGACTTCGAAAGATTCCTTGCGTTCCTTTGTGGATTGGATTACCGTGTTCCCAGGAAGAAGTCGCACGACTTTGAATCTCATATTTATCGGTCAGGGATTTCATTACAAATTCCGCCATAGGGCTACGACAAATATTGCCAAGACAGACAAAGACAACTTTTTTCATCATTGTTCCTCTCATTTATAGAAAAACGGGAATGCATTCCACCCCGTTTTATTCTTCAATAGCACTGCCTTCTTCGATAACTGCACCTTCAGGTGTGACAGCTTCTTTGACTGGCAAAACTGTTCTAATTGCACCTAATTCGAAAGTCAAGTATACTCCGTCTACATCAAGTACAATCGTTTTGTTTTCAGTATCAACTTCGTCGACTGTACCGTAGAGACCACCGATTGTGATTACTTCGTAGCCTTTTTGAAGTTTGTTGAGGCTCTCCATACGTTTTTCAGCTTGTTTTTTTTGAGAACGTTGCATGAAGAACATCAAGCCGAACATCAAAACAAGCATAATCAAGAATGTTAAATTCCCACCCATTATTTTTTCTCCTTTGTAATTCAGATAAAACTACTATATCAAATTTCACTTGTTTTTACAAGATTGCACCTTGATTTTAGGTCAATAAAAAACCAGAGCAAATGCCCTGATTTTTCTTATTTCAAGTTGTTTACAAGTTCTACTAAGTTTTCAACTGTAAATCCATATTCTGCTAAAACTTTTGGTGCTGGTGCAGATGCTCCAAAGGTATCAATACCAAGAACTGCTCCATCAAGACCAACGTATTTATACCAGTTTTGAGTTGCTCCCATTTCAACTGCTACACGGCGACGAACTGCATTTGGTAGAATCTCTTCTTTGTAGGCTGCATCTTGTGCATCAAATACATCTGTAGATGGCATGCTGACTACGCGAACTTTTCCACCTTGACTTGCCAATTCTTTAGCGGCTGCTACTGCTAAGTTCACTTCTGAACCTGTTGCAATCAAGATAGTGTCAAAGTCTGCTGCATTTTCATATACAACATAAGCTCCTTTTGCAACCTTGTCAAAGTCTGTTCCTTCTTCAACAGTCAAGTTTTGACGAGTCAAGACAAGAACAGTCGGAGTTTTCTCGCTTTTGACAGCTTGGTACCAAGCTGCTTGAGTTTCACGCGCATCTGCTGGACGGAAACATTGAGGTTTGGAATCGCACGAAGACCTGCCAAGTGCTCAATTGGTTCATGAGTTGGGCCATCTTCTCCGACTGCGATTGAATCGTGGGTGAAGACATAAGTTACAGGAAGACCTTGTAGAGCTGACAATCGAACCGCTGCTTTAAGATAGTCTGAGAATACGAAGAATGTTCCACCATAAACTCGAAGTCCACCGTGAAGAGCCATTCCGTTCAAGACAGTACCCATTGCAAATTCACGAACACCAAATTGGATGTTACGATTTAAGCGATTTGCATCATCTTGAAGTCCATCAGTTTTGATGTAAGTCATATTTGAATGAGCAAGGTCAGCTGATCCACCGAGGAAGGTTGGCAATTTAGCAGCTACTACATTCAAAGCATCTTGGCTTGAGTTACGAGTTGCTTGAGAGAAGCCATTTTCTAAAGCTGGGAAGTCTTCTGGAGTCAATTCAACTGGATTGCGCCCTTCGATGATTGCTTCCACTTCTGCAGCAAGTTCTGGGTGAGCTTCTTTGTAATCTGCGACTAGTTTTGTCCATGCTTCGTATGCTGATGCACCACGGTCTGCAACATTTTCTTTGAAATCAGCATAAACTTCTGCCGGGATTTCAAATGGTTCGTAGTCCCAACCAAGGGCTTGGCGAGTTGCTGCAGTTTCGTCTGCACCAAGAGGAGCACCGTGTACGGCATTAGTCCCTTGTTTGTTTGGAGAACCATATCCAATAACAGTTTTCACTTCGATCAAAGATGGTTTGCCTGAAGCCTTAGCTTCTTCAATAGCAGCATGAATAGCTTCTAAATCTGTTCCATCTTCTACCAAGGCTGTATGCCAACCGTAGGCATTGTAACGATCGCGAACACTTTCTGTGAATGAATCTTTTGTCTCACCATCCAAGTTGATATCATTTGAATCATAAAGAACAACCAACTTGTCAAGCTTTTGCAAGCCTGCATAAGAAGCAGCTTCGCTTGAGACACCTTCCATCAAGTCACCATCTCCACAGATAACGTAAGTGTAGTGGTCAAAGATGTTATAACCTTCACGGTTGTACTTAGCTGCAAGGAAACGTTCTGCTTGTGCAAAACCTGTTGCAGTCGCAATCCCTTGTCCTAGAGGACCTGTTGTTGCATCAACCCCTGCTGTATGACCAAATTCTGGGTGACCTGGAGTTTTAGAGCCCCATTGACGGAAGTTCTTTACTTCATCCATGCTCACATCTTCAAAACCAGAAAGGTGGAGAAGGGCATAAAGAAGCATTGAACCATGACCAGCTGAAAGAATAAAACGGTCGCGGTTAATCCAGTTTGGTTGAGCTGGATTGATACGAAGTTCTTTAGTGAATAGGCTGTAGGCCATCGGTGCAGCTCCCATAACCACCCCTGGGTGACCTGAGTTCGCTTTATTGATAGCGTCAATACCTAGAAAACGAATCGCATTAACAGATAGATTTGACATAGAATTTCCTTTCTCTTTGAGGTGATAGGTCTATCACGCATCTTATTTTACTATTATATGAAAAAATATCTAGAATAGCAATAAAACAATTTACTATAAAATGAATCAATGGATTATACTAATTTCTAGTTGCTTGATAGTAAGGTAATAGTTTTTCAAAAGCTTTATCTAATTCATCTAAAAACTTGTCTAGAATTTGTCCGTCTGCCACTGAAACATCTACCTTAACTAAAACTTTTCGGACTTCCTGATGGGATAGTTTCTCTTAAAATTTGACGATTTTCCTCAGTAGCCTCCATCTTTTGACTTTCTCCATTTGAGTAAGCTAGATAGTAAATCCCGTCTACCACTGGAACTTCTAAGACCTTGGCTTGTTTGTCTAATGTTCGCTCATCCTTCTTACGTTCAATAAAACTCACTTCTAGTGAAACTCCAAAATCAGAAGGGCTTCCATACAAACGAAGGGCCAACATAGGCTCCGTCACTTCCCCTTCACGCTGTAAATAAGCCCAGAAATGTGGTCGCAAACGTTGGGCTTGATTCATCCACTGACTCGTTCCTTGCAGTATCCATTCTGGATGCCTTGCTTGAAAATCCTTGGCCAGTTCTGTAAAAGCCTTTCTAGCTTCCTGTCCCTTACTCCTCAAATAAAGCATTTTATCAGCACCTTGCCCTGCCTTCTCTGGTTTTTGATACTGTAAGCCAGAGAAAGCTAGATAGTCTCTCATTGTATTCAACATAAGATCAACCTCCCTTAGCTAGCAAAAAATCAGGATGCCCCTGATTTTGCTTTGATTATTCTGTATCAACCACAACGTAACGATTTGGCTCATCACCTTCTGAATAACTAGTGACACCCTCCATACGTGAAATAATACGATGGATGATTTTACGTTCGCTACTAGACATTGGATCAGTCACCTGACTACGCCCCTCTTCTAGGACACGTGTAGCTAACTTCTGTGCATAGCTCTGCAAGACTTCTGCACGGTGTTCTACATAATCATTAACATTGATGGTAATATAGAAGGTTCTTGAATAGCGGTTATAAAGATAATTTTGTGCTAAAAGCTGAAGAGATTTCAAAACTTTACCATGGTAACCGATAATACGACCCGGTTCATTGGTATCAATTTGCATATTGATAGAACGGCGATTTGAGGTACTTGAAATTGCTCCCTCAACATCCATATCATCAATAATACCTTGAACATAGTTGGTCACTTCTTCAACCACCTGGTCAATATCGTAGGTTGGTTCAATCTTCAAGCCTAGGTTTTCTAAATCATCATTCTGTTCTTTTTCTACTAGTTCCTGTTCAACTGCTACCTGCTCTTTAGGTTCTTCTGGTAGTAGATCTTTTAGAATGGCAATATGACCAGTCTCCTCTAAAATTGTACTAGCTTCTTTTTCATTTTTTAGAATTTCAGCCTTAACCTCATCAGAGATGCCTTGTCCTTCTTCCTCGATTTTCTTAATTGCCTCTACAACGTGGCCTAAGTCTACTGTTGCCTCACTAACAGTCTTAACGGGTTCGTTCTTGGCATTAACCTCCTTTGGAACTCCCTTCACTGCTTGCTGGTTTGCCTTAACGACAATTGTCTCACTAATAGCATCGATATCCACTTGTGCTGGTTTCTTCCCAAAAAGGCCAAAGAATCCTTTTTTCTCCCTTGCTACGACCTTAATGTGCGCCTTCATTCTAGGAATTCCCATTTCCTTCAATCCCGTCTGGATCGCTTCTTCAACCGTTGAACCTGTAAATAATACCATTACAAGATTCCTCCTTATTTTACTTTTTCTTTTTCTGTGCTTTCTTGAGAGCTTTTCTCTTCTTGATTTCTAAATCTTTCTTAGCCTGTACTCCCGCCTCACGCTCTGCAATAATCTTGAATGGATTGTTGAGCAGATAGGTTTGGAGCACCTGATAAGCATTGGATACCGCCCAGTATAAGGCAACCCCACTTGGTGAATACATGGCAAAGAAGAAAATCATGACTGGCATTGCATACATCATCCCTGTCATGGCGCCATTTTTCTCAACCATGGCCTTATTGGATAACCAGGTGCTAAGGAAAGTAAAGATAGCTGCCAAAATAGGCAAAACGAAAGTCGTATCAACACCACCAAGGTTAATCCATAAGAAATGGCCCGTTTTTAGAAATTCTACCCTACTCAAAGCTTGGAACAAGGCCAACAAGACTGGCATTTGGATTAAGATTGGCCAAAGAGAAGCTGACTGTTTGACACCATGTTGCTTGAACAACTGACGCATTTCTTGGTCCAACTTGGTACGGCTCTCCATATCCCGTCCCGGATAACGTTCTCGCAACTCCTTAACCAGTGGTTGTACTTCTTGCATCTTTCTAGATGCCACCATTTGTATCTGAAAGACTGGTAAAAGAATGGTTCTGATTAGAAGGGTAAATAAAATAATCCCCAGACCAATACTTGTATCAAATGATAAAAAGCGAATGGTTTCAGCAAAAAAATAAACAAATTTACTCCAAAAAACTGTTGATTCAGCTGTAATCTCACTCGTCGTACCACTAGCCGTGCAGGCGCTCATTACAAATAAAGCAAGCACCATTAAGCTAGTCAACTGTAATTTCTTTTTCACTCCCATTTCCTTCCTGGTAAATCTTTGATAACTTTAATACGTGAAGTAGATTTTTTTCCATTTCCGCGTAGTCCAAGATTTCAACACCTTTTCGAGCAATCACAACAAAATCTACATTTTCAACCAGCTGATTTTTATGTTCAATCAGAATATGTCGAATTCTTCTTTTGATCTGATTCCTCGTGACAGCGTTTCCTAATTTTTTACTGACAGATAGGCCAACTCGAAAATGCTGTTCAGTATTTTCTAATCGATAAATAACAAATTTACGATTAGCAAAACTCTCCCCTTTTTTAAATATTGCACTAAAATCTTTCTCTTTTTTTACACGAAAGCGTTTTTTCAAAATTCAACTCCATCTATTAAAACTACTACTATTATACCATAATTTTTCAAAAAGCCAATCATAGCAAGGTTTTAGCCCATTTTACAGAATGAAAAAACTGGTTTTATCCTTTAAATCATCTTATTTTTGAACAAATTTACAAATTTGAACATGCTACTTTCTTTATTTTCTCTTGATATAAAACAAAAGTCACTCCAAAGAGTGACTTTTGTAGGAGATTATTATGAAAAAGTTAGGATTTTAATTAAATAAAGTTAGGAGGTCTTTATTTAATGATTATAGTATACCTGTCTTTCCTTAAACCCAACTTAAAAAGATTCCACTTCTTTTTAATTTTTAAAACTATGGATCGGAGCTGGGATTTGCCCTCCACGTGCAATGAAGTCAACAGACGAGGCACCGTTAACTTTCATGACTGGAGCCGTTCCTAGAAGGCCACCAAATTCAATCATATCGCCTTCTTTTCCCTTTGGAATAATACGTACAGCAGTTGTTTTCATATTGATGACTCCGATAGCAGCTTCATCCGCAATCATTGCCGCAATCGTTTCTGCAGGTGTATCTTCAGGAATGGCAATCATATCCAAACCAACTGAACAGATAGCCGTCATAGCTTCTAGTTTTTCCAAATTAAGGGAGCCATTTTGCACAGCAGCAATCATCCCCTCGTCCTCAGAAACTGGGATAAAGGCACCAGACAAACCACCAACTTGGTTGCAAGCCATAACTCCACCTTTTTTAACTTGGTCGTTCAAGAGAGCCAAGGCAGCAGTCGTTCCATGAGTCCCAACTGTCTCTAACCCCATTTCCTCAAGGACACGGGCTACAGAATCACCCACTGCTGGAGTTGGAGCCAAACTCAGATCGACAATTCCAAAATCAACTCCAAGTCGCTCACTAGCCATTTGACCGACTAATTGACCAATGCGGGTAATCTTGAAGGCTGTCTTTTTAACAGTTTCAGCAACAATATCAAAGCTCTGACCACGAACCTTTTCCAAGGCACGTTTAACAACACCTGGACCAGAAACACCGACATTGATGATGACATCTGCTTCACCAACACCATGAAAAGCGCCTGCCATAAAAGGATTGTCCTCTACCGCGTTGGCAAATACAACCAATTTAGCCGCCCCCATATCAGATAAAGAAGCTGTTTCCTTGATAATGCGCCCCATATCCGCTACTGCAGTCATATTGATGCCCGATTTGGTAGAACCGATATTTACAGATGAACAAACCTTATCCGTTTCTGCCAAAGCACGAGGAATGGAGTTGATAAGAATTTCATCACCTTTTTGATAACCCTTTTGTACCAAGGCTGAAACCACCAATGAAGTCAACACCAATTTTTTTCGCAGCTTTATCCAGTGCTTTAGCTAAGACTACATAATCCGTCGCATCGGTAGCAGCACCAATCAAGGAAATTGGAGTTACTGACACACGTTTATTCACAATAGGAATTCCTAACTCAGCCGCAATTTCATCTCCAACAGCTACTAAATTAGCTGCTTTTGTAGTAATCTTTTCATATATTTTATCCGCAGCACGATTGATATCTGGATCGATACAGTCCAAAAGGGAAATCCCCATGGTAATGGTTCTAATGTCAAAGTTTTGCTCCTCAATCATGGCGATTGTTTCGGTAACTTGTCTAATATCCATAAATACCTCCTAGATATTGTACATAGCATCAAAAATAGCTGCACTTTGAATATTGATTTTGACATTCAAAATCTGACCAAAAACCTCAAATTCGTTTCTAAGATGTGTAAAATCTTGTTTTTCATCACTAGATACCACAGCCATCATAGTAAAGAATTCGTCTAAGACTGTTTGTGAGATATCATCAATATTTAAGCCTAATTCAGCAATTTTTGTCGCAACACCTGCAACAATTCCAGATTTATCTTTACCAACAACAGTAATAATAGCTTTCATGATTAAACTCCATTTCTAACACAGAACGATATCCATTTTGGACAAAAATAAAATGAAAAAGGAGGATAGAGTAACTAAATCACTTAATAGTGAATAATTATCCAAGTTAAAACCCTAAAAAAAATCTCTTAGTTGATCTTGTACCAGGCTAATATTTTTTACCAAGTCGCTAGTTTAGAACTTAAAACTGATAATTTATTGGCACATAACCTCTTTATAGAATATTTTTGAAAAATGAATATTGTTGATTTTCTTTTTCAATAGTATAGCATATTTCTTACTAAAATACTCAAAAACGCCTGCTTACGAAATTGTTCTTTAGTAAAAAACAATTTCGTAAACAAGCGTCTACCTTATCATCTTATGATGAGTGTTCCCGCTAGGACATAAGTCCTAGCGGTAGACCAGAGCTAGACTAAGAGCACAAGACTCCATCATCATAACACTCAACAAAATTGATGATTTTATACTAATTCGATGATCGCCATTGGCGCTGCATCACCACGACGTGGTTCAGTTTTAAGGATACGAGTGTATCCACCGTTACGTTCAGCATAACGAGGTGCGATTTCTGAGAACAATTTTTGAAGTGCTGTAGTAGAAGTGTACTTATCAGTTGCTTCATCATAGTTTTCAGATGCGATTTCATTACGTACGAAAGCAGCTGCTTGACGACGTGCATGCAAATCACCACGTTTACCTAGAGTAATCATTTTTTCAACAGTTTTACGGATTTCTTTAGCACGAGCTTCAGTTGTCACGATTGATTCGTTGATCAAAAGGTCAGTTGTCAAATCGCGAAGCATTGCTTTACGTTGTGAGCTAGTGCGTCCTAGTTTACGGTAAGCCATGTATTCCTCCTTTATTTATCTTTTAATCCAAGACCCAAATCAATGAGTTTGACTTTCACTTCTTCCAAACTCTTGCGTCCAAGATTTCTTACTTTCATCATCTCTGCTTCAGATTTTTCTGTCAAATCATGCACAGTATTGATACCGGCACGTTTCAAACAGTTGTATGAACGCACAGACAAGTCCAGTTCCTCAATCGTACGATCCAAAATACGGTCGTCAGATTCAGTGTCAGCTTCTTTCATCACTTCAGTTGACTTAGCAATCTCAGTAAGATTTGTAAACAAATCAAGATGTTCTGTCAAGATACGTGCTGAAAGCCCTAAAGCATCTTCTGGAATAATTGTTCCATTAGTCAAGATTTCAAGGGTTAATTTGTCGAAACCATCATTGCTACCTACACGAGCAGGTTCAACTTGATAGTTGACTTTTGTAACTGGTGTATAAATAGAATCTACAGCAAGTGTTCCAACTGGTGCATTATCTTTTTTGTTTTCATCAGCAGGTACATATCCACGACCACTGTTAACAGTCATTGTCGCTTTTAGAGAAGAACCTTCACCGATTGTAAAGAGATAATGATCTGGATTTACAATTTCAATGTCGCTATCTGTCAAGATATCTCCAGCTGTAATTTCAGCAGGACCTTGCACATCTAGTTCAATGATCTTTTCGTCTTTAACGTAAGATTTTACTGCAATACCTTTGATGTTCAGAATGATTTGCATCACGTCTTCGCGAACACCCGGAACTGTATCAAATTCATGCAATACACCTTCGATATTGATAGATGTTACAGCAGCTCCTGGAAGAGAAGCTAGAAGTACACGACGAAGAGAGTTACCAAGTGTTGTACCGTAACCACGTTCAAGCGGTTCGATTACAAACTTGCCATAATCTTTATTTTCATCAATTTTTGTTATATTTGGTTTTTCAAACTCGATCATTTAGTTACTCCCTCTTAAACGAAAAGCAGTGTAAGGTTATGATTATACACGGCGACGTTTGGAGGACGAGCACCATTGTGTGGCACTGGAGTCACATCACGAATTGCTGTTACTTCAAGACCAGCGGCAGCAAGAGCACGAATAGCTGACTCACGACCAGAACCTGGACCTTTAACAGTAACTTCAACTGACTTAAGACCGTGTTCTTGTGCAGATTTAGCAGCAGCTTCAGAAGCCATTTGAGCAGCAAATGGTGTAGATTTACGAGAACCTTTGAAACCAAGAGCACCAGCTGATGACCAAGCAATTGCATTACCATGCACATCAGTAATCATAACAATAGTGTTATTAAATGTAGCGTGAATATGAGCAATACCAGATTCGATATTCTTTTTCACACGACGTTTACGTGTTGGTTTAGCCAAGACTTTTACCTCCTATATTATTTTTTCTTACCAGCAATCGCAACAGCTTTACCTTTACGAGTGCGAGCGTTGTTTTTAGTGTTTTGTCCACGGACAGGAAGTCCACGACGGTGACGGATACCACGGTATGAACCGATTTCCATCAAACGTTTGATGTTCAAGTTAACTTCACGACGAAGGTCACCTTCAACTTTAATTACATCCACTTCACGACGGATAGCATCTTCTTGATCTGGTGTAAGATCGCGAACACGTACATCTTCTGAAATTCCAGCAGCTGCCAAGATTTTCTTAGATGTTGGAAGTCCGATACCGTACACATAAGTCAATGAAATTACTACGCGTTTGTCATTTGGAATGTCAACTCCAGCAATACGAGCCATGTTTTCTCCTTTCTATCTTATCCTTGACGTTGTTTGTGTTTTGGATTTGCTGGGCAAATTACCATAACACGACCATTACGACGAATTACTTTACAGTATTCGCAAATTGGTTTGACCGATGGTCTTACTTTCATTTCTTATCCCTCCAAGTTTTTCGATTATTTAAAGCGGTAAGTGATACGTCCACGTGTCAAGTCATATGGACTCATTTCGACAGTAACACGATCTCCCGCTAAAATACGAATATAGTTTTTACGAATTTTACCAGAAACTGTTGCTAAAATCTGATGTCCATTTTCAAGTTCAACCGTAAACATTGCATTCGGCATAGTATCAACTACTTTACCTTCAACTTCAATCACATCGTCTTTTGCCACGCAAAAGTACCTCCATAAATTTCGATTTGATGCCTCTAGACACAGAGACAACAATTATAAGTCAGACTAACTCAGTATAACATTTGTAGAGACATTTTGCAAGCATGAAAAACGCTTTTATTTCAATTTTGTCAATACTTTTTCGATATCTGCAAAGACATCATTGATATCTTGGTTACCTTCGATATCATGTACCAAACCTTTTGCACGATAGTGGGCAATAATTGGTTCACCTTGGGCAATATTAACATCCAAACGACGTTTTACTGTTTCAGGTTTGTCATCTTCACGTTGGTAATAGTCTTCTTCTTTGTAGTCAACTGGTGGGTTGAAAACTTTGTGGAAAGTTTCGCCAGTTTCACGGTGAATGATACGACCACTCAAACGCTCCAAAAGACTATCTGGATTTACTTCGATGTTAATAACACCTTCAAGCTCAATCCCTAATTCAGCCAATGTTTTATCCAAGGCATGAGCTTGTTCAATTGTACGTGGGTACCCGTCCAACAAGAAACCAGTTTCTTTAATGTCATCTTGTGAGAGACGCTCTTTCACGATACCATTTGTAACTTCATCTGGAACCAACTCGCCTTTGTCGATATAAGACTTAGCTAAGACACCCATTTCAGTTTGGTTAGCCATTGCCGCGCGGAACATATCACCTGTTGAGATATGAGCAACATGAAATTGTTCAACAATTTTTGCTGCCTGTGTACCCTTACCTGCACCAGGTAAGCCCATAATCAAAAGATTCATGATTCAAACTCCTTTTTTGTTTTTAAATAGAAGCAAAAATTCATTTCAACTCCTATTTAAAAACAAAATAGAAGAGAGGAGATAAAAATCTGACAAGGTCTTTGATTTTTAAACTCCACTCTCTGAGCAATAGTGAATTTTCTTTTCTATTACAATTATTCTGTTGTATTCAGGAAACCAACATACTTGCGTTTCAATAAATAACCTTCCAATTGTTTAATTCCTTCAATACCTGTTGAGATAATGATCAAAAGACTTGTTCCCCCAAAAGCAACGACTTCTGAAAGACCGAATAAATCCTTAGCTACAATAGGTAAAATAGAAATGACACCTAGGAAGAGGGAACCGACTGTTGCGAGACGACGAAGAAGTTTTGACATATACTCTTCTGTCCCTTTACCAGGACGGACACCGTGGATATAAGCACCGCTCTTTGCAAATTTTCTGCTGCCTTCTCTGGATTAATCTGTACAAATGTGTAGAAGAATGTAAAGAGGATAATCAACAGAGCGTACAAAGCGATACCTGTAGGGGCTGTTGTAGATAGCAACTCCTGAGCACTACGTACCCAGGCCCAATCAAGACCAGATGCACTTACAAATTGTAAAATTGCCGCTGGTGCTGCAGTAATCGAGCTAGCAAAGATAACTGGAATAACTCCTGCAGGGTTAATCTTCAATGGAAGATAGGAACTTGACGGTGCTCCTTGTGCTACCTTAGTATACTGAATTGGTATCTTATATTCAGCTTGTTGAACATAAGTTGTAAAGTAAACAATCAATAAGACTGCTACAATTAAGATAGCAACAAAAATGAGGGATGAAGTCAAGCGACTGCTTGGTACATTGACAAAGTAGTCAACATAGATACCCTTGATCATATCAGGAATTGAAGCAACAATCCCTGCAAAGATAATCATGGAAACACCATTCCCATAACCCTTATCAGTAATTTGCTCTCCCAACCAAGTTACAATCATACTACCCGCTGTTAGGATTGCTCCAATCACAAGGAAAACTTGTGGTGTTAAAGGAACAGTCAAAAGTTTGGCTCCAGATAAAGCATTAAAACCAGCAGTAATTCCGATAGATTGCACGAATGCAAGAACAAGGGCAATATATCGCGTTGCCTGGTTCAACTTTCTACGACCAACTTCCCCTTGTTTGCCCCACTCTACAAACTTCGGTAATAAATCCATTTGTAAGAGTTGGACAACGATAGAAGCAGTAATGTATGGACTAACACCAAGTGCAAAAACTGAAAAGTTTTTCATGGCATTACCAGACACCAAACTTAACATATTTAGAAAAGATAGACCACTCAAAGCATTCAAGCTATTGGCATTCACCCATGGAACCGTAATGCTAGTCCCGATACGGAAGACAAAGACGATAAAAATTGTAAAAAGAATTTTTGATCGAACTTGCTTGACTTTGAAGGCTTCTCTCAATAATTTAAAAAACATAGGTCACCTCTCTTAGATGACTTCTACTGAACCACCTTTAGCAGTGATAGCTTCTTCAGCTGATTTAGAAAATTTAGCTGCTTTTACAGACAATTTCTTAGTCAACTCACCGTTACCAAGAATTTTGATACCTGATTTTTCAGCTTTAACAATTCCTGATTCGATAAGAACAACTGGAGTTACTTCTGCACCATCTTCAAAGACGTTCAATTGGTCAAGGTTAACAATTGCGTATTCTTTAGCGTTGATGTTAGTGAATCCACGTTTTGGAAGACGACGGAACAATGGAGTTTGTCCACCTTCAAAACCAAGACGTACTCCGCCACCGCTACGAGCTTTTTGACCTTTTTGACCACGACCAGATGTTTTACCGTTACCTGATGAAGTACCACGACCAACACGGTTACGAGTTTTACGAGAACCTTCTGCAGGTTTCAATTCATGAAGTTTCATTATATATTTTCTCCTCTTTTGTAAAATGCTAGCGCCGATAAGAGAGAAAAGGTTGTCTCTCCTATCAACTCGCCTATACGTTTGTCATCAAAGATGACTATATCTAGTTTTAGGGGATGGTATACTGCACATCCCCTAAAATTTAATTAGTTTACTTCTTCAACTGTTACCAAGTGAGATACTGCAGTGATCATACCACGTACTGCTGGGTTATCTTCTTTAATAACAGAGCTGTTCAATTTGCCAAGTCCAAGTGCTACAACAGTTTACGTTGTGATGGAATGCGTCCGATTGGAGACTTAGTCAAAGTAATTTTAATTTGAGCCATTTTATCCCCTTTCTTATGCCAAATCAGAAACTGAAATACCACGAAGGGCAGCAACTTCTTCAGCGCGTTTCAATTGTTTCAAACCTTCAACAGTTGCGCGAACAATGTTGATTGGAGTATTTGAGCCAAGAGATTTAGATGTAACATCAGCTACACCTGCCAACTCGATAACGGCACGAACAGCACCACCAGCGGCAACCCCAGAACCTTCTACAGCAGGTTTCAACAATACTTTAGCTCCACCGAATTCTGAAATAACTTCGTGTGGGATTGTTGTTCCAACCATAGGAACTTCGATTAAGTTTTTCTTAGCATCTTCTACTGCTTTGCGGATTGCTTCTGGAACTTCTTGAGCTTTACCAGTACCAAATCCTACGCGACCGTTGTGATCACCAACGACTACAAGAGCTGCAAAACGAAGACGACGTCCACCTTTAACAACTTTAGTAACACGGTTAACAGCAACTACGCGTTCTTCTAATTCAACTGCATTGTCTTTAAATGCCATTTTCTAGTGTCCTCCTATTAGAATTTCAATCCGTTTTCACGAGCTGCATCAGCCAAAGCTTTCACACGTCCGTGATATAGATATCCACCGCGGTCGAACACCACTTCTGAAATACCTTTAGCGTTTGCACGTTCTGCAACGAGTTTACCGACAGCAACGGCTTGTTCAGTTTTTGTTCCTTTTGAAACTTCTTTGTCAAGAGTTGAAGCACTTGCGAGCGTTACACCCGCTACGTCATCAATAACTTGAGCGTAGATGCCTGTATTAGAACGGAATACGTTCAAACGTGGGCGATCAGCAGTTCCAGAGAGTTTTCCGCGAACGCGACGGTGGCGTTTTTGGCGGAGTTTGTTTTTATCTGGTTTAGAAATCACAGTTTTCACCTCTTTAGTTTTAAATCGTGTGCTATGCACAAAGTTGGAAATGATATTGGTGGCTGAAAATCAACCACTCAATATTATTTACCTGTTTTACCTTCTTTAAGACGAACATATTCGCCAACGTAACGGATACCTTTACCTTTGTATGGTTCTGGTGAACGAAGGCTACGTACGTAAGCAGCTGTTTGACCAACTACTTCTTTTGAAATTCCGCTAACAACGATTGTTGTTGGGTTTGGAAGTTCAAAAGTAATTCCTTCTGGAGCTTCAACTTCGTCTGGATGTGATTTACCAACAGCCAAAACAAGTTTTGATCCTTGAAGTTGTGCACGGTAACCAACCCCACGCATTTCAAGTTGTTTCTTGAATCCTTCTGATACACCAATAACCATGTTGTTCAAAAGAGCACGAGTAGTTCCGTGGATAGTTTTCATTTCTTTTGAATCGTTTGGACGGTGAAGAGTTACTTCAGTACCTTCCACACGAATTTCAATATCTTTTGAGAACTCACGAGTAAGTTCTCCTTTAGGTCCTTTTACAGTTACAACGTTGTCATTGTTAGTGATTTCAACACCAGCAGGCAACACGATAACTTTATTACCAATACGTGACATGTTTATTCTCCTGTTAAATTGTCAGGCCTTGTTGGCCAGTTTTCACGGGGTTAAATCGATTTCTCGATTTAAAGAAATATTTAGGTTTCAATTTCAAAGTGAATCTAGGCATCGTCTCGCAGACATAACTTTGGGTTAGGCAAGAGACGATAACGACGAGTCACAAAGAAATTGGGAGCTAAATATTACCAAACGTAAGCGATAACTTCTCCACCAACGTTCTTTTGGCGTGCTTCTTTATCAGTAAGCAAACCTTCAGAAGTTGAAAGGATAGCAATTCCAAGACCGTTAAGTACTTTTGGAAGGTCTTCACGTTTTTTGTAGACACGAAGTCCTGGTTTAGAAACACGTTTCAAGTTTGTGATAACTTTTTCACCGTTTGGTCCGTATTTAAGGAATACACGGATGATGCCTTGTTTGTCATCTTCGATGATTTCTACGTTCTTAACAAAACCTTCGCGTTTAAGGATTTCAGCAATCCCTTTTTTGATGTTTGATGCAGGTACTTCAAGTACTTCGTGTTTTGCTTGGTTAGCGTTACGAATACGAGTTAGGAAGTCTGCGATTGGGTCAGTCATAACCATTTTATTTTTCTCCTCTTACTAGTAGTTTGCAAGTTGCACTTGCTAGTTAATACATGATACAAAGAGCGTAACAGCACGAGCAAAAATAGGCAATTTGATGCAGGAGCGATGCTCCAAAACAAATTGGTCTTTTTTGTCAAAGCTGTAGCTCGTGTTCAAATTGGCAGGCCCAACTGAACCCGGGCTAAACTCTGTGTGAAAAAAGATAAACTTTCCTAGAAACTAAAGTTTCTTCGTCAAGTTTCCTATTTTCACTTGGAGTTTTGACGCCCTTGATATCTTAAATTACCAAGATGCTTTTGTTACACCAGGGATTTGACCTTTATATGCCAATTCACGGAAGCAAACACGGCAAAGTTTAAACTTGCGGTAAACTGAGTGTGGACGTCCACAACGTTCACAGCGAGTGTATGCTTGAGTAGAGAACTTCGCTGGGCGTTTGTTCTTAGCAATCATAGATTTTTTAGCCATTAGTTATACCTCCTATATTATTTTGCAAAAGGCATTCCAAGGCCTGTAAGCAATGCACGTGACTCTTCGTCAGTGTTAGCAGTTGTTACGATAACGATGTCAAGACCACGAGTTTTGTCAACGTCATCGAAGTTGATTTCTGGGAAGATCAATTGTTCTTTCACACCAAGTGTGTAGTTTCCGCGTCCATCAAATGATTTTGTTGGAACACCATGGAAGTCACGCACACGTGGAAGTGAAACTGAAACCAATTTATCCAAGAATTCGTACATACGTTCACCACGAAGGGTAACTTTTGCACCGATCGCAACACCTTCACGAAGACGGAAGCCGGCGATAGATTTTTTAGCTTTAGTGATAAGTGGTTTTTGACCTGAGATAAGCGCCAATTCTTCAGCAGCTTTTTCAAGGCTTTTAGCGTTTGATACAGCTTCACCAACACCCATGTTCAAAACGATCTTATCTACTTTAGGCACAGCCATCACTGATGAGTAGTTGAATTGTTCTGTCAAAGCAGGAACTACTTCATTAAGATATTTTTCTTTTAAACGATTTGCCATTATACTTCTCCTTTCCTTCGTGATTAATCAAGCACTTCGCCTGATTTTTTGTTGTAGCGAACTTTTTTACCGTCTACAAATTTGTAACCAACACGACCAGCTACACCATTTTTGTCCAAAACTTGAACGTTTGATACGTGGATAGCTGCTTCTTTCTCGATGATACCACCTTGAGGAAGCTCGTTAGTTGGACGTTGGTGTTTCTTAACGATGTTAACACCTTCAACGATAACTTTGTTTACTTTTGGAAGGGCAGTAAGGACAACAGCTTCTGTTCCCTTATCTTTACCAGCGATTACGCGAACTTTGTCGCCTTTTTTTACAAACATTTTTTTCTCCTTTTATTCTTACGCCCAATGGGCACCCTGGCTAAGCCAGGGGACTGTGTTTGTTTGTTTTGCTCTGTGAAAATTAAAGCAATCCTTCGTCAGTTTCAACTCACCTAACTTAAGTTATGCTTTCGTCTTACTTCCTAGACTTGTTTTAATTTTCTTTGAGCAATCAATTAAGTACTTCTGGAGCAAGTGACACGATCTTCATGAAGCCACCTTCACGCAATTCACGTGCAACTGGGCCAAAGATACGTGTTCCGCGAGGAGTTTTATCTTCACGGATGATAACTGCTGCGTTTTCGTCAAATTTGATGTATGAACCATCAGCACGACGAGCACCTGATTTAGTACGAACGATAACTGCTTTAACAACGTCACCTTTTTTAACCGCACCACCAGGAGTAGCTTGTTTTACAGATGCCACAATAACATCACCGATGTTCGCAAATTTACGTTTAGAACCACCAAGAACTTTGATAGTCAAGATTTCGCGTGCACCGCTGTTGTCTGCGACTTTCAAACGAGTTTCTGTTTGAATCATTTCAGTTTTCTCCTTTCAGGTTTGATTAGATGATAACCGCTTCTTCAACGACTTCTACAAGACGGAAACGTTTTGTAGCTGAAAGCGGACGAGTTTCCATGATACGTACGATATCGCCTTCTTTGGCAACATTGTTTTCATCATGTGCTTTGTATTTTTTAGAGTAGTTAATACGTTTACCATAGACTGGGTGGTTACGTTTTGTTTCAACTACAACTGTGATTGTCTTGTCCATTTTGTCAGATACAACACGTCCAACAAGAACTTTACGATTATTGCGTTCCATTGAAATTTCTCCTTCCCTAGTCTATTATTTCGCTTCAGATTGAACTGTTTTGATACGAGCGATTTGTTTTTTAACTTCTTTCAAGCGAGCTGTTTGTTCTAATTGACCAGTAGCAGCTTGGAAACGAAGTTCAAACAATTCTTTTTTCAATTCGTTTTCGCGCTTCGCGAGTTCTTCTTGAGAAAGACCACGAAGTTCTTTAACAAATTCTTTTACTTCATTAAGTTTCATGCCTTCTCCTTATTCTGCTTCACGTTTTACGAATTTACATTTAACTGGCAATTTGTGGCTTGCAAGACGAAGCGCTTCGCGAGCAATCTCTTCAGATACACCAGCAACTTCAAACATTACTTTACCACGTTTAACTGGTGCTACCCAACCTTCAGGTGCCCCTTTACCAGATCCCATACGAACCCCGATAGCTTTAGCTGTGTATGATTTGTGTGGGAAGATTTTAATCCAAACTTTACCACCACGTTTCATGTAACGAGTCATGGCGATACGAGCAGCTTCGATTTGGCGGTTAGTGATCCAGTGGCTAGTTGTAGCTTGAAGACCGTATTCACCGAATGCTACTTCTTTTCCACCTTTAGCTTCACCGCGCATTTTACCACGGAATTCACGACGGTGTTTAACACGTTTAGGTACTAACATTGGTTATTTACCTCCTTTAGTGTTTTTACGAGCTGGAAGAACTTCACCACGGTAGATCCATACTTTAACACCAAGTTTACCGTATGTAGTGTCTGCTTCTTCCCAAGCGTAATCGATATCTGCACGAAGTGTGTGAAGTGGAACAGTTCCTTCAGAGTATCCTTCAGCACGGGCGATATCTGCACCGTTCAAACGACCTGATACTTGAGTTTTGATTCCTTTAGCTCCAGCACGCATTGCACGTTGGATTGCTTGTTTTTGTGCACGACGGAAAGCAACACGTTGCTCCAATTGACGAGCAATTCCTTCACCAACAAGGTGAGCATCCAAATCAGGTTGTTTGATTTCGATGATGTTGATGTGTACTTGTTTTCCAGTCAATTTGTTAAGTTTCGCACGGAGTGCATCAACGTTAGCACCACCTTTACCGATAACCATACCTGGTTTAGCAGTGTGAAGTGAAACGTTAACTTTGTTTACTGCGCGTTCAATTTCAATAGTTGAAACAGCTGCGTCAGCAAGTTCTTTTTGAACGAATTTACGGATTGCAAGATCTTCATGAAGGTAATCCGCGTATTCTTTTTCAGCATACCATTTGGCATCCCAATCACGGATGATGCCGACACGCATACCAATTGGATGTACTTTTTGACCCACGATTTTACCTCCTTATTTTTCTGCAACAGCTACAGTGATGTGAGCTGTACGTTTGTTGATTGGTGAAGCTGAACCTTTCGCACGTGGACGGAAACGTTTCATAGTTGGTCCTTCGTTTGCGAATGCTTCAGATACTACCAAGTTAGCTTTATCCAAACCAAAGTTGTTTTCAGCGTTAGCTACAGCTGAGTTCAAAACTTTCAAGATGATTTCAGCAGCTTTGTTTGGAGTGAATGTCAAAATTGCGATTGCATCGGCTACGCTTTTACCACGGATGTTGTCAAGAACAAGACGTGATTTACGAGGTGAAACACGTACTGTGCGAGCCATTGCTTTAGCTGAAGTAATTTCTGCCATTTATGTTCTCCTTATTTTCTACGTGTCTTCTTGTCGTCTGCGGCGTGACCTTTGTAAGTACGAGTTGGTGCAAATTCACCAAGTTTGTGACCTACCATGTCTTCTTGGATGTAAACAGGTACGTGTTTACGTCCATCATAAACTGCGATTGTGTAACCAATGAAACTTGGGAAGATCGTTGAACGACGTGACCAAGTTTTGATAACTTTTTTCTTTTCGTCGTTAGCTTGAGCTTCAACTTTTTTCATCAAATGCTCATCGACGAAAGGTCCTTTTTTAAGACTGCGTCCCATTTTTATATTTTCTCCTTTAAATTTTGTACCACAGCGGCTTGCGCCCACAAGGAGCGCTACCGAGCTGGCGGAATTTCCTAGTTGCTTAAGCGACTAGTTTTAAATTATTTCTCGTTGCGACGACGAACGATAAGTTTGTCAGATTTCGCTTTCTTGTTACGAGTTTTAAGACCAAGAGCAGGTTTGCCCCATGGAGTAGATGGTGCTTTACGACCAACTGGTGCTTTACCTTCACCACCACCGTGTGGGTGATCGTTAGGGTTCATTACAGAACCACGAACTGTTGGGCGGATACCTTTCCAACGGCTACGTCCTGCTTTACCAAGGTTTACAAGTCCATGTTGTTCGTTTCCGACAACACCAACTGTAGCACGGCAAGTTCCAAGAATCATACGAACTTCACCTGATTGAAGACGAACAAGTACGTATTTACCTTCTTGACCCAATACTTGAGCAGAAGCTCCAGCAGCACGTACCAATTCTCCACCACGACCTGGTTTCAATTCGATGTTGTGGATCAAAGTACCAACTGGGATGTTAGCAAGTGGAAGAGCGTTTCCGACTTTGATATCTGCTTCTGGACCTGAAACGATACGTTGACCTACTTCAAGACCTTTTGGAGCGATGATGTATGCTTTCACACCGTCAGTGTAGTGTACAAGAGCGATGTTTGCAGAACGGTTTGGATCGTACTCGATAGTTTTAACAACTGCTTCAACGTTGTCTTTGTTACGTTTGAAGTCAACCAAACGGTAGAAACGTTTGTGTCCACCACCTTGGTGACGAACTGTGATACGACCGTTGTTGTTACGACCAGCCTTGTTCTTCAAAGCAACAAGCAAAGTTTTTTCTGGTGTGCTTGTTGTGATTTCAGCGAAATCCAAAGAAGTCATATTACGGCGACCGTTTGTTGTTGGTTTATAAACACGAATTCCCACGATATTTCCTCCTTAGATTATTCAGCTTCAGCTGCAAACAACTCGATTGCTTTTGAATCAGCTGTAAGAGTGATGATAGCTTTTTTAGTTTTGTTAGTAAAACCAGTGTAACGTCCAACACGTTTAGCTTTTGGTTTTACGTTGATTGTGTTAACATTGGCAACTTTAACACCTTCGAAAGCAGCTTCAACAGCTTGCTTGATCAAAAGTTTGTGTGCACGAGTGTCAACTTCAAATACATATTTCCCTGCTTCAAGTTGAGCCATTGAGCTTTCAGTGATTACAGGTTTTTTGATAACATCATACAAATTCATTATGCAAGAACCTCCTCGATTTTAGAGATAGCTGCTTGAGTAACAAGAAGTTTGTCACTATTTGCGATGTCAAGAACACTTGCAGTTGTAGCAGTCGCAACTTTCACGTTTGGAAGGTTACGAGCTGAAAGAGCTGCGAATTCGTTTCCTTCTTCAAGAATAACAAGGACTTTAGAATCGATGCTCAAAGCTGCAAGAACTTTTGCAAATTCAGCAGTTTTTGGAGCTGTAAATTCAAGAGAATCAACGGCTACAAATTTGTTTTCAGCAACTTTTTCTGAGTAAACAGATTTTAGTGCAAGGCGACGAACTTTTTGAGGAAGTTTGTACGCATAGCTACGTGGAGTTGGTCCGAAGACGATTCCACCACCACGCCATTGTGGAGAGCGGATAGAACCTTGACGAGCACGTCCAGTTCCTTTTTTTGACGCCATGGTTTGCGTCCGCCACCTGAAACGGCTGAACGGTTTTTTTAACAGCGTGAGTTCCTTGACGAAGGCTAGCACGTTGGCTGATGATCACATCAAACACAACAGATTGGTTTGGTTCGATACCAAAGATTGCATCGTTAAGAACAACTTCGCCCGCTTGTTTACCAGTTTGGTCGAATAATGTTACATTTGCCATTTTGACTGTATTCCCCTTTCCTTATTATTTACCAGCTTTAACTGCTGATTTGATAGTGATAAGAGATTTCTTAGCACCTGGTACGTTACCTTTGATAAGGATAACGTTCTTTTCTGGAACAACTTGTACAACTTCAAGGTTTTGAATTGTTACACGGTCGCCACCCATACGTCCTGCAAGGTTTTTACCTTTGAATACGCGGTTAGGTGCAACAGGTCCCATAGAACCTGGACGACGGTGGTAACGAGAACCGTGAGCCATAGGTCCACGTGATTGTCCGTGGCGTTTGATAACACCTTGGAAACCTTTACCTTTAGAAGTACCAGTTACGTCAACAACATCTCCAGCTGCGAAAGTTTCAACTGTGATTTCAGCACCAACTTCCAAGCCTTCAACGTTTTTGAATTCACGAATGAAGCGCTTAGGAGCCGTGTTAGCTTTTGCTACATGTCCTTTAGCAGGTTTGTTGCTCAATACTTCGCGTTTGTCATCGAAACCAACTTGGATAGCGTTGTATCCGTCTGTTTCAACAGTTTTAACTTGAAGAACAACGTTTGGAGTTGCTTCAATAACTGTTACAGGGATCAATTCGCCAGCTTCAGTGAAGATTTGAGTCATTCCCACTTTTTTCCCTAAGATTCCTTTTGTCATGAGAAAATAGTTCCTTTTCTATATTTTTTATTCAAAAAGTTTTTAACGAGCGTTTTTTATGCTCAAGTTATCAAGCTTTAAATTAAAGTTTGATTTCTACGTTTACACCACTTGGAAGATCCAATTTCATCAAAGCGTCAACTGTTTTTTGAGTTGGGTTAACGATATCGATCAAACGTTTGTGTGTACGCATTTCAAATTGTTCGCGAGAGTCTTTGTATTTGTGAGTCGCACGAATGATTGTGTAGAGGCTACGCTCAGTTGGAAGTGGGATTGGACCCGCAACTTGTGCACCTGTACGAGTAGCTGATTCTACGATTTTTGCAGCCGCTGTGTCAAGCGTACGGTGTTCGTAAGCTTTCAAACGGATACGGATTTTTTTGTTTGCCATCTTTTTCTCCTTTTCGTCTATTTAAGATAATAGGCTAGCTCCACAAGAAAACCGACGCGCGTTGCGTGGCAATGCAACCGAGCGTGTCGCAACCTCTTGCATCAAAGCTAAAGCTGTAATTTACAGCACCATAATAGAATAACACAAAGCCCCTGCGATTGCAAGGGATTTGACAGGTTTTTATAAATTTTTTAGATGAAACTGTTTTCTTATTCCATTTTAATAAATTTTCATATTTAAGTGCTAGATTATCTGTCTTTTCTTCTATAAAATGTTAGTTTTAATTTGAAATTTATCATCTGATTGATCTATCAAGATATCAGCTCTTGACTCGGTTTCTTTATAGTATTGTAGATACTGCTCTCGTCTCATCTGCTGACTAGCCAATATAATGGATGCATCGCCATTTCTCACAGTCGTATCTCGAGCTAGACGTCTCTTTAATTCGGTCTCCTCATCTGTGTAGAAACAAATGGTTTTGTCAAAGAGTTCCTTGGGTAGAAAACCCACAGACATCCCTTCGACTATCAGAATTGGTTTTGCTCCCGATAAGACTTCACTAGCCTTCCAGGGTTCCTCAATTGTTAAGATGTCCATACCCGCTTGCAGAGCAAGAATATCTCTTTGTAAACTTGCCAGCTCATGCGCTACTGGTAAACATGCTGTCACCTTTTGGTCTGGTGTCTCTTTAGGTACCACTAAATGTCGTCCCGAAGTAATATAGGGATCTGTCTCTAGTAAATTTACCTTTTCAGCATCCAATACTTGGTATAATTCTTGAGCAAAAGTTGATTTTCCTGAAGCGCCGTGGCCGTAGATACCCAGTGTTTTTACTTTTCCAGTTTCTATCTCTGAGACCAGTTGTTCTATTAAGTCTTTTTTCTTCATTCTCTCTTCACCTGTTCATAGCTTTCTTTTCCATCGTTAAGCTTGTCCCAAATGACTACCTTTCCACTTTGGAGAGACTTTTGCACATCGATAATCCGTTGGTTGGAAGAGCCACGGAACTGAAGCATGAGATTACGCTTACTTTTATCATAGCGACCATCTACCAGGATATCAATTAGGGATAAAAGTTCTAGTTTATCAGGCGTCTCCAACATCATTTCTTCCCAGGTGTATCCTGTCCAAGACCAGATGTCTTTTTCTGGCAATTCCTTTCGAATGCGTTTGATTAGTGGCAAGAGGATACCTGTATTCAGAAATGGTTCTCCTCCTAGCAAGGTCAATCCTTGAACATAGGGTTGGGCTAAGTCTGCCATGATTTGTTCTTCCAATTCTGGCGTATAGGGAATGCCTGCATTAAAAGACCAAGTTGCTACGTTGTAGCAACCTTCACAGTGAAACATACAGCCTGCTACATAGAGAGAATTGCGCACCCCTTCTCCATCGACAAAGTTAAAAGCCTTATAGTCAATGATACGCCCTTGACTGAGTTCTTCACTCTTCCACTCGCCTGGTTTTGGTGTATTCCATGTCATGCTTTCTACTCCAACTCTATCCAGTAGCGCTCCGTTCCATTTCGAACATCCTCCAACTCTCCACCATTAGCTAAGATAACAGCTCGGCTTGCTGGATTTTCTGTGCTACAAGTCACAAGAGCACGATGGATGTTCTTTTCCTTAGCAACTTGCAAGCCCTGACGGAGAGCTTCCTTGGCATAACCTTTGCCTCTTTCAGACGGTCGGATGGAATAGCCAATATGACCACCTTCTTCCAATAAGAAGTCATTGAGACGCAATCGAAGGTTGAGGAATCCAACTGCTTTACCATCTTTTGCAAAAGCAACTAACTGAATATCAGGCACCCACCCTTCAGGCAAATTAATCCCCATTTCATGATTCTGATTACTTTCCAACCACTCTTCATAAACAAAATTCTCAGCATCCCAAAAACCTCCGTCGTGGGCTGATTGAGTCTGTTCAAACTCTGCCATCATCTCTAAAACTGTTTCTTTATCTGCTAATGTCGGTCTACGTAATTTCATCTTTACCTCCAATCATAACCACCCGTCTAACGGGTGGTTTGCACCAGGGCTATAAGCCCAAATTACCAGCCAGCGCCTAAAGACGCTGGCTTTCACGTTGTTCAAGCCTCATTGCTCTTGACTCGTCACTTGCCTCTTAAAGAGGCTTTAGTATTACTTACCACTATCCCTAAAGGGATCCTCATATTCTTTTACACTCAATTTATCTAGTGCTATATCATGCTTTTCCTGCTCTTGAATATATTTCTTAATTGTGGCTTCATTAAGCCCTACTGTACTCACATAATAACCTTCCGCCCAGAAATGCCGATTTCCAAACTTATATTTCAAATTGGCGTGTTTGTCAAACATCATGAGTGCACTCTTACCTTTTAAATATCCCATAAAACTTGAAACACTTATCCTCGGTGGAATACTTACTAACATATGTACATGATCTGGCATTAAGTGACCCTCGATAATTTCAACACCTTTATAACTACACAAGCGATGAAATATTTCACCTAAACTACTCCGATATTGATTATAGATGACTTTTCGTCTATACTTAGGGGTGAACACAATGTGATACTTACAGTGCCACTTTGTGTGTGATAAACTATGAGACTTTTGTACCATGGTTTTCTCCTTTCGCTTTACAATTGGCTTGAACACCTTTATTGTATCGCGTTTGGAGTTTTTTTGGTATAACCTTCGACGCGCACCCGCATAGCGGGTGGTTTATTTGTCTCGCACCTCACGGAGCGAGACGGACTAATAGTCACATAACTAAGAGAAAGCGAGAGCGGACTCTCACTTTTTCTTATTCTTATTTAAAAATTGCTCTCTTAGGCTAGCCACTCGGTCTTTTTTATTGCCTCCACCCTTTGAATGTTTCTCGTGGAACCGTTGAACCAAGGCCTTGCCCTTATCGTCTAATTGATATTTTCCCATTCTATCTCTTTCTAATTTCTTACTTCATGTCCTGCTGTTTTAATAGTTGAACCGTTCATATGTTTGACACGCGCTGCGATTTCCTTGTGACGACCGTTGACCATCGGACGTGCCTGTGGGTTCCCAAGATATCCGCAGGTTCGTTTAACCACATCTACTGTTTTAGGATCGCTATTACCACAGTTGGGACAAGCAAAGCCTCTCTCAGTTGGATCAAAATCTCCTTCAAAATCACACTTGTAGCAACGATCAATCGGAGTATTAGTTCCTAGATAACCTACACGATCATAAGCATAATCCCAAACAGCTTCCAAGGCCTTGGGATTTTGTTGAAGAACTGGGTACTCACAGTAGTGGATAAAGCCACCTGATGCACCCGCTTCTGGGTAGACTTTCTCAAAGTCCAATTTTTCAAAAGGTGTTGGATTTTTGCGGACATCATAATGGAAGGAATTTGTGTAGTATTCTTTATCAGTAATGTCTGGAATAGAGCCAAATTTCTCTGTATCCAAACGACAGAATCGGTCCGTCAAACTTTCAGACGGTGTAGAGTAGATAGAGAAGTGATAACCGTATTGGTCTGACCATTCTTCTACTCGATGTTTCATGTCTCGAATGATATCAAGGGTGAATTCTTTAGCTTCTGGATTGGTTTCCCAATTGTTGCCAAAGAAGACTGTCGCCACTTCATAGAGCCCGATATAGCCAAGCGAAACAGTAGCACGGCGATTCTTAAAGAGTTGGTCAACACTTTCTTCCTTACCAAGGCGGCGTCCGAAGGCTCCGTATTGATAAAGAATTGGTGCATTAGCTGGAGTGGCTTCCTTAGTCCGCTCTACACGATAGACCAGTGCATCTTCTGCGATATTCATCCGCTCATTGAAGATTTCCCAGAACTTGTTCAAGTCTCCTTCAGACTCAAGGGCGATACGAGGAAGATTGACCGTTACCACACCTAGATTCATACGACCAGAGTTAACTTCAACTCCATTTTCATCCTTCCATCCTTGAAGGAATGAACGACATCCCATCGGAACCTTGAAAGAACCTGTCAACTCAATAATCTTATCATAAGACAAAACATCCGGATACATGCGCTTAGTTGCACACTCAAGGGCCAACTGCTTGATATCGTAGTTAGGAGAATCTTCCTCCAGATTAAGTCCTCTTTTAAGAGTGAAGATGAGTTTAGGGAAGATAGCTGTACGGTGTTCTGAACCAAGCCCCTTGATACGAATGTTTAAAATTGCCTTTTGAATTTCGCGTTCAAAACGACTGGTTCCTAGACCGAAACCAAGGGAAGTAAAGGGTGTTTGCCCATTTGAAGTGAAGAGGGTATTGATTTCATACTCCAATGATTGCATAGCATCATAGATGTCTTTTTGGGTTTTCTTCCAAGCATATTCTTCGCGCTTGTCAGGCAGTACCCATTCCTCTGCATCTTTGAGGTGTTTTTGGTAATTTTTTTCTGCATAAGGAGCCAAGACTTCATCAATACGGTCAGCTGAACATCCCCCGTACTGGCTAGAAGCAACGTTGGCAATGATTTGGGAAATCTGAGCTGTCGCAGTCTGGATAGACTTGGGACTTTCTACCTCTGCATTCCCAATCTTAAAACCATTTTCCAACATCCCCTTGAATCAATCAAACAGCAGTTGGTCATAGGGGTGTAGGGGCTATAGTCCAAATCGTGATAGTGGATATCTCCCTTTTGGTGGGCATTGGCTACATGCTTAGGCAGCATTTGCAGTCCGATTGATTTCCCAACAATCCCTGCTGTCAAATCACGCTGAGTGTTAAAGACATCACTGTCTTTATTAGCATTTTCATTGACAACTGCCTGGTCTTTGTTGAGAAGTTTATGGATACTGAAGTTGATATCTGTTGCTTTTGAGCGCTCAAAATCCCTTTGAGTCCGATAGGTAATATATTCCTCTGCCAAGGCATATTCTTTAGCTTCCAATAACTCATGTTCTACGATATTTTGGATTTCATAGATTTTTACACCTTGAGGAAAGCGACTATGAATCTCTTCTACAATACGTTCAACTAGAGTATTAAGACGCTTTTCTACCAAAGGGGTGACATCCATGACTTTTTCTGCAGCCTTGTGAAGCGCTTTATCAATCTTATCCACATCAAAAATGACGCGTCTACCGTCGCGTTTTTCAACGAATAAGGTTGGATCAGGGTTTGTTTTCTCTTCCAATACAATCATATCCAGGCTCTTTTCTTAACTATTCTTTCTTAAAGTATTATATCACTATAAAAATAAAAATCAATATCTAGTGTAAAAATTCATATTTTCATAAAATTTATACTAGATATTGATTATTTTATTTTAATTTGTAAAGTTTAAAGTCTTTGAATTCACTTTGAACTGGTTGATAACTTTCTGCTAGAAGCTGTTCTACTTCCGTCCAGAGAGCTGTTTTGGTATTGACCACAATCACTTTAGGCTGATTATACCGTAAATCATTGACAAGCTTGGTACGATTTTCAGATAGACCAGTATACAATTTCGGTGTTAGTAACGAACTAGCTGCTAAACGTTCGCTGGCCTGATATGCACTAGCCGAATCATCCCACACATAAATGCGGTCCGATGTTTGCGTTTGCCTCTTAACCGTACTTTCCATACGAGCACGTTCTTGATATTGTTCTGAGTGAAGGACATAGCGTGCTACCAGAGGGGCCAAGAATAGGTAAGCCAGGGCCAAGATAGACAGGTAAGCATTCCCTTTAAGGAAGATTGCCCATACTGAAGGTACTTCTTCATATCTTCTACGGCGATTGGCTCCTTCTAGTCTTCCAGTTCGAATATGGGTCAATAAAAGAATAGACAAGAAAGGAAGAAACTCAGCTAGACGACTACCGTGAATCGGTTCTGTAGAGAAAATTTCTAAACAAGCTAACAATAGGATTGCTACTGAAGCAAAAATGGATAAGACGTATTGCTTGCTTGGTTTAGATTGGAAAAGTCCTGTCAATACGAGCCTTAATCCTCCAAGACCAATTGTTAACAATCCATAAAAAAGGAGATTTTCTAGCAAGACTGGATTGGACATAAAATTCAAACTATCAATTGGATAGAGAATTTGGCTAATAGCACTTCCGAAGCTCCCTTTATACACCGTATAGTAACCAATTGGATAAAAGAAGAGTAAAAACCCTAAACTGACCGCAAGGAATTGATAAAAGCCACGAGCCAAGTAACCACGTCCGATATTAAAGGCTAATAAGGCTAAACAAGACAAGAGTATATAGAACTGCGACTAGAGGTGCAAAGAAGAAGGCAAGCGCCAAACTCATCCCGATACGCAAGAAACCTTTGTCATGATTATACTCTACCAAATACCTTGTTACTAAACTAAGAGCGTAAAACAGGAATGGAAGGGCCAAAATGGTGGCATAACCACCGCCAAAGCTAAGTCCTCCAGCAAGAAGATAAAAGATGGTCAACACTTGTTGCGACTGCTTGTTCTCCTCCGTCAAGGTGTAAGTTGAACGGAAAAGAAAAATCCCAGCACCCACTAGAGCAAGCCAAGTAAAGGCTGCAAATAACATACTACCCTTGCTTAGATACTGTAAAAAGTAATAGAGAAGACCACTCGTTCCAAAATAGTCTGTGTAGATATCTCCCCCCTGGTGCATCGCCCATCCCATATAAAAATCTTGTGCCTGCTCTGGGCTAGTTAGTCCTAGCAAAAAAGGAAGAACTACAGATACAAGTACAACTAGAGTGCTCCAGATTAGGATCTTAAATAATGGTAAGGGAGCAAATGAACTTGGTTCATCCTCGAAGCGCTCCTCTCTCCCAACTAAATCATCCTGAATTCCCGTCCAAGATGGAGTTGGTTCCTCTTCTAATCTGCCATATACGTTCATTCATTCTCTCCTATGTTTTAATTTGTTCTAGTATATCAAAAAGTCTAAAGCTTGTCAGCCTGTGGTGGCCATTTGTCTAACTTTTGACAGAGACTAGTAAAGCGCTCAATCTCATAAAAACGATGATAGGAAGCATTTTTATAGTGGTCTAAAAAATTTTTTTCTTCTACCGTCAGCATAATCATTTCTCCTTTTCTCTTTATTCGAAAATAGAGGACGATTCTATCAAAAAAGCTGAATTCCCTAAAAGAGAATTCAGCACTTTGTCTTTATACTCTTCGAAAATCAAATTCAAACCACGTCAGCGTCGCCTTACCGTACTCAAGTACAGCTTGCGGCTAGCTTCCTAGTTTGCTCTTTGATTTTCATTGAGTATTAGTCAGCCTTTTTTTCTAAGTTTTTTGAAATGCTTCGATTTTTACCTTCCAGATACACCATCAAAATAGAAATATCTGCTGGGTTTACTCCCGAAATACGGCTGGCTTGACCGATGGTTTCTGGATTAATGAGTTTGAACTTCTGGCGAGCCTCAGTCGCAATGGAGTCAATATCATCCCAATCAATATTCGCTGGAATACGTTTTTCTTCCATACGTTTCATCTTGGCAACCTGATCCATGGCTTTTGAGATGTATCCTTCGTACTTGATTTCCGTTTCAATCAATTCGATAATCTTGTCATCCAATTCTTCAGCAGCAGGTCCGATGAAGGCAACCACATCTTGGTAAGAGACTTCTGGACGACGGAGGAACTCCTTGGCAGTGACTGCATCAGTCAATGGTTTGAATCCCATCGCTTCGACCTTGGCATTAGTTTCCTTGACTGGCTTGAGTTTGATGCTATCTAGGCGCTTCATTTCATTCTCAAATTGATTTTTCTTGATTTCAAAGCGTGCCCAGCGTTCATCATCCACAAGACCAATCTCGCGTCCCATCTCAGTCAAACGCATATCGGCATTGTCATGACGGAGGATGAGACGGTATTCAGCACGACTGGTCAAGAGACGGTAGGGTTCAATGGTACCCTTTGTTACCAAGTCGTCAATCATCACTCCGATATAACCGTCGCTTCGTTTCAAAATCAACTCAGGCTTGCCTTGAATTTTCAGAGCCGCATTGATACCTGCTATAATCCCTTGACCAGCAGCTTCTTCGTAACCTGACGTTCCATTTGTCTGACCAGCAGTGAAAAGGCCAGAGATTTTCTTGGTTTCAAGTGTTGCACGTAACTGATGTGGTAAGACCATATCATACTCGATAGCATAACCCATTCGCATCATCTCTGCATTTTCCAAACCTTTGATGGAATGTACCAAGTCACGTTGGACATCCTCAGGAAGGCTGGTTGAGAGACCTTGGACATAAACTTCCTCTGTATTGCGCCCTTCTGGCTCAAGGAAGAGTTGGTGGCGTTCCTTGTCCGCAAAGCGTACAATCTTATCCTCAATCGACGGACAGTAACGAGGTCCCACTCCCTTGACCACACCTGTAAACATAGGCGCACGGTGGAGGTTGTTTTGGATAATCTCATGACTAGTACCATTGGTATAAGTCAACCAGCACGGTACTTGGTCTTTAACATAGTCCTCATCACGTGAAGTGTATGAGAAGTGATTAGGCGCTTCGTCTCCTGGCTGGATTTCTGTAACATCATAGTTGATAGAGGAAGCCTTGACACGTGGAGGTGTTCCTGTCTTGAAACGACCGATTTCGAGCCCCAATTCCTTGAGATTGTCAGCTAGGTTAATCGAAGCTAGACTGTGGTTAGGTCCTGATGAGTACTTGAGGCCTCCGATGATGATTTCCCCACGGAGGGCAGTCCCTGTCGTCACGATAACAGCTTTAGCAGCATACTCTTGATGAGTCGCTGTACGAACACCGACAACCTTGCCATCTTCCACCAAATCTCATCAATCATGGTTTGACGAAGAGTGAGATTCTCTTGATTTTCAACTGTCTTGCGCATTTCCTTAGAGTAGAGCTCCTTGTCAGCTTGCGCACGAAGGGCACGAACAGCTGGACCTTTCCCAGTGTTAAGCATCTTCATCTGGATGTAAGTCTTGTCAATGGTCTTGGCCATTTCCCCACCGAGAGCGTCGACTTCGCGCACGACAATCCCCTTGGCAGAACCACCGATAGAGGGATTACATGGCATGAAAGCCAACATTTCAATGTTAATAGTCGCAAGCAAGACCTTGCAACCCATACGACTAGCAGCTAGGGAAGCTTCTACCCCTGCATGTCCCGCTCCGATTACAATGATATCGTATTCTTCCGTAAAATTATAAGTCATTTCTTAACCTTTCAAAAATTTCTCGCAAATAAGGAACTAACTTCTCCTCCTCTAGAGCTTGATCCATGGTAACCCATTTAAAGTGCGTATGCTCTTCAGGATCTAATCTGATAATTGGCTTCTCCCCAACCCACTCTGCTTTATAAACTAAGCGAGTAAAGACAGTATCCTTAGAGGTATCCAGTTGACTATCTTCGTGAAGAAGTTTGAGCGAACTGCTGTCTAGCCTAACTCCCGCTTCTTCAACACATTCTCTAAGAGCTCCTTCTCGCGGAAGTTCACCCTTTTCAACCCCACCACCAGGAATATCCCAGTAAGTCGGATAAACGTTGGGTTGTCCTCTTTTAATTTCCGAACGCTGAATGAGCAAATAATCACCACCACTATGAACAAGTACATGGGCAATAAGCTTAACCATCATTTTCTCTCCTATTCGTTAAGATGGATGTGTCGTAATTGTCTGTCCCAATTTGGTAGGGCTGTTTTTAAAAAGGCTGGAACCAGCTGAATACCCTCAAGCTTATCCAAGTCAATCCACTCACAGGGCTGCATTTCTCATCTTCCTGCATGGTCAATGGGGCATCCTCAAGCAAGTTCACCAAATAATGAAACTCGATATTGTGGTAATTAACACCGTCTTGTTCAAAACGATTTTCAACCACGAAAGCTAACTGAACAGCTTTAGATGCGACACCCAGTTCTTCCCTCACCTCACGGACTACCGCTTCTTCCGTTCTTTCGTTGACTTGAATCGCACCGCCGATGGTGTAATACTTGTCCTTGTCTTTAGTAACTAGAAGTTTGCGATTTTGGAGAATCAAAGCTGTCGCCCGAACTCCAAAAACCGTATTTTCTACTTTTGTCCGAAAGTCTTGTTGAATCATCTTTTTTCCTTTCCTCTAAACGACACAAAAACAGTCAAAACTCCAAAGAAGTGCAGGACAAAAAGCCTGCAACATCCATGAGCTTTGACCATCATTTCTATTGCTTTTATCATTGTAGCAAATTGAGAACATTTGTCAATCTAAATGTACTATGATTGGCGAATTGCTTCAAAAGCTCCTTGGTCAATCTCAACTGGGTCAGAGAAAGCATCCAGAACAATCCCTCTCACAGGAAAACTCTCTATCCCTTCCGCAGCAAACAAACAGTCCGTAAGGGACAATTGCAACCAAGAAAAGCGGTCATAATAGTCTTTGGGGATGTCTTGAGTTTCTGAGAAGCAAGGATAAAAGTAGGCATCTTCCTTTTGCAGAATATCCGGTTTTAAGCGAGCACCTTCTTGTCCGTCACTCTCATCCATCAGAGAAGGATTGAAGGGAACCCAGACTTTAGCCTGCTTCAATTCCTTAAACAAAGCCTCTATCGACTCTGTCGTTTTCTCCCTCAAATACTCTTTTTTATAGTCCGAGAGAGTCATTGACTTCTCTTTTTTAGCCGTTTTTTTCTTAAAAAACTGAAACATTCTCATCCCTCTTAGAAGCTCTTAAATGTACTGACAAACCTTGCCATCACGGTAGGCATTGTCAATCAAACCGCCACCGAGACATTCTTCACCATCGTAAAAGACAACTGCCTGTCCTGGTGTGATTGCGCGTTGCGGTTCCGCGAAAATGACCTCTGCCTTGTCTCCTTTGACATGTACTGTCACCTTAGAATCAGGCTGACGGTAGCGGAATTTAGCCGTACATTCGAGCGTAAACTCCTCTGGCATGTCACAAGTAAAGTGGACTTGACTAGCCTCTAAGCTGGTTGACATGAGCGAATCATGGTAGAAACCTTGTCCGACATAGAGGATATTCTTGCTTAGGTCTTTTCCGACAACGAACCAAGGGGCATTGTCACCGCCGTGTTGTCCACCGATACCGAGACCACCACGCTGACCGATTGTATAGTACATAAGACCTGCATGCTCGCCCATATCGCGACCATCCACAGTCATCATGCGGCCAGGCTGAGCTGGCAGATAGTTGCTGAGGAAGTTTTTAAAGTTCTTTTCTCCGATAAAGCAAATCCCTGTCGAATCTTTCTTCTTAGCAGTCGCAAGGCCTGCTTCTTCTGCTAGTTTTCGCACTTCCGGCTTTTCCAAATGTCCCAGTGGGAACATGGTTTTTTGGAGTTGTTCTTGCGAAAGCTGGCTGAGGAAATAGGTCTGGTCCTTGCCATTGTCCACGCCACGAAGCATGTGAACGATCCCATCCTCATCACGCGCTACACGGGCATAATGCCCAGTCGCTACATAGTCTGCCCCCAAGGTCATGGCATAGTCCAAAAAGGCCTTGAACTTGATTTCCTTGTTGCACATAACATCTGGATTTGGCGTGCGCCCTGCACGGTATTCCGCTAGGAAATACTCAAAAACGCGGTCCCAGTACTCTTTTTCAAAATTGACAGAGTAGTAAGGAATGCCGATCTGGTCTGCCACCGCAGCCACATCCTTGTAATCTTCGGTCGCCGTACAGACGCCGTTTTCATCTGTGTCATCCCAGTTCTTCATGAAGATACCGATCACATCGTAGCCCTGCTCCTTTGAGCAAGAGAGCCGTCACCGACGAATCAACACCACCACTCATCCCCACGACAACACGTGTTTTAGAGTTATCACTCATGGTAGTTCTCCCATCTATTCGTTTATTCATACCCTTCAAAATTCTATTAATTATGACTTTCAATAGAATTTCTTTGAGTATAGTCTTTTCGTTTGCTTTTAGGACTAGGCAACGAGTCGCAGGCATAACTTGAGTTCGCTCAATCAGTCTGGGAGACTGATTGAGGTTATAAATCAGACAAGCTCAGCTTGCATCTCATTTCGAGTTAACGACGTAATAAAAGATAAACGAAATGACTAGTTCACGATTGAAGGTCGTGTTTGCTATTACGATTGAAGGTCGTTTGAGCAGTTTTCATTATAACATGCTTAGATAGAGAAGACAAGAAAGAGGCCGATAATCTATCACCCTCTTCTGTACATACATGAAGAGAAGAATACAAAAGAAATCAATTCACACCTAAACCTCTATTCTTTTTATAAACTTATTTTTAAAATCAACTAAAAATGATATACTGTAATAAGGAGGAATGCGCACATAATTCCATACATACACCATTATCCATGTGCGTAGGACTAATGTGAACAACTACAAAGATATTCTAAAATCAAAAAATACTATTTTTATTATTACACTTATTGCAGGTTTTGGACTTTTAACAGGCTTAGTCCTCCATCAAGAAAAAATCCAAGCAGAGAGAGGGAACGTTGTTCTCATCAAACAACAAAAAAATCAACAAGATGTTGAACAAGTAAAAAATGCTATTAAAAACTTCAATATTGATTCTGAAACCATTATAGAAGATTGGAAAAAAATTCAAGAATTGAAACCAACTACTGATGAAGGCAAAAAGACCTTAGCAGACTTTCTCGCTTCTACTACCGATAAAGTGACAAACCACTATAGTGAAAAAGCTCTAAAATTGGATATAAAGGATTCTGATAGCCAGTTTCAAGATAAACAAACACTTGAGACAGCCATCACTTCCTTGCAAAAAATAATAGACATCATTAAAAACATTAATTCTGACAGCAACCCAGCTGCTCTTGAAGAAAAGATTAAACCAATTCAAGAACTTATCTCTAAATTCCAAAAACAAGTTGAAGTTTTGACCAAAAAAGAAGAAACTACCCAAACAGAAACGACTACTAGAGATGCTGGACTAGAAGCCAGCCGTTCAGAAGATAGTAGCTATATTCAAAGCTATCCAGAAACAAATGGAAGCATATCTAATTCCCAAGTACCTGCAACGAACCAATACTCAACTGATAGTGCTAGCAGTGGAGGAGATAATAGCGCTAACACAGGAGGTCAAACTGCCGATTCTTCAGGTTCTCAATCAGAGTCTAATAGCGATACAACCAGTTCGTCTAACTAATAATCTAGATGGCGAAATCCCATAAACTTGTAAGCCATCAGCACCAATGTTTATAATGATCTCTCCTCAAATGTAAGCACACAAAAAGAGCCTTAAACGGCTCTTTTTTAGGGCTCTATGATATTTGTAGTAGGTAAATTCCCTATAGATATTATGGAGCCAATTATTGATAAAAACTTTAGTCATCTTCGTCTCTATAAAAATATTTTCTATACACTCTTGATAATACCAAAATTAATGCCAATATCATACCAAGAGCCATAATAATAGAATTTATTAGATTTATTTTAGTATGTCCAATCACTAGTCCAATAATTGGACTAGTAGACATGCTTAGATATAGAAGACAAGAAAGAGACTGTCAATCGACCAACCTCTGGTTTTAGATACAGTTCAAGTCCAAACTATTCTTTATAGAAAAAATTCCTATAAATTCGAGCAATAGTTAGAATACATACAAATATGATTCCTAAAATAGATAATACTATTTTCACAAAACTCATTTCCGAACCTATGACATATATATGAAAAAGAGGGGCTAGTCCTACACATACATACAATAGATAATTTATAAAGTTTATTTCACCAAATCCTGCAAAAAAATGTTTCATTTTAAATATCCCAATTTTACCTTTCATCTTTATAATCCACTAGCAAATCTATTGACTTCTCTTTTTTTAGAAAAATCTTGATAGCAAATTTACTCCACTTAATGCCACTAAGATTTCAAGGGGCAAAAAATAGTAATCCCATATCAAATGAGAAATCAGCAATGTTAGAAATAGTATACAGTCAATATAACTATTCTTAAAATAATCTGTAATTACATAGTACAGAAATGCCACAACCACTGAAATTAAAATAACCATCATAATACTATTATCCAGTCCTTCTCACTAACGCTTTTCCAAAATTTAATTTTTTTGGGACTTAGTAATGAAATTACAATTAACAAAACATCTAAAATAAATAGAAATAGCTCCCAAACTTTATTCTAAGTTTTAATAAAAGGTATAAGATACATACTAACCAATATGGCACTTGCTCCTAAAATGCCCAATATTATTCGTGCTTTATCACTTAGTCGAATCATCTTCTACCCCCATAATAAGTAAGTACTCCATTTACTGCAGCCTTTATCCAAAAAGAAAGTAAGCCATTGTGTAGCATTAAGTTACATCATCTCTTCATCATCTAGATAAGATGCTCTTTTTTGCCTAATCATATTCTATAGATGAACAAATTTGTAAACCTAATTAGTTGAAATTGTTTCATTTGTTGTACGAACAGGACGAACTTAAACTATCTTTTTATTATTCAGTAATAATTTCCGAGATTTCATTTGATCGTATTCTCTATTCATACAGAAATCAAAATTTTGCCTTAAGCAACTTGTATAATAGAAAAAATCTAATTGATTTATTCTAATAAGCTGCATTCTAATTTGATCAACCTTTTCTGGCCAGTTATGATTTCTACTAATAGAAATATCATACATCAGTAACTCTACAAGACCTGTACACAGAAGGGTGTTATGAGAATCTTCGATTTTTTTCAAAATATCCTCAAAGATCTCGCTATCCGTTAAAAAGGTAGATTGATTGATCGCATCATATAGCAGAATACACATTAAGTCAGAATAACTTAGCTCTGATTTTTGTATTTTATCCTTTAACGTTTTCGTCAAATCACTTTCAAACGAATCTTCTTTTTCCCATTTGTTTTGATTGAAAAGAAATTCCGTCTTATTAAAAACGAGATGGTTGATATCCATTATAGTCCAGAAAAATATTGTAGTAAGCACTATGGGGACAGAAGGAATTTTAAAAATAAAGGCTAGGATAATGGCTATCTCAAGAATAAAACTCCATATAATTCTAGATTTCAAATCATCAGTTGACAAACTTTTACGATGAAATGAAAAATAGGGCGAGAATCTCACATTCACTTTTTTCCTTCTTATAAAAATAAAAGGAAAAATCGTAATAAGACCTTCTTTCTTGTATAAATCTTTCAATGCACATAGTAGGTCTAAAACTATTTTTGAGAAAATCAAACTACAGAAAGTAAGAATCATACTGATTACAAAATCAAGGGGAATTTCTAGATTCAGTGGCAAGTTATTCACTAAGATATGCAACTCTAACCACAAGACCAAAAGAGAGAGCATTAGTAAGAAAACAATAAGTTTACGCATCATAATTTTACAATAGCCTTATTCTAGTTCGCACAAGGCAAAAATTTATCCTAATTTCTTTATTATAAACCTAATACAAACGTAGCAATTTCAATTGTCATAATTTCTGCAAGCGAAAAATGCAAACTGACAAAGTTCATGTTGAAACACTATCCTCCTAGCAAATAGAGAGTCAGCAAGAATAAGACAACCGAAATTGGCAGAAAAGCAGCACGATTAGTTTTACAAAAAATGGAATAACAAAGACTACCTATCGAAAATATCAGAATAACTTCAATAGTTATCTTTAAAGTAGGGTAATATATATTTTTAATAAAAAGAATTAAAAGGATAAACAATACCAATGAACAAAGAACGGATTTGATATAAAATTTTAAATGAGTCATAATTTATTTTTTAGATTCTACCTACTATAGATAAAATCACCTTTCTTATTTTCTTCTCATGATATCCACTTTATTTTCTATATTCTTATGATACAATATGTTTAATAGAATTCAATTTTTTGTTAACTTTTTTCACGAAAAGGAGAAAATCATGCGCTACGATTTTGGAAAAGTATATAAAGACATACGTGAGTCAAAAGGCTTGACTCAAGAAGAGGTCTGTGGGGGTGTTCTCTCAAGAACCAGTCTATCAAAAATCGAAAGTGGAAAAACAACTCCAAAATATGAGAATATGGAGTTTCTTCTCCGGCAAATCAATATGAGTTTTGAAGAGTTCGAATATATTTGCCATCTCTACCAACCAAGTGAACGATCAACTATCATGAAGACTTTTCTAAAAATGGCTTCTATTAGTGGTACGAGCGACTTAAGTAAATTACTCAAAAAATGCCAATATTATCTAAAAACACACCATGATCTCCCCATCCAGCAGTTACAAGATATGCTCGAAATCGTTATCTACATCCGTGAAAATGGGATAGAAAAATTGTCAAGTAAGATTGACAACATTGTAAACAGACTATGGGATAATATTGAGAAACAAGATACCTGGTATGAGAGCGACCTCAAAGTCCTTAATACCATTCTCTTTGCTTTTCCTATGGAGTATATTCATCAGATTACTGAAAAAATTCTCGAACGACTAGAGGTTTATAAACACTATAGTCCTGTCTTTCAGCTTCGTATGATGTTGCTTTTGAATCTCTCAACTCTTTATCTTTACAATGGTGATAAGTTGCTTTGCAAACAGCTTTGCTACACTCTCTTAGAGGAGGCAAAAGCAAGCAAAAAGTATGATACACTTGCGTTTTCCTATATTCGTATAGGCATTTGTACTAATGATGCTCAGTTGATACAGAATGGACTCTCCTTAGCTAAACTAGCAGAAGATGAACACCTACTAACCGAGCTAGAGCGAGAAGTTGACATCTTTGTAAACAAAAAAGAAAGCCATTGAGACTTCCTTTCTATATCATCTTAATACCAACCGTTGTTAAGCCAGAAGTTCTTAGCTGCAGTCCATGAACCGTAACGTCCTGCAACGTAGGCATCTGCTACACGTTCTTGGTTTTCAGCTGAGTAGTCACCGTTCAAGTATGAATCTGTCAATTGGTAACGTCCGATGTAACGTCCGTTTGTAGCTGTGTAGCTACCGCCTGATTCTTTTTGAGCGATCCATTCTTTAGCTTCTGCTTCAGATCCGCTTACAGTTGAAGTTGATGCTGAAGTTTCTGTTGTAGCAACAGTTTCTTCTGCTACAGTTACGCTTGCTGCTGGTGCTTCATAAGTTGTTGTTTCAGTAGCTGCAGGTGCTGCTACTGGAGCTTCTGCTGGCGCAGCTGAAGTAGTTGAAGTTGCTGGTGCTTCACCATCAATAACCAATACTTGGTCTACATAGATCAAATGAATATCTTTAATCTTATTTTTTTCTGCCAATTTTTCAACAGTTGTATTGTATTTTTCAGCGATTCCTGATAGAGTGTCACCTGATTTTACTGTGTAAGTTGTTGCTTCTTGTGCAAAAGTAAGTGATGGTGCAAGGAAAGCAAGCGCTGCTGCTACTCCTACAAGTCCTGTTTTAATTTTGTTAGTTGTTGATTTCATATTAAAAGATTCTCCTTCTTTCTTATATTTCCATCATACCCTACTATTATTACTGTTTCTTGACGGTTTTATGTAGAAATGTTACAAGACTATGTTTTATTTCACTTAAACAGCCTCTTTTTGTTACAAAAGGCTTAATTTTATAGGCTTTATGGGGATTTTAGATATTTTATCATGGAATTGAGCGCTTGTATCTAATCTTTGATATAATAGAGTTAAGAATCTTTTTAAGGGGAAACAGATGCAATCACTTCGTTTTCAATCTGTCTTTGATATCATTGGCCCAGTCATGATTGGCCCATCTAGTAGTCACACGGCAGGAGCTGTTCGTATCGGTAAAATCGTCTCTTCTATCTTTGACGATACTCCAACCGAGGTCGAGTTCCAGCTTTTTAATTCTTTTGCAAAAACCTATCGAGGGCACGGAACTGATCTCGCCCTGGTCGCTGGAATCTTAGGAATGGACACAGATGATCCAGAAATTCCAAATAGTTTAGAAATTGCCCACAAGCGTGGCATCAAAATTGTCTGGACCATCCAGAAAGACAGTAACGCCCCTCACCCAAATACTACGAAAATCACTGTTAAGAATGAGCACAAGACCATCAGTGTGACAGGAATTTCAATCGGTGGTGGAAATATCCAGGTAACAGAGCTCAATGGCTTTGCCGTATCCCTCAACATGAACACCCCTACCATTATCATCGTTCATCAGGATGTTCCTGGTATGATCGCTCACGTAACAGAGGCCCTCTCTCGCTTTGACATTAACATCGCCCAAATGAATGTAACCCGAGAAAAAGCTGGTGAGAAAGCCATTATGATTATCGAAGTTGATAGTCGCAACTGTGATGAATCTATCGAAGAGATTCGTAAAATTCCTCATTTGCATAATGTCAATTTCTTTCAATAGGAGAAAATATGTTTTACTCTATCAAAGAATTAGTCCAACAAGCCGAACTTGATTTTCAAGGAAATGTTGCTGAGCTCATGATTACGACCGAGTTTGAGCTAACAGGTCGTGAACGTGAAGAAGTTCTCCTTCTCATGGAGCGCAACCTTGAAGTCATGAAAGCTTCAGTTGAGCTTGGTCTTAGTGAAAAGAAATCTCGTAGCGGTTTGACAGGTGGAGATGCTGCAAAGCTTGACCACTACATCAAAAAAGGAAATACCCTATCAGACTTCACTGTCTTGTCTGCAGCTCGTAATTCTATCGCCGTTAATGAACACAATGCCAAGATGGGACTGGTCTGTGCAACACCTACTGCTGGTAGTGCAGGCTGCCTTCCAGCCGTTCTCACTGCTGCTATTCAAAAGTTGGATTTAACTCATGAACAACAACTAGACTTCTTATTCGCTGCAGGTGCTTTTGGTCTCGTCATTGCTAACAACGCGTCTATCTCGGGAGCCGAAGGTGGCTGCCAGGCCGAAGTCGGTTCAGCTTCAGCCATGAGTGCCGCTGCCCTAACCCTAGCTGCAGGCGGAACGCCTTATCAGGCGAGTCAGGCTATCGCCTTAGTTATCAAAAACATGCTCGGTCTTATCTGTGACCCAGTTGCAGGTTTAGTTGAAGTTCCTTGCGTCAAGCGGAATGCCATGGGAGCAAGTTTTGCCTTCATCGCAGCCGATATGGCTCTGGCTGGTATCGAATCAAAAATTCCAGTTGATGAGGTCATTGACGCCATGTATCAAGTAGGATCTAGCTTACCAACTGCCTTTCGTGAAACTGCTGAAGGGGGGCTCGCTGCCACACCTACAGGTCGTCGCCTTCAAAAAGAAATCTTCGGCGAATAATTTCATCATTATGAGGAGAATCAATGTCATCTATATCTGCTATCTTTTTTGACTTAGATGGAACGCTAGTTGATAGTTCTATCGGTATCCATAATGGTTTCACCTATACCTTTGACCAACTTGGAGTTTCTAGTCCTGGTGCCAAAACCATTCGAGGTTTTATGGGGCCCCCACTAGAAACCAGCTTTGCTAGTTGTTTACCAGCTGAGCAAATAGAGGAAGCCATCCAGCTCTATCGTTCTTATTATAAGGAAAAGGGTGTTTACGAAGCCCAACTCTTTCCACATATCAAAGATTTACTCGTAGAACTAGCTGAGCATTATCCTCTTTATATCACTACTACGAAGAATACACCAACCGCAGTTGACATGACTAGCAATTTTGGGATTGACCACTTCTTTGATGGCATTTATGGTTCAAGCCCTCAAGCCCTACACAAGGCAGATGTCATCCGTCAAGCTTTGACAACTCATAACTTGGAGCCAGAAAAAGTTGTTATTATCGGAGATACCAAGTTTGATATGATTGGTGCCCAAGAAACTGGCATTAAAAAATTAGCGGTAACCTGGGGATTTGGCGAGGAAAAAGACCTCATGGACTATAATCCTGACTGGATTGCTCACCACCCAACAGACATTTTACAGCATCTACAATTAAAACGTTAAAACAAAAGACTCCCAGCCTAAAAGTTAGGTTTGGGAGCTTTTTGTCTGATCATAATGAGGAGAATGACATTCCCCATATTCGTCCAATTATTCAAAGGGGGAAACTTCTTCGCTTTCAACTTCTTTAGGTCTATTGATTGTTACTATTTCTACTTCCTTACTTGGCATGGCTAGCAGAACTAATAGAGCAAAACGTCCAACCATTGGAACAAAGTGAAGGAAGATAAAGGCCCAGTGGAAACCTCCATCACGCAAACGGCGAATCTTTAACGCTAAAGTAGGCAACAAAAGGAATAGAGCCAAAATGGCATAAATACTGACAACCAATATAACTAAAGTAAAGTTCAGAGAAGGGCCTTGGTTTATTTCTTTATTGAAGATAAGGATATACAGGGGTAGGAACAAGATATGATTCATCAGCCAAACCCACCAATACTCTGGACGTGTTGAGCGTCCTACAAAATCTACATAACCTTTTAAAAAATTTATATAAGCCCTAAACAAGATATTGCTCCTTTTTAACAACTTTATACTATAAAGTAGCCTCATTGTTCTAAAACACTCCCAAATCTATTTTTAGATATGGGAGTGTTAGATATTTGCTTAACAATATAAAGAAAACTCTAAAACAGTTTCACTTGTAAAACCTGAACTTCTTAGTTTTTGTCTGATTCTTCGAATGGTGAAACTTCTACAACTTCTTCAGTTTCATTGATGGTTACTACTTCTACTTGTTTCGTTGGCATGGCTAACAAAACTAAAAGAACAAGAGGTCCAACCATCGGAATAAAAATGATAAAGATTAGAGCCCAGTGGAAACCAGCATCACGTAGTCGACGAACTGTCAATGCAAGTCCAGGTAAGAAAAGTGCTATACCGAAGATCATATAGATAATAGCAATTCCACCCAAGGCCATAAGAGCCGCCTCATTTCTTGGATTTGCGAGTGCCTTAAAATATACTGAGTAAAAAGGGACAAGGAGGATCATGTTTCCTAGCCAAATCCACCAATACTCTGAGCGTGTTGAACGGCCTGTAAAATCTACATAACCTTTAAAGAAATTCTTATATGCGTTAATCATAAGTTACTCCCTATTTTTTTAATTCATACGAAATGAAAATGCAAGAGCAAATTAGAAAGTTCGTTATAAACCATATCTAAGTACAGTCAAACGACGCAGACCTCATTTACTTTGATTTTCAAATAGTATAAATTTAGTTTACCATAAATGTTCAACAATGACAAGTTAGTTTAAAAATTGGTAAAGGAGTAGCAGTTATTAATAAAAGGTATGATTCCACTTACCTCTAACATGAAGCTAGGAATCATACCCTTTTTCTTTTTTAATGAATGTGAGTTGTTTCGTTTGCAAAACCGATAATAGCTTGCTTCAACTCTGAACCTTGCAAAGCACGGAATTCTTCAATCTTTTGATTGATAACTTCAAGTGGCATGACATTAACCTTACCAACAAATCTTATCCATGACTTGATTATCAACCAATTCAGTAGATACCAACAACTCCTCATAGAGTTTCTCACCTGGACGAATCCCCACTTCTACAATCGGAATTTCATTTTCAGTACGTCCGCTGAGAAGAACCATTTTCTTGGCCAAATCATAAATCTTAACTGGTTTGCCCATATCAAGGATAAAGACTTCTCCATCTTTAGCATAAGCTCCTGCATGGATCACCAAACGGCTAGCTTCTGGAATGGTCATAAAGTAACGAGTCATACGGAAGTCTGTCACAGTCACTGGACCACCCTCTGCAATCTGACGCTCAAATACTGGAATCACACTACCACGGCTACCAAGAACATTCCCAAAACGAACCGCACAATAGGTAGATTGACTACGTTGGTTGAATCCTGTAACAATCAACTCTGCCACACGTTTGGTAGCTCCCATTACGTTTGGTGGATTAACGGCCTTATCGGTCGAAATCATAACCATCTTCGGTACCTTAGCGGCGTCAACTGCCTTGGCAACATTGTAAGTTCCAAGGATATTATTTTTAAAGGCTTCTTTGGGATTACGTTCCATCATTGGCACGTGCTTATGGGCAGCAGCGTGGTAAACAATGGCTGGTTGGTACTGCTCAAATACTTGAAGCAAGCGATCGTAGTCTTGGATGTCTGCAATCACAGGAACATAGTCAATTCCTTGGAAGCTACGAATCAATTCATGATAAATCAGATAAATAGAGTTTTCCCCATGACCCAAGAGAACCACGCGCTCTGGATTAAAGCGACTAATCTGACGGCAAATTTCAGACCCGATAGAACCTCCTGCACCTGTCACTAAGATGGTTTTTCCAGTAATTTCTGGTCCTAGACGCGACTCATCTAGTTGAATTTCTTTACGTCCCAAAAGGTCCGTAATGTCGATTTTTTGGAAACCACCTACCTGAGGATGCAAGCCCTGTACAAGCGACTCAATCTTGGGCATCTTATAACACTTCAAGCCAAGTTGATTACACATTTTTAGGATGCGTTCATATTCTGATGGATCAAGAGAAGGAATCGCAACGATAACTTTTTCAATCTGATGACGTTTTGAGAGCTCTGGCAACTGTTCATAAGATCCTAAGACTGGGATTCCACCTAGTTTTTGACCTTTTTTCTTTTCATCATTATCCAAAATACCCACTAACTCAAGATCACTCGTAGGATGTTGGTAGCTGTTCATAAAGAGAGCTCCACCGTCTCCAGCACCAATCAAGAAGGTACGACGGTGTTCCCCTTCTCCATCACCCTTTTTGCGTCTTGAATAGATCAACTGCCAAGTAATACGTGGGAGCAAGATCAAGAAGGTGCTGAGCAAGATAAAGAGAACGATGAAACGCACAGAGAAAAGTGGCAAGAAGGCATAGCATAGGAGATAGGACAAGACACTGCTGACACTTACTCCGATGAATATCTTCATAAAGTCTGTGATTTGCTGTAGCGACTAATACTAGCATTGAGCCCCCAGAATCCAATCATGATTTGATAGAACAAGAAGGTCAAGCTTGTATAGATGACATAGTCCACAGGAGCTGGATTGATCAATCCATAAAACAAGATATAAGAAACAATGATTGAGGAAATCATGCTGGCAGCATCAAAAATCCCCCAAAAGACTTGTTTCTGTTGTTTATTTAATACTTCAACCAGATCAATTACATAATCTGTCATTTTTTTATTCATGTGAATGGTATCCTCCTACACAGAGAAAATGTTTAATTAAGCACGACATAAGAAATCTTAATTTAAATACTGAATTTCGTATTTATAACCTTTTCTCCATTTAAAACCTTTAATTAATCCAACTATTGTACCTATACCGTAGACAAAATGAATAGAAAACAACATAAAAGGCATTAACAGTAATACTTCGTTTTTATGCTTCAATAAAGCAAGTATCGTCAAAGATATTACAAGTAAACTATATACTGCTAACAGAAGCACTAAAAACAATGGTGAAAAAGGTAGTAACATAGCACTTACAAAAATGCTTAACACAAACGCAAAGGGAACATAATGAAAAATAGATAGACATTTTGGTTTAACATGAGTTGTCAATCCAATCCATAGCCCGTTTGAATACTTTTGGTGGAGCATCTTTTTAAATGTTGGTCGAATATATTGATAAGATAAAACGTTGGGACTAAATTTTATTTTATATCCGTGATTTCTGATACGATAATGAAGTTCATTGTCTTCTGTTCTTCCAAGTTGTTCATCGACTAAACCAGCTTGCTCAAAAACTTCTCGACGGTACATGCCATGAAAAATAGAAGACACATATCTGTCTTGAGAGCTGTTTCGATAATCTGCGATGCTGCTTCCAAACATATTTTCTTCAACGATATGTAAAGCTTGGGACCATTTACCCTCACCTTCAACAAGTGTTGGTCTAGGCCCCCCACAGACATATTCTCCCTGATTGATGATTTCAACATTATTCTTCACAAAATCCTCTGTGACTTTGGAATGTGCATCAATCTTCAAAATAAGGTCTCCATTAGAGTTCTTAATCCCTAAATTAAAACCACTTGCTTGATTCTTTTTAGGATTATCATACAATCTAATTGACCTAAATTCAGTATCCTCAGAGATAAATCGCTGAATAATATCGGTTGTCTTATCAGTAGACATTGCATTAACAAATAGAATTTCAATATTTTCTTTACTGTATGTCTGTCTTTTTAAATCTTCAATTAAGCCTGGTAAGTACTTCTCTTCATTATAAGCACTTATCACAATAGAGACGATTAAATTATCGATTTGTTGAATCACTTACAGTCTCCTAAATATTTTCTTTCACTATTTTATCACAAATTTTCAGACTTTCCTATTTTTATTTGAATTCCAGAAAAAAACTAGTAAATCTATCTTTCTTTTTTCCCCATGATTTCGCTCAACTAAGGAGCGGATTTTCTCACACCATCTTGACATCTATTGGAAAAAGCCTTAAAATAAGCTGTTATCAAAATCAGTTTATTGAGGTTCACATGAAAAAACGATCACTCTTTTTTATTCTAGGAATTATCTTAATCGGAGCGGTCTTAAGAGCTCCTTTTACGGCCTTACCAACTGTTTTGGGAGATATTGCTCAAGGTTTAGGAGTTGAGGTCAGTTCACTTGGGGTTTTGACCAGCCTTCCTCTCTTGATGTTTGCTCTTTTCTCCTCTTTTGCGACGCGTTTGGCTCAAAAGATTGGCCTCGAGCATCTTTTCACCTATAGTCTCCTCGTCTTAACCGTCGGTTCAGTGATTCGTATCTTCAATCTTCCCCTTCTCTATCTGGGAACCTTACTCATCGGAGCAAGTGTCGCTATTTTTAACGTACTTCTTCCTAGCCTGATTCAAGCAAACTACCCACAAAAGATTAGCTTCTTAACAACGGTTTATGTGACGACTATGGGAATCGCGACAGCACTAGCTTCCTACCTCTCTGTACCCATTACTCAGGCAACATCTTGGAAGGGGCTGATTCTCTGCCTGTCCATGGTCTGCCTGCTAACCTTATTGGTCTGGTTCCCCAACCATGGCCACAATCATTTTCTAGAAGGGCATGAAGAGAAAAATGAAAAAGAGAATATCCTAAAAAGCAAGCAAGTTTGGGCTATTATTGTCTTCGGTGGACTTCAGTCCTTACTCTTCTATACCAGTATGACCTGGTTACCAACCATGGCCATCAGTGCAGGGCTAGCTCATACGGATGCCGGACTTCTGGCTTCTATCTTTTCACTAATTAGCATTCCCTTCTCCATGACCATTCCAAGTTTAACGACGCGTTTGTCAAATCGTCACCGTCAAATCATGTTAACAATCATCTCTCTGGCTGGTATGTTAGGAATTGCCATGCTTCTACACCCGAGCAACAGTTTCTTGTATTGGTTGGTTGTCCATCTCTTGATTGGTACTGCCTGTAGCGCTCTTTTCCCTTACCTCATGGTTTGCTTCTCCATCAAAACCAGCTCTCCTGAAAAGACAGCCCAATTGTCTGGTCTTGCCCAGACTGGTGGCTACATTCTAGCGGCCTTTGGACCAACTCTCTTTGGTTACAGTTTTAACATGTTCCAGTCTTGGGTTCCAGCGGTACTGATTCTTCTAGTAATTGATATTATCATGACAATCGCCCTCTTTATGGTGGATCGAGCGGATAAAATCCTCTAAAAAATTTTAGAATTTACTACAATAAACTCACTTTTCAAGCTAGACATCTGTCTGGCTTTTTTCTTTTACAAAGGTTTGAAAGGCCTCCTCACAAGACTTTCGTTAAGCTAAAACATGCTATAATATACCTATGATGGAAACAACTATACAATTTATCTCTCAATTGAAGGGGATTGTTTTGCCCCTAAAAACATCCATGTAGATTCCTCTAACTTTTTAAATGATATACCATAGTTACGCTATTTCAACTTTTTTACTGGTATCCTAAAAAGTAAGGACGCAACTTCAATCATTAATCTGATAAAGCTAGAATATCTAACAATCAAACCTTCCAAGGAGGTTAACCTTTTGCATCATAAAATCCTTCAATTCCCAAAATTGAAGGATGGCTCAGTCATTGAGAAACCAGAAATCTATCTAAAATAAAATCTTAAAGAACTTTACTTGTTTTAACTCAATTACAAACAAGTATTTGTTTAAAAGTCTAAAAAGACTATTGAAAATGTAGTAACATTTAAGGAGAAATTTGTATGCTAGCAAAAGCAGGGGATGTCTATTGTGTTTACAATTTCCATCTAAAAAAATACATAGCTTGTCAGATAACCAAGATAGAAGAGGGGGAGAGAAAGCCGCAGGCTGTCCTACTGTCATTAGACTGGTCAGGAGATCAACCTCTTAAAGAAGAAGAACTAGCTTCTTTGAAGCCACTCTATATAGATTTTATGTACTGGGAAAGAGACTTACATCTTAGTAATGTTGATATTCATGTACCGTCACATTATATTTTTATTGGTAATAGATCTCCTTTAACAACTGAAAGCACCAATACTTATGCTATGTTTTGGGGGAATGGTTACGATATTTATAGGCAACTGAAATGGCAAGAAATCCCAAAAGAAAAAAGAGATTTGTTTAAGAAAGCAGATAAAAGCAAGGAAAAGGTTTCATTTGCAGGAAATGAGTATCGTATTTCTAAACACAATATCAATGACGAGTGGACGCCTTTTGAAGACGCATTAGAATTAAAAGTCTTTCCTTGTTTATATAAGTTGGCATTAACTAAATGGCACAAAAATATATATGAGTATTTGCAGTCGACTCCTTTTATTACAGAACTAGTTCTTGAAAAGCATGGACAAACAAAACTGGATTTTTCTAAGACATCCATACACCGACTTTCCATTGATTTGACAGGTGTAGAGGAACTTAGATTGAATGATGATTTGGAGGAGCTACTCTTATTAGGAGACATGAGCGACAATTGTCAGATACTTGTAAAAGACCATGGAGCCAGCTTACGATTACAACTTGATAACTCTCTACCCAAGGTGCTGGGATTAAAGGATTTGGGAGCCATCCATTGTTCTAACATCCTTGAAATAGACTTTGCACAAATCTTGAATAACTATCCAAATCTTAGGGAATTGAGATTGTGGGGGAAACCTGGTAATATTCTTAATTTCCATAAATTATAAGAGTTCAAAGAGTTAGTCAATTTTTCAACCGTTGATTTGTTTGGCTTTACTGCAGAGGATATCCCAAAACCAGAAGATTTACCTCAATTAAGCATGTTTTGGATGAGTAGCTTACCAGAAGATGCCGCTAAAGTAGCCAAAAAATATTATAAAAAACAACAGGACAAGGGACTGAATCTTTGGATAACAAAACCTAGAAAAGCTGAATGGCTAGCTCAAAACCTAGACAATCCATTTCGCTCATGGGATGGACAAGAAAATATTTCAACCGCAAACGCAAAAAAAGCAGCCTCTCTATATAGAAGACTAGAGCAAGCCTTATAAAGCTTCTAGGAAACCCCAATGAGAACAATATGACAAACGTAGAAGTTCTCATAAGAGAATATACTCAAGGTTTCAATAAAATGGACAAACGTAACTGTTTTATTGAAACAATCGAGAGAGAGGATATCTATAGTGCCCTAGTTGAGATCTTAGATTTACTACCTGAAGATTTAGGAATGGACAAAGAAAAATTTATAGAAATCTTTGATGAGCTAAAGGATTTTTAAATGAGAAGCCTTTCTAGTTCATTCCTGAAACGGAGATTATCATGACTAACTTTATACAGACTATCACAGTAGAAAATCGACAGGTCGACAAAGAAAATTACTTTACAATTGGCTACTCTCCTGAGATAGAAAAATCTTTACTGTGTGTTTATATTTCTTGGATTGCTGGCTACGAACGCTATTACGAGTTAGATGACGGAGATTTGGCTCTCTTTGAAAGGAAACGAGAAGAATTTCTCAAAAAATATGAAAAAGAAATCAAGGCTTATCGGACTGAAAGATTGATTGGTTCTGGGGCTCTGAGGGATTACAATTTCAGATCTTTGCCTGAGAATATCCTAGAAAACTTGGATAGCTATCCTCCTTTTAACGGATATGTCTATCAAAACGGCATCCTCTGTGCCAAAATCAAGATTGAAGACAAGTATTTTTATCTTCCGCCCATTTATGATGAGGATTACAGATAGGCATTGCCTCAAAGTAATGCAAAACAGCCTCCAATCTTCTAGTTTTTACTAGGAGATTTTTTATATATAAAAATTTTACACATATTGCTTGACAGGGCTTACAAATAGATGTATGATGTATGTGTAGAATAATTATATATAAAATTTTTACATACTAAAAAAGGAGGTGCCCCATGTATTTTCCAACATCATCGGCCTTGATTGAATTTCTCATCTTGGCCATCCTAGAACAAGGGGATTCCTATGGTTATGAGATTAGCCAAACCATTAAACTCATTGCCAAAATCAAGGAATCTACCCTCTACCCCATCTTGAAAAAACTGGATACCAACCGCTATCTGACTACATACTCTCGCGAATACCAAGGTCGGATGCGCAAATACTACTCCTTGACAGAAATCGGAGAGGAGCAACTCTTTGTCCTTCGAGAAGAATGGACACTCTACACTGACACTATCAATGGCATCATAGAAGGGAGCATTCTCCATGACAAGAACTGAATATTTGAATCAGCTTGAAGCCTATCTGATGAAGCTACCTCAATCTGATCGTATCGAAGCCATGGACTACTTCAAAGAACTCTTTGATGATGCTGGGCCAGAAGGTGAGGAGGAGCTTATCGCTAGCCTGGGAAGTCCAAAAGAAGCTGCCCATGATGTCCTGACTACACTTCTTGATAAGAAAATCAACGAAGAAAATTCCAGCAAGAACGACCGCCATATTTTACGCATCGCTCTACTAGCCCTTCTTGCAGCTCCTATCGGAATTCCGGTCGGCATTGGTCTTCTCATGGCTATCATCGGGATTTTTATCGCTGCTGTCAGCGTACTTATAGCCTTCTTTGCTGTATCAGCAGCTGGAATGGTCCTCGGAGCTGTTCTCCTATTTGAAAGCTTCTACATTCTGGCTGAATCTACATCTGCCTTTGTGCTGATTTGGAGGAGGTTTACTGGCAATCGGAGCTTCGTCCCTAGTTTTGCTAGCAACTTCCTATGTAGCACGTTTCTTTGGATTACTAGTCCTTCGACTTATCCAATGGATTCTTAATAGAGGAAAGAGAGGTGAAAGACATGCGTAAATGGACAAAAGGATTTCTTATCTTTGGTGTTGTTACCAGTATCATTGGTTTTTCCATGATGATCATCGGTATCCAAACAGATGGTGTCAGAAGCCTCCTTGCAATGTCTCAAAATCCAGTATTTGAAAGTCGAATGGAAGAACTCGTTTTTGATCAAGATATTGAAAATCTAAACATTTCACTAACAGAACATTCTCTAGTTATTACGGAGTCAAACGATGATAAGATCCACATCCAGTATCATCCAACCATCTCTGAAAAAGAAAATCTTCAACACTCTATCAAAGAGAAAAATCTTGAAATAACTGATACCAAGTCAACTACACGTCGCTCTATAGGTTCTAGTATCGAGGGTATTCTCTTTATCGCAAGCGGAATTTCTAGCCGCAATGATGAAGTTGTTCTCTCATTACCAAGAGGAAAAGACTTAAAAAATCTAACTGCCCAGGTAGACCATCGTATCCTTTCAATTGCCAATGCAAAACTCAGCAATGCCAAGATTCTGTCAAATGGATATCTCCTTCGTATCACTGACAGCGAGATTAAAAATAGCCAACTAACCACAGTTGGAATTGTCAATGTATTTGAAACCAGTCTAACAGATAGTCGCATCCAAGCAGATCATGAACATATCAAGGCAGACGATATCCAAGTGCATGGTCGAGTGGAATTCGAGGCAAGAAAAGATATCTCACTCGAGTTATCTCAAAAGGAACTTGATCGAATCAATCTTGAATTTTCTGCTGAACATGGTGATATCTATCGTTGGCATCGAGACAGACGTGACATACCTACGGGAGGTAGTAAAGGTGAAGCATTAGCGAACCCTTACAAAACAGAAAAAAAAGATACGCAAGATCTCCTCGTCGCAAAATCTAATCAAAGTATCTATTTCCCATAATAAGATCGCTTGCTTTCTTATAGAAATCATGAATAAAGACAACTAGTAGTTACTACTCAAAAATTAATCAAAAAAAGGGAGGTCTATTATGACTCAAGAATGGTTTGAAAGTGCTGATTTCGAAAAAACAGCCAACAATGATAAAAAAGATAGCCCATCCGACTCAGTTCTCCTTGAAGAAGATTCAGAGACAAGAGACGAGGCGCCAGTAGTTGAGGAAAATCCTCAAGCCAATCCAGAAGATAAGGAAACTAGTGAGGAAACTGTAGAGACTGAAGAGCTCGCTGAAAAATCAGAAAAGATAGACGAGTCAGAAGAACCTGTTAAAGAAGCTTCTCAGAAAAGTCAATCTTTGGAAAGCCCGTTTTTACCAGATTCTGTATCTGCCAAAACAGCACTATTCACAGTATTCAAAGAAGAACTGGCTGATCTTTGGTTTTGGCTACAAGGTGCCCTTAAAGAACCGACAACAAGCATTGATACAGATAAAAAACATAGTTATAATGCCTTTGCCCTGCTGACTATCTTTTCTGCTCTTAGTTTCTTCTGTGCGATTTATCATATCAAGCATAACTACTACGGCCATATGGCGGCTATCAACTCTCATGTCAGCGAGCAGTTCCCTTCACTGAATCTCTTTTCTATCTTCTCCATCTTGGTAGCGACAAGTTTATTCTTCTTTTCTATCCTTATGGGTGGATTTGTAGTTAAACGTTTTGTCAATCAGGACAATGACTGGACACTGGAAAAATCCTTGCAAGAGTACAGCAGACTCTTCGCCCTTCCTCTCCTGCTCACAGGTATTGCCAGTTTCTTTTCCTTCTTTAATAGTCTACGCTTTGCGGCTCTTCTCTGCCTCATTAGCATTGGTCTGGTACTTCTTGCCAACCTCTATACCATCTCAAGACCAAGTAAAGATAGCCAAACTGATTCCTTCTATCGCCTTCTCTTGGCATTTCTAGTTAACGGTGGTATCCTATTTCTCTTCTTCCTGGCAGAAATGACTCTAGTTTTTGAATATCTACGAATCCTAGCTTTTATGTAAGATAAAGTCAGCGAGATAGAAAGATATTAGCTTTAGAGGATCATTACTATAAAATTTTAGAAACAAAAAAGCGAACAAGACAGAATTCTGATAATCAGAAAACTAATCTTGTCCGCTTTTTTACTTTATATTTGGACTTTTACCCCAAATTTCTTTTTTATCTATTTGCTAAGGCTTCAAAATCTTCTCCTGAAACTGGTCCTACCTCTACTTGGTTGGCGTCCAATTCCTGACAAAGTTCCTTTGGAAGAGCTTCTAAAAAGGCTTGGTAATCCAGTCTAGCTACTGCTTCATAGTCTTCAGCTTTTGAACCGTCTCCTGATATTTTTACTAGATCAATTTCCCAGACAAGCTCTTTTCCTACCAACTGCTCAACGTAAGGAGCAGGAATCACTGGTTCTTTTGGCAAAATAGTTTTTACTCCCTGAGCTAGGTGGTAGATACCATGAATCTTACCTTCACTATCCGGATAGAATTTAGCACTTGCAGGATAGGCATCTGACCCTTGAACCTTTTTGACTAATGCTTCAAAACGCGCCAAACCATCTTCTTTTAAAAAGCTTTCTAAATCCTTCTTGTCAAAGTAAACAGGTGATAGAATTCCTTGGCAGAAGCCCAAACGAGCACCCTTATCCGCCAAATAGTTTTTGACAGTATCGTGGAAATAATTTTCCAAATCAAAGTCTGCCAATCCTTCAACTACTTCACCGACCTTACTTGATAAAGCTTGCAAGAGAGCTTCTACAATATCCCAGTCGACTCTCGTAATCAAGTCAGGAATGATTACTTGATAGCCTTTTTGAGCATCTAGATATCGAACTTTAAAGAGGAACTGAGATTTACCCACGATTCCACACTCGATATACTCGAGGCGATTAAGGGGTTGACGAAGATAGACAGCATCATAACTATGTGACTCTAGTCCTTCTACTAAAGCCAAGACTGACTTAGCTGTTAGAATCTCCTGTTGCCCTAGAATACTTTGTTTATTTGGAATAAAAAATGTTTTCACCATAAATGGTCTCCTTTGAAATCGTTTACATATAGTATACACCATTTTCCTGAAAGATGCAGAAACAAATTTAAGATTTTTTGGTCAAAAGCATAGAAAAACAGCCCCTAAGGACTGTCCTACTTTTATACAACTTCAGAATGATCCAAGTTCTCACCAATCGATGCTAGACGCTCGATAACTTGATCTTGCGTTAATTCATGCTCTAAAACGTAGCGATTACGTGGATGAACACGGCACTCGTGTGAGCAACCACGGAGATATTTGTCTTCGTTCTCTTCGGATGTCAAGATACGACGGTTACAGAATGGATTTCCACAGTTGACATAACGTTCACATGGTGTACCATCAAACCAATCTTTTCCGACGATGGTTGGATTGACATGATTGACATCGACTGCGATACGCTCGTCAAAGACATACATTTTTCATCCCAAAGTTCGCCTTGAACTTCAGGGTCTTTACCGTAAGTGGCGATTCCTCCATGCAATTGGCCAACATCTTTGTAGCCTTCACGTACCATCCAGCCTGAGAATTTCTCACAACGAACGCCACCTGTACAGTAAACTACGACACGTTTGTCCATGAATTTTTCCTTGTTATCACGGACCCATTGTGGCAACTCACGGAAATTGCGGATATCTGGACGAATAGCACCACGGAAGTGTCCAAGGTCGTACTCATAGTCGTTACGAGTATCAAGGACAACTGTATCTTCGTCTAGAAGAGCTTCTTTAAATTCCTTTGGAGACAAGTAAGCACCTGTTGTTTCAAGTGGGTCGATATCATTGTCAAAGTTATCATCCTCTAAACCAAGGTGGACGATTTCCTTTTTGTAACGAACAAACATCTTCTTGAAGGCTTGCTCACTTTCTTCGTCAATCTTGAACCAGAGGTCTTCCATACCTGGAAGGCTGTGAACATAGTCCATATATTTTTGCGTAGTCTCATAGTCACCAGAAACGGTTCCGTTAATCCCTTCGTCAGCGACTAGGATACGACCTTTGAGGCCGATTGACTTACAGAAAGCCAAGTGGTCTGCAGCAAATTGTTCCGCGTTTTCGATTGGGACATATTTATAGTAAAGTAAAACTCGAATATCTTTTGACATAAGATTGCTTCTCTTTTCTAAGATTAAATTATCAGAATTTTTCATTCAACTATACCAGTATACTCTCCCAAGAAAGCGAATGCAATTTATTTGACCGAAAAATGAAAACAAGACCCAGTTTCAGATCTTGTTTCAGCTAAATATTCGATGAAGAAAGGTTACCAAAAACGGCAAGGTAGCTACGATATTATTGATAACATGAACGACATAGCCAGGATAGATACTCTTGGTATAGCGAGTTAAACCCGAACAAAACACTCCAAATGTCGAAAAAACAAGAATATCTAGTACACTGGGAAAACTTGTAAAATGAGGAAGAGCAAATAAAACAGAAGGAAGAATCAGGTCAATCCCAAATGTCGAATCTTTAAAGAAGTCATGTTGGAGCAATCCTCTATAAATCAACTCTTCCATCAGAGGCCCTAGAAAAAATAAGGATAGGTAGAGTCCCAACTCGGCAAAATTTGTCTCACTATAACCGATCAACACAGCCCACCCTTCAGAAGTTGATTGTACATGTCTAGCTGTTTGGAAATTAAAAGATATGGAAAGTACAGTTACGAGAATCGTCAAAACTGTATACCACAACCATTTTTTCTTAGGAATGACAAAAAGATAACCATGGCCTGTCTTGATTAAAATCCCTATCATGATGCCAATAAAGACAAGACTGACAAGGTTTTGGATCCAGAAAAAATTGCCAATTTGAGAAGAAAATTGCCAGTAATTTTGGATCATAAGCGTCAACTGAGAAAGTCCATATACGAAAAATAGGTAGGATAAGATTGCACTTATTTTAAAGAATGGATGATATTTTTTCATATGACTATAACCTATGTTAAATGTAAGAGCAAAACTCTGAACAAAATGCAGATAATTATATGCAAATACTAAAAAAAGAATCACCACCTTATCTAGAAGACTCTAGACAAGGCAGTGATCGCTCTTTTTAGGAATGAATACACGAAATCAATTATTCTTATGATTTTTTGCTTTTCAAGAATTCGTCGTATTGTTTTTGCATTTCATCCAATACTTTTTGGTAAGCACCTTCAGATTTAAGTTTTTCCATCAATTCTGGAATAGCTTTTTCTGGGTCTACAGTACCAGTGTTGATAGCTGTATCGAATTGTTGCATAGTGTTAGTGATAGCTGAAATTTCAGATTTCACGCTGTCAGTGTTAAAGATGAATCCAAGAGCTGGAGATTCTTTTGCAGTTTCCAAGTCTTTCTTAGATTGTGCGATTTGCTCATCTGTAACGTTTTCGTTGATGTAAAGGATCCAGTTGTTACCAGTGTTCCATCCTGACATGTGAGTGTTTCCTTTGTATCCATCAAGGACACGAACACGGTTTTCTTTACCTTCAACTTTTTCCCAGTTCTTGCCTTCTGGTCCATAAACAAGTCCGTTCAAGAGTTCTGCGTTAGTGTTCAAGAGGTTCAACACTTCCATTGCTTTTTCTTTGTTCTTAGAGTTGTTTGAGATTACAAAGTTTGCAACTTGAGTTGTTTGGTTTTTCTTGATGAAGTTAGTAAATGGTTTGATTTGGATGTCTCTGTTAGCAACACGAGAAAGCAAGCTGCTACCGTAGTCAGCTGGTCCTACTGTTTCTTCGCGAACAAGCCAAGTATCTTGAGTAAGGTCATATGAAGTTTCGCTTGTTGCTACGTCTTTTGGAATATATCCTGCTTCATAGAATTTGTGAAGAGTCTTCAAGTGTTCTACGAAACGAGGAACTTCGTAACGGTTTACGATCTTAGTAGTGTCGCCTTCAAGGTCGATGACGAATGGAAGTCCGTTTGCAACTGGGTAGTCAAAGTTTTCTGATGGGATAAAGTTTTTACCAACAGCGAATGGCATTACATCTGGAGCTTTTTCTTTGATTTGTTTCAATACTGGTTCAAGTGTTTCGTATGAAGTTACACCTGAGATATCAATTCCATATTTCAAGAAGTGGGCCGTTGAAAGCAAAGTTTTGTGAAGATGCAACGTTGGCTGCAACTGGAACTGCATAGATCTTACCGTTTACAGTGTTACCTTTGATGTAAGCTGGGTCAAGAGCTTTGTAAAGGTCAGCTCCTTCTTTCTTGTACAATTCTGTCAAGTCAGCATAAGCACCTTTTTGAGCGTTTACGACATAGTTATCTGCAAAGGCGATATCATAGTTTTCACCTGATGAAGTGATAACTGACATTTTCTTGCTGTAGTCACCCCAACCAAGGTATTGGATATCCAATTTAGCGCCAACTTTTTCTCCGATGATTTTGTTTGCATTTTCTAGCAATTCATCCAAGTTATCTGGTTTGTCACCGATTTGGTACATTTTGATAACAGTTGTATCACCTGATGATGATGATTCAGCAGCTTTTTGGTTATTTCCTTTAAGGTTTCCACAAGCAGCAAGGCTAGCAGCTAAAGCGACAAGGCTAGCAGATGCAAAAGCATATTTTTTCCAGTTTTTCATTATAAAAACTCCTTTTTTTATTTTTAAAGTTATTAACAAAATTAAATTGTTGATTTTCCTTTGTCAGAAAAATCAGAGTTAGAGAAGAAACATTGTTTCTTAGACTTCCTTACTCTTTAACACCACCGATAGTCAAACCTTTTACAAAGTAGCGTTGGAAGAATGGGTAGAGGATCGCAATCGGAACAGTCGCAACAACGACCATGGCCATACGACCTGTTTCTTTTGGTAGGGCAACCGCAAGTTGTCCTGACATACCAACTGACTTAGCAATATAATCCATGTTGTTTTGAATTTGCATGAGCAAATATTGCAATGGATACAAGTTATCACTCTTGATGTAAAGAAGGGCGTTAAACCAGTCATTCCAGAATCCAAGCGCTGTCAATAGTGTGATCGTTGCGATACCTGGTAGTGACAGTGGCAAACAGATTTGGAAGAAGATACGAGCTTCACTAGCTCCATCGATACGAGCTGATTCGAGGATTGCTTCTGGGATGGTTTTCTTGAAGAAGGAACGCATCAACATGATGTTGAATGGTGATAGAAGCATTGGAACAATCAAGGCCCAAATAGTATCACCAAGGTGAAGCAATTGAGTCACTACGATATAGCCTGGTACCAAACCAGCGTTGAACAACATACTAAGAAGAGCAAAGATTGTAAAGAATTTACGATACTTAAATGTTGAACGTGAGATGGCATAGGCGTAAGTTGTCGTGATAAAGACGTTTGTCAATGTACCGACAACTGTCACAAATACTGAGATAAAGAGCGCTTGTAAAATCTTATCTTTGAACTGGGCCAAGAACTCAAAACCATCTAATCCAAACTGTGATGGGAAGAAGCTATATCCATATTGAACAATACTCTTCTCATCTGTAACTGAGATAATGATTACAAAGATGAAAGGCAAGATACAAGAGAAAGCCAGCAAACCAGAAATGATACTAAAGAAGATATCTGCTTTCTTGCTGAAGGAGTGTATGCCAACATTATCAATTTTTTCTTTTTGAATTTTTTTTGCCATATGCTCCTCCTTTCTAGAATAGTGCCGAGTTAGGATCAACACGTCTTGCAAGTAAGTTTGATAGGATAACCAGAATCAAACCGACAACTGACTGATAGAGACCGGCTGCTGAAGCCATACCGATGTCTGCTGTCTGTGTCAAACCATTAAAGACATAGACGTCCAATACGTTTGTTACGCTATAGAGCTGACCAGCGTTGTGAGGGATTTGATAGAAGAGACCGAAGTCTGCACGGAAGATGTTTCCGACTGCAAGGATGGTCAATACTGTCACAAGTGGTGTCAACTGAGGGATGGTTACGTTGCGAATACGTTGCCATTTGCTAGCACCGTCCACTGTCGCTGCTTCGTAGTAAGTTGGGTCAATACCCATGATTGTAGCGTAGTACATCACACTACTGTATCCGAAGCCTTTCCAAATACCTAGGAAAAGGAGGAGGTAAGGCCAGATACTGATGTCTGCGTAGAAGTTAATCCCTTTCATTCCGAGAGCTTCTAAGGTGTGATTGATAAGCCCTTTATCGATATTTAGGAAAGCATCTGTAAAGAAACTGATGATAACCCAAGATAGGAAGTACGGGAATAACATAGAAGTTTGGTAGATTTTAACCATTTGCTTAGAGCGAAGTTCACTAAGGATAATGGCGATACCAACCGATACGATCAAACCAATAAAGATGAATCCAAGGTTGTAAAGGACAGTGTTTCGAGTGATGACAAAGGCATCTTTTGAACTAAATAAGAATCTGAAGTTATCTAGTCCAACCCATTTACTATTTATAATACTGTGGACGAATCCTTCACCAGTCATATGGTAGTCTTTGAAGGCAACCACATTTCCAAATACTGGGATGTAGAAGAATAAGATCAACCAAAGTGTCCCTGGTAAAACCATTAAGAGAAATATCCAATTATCTCTCAAAGTTTTTGAAAACTTGTTCATAATTTCCTCCCTTTTTATTTTTCTAAAACTTGATAATCTCACAATTTTTAGACTTGATAACGTTTACAAAAATAGTATACTCTTATTTTAAGGATAGTTTAAACTACTAATTATAGAAAAAACTCCACAAATTATTTTATGTGGAGAACTTTTTTTATAATAAGAAGTGTGTTTCACGAGAAACTTTCTTCCTGAATAGAGTTTTTCTAGGTTGTATAAATGGTCGAAGCTGTCGCAATGGTATGCCATTGGTTGGCTGTTGTTGCTGCGAAGTCCTTGTCTCCGTAGAAATCATTAAATGGCAAGATGTCTACTTCTAGTTCGTCGATACGAGAAATTTCGCCTGCTAGGTAGTTTTCAATGCGGCTTTCTGCGCGCTTGATCCGCTGCAAGAGTCCACCCATGCGGATATCTACTGTATCCAAACCAAAGACCTTGTTCTCTTTCAACCATTGGTGGCTAAAGAGCTTGTGGAAGATTTCAATCTCACTTCTGAGTTTTGGCAGTTCTTCTCTAGCGATTTGTTGCAAGCTCTCTTTATCACCTGCTTGATAGGCTTGACGGATGCGTCGTCCCACATCAACCTTACTACTTAAAATGGCATTCAACTGTGCCTGAGTTTCAAAGAGATAAGCGTAGATGCCTGCTTTTTCTTTAATGTCAGAAAGAATCTCAGCCGCCTGAGCAAAGTGAGGTTTATCCTGTTCAGGTGTCATGTGCTTGTCAAGAATTGGACAGAGAACATCCTGATAAAAACATAGCGGTTGGGGTTGATCCCGCTGAGATTACCTGGTAGGTCTGGCAAGAGATTGGCCAGGTCAAGCTGCATGAAGTCCTCAACTGATAGACCTGTATTGGTCTTGAAGTGGGCAGATAGACGCTCTAAATCATTGCGGTAGCTGAGCTCTGCCCAGATTTGTAAGCTTGGCAGAATAGAGAACTGAGCTGTTTCACCACCATTGTCCCCCCAACCCGTCACGATGACTTCTTTGATCTGATTAGCACGGCAGGCTTTGTTTGCTTCGACTGCAATGAGACGACTGAAATGGTTATGAGGTGTAAAGCCAATCCACTTCCAAGCACCACCTGCAAAGGCGATATCCTGGCTAATCTTGTGGTGGTTACTGAAGTTACGATTGTATTTTTCTTCGCTATCCTGATAATAATCCCAGTAAACCAAGGTCACACGGTCTTTGAGACGGTCTAGATAAACTCGTGTTTCCTCTGGAATTTCCACATCACGGTCGTACTGGCCGTCTGCTGACATGAGTTTGAAGAACATATCGCTCCACATCTGGCAGTGAAAACCGTATTTGTCTGCAATATCCAGCACGCGCTCCAAGTGTTGGCACATGAGAAGACTGCGGTCCACAATACCGTTCAGGATAAGATAACGTCCCAAACCAACCAAGTGGGCTTCGTCCATCCCGATATTGACCTTGCGAGTTTGCAGTTTAGACAAAGTCGCAAACATGCCGTCAATTAAGTCGTAAACTTTTTCCTCACCGATGAGGAGAATGTCTTCTACATCGCGGAGTTGCTGCACTTCCTTGACACCCCATTTGACAAAGGCTGATAAGTGAGCTAAAGTTTGGATGCATGGGACAAAGGCCATGTCAAACTGCTGGGCATAGCTTTCAATTTCCTGTAACTCTTCAGCTGCATAAGCTCCACGGAAATATCCAAAATAAGGTTGTCCATCGATTTGATAAGTGTCTTCCATGTAGAGCTCAAAAGTTGAATAACCCATGAGAGCCAAGACTTCAATCATCTGCTTGGCAGATGCGACATTAAGAACTGCATTTCGCGAACAGTCTGCCATGTAAGCCAAATCCTCATAAGCAGCTTGTTCTTCAATCTCTACCTTGTCACCTTCTGCTAAAGCTGTTGCTAGCACAGACAAGGCGCGGTAGAGTTGATGAGGTTTGCGGTAGGTCAGTTGATACTGCCCATTCTCACCCTTGATAGAGATAGAAGCTTGGTCAGACTGAGCGACTGCCACCTCTACATCCGGTAGAGAGATGTGATTTTTTAATACTTCGATAGCTTGGACTTGTTTAGGACTAAGTCCTGTAAAACTTACCATTGGTTTTCCTCCTGTAACCAGTTGACAAGGGCACCGTAGAGATTGGCATCTGCGTGATAGGTGCAAGCTTGAATCACTGGAGCAATTGTATATTCTTCATAGGTTTCGACAAAAGTGTCTACTGCTTTTTGAACCCCTTTGATAAAATCTGGGTTCTGACTGATAGAGCCACCTAGGCTAATGACATCTGGGTCGATGAGATACTGGATATTGAGCAGGCCTTGAGCTAGGTTACGATTCATGCGCTCAATGGCTTCTTGGCAAAGGGCATTTCCTGCCGCAGCCTCTTGATAAATCTTACGGCCATCCCAGTCAGACTGACCAGATTTTCAATGACGTAACGAACCATGTTTCCTGTAGAAGCTAGTAGCGACCAGTTGTTGAGCCTTTCTGCAGGTTCGATGGTGGTCATGTAGCCAAACTCACCGCCCAAACCATGGCGACCACGGTGTAGCTTGCCATTGATAATCATAGCGCCACCGATTCCTGTACCAATCACGACACAAGCTGCATTTTCAATCTCAGGATGAGCTAGCAGTTCACTGAGCCCAACACAGTTGGCATCATTTTCTAGATGGACAGGTAGCTTATAATGAGCAAGGGCCTCATACCAAGAAAAACCATGGATGTAAGGAATGGCACTAATCCCCTCAATCACACCTGTTTCTTGATTAACGGCACCTGGCACACTCATAGCAATCCCACGATAGTCCTGTTCAGACAAGCGTTGGTCCAACCAAGCTAATAAGTCTTCTAAAGTCTCTGGAGTTGGAGTGCTGGTCTTATCTAAAATCTTTCCATCAGGAGTTAGACTAGCAAACTTGATCCCAGTCCCTCCAATATCAATGGTTGCAAGTGTCATTTCTTTCACCTGTAAAAAGGAGCGAATCAGCAGTTGGTTCTTACTTTTTCGCTCCTCCTTTCTGTTTATGTTTTCTTTTTGAAATTAAATTTCTTCTTTTTTAATCAATTCTGTACGAATTTCCTGTGGTGCCAATAGTCCTGAATGAACTGGATATGGGCGTTCTAGCAAATCAAGAATAGTTTGTTGTTTTTCAGACACGCGGATATTTTCTTGACTCATATTATAGTAACGAAGGACGTATCCTTCTTCATTTTCAGCAACTTTAAAGGCTGTTGGGCAGACTTGTGGCAAGTTCAGTGCCGCATGATTGAAGAGACTACCTGTTGCTGCAACACTACCCTCTTGTTTTGCAACTTGAAGAGCTGTAAATGGCACCTGGAAGGCTTGGCGCGACGGAAGGCTGAGAAACGATTCTGAGCCTGATGGCATTCTACTGCAAACTCAACTTCGATATCGCGCAAGCATTGTGCTTCTGGTGTTGGGAAGTAGCCCCAGTCACCGAGTTCACCTGAAGCACGAAGAAGTGTTACAGCTATGGTGTCGTCTCCAAGGATTTCGTATTCGTTCAATCCTTTGTTAGATACAGTCACTCCTTTAACATCATCATACAAGCTGACAAAGGCTTGTTGATGTTGTGGGTTTTCAGGATTTTCCCAAGAAGCTGCCGGTTTATTTGGTCTTGTCACAACTTCATAGATGCTTTCAGAATCATTGCTTGGACGAGTATTATGAGTTTTTACCAAGAGACGGATACGGTGGTCTTTGGCTGTATTTGTAAAGCGAGTCTTGAAGCGAATTTGTGGGTCATCCACAAAAACGGTCATCTCCGTTTCAAGAGGGATGGTTGTCAACTCTTCTGAACGTCCTGCATCTCGTTTCATGAACTCAATAATGCCTCTTTGTTCAGCATCCAATTTTTCATCTGCGCTAACTGGAATGGTCAAGTCATGTTTGAGCAAAACCTTAGCATAGCGAGCATTGTTTTCCAGAACTTCGTAACCTTTCAGTTGAGCAAAGATTGGCTCTGTTCCTTTTGGTTGGAAGTAAATGTACTCATTACCGATATCTCCACGGTCCTCAAATTGGATAAAGTCTTCGTAAGCTTCGTTTGTAGTCTTGTCGTAGACTGTAATTCCTTCATCTACACTCACAGTTACGAATGGTGTATCAATCACTCCATTTTGGTAAATACCATCACGGTGATCTACTTGGCCTTCGACCAATTGGAAGCTTGCCCAAGAAAGCGGAGCAAGGTGGACTGGGATTGTCACGCGCACTTGGCGTGCAATATATGGTTGGCGGAATTTATCCTTAGGCAAAGTATAACCAAAACTTGCTCCCAAGTCTTCAATCTTGGCTTCAAGGACATGACCATCCAAATCTTCAACATGGTAATCTGGCAAGGTCACAGCTGCCATCTTCTTGTAGCCTTCTGTTGGATGCAATTCCTTAAATGGACAGACCGCTACATCGACAATCGTGCTGACGGTATCTACTTTATCATGCAAAGCTGTATTGATAACAGTGAAAAGATGCTCACTTTGTGCATTTTGGGTAGCCAACTTGCCCTTCCATTCGTTAAGGAGGTTGGTCTTGACAAAGTTTCCAACTTGGTTGACCTTGGCAAGCGAGTTTCCATTTCACGGTGAACTTCATCAATACTGCATCCGCAGATACTATCATGTGGTGCATTTTGCAAAAGCACTTTCCAAGCATAGGTTAATTGATCCTTGTGGTTATGTCCACCAGTGATGATGGTCAAAGGTTCTACTACTTGCTCCAACAAATTGCTGTTTTCTTGGAAAGCTTGTTTGAGATAAACACGTGAAGAAGAGGTATTGGCAAGAGTGTACCAACCATCCGTTTCTTGGCTAGTCAACTCACCTGTAACTGTTGATAGGTGTTCAGGAAGTGCGCTTTCCACTGCTTGAATATATTCATCAAAAGAGCTGTGAACAAAGGTCACGTCAGGGAAGAGCTCATTGGCCACACGAATGGCTTCACTCAAGTTTCGTTGAACTGGTTGGTGGTCACAGCCGTTCATCATCAACCATTGGTTAGTAGAAGCATAGTCGCGAACGTCTGCCAATTTTTGTTTCCAGAAGGTCAAGGCTTCATCTTTATCAACTGGAATTTCGTTCCCGTTACTGTACCAGTTAGCAAATAGAATGCCGAGTACACGGCTACCATCCGCACCCTGCCAGTACATTTCGGAAAACTGGGACGTAAACTGCTCATCTTCAAGGACTTGGTTATCGAATCCAATTGGTTTGACACCGCGACCAAAGGCTGCTACGTGGATACCTGATTTTTGAAGGATTTGAGGAGCCTGCCCCATATTCCCAAAGGTATCTGGGAAGTAACCAATTTGAGTAGATTTGCCCCATTTAGCACATTCAGCTTGTCCAATCAAGGTATTGCGGACATTGGCTTCACTGGAGATCAAATAATCATCCTGCAAGATATAGAAAGGACCAATCTTGAGCTTGCCTTCGTCGATATAGCGCTGAACCTTGTCACGGTTTTCAGGGCGAATTTCTAAATAGTCATCAAGGACAATGGTTTGTCCATCCAAGTGGAAACTCTTGAACTCAGGATCATTTTCAAAAAGATCAAACAGATTGTCAAAAAGTTCCACCAACTGCATACGGTGACTTTCAAAAGGTAGATACCACTCACGATCCCAGTGACTGTGAGAGATAATATGTACAACAACATTTTCCATGAGTAAAACCTCATTCTAACTTAAATTTAAAAATATATTTGTGATTCTGTACAAGAATCTGTCGAGCAAAGCTCATTAGCGGATATCCAAGTAATCCAAGACTAATTCGCAGAACATCATGTTGGCCCATGAGAACCATTCGCGTGAGTAAAGTGTCGGATCGTCTACGTGGAAACTTTCGTGCATCACACCTGTTCCACCATCGCAAGCAACCAGCTGATCCAGCAAGAATTTTTTCTCAGCTTTATCTGTAGCTGTCAATCCTTGGATAGAAAGGGCAATCGGCCAGATATAGCGGTAGAAGGTATGTGAACTTCCAAGTCCACTTGCGTATTCCCCTTGGTAGAAGTAAGGATTTTCAGGACTAAGAATGGTACGACGAGTGGCTTGATACACTTCATCATTGACATCACAGTAGCCAAGATATGGAGCAGCCAACAAACTTGGTACGTTTGGATCATCCATGATGCTAGCATTTCCTAAACCATCCACCTCAAAGGCATAAATCTTCTCACCCTTGCTGTTAGTGGTGTAGGCGTAGTTTTCGATCCCTTCTTGAATCTCAGTCTGCAGGCGTTTGGCATCAGCAATAATACTCTCGCTATCAGCTAGGTCTAATTCGGCAAAGATTTCCTGGACATAACCCAAAACAACTACTGCAAACATATTGGAAGGAATCAAGTAGCTATACTGACAGCAGTCATCACTTGGACGAAAGGCTGACCAGGTCATTCCTGTTACGGCAAAGTCAGGACCAAAACCATCATTTACCAGAGTATCTTCCTTACGATCGGTATCACGAACAAAGCGATAAGGTGAATTGTTGTGGTCTTGTTCTACCGTCCACAGATGAAGAATTTCCTTGGTCGATGTAACAAAGGTTTCATCAAATTGACTAGTTTCTCCTGTTTCTTTCCAGAGAAGATAAGCCAACTGCAAAGGGTAGCAAAGCGAATCCACTTCATACTTACGCTCCCAAATCCAGCCATTGAGGTCTGTATGGTCTGTTTCGTGGTGACCTTTCCAGTTTTCCTCAATATTGAAAGAGTTAGCATAGGGATCTTTGAGAATCAAAGTCATCTGACGTTTGACCAAACCTGCAATGGTTTGACGCAAACGAGGGTCTCTTTTAGCCACATGGAGGTAAGGTCTCAGCTGAGCAGTTGAATCACGGAGCCACATAGCTGGGATATCCCCAGTTAGTACAAAAGTTGAGCCGTCTTCTAAGATTTCAACTGTATTGTCCAAGGTGTCTGTATAGCAACGTTCAAAGACATCCACCCACTCAGGATGCTCCTTGGCACGCTCTGCCACCTCATCTAGCCACTCTCTGACAATTTCTTTTGAATATACCATAAACTATTTTGCCTCTTTCAAACAGATTTTCATTTTCAGTATATAGCTTTTAGTCCAGAAAATATATACACAAATGATAGTCATTATTCTACAAAATTGTTATATTTTGGAGTCGCTTTCTAAAAGTCTCCTTTTTCTGATATAATGTAGAAAACTACTGAAGGAATTACTATGAAACCTATACTTGAATCCATTGATACGCGTTTTGGAACAGTCAGTAAACATGCTTTTTCGCGAGGCAATACACTACCATACACCGGAGTGCCATTCGGCATGAATTACTTTGTACCCCAGACTAGTGACCAGGAAGGATCTTGGTTCTTTGAACCCCATCTTCCTATCTTTCAGGGTATTCGACTAACCCATCAACCCAGCCCTTGGATTGGTGATTACTCCTGGCTCTTACTGACACCAATTACAGGAGAAATCAGCGGCGACACCCTCTTCCACCGTCAGTCCTCCTATAACCTTGATCGTGCTATTTTTAATCCTCATTTTCTAAAGATTTTCTCTTTGCGCTATCAGATTGAAACCCAGCTCACACCGACTTGCTATGGAGCTTCTATTCGTATAGAGCAAAAGCAGGGAAAAGCTCTATCCCTCTATCTTCACGCAGTAGATGAACTGACAGTAGAACAAGTCGATAAGTGGAATCTGGCCCTGAGGCAAGAAGGTGAAACTGAAACCAATAAAAGCCCCCTCGTCATGTTCACTGCCCTCTCATTCTCTACGGATATTGAATCTATCAATCAAGAGGGACAAGACTGGCGTATTGACTTGGCTGGAGCGGAAGCTCAGGTTCAACTGGCGACTTCCTTTATTTCCAAAGAACAAGCCCTCTTTAATCTTCCTAAACAAGATTTTGAAGAAACGAAAACAAACGCTAAAGCAAGTTGGGAAAATCTTCTAGGTCGCTTTGATGTTGTGGAAACTGGGCCAGTAGACAGAACATTTTTTGACCACTGCCTCTACAGACTTTTCCTCTTCCCGCAAACCTTTTATGAGGTAAATGAGCAAGGTGAAAATATTCATAAGGACCTAGCTTCAGGAACTATCAAGCCCGGTCTGCTCTTTACCAATAATGGTTTTTGGGATACCTTCCGCACTTCATTCCCACTCTTTGCCTTGATTATTCCGGAATACTATCGCCAATTTCTTGAGGGCTTCCTCAATAGCTACCGCGACACGGGATATCTCCCTAAGTGGCTGGCGCCTGACGAACGAGGAATGATGCCTGGTACTTTGATTGATGGTCTTATTGCGGATAGTGCTTGTAAAGGCATGGCGCCTGAGCTTGAGGAGGAATTTCTCAAAGCCATGATTGAAACTGCGACCAAGGCAGATCCAAGAGCTATCAACGGGCGACACGGACTGGCCCAATACCAAGAACTTGGCTACCTATCCACAGACTTCCATGAAAGTGTCAGCCACACACTAGACTATGCTTACAGTGATTTTTGTATCTCTACTTGCGCAGCAAAATTAGGTCAAGAAGAGCTGGCTCAAATCTATGCTCAATATTCTAAAAACTATCAAAACCTCTTTGACCCTGAGACAAGATATATGAGGGCGCGTGATGTAGATGGCAACTTCCGTCCTGACTTTTCTCCTTATAGTTGGGGGCGGGACTATGCCGAATGCTCAGCTATTCAAGCCAGTCTCGGTGTCTTACATGACATTTCTGGGCTGAGCCAACTAATGGGGGGAAAAGAAGCCTTTAGCGACTATCTTTTGAAAGCTTGTCAAAGTCTCCCACTCTTTGAAACGACCGGCTATGGTTATGAAATCCATGAGATGAGCGAAATGGCAACAGCGCCATTTGGTCAACTAGCCATTTCAAACCAACCAAGTTTCCACATCCCTTATCTTTTCCGATATAGTAATTATCCTCAATATACCAGTCTCCTAATCAAGACCCTTCGTCAAAAAGCCTTTCGATCTGGCTGGGATGCTTATCCAGGAGATGAGGATAACGGTAGTCTATCAGCTTGGTATGTCTGGTCTGCTCTTGGGCTTTACCCAACCTGTCCAGGAAAAGCAAACTATGACCTTGGAATTCCACTCTTTGACCACCTTCGTGTCTATCTTGCAGAAAAAGAACAGTGGTTGGATATTCGTACTCAGCAAAATCATGAACACTTCCACTTTGTCAAAGACTGTCGATTGGACGGGAAAGAAAAACAAACCATCAGTCATCAGGAACTGCTTAATGCTCAAACCCTTGACTTTAATCTCAGTTGGTTACCAAAACATTAATAACCTAACCCCTTTGTCACTGTACTGACCCCAAAAAGTTAGACAAATAATTATTGAAAGGATTTAGTTCTGTACTGCACAGGACTAAGTCCTTTTAGTTTTACCTTAATTCGTTTGTTGTTGTAATAATCAATATAGTCTACAATAGCCTGTTCCAATTGGTTAAGTGATTGGAAGGTCTTCTCATAGCCATAAAACATTTCGGATTTCAAAATGCCAAAGAAAGATTCCATCATGCCATTGTCTGTGCTGTTCCCCTTACGTGACATGGATGGCTGAATCCCCCTACTCTCTAAGAACTGATGATAAGAATTGTGTTGGTATTGCCAGCCCTGGTCACTATGGAGAATAGTATTCTCGTAGTATTCCTCTGAGAAGGCTTGTTCTAACATCGTCTTTACTTGTGCTAAGTTCGGTGACCTAGAAAGATTATAGGCGATAATTTCGCTATTAAAGCCATCCAAAACTGGCGATAAATAGAGCTTTTGACTGCTTGATGGAATGGCAAACTCTGTCACATCTGTGTAGCACTTTTCCATTGGTTTAGAGCCTTCAAATTGACGTTGAATGAGGTTATCTGCTTTCTTGCCAACGTCTCCTTTATGAGAAGAATACTTGCGTTTCTGTCGCATTTTAGCTTGTAAATTGAGTACTTTCATCAAGCGTTGAACTCTTTTATGATTGACCAGATAACCACAATTTCTTAGTTCTAAATGAATCCGACGATAACCATAATTTCCCTTGTGTTCGGTAAAAATGGATTGAATTTTATCTTTAAGCTCTTGGTCCTTATCTGGTTTGTTTAGCTGTTTCAAGTGATAGTAGTAGGTAGAACGAGCGAGTTTAATGGCTTTTTAGAAGAATATCTAACGAAAAATCAGCGATTAATTCTCGAACAATTTCCGTCTTTCTTCTTTCTCTTTTTCCTCCTTCAATCGGAGTTCTCTCAACTTTTTTAGAATGGCATTCTCCGCTCTTAGGTATTGCAGCTCTTCTTGTAGACGCTCTAACTCTGTCAATTCCTCAGGCTTTTTCTTCGGTTTACGTCCCATTTTAGATGGTCTCCTCTTGTTTTCTCAACAATAGTATACCCGTTTTTCTTATATTGTGCCAGCCAATTTGAAAGCATTCCTTGGTTTGGGAGAGCATAATCAAGGCTGACACTTCTACGTGAACGACCTTCAAGTAAGACTTTATCAATCATTTCTTGTTTTAGTTCTGGAGAATAATAACAATTCTTACCTTTCTTGACAATCTCTATTCCATAACGGTCAATTAATTTCACCATGTACTTTAGCCCAGAAAAATCTACATCAAATCTTTTTGAAAGCTCCTTGAAGCTATGACCTTGATTCCTAAGTGAATAGATCTGAACTTTATCCTCATAAGTTAATTTCATAATAAAATACCCCCAAAGTTAGATTTTTTCTGTCTAACTTTGGGGGTGCAGTTCACACGTGCAAAGGGGCTTTTTATTTCTACAAAGTTATCCACAAACTGTGAATAACCTTCAACTTTTCTTTGGAAAATATTTTCAAGATTTTCCAAAACATATTTCCAATCCAAGTATCTATGATTTACAATAGAAATTCTGTTAGAATCCTTGTCCCATCAGGATTTATACTAGTTTATCTTATCTTATAATTCCTAAATTTCTTGTCCCCTTTACAAACGATAGCTATAAAAATATTATAATAGGCTAGTGTCGAGTTATCCACAAGTTGTGGATAACCTTTTTATTAACCAACAAGCTCCACTCTCTATCTGTTAGCTAGGTTTTACTTTTTTTATAGTAAATTTCAAATTTTGTTAGGCGCTTTCAAAAAAACATGATATACTGAAATTAATAGAAAAGGAGACATTATGAAAAAAGATCAACACCAACTTAATTGGCTGATGGTTTCTCTGATTGCCTTCAACATGGTTTGGGGGCTAGGAAACGTCGTCAACAACTATTCTCAACAGGGAATTTCAGTCGTCGTATCTTGGATTTTAATCCTCGCACTCTACTTTATCCCCTATTCCCTCATCGTCGGACAACTAGGTTCTACCTTCAAGGAAAGCGGAAGCGGTGTTAGTGACTGGGTTGAAAAAACATCAACCAAACGTTTAGCCTACTTTGCTGCTTGGACCTACTGGGTTGTACATATCCCTTATCTCGCACAAAAACCTCAAGGAATTCTAATTCCGCTTGGTTGGGCCTTGCAAGGTAACGGACAATTCCTTAAACAAATCGACATCCACTGGATCGTTATTCTCTGCTTGCTAATCTTTGGACTTTTCCTCTACCTTTCTACAAAGGGATTGGCAACTCTAAAAGTCATTGGTAGCTTGGCAGGAAGTGCTATGTTGATTATGTCTTTACTCTTTGTGTTTTTGGCTGTCGGTCTGCCTTTCATTAAACCAGACATCCAATTTGCAACACCACACATGGATCAACTAAGCACCTATATTCCAAACTTTGATTTTTCTTATTTTACAACAATCTCACTACTAGTCTTTGCAGTTGGGGGTTGTGAAAAAATTTCCCCTTATGTGAATCAAACTCGCAACCCTGCAAAAGAATTTCCAAAAGGTATGATTGTGATGGCCATCATGGTCGGACTTTCTGCTATCCTTGGATCAGTTGCCATGGGAATGCTATTTGATGGCAATAACATCCCTGAAGACCTCATGCGTAATGGTGCTTATCAAGCCTTCCAAATGTTAGGAAATTCTTGGGGAGTTGGAAACCTCTTTGTCGTGATCTACGCTCTTACAAACATGGTCGGACAAATCGCTGCGCTTGCCTTCTCTATTGACGCACCATTGCAAATCCTTCTCAATAACGCTGATGAAAACTACATCCCAAGCTGGCTTCGCAAACGTACTGAGAAAGGTGTCCTCATTAACGGCTACCTTCTTACAGGTGTCCTCGTTAGCCTTATCATCATCCTTCCAATTTTTGGTATTCAGGAAATTGACGGACTTGTAAAATGGATGACCAACCTCAATTCTATCGTAATGCCAATGCGTTACCTCTGGGTATTCCTTGCCTACATGATGCTTAACCGTGCTTGGAAGACATACAAAAATGCCGAATACAAGTTTGTGAATAATCCTAAACTTGGCTTTATTATCGGTACTTGGTGTTTCCTCTTCACTGCCTTTGCTTGTATCCTTGGTATGGTTCCAAAAATTAACTACGCTGAGAATCCAACTGCTTGGCAATTCTCTCTTCTTACAAACATCTTGACCCCAATTATTCTGATTGGTTTAGGTGTGATTCTACCAGTACTTGCCAAAAAAGAACAAAAGAAACAAATCAAATAAATTCTACTACTAGCTAGATAAAATCGCTTTTATCTTTTCTTGCAAAATTTTCTCAGCAAAAATCCCCTTAAACGTTACTGTTCAAGGGGATTTCTTTTTGTTTGATTGTTTATTTTTTACTTGGCCTCATACCAAGTGACGCCTTCATTTTCATCAGCAATGAGGGGCACACTGAGTTGAATAGCTTCTTCCATGGTTTGTTTGACCAATTTTTTCATCTCTGCTAGTTCTGATTTAGGAACTTCAAGAACAATTTCATCATGCACTTGTAACAGCATCTTAGTCTGATAACCACCTGCAACCAAGGCTTTGTCCAGCTGAATCATAGCGATTTTGAGAATATCTGCAGCCGAACCTTGGATAGGGGAGTTGATGGCTGTACGTTCCGCAAAACCACGAATGTTAAAGTTACGCGAATTGATATCTGGCAACTCACGACGACGTTTGAAGAGAGTCTCCACATAACCCTTATCACGCGCCTCACGCACCACTTCATCCATGTAGTTTTTAATACCTGGGAAGCGTTCAAAGTAAGTATCGATGTAGGCTTTAGCATCTTTACGGCTGATGCCTAGATTATTCGATAATCCAAAGTCTGAAATTCCGTAGACCACTCCGAAGTTTACAGCCTTGGCATTGCGACGGTCGTTTGGAGTTACATCCTCAGGACGTTCAATTCCAAAGACTCGCATAGCTGTTGAGGTATGGATATCTGCTCCTTCTTGGAAGGCCTTGATTAAGTGTTCATCCTTAGAGATATGCGCCAAAACGCGCAACTCAATCTGTGAGTAGTCAGAGCTAAGAAGGACGCTATCCTCCCACTCTGGCACAAAAGCCTTACGGATAAGGCGACCTTGTTCCAAACGAACAGGGATGTTTTGCAAGTTTGGATCGACACTAGACAAACGACCTGTCTGAGTCAAATCTTGCACATAGCGCGTGTGAATCTTGCCATCAGCTAAAATCCAGTCCTGCAAACCAATCACATAAGTGGATTGAATCTTAGCAATTTGACGGTAGTCTAGAATTTTCTTGACGATTGGGGCAATCGGAGCTAGGCGCTCCAAGACATCCACGGCTGTCGAGTACCCTGTCTTGGTTTTCTTGGTGTATTCGAGAGGGAGCCCTAACTTTTCGAAAAGCAATTCTCCCAGCTGTTTTGGTGAATTGATATTAAATTCTTCCCCAGCCAGCTCATAAATCTCTTGCGTCAACTTTTCGATGACGAGCTCATTTTCAGCTTGCATCTCAAGAAGTGTTTCTTTTTTAACTTTAATCCCAGCGATTTCCATCTTAGCAAGGACAAAGGCTAGAGGTTGCTCCATATCATAAAGAAGGTCAAGTTGTCCGTTTTCGCTTAATTTCAAGTAAGACAGGCTCCGTCTCAACTAATACAGCAACCTTACGAGCCAAGTGCTCCAAGAATTTTTCTCGCTCTGGAATAGCTTTCTTAACGCCCTTACCATAGAAGGTTTCATCATCGACCAAGTATGTTTGACCATAGAGACTAGCAATAGTTGAAATTTCATTATTCTCGACAGTAGAGAGAAGGTATTTGGCCAAACGACTGTCAAAAGCAGAAGCCTGCAAGTCCAAACCAAAGCGATTTAAGAGGACTTTTGCTTTCTTAAAATCATACACTTTCAGAGGTGTTTTTTCTAGAAAATCCTTGAAAATTGGGTCTTGCAAAAATTCAAGATTGTCTGTGGCGTAGAGCTTGTCTCCGCACGACCAGGCAAAACCAATCAAGTCATCTGTATGGTAGTTTTCTCCAAAGAGTTCAAAGTGGAAGATGGAGTCCGCACTTAGCATATCTTGACTGACTTGGTCAACCATAGTAAAGTCCAAACTCTCAGCCACATCAGCTGATGATACATTTAAAGCCTGCTTGAGTTGTTTGAAGCCCATCTCATCGTAGAATTTACCTAAGCTTTCCACATTTGGTCCGCTATAAACCAAATCATCCAGTCCAATCTCAATCGGCGCTTTCGTGTCGATGGTAGCCAGTGTTTTAGATAGGAAAGCTTGTTCCTTGTCGTTAATGAGATTTTCCTTCATCTTAGAAGCCTTCATCCCATCGATATTTTCATAAATACCTTCGAGCGAGCCATGTTCTAACAAGAGCTTGATACCCGTCTTTTCACCAATCTTGGTTACGCCAGGGATATTATCCGACTTATCTCCCATGAGGGCTTTAAGATCAATGAACTGAGTTGGTGTGATGCCCATCTTTTCCATGAGATATTCTGGTGTAAATGCCTCAAACTCAGCTACACCTTTCTTAGAAATCTCAACCACTGTATGTTCATCTGTCAACTGGATCAAGTCCTTGTCTCCACTGACGATAGTTACATCAAACGAATCCTTTTTAGCTAAACGACCTAAGGTACCAATGATATCATCTGCTTCATACTGAGCTAGCTCATAATGACGAATTCCAAGATGCTCTAGCAACTCACGAATAAAAGGGAATTGCTCACGAAACTCATCCGGAGTCTTGGCACGACCACCCTTGTAGTCTGCATACATCTCGGTACGGAAAGTCGTTTTACCCGCATCAAAAGCAACCAAGATATGACTCGGTTGAACACGCTCCAACAGGTGATTTAGCATCAAATGAAAACCGTAGATTGCATTGGTATGTAGTCCATTGTCATTTTTAAAACGATCCAGTTGCTGATAAAGGGCAAAAAATGCTCGGAAAGCAACTGAAGAACCGTCAATCAATAATAATTTTTTCTTGTCCATACACCCATTATAAAGGAAAGCAGGGAAAAATACCATTAGGAAGAGCCCAAATGCTGAATAACACTTATGAGGCTGGGTTTTCTACTCGAACTCCATCAGCATCAACTTGAAATCCATCGATAGTAGTATTTACTGCCAATTCTCCAGATGCATTTACATAATAATGTTTTCCTGAAACCTGGAACCACTGACTAGTTTTCATAGCTCCAGAACTTTCCAGATAATACCAAATGCCCTTATCCTTTAACCAACCTGTCTGCATTTCACCAGATGACTTCAGATAATACCAATTCGAACCTTCTTTTAACCAGCCTGTCGTCATTCTACCATCAGCTTGCAAATAATACCAATTCCCATTTATCTTCTTCCAACCGACTGCTTTTTGACCATTGTCATAGTAGTACCAACTTGTTCCCTCTTTTTCCCAACCATTTTTAGAACTACTTGTTTTAGTTAAGGGGATATAGCGTCTGTTTCCACTTCGTGAAATATAACTAATCCATTTATATCCTTCTTTTTCAAAGGTTTGATCATAATGAACACTCATTCCAGGTTCATAGTATTCAAGAATAGTAGCTGTCAGTGTCGGCTGATCCATAATAGCTGATTTTTCTGTGAAGTGATGAGTACCACTGAAGGATAGTAGAGACTGATGAGACCCTACACTAGCATTCCCAACATCTTTAAAGTGAATAAAACCAGTCATAGAACTCGCCTTTACAATTCGACGATGATACGTTTCTGTATAATCGTAATTGTACTCCTCAATTTCAATCATGTCTCCAATCACGTTAGATACCCAAGCTACGTGACCATATTGCCCTCTTGTACTCCAAGCAATCGCACCAATTGCTGGTTGCTGGTCCACACGATAGCCTTCTTTGGGCTCGATAACCCCATTGATTAGCATTCCCATAAGCAGCTGGTAGCTCAAAACCATTGACGCTACTTAAACGAAAAGCAGCAAAAGAGGTACACTGTCCTGAGTACATGCGCCACTTATCAATTTTTTGACTTCCATTTTTATAATAATAGGGATAATCATCTCCTCGTGCCAGTGATCCATTGTTTGCCTGGTTGGCATGAACAGTTCCTCCACCAAACAAAAAAGCTCCTGCTAGTAATAGTGAAGCTGATCCTACAGCTGTCTTTCTGAGAAAAGTTCCCTTTTTATGTCCTGCTTTAGTAAATGTCATTCATTCTCCTTCAAATAATTAGATTTTTGAGGTTGACCTCATCTATATCATTCGAAAGAAAAAAAAAAAAGTGAGAAATCTTCTCACTTTCATGATTATCCTTAATCCAAATAATGAATTAAGTTCTTTTCTGTCAAAATATCTGAATAGGTGAAAGATTCAACATAGACATTAGCCTGTTTGTCTCCTTCAACATTTCCAAACTCAACGATGAAGAGCGATGGGTAAACCTCAATTAGTTTTCCCAAACGATTCTTTTGGCGTTTACGACCATTTTCTAAGGTCATTTCTACCACTTGTCCCTCATGCGCCTTAATTTCTTCTTTGATTTTTTTCATTTTAGCCACATCTGTAAATGCGTCTGTCATCTTGGTTCCTCCATCTTCGAAATACTTGAAAATTTATTATATTCTTTTTGGAAAATCAATTCTACCGTTCCGCGAGCACCGCTACGGTTTTTCTCGATAATCACTTCTACTTTATTATTTGGAATGCCTTCCTCCTCTTCACCACCGCGCTCATAATAGTCATCACGATAGAGAAAGGCTACGATATCAGCATCCTGCTCAATAGATCCAGATTCACGAATATCAGACAAAACTGGTCTCTTATCTTGACGTTGCTCTACACCACGAGAAAGCTGACTGAGAGCTATAACTGGAACTTTGAGTTCTTTTGCTAGGATTTTCAACTGGCGGGAAATCTCAGATACTTCTTGTTGACGATTTTCTCGACCAGTTCCTGTGATAAGCTGGAGATAGTCAATCAAAATCAAGCCTAGATTACCTGTTTCTTGAGCCAGTTTACGGGAACGAGAGCGAATTTCTGTGATCCGAATCCCTGGTGTATCATCAATGTAGATACTTGCATTAGCCAGATTACCCTGAGCAATCGTATACTTGCGCCATTCTTCCTCAGTCAATTGACCTGTACGGATAGAATGCGACTCTACCAAGCCTTCCGCAGCCAACATACGATCGACCAAACTTTCAGCACCCATTTCCAGAGAGAAAATAGCAACTGTCTTGTCTAGTTTGGCTCCGATATTTTGCGCAATATTCAAAGCAAAAGCTGTCTTACCAACCGCAGGACGAGCCGCCAAAATAATCAATTCTTCCTCATGCAGACCAGTCGTCATATGGTCTAAATCTCGATAACCTGTCGCAATACCGGTGATATCCGAAGTCTGTTGAGAACGAGCTTCTAAATTCCCAAAGTTGATATTCAATACATCGCGAATATTTTTAAAGCCATTTCGATTGGCATTCTCACTAACGTCAATCAAGCCTTTTTCTGCACGAGCAATAATCTCGTCAGCAGGTTGAGAAGCTTCATAGGCTAGGTTTACAGACTCTGTCAACTTAGCAATTAGTCGTCTAAGCATAGCCTTTTCTGCTACAATTTTAGCATAGTATTCCGCATTGGCAGAGGTTGGCACCGAATTGACAATCTCAACCAGATAAGACAAGCCTCCAATAGTTTGTAAATCACCCTGGCTATCTAGTATCGTCCGAACTGTGGTTGCGTCAATAGCATCTCCACGATCAGACAAATCAACCATAGCTTGAAAAATCAAACGGTGAGCATACTTAAAGAAGTCCTGTGAATCGATATATTCTCGGACAAAAACGAGTTTAGTCTCATCAATAAAAATGGCTCCTAAAACAGATTGTTCTGCCAGGATATCTTGAGGCTGAACACGCAGTTCTTCAACTTCTGCCATCAGACTTTCCTTCCTTTTACAATATTGTCAACCAATCGTAAATTAAGCTTCCTTGACACGAAGATTGATTACACTTGTTACATCTTGATAAATCTTAACCGGAACATCAATCAAACCAACTGCTCGAATTGGTGATTGAACTTGAATGTGGCGTTTATCAATTTTAATACCAAATTGTTTTTGCAATTCTTCTGCAATTTTCTTGTTAGTAATTGACCCAAAAGTTCGTCCGTCTGGACCAACTTTTTCGACAAACTCAACGATTGTTTCTTCAGCTTCCAGTTTTGCTTTAATTTCCTTCGCTTCTGCAAGCATCTCTGCATGTGCTTTTTCTTCTGATTTTTGCTTACCACGCAACTCACCAATGGCTTGAGCTGTAGCTTCCTTAGCAAGGTTTTTCTTAATTAAAAAGTTTTGTGCATATCCAGTTGGCACTTCCTTAATTTCACCTTTTTTCCCTTTACCTTTAACATCTGCTAAAAAGATTACTTTCATTCTTCTGACTCCTTTTCTTTTGTTTCATTAAAAATAACTGTTTTCAGTTTATCTCCTGCTTCTTGCAGGCTCATATCTGTCAAACGTGCTGCAGCCAAGTTAAAGTGACCACCGCCACCTAACTCTTCCATAATTCGCTGGACATTGATCTTACTTCTGCTTCGCGCAGAAATGGAGATTGCTCCTTGACTATTCTTAGCAACTACAAAGCTGGCCTCTATACCAGACATGGCAAGCATAGCATCAGCAGCCTTACTAATAACAACCGTATCGTACTCTTTATCCTCCAAAGCTTGAGCAACCAGGATTGATGGCTGTACCATTTGTCCCTGCAAAATGAGTTCATTTACCAATCGATATTCTTCAAAATCAGTGGCTGAAATTTCCTGAATGACAATGCTATCACTCCCTCTCGTTCTGAGATAACTTGCAACATCAAAAGTTCGACTAGTTACCCGAGAGGTGAAATTTTTAGTATCCAACATCATTCCCCCCATAAGAACACTAGCCTGAATGCGACTCAAACGTTTCTTATTAGAGTTTTGAAATTGAATCAACTCAGTTACAAGTTCACTAGCACTGCTTGCTCCACTCTCTATATAGGTAATGACCGCATTATCTGGAAATCTTGGTCGCGACGGTGATGGTCAATGACAATCGTCTGGGTAAACAAGTCATAAAACTCTTTGGATAAGGTTAAAGCTGTCTTAGAATGGTCAACCATCACCAGTAATGAGCGTTTGGTAACCATTGTCATCGCTTGATTTAAAGGAAGAAGTTTTGAAACACCCTCATCTTCCAAATAATTGACCGCTCGAGCGATATCTGGAGACAGCTGTGTAGGATCATAAACCACATAACTATCTTCTAGTACATTACTCGAAAACAACTGCATTCCAACTGCTGAACCAAGAGCATCCATGTCAAGATTCTTGTGACCAACAACAAAAACTCGATCGACACTTTTAAGTTTATCTGAGATAGCTGTCATCATAGCACGAGTTCGTGTCCGAGTTCGTTTAACAGATGCTGCTGAACCGCCTCCAAAGTAGATTGGATTTTTGGTTTCATCATTCTCTTTTACAACTACTTGGTCACCACCACGAACTTCGGCTAAGTTGAGATTGAGGAGAGCAACCTTCCCAATCTGGTCATGATTACCATCACCATAGGAAACTCCTATACTCATCGTTAGTGGTAAATTTCGTTGCTTAGCTTCCTCACGAAAGGTGTCAATTACAGAAAACTTATCCTGCATCAAGTGATCAAGTACAGTGTAGTCAGTAAATAGATAAAACCGATCCATACTCACTCTACGAGAAAACATGGCATGTTTCCCAGCAAATTCTGAAACAAAATTTGCAACAAAGCTATTAATATGACTAATGTCTGATTCAGACGTTTCATTTTCCAAATCATCATAGTTATCAACTGAGATAATCCCGATTACCGGTCTACTTGTCACAAGCTCAGCAGTCGCCTCATACTCACCAGAAACATCAAAAAAGTATAAGACACCTGAATTTCTATCTAAATGCACTGCATAACGTTTCTCCCCAATAATGGCATAAGCCCCTGGAGTAGAAATCGAACTCTTTAAAATCTTTTGAAATTGAGGAAAATCAATTTCTCCATCCTCAGTTGTTAAAATTAATTCCGCATAGGGATTGAACCATTCAATCTCACTGCTGTTCATGTTTAATTTAACAACTCCGACAGGCATTTGCTCTAGGAGGGCACTCAAACTATCCGTAGCCTGATGATTGACATACTGGATTTGCTCGATATCCGTTTTTTTGTAATATTTTTTCTGGAAATTAAATAGCAGAACATAGAATACGATAAATAAAAATAGACTTGCTATAGTGATAAGATTATCCTTTACTAACACAATCAAAATGGTCATAATCGTAAAGGTTACCATAGCAATCAGATACATAAAAAAGGGATTTATTTCATTTTTTTTCATTACAAACCTCTTGCGCATTATTATACCATAAATGTAGCCAAAATGCGACTTTTAAAGAGGTAGCCCTAAAGTAGATCAAGAGTAAAATGTCCAAACTAAAAAGTGGTTTACACCAGTGTAAACCACTTTTACAGACTAATTATTAAGATTATTTAACTTCTAGAAGACCGATATCTCCATCTTCACGACGATAAATAACATTTGTTGTTTCATCTTCAACATCTACATAGATAAAGAAGTCGTGTCCCAATAAATCCATCTGTAAGATAGCTTCTTCCAAATCCATTGGTTTCAAATCAATTTGTTTTGAACGAACAACTTTTGGTTGTGCTACATCTAAGTCCTCAACTAAAGCATCTGTAAAGAGTTGACTTGTAGATACTTTATTTCTGTTCTTACGTTCAATTTTAGTTTTGTTTACGAATCTGACGCTCAATCTTATCTGTCACCAAATCAATAGAACCGTACATATCTTGAGAAATATCTTCTGCACGAAGAGTAATAGATCCAAGCGGAATGGTTACTTCTACTTTAGCAGTCTTTTCACGGTAAACTTTTAAGTTAACACGCGCATCCAATTCTTGATCTACTTGGAAGTATTTTTCGATCTTTTCGAGTTTAGAAACTACATAATCACGAATTGCTTCTGTTACTTCTAGGTTTTCACCACGGATACTATATTTAATCATATAAGTACCTTCTTTCTAAACATATTTGTTTTTCTAATTATATTATAACGCTTTCATATTTTTTTTGCAAACTTTTTCCTCATCTTGCGAGGGAAAAAGTTTTAATATTCTGACAACCAGCCTCTAATAGCATACTTTTAAGACGATTCAAGGTAGTTCCAGTTGTATAAATATCATCAAAGAGTAAGATATTTTCTGGGAGCTTCACGCCATCTTTCAGAAAAAATGGAAACTCTGTTAGTAAACGATCCGATCGATTTTTTGAAGAACTAGCCTCCACTTCTTTTTTAACCAAAATATCCAGATATGTTAACCCTGTCTCCTTTATCAGGCCTTCAACTTGATTAAAGCCTCTGCTTTTTAAACGCTGGTCACTCAGAGAAACAATCACAATCTGATAGTTCTTATACTTCTTTAACTCTTTTTGCAATATCTCAGAAAATACCTTTCTAAGAAGATAATCACCATCAAATTTATAGCGACTAAAATACTCTTTCATAGCCTGATTATAGGAATAAAGAGCTCTATGATCAACCTTTACACCTTTTTTACACCAAAATTGACAATCTTGACAAATAGTTGACAAACCTTTTTTAAAACAACTCGGACAATGATTAGCACCAATGCTCTCGAAAGACGAAATACAGGATTCACAGACTAGTTCCTCCTCCTTTTTAAAACAGAGCAGGTTAGTAAAGGTTATCTCTTTTTGCAAGTTTTTACCACACAATAAACACTTCATACTCCTGCCTCCTGATTCATTTGTTTAATCTCCTTTATGGCTTTCTTAATGGACAGATTGGGTCCGTCATGGAAAAATATCAGTTCTCCAGTAGGACGATCCATGCTTCTTCCAACTCGCCCACCAATTTGTACTAAACTTGACTTGGTAAAGAGTTGATGATTGGCTTCCACCACAAAAACATCTACACGAGGGAAGGTAACTCCACGCTCTAATATAGTTGTGCTTATTAATATCGTCAACTCTCCATCTCGAAAGGCCTGTACCTGCTCTAATCGGTCTTCTGTGATTGAAGATACAAATCCTATTTTCTCATTCGGAAACTTCGCCTGCAAAATTTCTTTTAGCTTTTCTCCCTTTTTAATCTCAGAGGCAAAGATTAGTAGGGGATAGGCCGTCTTTCTCTGTTTCTCAATGTAAAGTTTTAATTTTGGAGGTAAGTCATTTTTTTCTAAATATCTATTAAAATGCGATAACCAGATTAGCTTGGGAACAATGAGAGGATTTCCATGAAAACGACGAGGTAAACTAAGACGCTTTAACTCCCCTTGTTTAATTTTTCTATCTAACTCATCAGTTGACGTTGCTGTTAAAAATATTCTCAATCCGGTCTCCTTTACACAATTGTTGACAGCATGGTAAAGTACAGGATTATCAACATAAGGAAAGGCGTCTACTTCATCCACAATCAATAAATCAAAAGCTTGATAAAATTTTAATAGCTGGTGAGTGGTTGCTACAACTAAAGGTGTACGAAAATACGGATCCGACTCCCCATGTAATAGTGCAATCTCACATGCAAAATCATTTTGTAATCGTTTATGGAGTTCTAGGCAAACATCAATTCGTGGACTGGCCAAACAAACAGCTCCACCTTGATCAATTACCTTGGCAACAACTTGGTAGATCATCTCAGTCTTACCAGCTCCTGTCACTGCATGTACCAAGGTAGCCTCCTTCTTATCTACCGCCTGAAGGAGTCCTTGTGATACCCGCTCTTGAAATGGAGTCAGTTGACCTGACCATTTGAGTACATCTTGCTGTGGAAACCTTTCTTGCGGAAAGTAATAGAGTTTTTGATCACTTCTTATTCGCTTCATAATCAAGCATTCTCGACAATAAAAAGCACCAATAGGCAAATGCCATTCTTCTTCTATCTGACTACCACAACGCTGACAAGATAGTTGCCCCTTTTCTTTTTTCATGGATGGAATTTGTTTTGCTTGTTGTCTCTCCTCATGACTTAATTCTTGCTCGGTAAAAAGGCGACCGAGATAATTTGGATTTACTTTCATATTTCTTTATTCGTAAAAGGTAGCACTTTATGTTAATTTTTAGTACAATAAAACTATGGAATATATAACTATAAAAGAGGACGGTCAAGTCCAAGAAGAAATAAAAAAATCACGCTTTATCTGTCATGCCAAACGTGTCTATAGTGAGGAAGAAGCTCGTGATTTTATCACATCTATCAAGAAAGAACACTATAAAGCTACCCACAACTGCTCTGCTTTTATTGTCGGTGAGCGTAGTGAAATCAAGCGAACTAGTGATGATGGAGAACCTAGTGGAACTGCTGGCGTTCCTATGCTAGGAGTTCTGGAGAATCACAACCTTACTAATGTCTGTGTTGTAGTTACTCGTTATTTTGGTGGTATCAAACTAGGGGCTGGTGGTTTGATTCGCGCTTATGCTGGTAGTGTTGCCCTAGCAGTTAAGGAAATTGGCATTATTGAAATCAAAGAGCAGGCAGGGATACAGATTCACATGACCTATGCCCAGTATCAAGAATATGGGAATTTTCTTAAAGAGCATAATCTCATAGAATTAGAGACAAACTTTACAGATCAAGTTGACACTATGATTTTCATTGATAAAGAAAAGAAAGACGGTATCAAGGCTGATCTCATTGAATTTTTCAATGGAAAAGTTACTCTAACCGACAAAGGTTTACGTGAAGTTGAATTACCTATAAACCTATCGTAAAGAAAGGAAATATCATATGGCTTTTGGAAGATTAATTCAGGGACTCGCTGGAAACTTCAGTGAGCAAAGTAAAGAAGCTCTTACCAAGGAGTTTGGACAATATTTATTAGAAAATGAAGAAATTCAAAGCGGATATAAACTCATTCGTGACTCAATTATCTTTACAAATATCCGAATCATCTTTACAGATAAACAAGGGGCAACGGGACGGAAGATGTCTATCAAATCAATTTTCCTCATGAACATTGTCAATGTTGAAATGGAAACTGCTGGACTTGGGATTGATGATAGTGAGATTACGATTACTTATTTAGAAAATGCCTTTCTAAAAGCTCATAATGAGCACTTTAACTCTCACAAATTTGAATTTCCAAAGAAAACAGATATCGTACCTCTTTATACTTATCTATTTGAATTAGCTTATCACAATCGTTTAAATATTAACGGTTTGAATCACTGATATAAAAAAATCCTATCGCTTCGATAGGATTTCTATATTTTACAAAAGTTTAAGATAGCGTTATACTAGAAGCATATTATATAAAGAGGTGCTAACATGGCTATTTATAACAATATCACAGAACTTATCGGAAAAACACCGATTGTTAAATTGAATAACATTGTACCAGAAGGTGCAGCAGATGTTTATGTAAAACTTGAAGCTTTTAACCCAGGATCGTCAGTTAAGGACCGTATCGCCCTAAGCATGATTGAAAAAGCAGAACAAGAGGGTAAACTCAAACCTGGTTCTACCATTGTAGAAGCAACTAGTGGGAACACTGGTATTGGTCTCTCATGGGTTGGTGCCGCTAAAGGTTACAAAGTTGTCATCGTTATGCCTGAAACAATGAGCGTAGAACGTCGTAAAATTATCCAAGCTTATGGAGCTGAACTAGTCCTCACTCCTGGTAGCGAAGGAATGAAAGGTGCGATTGCAAAAGCGCAGGAAATTGCTGCTGAGCGTGATGGTTTCCTACCATTACAGTTTATTAACCAAGCTAACCCAGAGGTTCACGAAAGAACAACAGGAGCTGAAATTCTAGCTGATTTCGGAGCTGATGGTTTAGACGCCTTTGTTGCTGGTGTTGGTACTGGAGGAACTATTTCTGGTGTTTCTCATGCTCTTAAAACTGCTAACTCAAACATTCAAGTTTTTGCAGTTGAGGCAGACGAGTCAGCAATCTTATCAGGTGAAAAACCAGGACCTCACAAAATTCAAGGTATCTCTGCAGGATTTATCCCAGAAACACTTGATACAGAAGCTTATGATGGTATCGTTCGCGTGACATCAGACAATGCTCTTGCACTTGGTCGCGAAATTGGTGGAAAAGAAGGCTTCTTGGTAGGTATTTCTTCTGCCGCAGCTATCTATGCAGCAATCGAAGTTGCTAAAAAACTTGGGGCAGGTAAAAAAGTCCTTGCGCTTGCACCAGATAACGGAGAACGTTATCTATCTACAGCACTCTATGAGTTTGAAGTATAGTCTCCTAAATACATTAAGCCCTAAGTATGGGGCTTTTTGTTTACCTTCAAAGGGATTCCTCTGAGTTCCCCTCCAACAAAAGAAAAGGAAGCTGATTTGCTTCCTTACTTTTTTATTAGTTATTCAATGCTGCTGCCATTGTAGCTGCAACTTCTGCTTCAAAGTCGTTTGCAGCTTTTTCGATACCTTCACCAACTTCAAAGCGAGCGAACTCAACTACTGAAGCGTTAACTGATTCAAGGTAAGCTTCAACTGTCTTGCTGTCATCCATGATGTAAACTTGTGCAAGAAGTGTGTAAGTTTGGTCAACTTTAGTGTTGTCAAGCATGAAGCGATCCATTTTACCTGGGATGATTTTATCCCAGATTTTTTCTGGTTTACCTTCTGCAGCCAATTCAGCTTTGATAGCTTCTTCAGCTTGAGCGATTACTTCATCAGTCAATTGAGCTTTAGATCCGTATGCCAAGTGTGGAAGAGCTGGTTTACCAACCATAGCACGGCTTTCATTATCTTGGTCGATAACGTGGTTCAATTGTGCCAACTCATCTTTAACAAATTGCTCATCCAATTCTTTGTATGAAAGAACTGTTGGTTTCATAGCAGCGATGTGCATTGAAATTTGTTTAGCAAGTGCTTCGTCTCCACCTTCGATTACAGAGATAACACCGATACGTCCACCGTTGTGTTGGTATGCTCCGAAGTGTTGTGCATCTGTTTTTTCAATCAAAGCAAAACGACGGAATGAGATTTTTTCTCCGATAGTTGCTGTTGCAGACACATAAGCTGCTTCCAGAGTTTCACCTGAAGGCATTGTCAAAGCAAGAGCTTCTTCGTTGTTAGCTGGTTTTCCTTCAGCGATTGCTTTAGCTGTTGCGTTTACCAACTCAACAAATTGAGCGTTTTTCGCAACGAAGTCAGTTTCAGCATTTACTTCAACAACTGCTGCAACGTTACCGTCAACATAAACACCAGTCAAACCTTCTGCAGCAACACGGTCAGCTTTCTTAGCTGCTTTTGCCATACCTTTTTCGCGAAGCAATTCAATCGCTTTTTCGATATCGCCTTCCACTTCAACCAATGCTTTTTTAGCGTCCATAACACCAGCACCAGATTTTTCACGCAACTCTTTAACAAGTTTAGCTGTAATTTCTGCCATTTTGATTCTCCTATATTTTTTAAAAATAGGAGAGCCGGGCTAAGCCCCGCCCTCCTAGGTAATTACTATTTATTATGAATTAAGCGTTGTCGCCTTCTACAACTTCAACGATTTCTTCGATTGAGTCTGCTTGAGCTTCTGAAGCTGCAAATTCTGCTTCAACTGCTGCAACAGCATCTTCACCTTGGCGACCTTCAATGATAGCGTCTGCCAATTTAGCTGTAATCAACTTAACTGCGCGGATAGCGTCATCGTTAGCTGGGATGATTACATCGATATCGTCTGGATCAGTGTTTGTGTCAACCATCGCTACAACTGGGATACCCAATTTTTTAGCTTCTTTAACAGCGATTTGCTCTTTATGTGGGTCAACTACGTACATTACATCTGGGATACGAGGCATATCTTCGATACCACCCAAGAATTTTTCAAGACGTGCACGTTGTTTGTTAAGAAGTGCAACTTCTTTCTTAGGAAGAACTTCAAAAGTTCCATCTTCTTCCATACGTTTGATTTCTTTCAAACGAGCGATACGTTTGGATTGTTCCCCAGTTAGTAAGAGTTCCACCCAACCAACGGTGGTTGATGAAGTATTGACCTGAACGTACTGCTTCTTCAGCAACTGCGTCAGCTGCTTGTTTCTTAGTACCAACAAACAATACAACTGCATCGTTAGCTGCAGCATCACGCATGAAGTCGTATGCTTGGTCAGCGTATTTTACAGTTTGTTGCAAGTCGATAACGTGGATTCCGTTACGCTCAGTGAAGATGTACTTAGCCATCTTAGGGTTCCAGCGACGAGTTTGGTGACCAAAGTGTACACCAGCCTCAAGAAGTTGTTTCATTGAAATTACTGCCACGAGTATTTCTCCTTTTTGTTTTTTTCCTCTTCTTGATTTCAGCTTGCAAAACGACCCGAAGGCAACAGCTTCACAATTCATCAAGAATGAGTATTATCGTTTACACGACAAGTTACATTGTATCATAGTTGAGCCTTTTTTTCAAGTAATTTTGCTAGTTTTTCCTTCATAACCTAACTTCCCAACAGAAATTTTAAAAAAATTTATTAACTTTAAATAAAAAAATATCCCAACATAAATTGTTACTGCTAAATGTGCAATAACCGCTTATGTTGAGATTCAGATAAATACAAAATATTTCGAGTTGATAGCTTAAATGTTTTGATATGAAAGAATCTACTTTATATTTTTTTATAGCAAGTGTCATATCTTCATACTCTATGTTATCAAAAAAACAATTACTAAAGATTAAACTTGACAATAAGTTTTTGACTTTCTACTTGCTACTTCGAAGTTTCTTACGAATTTTATAGGCTATATTAAACAAGAAATACAATGAGCTAGTTGGGAAATTAAACTCACCAGCAAATTCCTCGATAGTGGGATTAAACTTAGATTTAAAATTAAATAACCCACCCTCTAAATTATTTTCAATTCCTCCCATATTATGAGTTTCTGCCCCACGTTCAAATGAATGTTGAGCAGTCTCAAACCATGTAGGAATAGCAGGTTGATAATGTCTAAATTCCTCATTCATTCCAGCATATAAGTTTTCAGAAGTTTTCCCAAATTCAATGGTTAAAGTTCCAGACAATGGAACAACACTGTCTCCTCTATCAATATGGCTCTTAAGAAAAGAAATTTCTTCCTCTAATCGTTTTCTCTCTTGCTGATTCTCTTTTATTTTGCCTTCTTTCGTTTTATCAGTAAATTTCTGCGCTATTTTAAGATTCTTTTCGAGTTGCTGCTCAACTTCTTTCAGTCTATTAGGTAAATCTAAATAGCTCAGTGTGATAAAAGAGTGATCAGGATAAGTAGTCAGTAACTTCTGATAATAATCTTTGCCTCGTAAACTGATATTCTTACGAGACTCTGTTTTCTTCATTAAAAATGAAAATTCATCTAATAAGTCGAGTCCACCGAATTTTACTTCCAATCCTTTATTTCTTGCAGTTCGGATTGCCTGTCTAGTAGACTTGGATAGTTGATCCAACGAGAAGTTTTCTTTATGAATATTAGCTTGAAAACGAGGTTGTATGTTTTCTGCCATATCCTTTGTCAAACCTGTCCAATGAACTTTGTTTTTTTGCAATTCCTCAACAATTTCAAAAGTTTTAGAATTTTGAATAGTTTCTTGGTCGATAAGACTTCGACTGATAAACAGACTTGGATCAAATTTGATCATTATTGCATGGCTTTTTTTAGCAAGTTTTTTCAATGTTAAAAGCACAAATTTCAGAAGTTCTTTATCTTCATAATCAATAACTGGGCCTCTTGGAATATAGAACATGGAAAATCCTAATGGAAGAGGCTGAATTAAGATGTTCGCTACTCCAACTAGTTGATTCTCCTTATAAAAGCCAACTCTCTCGTTCCCCCAAGTATCCTTTATCTTGGCCCAATCACTACTCTGCAATAAATTCCCTTGAGAATGATTTTCTAAAAACAAATCCCACTCTTGAACATCAACATTCATTTTATAAGTAAACATAATTCCAGTACCAACTCTCTTAAAATCTTGTTATTATTTCGTTAAATAAACATACTTATTCTAGCTACATATCCGATAATTTTCATCCCATAATGACAAAATGATGAAAATTTTTTATTAATACTATACAAAGGGTGAGATTCATAAAACCTCACCCTAAATTTAATAATAATTAATATGTTAGTTTGGATAAATGTATCTTACTGTACCACGTGATGCTGTAGGATTAAACCATCCACGATAATTTCCGATTGGTTGAGTTCCGCTACCATCATAGTTACATTCTGAAACTTGAATACGAGTTGATGATTCAACTGCAGTAACAACCGCTACATGTCCGTATCCTCCATCATCCCATGAAGCAATTGCACCAACTTGTGGTGTAGAACCTGTACGGAATCCAGCTGCCGCTGCACTAGCTGCCCACTGACCACCATTACCCCAATAATCACCAGCCCATGGAGCCAAGGTCTTAGCCCCCCATGTACATTGACCTGTTGGATAACTTGAAGCGTTTGAACTATAAGTTGGACGTTGAATTACAGTAGTCGCTGCAGGTGTGTAGTTTGAATCATTATCTGATGATGAACTTGATGAACTTGATGAACTTGATGATGAACTTGAAGTTGCTTGTACTTGGGCAACAAAAGTTGTGTTAGCTGAAGCTACAAGTGATTGTTGTTGACTTGCTTGTTTTGCTTTATAAGCTGCTTCTGCCTCTGCTGCTGCTTTAGCTTCTGCCTCTGCTGCTGCTTTTTTCTCTAGCAAGCTAGCTTTTTCGTTTTCTGCTGTAGCTTTTTCAGCTGCAAGATTTAACTCAGCTACTTTCAATTCTGCTTGTTTTGTTGTCAAAGCTTGAGCATCGTCAGCAAGCGTTTGTTGGTTCGCAATAACTGTATTGATTGCTTCGTTATTTGCAACTTGTTTTTCGGAGATAGCTTTCTTATCTTCTTTTTGTTGTTGCAACATTTTATTGTTTGCTGATACGATTTCACTCATAGCTGCTACACGAGAAATAGCTTCTGTAATTGAGTCCGAGTTAATAATCGTATTGATGTAGCTTGTAGCAGTTCCGTTCGTTTGTGCACTACGAGCTTGGTTTTCAAGTGATTCATTACGTGATACAATATTTTTTGAAAGCTCAGTAATTTCTCCTTCAAGTTTTTTTGATTCTGCTTGAAGTTTTTCGTTCTCAACTTGCAATTTTTCTTGTTCTGCTTGAATTGCTGAAACCTGAGTTTGAATTTCATCTACTTGCTTTTGAGCTTCTTTTTGTTGAGCTGTCAAGCTACTAATTTTGCTATCTTGAGCAGCAATCTTTCATCTGTTGTATTTGCTTGAACACTTGAAAGAACAGTTCCTTGTGAAACTAATACTGTACTTAACAAAAGTGTTGCTAGGATTTTTTTCTTCATAAGTGTAAATACTCCTCCTTTTAAGACAATACTAGTATATCAAAAAAAGGCTTAATAAATATTACGCCTTTATTACAGTTTTGTTTCTTTCTTATAGATATATTTTTTCAAAAATAAACTGAAAAACTAACATCAATAGAAAGTTTAGTATCATTGACGGAACTAGACCATAGACGATAAAGACTGTTATGCTTTCAGCAGTTAATCCAATCATTTGTGCTAGAAGAAAACTACCAAATTCAAAAGAGAAAGTCATCATTAAAATAGCTAATAGTCTAGTCCATCTATTTGACAAAATAACTGAGTTGCTTTTATACACTATTGCTCCAATAATCACAAATAGAAGACTAGCGATTCCAATCAAATGGAAGAAATAAATATCGTATATAAGCCCTAAAACTAGGCAATAAGCTAAAAATAGATATTCCGATACTTCAATAGTTTCAAACAACAAGAAGATGAAGATAAAGTGGCTCACAATTTGAAAATGTGGAAAAAAACTATTTACAAATTGCCCTAAATGACTGTCTATTAAGACAACTATAGGCAAGAGTAAAAACATCCCTATCTGCTTCAACAGTCTCATGATGGATTCCCCACTAACTCTACGACTTTTAGATTCATTGGATCAGCATGGAGTTTAACCATAACTTCTCTCGTTAGATAGTCACTACTATGGGTAACTGATACAACCTCCCCTACTGGAATATCTGTTGTTTTAAAGTTGCCCAAACCTCCTGTTACCACCTTGTCTCCCTGGCTAATGTCACTACTACTATTTAACTGGCTAATTTTAAGCAAGTCTTTCTTTGTCGTACCCAATGATAATGCCATATATACTAGTAGAACCGTGTTGGATTTTAACGGAGATTTTCTCCGTATTTTCCGCATTGGTTAGTAAGTTGACCACAGTAGAGTTATCTTCAACCTTTCCCACGCTTCCAATCAGTCCCCCACCAGCAATCACAAGCATATTACTGGTCACACCTTGTTGAGAACCTGAATCAATTGTCAACTCTTGTTTCCAAGTTGCTGGAGTTCTCATGATGACGTCAGAAGCAATCAACTTGGTTGCATTCAATTTTGACTTCATATCCAATAACTGACGCAGTTGCTCATTTTCTTCCTTCAGACTGTCTGCTTCATTCGTTTCCTTCTTCATCTGATAGAGTTCTTTTTTGAGAGTTTCATTCTCGTTATAGGTTCTAGTCAAACGACCTAAATCAGATTTTACGGAAGAAAGCCATTGAAAAGGCTTTTGCACTATTCTATCGACTAACGAAATTCCATCTCCAGCTTTTGTTACAACTGCACTTGATTGTGTTGTCACTAAAAAAACGGATACTACTAATACAACGACAAATAGAACAATGATATATTTTGATTTTTTAAAACGGTTCATACCTCTACCTTATATTACATTCTAAGATTTTAGCAAAAATAGAATTGCACCCAATACACAAACAAATAATAGCGCTATACTGTCTCTGTTCATCCAATTTAACTGTCGATACTGACTGCGACCATTTCCACCTTGATAGCCTCTAGCTTCCATGGCTGTAGCAAGAGAATCCGCTCTTTTCAAACTGGTAGCGAACAAAGGAATCAAAATAGGAATCATAGCCTTAACCTTTTGAATTACATTTCCTTCTCCAAAATCTACACCACGCGCCTTTGAGCATTCATAATTCGAATCGTATCATCCATCAAGGTTGGCACAAAACGTAAACTCATTGACAACATGAGTCCAATCTCATGAACTGGAACCTTAAATCTTTTTAAAGGTCCAAGCAAGGATTCAACCGCTGTTGCCAAGCTCAATGGCATGGTTGTCAAAGTAAGCAAGGTTGAGAAAAAAATAATCAACACAAAACGACAAAAAATAATTCCTGCCTGCTCAATACCATAGCTTGTGATTTTTATAAATCCCATCTCGAACAAGACTTGACCACCAGAGATAAAGAACAGTTGAAAAAGGGTTGTAAAAGCAATCAGAAAAAACATAGACCGCAAACCTTTTATAAAAAAAGATAAGGGAACTTCTGATAAAACGACAAATATGCCTGTTGCAATGAAGAGTATGAGATTTGTAATTGGATTATTGGCCCAAAAAGCGATGATGATCAATAAAATCATTGCTACTAACTTACTACGAGGATCTAGACGATGAATAATCGAATTTCCTGGTATGTATCGACCTAAAATCATATTATCCATTGATAAACTCCTTAAACTCCTCTATCGTTATCGGCAATTGTTCGAAAGAAATTCCTCTGTCAACTAGCCTTTGAGCAAATCGTGTGATTTTAGGAACACCCAATTGGATTTTTTCCATAAATTCGACATTTTGAAAGACAAGACTTGGCTTCCCACCCTTAACTAGTTTCCCTTTTTCCATCACATAAACTTGGTCAGCAAATTCGGCCACATCATCCATAAGGTGGGTTACTAGAACAATTGTTATGCCATCTTGATGAAGCTTTTTAAACAAGGCCATCAACTCTTTCCGACCAATTGGATCCAAACCAGCTGTTGGCTCGTCTAAGACCAAAATGCTAGGCTCCATCGCCAAAATTCCAGCAATAGCAACCCGTCTCATTTGTCCCCCTGAAAGTTCAAACGGGCTTCGTTCAAAGAGGGATTCATCGATTCCTACTAAAGCTAGTTTTTCACGCGCGATAGCTTCTGCCTCTTCTAAAGAAACTCCAAAATTTTGAGGTCCAAAAGCCACATCTTTTAAGACAGTCTCCTCAAAGATTTGATTCTCTGCAAACTGAAATACCAAACCAACTTGCTTGCGAATTTGACGAATTTGCTTATTGACAGATGTTGATGTAATTAATGTATCAAAGACACGAACACTTCCCTCTGTAGGAACCAACAAACCATTCAAAAGTTGAAGGATTGTAGACTTTCCGCTTCCTGTATGCCCAATAATCGCAGTATAAGAGCCATCCTCTATTGACAAACTGACATCTGACAAAGCAGCTGAAGCAAAGGGTGTTCCTTCCTGATACGTATAACTAGCATTGTCTAGAATAATTCCCATAAAGCCTCCTCAAGTTCCTCCTCCGTTAGATAGAACTCTGGCAAGTCCAAACCACTGGTACGTAGCGATTCTCTTAATTGGTTGACAAAGGGTTGATCTAAGCCAATTTGATCTAAATCTGATCTAGAAAATAATTCTCTAGGAGTGCTTGTTGACTCAACCTCTCCTTTTTTCATCACCAAAACTCTGTCACTCATGGCCACCTCATCCAGATCATGCGTAATGGAGATGACTGTCATCTGATGGCCTTTGCGAATCTTCTGGACTATCTTAATCAACTCTAATCGTCCCTCAGGGTCCAACATACTTGTAGCCTCATCCAAGATTAAAATATCTGGTCGCAGAGCAACAACCCCTGCAATAGCTACTCTCTGTTTCTGACCTCCTGACAAGCGAGCTGGTTCCTTTTTAGCAAATTCAGCCATCCCAACCAATGATAAAGCCTCAGAAACACGTTTCTTCATCTCTTCAAGTGGGATTCCTTGATTTTCCAGTCCAAAAGCAACATCGTCTTCAACAGTTGCTCCTACGAATTGGTTATCAGGATTTTGAAAGACCATACCAATCTTACGTCTTTTTTCCCAGACATTTTCTGGAGTTAGGCAGTCACCGTCTATCCAAATTTCTCCAGATTCAGCCTCGAGCAAACCATCAATCAAGCGAACTGTCGTTGATTTTCCACTACCATTATGACCAACGATTGACAACCATTCTCCACGTTTCACGTGAAACGAAATGTTATGAACATCATAATGTTCTTGATCTGCCTGATATCGAAAAGACAGGTCTTTTATCTCAATAATCGATTCCATATCTAACGAAAGGTTCCTTTAAACAAATATGCGCTTCCCTTGAAATAATCATAACCAGAATAAACTGTGAAGAACAAGGCAATATAAAGAGTTATCTGACCAAGAACAGTCCAGTGAAGTAGCAAGAATATAATCGCAAACATCTGACTAAATGTCTTGATTTTTCCAGGCATAGCAGCAGCTAGAACAGTACCTCCTGTTTCAACTAAGAGCAAGCGTAAACCGGTGACAGCAAGTTCACGACAGATAATAACTGCTACCACCCAAGCTGGTGCCATCTTTAGACCAACCAACATAATAAAGGCTGACATGACCAATAACTTATCAGCCATTGGATCCGCAAACTTTCCGAAATTACTAACCACTTGCCATTTTCTAGCTAAATAACCATCTAGATAATCAGTGATACTGGCAATAGCAAAAATAACTGCTGCTATTTTATGTAACACAGGAGATGGTCCAACTGATAGAAGGAGAATAAAAATCGGAATAAATAAAATTCTACCAAGCGTAAGCATATTAGGAATATTCTCTTTTTTCATGTTATCCTTCCTTTAGTTTGAACTTAATGTTAGAGTAATCCAACCAGTTTGACCAGTTAATTTTGAAGTGTCAATTTCCTTATTATCAATTTTCACCGACACTCCTTTAACAACACCCAATGTTATGGTTACTGGAGATCCTTTGGAAATGGTTGTTTTAGCTATTTTATTATTAGGTTCAAGAGTCACTCCCCCTGCTAAATCAGTATCCGAAACACTAATCCAGCTTGTTGCATCTGTTACAGATAATTGAAGCTCCGCAGAATCTTTAGATGTCTTATATTCCACTGACAAAGTATCTCCCTGACCTGAAACAGTCAAAGTAGTTGCCTCACTCGAACTTGATGAACTAGTAGCTTGACTACTACTTGATGCTACACTACTAGAGCTACTTGTTGAACTCACAACACTATAAGTTGCCGCAGAAGACGCAGTTGGTTGGGTTTGAATATAATTCCACACATAGTAAGTTACAAAAATTAAAATTGATAAAGAAAAAAGAACAAAGTAAAATAGCGGGAGAAATGAATTTTTCTTTCGATTAGACCGTCTACGTCCTGAAAGTTCAATCTCATCTACATCAACTTCTTCATAAGTAATCATACTTCCCGAATCATAGGCATCTAGAACAATATTTTCATCTAATTCAACAGCCCAAGCATACTTTCTCAAAAATGAACGAGCATAAAAAGTACTCGGTAGTTTGTCAAAATCATCTGACTCCATTGCCTCCAACAAATCCAGCTGAATATCCGTCTTTCTGTGCAATTCCTCTAAGCTCAGTCCTTGGTTAATTCTTGCAAGACGTAAGACCTCACCAATTGTTTTTTTTCTCATACTTAACATTCCTTCTTTCTAGTGTATTTTCTAGCGATTATATCGGGAAAATTGTACAATCAACCATATCGCTATTATCTATCAAATTATGTCCAGCCTCTAGAACATCTTCTAAAGTAATTTCCTGCAAAAGTTTAGGAAGGTCAAACAGGGTAGAACCTGTATCGGTTGGATGATACTGAGTGGCAATGTATTCAAGGGAATCCATACTATGAAGAAATTCTCCATACATCTCAGTTTTTACAATGTCCAAGTGATCCTCAGTTACATCCTCATCTTTAACAAAATTGCGAATAGCTTTACGAAATTGATGAGAAAGTGCCACAGGTTCCTTTGTATCCATTGTCAACATCACAAAATGGAAACGAGGATCAACTTCTATTTCTAGAGACAGGGAAGCATCCAGTTTACCTGTCTCATATAATTTTTGAAATCTTTGTGAAGTCCAACCAAACATCATTGTAAACAACAATTTCAATAAAAGATGATAACGATACTGATCTCGATTTCCTATGTCTTTATTTCCTCTAATACCAATCGCTAATTTTGGAGAAGCCACGTCCATCCGTAAACTTTCAGTAGTCTTTACAGGATGTAAAGGTATTTGTTCTCTCTTAAACTCATGTTTTTTTTCTTGAGGATGAGATTTCTTAGCAAAATAATCTTCAAGCAGTTCAAAATCAAAATTCCCCACTAAAAAGATATTACTATTGACAGGTCTGTAAAACTCTTTAAAGTTCTCTTTTAAATCCTCCAAACAAATAGCATCAATAGAGTTTTCACTACCAACAATATCTGAAGCTAAAGGACTTTCTGGATAGAGATTTGCCAAAGTCTTGAAAAATAGACAAGAATCCGGATCATCCTGATACATCTCTCTTTCCTGCTGAATGATATCCTTTTCGCGCTCTACAGATTCTTCAGTCATATTGAAAGTAGTGACAAGTTCTTCTAGCAAATCTAAACACTCTAGAACATTTTCAGAAGTCGAGAAAAGATAGCTAGTGTTCGTAAAGCTCGTAAAGGCATTACTTTCAGCACCCAACTCTGTAAAAGCTGCCATAACATCTCCAGAATCTTCTCTTTCAAAAAGCTTATGTTCTAAGAAATGAGCGATTCCTTGTGGATATTGTTGTAATTTCTTATCATCCACTGTAAACCTTGTGTCAACAGAACCGACTTGGACACTTACAACGCCATAAACCTCGTTAAAGTCCTTTTTAGGTAGTAAAGTAACTGTCAAACCATTTTCTAAGCTAGTTTGATACAAAGTTTCTTTTACAGCAGGATAATATTTCTTTTGAAAAGTAGGTCTGGTCATTCTGCTCCTTCCATAAAATAAATAGCCTGCAACTTAAAACTGTTTGCTGCTTCACAAATTGCTTCTCTATCAACTTGTTCAAGCTTATCGATTAAAATTTTTGTGTCAAGATTCGCCTTCCCAAAAAAAGTTGACAGATAATATTTATCGACGATAGAATCTTGATTATCCTGAGCAAGTAGTATGGATCGACGAATCATTTGTTTGGTCTGATCAATCTCCTTATCTGTAAACTTGCCATTTTTTATGTCAAGCAACTGATGATTCATCAATTTTCTTACTTTGTTTCGATTTTGCCGATCAATTCCAGCAAACAATCGTAAATCCACTAAAGAGATCCAAATGACTTGATACCGTATAGGCCAGTCCTTCTTTTTCTCTCACTTGGGTAAATAGTTTCGAATGAGGATAGGCTCCTAAAAGACCATTGACAAGAAGCACTGCCATCTGTTCTTCATCACCATATGCCACTGAACTATGGTAGCCCATCTCTAAAACAGACTGTCCTAATCTCTTTCTAACAATGCCTTCTCTAAGAATATTAGAATAGGGTTGCTGATATTGAATGTTTACAGCTGATTTACGACCTGTCAAAGGAAATTTATGTAAAAACTCTAAAACTTCAATTTCATTAAAATCGCCTAAGAAGAAAATATCTATTTGGTCTTCTTTTAGCATTTTATGATAGCTTGAAAAACATGTCTCTGGAGTCTCTTCTGAAATTCTAGAAATCAAATCTTTTGGAACTAGCTGCATTGATTCTTCTTGGAAAAACAATTGATCTAATTCTTTATGTGCAAAGAAGAATGGGTCTTCCAATTCTGATTCCAGCCTTGATAAGATCTGTTTTTTCTCGATGTCAAAAGCATTTTTCTCAAATCCATCCTCATCCGACAATGGTGTAAACAGAACCTGGTGCAGTAATTCTAAAATTTGAGAAGTTAATACGTTTTTCTTACTTAAAAATTCATCACGCACATAGGTAATATTCAAATCCACAAGATGACTTTGTCCTCTTCGATAGGCATGCGCTGACAAATCAGTTCCATACAAGGTTGCTAAACGTTTTCGAAACAGTTGAGCAGTTGGATAACTTTGGTTGGCAGTTTCAAGCATACTGGCACTTAACATACGACTTGAAATTGAATCCAAAGACAATGGAGCTGTGAAACGCACAGTAATTTTATTAGTTTTAAATTTTTTTGATTGGATAAAATGCACTGTAATTCCAGGTACTAACTCCATCTCTTACCTCCTTCTACATAGAGTTCTATTATACCATGAAAAGAGAAAATTTTCTTGTTCTCTTTACCCCTTTTAAAATTAAAATCGCTTTCATTTCTAACGAATTTACCTCTGCCATTTCAAGGTAAAATATGGTATAATACCAAAGATTGAGGTGAACTATGGAATACAAATTATTTGAAGAATTTATCACTCTCCAAGCTCTCTTGAAAGAACTTGGTATTATACACAGTGGTGGAGCTATTAAATCCTTTTTAGCTGAGCATCATGTCTACTTTAATGGGGAATTAGAAAATCGTCGTGGGAAAAAAGTAAGGATTGGAGACTCTATCGACATTCCTGACATGAAAATCCAAATCATTCTGACGCTACCGAGCTTAGAAGAACAGGAAGAATATCTCCAAGAAAAACTTGAGAAAGAACGTGTGGCTAAACTTGTCAAAGAAATGAATAAGACGGTCAAAAAAAAGTCAACAAAAAAGACCCAGAAAGCTAAAACAAAAACTGCACCACGTTTCCCAGGTAGATAAGTATGTGGCTAAAAAACTTATCCATCAAGCAATTTAGAAACTATCAGGATACCGAAATTGAATTTAATCCTAAATTAAATGTATTTGTTGGTCGAAATGCTCAAGGAAAAACCAATCTTCTGGAAAGTATTTACTTTTTAGCTTTAACTAGAAGTCATCGGACAAAGACAGACAAGAATTTAATCCGATTTGAAGAAGAACAACTTCAAGTTTCTGGAATTCTTCAAAAACGAACGGCTACTATACCACTTGAGATTGACTTAACCCCAAAAGGTCGGATTACTAAAGTCAATCACTTAAAGCAAGCTCGACTATCTGACTATATTGGACACATGAATGTTGTGCTATTTGCACCGGAAGATTTACAACTTGTCAAAGGAGCACCAGCTATACGACGTAAGTTTATAGATATGGAGCTAGGGCAAATCAAACCCATATACTTGTCAGACTTGTCAAGCTACAACCATGTGCTCAAACAAAGAAATACCTACTTAAAGTCAGCGAATCAGATTGACGAAACATTTTTATCTGTTCTCGATGACCAGCTAGTAGACTATGGTTGTCGAGTGATGGTCCACAGAGAAGAATTTATCAAAAAAATGGAATCTTTTGGTCGTAAAAAACACTTTGATATTTCGGACCAATTAGAAGAGTTGTCAATTCGTTATCAACCATCTGTAAACTTCACTGACAAAGAAAAACTAGCAGAATCTTTTTATACAGCACTTCAAAAAAGTAGATCAAGAGATTTGTTTAAGAAGAATACTGGAGTTGGTCCTCATCGGGATGATATGATTTTCTTAATCAATGGAATGGACGCAAGCTTTGGAAGTCAAGGACAACATCGTAGCCTTGTTCTTTCTATTAAACTAGCTGAAATCGAATTAATGGAGAGCATTACAAAAGAATCGCCTATACTTTTACTTGACGATGTTATGAGTGAACTTGACAATACTCGTCAACTTAAATTATTAGAAACTATATCTCAAAATATTCAAACCTTTATTACAACAACTAGTTTAGAGCATCTTCAAAACTTACCTGATAATCTCAGTATATTTACTGTAAAGAACGGTCAATTAGTTGTAAATTAATATTTACAGATTCGTAAAGATAAAAAATCTCCTGTTAAACAGGAGATTTTTTTGATTACATTGAGTAGTTTGGTGCTTCATTTGTGATTTGCACATCGTGTGGATGGCTTTCTTTTAGACCGGCACCTGACATTTCGATAAATTGAGCATTATCATGCAATTCTTTAAGGTTAGCTGCACCACAATACCCCATACCAGATCGGATACCACCAATCATTTGGAATACGATATCAGCTGCTGCTCCTTTATATGCAACACGTCCTTCAATTCCTTCTGGAACAAGTTTGTTTGCTTCATTGACTGAGCCTTGGAAGTAACGGTCACTTGAACCCTTCTTCATAGCAGCGATTGAACCCATACCACGGTATGTCTTGAACTTACGTCCTTGGAAGATTTCAGTTTCTCCTGGAGCTTCATCTGTTCCTGCAAACATTGATCCAAGCATTACTGCATTTCCACCAGCAGCAAGGGCTTTAACAATATCTCCAGAATACTTGATTCCACCATCAGCAATGATTGTTTTGCCATATTCACGTGCAACTGCTGCTGCATCATAGATAGCTGTAACTTGTGGAACTCCTACACCTGCGATAACACGAGTTGTACAGATTGAACCTGGCCCAATACCAACTTTAACAACGTCAACTCCTGCATCATAAAGAGCACGTGCACCTTCAGCAGTGGCAATATTTCCGGCAATTAGTGTACGGTCAGGGAAGTGCGCACGGATTTCAGCAATTTTACGAAGAACACCTGCTGAGTGACCATGGGCAGTATCAATAACAATGGCATCTGCTCCTGCTTCAAAGAGGGCTTCAGCACGTTCAAAAGTATCAGAAGTTACACCTACCGCACCAGCAACTAGAAGACGACCAAACTCATCTTTAGCTGCATTTGGAAACTCAATCACTTTTTCAATATCTTTAATCGTGATCAAGCCAGAAAGACGACCTTCTTCATCAACCAAAGGAAGTTTTTCAATACGGTGTTCTTGAAGAATGCTCTCAGCTGTTTCAAGATCTGTTCCAACAGGAGCAGTAACAAGATTCTCACTGGTCATATGATTTGATATTGGTTGATTGTAATCTGAAATAAAACGAAGGTCTCGGTTTGTTAAAATACCAACCAATTTACGATTTTCAAGAGTTTCAACCACTGGAACACCACTGATACGGTAACGTCCCATGAGTTCATCTGCTTCTGCAATTGTATGCTCTGGAGTCAAGAAGAATGGATCAATGATAACACCATTTTCAGAACGTTTTACCTTACGAACTTCATCTGCCTGCTGTTCAATAGACATATTTATGGATAACACCAAGACCACCTGCACGCGCAATAGCAATAGCCATTTGGCTTTCTGTTACAGTATCCATGGCTGCAGTAATAATTGGGATATTTAAAGTCAAATTATCTGCCAATTTTGTTGTTAAATCCGCATCATTAGGCAATACATGACTCTCTGCTGGAATAAGCAATACATCATCAAAGGTAAAACCTTTTTTCAAAAATTTAGTGTCCCAATTAGACATTGAAGTTTCCTCTTTTCTTTCTTTTTGAGCTTGACGCTTTTTGTATTGTATCTATCATACCATTCTATGAAAATTTGTCAATTATATTGATAATAGATAATGTAAAAAAACTATCCCTTTAATTTTAAAGAAGAGATAGTTTTAGAGTTCGTATTTTATCTATTAATGAAAGTAGTTTAGACCCATTGCAGCTTTTACTTCTGAAAGCGTTTGACCAGCAACTTCTCGAGCTTTTTCACTACCTTTTTGAAGCATATTATACACTTCACCCATATCTTTAGCATATTCTAGGCGACGTTCACGGATTGGACCAAGTTCACGTTCTAGGATTTCAAGTAGATACCGTTTTGTCTTAACATCACCTAGACCTCCACGTTGATAATGCTCTTTCATGTCAGCAATTTCTTGAGCATCTTCAGGACGTCCGAATACGTCTAAGTAATGGAAAACCATATTTCCTTCAATCTTACCTGGATCCTCGACACGAATGTGATCTGGATCTGTATACATACTCATTACTTTCTTACGCAAAGTATCTGCATCATCTGACAAGTAGATACCATTATTAAGCGATTTAGACATTTTGGCATTTCCATCAAGACCAGGTAAGCGACCTGCTCCTTCATTTTCAGGATAAATTCCTTCCGGTTCTACTAAAACATCACAATTATAGGCATGGTTGAATGAACGTACAATCTCACGCGTTTGTTCAATCATCGGTTTTTGGTCTGTACCTACAGGAACATAGTTAGCCTTAAAAGCTGTGATATCTGCTGCTTGAGCAATTGGATAAACTAAAAATCCAGTTGGAATACTTTCTCCAAATCCTTTCTGAGCAATCTCTGTCTTTACAGTAGGATTACGCTCCAGACGAGCCAAAGACACTAGATTCATGTAATACATAGACAACTCTGCCAATTCTGGAATTTGACTTTGAATGAAAATCGTTGATTTATTAGGATCTAATCCCACTGCAAGATAGTCCAAAGCAACATTCCCAATAGACTCTACAATAGTTTGTGGATCTTTTGCATGGTCAGTTAAAGCTTGCTGGTCAGCCAAAAAAACAAACATGTCATATTTATCTTCTTGCTGTAATAAGACACGATTTTTAAACTACCAACGTAGTGCCCAATATGTAATTTACCCGTTGGACGATCTCCTGTTAAAATAATGGGTTTATTCATCTTATTCTCCTTTGATATGGTCCTTTCAATTATAGCATTTTTTTGATAAAAAGACAGATAATTTTTTTTTATCAACTAATTACGATTTCAACTCCTTAACTGTAAACTATCTGTAAACACACTTTACAGATAATTGACAGATAAAAATTTGAATATTTGCTGATTTTCTAGTAGAATTATAGTATTACATATAATAGGAGAAAAAAATTGCTAACAGTATCTGATGTTTCACTACGTTTTAGTGATCGCAAACTTTTTGATGAGGTCAACATCAAATTTACAGAAGGAAACACATATGGTTTAATTGGTGCTAACGGTGCAGGTAAATCAACATTTTTAAAAATCTTAGCTGGTGATATCGAACCTACAACTGGTCATGTTTCTCTTGGACCTGATGAACGTCTTTCTGTGCTTCGTCAAAATCACTTTGACTATGAGGATGAACGTGTTATTGATGTTGTTATCATGGGTAATGAAAAACTATACAACATCATGAAAGAAAAAGATGCTATCTATATGAAAGCAGACTTTACTGATGAAGATGGAGTTCGTGCAGCTGAGCTTGAAGGTGAATTTGCTGAACTAGGTGGTTGGGAAGCTGAGAGTGAAGCTTCACAACTCTTGCAAAACTTGAATATCCCTGAAGATCTTCATTACCAAAATATGAGTGAACTCGCAAATGGAGACAAAGTGAAAGTACTCCTTGCTAAAGCTCTATTTGGTAAACCAGATGTACTTCTTCTAGACGAGCCGACCAACGGTCTTGATATCCAATCTATTACTTGGTTAGAAGATTTCTTGATTGACTTTGATAACACCGTTATTGTCGTATCCCATGACCGTCACTTCTTGAACAAAGTATGTACTCACATGGCCGACCTTGACTTTGGAAAAATCAAACTCTATGTCGGAAACTACGACTTCTGGAAAGAATCTTCTGAGCTTGCTGCTAAATTGCTAGCAGACCGTAATGCTAAAGCAGAAGAAAAAATTAAGCAATTACAAGAATTCGTTGCTCGTTTCTCTGCTAATGCTTCTAAATCAAGACAAGCAACATCACGTAAGAAAATGCTTGATAAGATTGAACTTGAAGAAATTGTGCCATCTAGTCGTAAATATCCATTTATCAACTTTAAAGCTGAACGTGAAATCGGAAACGATCTCTTGACAGTAGAAAATCTATCTGTCAAGATTGATGGTGAAACTATTCTTGACAACATCAGCTTTATCTTGCGTCCAGGTGACAAGACAGCTCTTATCGGACAAAACGATATCCAAACAACTGCATTGATTCGTGCGATCATGGGTGATATCGACTATGAAGGAACTGTCAAGTGGGGAGTTACAACTAGTCGCTCTTACTTACCAAAAGACAATTCAGCTGATTTTGCTGGGAGTGAATCTATCCTTGACTGGCTCCGTCAATTTGCAAGTAAAGAAGAAGATGACAATACCTTCTTGCGTGGTTTCCTTGGTCGTATGCTCTTCTCTGGAGATGAGGTTAACAAACCTGTAAACGTCTTGTCAGGAGGAGAAAAGGTGCGCGTGATGCTATCGAAACTCATGCTTTTGAAATCAAATGTTCTAGTACTTGACGATCCTACTAATCACTTAGATTTGGAATCTATTTCAAGTTTGAACGATGGATTGAAAAACTTCAAAGAATCTATCATCTTCGCCAGTCATGACCATGAATTCATTCAAACATTGGCTAACCACATTATTGTCCTATCTAAAAACGGTGTAATCGACCGTATCGATGAAACCTATGATGAATTCTTAGAAAATGCTGAAGTACAAGCAAAAGTCAAAGAACTTTGGAAAGACTAAATAATACTTTAAAACTCAGTTGGATTATCCAACTGGGTTTTCTAACATTCTATGAGGTAACATGAAAACATTTTTCAGAAACTATTGGACCTATCTTATTTCTTTCATCATTCCCCTAGTGATTATGTTCGGAGTCTATCTTTCTCAAGGTATCTACTGGAACAGTGATACTTCACCTTTATTAGGGGATGGATTTCATCAATATGTTATTTTTGATCTTAATCTTCGTAATATTTTACATGGGAGTGATAGTCTATTTTATACTTTTACCAGTGGTCTAGGTCTCAATTTTTATGCCTTGTCCAGTTATTACCTTGGTAGTTTTCTATCTCCTATTGTTTATTTTTTGATGTATCAAGCATGCCAGACGCAGTTTATCTGTCAACCTTGTTAAAATTTGGCTTGATAGGTCTATCAACCTTTTTTAGCTTGAGTATAATATTCAAAAATTTACCAACACCACTCAGATTATCTTTATCTACCTCTTATGCTTTAATGAGCTTTACAGTTAGTCAAGTAGAGATTAAGACCTGGTTAGATGTTTTTATTTTAATCCCCTTAATTTTAACTGGTTTACATCTACTCATAACGGAAAAAAAACGTATTCTATACTTTACAAGTTTGTCAATATTATTTATTCAAAACTACTATTTTGGTTATATGACTGCCCTGTTTTTGGTAGTTTGGTATTTTTGCCAACTTTCCTGGGATTTTAAAAGTCGCAAGTATTCTTTCCTTGATTTTTTCCTAACATCCTTACTCGCTGGTTTAACAAGTTTCATCATGACACTCCCAACCTTGTTTGATTTAAGAACTCATGGTGAAAAACTAACCGCTATTACAAAAATAAAAACAGATGCCAGTTGGTATCTAGATCTATTCGCTAAACAATTTATTGGTGCTTTCGATACAACTAAATATGGTTCTATCCCAATGATTTTTGTTGGCCTCCTTCCTTTTATCTTAACAATTGTATTCTTTACATTAAAATCAATTAAGTTTCACGTGAAACTATGCTATGCAACTCTACTCCTTATCATCATTGCTAGTTTTTATCTAGAAGCTTTAGATCTATTTTGGCAAGGAATGCACGCGCCAAATATGTTTCTTCATCGCTATGCTTGGATTTTCTCTACTCTCTTGATTTATATTTCAGCAGAAGTTTTAAATAGATTTAAGGATATTAAATTATGGAATATTTTATTCTCAATAACTTTACTTTTATCTGGCTATCTGGCAACCATTTATTTTAAAAATCATTATTCATTTCTAACTAAATTAAATATACTCTTAACGATTGAGTTCTTAGTGGTATACTTACTGCTACTATTGGCACTTATTAAAAAAAAGATTTCTCTAAAAATCTTTTCAATTCTTATTTTGATATTTACAATAAGTGAAATTAGTTTTAATGCTTCATCGCAATTCAATGGAATTACGAAAGAATGGGGATTTGCTTCTCGTAGTACCTATGATAAAGATATTCCAAGTATGGAAGCTATTTTGGAGTATATCAAACAGCAACCAAATACATTTACACGAACTGAAAAATTACAGACACAAACTGGAAACGATAGCATGAAATTTAACTACAATGGCATCTCACAATTTTCATCTGTTCGTAATCGTTCTGCAAGTACAACGTTAGATAAGTTGGGTTTTAAATCTTCAGGTACCAACCTTAATCTTCGTTATGCAAATAATACTATCATTGCAGATAGTTTATTTGGAATCAGCTACAATATTTCTGAAACCTATCCAGATAAATATGGTTTTCATCCAAGCTATCAAAAAGATAATCTAACCCTTTATAAAAATCAATTCGCTCTCCCAATTGCTTTTGCTACACAGTCTCTTTACAAAGATGTCACTTTTAATGACCATACTCTTGATAATCAAACTCAATTTTTAAATCAAATTGCTGGCTTAAATGAAGAGTACTTTTATCCGATAAATCATCATACAGACTCTGGTGACAACGTGGTCAATCTAAACGGAACTGATACTGAAGATGCAACTATCAGCTACAGTATTGAAGTACCTGATAATAGTCAGGTTTACCTTTCCATGACCAAGCTAAATTTTTTAAATGATAAGAAAAAGCAAGTTGACATCATTGTCAATGGTGAAAAAAAATCCTTTACCACAGATAATGCTTTTACATTTTTTAATCTTGGATATGCAGAACATAAACAAACTTTTGATATCCAGATTAAGTTCCCAGGAAATGCTCAAGTATCATTTGAATCTCCAACTTTCTATCGCTTAGATACTAAGAAATATACGGAGGCTATACGCAAAATAAAAGAAAATCCAGTAGAGGTGAGCTCTTATAAAAATAAAGTCACTGTAAATTATAAGGTAAAGAATGAGACATCGATCTTTTTCACAATTCCATACGACCGAGGATGGTCTGCTTACCAAAATGGTAAAAAATTACAAATTCAACAGGCACAAACTGGATTTATGAAAATTGATGTTCCTGAAGGTGAAGGAACTATTACCCTTTCCTTTATTCCAAAAGGATTTGTTGCTGGTGCAAGTTGTTCTCTTATAGCTATTATTGTCTTTATTTTTTATGATATTCAAAGAAAAAAATATTCTAGATAAAAAACTATCGACCAAATCGGTCGATAGTTTTTAGTCTTCTTCAACTTTTTTAGGTTGGTAGGCAAGCATTCCTAAAATAACAAAAATCATCACTGTAAAGATAAGGAAAATAATCTGACTATGAATATTACCTGTCATAGAAATGGTTTGTCGTAGACCTGAAACTGAATAACTCATAGGTAACCATGGATTAATAGTTTTAAAGAATTGATTCGTCAAAGCTAAAGGATAAGTTCCTGCACTTGATGCTAATTGAAGGAGTAATAAAATTAAAGAGAAGAAGGCGCCTAGGCGAGAATTCCAGGTTGTCAATGCTGTTACCATCGCCATGAAAGCAAGACTGGTTAAAATAATCAAAGTAAAGGTTTTGAATTCGTGAACTGCAGTCAGTCCGATTAAATGTACTCCACCATAAACTAATACTCCTGCCAAACCAGCAATGATACCGTTAATTTCAAAGCGAGACTTAAACCAAGCCCAGCGACTTTCTGGATGACGCCCAGAAGGCAATTTAGCAAAAATCATATTAGTTGAAATAGCAGCAACAAAAAGAGCAACTGATATCATATACGGAGCCATGGCAATCCCATTAACAGCAACTTGATCCGTATCAGTTTTTGAAAGACTTAGAGGATCAGCCAGTAAGTCTGCATTTTTTGGTTCAGTTGAAGCCTTATTCAATTGTTTATCAGCCTCTGTCAAACCTTGATTTAATTGACTTGAACCATCACTTAATTTTCCAAGTCCTGATTGTAAAATTTCAGATCCTTGAGCAAGTTGATCTGCTCCACTAGCTATTTTCAGAACCATTAGCCAGTTGATTTGCTCCTGAAACTAGCTGGTCTGATTTATCAGCTAATTGTTGAGAACCCGCTTGTAATTGATTAATTCCAGCAGTTAAATCTGATGTTTTATTGTTTACTTGGTTGACACCTGATGCAAGTTTATCAATTCCTGTTGCTAATTCTGGCCCATTCGCTGCTAACTTAGCAGTAGCACCTGTCAATGTAGAAGATTTTTCTGTCAACTGATTAGAGCCTTGTAGCAACTTATTGAAACTTCCTGTCAAGTTCGAATTTTTCGAACTCAACTGACTTGCTCCTAAAGCTACTTGGTCTACAGATTTTGTATAGCTGTCAATACCAGATGCAAGAGTTTGACTAGCTGGCAATAACTGGCCATCAATTGCTGTTTGAACTTGTGTTAATCCACTTGACAAACTTGTCAATGTTGAAGAAGCAGTTGGTAATAATTGACTTGAGTGATTCTTTAATTGAGTTAAACTATTTGTTTGAGTGGTTACATTTTCTAAAGAAGATTGTAACGTTTGAACTGTAGTTAAAATTGTTCGTACTGACTCACTAGTAGAAGATGATTGATTAGAAACCACAGAAGTTATCTCTGCCTGTTGGTCAGGAGTTAAGCTTTGATAAGCACTCGTTGATTGAATAGCTGATAAAGTAGTTTCTTTTTCAGATTGATTTGAAGTAATGATGCTTTGTGCTGAATTTGCAATCGTTGATAGACTACTAGAAAGCTGGTTTTTTACTTGTGTTATCTCTCCACTATCTGCTGTTTGAATATTTTGAATAGCTTGATTAAATTGCTCTAAACTAGTTGCTAATTGTTTAATCTGATCTTTTTGTTGGTTTGCACCATCTAATTGAGTAGAAAGTTCTTGAATACCTTGATTAAGTTGTGTTAGTCCTGTACGTAGAGTCTCTGATTTTGTAGAAATCTGATTTGCACCTGATGATAGACTTTGAACTCCATTTGTATAAGTATCAATACCAAGTGAAAATTGATTTAATCCTGAATTGAGTTGAGAAACACCACCTGTATAGGCTTGTGTGCCTGCATCAAGTTGAGTCAATCCTGATACCAGTGCCGGTGTCTGTGAATTCAGTTGGTTTAATCCATTATCGATTTGTGAAATAGCGCTGGTATATTGATTTAAACCAATATTAAAATTACCAAGACCAAGATTTAACTGATTTACACCAGCTGTATAGGTTCCTAATCCTGTAGATAATTGATCAGCACCATTAGAAAATGTGAGACTCGATTGAGCTAAGGTTTGAAGATTGGTTGATAAGGTTTGACTCCCATCAGAAAGCTGATTCGAACCATCAGCCAACTGTAAACTTGCATTTGCCGCTTGAGATAAACCAAGTTTTAAATCCCCCATCTTATCAAATAAAGCTTTAGTATAAGATTGAGTAACTTTAGTAGCCACAGTCTGTTTGATTTGTGTCATGGCAGAATCACTCATCTTGCTTGCAATAAACTATGACCACTTGATGTCTGATAGTCAATCGTCATCTGTTCAGGATGATTTGTAAGGATAGAAGAAGCTTTCTCAGAAAGATTACTTGGCAACGTTACAACCATGTAATAATCTCCATCCCGCAGTCCTCTTTCTCCCTCACCTTCATCTACAAAATGAAAATCCAGGCTATTACTATCTTTTAAATTAGACACCATGTCTTCACCAATAGTGAGTTTTTCATCATTATAAGTAGCAGCTTGATCCTTATTAACAATTGCTACAGGTAACTCCGAAAGTTTACCGTATGGATCCCACATTGATGATAAAAAAATGATATTGTACAGGGCTGGAATTAAGGAAATTCCTATCATGACAATAATAAATGTCGGTTTTTTAAAGATTGCTTTCCATTCTTTAAACATATTGTCTCCTTTTTTAAACTACTTGTCTAAATTTTTGATATAATAGATTATACATAAAAAATTTAAAAAGACAAGATAAAAAATCTATTTTTAAACATATTGTCTAAAAATGTTCATCTGGAGGGAACATGCAAGAAAGTAATAAACGATTAAAAACCAAGCGCATTATCGAAAATGCCATGGTGGAATTATTGATGGAACAACCATTCGATCAGATTACAACTGTTAAATTAGCACAAAAAGCTGGAATTAGCCGCTCCAGTTTCTATACTCATTACAAAGATAAATACGACATGATTGAACATTACCAAAGTAAACTATTTCATACCTTCGAATATATCTTTCAAAAACATGCTAATCACAAACGAGATGCTATTCTAGAAGTATTTGAATACTTAGAATCAGAACCGCTTCTAGCAGCTCTTTTATCTGAAAATGGAACCAAGGAAATTCAAAATTTCTTGAGAAATAAACTTCACATCCTACTGAGCACAGATCTTCAAAAACGTTTTATGCAACTCAAACTAAATGAAGTAGAATTAGAATACAGTAGCGTCTACCTAACAAATGCTCTCTTTGGAGTCTGTCAAACCTGGATTGCCCACGGAAAAAAAGAAAGTCCACAAGAAATCACGGACTTTTTAATGAAAATGTTAGGGGATACAAATTAATAAAAAGCTCTATAATAGTTATAGGGAATCAAACCCCTATGGATATTATAGAGCCTATTTTGTTGTTCTTATTAGGCGCTAAGGCAATACAATTTCCTTAGTTTTATACTCTTCGAAAATCAAATTCAAACCACGTCAGCGTCGCCTTACCGTACTCAAGTACAGCTTGTGGCTAGCTTCCTAGTTTGCTCTTTGATTTTCATTGAGTATTATTTTCGGACACAAATCATTATCTATCCGTATGTTAGGTATGCCTCCCCTCATTACATCGGAAAAAGAATCAAAAAAAGGAACACCAAATTAGTGTTCCTTTCATCTGACTCCGCCAGTAGGACTCGAACCTACGACATCATGATTAACAGTCATGCGCTACTACCAACTGAGCTATGGCGGATTAAATAGTCCGTACGGAATTCGAACCCGTGTTACCGCTATGAAAAGACGATTTCTTAACCAACGGACCCTCTACCTGTAGCAGATATAACCATTATATCAATTTATCAAAAATTGTCAATTACTTTTTTTGGTTTTTAGCCATTAGTTCTCTCAATTTTTTAGTTTTTAGGCGAGAGATAGGACAACGATGATCTTCATAAATACAACTTCCATTTTTTTACGATCAATTTCTCTCACATTACCAATATTGACTAAAAATGACTTGTGAGCTAGATAAAAACGTTGGGTTTCCTTATCCTTTTCTTGAATATCTGTCATTGTTCCATAGAATTCTTTTGCAAAATTCTTACCTACAATTCGTAATTTATGAGAAGTTCCCGTTGTTTCAATGTAGAGAATATCATGATAAGGAATACAAAGATCATTTCCTTTATAACTATAATCAAAATAATCAACGACTGATTGGTTTTCAAGTAAAGTAGTCTTAGTGTAAAGCACACAGTCGGCAACTCTATTTTTAAAAACTTGATCACTGGTTTCTTTATCAATAAAATCCAATGCTGAAACTTTGTATTTATAAGTCAAAGTAGCAAATTCAGATCGACTTGTAATAAAAACAATAATGGCATAAGGATTGCGATGACGAATAAATTGAGCAACCTCAAATCCTTTTCTCTCAATCCCATTGATATCAATATCTAGAAAATAAAGCTGATTGACTTCATCATGCTCTACATATTCCATAAATTCTCTTACTTTTCCTGTTGTTTTATAGGAGATAGGAATATTTGTTTCCTTAGAAATTTTATTTAGAGTTGTTTCCAACCTTACTTGGTGTTCTATAATATCTTCTAAAATCAATACTTTCATATCAGTTCCCTCTTAAATCTAATTACTTGTTTAAATACATCATTATCAATTTCTGTTTCTAAAATAACATTGTCATATTTTCCTAAAATTTCTTTAACATTATTAAGTCCAAGTCCTCTATGTCTTCCTTTAGTTGAAAATCCTAATTCAAATAAATCTTCGGATTTTACCTTTCTTTTTTTACAAGAGTTTTGGATGACAACTAAGGTTTCAAGATCCAACTTGATAATAGCTACCTCTAGTTGTTTTTGATAGCTTTCAACTGCCCCTTCAACAGCATTATTGAGCAGAACGCTCATCACGCGCACCAAATCTAACAATTCCATAGATAAAGGTGTAATAATATCTTTTACCTCTAATGTGTACTCTACATCATTAGTTTTCGCATTGACAATAGATTGGGCAATCAAACTACGAAGTGCTGAATCCTCAATATTGTTCAAATCGAAATAGGTATACTTATCTGAACGTAATTTTTGATTTGCCTTTACAAGAACTTCACTGTAAACTCTGTCAATCTCTTGTAAATCTTTACTTTCAATCGCCATTCTTAAGCTGACAAGCATGCCTGTATAGTCATGACGAAAACCACGAATTTCATTATATAAGGAAACAATCTCATCCGTGTAAGTTTGTAAATGTTTTTGCTCAAACTTCTTTTGTTCCAATTCAATCTCTTTTTCTATCTGAACTTTATGAGAATTCATGGAGAAAAAAGTCAAAAGTAGGCCAACAAAAACAATGGATGACAAAATACTTCCAAAACCATTTAAGTGACGAATCGTACTCACAATATCTGAAGTGAAAGAGACAACGTGTAGAAAAATAAATGCAAAGAGCACTTTCTTCAGAAAAGGATATAGATAGTCTTTATCAAAATATTTAAACTCTAGGTGGAAATAAGAAATTATTTTAGCTATTGTAAAATAGGAGATTACATTCATGATGAAAAAAAATAATCTTTCATGTTGTTCTACAAGTGAATCTCCTATAATAGATGACATAATGACAGACCAAAAAAAGTATGTGTACTTTGATATAAGAGTGAAAAATAATAATCCTAAAAAAATATTTTTTTACAGAACTATACTTTTTGAAAAACTTTTTAAATAGAAATAAAAATACAATTGGATTAAAAATTATTTAAAATATAATGTAAAATTAATGTTAATTTATCAGAATTTATGAAAGATAAAAAAATAGGCATAAATTACTTGAAGTGCTAAAAAAATGACAAGTAAAAAAATATCTTTCTTTTTTTAGATGTTTTACAAATTTGACTGTATATTTTGCTAATTATTGTACAAGTTAAAAAGTGCATCTAATATTCCGATTATAATTTCCATTTTCTACTCCTTTATTTTTCTTCGAAAAATAGGTACCTGTCTAAAAAGATCCATCATTCCTCTTTTTTCCCCACCTCTGATTTCCTGCAGTTCTTTTTCGTTCAATTCTTGGAAATCTTTCATTTGAGCAGAATCTGTATTCTTTTTCATAATATAAACTCCTATAATGTTTTTCTTGTAAATTAACTTACAAAAATATTATATAAAATCTACGATACCTATAGAGAATTATTTCTCAAATGCTCAAATTTTATTCTGAAATGTCAAATTTTTACAAAAAAAACTGGGATTTTTTCCCAGCTTACGATTTAACACTGATCCCAGCAGGATTCGAACCTGCGACCGTTCGCTTAGAAGGCGAATGCTCTATCCAGCTGAGCTATGAGACCTTACTAATCTATCTTATCAAAAAAAGCTAGCTTAGTCAATCATCTATTTATGATAGGGAGAGCCCTGTTGAATCGAAAACGCTCTATAAATTTGTTCTACTAAGACTAATCTCATTAGTTGATGAGGAAGCGTCAATCTCCCAAAACTAACAGAGAGATTGGCTCTCTTTTTCACCTCTGGAGATAGTCCTAAACTCCCACCAATGATAAAAGTGATTGTCGAAAATCCATTGATAGAAGCTCTTTCAAGCTGCTTGCTGAACTCTTCAGAAGAAAAAGTTGTTCCTTCAATAGCTAAAACAACTACAAAATCACGTTCCCCTACTTTAGCAAGAATGCGGTTCCCTTCCAACTCCAAAATCTTTTGATTTTCAGATTCGCTGGCCCGATCTGGTGTTTTTTCATCAGCCAACTCAATCATTTCTAGATTAGCAAATCGTGAAATTCTCTTGGAGTATTCTGCTATGCCATCTTTGAGATATTTTTCTTTCAATTTTCCAACTGTTACCACTTTAATTTTCATTCTTCTATTCTAACATATTCACACTCAATTTCACATCTTATTCACAGATAAGATTTTGAAAAACTTCAATAAATTCACAGGTTTTTGAAAGTTATCCACAAGTTGTGAAAAACTTTTTGTTTTTAAGCTTGAATTAAGCTAGCTATTTTATACTTTCATTGATAAAAAAACATGGAGGCTTCTATGAAAAACTTACAAACTAGTTCCAAAAAATGGGGACAACTTTTAGTAGTCATTCTCATTAGCTTTTTTAGTGGTGTTTTAGGTACTTTTACCACATTGCAACTCAGTCAAAAACAAAATAGTGGTACGACAACTACAACGACTGTCAGCAAAACAGCTGTAAAAAATGAAAACTCAACTACACAGGCAGTAGATAAAGTTAAAGATGCTGTTGTATCTGTCATTACTTACTCATCAAACTCTCAAAACAGTTTACTCGGATCTGATGAAACTGATACAGATACCAATTCTGAACAAGTATACAGCGAAGGTTCTGGTGTCATTTATAAAAAGGAAGGGGATACTGCTTACCTTGTAACTAATACTCACGTTATTAATGGTGCTAAAAAAGTTGATATTCGTTTAGCAGATGGCACAAAAGTCCCTGGTGAAATTGTGGGTTCTGATACTTATTCAGATATTGCCGTTGTAAAAATTGCTGCAGATAAAGTCACAACAGTAGCCGAATTTGGTGATTCTAGTCAATTAACAGTTGGAGAAACAGCTATTGCAATCGGAAGTCCTCTAGGTTCTGAATATGCCAATACTGTGACACAGGGGATTGTATCAAGTTTAAATAGAAATGTATCTCTAAAATCTGAAGACGGACAAGCTATCTCAACCAATGCTATCCAAACAGATACAGCTATTAACCCTGGGAACTCAGGTGGTCCTTTGATTAATATCCAAGGCCAAGTTATCGGTATTACATCAAGTAAAATTGCCTCTAATGGTGGAACATCTGTCGAAGGTCTTGGTTTTGCCATTCCTGCAAACGATGTAATCAATATTATTAAGCAGTTGGAAAAAGATGGCAAAGTAACACGACCTGCTCTTGGAATCCACATGGTTAACTTATCAAATCTTAGTACAACTGATCTTCAAAAACTAAAACTTCCTGGAAATGTTACTTCTGGAGTAGCTGTTCGTTCTGTTCAAAAAAATATGCCTGCCAATGGACATCTGCAACAATATGACGTCATTACAAAAATAGATGATAAAGCTATTTCTTCCACTACTGAATTGCAAAGTGCTCTATATAGTCATTCTATTGGAGACAGTATGACTGTTACTTACTACCGTGATGGTAAGGAAGAAACAACAACTATTAAATTAGATAAAAGTACTAGTGATTTAGATAAGTAGTTTACAGATATGTAAAGTTGCTTTACAGAATATCTAAGTTGTGTTAATGTAGAATTATGGAAGAATTTAAAATTGTTCAAATAAAAGATATTCAAAAAAATCCCTATCAACCTCGTAAGGAATTTTCAGAAGAAAAAATTCAAGAACTGGCACAATCTATTAAGGAAAACGGCTTGATTCAGCCTATTATCGTTAGAAAATCTCCAGTACTTGGATATGAAATTCTAGCTGGAGAAAGACGGTATCGTGCTTCAATAGCTGCTGGACTTTCAGAAGTTCCAGTCATTGTTAAGCAACTTTCTGATCAAGATATGATGCTTCATTCTATCATTGAGAATCTCCAACGAGAAAATTTAAATCCTATCGAGGAAGCTAAAGCATATCAATCCTTAATTGATAAAGGTTTTACCCACACAGAAATTGCTGAAAAAATGGGGAAATCTCGACCTTATATTACAAACCTAGTTCGATTATTAGGACTACCTAAACATATCCTGATAGAAGTTGAAAGTGGAAGACTTTCTCAAGCTCATGCTAGACTCCTCATTCAATTATCAAGTGATAAACAAGATAAACTCTTGAATCGTATTCAAACTGAAAATCTCTCTGTTCGCCAAGTTGAACAAATACTACAAAAAACGAAGAAGAGCAGTAAAAAAGAAAAAGACCACTTTGTCAAAGACGAAGAGCAAAAATTGAAAAAAATACTCGGATTAGATGTTCAGATTAAGCTACAAAAAAAAGATAGTGGTAAAATTTCAATTTCCTTCCATAACCAAGATGAATACCAACAATTTATTAACAGCCTGAAATAAGGCTGTTATTTTAGTATTCTTAACGAACATAGTTATCCACTGCATTTTAGTTTTTAAAAGCCCAGTATTTCAGAATTTTTCTTAGTTATCCACATTTTGTGGATAACATTTAAAAACATTGTTAATTGTTTTCCACAAGTTGTGGAAAAATAATCTTATCTATGGTAAAATGATTCTATCAATAAACCTTTTAAATTCTATAGTAAAGGAGGAGAAAATCATTGAAGGAAAAACAATTTTGGAATCGTCTTTTAGAACTTGCACATGATAAATTAACTCAGTCAGTTTATGATTTCTATATTTTAGACGCAAAACTGGTTAAAATTGAAGAAAATACTGCAACGATTTTCTTACCCCGCGATGAAATGCAGATATTCTGGGAACGAAATATCAATGGGATGCTTTTAGCAGCAGGTTTTGAAATCTATGATACTGAAATAAAAGCTCATTATATCTTCACGAAAGTTGAAGAAGCTAGCTCACAAGTAGCTTTCGAGTCTGAACCTGGCAACGATTATCAACCAAGTCAATCCACTATTCCATATTCTGAAACTGGACTCAAGGAAAAGTATACTTTCGATAATTTTGTTCAAGGGGATGGTAATGTTTGGGCTAAGTCTGCTGCTTTGGCTGTTTCTGAAGATCCAGGATTAACTTACAATCCTCTATTTATCTACGGAGGGCCTGGACTTGGAAAAACTCACCTGTTAAATGCCCTTGGGAATGAAATTCTGAAAAAGAGTCCAAATGCGCGTGTAAAATACATACCTGCTGAAAGTTTCATTAATGAATTTCTAGAGCATTTGAGACTCAATGATATGGAAAAATTCAAGAAAACTTACCGTAGTTTAGACCTCCTACTCATTGATGATATTCAATCACTTAGTGGAAAGAAAGTACAAACTCAGGAAGAGTTTTTCAATACATTTAACGCCCTTCACAATAATAATAAACAGATTGTTTTGACGAGCGACCGTAGGCCTGAACATTTAGAGAGTCTACCTGAACGTCTGGTCACGCGCTTCTCATGGGGATTAACGACAGATATCACACCACCTGATTTGAAACACGTATTGCGATTTTACAGAGTAAGACTGAACATCTCAACTATCATTTTCAGAATGATACACTCGAATATCTGGCTGGACAATTTGACTCTAACGTGCGAGAACTCGAGGGAGCACTCAACGACATCAGCCTAATGGCCAAAGTCAAAAAGATTAACGATATCACAGTTGACATTGCAGCTGAAGCTATTCGTGCTCGTAAACAAGACGTTAGCAAAATGATCGTGATTCCAATTGATAAAATCCAGACAGAAGTTGGAAACTTCTATGGTGTTAGTGTCAAGGAAATGAAAGGAACTAGACGTGTTCAAAATATCGTTTTAGCCCGTCAAGTTGCCATGTATCTAGCCAGAGAAATGACTGATAATAGCCTTCCTAAGATTGGAAAAGAGTTTGGTGGTAAAGACCACACAACGGTCATTCACGCTCATGGAAAAATCAAATCCATGCTTGAAACAGATGATAATTTACGTATAGAAATTGAAAACATCAAAAAGAAAATTAAATAACTTGTGGATAACTTTTTAAAAAATCTCTTATTTATCCACATCTTTTAAACAAGGCTCTGTCCTTGAGTTTTCTTGATTACAAGTGTTTTTCCACAGATTTCACACACTCTATTATTACTATTATCCTTCTAATAATAAAAAGAATAAAGGAGAATCCATGATTCATTTTTCAATTAATAAAAACTTATTTTTACAAGCCTTAAATACAACAAAGAGAGCTATTAGCTCAAAGAATGCAATTCCTATTTTATCGACTGTAAATTGATGTTACCAATGAAGGAATTACCTTGATTGGATCAAATGGTCAAATCTCAATCGAAAATTTTATCTCGCAAAAAAATGAAAATGCAGGTCTCTTGATTAACTCTTTAGGTTCAGTTCTACTGGAAGCTTCTTTCTTTATCAATGTTGTTTCAAGTCTTCCAGATGTAACACTTGATTTTAAAGAGATTGAACAAAAGCAAATTGTCTTAACTAGTGGAAAATCAGAGATTACTCTTAAAGGAAAAGATAGTGAGCAATATCCACGTATTCAGGAAATTTCTGCAAGCAATCCTTTACTTCTTGAAACAAAACTTCTTAAAAAGATTATCAATGAAACAGCTTTTGCAGCTAGTACCCAAGAAAGCCGTCCTATTTTGACAGGTGTCCACTTTGTTTTAAGCAACTACAAAGAATTAAAAACAGTTGCGACAGACTCTCACCGTCTTAGTCAGAAAAAGTTGACTCTTGAAAAAAATAGCGATGATTTTGATGTTGTCATCCCAAGTCGTTCGCTACGCGAATTTTCAGCTGTTTTTACGGATGATATCGAAACAGTGGAGATTTTCTTCGCCAATAATCAAATTCTCTTTAGAAGTGAAAATATTAGCTTCTACACACGTCTCTTAGAAGGAAATTATCCAGATACAGATCGATTGATTCCAACAGATTTCAATACAACAGTGACTTTTGATGTTTCTAAACTACGCCAGTCTATGGAACGTGCTCGCCTCTTATCAAGTGCGACACAAAATGGTACTGTTAAATTAGAAATCAAAGAACAAGTTGTAAGTGCTCATGTTCATTCTCCAGAAGTAGGGAAAGTAAACGAAGAAATTGATACTGAAAATGTAAGTGGTGCTGATTTGACGATTAGTTTCAACCCAACTTATTTGATTGAGGCACTAAAAGCTTTGAATAGCGAAAAAGTTACAATCAGCTTTATTTCAGCAGTTCGTCCATTTACTCTGGTTCCAGCTGATACAGATGAAGAGTTCATGCAGCTCATCACGCCAGTTCGCACAAATTAATGGAAAGAGGTTGAGCCTAGCTCGCCTCTTTTATGATATAATCAAAAATAGAAAAGGAGATTAACCATGTATCAAGTTGGAAATTTTGTTGAAATGAAAAAACCTCATGCTTGTACGATTAAGTCAACAGGCAAAAAGGCAAATCGCTGGGAAATTACCCGTGTTGGTGCAGATATCAAAATAAAATGTAGCAATTGTGATCATGTGGTCATGATGAGTCGCTATGACTTTGAAAGAAAAATGAATAAAATCATAGACTAACCCCCCATCATAAGAGGGTTAGCAAGTTTTCCCTTTTTGTGTTATAATATTGAAGATTGAAATGTGAACGGAGAATGAGAAACTATGGCTTTAACAGCAGGTATCGTGGGTTTGCCAAACGTTGGTAAATCAACCCTATTTAATGCAATTACAAAAGCAGGAGCAGAGGCTGCAAACTATCCTTTTGCGACCATTGATCCAAACGTTGGAATGGTAGAAGTTCCAGATGAACGCCTCCAAAAATTGACGGAAATGATTACTCCTAAAGACAGTTCCAACAACCTTTGAATTTACAGATATTGCAGGGATTGTAAAAGGAGCATCAAGAGGAGAAGGTCTTGGGAATAAATTCTTGGCCAACATCCGTGAAGTTGATGCGATTGTTCATGTGGTTCGTGCCTTTGATGATGAAAATGTCATGCGTGAGCAAGGTCGTGAAGATGCCTTTGTGGATCCGCTAGCAGATATTGATACCATTAACCTAGAGTTGATTCTTGCTGATTTAGAATCAGTCAATAAACGCTATGCGCGTGTAGAAAAAATGGCGCGTACGCAAAAAGATAAGGAATCAGTTGCAGAATTTAACGTTCTTCAAAAGATTAAACCTGTTCTTGAAGATGGAAAATCAGCTCGTACCATTGAATTTACAGATGAAGAGCAAAAAGTAGTTAAAGGCCTTTTCCTTTTGACCACGAAACCAGTTCTTTATGTAGCTAACGTTGATGAGGATGTGGTTGGAGACCCAGAATCTATCGATTATGTGAAACAAATTCGTGAATTCGCAGCAACAGAAAATGCAGAGGTAGTGGTTATCTCTGCGCGTGCTGAAGAAGAAATTTCTGAGTTAGACGATGAAGATAAAAAAGAGTTTCTTGAAGCTATTGGTTTGACAGAATCAGGTGTGGATAAGTTGACTCGAGCTGCTTATCACCTACTAGGACTTGGAACTTACTTCACAGCTGGTGAAAAAGAGGTTCGTGCTTGGACCTTTAAACGTGGCATGAAAGCTCCTCAAGCTGCTGGTATCATCCACTCAGACTTTGAAAAAGGATTTATTCGTGCAGTGACCATGTCTTATGACGATTTGGTAAAATACGGCTCTGAAAAGGCTGTAAAAGAAGCTGGACGTTTGCGTGAAGAAGGAAAAGAATATGTCGTGCAAGATGGCGATATTATGGAATTCCGCTTTAACGTTTAATCAATATTTAAAATAATGTCAATTAGGTTGGAAAAAAATTCCAGCCCTTTTGACTTTTGAAAGGAAATATAAATGACAAAATTACTTGTAGGATTGGGAAATCCAGGAGATAAATATTTTGAAACTAAACATAATGTTGGCTTTATGCTGATTGACCAACTAGCCAAAAAACAAAATGTTACCTTTACACACGATAAGATATTCCAAACTGAACTAGCTTCATTTTTCCTTAATGGGGAAAAAATTTATCTGGTGAAACCGACGACTTTTATGAATGAAAGTGGAAAAGCTGTTCATGCATTGTTAACCTACTATGGTTTAGATATTGAAGATTTACTGATTATTTACGATGATCTTGACATGGAAGTCGGAAATTCGTCTTCGTGCTAAAGGATCAGCTGGTGGTCATAATGGAATTAAGTCGATTATTCAACATATTGGTACACAGGTTTTCAATCGTGTAAAGATTGGCATTGGAAGACCTAAAAAAGGAATGTCTGTTGTTAACCATGTTTTGAGTAAGTTTGATCAAGAAGATTATATTGGTATTTTACAGTCAATTGACAAGGTTGACGATGCTGTAAATTATTATTTACAAGAAAAAAACTTTGAAAAGACGATGCAGAAATATAATGGGTAAGGAAATGGCATTAATCGATTTCTTTTTAGAGAATAAACAAATTCTATCTTGGCATGAGAACATACCACAGAAACAAAGACAATTATTGCTAGGACTTTCTGGATCAGCAAAATCGTTAGCGATTGCTAGTAGTCTGAAGAGTCAGGATAAGGTTTTAGTGATGACTTCCACATATGGAGAAGCTGAGCGTCTGATTAATGATCTAATTTCCATATTAGGTTCGGATCTGGTTTATCCATTTCTAGTAGATGATTCACCAATGGTTGAATTTTTGGTATCATCTCAGGAAAAGATTTTTTCTCGGGTTGAAGCTTTGCGTTTTCTAAGAGATGAGTCTCAAAGAGGGATTTTAGTTTGTAACGTCGCAGCTAGTCGAGTATTCTTGCCGAATCCTCAAGTTTTTGATGATAGTATCTTAGAACTTCAAGTGGGGCAAGAATGCGAACAAAGAGAATTAAAAAATCACTTGATTTCTCTTGGTTATAAGAAAGTTACACAAGTTCAAAGTCAGGGAGAATTTAGCCTTCGTGGAGATATTCTAGATATATTTGAAACCTCTCAAATTTGTCCTTATCGGATTGAATTTTTCGGTGATGAGATTGATGGCATTAGAGAATTTGATACTGAAACTCAATTATCAAAAGATAGTAAAACTCAAGTACTAATCTATCCAGCTAGTGATATTTTGTTTACGAATGAAGATTATCATCGTGGTCAGAAATTTTTAGAACATGAGATTGATAAGGCACTTTCTCCAACTTTAAAGTCTTACCTAGAAGAAGTTTTTAGTTGTACGAAAGAGCAAGTTCTTCATGCAGATATTCGCAAGTTTTTGTCTGTATTTTATAAAAAACAGTGGACCTTGATAGACTATTTGAATCAAGTTCCTGTTATATTTGACGATTTTCAAAAAATCATGAATCAGTACGATGCTTTTGATAAGGAAACAGCTAGCTACTTTACAGAAGATTTACATAACAGTAAAGCAGTATCAAGTTTACAATATTTTGCTGATGTAGAAAGTCAGTTTAAAAAATATGTACCAGCGACTTTCTTTTCAAATTTTCAAAAAGGGCTTGGAAATTTGAAATTTAATAATCTGTACCAGTTCAATCAATATCCTATGCAAGAGTTCTTTAATCAGTTTTCTTTTCTGAAAGAAGAAATTGAACGTTATAAAAAATTAAAGTATACGATTGTTCTTCAATCAAGTAGCAAAACTGAACTAAAGAAACTGTCAACGATTCTTGATGAATACGATATTAAAGTTGATAATAGTAATGAAAGTAAAATCTGTAAAGGAACTGTTAATCTTGTTGAAGGAAATCTTCGTCATGGATTTCACTTTGTAGATGAGAATCTTGTATTTATCACTGAATATGAAATTTTTAAAAAGAGGATTAAACGGAAATATCGAAAACAAAATATCAGTAACGCTGAACGATTAAAGGATTATAATGAACTCCAAAAAGGAGACTATGTTGTTCATCAAATCCATGGTATTGGTCAATATTTAGGGATTGAAACGATTGAAATCAAAGGAATTCATCGAGACTACGTAAGTGTTCTATATCAAAATGGAGACCGTATTTCCATCCCTGTGGAGCAGATACAGACTCTTTCTAAGTATGTTTCTAGTGATGGTAAGGCTCCAAAGTTAAACAAATTAAACGATGGACGTTTTAAAAAAGCGAAGCAAAAAGTAAAGAGTCAAGTTGAAGATATTGCAGATGATTTAATTAAGTTATATGCAGAGAGAAGTCAACTTAAAGGTTTTGCATTTTCAAAAGATGATGAAGACCAAAACGCTTTTGACGAAGCTTTCCCATATATAGAGACTGAGGACCAACTTCGAAGTATCGAAGAAATAAAAAAAGATATGCAGGCTCCTCAACCGATGGACCGACTATTAGTTGGAGATGTTGGTTTTGGTAAGACAGAAGTTGCTATGCGAGCTGCATTTAAGGCTGTCAATGATCATAAACAGGTTGTCGTTTTAGTGCCAACAACCGTTCTTGCTCAGCAACATTACAGTAATTTTAAGGAAAGATTTGAACAATTTGCTGTCAACGTAGATGTTTTGAGTCGTTTCAGAAGTAAAAAAGAACAGACTGAAACACTTGAGAAATTAAAAAAAGGTCAAGTAGACATCTTGATAGGGACCCATAGAGTCTTATCTAAAGATGTTGAGTTTGCTGATTTGGGGTTGATGATTATTGATGAAGAGCAACGTTTTGGTGTTAAGCATAAGGAAGCTTTGAAGGAATTAAAAAAGAAGGTTGATGTCTTAACCTTGACAGCTACACCAATTCCTCGAACCCTTCATATGTCTATGCTAGGTATTCGAGATTTATCAGTCATCGAAACTCCTCCAACCAATCGATATCCTGTACAAACCTATGTCCTTGAACAGAATGATCGTGTCATTCGTGATGCTGTATTGAGAGAAATGGATCGTGGTGGTCAAGTTTACTATCTTTACAACAAAGTTGACACTATTGAAAAGAAGGTTTCAGAGTTACAAGAATTGATTCCAGAAGCTTCTATTGGATTTGTCCATGGTCAAATGAGTGAAATTCGCTTAGAAAATACACTTCTTGATTTCATTGAAGGACAATATGATATTTTAGTGACTACAACAATCATTGAAACAGGTGTAGACATTCCAAATGCTAATACCTTGTTTATAGAAAATGCAGATCATATGGGCTTGTCAACCTTGTATCAATTAAGAGGTCGTGTTGGTCGTAGTAATCGAATTGCTTATGCCTATCTCATGTATCGTCCAGATAAAACTTTGACAGAAGTTTCTGAGAAGAGATTAGAAGCTATCAAAGGTTTTACTGAACTGGGTTCTGGTTTCAAAATTGCTATGCGTGATTTATCCATTCGTGGAGCTGGAAATCTTTTAGGAAGCTCTCAGTCTGGATTTATCGATTCTGTTGGTTTTGAGTTGTACTCTCAGTTGTTAGAAGAAGCAATAGCTAAGAAAAATGGAACTGACAAAAAGCGTGAAAAAGGAAATGCTGAGTTAATTCTACAAATTGATGCTTATCTTCCAGATGAGTATATTTCATATGAACGACATAAAATTGAAATTTACAAGAGAATTCGTCAGATTGATAACCGTGTCAACTATGAGGAGTTACAAGATGAGTTGATCGATCGTTTTGGAGAATATCCAGATGTGGTTGCTTATCTTTTAGAAATTGGATTAGCTAAAGCATATCTTGATAAAGTATTTGTCAATCGTGTAGAAAGAAAGGTTAATAAGCTGGTCATTCAGTTTGAAAAAATATCCCAACAACTATTTAACACAAGATTATTTCCAGGCTCTCTCACAGACAAATTTGAAGGCTAATATTTCAGAAAATCGAGGACTTATTGAAGTTGTCTTTGACATTCGCAATAAAAAAGATTATGAACTTTTAGAAGGTCTTGTAACTTTTGGAGAATCATTAGCAAACATAAAAGATTCAAAAGAGTCACATTAGGAGTTATCTTTTTTCTTCTATAAAATGTAGAAAAATGGTACAATAATAATTTGAGGTAATAAAAATGAGATTAGATAAATATTTAAAAGTATCAAGAATTATTAAGCGTCGTACAGTGGCTAAAGAAGTTGCAGATAAGGGACGCATCAAGGTAAATGGTATTCTTGCTAAGAGCTCTACAGATTTAAAAATCAATGACCAAGTCGAAATTCGTTTTGGAAATAAATTGTTGCTCGTAAAAGTGTTAGAAATGAAAGATAGCACTAAAAAAGAAGATGCTGCAGGTATGTATGAAATTATCAGCGAAACAAGGGTAGAAAACGATGTATAAAAAAATTGTACAAATGAATAATTCTTTTATTCAAAATGAACACCAACGTCGTAAATACTTGATGGAAGAACGACAAAGACGAAATCGTTTTATGGGCTGGGTTTTGATTTTGATTATGTTGTTGTTCATCCTACCAACCTATAATTTGACTCAAAGTTATCAGCAATTACTCGAACGTCGCCAACAGTTAGCCGATCTGAAAAAACAGTATCAAGAATTGAGCGATGAAAAAGATAAAGAATCAAATCTTGCAACCAAATTAAAGGACGAAACATACGCAGCCAAGTATTTGCGTGCAAAATATTACTATTCAAAATCATGGGAGGAAGTTTATACTATTCCGGACTTACTTCCTAGGTAATGTAAAATGGAAAATTTATTAGATATTGTAGAAAAGTTTTTAAGTCAATCAGATGAAAAATTAGAAGAGTTAGCTCAAAAAAATCATCTGTTACGGCTACAGGAAGAAGAGGAAAAAAAGAATGCGTAAATTTTTAGTGATATTACTACTTCCTATTTTTTTTAAAAGTGTACAAGTAGTAAGCACTGAGAATCCAGTTATCATTCCAAACCAAGAAGTTTATTCCTTAACCCACGCTTCGTATCATTTTTACTATCAAGATGTTATAGAATCTCCAAAATTTTATGGTGAAACGTCAGTTTATTCTACAGAAGATTTGATTAAAGAATCAGGAAAAGTCAATGCAGATACAACATTATCTGTTTTAGAATGGAGATTAAATAAACAAGGACAGCCTGTCTTTAAATTGTCAAATAATCAATTTGTGATGGCTGATAAACGACTTTTATACGATAGTTCCATCGTAAACGATTTTTCTAAACGAGTATGGTTAGAACCAGGATTTGTCGTTTATAATAGTCCTTATGATCAACAAGAATTAAAGTCTACTTTAGCAGCTTATCAAGAGGTTGAAGCAGATATGTCTATTTTTGCTGAAGGTCGTGAATTATTACATATCAAACAAATTGGTTGGGTTTCGACGGATTACATTTCCAATGATGACAATCGTATCCAGAAAGTACAAGAGTTGTTATCTGCGAATTATCAAAATGAACAGTTTTCTATTTATGTTAAACAATTGAGCACGGGTAAGGAAGCTGGGATTAACGAAGATCAAAAAATGTACGCTGCTAGTGTTATGAAATTACCTTATCTTTATTCTGTTCAGGAAAAAATCAATCAAGGTGATTACCAACTTGACACGAAACTGAAGTATGTTTCCGAAGTAAATGATTTCTCTGGTTCTTATAAACCGGAAGGAAGTGGAAGTCTCCCTAAAACAGCGGACAATAAAGAGTACACTCTCAAAGATTTAATTACAAAGACAGCGAAAGAATCTGACAATGTAGCTCATAATATTCTTGCTTATTATATTACGAATAAATCAGATGAAGCCTTTAAAAAAGAAATGGCTACTATCGCAGGTGAAGAGTGGAACGTAACAGAGAAGTTAGCTTCAGCTAAAATGGCCGGTCAAGTTATGGAATTTATTTATAATCAGAATGGTTTTGTTTTAGAATCGCTATCGCAAACAGCTTTTGATAATCAGCGAATTGCTAAGAATATTTCTGCTAAGGTAGCCCATAAAATTGGGGATGCAGATGAATTTAAACACGATGTAGGAATAGTCTATACAGATTCTCCTTTCATTATTTCAATCTTTACCAAAAATTCTGATTATGATACCATTTCTAAAATTGCTAAGGATGTCTATGAGGTCCTAAAATGAGAGACCAATATTTTTTAAATCATTTTCTAGAAAAAGGTTATTTTAAAGATCATTCACGAGTTGTACTAGCCTTGTCTGGTGGATTGGATTCGATGTTTCTCTTTCACCTCCTATCAACCTATCAAGAAGAACTCGGGATAGAATTATTTTTAGCTCATGTAAACCATAAACAACGACCAGAATCAGATGATGAAGAAATTGAATTAAGAAAACTAGCTGAACAAGTTGGAGTTCCAATTTACGTAGCTCATTTTACTGGAGATTTTTCAGAAGCAAATGCTCGTCAATTTCGCTATGATTTTTTTAGAGAAGTAATGGAGAAAACTTCCTCTAAAGCCCTTGTAACAGCTCATCATGCAGATGATCAGGCTGAAACGATTTTTATGCGATTGATTCGAGGTGTTAGGTTGCAACACTTATCAGCTATAAAAGAGAGACAAACGTTTGATAAGGGAGAATTAATTCGTCCGTTGCTTTCTTTTTATAAGAAGGATTTTCCTGAAGTTGAGCATTTTGAAGATAGGACGAATAAAGAAAATCATTATTTTCGCAATCGAGTTCGTAATATTTACTTACCACAACTGGAAAAAGAAAATATTCAGCTAAAGAGAGCGTTTTTAGAGTTTGGAAAAGAAGTATCTGACTATCAAATTGCTCTGACTGAATTATCTCAAACAGTCAATGTGGAAGATTTAACTCAGTTTTTATCTTTTAGTGAAGCAACACAGCGAGTTTTACTACAACAATACCTTAGTTGTTTTGCTGATTTAAATGTAACAAGAGAACAATTTCAAGAAATTCATCATATTTTAAAAACTAAGAGTCAATATCGTCATCGTTTAAAAAATGGTTATGAACTTGTAAAAGAATACCAACACTTTAAAATTTGTAAAATCAGACCAAAGTCTGATGAAAAAAGTAGTGATTGTGTGTTAGACTATCAAAATCAAGTTCATTATGAAGGTTATTTATTCTCATTTGGAATCCCTCTAAAAGGGGAAAATGTCCAAAAGATGAATGTTTCTCGTGAAACATCGTTGATTTTACGGCATCGACAGCCTGGTGATTATTTGATAAAAAACGGTCATCGTAAAAAACTAAGACGACTTTTTATTGATTTAAAAATTCCTAAAGAAAAACGAGAAAAAGCTATTATCATTGAGCAATTTGGAAAAATTTGTTCAGTTTTAGGAATTGAAATCAGTGATTTGAGTAAAAAAATGAAAAATGATATAATGAACACTGTACTTTATATAGAAAAAATAGATAGGTAAAATCATGTTAGAAAAAGATATCAAGAAAATTTTGATTTCACAAGATGAAATTACAGAAGCAGCTAAAAAATTGGGTGCTCAGTTGACAAAAGATTATGAGGGAAAAAATCCGATTTTAGTTGGAATTCTAAAAGGTTCTATTCCTTTTATGGCAGAATTGGTGAAATATATCGATACACATCTTGAAATGGACTTTATGATGGTCTCTAGCTATCATGGTGGGACTGTAAGTAGTGGTGTCATTAATATTAAACAAGACGTAACTCAAGATATTAAAGGTCGACATGTTGTCTTTGTAGAAGATATTATTGATACTGGTCAAACTTTGAAGAGTTTGAGAGATATGTTTACTGCAAGAGAAGCAGCTTCTGTTAAGATTGTCACAATGCTTGATAAACCAGAAGGCCGTACTGTAGAAATCGAAGCAGATTATACATGTTTTACAATTCCAAATGAATTTGTTGTAGGCTACGGTTTAGACTATGATGAAAACTATCGTAACCTTCCTTATGTAGGAGTATTGAAAGAGGAAGTTTACTCAAAATAGAAGGGTAAGTGTTTGAATGCAAAAACAAAATAATGGTTTCATAAAAAATCCATTTCTTTATTTGTTGATGATTTTCTTGCTAGTGACAGGATTCCAGTACTTTTTTGCTGGCAGATCTGCTGGTCATAGTCAACAAATTAAGTACTCAGAATTGGTTCAGGAAATCACTAACGACAATGTAAAAGAAATGACCTACCAACCAAGTGGTAGTGTTATTGAAGTGTATGGTGTCTACAAAATTGCTAAGACAGAGAAACAGGAAACGGGAATTCAATTTTTTACACCCTCTGCTACAAAAGTAGAGAAATTTACAAGTATTGTCCTCCCATCAGATACAACTGTAGCGGATCTGCAAAAGTTAGCAAGTGAACATCAAACACAAATTGAAGTGAAACACGAAAGCTCAAGTGGTATGTGGATTAACATCCTGGTTTCAGTAGTACCATTTGCTATCTTATTCTTCTTCCTCTTCTCTATGATGGGAAATATGGGTGGAAATAGCGGACGTAATCCAATGAGCTTTGGACGTAGTAAAGCTAAGGCTGCTAACAAAGAGGATATCAAAGTCCGCTTTTCAGATGTAGCAGGAGCTGAAGAAGAAAAACAAGAACTTGTTGAAGTTGTTGAATTCTTAAAAGATCCAAAACGATTTACAAAATTGGGTGCCCGGATTCCAGCTGGTGTTCTCTTAGAGGGGCCTCCGGGAACTGGTAAGACATTACTTGCCAAAGCAGTCGCAGGAGAGGCTGGTGTACCATTCTTTAGTATTTCAGGTTCTGACTTTGTAGAAATGTTCGTCGGTGTCGGTGCGAGCCGTGTACGTTTCTCTCTTTGAGGACGCAAAAAAAGCAGCACCAGCTATTATCTTCATCGATGAAATTGATGCCGTTGGTCGCCAACGTGGTGTCGGTTTAGGTGGAGGTAATGATGAACGAGAACAAACCTTAAACCAACTCTTGATTGAAATGGATGGTTTTGAAGGAAATGAAGGAATTATTGTCATTGCGGCAACAAACCGTTCAGATGTTCTTGATCCGGCTCTACTTCGTCCAGGCCGTTTTGATAGAAAAGTATTAGTTGGTCGTCCAGATGTTAAAGGGACGCGAAGCAATTTTGAAAGTCCATGCTAGAAATAAACCTTTAGCTGAAGATGTAGATTTGAAATTGGTAGCACAACAAACTCCAGGTTTTGTTGGTGCCGATTTGGAAAATGTATTGAACGAAGCAGCTTTGGTTGCAGCTCGTCGTAATAAATCAGTGATTGATGCTTCTGATATTGATGAAGCTGAAGATCGTGTTATTGCTGGACCATCTAAGAAAGACAAGACAGTTTCACAAAAAGAACGTGAATTGGTTGCCTACCATGAGGCAGGACACACCATTGTCGGTCTAGTATTGTCAAATGCCCGTGTTGTTCATAAAGTTACCATAGTACCACGTGGACGTGCAGGCGGATATATGATTGCACTTCCTAAGGAAGACCAAATGCTTCTATCTAAAGAAGATATGAAAGAACAATTAGCTGGCTTAATGGGTGGACGTGTAGCTGAAGAGATTATCTTTAACGTCCAAACAACTGGAGCATCTAATGACTTCGAACAAGCTACTCAGATGGCACGTGCAATGGTTACAGAGTATGGTATGAGTGAAAAACTTGGTCCAGTACAATATGAAGGAAATCATGCCATGTTTGGTGCACAAAGCCCTCAAAAATCAATTTCAGAACAAACAGCTTATGAAATTGACGAAGAAGTTCGTTCATTGTTGAATGAAGCACGAAACAAAGCTGCTGAAATTATCCAGTCAAATCGTGAAACTCACAAGCTGATTGCAGAAGCATTATTGAAATACGAAACATTGGATAGTACACAGATTAAATCTCTATACGAAACAGGAAAGATGCCTGAAACAGTAGAAGAGGAATCACATGCACTATCTTATGATGAAGTAAAATCAAAAATGAGCGAAGAAAATTAATTTTCTTAAATACTATAAACAGAGGAAGCACAAGTTTTCTCTGTTTTTATAAAAAGTTGAGGAAACTCGAATTTAAATCAAAGATTTCGATATATAGAAAACAAAATACAAGTTCACCTATGTCAATGCTCTCTTAGAGGAAATGATTCAAATTTTCTGAAAACAAGAATGCAACAGTTACTTGAATAATATGAAGAAATGTTTTCAAAAAATGATATGTGTTTCATAAAAAACAATTATTGTAAGAAAAAAATTAACCGAAACTCTGGGCAGACGAACGTTTTAAAGGCCGCAAAGCCCTTCTCAGAGAGCTGAAGGAAACATTACAAGATTTCTAAAAAATATTTTAAAAAAGGTGTTGACAAAGTAAGAAAAGTCGGTATAATAGTAAGAGTTGAAAATAACAACTCTGGTCCGTTGGTCAAGGGGTTAAGACACCGCCTTTTCACGGCGGTAACACGGGTTCGAATCCCGTACGGACTATAGTATGAAGCAGTTGGAACACTAGATGAAAAAAATTAAAAAAAGTTTCAAAAAAGTGTTGACAAGCGAAAGCAGCTGTGATATACTAATATAGTTGTCACTTGAGAGAAGTGAGTGACAAAGACCTTTGAAAACTGAACAAGACGAACCAATGTGCAGGGCACTACAACTAAGGTTGTAGTACTGAACAATGAAAAAAACAATAAATCTGTCAGTGACAGAAATGAGTGAGAACTCAAACTTTTAATGAGAGTTTGATCCTGGCTCAGGACGAACGCTGGCGGCGTGCCTAATACATGCAAGTAGAACGCTGAAGGAGGAGCTTGCTTCTCCGGATGAGTTGCGAACGGGTGAGTAACGCGTAGGTAACCTGCCTGGTAGCGGGGGATAACTATTGGAAACGATAGCTAATACCGCATAACAGTAGATATTGCATGATATCTGCTTGAAAAGGTGCAATTGCATCACTACCAGATGGACCTGCGTTGTATTAGCTAGTTGGTGGGGTAACGGCTCACCAAGGCGACGATACATAGCCGACCTGAGAGGGTGATCGGCCACACTGGGACTGAGACACGGCCCAGACTCCTACGGGAGGCAGCAGTAGGGAATCTTCGGCAATGGACGGAAGTCTGACCGAGCAACGCCGCGTGAGTGAAGAAGGTTTTCGGATCGTAAAGCTCTGTTGTAAGAGAAGAACGAGTGTGAGAGTGGAAAGTTCACACTGTGACGGTATCTTACCAGAAAGGGACGGCTAACTACGTGCCAGCAGCCGCGGTAATACGTAGGTCCCGAGCGTTGTCCGGATTTATTGGGCGTAAAGCGAGCGCAGGCGGTTAGATAAGTCTGAAGTTAAAGGCTGTGGCTTAACCATAGTACGCTTTGGAAACTGTTTAACTTGAGTGCAAGAGGGGAGAGTGGAATTCCATGTGTAGCGGTGAAATGCGTAGATATATGGAGGAACACCGGTGGCGAAAGCGGCTCTCTGGCTTGTAACTGACGCTGAGGCTCGAAAGCGTGGGGAGCAAACAGGATTAGATACCCTGGTAGTCCACGCCGTAAACGATGAGTGCTAGGTGTTAGACCCTTTCCGGGGTTTAGTGCCGTAGCTAACGCATTAAGCACTCCGCCTGGGGAGTACGACCGCAAGGTTGAAACTCAAAGGAATTGACGGGGGCCCGCACAAGCGGTGGAGCATGTGGTTTAATTCGAAGCAACGCGAAGAACCTTACCAGGTCTTGACATCCCTCTGATCGCTCTAGAGATAGAGTTTTCCTTCGGGACAGAGGTGACAGGTGGTGCATGGTTGTCGTCAGCTCGTGTCGTGAGATGTTGGGTTAAGTCCCGCAACGAGCGCAACCCCTATTGTTAGTTGCCATCATTCAGTTGGGCACTCTAGCGAGACTGCCGGTAATAAACCGGAGGAAGGTGGGGATGACGTCAAATCATCATGCCCCTTATGACCTGGGCTACACACGTGCTACAATGGCTGGTACAACGAGTCGCAAGTCGGTGACGGCAAGCTAATCTCTTAAAGCCAGTCTCAGTTCGGATTGTAGGCTGCAACTCGCCTACATGAAGTCGGAATCGCTAGTAATCGCGGATCAGCACGCCGCGGTGAATACGTTCCCGGGCCTTGTACACACCGCCCGTCACACCACGAGAGTTTGTAACACCCGAAGTCGGTGAGGTAACCTTTTAGGAGCCAGCCGCCTAAGGTGGGATAGATGATTGGGGTGAAGTCGTAACAAGGTAGCCGTATCGGAAGGTGCGGCTGGATCACCTCCTTTCTAAGGATAAGGAAATGCACATTGGTCTTGTTTAGTCTTGAGAGGTCTTGTGGGGCCTTAGCTCAGCTGGGAGAGCGCCTGCTTTGCACGCAGGAGGTCAGCGGTTCGATCCCTGCTAGGCTCCATTGGTGAGAGATCACCAAGTAATGCACATTGAAAAATTGAATATCTATATCAAATAGTAACAAGAAAAATAAACCGAAAAACGCTGTAGTATTAATAAGAGTTTATGACTGAAAGGTCAGAAAAAAATAAGGTTAAGTTAATAAGGGCGCACGGTGGATGCCTTGGCACTAGGAGCCGAAGAAGGACGTGACAAACGACGATATGCCTTGGGTAGCTGTAAGTAAGCGATGATCCAGGGATTTCCGAATGGGGGAACCCAACAGGTACTACCTGTTACCCATATCTGTTAAGGATATGAGGAGGAAGACGCAGTGAACTGAAACATCTAAGTAGCTGCAGGAAGAGAAAGCAAAAAGCGATTGCCTTAGTAGCGGCGAGCGAAACGGCAGGAGGGCAAACCGAAGAGTTTACTCTTCGGGGTTGTAGGACTGCAATGTGGACTCAAAGATTATAGAAGAATGGTTTGGGAAAGATCAGCCAAAGAGAGTGATAGCCTCGTATTTCAAAAATAGTCTTTGTACCTAGCAGTATCCTGAGTACGGCGGGACACGTGAAATCCCTGTCGGAATCTGGGAGGACCATCTCCCAACCCTAAATACTCCCTAGTGACCGATAGTGAACCAGTACCGTGAGGGAAAGGTGAAAAAGCACCCCGGGAGGGGAGTGAAATAGAACCTGAAACCGTGTGCCTACAACAAGTTCGAGCCCGTTAATGGGTGAGAGCGTGCCTTTTGTAGAATGAACCGGCGAGTTACGATATGATGCGAGGTTAAGTTGAAGAGACGGAGCCGTAGGGAAACCGAGTCTGAATAGGGCGCATTTAGTATCATGTCGTAGACCCGAAACCATGTGACCTACCCATGAGCAGGTTGAAGGTGCGGTAAGACGCACTGGAGGACCGAACCAGGGCACGTTGAAAAGTGCTTGGATGACTTGTGGGTAGCGGAGAAATTCCAAACGAACTTGGAGATAGCTGGTTCTCTCCGAAATAGCTTTAGGGCTAGCGTCGACATTAGAGATTCTTGGAGGTAGAGCACTGTTTGGGTGAGGGGTCCATCCCGGATTACCAATCTCAGATAAACTCCGAATGCCAATGAATTATGGTCGGCAGTCAGACTGCGAGTGCTAAGATCCGTAGTCGAAAGGGAAACAGCCCAGACCACCAGCTAAGGTCCCAAAAATAATTGTTAAGTGGAAAAAGGATGTGGGGTTGCACAGACAACTAGGATGTTAGCTTAGAAGCAGCTATTCATTCAAAGAGTGCGTAATAGCTCACTAGTCGAGTGACCCTGCGCCGAAAATGTACCGGGGCTAAAACAATTTACCGAAGCTGTGGATACCTTTATAGGTATGGTAGGAGAGCGTTCTATGTGTGAAGAAGGTGTACCGTGAGGAGTGCTGGAACGCATAGAAGTGAGAATGCCGGTATGAGTAGCGAAAGACAGGTGAGAATCCTGTCCACCGTAAGACTAAGGTTTCCAGGGGAAGGCTCGTCCGCCCTGGGTTAGTCGGGGACCTAAGGAGAGACCGAAAGGTGTATCCGATGGACAACAGGTTGATATTCCTGTACTAGAGTATGTAGTGATGGAGGGACGCAGTAGGCTAACTAAAGCAGACGATTGGAAGTGTCTGTCTAAGCAGTGAGGTGTGAATTGAGTTAAATGCTTAGTTCTATAACATTGAGCTGTGATGGGGAGCGAAGTTTAGTAGCGAAGTTAGTGACGTCACACTGCCAAGAAAAGCTTCTAGCGTTTAAACATACTCTACCCGTACCGCAAACCGACACAGGTAGTCGAGGCGAGTAGCCCTCAGGTGAGCGAGAGAACTCTCGTTAAGGAACTCGGCAAAATGACCCCGTAACTTCGGGAGAAGGGGTGCTGACTTTAAGTCAGCCGCAGTGAATAGGCCCAAGCAACTGTTTATCAAAAAAACACAGCTCTCTGCTAAATCGTAAGATGATGTATAGGGGGTGACGCCTGCCCGGTGCTGGAAGGTTAAGAGGAGTGCTTAGCGGAAATGCGAAGGTATGAATTGAAGCCCCAGTAAACGGCGGCCGTAACTATAACGGTCCTAAGGTAGCGAAATTCCTTGTCGGGTAAGTTCCGACCCGCACGAAAGGCGTAATGATTTGGGCACTGTCTCAACGAGAGACTCGGTGAAATTTTTAGTACCTGTGAAGATGCAGGTTACCCGCGACAGGACGGAAAGACCCCATGGAGCTTTACTGCAGTTTGATATTGAGTGTCTGTACCACATGTACAGGATAGGTAGGAGTCTACGAGATCGGGACGCCAGTTTCGAAGGAGACGTTGTTGGGATACTACCCTTGTGTTATGGCCACTCTAACCCAGATAGGTGATCCCTATCGGAGACAGTGTCTGACGGGCAGTTTGACTGGGGCGGTCGCCTCCTAAAAGGTAACGGAGGCGCCCAAAGGTTCCCCTCAGAATGGTTGGAAATCATTCGCAGAGTGTAAAGGTATAAGGGAGCTTGACTGCGAGAGCTACAACTCGAGCAGGGACGAAAAGTCGGGCTTAGTGATCCGGTGGTTCCGTATGGAAGGGCCATCGCTCAACGGATAAAAAGCTACCCTGGGGATAACAGGCTTATCTCCCCAAGAGTTCACATCGACGGGGAGGTTTGGCACCTCGATGTCGGCTCGTCGCATCCTGGGGCTGTAGTCGGTCCCAAGGGGTTGGGCTGTTCGCCCATTAAAGCGGCACGCGAGCTGGGTTCAGAACGTCGTGAGACAGTTCGGTCCCTATCCGTCGCGGGCGTAGGAAATTTGAGAGGATCTGCTCCTAGTACGAGAGGACCAGAGTGGACTTACCGCTGGTGTACCAGTTGTCTTGCCAAAGGCATCGCTGGGTAGCTATGTAGGGAAGGGATAAACGCTGAAAGCATCTAAGTGTGAAACCCACCTCAAGATGAGATTTCCCATGATTTTATATCAGTAAGAGCCCTGAGAGATGATCAGGTAGATAGGTTAGAAGTGGAAGTGTGGCGACACATGTAGCGGACTAATACTAATAGCTCGAGGACTTATCCAAAGTAACTGAGAATACGAAGTGTGAAGGTTTTCTTGGAATTTGATAGATATTCAATTTTGAGTAGGTATTACTCAAAGTTAAGTGACGATAGCCTAGGAGATACACCTGTACCCATGCCGAACACAGAAGTTAAGCCCTAGAACGCCGGAAGTAGTTGGGGGTTGCCCCCTGTGAGATAAGGAAGTCGCTTAGCTTTAATCCGCCATAGCTCAGTTGGTAGTAGCGCATGACTGTTAATCATGATGTCGTAGGTTCGAGTCCTACTGGCGGAGTATGTAAACGTTCTAAGGAACGTTTCAGAACGAAGACAAACGCCAAAAATGACGTTTGTCTTTTTCTGTTTTCAAAAATAGTTTATCTCATCATCTACTAATCTATCCAAAAATCTGAATTTGAGAAAAATAAAAAGGGATATTCCCTATCCATTTCACTAATTTTTTGATATTTAAACACGCCAAAGTAAGCCCAACCTGATCCTCCATTTTGGACTTTCCTTTCTCTCTCGTGTATCTCAAATTATGGTATTCCTTAGCCGTTCCAAAGAGTCGTTCAATTGTTTCTTTGCGTTTCTTATAGAGCTCTTTCATTTCTATTTGATGACGAATCTCCTCACAAAATTCAAGGGCATCTTTCCAGACATGTCTCGTTACTACTTTTTGAAAATTCTTGCTTTGGGTACAAACGGATAATAGGGGGCAGTTAACACATACTTTAGGATTACTCTTATACTCACGGTAGCCTTCTCGAGTGGTTGTGCGATAGCTTAACACTTGATTCTCTGGACAGACATAACAGTCATAACTTGCATCATAAACAAAATTACTAGGCCTTAAGTTCCCCTTTACTCCTTTTGGACGAGTATAAGGGAAGACAGGAATGATGTTTCGCTCTAATAAATAATGGGCAATAGCTGGAGTCTTGTAACCTGAATCCGCAATAATATAGCGGGGCGAGAATGGCTCTAACTTTGAAAAAAGAGCAGGGAAAGCCTGACTATCATGAACATTTCCTGCCTCAACCGTATAAGCCAAGGCCCAACCATGCTTATCACAAGCAACTTGAGCAGAATAGGCAAATACTTCCTTATGTTCGCCCTTGTGAAACCAACCACACTCGGGATCTGTCGTTGAGATTTTCTTTTCCTTAGCCTCACTTTCTTTTGCGGGCTTTAAGGACTTTTTTTCGTGTTTTTTCCTATCTAAATCAATCTCAACTGCCAATTGTTCACTCATAAATTTAGCTTGTTGGTCTACCATTTCCTTACGATACTTGTGACTATTAGCCGCCGCTTTGATATGGGTACCATCCACAAATATTTCAGAAGGATCAATTAAGCCAGCATACAAAGCTTGGCTGAGAACTTGGGAAAAAATCTCAGAAATGAGTTCTTTATCTTGAAACGACGGCTGTAATTCTTTCCATAGGTAGTAAAATGAGGGACCTTATCATCTAAAGTTAGTCCAAGAAACCAACGATAGGCCACATTTACTTCAATATCTTTCATGGTTTGGCGCATGGAACGAATACCATAAAAACATTTAATCAAAGGAATTTTGACTAGCATGACGGGATCAAGACTAGGACGACCATTATCTGGACTATAGGTATCTTCTACCAAGTTATAAATAAAGTCAAAATCAACCTTTGAATCTACTTGTCGAAGAAAGTGATTTTCTGGGACCAATTCGTCTATTGTATAGAAACCATATTGCTTACGGTTATAATCAGGTTTTTCTTTGTGAAACATAGGGATTACCTCACAACTCTTCTTACCTCTATTATACGACTTTACACAAAGAAAAGCCCTTGGAAACTTGACTTCCAAGGACTTTGTCTTCAATCTGAAACGTTCTAAGGAACGTTTTTTTATTTATCTTTCAGGGGTCATCTAGATCCTTTTTTATTTAGCTCTTTATTAATATTTAATACTCAATTATTTTCAAAAAGCAACCTCGTCCATTGTCTGCTGACAGTTGACTTTAAAACATTTTTTTCCAGTCCTAGAATAACTTCTTGAAGCTTATTAATGACGGCTTCCAATGTTTGGAAAGCCTTATTTTTAAAACCTCGTTTTCGAATTTCTTTCCAGACTTGTTCAATAGGGTTCATTTCTGGTGTATAAGGTGGGATAAAAGCCAATTCAATATTACTTGGAATCTCTAAGGTACTTGATTTATGCCATATAGCATTATCCATGACAAGTAAAATATAGTCATCTGGATAAGCTTGTGAGACTTGCCGTAGAAATTCATTCGTCCACTCAGTATTACATCCTCCAGCAATAAGGAAGAAGGAATCTCCTGTCTGAGCATCTACTACCCCATAACAATAGAGATATTCTCGCATATAATAACAGGGAATGCTAGGTCGAATTTCTTGAGGAGCCCAACAAGAACTCATCTTACTGATCCTCCCGAAACCAGCTTCATCTTGGTACATCAATCGTACTTTGTTATAAGTCCCCTCCTCTTTAAAGCGCTTACTTAAGGTCTCGAATGTAGATTTTATTTTTAGACGTCTCAATTGTCTGAGCGTCTGCCTTCTTGGGATGTTCAGGTCGAGGAGTGACCGTTCGCCAACCATGGCGTTTCAGGAGATAATAGAAACCATCACGTGTGGAAGTGCGACCAATCTCTTTTTGATAGGCTTCAAATAACTGATTGACAGTTACAAATTCCCCAGCCTGAGCAGCTTCTATATGACGTTTTAGGAATGCTTGTTCCTCTTCGTAAGTCATATATTCTCGATGACGTCCACCACGGGTTTCTTGAAGAAGAGCTTCTAAACCAAACTCCTTATATTTTTTCAAATTCCTCCAAACAGTTGTTTTATTACAATCTAGGAGATCCATGATTTCCTTATAACTCTTTTCTTTTGAGCGAAAATAAATAATCTGTAGACGTTTGTGATATTTGGCGTACGATGAATCTTTTAAGAGTTGTTCAATTTTTTGTGTTTCTTCGTTTGTAAGTTTCATAACTACTATTATAAGATGTTTTTTGATTTTAGTCCAGTATCAAATGTCACTTATTTTCCCCTTTATTAACAAACTCATTCTTTTTTAGCCACACTTAAACTGTTTTCTTTAAAGCACAAAAAAAGTCCCATATAATCTATAATGAAAAGCAACCAAACCATCATTAGAAAGAATCATATGGAACAATTACATTTTATCACAAAACTACTCGATATCAAAGATCCAAACATCAAGATTCTAGATATCATCAATATGGATACACACAAGGAAATCATCGCTAAACTGGACTACGATGCTCCGTCTTGCCCTGATTGTGGAAGTCAAATGAAGAAATATGATTTTCAAAAACCGTCGAAAATTCCTTACCTTGAAACGACTGGTATGCCTACTAGAATCCTCCTTAGAAAGCGTCGATTCAAGTGCTATCATTGTTCGAAAATGATGGTCGCTGAGACTTCTATCGTCAAGAAAAATCATCAAATTCCTCGTGTTATCAACCAAAAAATTGCGCAAAAATTGATTGAAAGACTTCTATGACTGATATCGCTCATCAGCTGGTCATTTCAACTTCAACTGTCATTCGAAAGCTCAATGACTTCCACTTTGAGTGTAATTTTAGATATCTGCCTGAGATTATGTCATGGGACGAGTATGCCTTCACTAAGGGAAAGATGAGTTTTATTGCTCAAGATTTTGACAAGCTCAATATCATTACTGTTCTTGAAGGAAGAACACAAGCTATTATCCGAAATCATTTTCTTAAATATGATAGTTCTGTCCGATGTCGCGTCAAAATCATTACTATGGATATGTTTAGTCCTTATTATGACTTGGCTAAACAGCTTTTTCCATGTGCTAAAATCGTTCTAGATCGCTTTCACATTGTACAACATCTTAGCCGTGCTATGAGCCGTATTCGTGTCCAAATTATGAATCAATTCGATAGAAAATCCCATCAATACAAGGCGATCAAGCGCTATTGGAAACTCATCCAACAAGATAGCCGTAAACTGAGTGATGAACGTTTTTATAGTTACTTAGTTTATAAAATACATGTTATAATAAAGCTATGGCATATAGTACAGATTTTAAACAACGAGCATTAAATTACATCAAAGAGGGACACAGCCATGTCGAGGCATCCAAAGTTTTTGATGTTGGCGTCAGAACTCTCTTCACATGGGAAAAGAAATTACGTGAACAAGGGCACTTAGAGCGGAAAAAGAGAGTCGCCAAAAGCCGAAAGATTCCTTTGGAGGAGTTGAAGGCCTTTGTAGAGGCTCATCCAGATGCTTTTTTACGGGAAATTGCGGCACATTTTGATTGTGCTGTTCCTTCAGTATGGGCAGCTTTAAAGCAGATCAATGTCACTTTAAAAAAAGACGACTAGCTTTTAAGGAACAAGATCCAGAGAAAGTCGCTGAATTTCTTGATATTTTGGATAATCTAAAAAGATTTACCAGTCGTATATATTGACGAAACAGGAATCGACCGCTACCTCTATCGTTCTCATGCACGGGCTCCTAGAGGAGAGAAAGTCTATGAAAAGATTAATGGACGGCGTTTTGAGCGGACTTCAATTGTTGCAGGACAAGTAGATGGAGAGTTTATAGCTCCTATGATTTACAAGGAAAGCATGACGAACGACTTCTTTGTGAAGTAGTTCAAAACGCAACTCCTGCCTGCTTTGAAGACACCTCATGTCATTGTCATGGACAATGCTAGTTTTCATCCCAAGAAGATTTTGGATGAACTTTGCGTCAAAGATAAACACTTTTTCTTACCTCTACCACCTTATTCACCAGATTTGAATCCCATTGAGCAAGCTTGGGCTGTCTTGAAAAAGAAAGTGACAAATTTATTAAGGGAAGTCCCAAATATCTTTGAATGTTTAGAGTGCTTTTTTAAAACTAAATGACTATATAAGTAATTCTTTAATGGATTTTGCTATGTTGCAATCATAGTTCAGATGAGTTTTTTAATGAGATAAATTGCTAGAATAAGTGCAACATTTACTAGAACTCATTTACTAGAGCTTTACAAGAAGTTCTGTAAGCTAAACATTTTCGTGGTTGGTGCTTGATATCATATAAGGATTTGTTCAAAATCTTATCAGAGATAATGGCTAAATCTGTTTTCTTAAGGTTTTAAGAGTTTCTTTTGGAAATATCCTACAAAGTTGTTCGATGGCTGAAAACATGGCTTTGGCTGTTCTATCTTTAAGTAAAAGCGATTTTTCCGCTCCAGGAAGGTCGCTAAATAGCCCTTGCTTTTGCCTCTGGAAGTCGATCTCCCAGTGACCAAAACTCTCACGAATTCGGACCTCTTTAGGACGTTTAGCAATCGGCGTGTCAATCCTAAATGTTTGACGTGTTTCTTTGGGTTGTCAAGTTTTTCCTTTACGACGAAGGACTCTTAAATCTAGATCAATCAAACCTGCATTGAGCCAGTTATAGATGGTTTTAAAAGCTACTATTGGCTTTTGTATAAGTTGATAGGGGTTATAAATCTGTTCAGGCGACCAGGAAGATTTTAAACAGTTCTCAATTTCCTTTTTCAATTTTGGTGTTAAACAAGACTTCCGGCCCTTTTGCTTAGCTCTGTGGTTGTACCGTTTCTGTGCTAAGACTGCGGAATAACCATTTTGGCATTGTATTAACTCTCTTAAAATGGTAGACTTATGGACGCCAAGTTTACTTGCAATTTGGCAGGGTTTCAAACCTAAATCCAAGTAAGTTTCTATCTTTATTCGGTCAGTTATGGTAGGATGGGAGTAGCTCATAGTTTTTCCTCGGGTTCTGTTTGTGTGGTTACTTACAGTTTACACCAATGAAACGCTATGAGTTTTTTGGTGCACTATATTTTACAACTTATCTAATAAAATAAACTAGAACAATTCCTACAATGATTTCCTTTCATTACAGAAATTTTAGATCTTTTTTGAAATGTAGGATTGTTGAGCTGAACTGTTAATTTTTTTATCTGTTATTTATTTGGCTATTCATTATAGTACATGATAGAAGTATCTTCCCAGGTTCTTCTATTTTTTTGTTATACTCATTTTATCAATAGAAATGGAGTCAAATAAAATGATTGAACAGATTTATGAACAATATCTTGATTTTTATGATGTTATTGAAAAGGAATATAGTTATTTAGTAGATAATGATTTAGAATGGGAAGTTTTTCATCTTCGATTTTTACTATATTATTTAGTTCGGTACAAGCTTGATATTATGCATCCTTTATTTTCTTACCACTATAGAGCTTGCTACCGTTTGTACATTGAACAGCTATTGATTTCAAATGACTGGGTTGGGGGATAATTTATAATTTTCATATTTCCGAACGATTTTATAGTTTTTTCTTTTCATAATATAAATTTACAATATTTTTTTAATATTAATTTTCTAATTTTCTCTAATTCCCTAATGTTTCTGGTCTTTGGTCTTGAAAAAATTGAGAATCTTTATTATAATAAATTGTAAGATATAATTGCAGGTGAGATTCCTGCCATGTATGTGAGAAAGGAAGAGCCTAAGGGCTCAGACAAGATTATGACTTCAGTTGTTGTTGTAGGTACCCAGTGGGGTGATGAAGGTAAAGGGAAGATTACAGACTTCCTCTCAGCTAATGCAGAAGTGATTGCACGTTACCAAGGTGGTGACAATGCTGGTCACACAATTGTGATTGATGGAAAGAAATTTAAGTTGCACTTGATTCCTTCTGGAATTTTCTTCCCTGAAAAAATTTCTGTCATTGGGAATGGGATGGTTGTAAATCCTAAGTCACTTGTGAAAGAGTTGAGCTATCTTCATGATGAAGGTGTTACAACAGATAATCTACGTATTTCTGATCGTGCGCATGTTATTTTGCCGTACCACATCGAGTTAGACCGTCTGCAAGAAGAAGCTAAGGGTGAAAATAAAATTGGTACTACTATCAAGGGTATCGGACCAGCTTATATGGATAAGGCTGCTCGTGTTGGAATCCGTATTGCAGATCTTTTGGATAAAGAGATTTTCCGTGAACGTTTAGAACGCAATCTTGTTGAGAAAAATCGTCAATTTGTAAAATTGTATGATAGCGAACCTATTTCATTTGATGATATTTTTGAAGAATATTATGAGTATGGTCAACAAATCAAACAATATGTAACAGATACTTCTGTTATCTTGAATGATGCACTTGATAATGGCAAACGTGTTCTTTTTGAAGGTGCACAAGGGGTCATGTTAGATATTGACCAAGGAACTTATCCGTTTGTTACTTCTTCAAACCCTGTTGCTGGTGGTGTGACAATTGGTTCTGGTGTTGGTCCAAGCAAGATTGACAAGGTTGTAGGTGTATGTAAGCTTATACAAGTCGTGTTGGTGATGGTCCATTCCCAACTGAATTGTTTGATGAAGTGGGAGAACGCATTCGTGAAGTAGGTCATGAGTATGGTACTACAACAGGTCGTCCACGTCGTGTAGGTTGGTTTGACTCAGTTGTGATGCGTCATAGTCGCCGTGTTTCTGGCATTACAAATTTATCTTTGAACTCTATCGATGTTTTGAGTGGTTTGGATACAGTTAAAATCTGTGTTGCTTATGATCTTGACGGTCAACGCATTGACTACTATCCAGCTAGTCTTGAACAATTGAAACGTTGTAAACCTATTTATGAAGAATTACCAGGTTGGTCAGAAGATATCACTGGAGTACGTACTTTGGAAGATCTTCCTGAAAATGCACGTAACTATGTTCGTCGTGTTAGCGAATTGGTTGGTGTTCGTATCTCTACTTTTTCAGTAGGTCCTGGTCGTGAACAAACAAATATTTTAGAAAGTGTTTGGTCATAAGAGATTTTTTAAGATTTGTTTAAGATAGTTCAGCTATACTATAGACAGTTACAAGAAGACCTCCTAACTTGTTGTAACAAATATCCTAAACTTTTCTTTTTCATAATAATCTCCCTATAAAGTCACCGTATTCGGTGGCTTTTTTTATGTAGTGAAACATGGTATAATGATAAAATTGATGATAGTCAGTGAAAATTAAAGAGTAAATTAGTTATGAATCTATAAAAATATTATTTTGAAGTTGCAGATGTTAGTATTACATTAATGCTAAGGGAATTCTGATATATTTGGAAGAGATTTTAAAAGATAATAAGCAGGAAAAGAGAGAAGCTATGGATTATACAGTTGAAGAAAGAAGCATTTATGAGAGAGGCCTTGAAGGAGGCGGAAATTGCTTTAGAGCATGATGAAATCCCAATAGGTTGCGTAATTGTAAAGGATGGAGAAATCATTGGTCGGGGGCACAATGCACGTGAGGAGTTGCAACGTGCGGTTATGCATGCAGAGATTATGGCTATCGAGAATGCCAATGTGAGTGAAGAGAGTTGGCGCTTACTTGACTGTACACTTTTTGTGACCATTGAGCCTTGTGTGATGTGCAGCGGGGCGATTGGGCTTGCTCGTATCCCTAAGGTAGTTTATGGGGCTAAAAATCAGAAATTTGGTGCTGCTGGAAGTCTGTATGATATTTTGACAGATGAACGTCTTAATCATCGTGTAGATGTTGAAACAGGGATTTTAGAGAGTGAATGTGCAGGTATCATGCAGGGATTTTTCAGAAATCGACGGAAAAAATAATTTCTCTTTTAAAATCTTTGGGAATGTGGTATAATAACTAGTGGAGCAACAGTTCTGCGTGAAGCGGGTCAGGGGAGGAATCCAGCAGCCCTAAGCGAGTGTGAATTGTGTGCTCTTTTTTCGAATAAATAAGATAAAATAGCCTAGAATATAAGATTTAAAAAGAGGGAAAATATGAAAATTCGTGGTTTTGAATTAGTTTCTAGTTTTACAGATGAAAATTTGCTACCCAAGCGTGAGACAGCCCATGCAGCTGGTTACGATCTAAAAGTTGCAGAACGTACGGTGATTGCTCCTGGAGAGATTGTTCTCGTCCCAACGGGTGTTAAGGCCTATATGCAACCGACAGAAGTGCTCTATCTTTATGACCGTTCATCAAATCCTCGTAAGAAGGGCTTGGTCTTGATTAACTCTGTTGGGGTTATTGATGGAGACTACTATGGCAACCCTGGAAATGAAGGGCATATCTTTGCTCAGATGAAAAACATTACAGACCAAGAAGTGATTCTTGAAGTTGGAGAACGTGTAGTTCAGGCTGTCTTTGCACCTTTCTTGATTGCTGATGGAGATGAGGCAGACGGCGTTCGGACTGGTGGATTTGGATCAACTGGGCACTAAGATGAAGATTATCTTTGTACGTCACGGGGAGCCAGATTATAGTATGCTTGATAAACTTGAAAATCCGCAACTATATAGTGGTTTTGGTCGTGATTTAGCACCATTGACAGGAAAAGGTCGCAGTCTGGCAAAAGAAGTTGCTAAAACCGCATGTTTTGGAAAGGCAGAGATTATTATTTCATCGTCTGTGACGAGGGCTTTAGAAACAGCCCATTATATAGCAGTTGAAACAGGATTGAACTTATTTGTGGAGCCGTTTTTTCATGAGTGGCGTCCAGACTTAGATGGCACTAACTCTGATTTAACTAGTGTATTGGTAGCTCATGAATATTATCTAAAACATCAAGGAGGTTTATCTGAAGATTCTCCTTATCGCTATGAAACTGATCTAGAGATGCGTCATCGTTTTTTAAGAGCTTTGGAAAAATATAAAAATTATAAAACGATTATCATTGTAACTCACGGAATGCTGATGCGCCAGTTTGTACCAAATGAGAAGATTGATTTTTGCCAAGTGATTGAATGTGAGATAGAGATATAGAAAGAGGTTTATTATCGCAAAGAAAGGCGACATTTGTATGTCAAAATTGTGAATATAATTCACCCAAGTATCTAGGCCGCTGTCCAAACTGTGGGTCTTGGTCTTCTTTTGTTGAGGAGGTTGAGGTTGCAGAGGTCAAGAATGCGCGTGTGTCCTTGACGGGGGAGAAAAGACAGAAAGAAGAAATTTGCGACCGGCTTGCTGCTTGTATCTTCTCGTATCTTTGAGAAGCGTCGGGCTTCTTGCTTTACTAATCCAGATTTAAAAGATTTTTAGAGGAAAACGGTGCTAAAATCATAGAGTTTATAGGGGTAGATGGCAATGGCTGTGTTAAGGCTTCCGTTTTGGTAGCTACCAAGGAGAATTATCAGGTTTCTGTCGATTTGTCTGCTGTCGGAGTTGCCAACCAGAAGAAATTCTCTAAAACACTGAAGCAGTGGCAAGATTGCGGAATCAAGATTGGATAGTTTTATGGGGATCTTAATATGAAAATTATTTTTATCCGTCACGGGGAGCCAAATTACCTTGAGTTAGAGGAGCGTTCCTATACTGGATTCGGGATAGATTTGGCACCCTTATCTGAGAAAGGAAGACAACAAGCTCAGGAACTTTGCAAAAATCCTTTGTTTGGCTCAGCTGATATCCTGGTGTCTTCTGCAGTGACGCGAGCTTTAGAAACGGCTTTTTATGTATCCTGTGCTACTGGCCTTCCTTTGAGGGTAGAGCCATTATTGCATGAATGGCAGGTTTATGAAACAGGTATAGAGAACTTTGAAACAGCTAGATGTCTGTTTTTAGAAAACAAGGGGGAGTTGCTCCCAAATTCTCCTGTTCAATATGAGACAGCTGTAGAGATGAAGTCTCGTTTTCTAGAATGCATGGCTAAGTATCGGGAACATCAAACTGTGGTAGTTGTAGCCCATCGCATGCTCATGCGTCAATTTGTACCGAATGAAACCATTGATTTTTGCCAAGTGATTGAGTGTGAGATAGAGATTTAGAAAGAGGTTTATCATCGCAAAGAAAAAAGCGACATTTATATGTCAAAATTGTGGGTATAATTCCCCTAAATATCTAGGACGTTGTCCAAACTGTGGGTCTTGGTCTTCTTTTGTGGAGGAAGTTGAGGTTACAGAGGTCAAGAATGCGCGTGTGTCCTTGACAGGTGAGAAAACTAAACCTATGAAACTGGCTGAAGTGACCTCCATCAATGTCAATAGAACCAAGACAGAGATGGAGGAGTTCAACCGTGTACTTGGAGGCGGAGTCGTACCAGGAAGTCTAGTCCTTATCGGTGGGGATCCTGGGATTGGAAAATCAACTCTGCTTTTACAAGTCTCAACCCAGCTGTCCCAAGTGGGAACTGTTCTCTATGTCAGCGGGGAGGAGTCTGCTCAGCAAATCAAACTCCGTGCAGAGCGTTTAGGTGATATTGATAGTGAGTTTTATCTCTATGCAGAGACCAATATGCAGAGCGTGCGGGCAGAGGTAGAGAGAATTCAGCCAGATTTTCTCATCATCGACTCTATCCAGACCATCATGTCTCCTGAGATTTCTGGAGTTCAGGGTTCTGTTTCCCAGGTACGTGAGGTGACTGCAGAACTCATGCAGCTGGCTAAGACTAATAACATTGCCATCTTTATTGTCGGGCATGTGACCAAGGAAGGAACCTTGGCGGGTCCTCGTATGTTGGAGCATATGGTGGATACGGTGCTTTACTTTGAAGGGGAACGCCACCATACCTTCCGTATCTTGAGAGCGGTCAAAAACCGTTTTGGCTCGACCAACGAGATTGGAATCTTTGAGATGCAATCAGGTGGCTTGGTTGAGGTGCTCAATCCTAGTCAAGTTTTCCTAGAAGAACGTTTAGATGGAGCAACTGGTTCGTCCATCGTGGTGACTATGGAAGGAACCCGTCCTATTCTTGCGGAGGTTCAAGCCTTGGTAACACCGACTATGTTTGGGAATGCCAAGCGGACTACAACAGGCCTTGATTTCAATCGTGCAAGTCTGATTATGGCTGTTTTGGAGAAACGGGCAGGTTTGCTCCTCCAAAATCAGGATGCTTATCTCAAATCTGCTGGTGGTGTCAAATTGGATGAGCCTGCTATTGACTTGGCAGTTGCGGTTGCTATTGCTTCGAGCTATAAGGACAAGCCAACCAATCCTCAGGAATGTTTTGTAGGAGAATTAGGTTTGACGGGAGAGATCAGACGTGTGAATCGAATCGAGCAACGGATCAATGAAGCAGCAAAACTTGGATTTACAAAGATCTACGTACCGAAAAATTCCTTGACTGGTATCAAGCCACCTAAGGAAATTCAAGTGATCGGAGTGACGACTATCGGAGAAGTCTTGAAAAAAGTATTTTCTTAATAGTCTTACTCAGTTTTAGATTGCAAAACACTTTATAGCCAATATTTATTAAAAACAAGGAGGAATTTCTGATGAAATTTTCTATGGATAGTCAAATGCAATTTCCTTTGGTAGAGTTATCGCTCAACCAAGGAGAAACAGTCTTTATCCAGCGCGGTAGCATGGTCTACCATACACCTAATGTCAGCCTCAATACCCAGCTCAATGCTAGTGGTTCTGGTTTGGGGCGTTTTGTCAAAGCTGTGGGACGTTCTATGGTTTCTGGCGAAAGCACCTTCATTACTCAAGCAGTTGCAGAGTCTGACAACGGAAACCTTGCTTTAGCACCCGATACTCCTGGTCAAGTGATTGCTCTCGAGCTAGGAGAAAAGCAATATCGATTGAATGATGGAGCCTTTCTAGCTCTTGATGGTACAGCTTTCTATACAATGGAGCGCCAGTCTATTGGGAAGGCTCTGTTCGGAGGGCAAGGTGGTCTCTTTGTGATGACGACCAAAGGTCAGGGGACTCTTTTGGCCAATGCTTTTGGATCTATTAAGAAAATTGAGCTTCAAAACCAAGAAATAACCATCGATAATGCACATGTGGTAGCTTGGAGTCAATCTTTGGACTATAACATCCACTTAGAAAATGGTTTCTGGCAGTCTATCGGTACGGGTGAAGGAGTGGTGAATACTTTCCGAGGTACTGGTGAGGTTTATGTACAAAGTCTCAATCTTCAAAGCTTTGCAGGCTCTCTCAACAAGTATATCCAAAAAGAATCATAACAATAAAAACTAGGATAGGGACCCAAGCTAGATGCTAGAAGTCTCTGTTCTAGTTTTTTTATATGGAAGTTGAAAACTGACAAGACAAAGAAAAGATGGTAAGATAGAAGATAAATAATTTGGTTTTCAAATTATCTTAAAAGTAAGAAAGTGTGTTGTCATGTCGTATTTTGAACAGTTTATGAAAGCCAACCAGGCTTATGTTGCCCTGCATGGGCAGTTAAATCTGCCAATCAAGCCGAAAACAAGAGTAGCCATTGTGACTTGTATGGACTCACGTCTGCACGTTGCACAAGCTTTGGGGCTAGCACTTGGAGATGCTCACATTTTACGGAATGCGGGTGGTCGAGTGACAGATGATATGATTCGCTCACTGGTCATTTCCCAACAACAAATGGGAACAAGAGAGATTGTGGTTCTTCATCATACAGACTGTGGTGCTCAGACATTTCAAAACGAAGAGTTTCAAGAACATTTAAAAACTGAATTAGGGGTTGATGTCTCGGATCAAGATTTTCTCCCTTTTCAAGATGTTGAGGAGAGTGTTCGTGAGGATATGCAGTTACTTCGAGAATGCCCATTGATTCCAGATGATGTCGTTATTTCAGGGGCTGTTTATGATGTGGATACAGGCAGTATGAGAGAGGTATACTAACTTTTCCTTTGTGAGTTCCTATCTTCCCATGAGATAGAATGTCTAAGTTGTCACATTTCAGCTTGAATATAAGGAATATAAATGAGCACAAGGCAAGGGTATAAATGTCCACTCTTGTCTTATTTTTTATTGAAAAATCAAGAAAAAAGCGCTACAATGGTAGTTGGAAAAATGTTGTGAAAAAACACAAGTGATACATAAATACTGGAGGAAATCATGTCTTTTTCTGATTTAAAGCTGTTTGCCCTTTCTTCAAATAGAGAATTGGCAGAGCGTGTGGCGCAAGAGATTGGGATAGAGTTGGGAAAATCGACCGTACGTCAATTTTCAGATGGAGAAATTCAAGTTAATATCGAAGAATCGATCCGTGGAAAACACGTCTTTATCCTACAATCAACTAGCTCACCTGTAAATGACAATCTGCTAGAAATTTTGATTATGGTAGATGCTTTGAAACGTGCCAGTGCAGAATCTGTCAACGTTGTTATGCCTTATTATGGCTATGCACGTCAGGATAGAAAGGCGAGAGCGCGTGAGCCAATCACTTCAAAACTTGTAGCAAATATGCTAGAAGTAGCTGGAGTGGATCGTTTGTTGACGATTGACTTGCACGCTGCGCAGATTCAGGGATTCTTTGATATTCCTGTTGATCACTTGATGGGTGCTCCTTTGATTGCAGACTATTTTGAGCGTCGTGGCATGGTTGGTTCTGACTATGTGGTTGTCAGCCCAGACCATGGTGGGGTGACTCGTGCACGTAAATTAGCAGAGTTTTTGAAAACTCCAATTGCTATTATTGACAAACGTCGTAGCGTAGACAAGATGAATACCAGTGAAGTGATGAACATCATTGGTAAGGTAGAAGGCAAGACTTGTATCTTGATTGACGATATGATCGATACAGCTGGTACAATCTGTCATGCAGCAGATGCTCTTGCTGAAGCTGGTGCTGTCGAAGTTTACGCAAGCTGTACGCACCCAGTTCTTTCAGGGCCTGCTATGGATAATATCCAGAAATCAGCTATTAAAAAATTAGTTGTTTTGGATACTATCTACCTACCAGAAGAGCGATTGATTGATAAGATTGAGCAAATCTCTATTGCACATCTCTTGGCGGATGCTATCATCCGTATCCACGAAAAACGTCCTCTATCTCCATTATTTAGTATTGAGAAAAAAATCTAACGAATTCGTTGGATCAGACAAAACTCCTAACAAAATGATAGATCTTGTTGAATTAGATTAGAAAAATGTGAAAATTTCACTAATTGTTCGTTTTTTAGTCCATTTTTTTCCATAATCCTTTAAGAATATTGCTTGATTTTTAAGAATATAATAAATTTTACTCGTTTTTTTATCAGGAATTTTAAAAAAATAGCTTAAGAAAAAAACTTGACAACTTAAATATATGTGATATAATTTGAGGTAATAGGGATTATCCTTATAATTAAATTTAAAGAGGAGATAAAACAATGAAAAAAGTTTTATTGGCATCAGTAGCAGCTCTTGCAGTATTCTCAGCAGCAGCTCCAGTTTTTGCACAAGGAGAAAACCCAGCTTCTTCTAACCAATTGATCCAAAAGAAATATGTTTCTGAACGTGATATTGCAGATGAAGCTAACACACAAGTAGCAGCACATGACGCTGAAATCCGGGCAGAAGCACAACGTCAATTTGATCAAACATCAGCAGCAGCAGTTAAAGCAGCTGAAGCTAAATTGAAAGCTTTCTTGGACTCTGGATACTCAGGCCATGATTTTACTGATAAGAAAAATGCTCTAGAAGCTGAAGTTGCAGCAGCTAAAGCTAAAGGTGAGCAGGCTTATAGCGAAATTTACAACAATGTTCGTAACCGCTACGTTCAAAAATTGCAAGAACAATATCGTGCAGCAGCTCAACGTCAAGGTAACTACTGGAACGATACAACTGGTGTAGAAGACAACAAACCAAACTCAACTCGTATTGCTGAAGACCAAGCTAACCAAACTGGTCGTCCTGTAGTAACAGAAGAACAAGCAGCAGCTGATCAAGCAGCAACTAAACCAGAAGATGGTAAACCAGGTGCTAAAGACCAAGCTAAAAAAGCAGACGCAGCTGCTAAAAAAGCAGGCGCAAATGCTAAAGCAGGTCAAAAAGCCCTTCCAAAAACACACGCTGCTAAATAATTTTATTTAAAAAGTAGCCAATCACTGAAACTTGGTTTCAGTGATTTTTTTGGTAAAAAATGAGGGAGGAAAAGATGAGTAGACGTTCTACGACAAAGAAATCACCAATTACTAAAATAATTGCTTCAATTGTTGCAGTAGCTATCGTTGCTTTGGGAGGCTTCTTTATCTATAAAAGCTTTCTAGCTCCAAGTGGAGATAAGCTAAATGATGCAAAAGTTACTCAGGAAGCTCCAAAACAAGCCTATAATGCTAGCGCAGAAGAAAAGGAATATCTCGCAAATAAATTTAAAGGCTTGCTTGCAACAAACTCTGAAACAGTTGGTTATGTATATATTCCTGGTACACAGTTGGATGAACCAGTCGTTCAAACAACGGATAATGCGACTTATTTAGATAAGCGCTTTGATGGCGTTAACGAACCTTTAATGGGGGCAGTCTTTATGGACGCCGATAACAAGAAGGACTTTAGCGATCGATTGACTTGGTTATTTGGTCACGCTCGTGGTAGTAAAGTTCCTGATCATCGTATGTTTAAAGATGTGAATTACTTCAGTCGCCAAGAATATTTTGATGAACACCCTTATGTTGTCATTGAAACTCCAGAGAGAAAGTATTATTATGAAGCTGTTGCCATGATTATTGTTCCAGAAGAAACAGCTTTTTACCGTACTTCTTTTGATGATGATGCGGATTTTGAGAAACAGCTAAATATTATTTATGATACTGCAGAGGTTAAGAAACCAAATGTTAAGGTATCAGCTAAGGATAAATATCTTGTTCTTTCTACTTGTCGTGAAGAAGATGATACGATTCGTGCCAACCTCTATCTTCGACAAATTCCTGACTCAGAGATGAGTGACTTTGTCAAACAACATGGAGAAAGCCTTCAGTATAAACCAACAAGAGAATAATCTATAAATAAATCTTTATGAATCCTCCTCAAATTAAATGAAATAGTTTAATTTTGGGAGGATTTTTTGATTTTTGTTTTTATAGTAAAATTCTGCAAACCCTTTCAAAATATGCTATACTGATGAAAAAGGAGGATTTTTATGACTCATGAATTTATCAATCCAAGTGATGGCGTGATCCGTCAGTATCTAGAAACTAGCAAAACTCTAGCAGTAGTGGGCTTGTCTGACCGTGAAGAAACTACTAGCAATCGAGTGACCAAGGAAATGCAGAGTCGTGGCTATAAAATCATACCAGTGAACCCTAAGGCTGCAGGTGGGGAAATCTTGGGAGAAAAGGCTTATGCCAGTCTAGCTGAGATTCCTTTCCCTGTAGATATCGTCAATGTCTATCGTCGCAGTGAGTTTCTGCCTGATGTGGCGCGTGATTTTCTCAAGGCAGATGCTAAGATTTTTTGGGCGCAACTAGGACTTGAAAGTCTAGAAGCGGAAGAAATCTTGCGTGCTGGAGGTTGTGATGATATCGTGATGAATCGTTGTATTAAGAGAGAACATACACGCTTAATACTTGAACAATAAAAAGGTAGCTTGCGGGCTACCTTTTGTCTTAGAAAATACCGATGAGTGTTTGCATACCGAGACTAGTCAGGATGATGGCAATCCAGCAGAGAGCTCCAAGTAGAATAGCTTTACCACTGGACTTAATCATAGCAATGAGATTGGTTTTGAGGCCGATAGCGCTCATGGCCATGATGATGAGGAATTTAGATAGTTGTTTGAGAGGTGCAAAGAAGCTATTGCTGACACCGAAAGAGGTAAGGAAGGTGGTTAGCAGGGAAGCTAGGATAAAGTAGAGAATGAAAATAGGGAAGATTTTTTTAAGTTTTACTCCTTGGTTGTTGCCTTGTTGACGACTTTGCCAGTAAGAGAGGAAGAGAGTGATAGGGATAATAGCTAGGGTACGGGTCAGTTTGACAATGGTTGCAGCCTCCAGAGTGTTGGTATTGTATAGACTATCCCAGGCACTAGCTGTAGCTGTTACAGAGGAAGTATCATTGACCGCAGTACCTGCAAAGAGAGAAAAGCCCTCGTTTGATAGGTGAAGCCAGGTTCCTAGGGTTGGGAAAATAAGTGCTGCTAAGACATTGAAGAAAAAGATAACGGAAATGGCTTGGGCGACTTCTTTTTCCTTGGCATGGATGACGGGAGCTGTCGCAGCAATGGCAGAACCTCCACAGATAGAGGAACCAACACCGATCAAGGTAGCTAGCTTTGTATCTAGGTCAAAAAAGCGCTGGAAAAGATAGGCAACAATCAAGGCTATAGAAATGGTAGATAGAATGACAGGAAGGGAAGATTTTCCAACTGCGAAGACTTGCGAGATATTGAGCCCAAACCCAAGCAAGATAACAGCATACTGAAGCAATTTTTGGAACTGAAGGTCAAACCAGCATCCAGTTGTTTATAAGAAGTGAGAAAGGGATGGAGAATCATGCCAATAAAGATGGCAAAGACAGGTGCCCCAACAACAGGCAAGAAGCTCCCTAAGGTCCAAGAGATGATGGAAATGATAAGACAGGCTAAAAGTCCTGCTCCATTTTTTGATAGAAATGACATAAAAACCTCCGAAATAAGCACTTCTTATTATAGTCTTGTCTCGAAAAAAAGTAAATAGAAAGTAGGAATTAGGCTGTAAATGGAATTTTGCGGTCAGAGAGCTTTTGTAGTATAATAGACATATGTCCTTTAAGCAAGGAGGGTATCTATGGACTTAACCAAGTGCTTTAATAAACAATTAGATAAGATTCAAGTTTCCTTGATTCGTCAGTTTGACCAGGCTATTTCTGAGATTCCTGGGGTTCTACGTCTGACATTGGGAGAGCCTGACTTTACAACTCCAGACCATGTCAAGGAGGCAGCTAAGCGAGCCATTGACCAAAACCAATCCTACTATACAGGGATGAGCGGTTTACTGACCTTGCGACAGGCTGCTAGCAACTTTGTAAAAGAAAAATACCAGCTAGATTATAATCCTGAAAATGAAATCTTGGTCACAATTGGTGCGACAGAGGCCCTATCAGCTACTTTGACAGCTATTTTAGAAGAAGGTGACAAGGTTCTCTTGCCAGCTCCTGCCTATCCTGGTTATGAGCCAATTGTTAATCTAGTTGGCGCAGAGATTGTCGAGATTGATACGACTGAGAACGGTTTTGTCTTGACTCCTGAAATGCTGGAGAAGGCAATTCTGGAGCAGGGTGACAAGCTCAAGGCAGTTATTCTTAACTATCCAGCCAACCCTACTGGAATTACTTATAGTCGTGAGCAGTTGGAAGCCTTGGCAGACGTTTTACGTAAGTATGAGATTTTCGTTGTCTGTGATGAAGTCTACTCAGAATTAACTTATACAGGGGAAAATCATGTCTCTTTGGGAACAATGCTGAGAGATCAGGCCATTATCATCAACGGTCTATCTAAATCCCATGCCATGACAGGTTGGCGTTTAGGCTTTATCTTCGCACCAGCAAACTTTACAGCCCAGTTAATTAAGAGTCACCAGTACTTGGTAACTGCTGCGAATACTATGGCGCAACATGCTGCAGTAGAAGCCTTAACAGCTGGTAAAGATGATGCAGAGCCGATGAAGAAGGAATACATCCAGCGTCGGGATTACATTATCGACAAGATGACTGCCCTTGGTTTTGAGATTATCAAACCTGACGGTGCCTTTTATATCTTTGCTAAGATTCCAGCAGGCTACAATCAAGATTCGTTTGCTTTTCTAAAAGATTTTGCCCACAAGAAGGCTGTTGCCTTTATCCCTGGTGCAGCTTTTGGTCAATATGGAGAAGGTTATGTGCGCTTGTCTTATGCAGCTAGCATGGAAACCATCAGAGAAGCTATGAAACGTCTTGAGGAGTACATGAGAGAAGCATGATTCAGTCTATTACGAGTCAGGGGTTGGTGCTCTACAATCGTAATTTTCGTGAGGATGACAAGCTAGTCAAGATTTTTACAGAGCAGGTCGGCAAGCGGATGTTTTTTGTCAAACATGCCGGTCAGTCCAAACTAGCTCCAGTGATTCAACCTTTGGTGCTAGCTCGTTTTCTTTTGCGAATCAATGATGATGGACTTAGTTATATTGAAGACTATCATGAGGTGATGACCTTTCCAAAAATCAATAGTGATCTCTTTGTCATGGCCTATGCGACCTATGTGGCAGCTTTGGCAGATGCTAGTTTGCAGGACAATCACCAGGATGCTCCCTTGTTTGCTTTTTTACAAAAGACTTTAGAGTTGATGGAAGAGGGTTTAGATTATCAGGTCTTGACCAATATTTTTGAAATTCAGATCTTGACCCGTTTTGGGATTAGTCTTAATTTTAATGAGTGTGTTTTTTGTCATCGGGTGGGTCAGGCCTTTGATTTTTCTTTCAAATATGGCGCTTGCTTATGTCCTGATCATTACCATGAGGACGAGAAACGTTGTCATCTGAATCCAAACATTCCCTATCTGCTCAATCAATTTCAAGCTATTAACTTTGAGACTTTAGAGACTATTTCGCTCAAGTCTGAAATCAAGCAAGAATTGCGTCAGTTCATGGACCAAATTTATGAAGAGTACGTCGGAATTCACCTAAAATCAAAGAAATTTATTGATTCCCTAGCTGATTGGGGACAATTACTAAAAGAGGAAGACAAATGAAAAAAATCGCAGTAGATGCAATGGGTGGTGATTACGCACCTCAAGCCATTGTTGAGGGTGTCAATCAAGCCCTTGCTGACTTTTCAGATATTGAAATTCAACTTTATGGAGACGAAAGCAAAATCAAGCAATATCTAACAGCTACAGAACGCGTCAGCATTATCCATACAGATGAAAAAATTGATTCGGAAGATGAACCAACAAAAGCCATTCGTAAGAAGAAAAAAGCCAGTATGGTATTGGCTGCTAAGGCTGTCAAAGATGGTGAGGCTGATGCCGTGCTATCAGCAGGGAATACAGGTGCTTTGCTTGCGGCAGGATTTTTCATCGTTGGTCGCATCAAGAATATCGATCGTCCAGGGCTCATGTCCACCTTACCAACAGTGGATGGGAAAGGTTTTGATATGTTAGACCTCGGTGCAAATGCAGAAAATACAGCCCATCACTTACATCAATACGCCATCCTAGGTTCTTTCTATGCCAAAAATGTTCGTGGAATTGCAAAACCACGAGTTGGTTTGCTTAATAACGGGACAGAGAGCAGTAAGGGAGATCCACTCCGCAAGGAAACTTATGACTTGCTAGCAGCTGATGAGAGTTTGAATTTTATTGGTAATGTGGAAGCGCGTGACTTGATGGAGGGTGTTGCAGATGTTGTCGTGGCAGACGGTTTCACGGGAAACGCTGTGTTAAAATCCATCGAAGGAACAGCCATGGGGATTATGGGCTTGCTTAAAAATGCTATCACAGGTGGCGGTTTGCGAGCAAAACTTGGTGCTCTTCTTCTTAAGGATAGTCTTAGAGGTTTGAAAAAGCAGCTCAACTATTCAGATGTTGGGGGTGCAGTCTTGTTTGGTGTTAAGGCGCCAGTTGTTAAGACTCATGGCTCAAGTGATGCCAAGGCTGTGTATAGTACGATTCGTCAGATTCGTACTATGCTAGAAAACAGACGTAGTTGCTCAAACTGCGCGTGAATTTTTCAGGAGAATAATATATATGACAGATAAAGAAATTTTTGACCGTGTCGTGACCATTATCCAAGAACATCAAGGGGAAGACTTTGTAGTCACAGAGTCCTTGAGCTTGAAGGATGATTTGGATGCTGATTCGGTAGATTTGATGGAATTCGTACTAACCATTGAGGATGAATTCGGAATCGAAATCAGTGATGAAGAAATCGATCACCTCCAAAGTGTGGCAGATGTATTGAAAGCTATTAAAGATAAAATCTAACATAAAGCAACATGCAAGTCATGTTGTTTTTTTGTTTCTCGAAAAAAGATAAGATTTTGAAGTTTTATAGTCGAGTTTACGAATAAAAAGATGAGAACAAAAAAGGAGGATTGCTGATGTATGTGACAGGTCTTTATCCGTGGTTGATCAAGTGGTTTTTAAAATAAATTTGACTTAGTTGTTTATTTTAAAATTATTTTATCGAATAGATAAGTAAGAAGAAAAGGAAAGGAGTCTAATCAATGTATTTACCAATTTTACTTCCATGGTTTATCAAAATGTATTTTAAATAAATTAAATTTATTCATTCATTTTAAAATGATTTTTCGAATAGATAAGTGAGAAGAAGAGGAAGGAGAGAAAAAATGATTTCAGTTATTTATCCAATTTGGCTTTTAAAATGGTTTAAAGGTTAAAAATCACAAACAAAAAACTATAAAAATAAAGGAGAAAACAAATGACAAACTTTGATAAAATGGAACAGAACTTTGTAGCTCTTACGGAAGAAGAGTTGATGGAAGTGGATGGAGGAGCACTGCCTCTTGTACTCGCTGGAGTATCTATTTGGAAGGTAGGTGCGGCAGTAGCAGGTGGAGCAACAGCGCTTTTTGCTGGAGGAGCAGCTTTGGGGTATTATGCAAATAGACCATAATCTGATTGTAGTCAGAGAGGCATTTCTATGTTTTTAAAAAAAGAAGTGATATTATTAGGGGTATTGTTATCGCTACGTATTATTTTTACTATTGTTCAAATTTTAATTGACTATAAAATATTACCTGGACAGTATAGTGTAAATTTTATGGATATTTCAGAAGTATTTACCTATCCAATACTCATTTTAATCATTTATATAGCAATAAAATATAATACAAAGGAGTAATGATGAACATGAACTTAGAACAATTTTATCAATTATCTGACGATGAATTGGTGGGAACAAAAGGTGGTTTTGGTCTTGCGGAAGCAGTTGGGATTGCAGGAGTACTGAATGCTGCTGTACAAATTTTTAATGCTGGTTACAAATTTGGTTCAGATTTAGCTCGTCGTGGGCGTTAGATAATGAGTAATCACAACCTTAATCTCAATACATTGTTACCATAGTTCCTTTAGTAGCAATAGGTTTCAATCTCGTGCTTCATGTAATTCGTACAGGTTCTTTGTTATCCTTTGATTGGCAATGGTATTTAGTAGGATTGATTGCCTCAGGCTATTTTGGGATTTTTTGCAAGGATTTGTCAAAAGATAATCCAAACTATAAATGATGAATCTGAATGAAAAGGATTTTGTCCGTGTGAATGGCGGAAAAACTCTGTCATTTTTGTCAGATAAATAGGAGTCTGCTATGAAAAAATTTTTATTGGGATTTGCTGAGGGATATTTTATCGTGTCAGTCATTATCTACATCGTAACGTATTTGATTTTGAAAAAACCGATCAATACCTTGTTTTATCTAGAAACCTATCCAATTCTACTTGGTCTGTTTTATGTAGGATATAAGTGTAGTTCAGAAAATAAAAAAAGATCTATTAGTAACTAATCATTAAGTTGAACTAAAAAGGAATAAAAGTGAACTTGTATGAAAAAACTAAAAAATGTAATGGGAGCCTTTTTAATTATTTTTGGAGTGCTTTGCATATTAGGAGATTTAAATGTAATTACCTTTAATGTTGAAAAATACTTCCAAACAGAGTTATTTGTTCCGATGCTTATTTTGATGATGAGTTATTTAGATTCAGGTAAAGACAAGGTTTAAATAGAACTATTATTAGTATGTGGCAAATGCTATTGAATAATCATCATTTAGTTACTATCAATGAAATAAGAACTAAAAAAATGGAGAAATAAATGAATATCTCAGAAGAATTTGCGGCTATAATTATATCAGCCTCAGGAATAGTAGGACTTTTGGTTGGAGTAGCTATTGGATTAGCTAGTATTATTTAAAAAGGAGTAGATGAAAGATGAAGAAACTGAATAAAAAATTTGCTATTATGACAGAGGAAGACTTGGCTGTAACTAAGGGAGGTTTCATTGCTAGTGCTTCTACAGCAGTAGCTTGGGGAGTTTTAGGAGGAACTTCTTATATGTTTGGACGTTATCTGGGAAGTAGACGTTAATTTAAAAATTTGTGGCAAATCGTAAAAAAATTGGAAAAGGTAAGAAATATTAATCATTATATTTTCTAGGTAGGACGTTTGTTCTACCTATTTTCTTTGTCCAAAAGGTACATTTGATGTGTCTATTTGCATCGTTTATAGTTTATTTGGAGTTTTACATGTATTTTTTGATAAAATGTGATAAAATAGGTGTAGAAATTAGGAAAGTTGAAGAAAAGAAATGAAGAAGATTTTAGGATATTTTTTAGTATTTGTTTTTCTATTTTTAATGAATATTTTCATCTTTAAGATACTAGCAACTCTGGGATTTCAGCTGACAATGAGTGAGAAGAGTTATATTGTACCACCGCTGTTTTCGATTATCGTTTTGTACATGATTGACAAAGGAATTAGGAAGAAAAAGAAATCTTTATAAATATATATTTTAGGTAGAATGTTTGTTCTGCCTATTTTCTTTGTCCCAAAAGTGCTGTTCAGGTGCAGTTATTGTTTTTTTAGAAATAATTTTCTTTTTGCTTCTTTGTTTGGATAAAATAATCTTACAAAGTTTTCTTTGGAGATTGTTAGGAAAAGGAGTAGGATATGAAATTTAGTAAACGGCATTATCGTCCTCAGGTAGATCAGATGGACTGCGGTGTGGCTTCATTAGCCATGGTCTTTGGTTATTACGGTAGTTATTATTCTCTGGCTCACTTGCGAGAGTTGGCCAAGACGACCATGGATGGTACTACGGCTTTAGGCCTAGTCAAGGTTGCAGAGGAAATTGGTTTTGAGACGCGAGCAATAAAGGCGGACATGACCTTGTTTGATTTGCCGGATGTAACTTTTCCTTTTGTGGCTCATGTGCTTAAGGAAGGGAAATTGCTCCATTATTATGTGGTGACTGGGCAGGACAAGAACAACATTCATATCGCTGATCCAGATCCTAGTGTTAAGCTGACCAAGATTTCTCGTGAACGCTTTGCCAAGGAGTGGACAGGAATCACTATTTTTATGGCACCATCTCCGACTTATAAGCCTCATAAGGAACAAAAAAATGGTCTGCTCTCTTTTATCCCTATATTAGTGAAACAGCGAGGTTTGATTGTTAATATCGTTTTGGCGACCCTCTTGGTGACCTTGATTAACATTGTGGGTTCTTATTATCTTCAGTCTATCATCGACACTTATGTACCAGATCAGATGCGTTCAACCTTGGGCATTATCTCAATAGGGCTAGCCGTCGTTTATGTTCTTCAGCAAATCTTGTCTTATGCTCAGGAGTATCTTTTACTTGTTTTGGGGCAACGCTTGTCCATTGATGTGATTTTATCTTATATCAAGCACGTTTTTCACCTGCCTATGTCCTTTTTTGCGACACGTCGTACAGGGGAAATCGTGTCTCGTTTCACGGATGCAAATAGTATTATCGATGCGCTGGCTTCGACTATTCTGTCAATCTTTTTGGATGTATCTACTGTCTTGATTATTTCAGTAGTTCTATTTTCGCAGAATAGCAATCTTTTTTTCATGAGTTTACTAGCTCTTCCTATCTACACAGTGATTATCTTTGCTTTTATGAAGCCCTTTGAAAAGATGAATCGGGATACCATGGAAGCTAATGCAGTTCTGTCTTCTTCTATCATTGAGGACATCAATGGCATTGAGACCATCAAGTCCTTAACTAGTGAAAGCTCCCGTTATCAAAAGATTGACAAGGAATTTGTGGATTATCTAAAAAAATCTTTTACCTACAGTCGGGCAGAAAGTCAGCAAAAGGCTCTGAAAAAGCTTGCCCAACTCTTGCTCAATGTTGGCATTCTCTGGATGGGGGCTCTCTTAGTTATGGACAATAAGATGAGTTTGGGCCAGTTGATCACCTATAATACCTTGCTTGTTTATTTTACAAATCCTTTGGAAAATATCATCAATCTGCAAACCAAACTTCAGACAGCGCAGGTAGCTAATAACCGTCTGAATGAAGTTTATCTGGTTGCATCTGAGTTTGAGGAAAAGAAAACAGTCTCAGATTTGAGCTTGCTAGAGGGAGATATGACTTTCAAGCAGGTTCACTACAAGTATGGCTATGGTCGAGATGTCTTGTCGGACATCAATCTAACCATTCCGCAAGGTTCTAAAGTGGCTTTTGTGGGAATTTCAGGATCGGGTAAGACGACCTTGGCTAAGATGATGGTTAATTTTTACGATCCAAGTCAGGGGGAGATTAGTCTGGGTGGCGTCAATCTCAATCAGATTGATAAAAAGGCTTTACGCCAGTATATCAACTATCTGCCTCAGCAACCCTACGTTTTTAATGGAACGATCTTGGAGAATCTTCTTCTTGGAGCTAAGGAGGGGACGACCCAGGAGGATATCTTGAGAGCAGTGGAGTTGGCAGAGATTCGGGAGGATATTGAGCGGATGCCACTGAATTATCAGACAGAATTGACTTCGGATGGAGCAGGGATTTCAGGTGGGCAACGTCAGAGGATCGCTCTGGCGCGTGCTCTCTTAACTGATGCGCCTGTCTTGATCTTGGATGAGGCGACCAGCAGTCTGGATATTTTGACCGAGAAGCGAATTGTCGATAATCTGATGGCTTTGGATAAGACCTTGATTTTCATCGCCCATCGTTTGACCATTGCTGAGCGGACAGAGAAGGTTGTTGTCTTGGATCAGGGTAAGATTGTCGAAGAGGGGACACATATGGATTTACTGGCTCAGGGTGGCTTTTATGCCCACTTGGTGAATAGTTAGAGAGGAGAAAAGATGCAATCAGAATTTTTAGAAAGTGCTGAGTTTTACAATCGTCGTTACCATAATTTTTCTAGTTATGTGATTTTTCCAAGTTTTATCTTGTTTCTATTCCTGATCGTTTTTTCAATCTTTGCACAAAAGGAGATAAGCTTGACAGCTGGAGCTACGGTAGAACCTGCTCGTATCATTGCTACCATTCAGTCTAGTAGTAATAGCAAGATTGTGGCCAATCATTTGGCTGAAAATAAGTTTGTCAAGCAAGGGGATCTTCTCGTTCAATACCAAGAGGGAGCAGAAGCCGTTCAGGCTGAGAATTATGCCAGTCAGTTGGAAATGCTCAAGGATCAGAAGGTTCAACTGGAGTATTTAAAAGCAAGTCTTCAAGCAGGAAGTGATCAATTTCCAGAAGCAGACAAATTTGGTTATCAGCATAGTTTTTTAGATTATCTAAATCAAGCTGCTAGTCTGCGGAGTCAGGTTGAGCAACAAAATGCTAGTATATCATCTCAAAATGCAGCAGCCAGTGGTAGTCAGGCAGAATTAGGCAATCTCATCGGAGAAACCCAGTCCAAAATTAAAGAATATCAGCAAGCCAAGTCTGCTATTCAGGGTGATGGACACTTAGAGAGTGATCATCCGGCTTATGCTATTTATCAGTCGACAAAGGAGCAGGGATCAGAAGCCAAACAACAGGCCTTATCTCAGCTAGATGCTCAAATCACTCAGTTGGAGTCGACTCTTGCAGGTTATCGAGTACAGTATGCAGGTTCAGGAGCCCAACAAGCTTATGCATCTGGATTGGGAAGTCAGTTGGAATCATTAAAATCTCAGCAACTAGCCAAGGTAGGCCAGGAATTAACGCTCTTGGATCAGAAAATTCTTGAAGCGGAGTCGGGTAAAAAGATTCAAGGGAATCTTTTAGACAAGGGGAAAATTACAGCAACAGAAGATGGTGTTCTACATTTGAATCCTGAGCATAGTCGATCTACCATCATTCCAGAAGGAACTATCCTCGCTCACCTTTTTCCGCAGTTGGCTAGAGAGAGAAAGGCAAAACTAACAGCTTATATCAGTTCTAAGGAAGTGGTTGGTCTCAAGCATGGAAATGAGGTACGATTTACAACGGTAACGGATGCCAATAAGCAGCTAGTATTGACATCCAAGATTACCAATATCGATACCAGTGCGACTCAGACAGAAAAGGGCAATTTCTTTAAATTAGAGGCGGAGACGGATTTGAATGCTGAACAAGCAGAAAAACTTCGTTATGGACTTGAAGGTCGTTTGACTATGATTACAGGTAGGAAGAGTTTTTTACGCTACTATCTTGATCGCTTTTTGAAACAAGAATAAAGTTCTCATTTTAACTCAAACCAATCTTAGAAAATCGCAAATGAGAAATCGTTTGCGATTTTTCTGTACTTTTTCAGATATGATATCAAATATAGTTCGTGAAATATTTGATTTTTAGTATCTGTTGTGTTAGAATGATGTAAAGCAATACGAAAGGCGAACAAGAAAATGTCCAGTAAACTTATTTATACGGGAAAAGCTAAAGATATCTATACTACAGAAGACGAAAATGTGATTAAGTCGGTCTACAAGGACCAGGCCACTATGCTGAATGGAGCTCGTAAAGAGACCATTGAGGGTAAAGGTGTGCTGAATAATCAGATTTCGTCTCTTATTTTTGAAAAATTGAATACGGCTGGTGTGGCGACACACTTTATCGAACGTCTTTCTGATACAGAACAATTGAATAAAAAAGTGAAAATCATTCCTTTGGAGGTTGTGCTTCGTAACGTAACTGCAGGTTCTTTTTCTAAACGTTTTGGCGTTGAAGAAGGTTTGGACTTGGAGACTCCAATCGTTGAATTTTACTACAAAAACGATGATTTGGATGATCCATTCATCAATGATGAGCATGTCAAGTTCTTGAATATTGCCAACGATGAGCAAATTGCTTATATCAAGGAAGAAACGCGTCGTATCAATGAATTGTTGAAAGATTGGTTTGCACAAATTGGTCTTCGTTTGATTGACTTCAAATTGGAATTTGGTTTTGATAAGGATGGCAAGATTATCTTGGCAGATGAATTTTCACCAGATAACTGTCGCCTTTGGGATGCAGAAGGGCACCATATGGACAAGGATGTTTTCCGTCGTGATCTTGGTAGCTTGACAGATGTTTATAAGGTTGTGTTGGAGAAATTGCAGGGCTTGAAGTAACCTTTTACTTGGTCTTCACTATGATCTTTAAGTAGAAATAGATAAAGGAAATAAAATGGATAAACGTATTTTCGTTGAGAAAAAAGCTGATTTTCGTGTAAAATCAGACTCTTTAGTAAAAGAATTACAACATAATCTTCAGTTGAAAACCTTGAATGATCTTCGTATTGTTCAGGTTTACGATGTCTTTAATTTGGCAGAGGACTTGTTTGCGCGTGCGGAAAAACATATCTTCTCTGAACAAGTGACCGATACTGTTTTGGACGAAGCTGCAGTTAAGGCCGATCTTGAGAAGTATGCTTTCTTTGCTATCGAAAGTTTGCCTGGTCAATTTGACCAACGTGCAGCATCTTCGCAAGAAGCTTTGCTGTTGTTGGGTAGTTCAAATGATGTAACAGTGAACACAGCACAATTGTACTTGGTTAACAAGGATATTGATGCGAATGAGTTGGAAGCTGTCAAAAACTACCTTTTGAACCCAGTGGATTCTCGTTTCAAAGATATCACTGTTGGTATTGCCAAACAGGATTTCTCTGAGTCTGACAAGACCATTCCAAGCTTGGATTTCTTTGAAACATATACGGCAGAAGATTTTGCACAGTATAAGGCTGAGCAAGGATTGGCCATGGAAGTGGATGACCTTCTCTTCATTCAAGATTACTTCAAATCCATTGGATGTGTGCCAACTGAGACTGAGTTGAAAGTTTTGGATACTTACTGGTCTGACCACTGCCGTCACACAACTTTCGAAACTGAGTTGAAAACCATCGACTTCTCAGCTTCTAAATTTGAAAAACAATTGCAGGCGACTTATGACAAGTATATTGCAATGCGTGATGAGTTGGGACGTAGCGAAAAACCTCAAACATTGATGGATATGGCGACTATTTTTGGTCGTTATGAGCGTGCTAATGGTCGTTTGGATGACATGGAAGTGTCTGATGAAATCAATGCATGCTCTGTTGAAATTGAAGTGGATGTTAATGGTGTGAAAGAACCATGGCTTCTCATGTTCAAGAATGAAACGCACAACCACCCAACTGAAATCGAACCATTTGGTGGAGCGGCTACTTGTATCGGTGGTGCCATTCGTGACCCATTGTCAGGTCGTTCATACGTTTACCAAGCCATGCGTATCTCAGGTGCTGGTGATATTACAACACCAATTGCTGAAACTCGCGCTGGTAAATTGCCACAACAAGTGATTTCTAAACAGCAGCTCACGGTTATTCTTCATACGGTAACCAAATTGGTCTTGCAACAACTTATGTTCGTGAATACTTCCACCCAGGTTTCGTTGCTAAGCGTATGGAGCTAGGTGCAGTTGTCGGTGCAGCTCCTAAGGAAAATGTTGTCCGTGAAAAACCTGAAGCAGGTGATGTGATTATCTTGCTCGGTGGTAAGACTGGACGTGACGGTGTCGGTGGTGCGACAGGTTCTTCTAAAGTTCAAACGGTTGAATCTGTTGAAACAGCTGGTGCTGAGGTTCAAAAAGGGAATGCCATCGAAGAACGTAAGATTCAACGTCTTTCCGTAATGGGGATGTGACACGTCTGATTAAGAAATCAAATGACTTTGGTGCTGGTGGTGTCTGTGTGGCTATTGGTGAATTGGCAGATGGTCTTGAAATTGATCTAGACAAAGTGCCATTGAAATACCAAGGCTTGAATGGTACAGAAATTGCCATCTCTGAATCTCAGGAACGTATGGCTGTAGTGGTTCGTCCAGAAGACGTAGATGCCTTCGTTGCTGAGTGTAACAAAGAAAATATTGATGCTGTTGTCGTTGCGACAGTGACTGAAAAACCAAATCTTGTCATGCACTGGAATGGTGAAACCATCGTTGATTTGGAACGTCGTTTCCTTGATACAAACGGTGTACGTGTGGTTGTAGATGCTAAGGTAGTTGACAAGGATGTCAAGCTTCCAGAAGAACGTCAAACATCTGCTGAAACCCTTGAAGCTGATACTCTTGAAGTCTTGGCTGACCTGAACCATGCCAGTCAAAAAGGTTTACAAACCATCTTTGATAGCTCGGTTGGTCGTTCAACAGTCAATCACCCACTTGGTGGTCGCTACCAACTCACACCAACGGAAGCTTCTGTACAGAAATTGCCAGTCCAACATGGCGTGACAACAACTGCATCTGTCATGGCGCAAGGGTTTAACCCTTATGTAGCAGAATGGTCTCCATATCATGGTGCTGCCTATGCAGTCATCGAAGCAACAGCTCGTTTGGTTGCTGCTGGTGCCAACTGGTCTAAGGCTCGTTTCTCTTATCAAGAATACTTCGAGCGTATGGATAAACAAGCAGAGCGTTTTGGTCAACCAGTAGCTGCTCTTCTTGGATCAATCGAAGCTCAGATTCAACTTGGTTTGCCATCTATCGGTGGGAAAGACTCTATGTCTGGTACCTTTGAAGAATTGACAGTACCACCAACCTTGGTCGCTTTTGGTGTGACAACTGCAGATAGCCGTAAGGTCCTTTCTCCAGAATTTAAAGCTGCTGGTGAAAACATTTACTACATTCCTGGTCAAGCTTTGGCACAAGAAATTGACTTCGATCTTATCAAGTCTAACTTTGCTCAATTTGAAGCCATCCAAGCTGACCATAAAGTCACATCTGCATCAGCTGTCAAATATGGTGGTGTGGTTGAAACTCTTGCCCTTGCAACATTTGGTAACCATATCGGTGCTACTGTAACCCTTGAAAATCTTGAAACTGCCTTGACAGCCCAATTGGGTGGATTCGTCTTCACATCGCCTGAAGAAATTGCAGGTGTTGCCAAGATCGGACAAACAGTAGTTGACTTTACACTTACTGTCAATGGTGTAACGCTTGATGGACAGAAACTTGACAGTGCCTTCCAAGGTAAATTGGAAGAGGTTTACCCAACGGAATTTGCACAAGCAACTGAGCTGGAAGAAGTACCTGCAGTGGCATCAGATGCTGTGATCAAAGCTAAAGAAACAGTTGAGACACCAGTGGTTTACATCCCAGTATTCCCAGGTACCAACTCTGAGTACGATTCAGCTAAGGCCTTTGAAAAAGAAGGTGCAAAAGTTAACTTGGTACCATTTGTCACACTGAATGAAGAGGCGATTGTCAAGTCTGTTGACACCATGGTTGACAACATCGAAAAAGCTAATATTATCTTCTTTGCAGGTGGTTTCTCAGCAGCGGATGAACCAGATGGATCAGCTAAATTTATCGTTAATATCTTGCTCAATGAAAGTACGTGCAGCTATCGATAGCTTCATCGAACGTGGTGGTTTGATTATCGGTATCTGTAACGGATTCCAAGCCCTCGTTAAATCAGGTCTTCTTCCATATGGTAACTTTGAAGATGCAAGCAGTACTAGTCCAACCCTCTTCTACAATGATGCCAATCAACACGTGGCTAAGATGGTGGAAACACGGATTGCCAACACCAACTCACCATGGCTTGCGGGAGTAGAAGTTGGTGACATCCATGCTATCCCAGTATCACACGGTGAAGGTAAGTTTGTTGTGACTGCTGAGGAATTTGCGGAACTTCGTGACAATGGTCAAATCTTTACCCAATACGTTGACTTTGATAGTAAACCAAGCATGGATTCTAAATACAATCCTAACGGATCTGTCAATGCGATTGAAGGTATTACAAGTAAGAACGGTCAAATTATTGGTAAGATGGGTCACTCAGAACGTTTCGAAGACGGTCTCTTCCAAAATATTCCAGGAAATAAAGACCAACACCTCTTTGAGTCAGCGGTGAAATACTTTACTGGGAAATAAAAGGTATATAAAATGACATACGAAGTAAAATCTCTTAATGAAGAATGTGGTGTTTTTGGTATCTGGGGCCACCCAGACGCTGCCAAATTGACCTACTTTGGACTCCATAGCCTTCAGCACCGTGGTCAGGAGGGGGCAGGGATCCTCTCCAATGACCATGGACAATTGAAGCGTCATCGTGATATGGGGCTTTTATCAGAAGTCTTCAAATCCAGCTAATTTGGATAAATTGACAGGGACTGGAGCAATTGGACACGTGCGTTATGCGACTGCGGGAGAAGCTTCTGTAGACAATATCCAACCTTTCCTCTTCCGCTTTCACGATATGCAGTTTGGTTTGGCTCATAATGGGAATTTGACTAATGCAGAATCACTCAAGCAAGAATTGGAACAAAGAGGGGCAATCTTTAGCTCGACTTCTGATTCAGAAATCTTGGCTCACTTGATTCGTCGTAGCCACAATCCAAACCTGATGGGCAAGATCAAGGAAGCGCTCAGTCTTGTTAAAGGTGGTTTTGCTTATCTCTTGATGTTTGAGGATAAGTTAATTGCAGCGCTTGATCCAAACGGCTTCCGTCCTCTGTCAATCGGGAAAATGGCCAATGGAGCAGTTGTGGTTTCCTCTGAAACCTGTGCCTTTGAAGTCATCGGTGCTGAGTGGATTCGCGATGTGAAACCAGGCGAGATTGTTATTATTGATGACAATGGCATCCAGTATGACAGTTATACAAACGATACTCAACTGGCAATCTGTTCCATGGAGTATATCTACTTTGCCCGTCCTGACTCGAATATCCATGGTGTCAATGTCCATACGGCTCGTAAGAGAATGGGAGCTCAATTGGCACGTGAGTTTAAGCATGAAGCCGATATCGTAGTTGGGGTACCAAATTCCTCACTCAGCGCAGCGATGGGATTTGCGGAAGAATCAGGTTTGCCAAATGAAATGGGTCTCATCAAGAACCAATATACACAACGGACCTTCATCCAACCAACTCAAGAATTGCGCGAGCAAGGGGTTCGGATGAAGTTATCTGCTGTTTCTGGTGTCGTTAAAGGCAAACGCGTTGTCATGATTGATGACTCGATTGTACGAGGCACGACATCTCGTCGCATTGTCCAACTTTTGAAAGAAGCGGGGGCATCAGAAGTACACGTTGCCATTGGTAGTCCTGCTCTTGCCTATCCATGTTTCTACGGGATTGATATCCAGACACGTCAGGAGCTGATTGCGGCCAATCATACGGTCGAAGAGACTCGCCAAATCATTGGTGCGGATAGTCTGACTTATCTTTCTATTGATGGCTTGATTGATTCTATCGGCATCGAAACAGATGCGCCAAATGGCGGTCTCTGTGTGGCTTACTTTGATGGGAAATATCCAACTCCTCTCTATGACTATGAAGAAGACTATCGTAGAAGTTTGGATGACAAGATCAGTTTTTACAAATAGACGGCTAAAGACTCTCGATTAAAGAAAAGGAATGAATAAAATGACAAATAAGAATGCTTATGCGCAGTCTGGTGTGGATGTTGAAGCGGGTTATGAAGTTGTTGAACGAATTAAAAAACACGTAGCACGTACAGAGCGTGCGGGTGTTATGGGAGCTCTTGGTGGTTTCGGCGGTATGTTCGACCTTTCAAAAACAGGTGTTAAAGAGCCAGTTTTGATTTCAGGAACTGACGGTGTTGGAACCAAGCTCATGCTTGCTATCAAGTACGACAAACACGATACTATCGGTCAAGACTGTGTGGCTATGTGTGTCAACGATATCATCGCTGCAGGCGCGGAGCCCCTCTACTTCCTAGACTATGTGGCGACTGGTAAAAATGAACCAGCTAAACTAGAACAAGTGGTTGCTGGTGTGGCTGAAGGTTGTGTACAAGCAGGTACGGCCCTCATCGGTGGTGAAACGGCTGAAATGCCTGGTATGTATGGCGAAGACGACTATGACTTGGCTGGTTTCGCAGTCGGTGTTGCAGAAAAATCTCAAATCATCGATGGTTCAAAAGTAGCTGCAGGCGATGTGATTCTTGGACTTGCCTCAAGCGGTATTCACTCAAATGGTTACTCGCTTGTACGTCGTGTCTTTGCCGATTATACAGGTGAGGAAGTCCTCCCAGAATTGGAAGGCAAGAAACTCAAAGACGTTCTTTTGGAGCCAACTCGCATCTATGTCAAGGCTGTCTTGCCACTCATTAAAGAGGAATTGGTGAATGGGATTGCCCACATCACAGGTGGTGGTTTCATCGAAAATGTACCTCGTATGTTCGCAGATGACTTGGCTGCTGAAATTGATGAAAGCAAGGTCCCAGTTCTTCCAATTTTCAAAGCCCTTGAAAAATATGGCCAAATCAAACATGAAGAAATGTTTGAAATCTTCAACATGGGTGTGGGGCTTATGCTCGCAGTTAGCCCTCAAAATGTAGAGCGCGTCAAAGAACTTCTCGACGAACCTGTTTATGAAATCGGTCGTATTGTGAAGAAAGATGGCGCAAGTGTGGTGATTAAATAATGGCTAAAAAGATTGCTGTTTTTGCCTCTGGCAACGGCTCAAACTTTCAGGTGATTGCAGAACAATTTCCAGTAGAATTTGTCTTTTCAGATCACCGGGATGCCTATGTCTTAGAACGTGCCGAAAAGCTAGGGGTTTTATCTTATGCCTTTGAACTTAAAGAGTTTGAGAATAAGGCAGACTATGAAGGAGCCATCGTCGAACTCTTAGATGAGCACCAGATTGACTTGGTTGTCTCGCAGGCTATATGAAAATCGTTGGCCCGACTTTACTAGCAGCTTATGAAGACCGTATCATCAATATTCACCCAGCCTATTTGCCAGAATTTCCAGGTGCCCATGGCATTGAAGACGCTTGGAAGGCTGGGGTTGATCAGTCTGGTGTGACTATTCATTGGGTTGACTCAGGTGTTGATACCGGTAAGGTCATCAAACAAGTCCGTGTGCCACGCCTTGAAGGGGATACCCTTGATACTTTCGAAACTCGCATCCACGCAACAGAGTACAAACTTTATCCAGAAGTCTTGGAACATTTGGGAGTGGAGAGGAAGAAATGATTATGGACCAATACTATATGGAGTTAAAGAACAAGTTATCTAACAGACCAATCCTACTGGATAATACTAATGATTTTCTTTTTGTCTTAGCAAACACAGTGAAAGCTATGATAGAAAATACTGATAAAAGTCAGCTTTCAGAGTTAGATAAAATTTTAGACGGTGTCACAAGTCAAGAATTAAAACTTGCCTATGATTTTTATAAAGGGAAATTCGGTCAAGCAGGTTTTTCTTATCGTAGGCACCCGAATTATTTTTATTTGTCCAGTTTAATTGCGACTTTTCCAGAATTTGAGTTGTCTAAAGCAGACCGAGATTACCTCAAAGGAATCATAAATTTTGATAACTACCTTTTATATGAGTTAGATTAGTCTTTAATCACCTCAAAATCCTATTTATTCAAAAGGAGAAAAAATGACAAAATGGTTAGAAACACTTGCTTTGATCACCTTAGCAGTGATTTTACGCTTACTGGTTAATTTCTTATTCCCTGAGATTCCCTATTGGGGGAGATTTTTACTGACAATAATTTTGGGAGTCTTGGTAATCGTCTCCCTATACTTTATTAATCGAAAAATGCGTAGGTAGGCAGTTTGAAAATGAAAGGGGAAAAGCATGATTAAACGCACCTTAATCAGCTAAGGAGAAGTTTATGGGGTTGTTTGATTTTTTTAAGAAAAAACCTTCTGACGAAGAGATGCCGATTAAAGATGAAGATAAGATTGTTGTTGAATCTGAAAATACAGATGATAGTGCTCCTGGATGGGAAGCCATCGATGCAGAGTTTAACCGTATATACCCTGATCAGCCAAATCCTCTTCATTATGGAACGGTTATTAAGTATATGTTAGGTGGGCCAGATCCGCTTGATGGTATTAGTGTTTATGATGCAGGAGAGTTTTGGCATTTTGTCAGCTACGGCTTGTCAGAGTTATATACAAAAGAAAGCGAAGACCCTGAATACAGTGGTTATGGGATTGAATTAACCTTTAAGTTAAAGAAATCAACTAACGACGAAGAAGAAATTAAAAATGGCTGTGGATTGTTGCAGTATGTGGCAAGATATATTTTTCAAACAGGTAAAGTGGTTTTGCCCGAAGAATACATTTATACCAAGCAGACAGAGGGAATCGATGCCCAGCAGAACTCTAATTTGACAGGATTCTTGACTGCCGCTGATGATTTGGCTAATACCATAGATACTCCGCATGGAAAAGTGGAATTTGTAACCCTGATTGGTGCAACAGATGCCGAACTGCGAAGTGTTTATGAAAGTGAAACAAGTAAGCTTGGAGTTCGGAACTTGTTGCAAGAACTGGGGAATCAGCTTACAGACTATCATCGTCAGTCTCTAGTTTAAATGATGTGAAAGAACCTCTTGATTCAAGGAAAGGAAGAAAAATGACTAAACGTGCACTAATTAGTGTCTCAGATAAAGCGGGCATTGTTGAATTTGCCCAAGAACTTAAAAAACTTGGTTGGGATATCATCTCGACAGGTGGGACCAAGGTTGCCCTTGACAATGCTGGGGTGGACACCATTGCTATCGATGATGTGACTGGTTTCCCAGAAATGATGGACGGTCGTGTGAAAACCCTCCACCCAAATATCCACGGAGGGCTTCTCGCTCGTCGTGACTTGGATAGCCACCTAGAGGCTGCTAAGGACAATAATATCGAGTTGATCGACCTTGTGGTGGTAAATCTTTACCCATTCAAGGAAACCATCCTCAAACCAGACGTGACTTACGCTGATGCGGTTGAAAACATCGATATCGGTGGTCCATCCATGCTTCGTTCAGCAGCGAAGAACCACGCTAGCGTAACAGTTGTGGTAGACCCTGCTGACTATGCTGTTGTTCTTGATGAATTAGCAGCAAACGGCGAAACCTCTTACGAAACTCGCCAACGTTTAGCAGCAAAAGTATTCCGCCACACAGCAGCCTATGATGCTTTAATCGCAGAATACTTCACAGCTCAAGTGGGTGAAACAAAACCTGAAAAACTCACTTTGACCTATGACCTCAAGCAACCAATGCGTTACGGTGAAAATCCTCAACAAGATGCAGACTTCTACCAAAAGGGTTTGCCAACTGCTTACTCAATTGCTTCAGCTAAACAACTCAACGGTAAAGAATTGTCCTTCAACAATATCCGTGATGCTGATGCCGCTATCCGTATCATCCGTGACTTCAAAGATCGTCCAACTGTTGTGGCTCTCAAACACATGAACCCATGTGGGATCGGTCAAGCTGATGATATCGAAACTGCTTGGGACTATGCTTATGAGTCTGATCCAGTGTCTATCTTTGGTGGTATTGTCGTTCTAAACCGTGAAGTAGATGCTGCGACAGCTAAAAAGATGCACGGCGTTTTCCTCGAAATCATCATTGCACCAAGCTACACAGACGAGGCGCTTGAAATTTTGACAACCAAGAAGAAAAACTTGCGCATCCTAGCCTTGCCATTTGATGCACAAGATGCCAGCGAAGCAGAAGCAGAATACACAGGTGTTGTTGGAGGTCTCCTCGTTCAAAACCAAGACGTTGTCAAAGAAAGTCCAGCTGACTGGCAAGTGGTGACTAAACGCCAACCAACTGAGACAGAAGCGATAGCTCTTGAGTTTGCTTGGAAGGCTATCAAGTATGTCAAATCAAATGGTATCATCGTGACCAATGATCACATGACACTTGGTGTTGGCCCAGGTCAAACTAATCGTGTGGCCTCTGTTCGTATCGCTATTGACCAAGCTAAAGATCGTCTTGACGGTGCCGTTCTTGCTTCGGATGCCTTCTTCCCATTTGCGGATAACGTGGAAGAAATCGCTAAGGCAGGTATCAAGGCCATCATCCAGCCTGGTGGATCCGTCCGTGACCAAGAATCCATCGAAGCGGCTGATAAATACGGCTTGACCATGGTCTTTACAGGCGTGAGACATTTTAGACATTAAGAAAATAAAAGGGAAGAAAACAGTTTCTTTCCTTTTTTTGCTTTAAAAGCGAAACGAAACAAGATTAAAACGAACGTTTATGGTATAATATTAGTAAATAATTCGCAAAAGAGGTTGAAAGATGAAGCTGTTAGTTGTCGGCTCGGGTGGTCGTGAACATGCCATTGCTAAGAAGTTGATTGAGTCAAAAGACGTTGAAAAAGTCTTTGTAGCTCCTGGGAATGACGGGATGACTCTGGATGGTCTGGAATTAGTGAATATCTCTATTTCCGAACATTCTAAACTGATTGAGTTTGCAAAAGCCAACGATATTGCTTGGTCCTTTATCGGACCAGATGACGCCCTTGCGGCTGGGATTGTCGATGATTTCAATGCAGCTGGGCTCAAAGCCTTTGGTCCGACAAAGACTGCGGCTGAGCTTGAGTGGTCTAAGGATTTCGCTAAGGAAATCATGGTCAAATACGACGTTCCGACAGCAGCTTATGGTACTTTCAAATTTCGAGGAAGCTAAGGATTATATCGAGGAGAAAGGCGCTCCAATCGTCGTCAAGGCGGATGGTTTGGCCCTTGGGAAAGGTGTCGTCGTTGCGGAGACAGTTGAGCAAGCAGTTGACGCCGCTCACGAGATGCTTTTGGACAATAAGTTCGGTGACTCGGGTGCGCGCGTGGTCATCGAAGAATTCCTTGACGGAGAAGAATTCTCTCTCTTTGCCTTTGTCAATGGCGACAAGTTCTACATCATGCCGACAGCACAAGATCATAAACGTGCCTATGACGGCGACAAGGGCCCTAACACTGGCGGGATGGGTGCCTATGCGCCAGTTCCTCACTTGCCACAGAGCGTGGTTGACATAGCGGTTGACACCATTGTCAAGCCAGTTCTTGAAGGCATGATCAAAGAAGGTCGTCCGTATCTTGGTGTCCTTTACGCGGGGCTAATCTTGACAGCTGATGGACCGAAAGTCATCGAGTTCAATTCTCGTTTTGGAGATCCTGAAACGCAAATCATCTTGCCTCGTTTGACATCTGACTTTGCACAAAACATCACTGACATTTTGGATGGCAAAGAGCCGGCCATCACTTGGACGGACAAGGGGGTGACACTGGGCGTGGTTGTAGCTTCAAACGGCTACCCACTCGCTTATGAGAAAGGTGTCAAACTTCCAGCCAAGACAGAGGGCGGCATCATCACTTACTATGCTGGAGCGAAATTCGCTGAAAATGGTCAAGACCTTCTTTCAAACGGAGGACGCGTCTACATGCTGGTTACTACAGCAGACACTGTCAAAGACGCCCAAAACATTATCTACAAGGAACTCAGCAACCAAAACACAGATGGCCTCTTCTATCGAAATGATATCGGTAGCAAGGCGATAAAAGATTAACAGATACTAACTTTGTCATGGCGAGCGAAAGCGAGCCAAACTAAGATAATGGTCGCCGTGGTGAAAGGACCAGAGCAGGATCTGTTCTGGTCGGGGGAAACTTTGAGACCTTAGGCTCAAAGTTTAGGAATGAAACCGAAGGTTTGCTTCCGTCCCCACCACCTAAGACCATTATCAAAAAAAGAAAAAGGAAAAATTATGACTAAACCAGTAATTTCCATCATCATGGGCTCAAAATCCGACTGGGCAACCATGCAAAAAACCGCTGAAGTCCTCGACAACTTCGGTGTAGCCTACGAAAAGAAAGTTGTTTCCGCCCACCGTACACCAGACCTCATGTTCAAACATGCCGAAGAGGCACGTAGCCGTGGCATCAAGGTCATCATCGCTGGTGCAGGTGGCGCTGCTCACTTGCCAGGTATGGTCGCAGCTAAAACGACCCTTCCGGTTATCGGCGTACCAGTCAAGTCTCGTGCCCTTAGCGGTGTGGATTCACTCTATTCTATCGTTCAGATGCCAGGTGGGGTACCAGTCGCAACTATGGCAATCGGTGAAGCTGGTGCGACTAACGCTGCCCTCTTTGCCCTCCGTCTCCTCTCGGTAGAAGACAAGGCCATTGCGGATGCACTTGCTAACTTTGCTGAAGAACAAGGAAAAATCGCAGAGGAGTCTACAAATGAGCTCAACTAAAACCATTGGTATCATCGGTGGTGGCCAGCTCGGTCAGATGATGGCAATCTCAGCTATCTACATGGGGCACAAGGTTATCGCACTGGACCCAGCAGCGGATTGCCCGGCCTCACGTGTGGCGGAAATCATCGTGGCTCCCTATAACGATGTGAACGCCCTTCGTCAGTTGGCGGACCGTTGTGATGTCCTCACTTATGAGTTTGAAAATGTGGATGCCGACGGTTTGGATGCTGTTATCAAGAATGGGCAACTCCCTCAAGGAACAGACCTTCTTCGCATTTCTCAAAATCGCATTTTTGAGAAGGACTTTCTTTCCAACAAGGCACAAGTCACTGTGGCTCCTTACAAGGTTGTGACCTCAAGCCAAGATTTGACAGATATCGATCTGTCGAAAAGCTATGTCCTCAAGACAGCGACCGGTGGCTACGATGGTCATGGTCAAAAGGTTATTCGTTCAGAAGTAGATTTGGAAGAAGCCTATGCTCTAGCCGATTCAGCAGACTGTGTCTTGGAAGAATTCGTCAACTTTGACCTTGAGATTTCTGTCATCGTGTCAGGAAATGGCAAGGATGTGACAGTCTTCCCTATTCAGGAGAATATCCATCGTAACAACATTCTTTCAAAAACTATTGTGCCTGCTCGCATTTCAGAAAGTATAGCTGAAAAAGCCAAAGCTATGGCTGTGCGAATTGCTGAACAACTGAACCTCTCTGGTACACTTTGTGTAGAAATGTTTGCGACAGCTGATGACATCATTGTCAATGAAATTGCACCACGTCCACACAACTCAGGCCACTACTCGATTGAAGCCTGCGACTTTTCTCAGTTTGACACTCATATTCTGGGTGTTCTGGGAGCACCATTGCCAGACATCAAACTACATGTACCAGCAGTCATGCTCAATGTTCTTGGCCAGCATGTCGAGGCTGCTGAAAAATATGTGACAGAAAATCCAAGCGCCCACCTTCACATGTATGGTAAAATAGAAGCGAGCACAACCGCAAAATGGGACATGTGACTTTGTTTAGTGATGAACCGGATAAGGTTGAGGAGTTTGGGAAAGGGATTGATTTTTAAGTGAAAATAGCGATTCTAGGACTCGGAGTGATCGGGACCACTTATGCCTACGCCTTTCAAAAAGCAGGCCATCAAGTGGAACACGTACTGAGAGATAGTAAGAAAAACAATGCACCGAAGGAGTTGTCAGTTGATCTGCTAGATGGTCGCTATCATTCCAAAGGTGAGAACAAGCGTGATACCTATGAGGTTCATGTGGCAGAAGCTCATTCGGAATATGATTTTATTTTTCTCAGTGTGCGTCATGGTTTTGTCAAAGAAGCTGTGGAAACCTTGCGAAAAAATAATATCAAAGGCACCCTTGTTTTCTTCTGAAATTTCTGGGATACTCGAAAAGAGGTCCAAGAGTGGGCAGGGGATTACGACTATATTCTGGCTTTTCCGACAGCGGGTGGTCACATGCAGGAGGAACATTTGGATGGTGTCTTGTTCAACCATTTAATGCTAGAAGGTGAGCAAAAAGCACACATTTCTAACTATGCTGATCTGACGGCTTTACTAGTTTCTGCAGATTTGAAGTGGGAAGTGCCTCATGATATGGTCGAGTGGATTTGGATTCACATGGCGATTAACGCAGGAGTCACTTCGACAGCTGCACGTTCGGGGAATCTGGAAGATCCAGAAGAATTGGCTTTGAACTTGATGAATAGTTCTTCGGAATTATCATTGGCCATCAAGGCCACTCGAGAGGCTTTGAAAGTCGTAGAAGCGCGTGGGGTAAATTTGAATCTTTATAAGGCAGAACTCTTACCTTACAAAATCCCGGCTTGGATAGCAGGTAAAGCCATGAAAGCCATGTTTGCGAAAAATGAGCTGACCCGAAAAATTATGACTTTGCACAATGATAAACAGGACATCTTTTATTGTTGTCAAAGTGTTTATCAGACCGGTCAGGAGTTAGGTGTGAAGATGCCTATTCTGGAAGCAAATATGAAGGGCATTTCGATTTAGGAGGTTTTTATGATTCAACTCATCGTCAACGCATTTGTTGAAAAAGAGAAGATAGGAGCAGTCGTCGAAGTTTTGTATGCTAGTAGCGATCACGAAAAGGTGAAAGCTAAGTATAAAGAGCTAACGGCTCAATATCCTGAAAACTATTTAGCTATCTATGACATACCGCTGGATACGGATCTGAATACACTCGATCACTATCCATCTGTATGGATTGGGAAAGAGGAGTTTGAGTGATAGATTGAACCTTTAAATAATAGAAAGTTGCAGTTTATGTTAAAGAAATTAACAGTTATAAAAAATTTAGGAACGTTTTCAAATTTTAAACCTAATAAAAGTCAATCTGAATGGGATGGGAATTTTAAAAAAAACAATATTATATTTGCCCATAATGGATCAGGCAAAACGACATTATCTTTGATTTTTCAATCATTAGCTGAAGGTAACAGTGATTTAGTAAGTAAAAAACATAGAATTACTTCAACTGATGACATAGAAATACGTTTTTTGGGAGAAGAAAAAAACTATAATTTCGTTGATGGTTCGTGGGACGAGACAGAATCTAATATTAAAGTCTTTAATAGTTTTTATTTTAGTGATAATGTATATGCTTTTAAATTTTCAAATGATGAGTTTAGTTTTCTTTTTAAAAGTAATGATGATATCAATCGAAAAAATCAAGAACTTACAAGACATTTAAAGAATATTTCAAGAATAAGTAAACAAATAAGGCGTAATCCATCTTGGACAAAAGAACAAATTCGCAAATCGAAAACAAATAAGCGAAAGCAACATATAGAGAAAATTAATAGAAAGTTTGTGAGCGATAAACGTGAGGAGTTAGCGAAATTAACTAAGCGAACAAAAGAACTTTCTCCTATTGTAAAAGAATTTTATCAGAATATCTGTAGAGATTATTGTGATAAAGTAAATTATTATTTAAGACAGTTTACAGATTCTATTGTTATCAAAGACATTAAACCACTCTACAGTAAATCAGTTAGTTTACAAAGTATAATTTTCAATCTGGAGATCAATGGTATTCAGACAAGTTTAGGTAAAAGAGATGTATCTTTTGATTTTTATCTTAGTGATGGTGATAAGAATGCAATTTCATTTGCTTCATTCTTGGCAAGGTTAGATATGATGGGAGAGGAGAATCTTAAGAAACAAATAATTATTTTTGATGATCCTTTCAATAGCATGGATAGCCATAGAAAAAATAGAACAATAACTTTGATTTCTCAACTTTCTAACAAGGTTAAACAGATGTTTGTTTTTTCACATGATTTATATTTCGCTAATGACTTGCATAGTAGGATTTTTCCTAAAGAAAATACCTTGTGCATGGAAATGACTAAGTATAATGGAGATACTCATTTGTTAGTGAAGAATAATTTTAGTACAGAAACAAAAACATTATTGATACAACGAATTGAAAAATTACATAATTTTGAAAAAAATGATGCTCCTAGTGAACAGTTATTTGCAATAAAAAGCGATATTCGTCCTATATTAGAAGGAATGTTTAAAATTAAGTTCTATAAAACATTGCTTGAATTGCAAGATAAGGGTGGAATGAATATTGAACAATTGTGGTTGAAAAATTATATAGATTTTATAGAAAAATCTGAAGATGATGAGGATTATAGTAGTTTTAAAAGATTATATCCTTACCTAAGTAAATTTAGAGATATACAAAATTATTGTTCAGATCCTCATCACGACCAAAGTGATACATCCTATAATCAGATAATTGCACCATTTGATTTGAAGGTTTATGTGAGAGATACTTTAGAATTAGTACAATTAATTTAGTAAAAGATTAAGGAGAAAAACATGATCGAACGTTACTCTCGCCCTGAAATGGCGAACATTTGGACTGAAGAAAATAAATACCGTGCTTGGCTTGAGGTGGAAATCTTGGCTGACGAAGCATGGGCTGAGTTGGGGGAAATCCCTAAGGAAGATGTGGCTTTGATCCGCGAAAAGGCGGATTTTGACATCGACCGTATTCTTGAAATCGAGCAGCAAACACGTCACGATGTGGTAGCTTTCACACGTGCGGTTTCTGAGACTCTCGGTGAAGAGCGCAAGTGGGTTCACTATGGTTTGACATCTACTGATGTAGTAGATACTGCCTATGGTTACCTCTACAAGCAGGCTAACGACATCATCCGTCGTGACCTTGAAAACTTCACCAACATCATCGCTAATAAGGCTAAGGAGCACAAGTTCACCATTATGATGGGTCGTACCCACGGTGTGCACGCTGAGCCGACAACTTTTGGTCTTAAATTGGCAACTTGGTACAGCGAAATGAAACGCAACATCGAGCGTTTCGAACATGCAGCGGCTGGTGTGGAAGCTGGTAAGATCTCTGGTGCGGTTGGTAACTTTGCCAACATCCCACCATTCGTTGAAAAATACGTCTGCGACAAATTGGGTATCCGTGCCCAAGAAATCTCTACACAGGTCCTTCCTCGTGACCTTCACGCTGAGTACTTTGCAGTTCTTGCGAGCATCGCAACTTCTATCGAGCGTATGGCGACTGAGATTCGTGGTCTTCAAAAATCAGAACAACGTGAAGTAGAAGAGTTCTTTGCAAAGGGTCAAAAAGGGTCTTCAGCAATGCCTCATAAACGTAACCCTATCGGTTCTGAAAATATGACTGGTCTTGCACGTGTTATCCGTGGTCACATGGTAACAGCTTATGAAAATGTGTCACTCTGGCACGAACGTGATATCTCTCATTCATCAGCTGAGCGTATCATCGCACCAGATACGACTATTTTGATTGACTACATGCTCAACCGTTTCGGAAACATCGTTAAGAACTTGACAGTCTTCCCAGAAAATATGATCCGCAATATGAACTCTACATTTGGTTTGATCTTCAGCCAACGTGCCATGCTTGCTTTGATTGAAAAAGGGATGACGCGTGAGCAAGCTTACGACCTTGTTCAACCTAAGACAGCTCAATCTTGGGATAACCAAGTAGACTTCAAACCACTTCTTGAAGCAGATCCAGAAGTGACTTCACGCCTCACTCAAGAAGAAATCGACGAAATCTTTAACCCAACTTACTATACCAAACGTGTGGATGAGATCTTCGAACGCATCGGTTTGGGTGACTAATAATCACAATATAGTTACTTAGTTTATAAAATACATGTTATAATAAAGCTATGGCATATAGTACAGATTTTAAACAACGAGCATTAAATTACATCAAAGAGGGACACAGCCATGTCGAGGCATCCAAAGTTTTTGATGTTGGCGTCAGAACTCTCTTTACATGGGAAAAGAAATTACGTGAACAAGGGCACTTAGAGCGGAAAAAGAGAGTTGCCAAAAGCCGAAAGATTCCTTTGGAGGAGTTGAAGGCCTTTGTAGAGGCTCATCCAGATGCTTTTTTACGGGAAATTGCGGCACATTTTGATTGTGCTGTTCCTTCAGTATGGGCAGCTTTAAAGCAGATCAATGTCACTTTAAAAAAAGACGACTAGCTTTAAGGAACAAGATCCAGAGAAAGTCGCTGAATTTCTTGATATTTTGGATAATCTAAAAGATTTACCAGTCGTATATATTGACGAAACAGGAATCGACCGCTACCTCTATCGTTCTCATGCACGGGCTCCTAGAGGAGAGAAAGTCTATGAAAAGATTAATGGACGGCGTTTTGAGCGGACTTCAATTGTTGCAGGACAAGTAGATGGAGAGTTTATAGCTCCTATGATTTACAAGGAAAGCATGACGAACGACTTCTTTGTGAAGTGGTTCAAAACGCAACTCCTGCCTGCTTTGAAGACACCTCATGTCATTGTCATGGACAATGCTAGTTTTCATCCCAAGAAGATTTTGGATGAACTTTGCGTCAAAGATAAACACTTTTTCTTACCTCTACCACCTTATTCACCAGATTTGAATCCCATTGAGCAAGCTTGGGCTGTCTTGAAAAAGAAAGTAACAAATTTATTAAGGGAAGTCCCAAATATCTTTGAATGTTTAGAGTGCTTTTTTAAAACTAAATAACTATAAAAAGCGAGACTTTTGTCCCGCTTTTATTTGTGCTTAATCTTTTTTCTTGCTAAGTCCGTAAGCTGTGAGAGCAGTCATAAGACCAGTAGCAATCAACCATTCTGAACCTTGGCTTCCTGTTTCAGGAAGTTTATTTTCTTTTGCTACAGGAGCTGGACCTTGAGGAAGAGCTTTGTTTTCCTCAACAGGAACAGTTGCTGGAGCGGGTTCACTTGGAATTTCTAGTTTTGGTTTTTCTTCTGTAACAGGAGTTGGTACATTTGGAATTTCTAGTTTTGGTTTTTCTTCTATAACAGGAGCTGGCACATTTGGAATCTCTAGTGCTGGTTTTTCTTCAGCGATAGCTGCTTGACCATGTTCATTGCCGACGTGAGTTACAGGATTTCCAACTTCGATAACTTGAGCGACTGGTTCTTGAGCGACAACACTAGTAACCAATGTTTTAACTTCAGTTCCATCAGCAGCAGTAGTCACAGAGTAAAAATGGCTACGACGACCGTTGACACCTGCAGTTACAACACGAGTTTCTCCCTTAGGCAATGCATCAGTTTCACGAGTGATGGTTGTAAATGGAATTTCTTCATCTTCGATGACTACTCGAGGTTTATTTACAACAGGAGCTTGACCTTTTTCGTCTCCTACATGAGTTGTTAATGTTCCAACTTCGACAACTTGATTGACAGCTTCTTTCGTTACTTGTCTTTCAAGAACTGTTTCTGTTTGCTTGCCATTTTCAGTTACAACTGAAAGATAGATAGTCCGTTCACCTTTGACACCTTCAGTGATGACTTTCTCTTGTCCTGCTGGAAGGTTAGGATTTTCTTTCTTAACAATCTCAAACGGAATTTCTTCTGTCTTAACTAGAAGCTCTGGTCGGTTTTCAACTGTAGCAGCAGTTTCACTCTCATCGAGGCTTCCTGAGTGAGTGGCAGCTGGTTTGAGACCAAGTCTAGCAGCTTTGAGATTAGCTACAAGTGTGTCCAATTCAGCTTGTTTGTTACGATTGAGGTTGTAGTTAAGAGCATCTTTAGCAGCTTTGAGAACGTCGAGGCTTTCTGTGCTATATCCTTCTAAGTTTTTAGGGATTTGAGCAAGTTCTTCACGTAGCGCTTTGTAGTCAGCACGGAAGTAGTCCTTGTTATGGTCTGCAAAAGCAGTCATGAGTTCAAAGATTTCTTCTTCCTTGTATTCTGCGCTTGGTCTATCAGCCCAGATAGCTAACATACTACCAACAGTAGGTAGGTCAACTTCAGGATATTTAGTTGATGCTAGTTGGTTAAATGGAGTTTTTTCAGTATTTTCAATAGCTTTCTTGAGGAAGCCACCGCCATCTTCTGGTTTTTGACCGAGAATGTAGTACCAATCCCCATTCGTGTTAAGGAATTTGTACCCCTTACTTGCTAGTATTGAGGAGACGCAAGGTTGTAACCCCACCATCCTTTAGACCAGTAAGAGATGATAACGTCTTTATCAAACTCGACATCGTCCTTGTCTTCATAGTAGAAGCCATCGTTAAAGGCCATTGGTTGCAAGCCTTTTTCTTTAGCCATGGCAGCTAGGCTATTAGCGTATTCAGCAAATTTACCGTAGAGACCATACCACTTGAGGTAGTACCAACCTTGAGCATTGGTAGCGTCATTAGCATACTCATCTGTACCATAGTTAAAGATCTTAGTCTTACCAGCAAAGAAGTCCATGTACTTGCCGATGAGGGCTTTTGTAAAGTTCATTGCTTCTTCGTTTTCAAGGTCCATAGTTGTTTTTGAAACCTTGTCAAAGTTAGCTTGAGGGTTTGCGATGCCTAATTTTTCCATAGCGACAAGCATAGCATCCATGTGACCTGGGCTATTGATAGCTGGGATTAGTCCAATACCTTTGTTCTTAGCATACTGGATAAGCTCAGTGATTTCAGCTTGGTTCAAAGTAGTTCCATTAGGATCATCGTAGTAAGATTTTGTTCCTTCGATGATGGCATTTTTCACATCGTCGCTTGCATAAGTCTTGCCGTTTGCTGAGATACTCATATCATCAAGTAGGAAGCGAAGTCCATCGTTTCCAAGGAGCAAGTGAAGGTCAGAGTAACCGAGTTCGCTGGCTTTATCTACGATACGTTTAAGTTGGTCTAGCGTGAAGTATTTACGTCCAGCATCGATAGAGATAACCTTGTTCTTAGCTAGTTTTTCAACTTCGCGTTTAGCATCTTCTTCTTTTTGAGCTTCTGGAGTGAAGGTCAAGTTGCTAACAGCTTCCTGGAGTTTTGCGATCGCTTGATCAATAGTATCTTGTTGAGCACGGCTGAGGTTGCTATCGAGAGAACGGATGGCTTTTTCAGCTTCTTTAACGGCAGCAATACTTTCTTCTGTGTAGCGAGTAAGGTCTGTTGGAACTTCTTTCAGAGCTTGTTCAGCAGACTCGTAATCAGCAGCGAAGTATTCAGCATTTGAGTTTGCGAATTGACGCATGAGTTTGAAGAGACGAGATGGAGAGTAGCGAGCAGATGGAGTATCAGCCCAAGCCGCTACCATACCACCGATAATAGGAACGTCAGCTCCTTCTGTTTTTGGTACAGAAGTGATCGGTGTACTCTTAATGCCGTTCAATCCTTGATCAAGGTTGTACCAACCTTGTCCGTCAGCATTACGGCCGAGAACGTAGTACCAAGCATCGTTAGTATTGAGGATTTCGTGTCCTTTTTCAGCTAGTAATTTAGAAGAAGCGACATCGTAACCACCCCAGCCACCAGTCCACATAGAGACGATGATGTCCTTATCAAAGGTACCAAAACTTGTATCGCTATTATAGTAGATACCGTCGTTAAAGGCCATAGGTTTTAGACCGTGAGATTTGACGATACGAGCTAGGTCATTAGCATAGGCGATGAATTTGTCATAGCCCTTGTCTGGGTATCCATCTTCTGGATACCATTTATAGGCTTGAAGTACGCTCCATCCTTTAGCATCAGTAGCATCGTTAGCGTACTCATCCAAACCGATGTTGAAGATTTCAGACTTACCAGCAAAGTAGCCTGCATACTTATCAATCAAAGCTTTTGTGAAGGCAACTGCTTTTTCATTGTCAAGGTCGACAGTACGTGCTGATTCTTTACCAAAATAGTTAAAGTTAGGCTTTTCAATACCCAGTTCTTTCATGGCATTGAGGATAGCGTCCATGTGACCAGGACTGTTAACAGATGGGATAAGGCCGATACCTTTATCCTTGGCATAGTTAATCAAGTCGGTCATTTGGCTTTCAGTTAGATGATTGCCGTTTGGATCGTTGTAGTAGGCGTTTGTTCCGTTTTCAACAGCGCGTTTGACATCGTCGCTTGCATAAGTCTTATCCCCTACAGTTAGAGACATATCATCAAGCATAAAACGCAAGCCGTCATTTCCGACTAGGAGATGAAGATCAGTATAGCCATAGTGTTTGGCCTTGTCGATGATTTCTTTCAGTTGGTCTGGAGAGAAGTATTTACGTCCAGCATCGATAGAAACGATTTTCTTTTTAGCTAGTTTTTCATTGACTTGAGCTGCTTTCTCTGTAGCGACTACAGGAGCTTCAACTTTAGCAACTTCTTTGTTTTCTACCTTTTCTGGTTCTGGCTGCTTAGCTTCTTCAGTTACTTCTGGTTTTGCTGGAGTTTCTTCGGTTGCAACAGTTTTTTCTACGATAGGTGCAGGAGTAGCTTCAACTTTTGGTGCTTCAGTGTTTGTTACAGGTGTCACTGGAGCTGCAGGAGCTACGGCTTCTGGTGTAGGACTAGTTTCAAGTTTTTCTTCGCTGGCCTGTGGAGACGATTCTCCTGCGGCTTGGATAGTAGGTTGATTCTCTGTTGTAGTAGGTACGACTCCATCAGCAGCAACAGCTTGCGCATGAAAGGCAAAGCCAATCAAGACAGAAGCTGCTCCGATTGCGTATTTACGAATAGAGAAACGCTGTTTATTTTCTGGTTTCATTAAATAACCTCCTAATTTATTGTTTTGGTAGCGTTTTCACATGCTGATTCCATTGTATTATCTGAATCTAGTAAAGTCAAGTAATTTAATAAAAATACCTAAAAAAATATAAGAAGTTATTTAATTTGAACTAAATTTTTTTATTTTTTTACTCTGTTTTTAGTAAAATTTCTCCAAATTATAGTTTAAAGTCATTTGATATTTCCTACTAAAAGCTGGCGTGCTATAATGAAAAATAGAAAAGCCTGAAACGATTGTCTCAGACTTTTTAATGTTTAGTGATCGCGATCACATGAGATAAATTTAATCTTATAGAAATCAGAACGTTTGTAAGTTTCAATGTATTCCAACACTTGGCCAGTTGACTCAAGTTTAGTTGTCTTGGTTTGGAGAACAGTTGGGAATTGAGCGTCGATTCCTAGGATAGAAGCAGCATGTTCTGGAGTTGGAAATACAATTTCATTGATTTCTTCAAAATGCTCGTCATTCATGTGAATGTGGTAGTCCAATTTGAAACGATTATAGATAGAACTATAGTATTCAAGATTTGGATAGTTTGCATTGATGTATTGTTCAGGGATATAAGATGTGTGGTAGATATAAGTAACACCGTTAGATTCACGGATACGTTCGATTTTGTAATAAAATTGATCGCCACGCAATCCCAATTTTTCTAAGTAGTTAAGATCGTTACCGCGTTCAATGGAAAGAACAGTGACTTTATCGTCCTTGGTTTCAAAAATTTCTACATCAGAAAATTCTACGAGTTTGTGCTTGCGAGCGCGAGCCACAAAGGTTCCCTTTCCTTGTTGGCGGACAATATAACCGTCTTTAGCAAGGTCGTTTAAGGCGCGAACAACAGTGATCGAACTTACGTCATACATTGCAATCAATTCTGCTTCAGTGTAGAACTTGTCGCCACTTGCAAATTGACCTGAAATGATTTTGTTTTTCAATTCATCTTTGATATATTGATACTTTGGAATTGCCATATTTTCACCTCATTTTTTCCTTCTCCATCTTCGATTTTACCATAAATAGTTTGAAAATGATAGTAAATAATGTAAAAAAATAAAAATAATATTCTAAGCGATTGACTTACATATTATTTACGGTTAAAAAAACTCATACATTTATGCTATCTAGATCGAAAAATATTTAAGAAAAAAATTTTTTTACAAGAATTTTTAGAAAAACAATTCAGTAAAAAGAAAAAAATTTTTAAATAATTTTCGAAAAAAATCTATTGACAAGATGGATTCATTAGTTTATCATTTAATATAACAACAAATGAAAGCGCAAACGGAAAAGTATGGGGTGGTAAAATGACAAGGTTTAAAATTGAGGATGATTTTTACCTAGATGGGGAACCATTCAAAATTTTATCTGGTGCCATTCATTATTTTAGAATTCCTGAAGAAGACTGGTACCATTCATTGTACAATCTCAAGGCTTTAGGTTTTAACACTGTTGAAACCTACGTCGCTTGGGAATTTGCATGAGCCAACTGAAGGAAACTTCAATTTTGAAGGCAATCTTAATATTGAAAAATTTCTTCAGACAGCTCAGGACTTAGGCTTGTATGCTATTGTTCGACCATCTCCCTTTATCTGTGCAGAGTGGGAATTCGGTGGTTTACCAGCATGGCTTTTAAATAAAGACATGCGAATCCGTTCCTCTGATCCAGCCTTTATAGAAATGGTAGGATGCTACTATGATCATTTACTTCCACGTCTTGTTCCAAGATTGTTGGATAATGGTGGTAACATCCTCATGATGCAGGTTGAAAATGAGTACGGTTCATACGGTGAGGACAAAACCTACTTGCGTGAGATTCGCCGATTGATGGAAGAACGTTCAGTGACTTGTCCGCTCTTTACATCTGATGGTCCATGGCGAGCAACTCTGAAAGCTGGTACCTTGATTGAAGATAATCTCTTTGTGACAGGGAACTTTGGTTCAAAGCAAACTTTAACTTCTCGCAAATGCAAGAGTTCTTTGATGAGTATGGCAAGAAATGGCCACTCATGTGTATGGAATTCTGGGATGGGTGGTTTAACAGATGGAAAGAACCAGTCATCACGCGTGAGCCAGAGGAGTTAGCAGAAGCTGTACATGAGGTACTAGAGCAAGGCTCTATCAACCTTTACATGTTCCACGGTGGAACCAACTTTGGTTTTATGAATGGTTGTTCAGCCCGAGGAACCATTGATTTACCACAAGTAACATCTTACGATTATGACGCTCTCCTTAATGAAGCTGGGAATCCAACTGCTAAATACATGGCAGTTAAGGAAATGATGGCGACTTACTATCCTGAGTATCCACAATTAGAACCGCTTTACAAAGAGAGCATGGAAGTTGAAAACATTCCACTGGTTGAGAAAGTTTCTCTCTTTGAAACCTTGGATAGCCTAACAAGTTCAACTGAAAGTCTATATCCTAAGAAAATGGAAGAGTTGGGACAAAGCTACGGCTATCTACTCTATCGTACAGAAGCTAGTTGGGATGCAGAAGAAGAACGCATCCGTATCATTGATGGTCGAGACAGAGCTCAGCTATTTGTAGATGGTAAATGGGTTGCAACTCAGTACCAGACAGAAATTGGTGAGGACATCTTCTATCAAGGAGAAAAGAAAGCGCTCTCTCGATTTGATGTCTTGGTAGAAAATATGGGGCGTGTCAATTACGGGCATAAGTTTCTAGCAGATACACAACGAAAAGGGATTCGTACAGGTGTCTGCAAAGACCTACACTTCATGCTGAACTGGGAACACTATCCGCTTCCACTAGATAATCCTGAAAAGATTGATTTCTCAAAAGGATGGACAGAAGGACAACCTGCCTTTTACGCCTATGACTTTGAAGTTGAGGCTCCGAAGGACACCTACTTAGAACTGTCTGAGTTTGGTAAAGGGATTGCCTATGTCAATGGCCATCATCTCGGACGTTTCTGGAATGTTGGTCCAACCTTATCGCTTTATATTCCGCACAGCTATCTCAAAGAAGGTGCTAACCGCATCATTATCTTTGAAACTGAAGGGGAATATAAAGATCACATACACTTAACTCGTAAACCTACACTAAAACATATAAAGGGGGAAAATTTATGACAATTGTAGGATGCCGTATTGATGGACGTTTGATCCACGGACAAGTAGCAAACCTTTGGTCTGCTAAACTGAATGTTTCACGTATCATGGTCGTTGACAATGAAGTTGTTAACAACGATGTTGAAAAGAGCGGATTGAAACTTGCAACACCACCAGGTGTAAAACTTAGTATTTTGCCAGTTGAAAAAGCTGCAGCCAATATCCTTGCTGGAAAATATGATAGCCAACGTTTGTTTATCGTTGCTCGTAAACCAGACCGCTTCCTTGGATTAGTGGAAGCAGGGGTACCGCTTGAAGCAGTCAATGTTGGTAATATGTCTCAAACACCAGAAACTCGTTCTATCACACGTTCAATCAACGTTGTAGATAAAGACGTAGAAGATTTCCACAAATTGGCGGAAAAAGGTGTAAAACTTACTGCTCAAATGGTTCCAAATGATCCAGTTTCAGACTTTTTGAGCTTATTAAAATAGGAAAAAATTTTTAGGAGGTCATTGTTATGATACAATGGTGGCAAATTTTACTTCTCACTTTGTACTCAGCTTATCAAATCTGTGATGAGTTGACGATCGTTTCTTCTGCAGGTTCCCCTGTATTCGCTGGTTTCATTACTGGTTTGATCATGGGAGATTTGACAACTGGTTTGTTTATCGGTGGTAGCTTGCAGTTGTTCGTACTTGGGGTAGGTACCTTTGGTGGTGCTTCTCGTATCGACGCAACTTCTGGTGCGGTTCTTGCGACTGCTTTCTCAGTTTCACAAGGTATCGAAACTGACCTTGCGATCACTACAATCGCTGTACCAGTAGCGGCACTTTTGACTTACTTCGACGTACTTGGTCGTATGACTACTACATTCTTCGCACACCGTATTGATGCTGCGATCGAACGCTTTGACTACAAAGGAATCGAACGCAACTACCTTCTTGGTGCGCTTCCTTGGGCTCTTTCTCGTGCCCTTCCAGTATTCTTCGCCCTTGCTTTTGGTGGAGAATTCGTACAAGGTGTTGTAAACCTTGTTAAAGAATACCAATGGGTTGCAGACGGTTTGACTCTTGCAGGTCGTATGCTTCCAGGTCTTGGATTCGCTATCTTGCTTCGTTACCTTCCAGTTAAACGTAACCTTCACTACCTTGCTATGGGATTCGGTTTGACAGCTATGTTGACTGTACTTTACTCATATGTAACAGGTCTTGGTGGAGCAGTTGCTGGTATCATTGGCACTCTTCCTGCTGACGTTGCTGAAAAAATTGGCTTTGCAAACAACTTCAAAGGTTTGTCTATGATCGGTATCTCTATCGTAGGTATCTTCCTTGCAGTTGTTCACTTCAAGAACAGCCAAAAAGTTGCTGTAGCAGCACCTTCTACACCATCAGAAAGTGGGGAAATTGAAGATGACGAATTCTAATTACAAATTAACAAAAGAAGATTTTAATCAAATTAACAAACGTAGCTTGTTCACTTTCCAATTGGGATGGAACTACGAACGTATGCAAGCATCAGGTTACCTTTACATGATCTTGCCACAATTGCGTAAAATGTATGGAGATGGAACTCCTGAGTTGAAAGAAATGATGAAAGTTCATACTCAATTCTTCAACACTTCACCATTCTTCCACACAATCATCGCTGGTTTTGACCTTGCCATGGAAGAAAAAGATGGTGTTGGTTCAAAGATGCGGTTAACGGTATCAAGACTGGTTTGATGGGACCATTCGCTCCTCTTGGAGATACTATCTTTGGTTCACTTGTACCTGCTATCATGGGATCTATCGCTGCAACAATGGCTATCGCTGGTCAACCTTGGGGTATCTTCCTTTGGATCGCAGTTGCAGTAGCGTATGACATCTTCCGTTGGAAACAGTTGGAATTTGCCTACAAAGAAGGGGTTAACCTTATCAACAACATGCAAAGCACTTTGACAGCTTTGATTGAAGCTGCATCTGTACTTGGTGTGTTCATGATGGGTGCTCTTGTAGCAACAATGATCAACTTTGAAATTTCATACAAATTGCCAATCGGTGAAAAGATGATTGACTTCCAAGACATCTTGAACTCAATCTTCCCACGCTTGCTTCCAGCAATCTTCACTGCCTTTATCTTCTGGTTGCTTGGTAAGAAAGGTATGAACTCTACAAAAGCTATCGGTATCATTATCGTGCTTGCCTTGGCTCTTTCTGCCTTTGGTAAATTTGCACTTGGAATGGGCGCATAATTTATGACTAAATCATTAATTTTAGTGAGTCATGGACGTTTTTGTGAAGAACTTAAAGGTAGCACAGAAATGATTATGGGTCCACAAGAAAATATTCATGCAGTTGCTCTTCTTCCAGAAGATGGACCAGAAGATTTCACTGCGAAATTTGAAGCTGCTGTCGAAGGTTTGGATGATTTCCTAGTCTTTGCTGACCTCCTTGGTGGAACACCATGTAATGTGGTGAGCCGTCTGATTATGGAAGGTCGTGACATTGAACTTTATGCAGGAATGAATCTTCCAATGGTTATCGAGTTTATCAATGCGAGCCTAACCGGCGCTGATGCAGATTATAAGAGTCGTGCTTCAGAAAGCATTGTCAAAGTTAATGATTTATTGGCTGGCTTCGACGATGACGATGAAGATGAATAAGGTGTAATAACAGAAATACTGTTAGAACATATTTCATAGAATATAAATGGGAATGGGGCTTACTCCCATTCCCATATTTTAAATAAAAAACAATATAATAATAGATTAGAGGAACTCAATGCTAGATTATACAAAAGAAGATTTGCTTGAGTTGGGAGCAGAAATCACAACTCGCGAAATTTACCAACAACCAGACGTTTGGAAAGATGCTTTTGAAGCTTATCAAGCACGACGTGATGAAATTGCAGCCTTCTTACAAGGAATTGCTGACAAACATGACTACATCAAGGTTATCCTGACTGGTGCTGGAACTTCTGCTTATGTAGGTGATACTCTGGTTCCTTACTTTAAAGAAGTTTATGATGAACGTAAATGGAATTTCAATGCTATTGCGACAACTGATATCGTAGCTAATCCACAAACTTATTTGAAAAAAGATGTGGCAACTGTTTGGTATCATTCGCGCGTAGCGGGAACTCACCTGAGAGTGTGGCAACAGTTGACTTGGCCAAGGCTTTGGTTGATGAGCTTTATCAAGTGACCATCACATGTGCAGCTGAAGGGAAATTGGCTCTCCAAGCGCATGGTGATGATCGCAACCTCTTGCTCTTGCAACCAGCTGCTTCTAACGATGCTGGATTTGCCATGACTTCAAGCTTCACTTCAATGATGTTGACAGCGCTCTTAGTATTTGATCCAACAGGCTTTGCTGTTAAAGCTGAACGTTTCGACGTGCTATCTAGTTTAGCTCGTAAAGTTCTTGACAATGTGGCAGATGTTAAAGAGTTGGTTGACCTAGACTTTAACCGAGTTATTTATCTGGGCGCTGGTCCTTTCTTCGGACTTGCTCACGAAGCCCAGCTTAAAATTTTGGAATTGACTGCTGGTCAAGTCGCGACTATGTATGAAAGTCCAGTTGGCTTCCGTCACGGTCCAAAATCTCTTATCAACGAAGATACAGTCGTTTTGGTATTTGGTACTACAACAGATTACACTCGTAAGTATGACTTAGACTTGGTTCGCGAAGTTGCTGGCGACCAAATTGCTCGTCGAGTTGTTCTCTTGAGTGATCAAGCCTTTGGACTTGAAAATGTTAAGGAAGTAGCACTTGGATGCGGTGGGGTTCTGAATGATGTTTACCGTGTCTTCCCTTACATCGTTTATGGTCAGTTATTTGCTCTCTTGACTTCACTTAAGGTTGGAAATAGACCAGATACACCATCACCTACAGGTACAGTAAACCGCGTCGTTCAGGGTGTTATTATTCACGAATTTGAAAAATAAGGAAGAATCTATGAGTAAATTAACATTAAGCCCAAATAAACTTGCTTGCATGCAAAAACTCTCAGACGAGAATGGTATCATCTCAGCTCTTGCTTTTGATCAACGTGGTGCTTTGAAACGCCTCATGGCTCAATACCAAACAGAAGAGCCAACAGTTGCACAAATGGAAGAACTAAAAGTATTAGTGGCAGATGAATTGACTAAATATGCTTCATCAATGCTTCTTGACCCTGAGTACGGACTTCCAGCTACAAAAGCTCTTGATCCAAAAGCTGGTCTTCTCCTTGCTTATGAAAAAACTGGATACGATACTACAAGTACTAAACGTTTGCCTGACTGCTTGGATGTTTGGTCTGCAAAACGTATCAAAGAACAAGGTGCAGATGCTGTTAAGTTCTTGCTTTACTATGACGTAGATAGCTCTGACGAACTCAACCAACAAAAACAAGCCTACATCGAACGTATTGGTTCTGAGTGTGTAGCAGAAGATATTCCATTCTTCCTTGAAATCTTGGCTTACGATGAAAAGATTGCAGATGCAGGTTCTGCAGAATACGCTAAAGTAAAACCACATAAGGTTATCGGTGCTATGAAGGTCTTCTCAGACCCACGCTTTAACATCGATGTCTTGAAAGTAGAAGTTCCAGTTAACGTGAAATATGTTGAAGGTTTTGGTGATGGCGAAATCGTTCATACACGTGAAGAAGCAGCAGCTTTCTTTAAAGCTCAAGATGAAGCGACTAACCTTCCATACATCTACTTGAGTGCAGGTGTATCAGCTAAGCTCTTCCAAGAAACACTTGTCTTTGCCCACGAATCAGGCGCAAACTTCAACGGCGTTCTTTGTGGACGTGCAACATGGGCTGGATCAGTTGAAGCCTACATCAAAGACGGTGAAGCAGCAGCTCGCGAATGGCTTCGTACAACTGGTTTTGAAAACATTGATGAACTCAATAAAGTACTTCAAACAACAGCTACTTCATGGACTGAACGTGTAGAAGCATAGATCAGAAATAGAAGAAACGACTTTTGTTAATAAAATATCTATGGTTTCTTGACAAAGGTGTTTGTAAATCATACAATAAAACCATAGAGAGTGAATGCGCTTTCTATGGTTTGTTTACTTAATTGAATTAGAAAAAGGAGAGAAGGATGAAAGCATACACAGAACGTGTATTTGGGAAAGTTGCAGGCAAGGATGTTCTCGCTTACCGTTTTGAAACGGAGGCAGGCTACCAACTGGAAATTATGACCTATGGAGCAACAATTTTACGTTATGTAACTCCAGATAAGGCTGGCAATTTTGCCAATGTTATTCTTGGTTTTGATGATTTTGAAAGCTATGTGGGCAATAGCCCTAAACATGGAGCAAGTGTAGGTCCAGTTGCGGGTCGTATCGCAGGTGCGACATTTGAACTCAATGGGAAGACCTATGAACTCGAAGTCAACAATGCTAGCAACTGTAACCACAGTGGCTCAACTGGTTGGGATTCTAGCTTGTTTGAGCTAGTCGAAGTGAGTGATAATGGTTTGACTCTTTACACAGAAAGAGCAGACGGGACTGGAGGTTTCCCTGGAAATCTTAAGATCTGGATTAGCTACCACTTGGAAGAAAATGGTGCTTACGAAGTTAGTTACAAGGTGACGACGGACCAAGATACCTTGGTTAATCCGACCAACCATAGCTACTTTAACCTGTCTGGTGATTTCACTCAAACGGTTGACCGCCATGTTTTCCAACTGAATACAGAAGGCATCTATCCAATTGCTCCAGACGGCGTGCCCGCTAAAACTCCAGATGCTAATCGTGATGTGGTCAAGCATATCTACAATGGAGCTTTGCTTAAGGATATTTTTGCAGAAGATGATGAACAAATCAAACTCGTATCTGGTTTGGATCATCCATTTGCTCTTCCTGTAGGACATGATAATGCTGGTTTCCTCTATGACCAAGGTTCAGGTCGCTTCTTGCTCTTCAAGACAGAGGCTCCTTGCTTTGTGGTCTACACAGCAAACTTTGTGGATGAGAGTGTCATTATCGCTGGTCAGCCAATGATTCAGCACAATGGGATTGCTCTTGAAGCGCAAGCTTTACCAGATGCTATTCATAGCGACCTTAAAGACCAAGTCATCCTCAAAGCAGGTGAAACATTCACCAGCAAAACTCGTTACGAGCTTGTTGTGAAATAACAAAAATTCTCTGAAGTCATAGGATTTCAGAGAATTTTTTCTTATTCTTCATCTGGTGTGAGAATCATTGGAATGATGATTGGTTCACGTTCAGTATTTTCGTAAAGGAATGGTCGAATGGCGTTTACGATAGCGCCATTGACAGACTGGACGCTGGCATCTTTGTTTTTCAATGCGATACGAATGGCATTGAAAAGGATACGTTGGCTTTGGCGAATCAAGTCGCCGGACTCTCTCATGTAGACAAATCCACGGCTGAGAATATCTGGTCCAGATAGGATCATCTGAGATTTGAAGTCAACGGTTGCGACAGCCAGTACAACACCATCTTCAGATAGGTCTCGGCGATCTTTAAGTACAGCTGCACCGATTTCACCGATACGATTTCCATCGACGTAGATATCTTGAGCATTAAAATGACCAGCGATACGAGCAGAATTTGCAGTAAGGGCAAGCACATCACCATTGCTCATGATAAAGATATTGTCCTTCTCAACTCCAGTATCTACGGCAAGTCCAGCGTGGACTTTTTGCATGCGGTATTCACCATGAACAGGCATGAAGTACTTTGGTTTGATGAGTCGGAGCATGAGTTTTTGCTCTTGTTGACCACCGTGTCCAGAAGTATGGATGTTGTTAATCTTACCATGGATAACTTCAACACCAGCTTCAGAAATGATGTTAATCAATTTGTTGACGCTAGTGGTGTTTCCTGGAATTGGGCTAGATGAGAAGATAACGGTATCACCAGGCTGGAGTTGCACTTGACGGTGAGTTCCGTTAGCGATACGAGAGAGGGCTGCCATAGCTCACCCTGACTACCTGTACAGAGGATAAGAATCTCACCCGCAGGATAGTCTTTGATTTCATTTGGTTCGATAAAGGTTCCTTTAGGCGCCTTGATGTAGCCAAGTTCAATCCCGTTGACAATGGCTTTCTCCATAGAGCGCCCAAAGACCGCAATCTTGCGTCCAGTCTTAACAGCAGCTTCAGTTGCTTGTTGGAGACGGAAGATATTTGAGGCAAAGGATGCAAAGATGATGCGTCCTTCAATGCCTTGGATAATCTTCATGATGGACTGGCCGACAACCTTTTCAGAGTTTGTAAAGGTTGGCACTTCAGCATTGGTCGAGTCAGAGAGTAAGCAAAGCACTCCGTCTTCACCTAGGGCTGCCATACGGTGCAAGTCTGCAGGTTCACCAACTGGTGTAAAGTCAAACTTGAAGTCTCCCGTACAAACGATTTTCCCTTGAGGTGTATGGATGACGATTCCCAATGGCTCTGGAATCGAGTGGGTTGTTCTAAAGAAAGTTGCTTTAAGGTTTTTAAAGGTCAACTCCGTGTTGTGGTTGATTTCGTGAAGTGTAGCATTGCGCAAAAGTCCATGCTCTTCGAGTTTTCCACGGATCAAGGCAAGGGCCAGTGGACCAGCATAGATAGGGATGTTTGCTTGCTTGAGCAAGAAAGGAATCCCTCCGATATGGTCCTCGTGTCCGTGTGTAATCAAGAGAGCCTTGACGCGGTCGATATTTTCTACAATGTAGGAGTAATCAGGGATAACGTAATCGATACCAAGTAGGTCATCCTCAGGGAATTTAATCCCTGCATCAACGATGATAATTTCGTCTTGGTATTCGATACCATATGTGTTTTTTCCGATTTCTCCTAGACCACCAATGGCAAAAACGCCGACTTCTTCTGGTTTAAGAGTGTAGGCCATATTAGAACTCCGTAATTTCGAATGCGCCAGTTTCTTTTTCGTAGTCTAGCAATTTGTCAGACAAGAGTTCGATATACTCGATATTATATTCTGGACGATTTTCTTCGACAAGTTGGCGAGCAGCGATACGTCCTTCAAGTTCTGAACTAGCATCGATGTCTAAGTATAGTGAGCGTGTTGTTTCACGACGTGGGCTACGGTCTTTTGTTTCTTGATAAAAAACTTTGTAAATCATATGTTTCCTTTCTGCTTTCAGGTCAGCTATATTCAAAAATGCTCAGTTTGAAGCTGGTTTGATTCCAGTTCATTTTTTGTCTTCATTGACCTTGATTCGTTACAATTATCTCAATTATAACATAAAAAGGGTAATTAGTAAAAGCAGGAAACATGAAAGTAAGGAGCTTGAAATGGGTTTCATTATACCTTGTATAAGTATTTGAAGACATCCGATGCAAGTGCTATAATAAAGTTAGAAAAGAGGTTTTTCTTGATTAAGGAGGACTAGCTATGCTTGATTTTGTGTTTCACCTATTTGGATGGAAATTCTACATACTGCTACAACTGTTTGGGCTCCTTTTCGTTAGATGATGATTTTGAAATATTTACCTTTAGAATTGGAGAAAGGAGGCTCTCTATGTTTCAACTAGCTATCGCGATTCGTCTCTTGGTATTTGCTATTTTTGTTGCCTGTGTTTACGGTGGCAATCTACTATTTGTTCGGCTAGAACATAGGAAAACAGCTGTACACTGGAAAATTCTCTTTGTAACACTGTATTCCATTTTCCTCCTTCTTGTAACCTATGTGGTCTGGCTTGTATTTTACTTTGGTTTGAATGCTTAAGTTCTTGTCCTGCCTGTTTGGCAGGGCATTTTTGGTTTCAAAACAAAGAAGATTCCCATGTGTCGGCTTTTGTAGTATAATAGTAAACAGACAAAAAGATAGGAATGTGTTATGAAAGTATTAGCTTTTGATACGTCCAGCAAGGCTCTTTCTCTAGCTATTTTAGAGGATAAGCAGCTTCTTGCCGAGACTACGATAAATATCAAGAAAAATCACAGCATTACCCTCATGCCTGCCATCGATTTTTTGATGACCAATCTAGATTTGACACCCAAGGATTTGGATCGAATCGTCGTGGCAAAGGGTCCGGGTAGCTATACAGGTTTGCGGATCGCAGTGGCGACTGCCAAGACCTTGGCTCATACCCTAAACATTGAGTTAGTTGGGATGTCGAGTCTTTTAGCTCTGGTGCCGAGCCAGCAGGAAGGTCTGGTGGTTCCCTTGATGGACGCACGTCGTAACAATGTTTATGCAGGATTTTATGAAAATGCTCAACCTGTCTTTCCAGAGGCGCATCTGTCCTTTGCAGAAGTTTTGGAGCAAGTCAAAGATACTGAACAAGTCACTTTTGTTGGTGAAGTGGGAGCCTTTGTGGAGCAGATTCAAGAACAACTACCACAGGCTAACTATCAAGAAACCTTACCAAATGCAGCCAATCTAGCTCTTTGGGCTTGGGACAAGGAAGCCGACTCCTTGCACGACTTTGTACCGAATTACCTCAAGCGTGTCGAAGCTGAGGAAAACTGGCTCAAAAACCACACTGAGTCTGGCGAGTCTTACATTAAACGCCTATGATAGAAATCAAACGAATCCAACAGCAGCCTGATGTGGCACAAGCTATCTACGAAGTGATGACGGATGTTTATCCCGTCAGTCCTTGGACGTTGGAACAAATCCAAGCAGACCTGTCTCAAGACCAGACTTGGTATGCTCTAGCTTATGATGGGGAAGAAGTGATAGGTTTTCTAGCAATTCAGGAGAATTTTTTTGAAGCAGAAGTTCTGCAAATTGCTGTCAAAACAGCTTATCAGGGTCAGGGAATTGCGTCAGCCTTGTTTGCAACATTACCAGTAGACAAGGAGATTTTCCTCGAAGTCAGGAAGTCAAATCAACGAGCACAGGCATTTTATAAGAAAGAAAGAATGGCAGTAATCGCTGAGAGAAAGTCCTACTACCATGATCCAGTTGAGGATGCCATTATCATGAAGAGAGAAATAGATGAAGGATAGATATATTTTAGCATTTGAAACATCTTGCGATGAGACTAGTGTCGCCGTCTTAAAAAACGACGACGAGCTCTTATCCAATGTCATTGCTAGTCAAATTGAGAGTCACAAACGTTTTGGTGGCGTAGTGCCAGAAGTGGCTAGTCGTCACCATGTTGAGGTCATTACAGCCTGTATCGAGGAGGCGCTGGCAGAAGCAGGGATTACAGAAGAAGATGTAACAGCTGTTGCGGTTACTTATGGACCAGGCTTGGTCGGAGCCTTGCTTGTTGGTTTGTCAGCTGCCAAGGCCTTTGCTTGGGCACATGGACTTCCACTTATCCCCGTGAACCACATGGCTGGTCACCTTATGGCGGCTCAAAGTGTGGAGCCTTTGGAATTCCCCTTACTAGCTCTATTAGTCAGTGGTGGACACACAGAGTTGGTCTATGTTTCTGAGGCTGGTGATTATAAGATTGTTGGTGAAACTCGTGATGATGCGGTTGGTGAAGCCTATGACAAGGTCGGTCGTGTCATGGGCTTGACCTATCCAGCAGGTCGGGAGATTGACGAGTTAGCCCACCAAGGTCAGGATGTTTATGATTTCCCACGTGCTATGATCAAGGAAGACAATCTGGAGTTTTCATTCTCAGGTTTGAAGTCTGCTTTTATCAATCTTCACCACAATGCTGAGCAAAAGGGAGAAAACTTGTCCAAGGAAGACCTGTCAGCTTCCTTCCAAGCTGCAGTCATGGATATTCTCATGGCTAAAACCAAGAAAGCCCTGGAGAAATATCCTGTTAAAACTCTAGTCGTGGCTGGTGGTGTGGCAGCTAACAAAGGATTGAGAGAACGGCTAGCGGCCGAAATCACCGATGTCAAGGTTATCATTCCACCTCTGAGACTTTGCGGAGACAATGCAGGCATGATTGCCTATGCCAGCGTCAGCGAGTGGAACAAAGAAAACTTTGCAGGCTTGGAGCTAAATGCCAAACCTAGCCTCGCTTTTGATACTATAGAATGAAAAGTCAGCTTGAAGCTGGCTTTTTTGCTAAAATATTTTATAATATGTTAAAAAAGTAAAAAGTTTTTACGAATAGAATAGTAAAGAGTATCTTAAAAAGGAAGTTTGTCTATGATTGAAAAACAGGAATTAGGAGAATTTTACAAGGAGTTACGCCTGGCTAGAAAGCTCAAGCAGTCAGATGTGGCTTGTGCTGGACTAACAGCCTCTCAGTTATCCAAGTTCGAACTAGGGCAGTCCATGCTGTCTGCAGATAAGCTGATCCTAGCTATCCAGGGGATCAATGTGACCTTTGATGAGTTTGGGCACAAGCTCAACAACTACCAAGAATCTCCACATATGCGATTTGGTAGAAGGATTGTGGATCGCTTTGCTCATCAAGATATAGCTGGTTTAGAGCAGTTGTTGAAAGAAGTCGAGCAAGAACAGATGGCGCAGACTTATCGTCGTTTGAATGCTATTGTGATTAAAGATGCTATCCATTCACTAGATAAAAGCTACCCACTTGCAGAGGAGGATAGTGAGTTTTTAACCACCTACCTTTATGCTATCGAGTCTTGGACCTGGTTTGAACTCTATATTTTTTGCAATACCATGCCTTTCTTGAGCAACCAAGATCTGATCTTTTTATCCACCTCCTTACTCGAAAAATCCAAGGAATTTAAAGAATTGGCACACAATAGACTGTATATGAAAAGTTGCTTTCTAAATATCATCTCAGAGCTTATGGAGCGCAAACTTTTCTCTTACATCCCAATCTTTGAAGCCGAGTTGGAGAGCATACTTCGCCCCTATGATGTTTTTGAGAAATTACTGTGGCAATTTTTAAAGAAAATGAGTGTTTTCCTTCAAACCAAGGGAAGCAATCAAAAAGAGATTGAACATTTTATCCAATCTCTGAAAATATTAGAAAACCCGCAATTATCAGCTCTTTTTGAACTACGCTTACAGCAATACAAAGCACTTATCGATTAGTTAGAAATTGCAAATGTGAAATTCCTATCAGAAAAAATGTCAAATATGCGATTTTTTAAAATATGGAATTTTTCGTGTTATACTGTCTTCATTCCATAGTATAGGAGAAAATAGAATGAAAAAGATAATCTCACGCTACTACTTGTTTGTAGCACTTCTACTTGTCATTGTTTACCAGTACTTCAGTGGTCTGGTTTTAAACAACGATTTTACTGCTGGTCTATCTAAATTTGGCTATTATTTTTCGGATATGATGTTGAAGTTTCTTGTGGTTCTGCTTGTTTTTATTTTCATGGTAGGGGCAGGAAAATGGCAACAAATTAACAGTAGAAAATTTAAAGGGTCCTATCTTTTTTATTCCTTTTTAGCTTTTCTTGCTTTATTTATTTGGAATTTTATCAAATTTTTCCTATTCCCACCTACCCAAAATGGACTTGCTTACCAACTCGCTGCTCCGACTTTTACAGGCGCTACGGCATTTTTGATGTATTTTTTCTATCCTGTGATTGCAGGTCCCATTTTTGAAGAGATGATTTATCGTGGATTGGTGATGACCGCTTTGGAAAAATGGAAAAAATGGGGACTGGACGTGCTTGGTTCTGCTGCTTTATTTGGAATTCTGCATATTAGTGATTATGGTTGGGTCTTGACAGACTTTTTCGTATATATGGGTGGCGGTATCATATTTGCGGTCTTGTTTAGAGTGACAAAGTCTATTTATTGGCCTATTGGACTGCATATAGTCTATAACGGTATCGGGCATATACTTCCTTTGTTATTTTAGAGGATTTTGAGAATCATAAATCAAGTGAAGAGTCCTCATCGTGGTGCTTTTGATTGGGCTGTAGATCCATCAGTTGAGTTGTTTAAGCATAGTAGAAGATAGGATACTATAGGAGTTGATTAAATGAAGAAAATGAAAGAAATGAAATTTCACCTAGCAACTGGCTTGTTGCTTTTGACCTATTACCTCATTTTTAATATCATACCAGACTTAGATATTACTGTAGTTTTGTCTGATGAGATCTACTATGTGCTCCAGGTTTTATTGGTACTTATTCTGGGAACTGTAGCTACAATTATTTTTTTGTCAAAAAGTGAACATTGGAAAGAGTGTGGTCGTTTCCAGTTTCGTTGGTCTTATCTGGGTGTTTTTCATTCTTTCTTTTTTTCTTATTATTTGTGTGGGCAAATCTAGCAACTCGTATCTTTCCTCGTACGCAAAATGGAAGTACGGTAGTGGAAGTAGCCACCAGTTTGACAGGAATTAGCTATTTTATTACGCGTGTACTTTTACGGTAGCCTTATCGCACCTATAGCAGAAGAAATAGTGTGTCGTGGTTTTTTTGATGACAAGCTTGTCTAAATTTAAAAAAACTACTATATTGATGTTCTTGTTTCTGCTGGCATATTTGGCGCTATGCATGTTTTACAGCATGGTTGGATAACGACAGATTTCATACTATACTTTGTAATGGGTTTGATATTTTGCATGATGTTTCGCTGTACACGCTCTATTTATTGGACCATAGCTTTACATGCTTCATGGAATACCTTCTTGCTTATTGTTAGCTTATTGGTGTTTGGATTTTAGAAGGGTGATATATGAAAAAGATAATCTCACGTTACTACTTGTTTGTAGCTATTCTACTTATCATTGCGGACCAGTTCTTCATCCGTCTGGTTTTACACAGCGACTTGGCTGCTGGTCTATCTGATTTTGGCTATTACTTTTCGGATATGATGTTAAATTTTCTTGTGGTTTTGCTTGCTCTTGTTGCCATGATTTGGTCAGGAAAATGGCAACAAATCAATAGCAGAAAATTTAAAGTGTCCTATCTTTTCTATTTCTTTTTAGCTCTTCTAGCTTTTTTTGTTTGGAATTGCGTTACATTTTTTATTTTCCCGTCCACCCAAAATGAAATTTCTTATCAACTGGATCTTCCTACTTTTACAGGTCCTACTGCATTTTTGATGTATTTTTTCTATCCAGTGATTGCAGGTCCCATTTTTGAAGAGATGATCTATCGTGGATTGGTGATGACAGCTCTGGAAAAAGGGAAGAAGTGGGGACTGGATATGCTTGGTTCGGCTGCTTTATTTGGGATTTTGCATATCAGTAGTCATGGATGGGTCTTGACAGACTTTTTCGTATATATGGGTGGTGGTCTAATAATGGCAGTCTTTTTTAGAGTGACAAAGTCTATTTATTGGTCTATTGGGCTGCATATAGTTGATAATGCCATTGCTCAAATTCTGCCCTTGTTATTTTAGTGGGTTTTAAGAATCTTAAATCAAGGGAAAAGTCCTAATTGCGGTGCTTTTGATTGGATAAAAGGGATTTGGGTAAGTTTAGCTGGAAGATGGTGTAACTAAAACTTAAAAGGATCAACGATGAAAAGGAAAGAAACGAAATTCTACTTGTCAACTGTTTTGATAATAATCATCTATTACTTAATTTTCAATTTTGTAGCAAGGTTAGAATTTGTTAACCAATTATCAGATTTTGGATTTTATGGCTTACAAATTTTGTTGATCGCCCTTGAGGGGATTGCTGCTACAGTGGTTCTTGTAAAGAGTCAAGGTTGGAAAGAATGCGGTCGCTTCCAGTTTCGTTGGGCTTATCTGGGTGTCTTCTTTCTTTTCTTTATACTGATGTTTGTGTGGGTAAATATAACGACTCTGATTTTTCCTAGCACGCAAAATGGGAGCGAAATCATGAAAGAAGCTACTAATTTGACAGGAATTAGTTACTTTATAATGCGCATTCTCTATGGCAGTCTCATTGCTCCTATCGTTGAAGAGTTAGTTTTTCGTGGGCTTCTGATGACGGCATTGTCCAAATTTAAAAAGTATTATGTTGATGTCGTCGTTTCCTCCACACTCTTTAGTCTTATCCATGTTTTACAGTATGGCTGGGTGTTAACAGATTTCATAGTTTATGCAGGAGCAGGTCTCTTGTTCGGTATGCTATTTCGTTATACTCGTTCAGTTTATTGGCCAATGGTTCTTCATATCTTGTGGAATACATTTTTAATCGTTATTAGTTTATTGGTATTTGGGTATTAAATCTAAAATAGTTTATAAGTTGTATCATGAGACTGGTTTCCAGTCTTTTTCTGTTCTTGTCAATCAGCAGACTTTTTTCTATTTTACGAATATGTTATAATAATGTTTGCTGTGACTGTTTGGGAAACAGTTGCTGAAGGAATGATTAGTGAGGAAGTTTATGAAAGAAAAAGGATTTTGGGAGGGTGTGCAGGCTGCGGTGCCGACGGCTCTGGGCTATGTTAGCATCGGCCTTGCCTGTGGCATTATCGGTTCGCCCTATGTGACACCACTAGAAATGGGTCTGATGAGTCTCTTTGTTTATGCTGGGAGCGCTCAGTTTGCCATGATAGCTTTGATTGCAGTTCAAGCTCCAGTAGCTGCTATTGCGATGACGGTCTTTTTGATTAATCTGCGTCTCTTCTTGCTCAGTTTGCATGCATCGACCTATTTTCGTCATACCAGTCTTTGGCACAATATCGGCATGTCCAGCCTCTTGACCGATGAGACCTATGGCGTTTTGATGGGCGAGTTGGTGCATACGGATAAGGTCAATCCTATGTGGATGCACGGGAACAACCTTAACAGCTATGTGGCTTGGTTTGTCGGAACTGTTGTCGGAACTGCTCTAGGTGGACTTCTACCAAATCCAGAAATGTTTGGCTTAGATTTTGCCCTAGTGGGGATGTTTATTGGGATTTTTACTTCCCAGTTTCAGATTATGCAAAAACGGATTCCTTTGCGCAATCTCTTCATAATTTTAGCAGTTGTAGCTGTATCTTTCTTTTTGCTCTTGACGGCGGTGTCTCAGTCATTAGCTGTTCTGTTTGCGACCTTGCTAGGTTGTACCATGGGGGTGGTCTTGGATGGTCAGTAAGTATATTTTATTAGCAATTGTCTTTTCTGGCTTGGTGACTTGGATTCCAAGAATGATTCCTTTTATCCTAGCCAAGTACAAGGGTTTGCCGCCTATCGTAGAGCGCTTTTTGAAATTTCTACCAGTTTCTATTATCTTTGCCTTGATTCTTTCAAGTGTGGTGACAGGAAAAGTTGGAAGCCTCCCGCAGATAAAGTGGTTAGACTTTTTAGCAGTCTTTCCAACGGCTTTTGTAGCCTTTCGTTACCGTAATCTGGTTGGGACTGTTCTCTTTGGAGTAGTCTTGATAGCAGTCCTACGTTTGGTCTTTTAATCAGCCATAAAGAAAACCTATCACAAATATAGAAATCATATAATAGCGTAATTCCTTTTTTTCTGTTAAGATAAGATTGTATTCTATTTTGGAGGAAATATCATGAAAAAAATCGTTAAGTATTCATCACTTGCTGCCCTAGGGCTTGTTGCCGCGGGTGCATTAGCAGCTTGCTCAGGTGGTGAGAAGAAAGATGCTGCAACTAGTGAAGCAACATCTGGTAAAAAAGAAATCGTTGTAGCAACTAACGCGTCACCAAAACCATTTAACTATGAAGAAAACGGTGAGTTGACTGGTTTTGAGATTGAGGTTGTTCGCGCTATCTTTAAAGACTCTGACAAGTATGATGTCAAGTTTGAAAAGACAGAATGGTCAGGAATCTTTGCAGGCCTTGACGCAGATCGTTACCAAATGGCGGTTAACAACATCAGCTACACTAAAGAACGTGCAGAAAAATATCTTTACGCAGCACCAACTGCTAAAAACCCTAACGTTCTCGTAGTTAAGAAAGATGATAACAGCATCAAATCGCTTGATGATATCGGTGGAAAATCTACTGAAGTCGTTCAAGGAACAACATCAGCTAAACAGTTGGAAGAATACAACAAACAACACGCAGATAACCCAACTGTCCTTAACTATACAAAAGCTGACTTCCAACAAATCATGGGACGTTTGAGCGATGGACAATTTGACTACAAGATTTTTGATAAAATCGGTGTAGAAACAGTTATCAAAAACCAAGGTTTGGATAACTTGAAAGTCATCGAACTTCCAAGTGACCAACAACCTTACGTTTACCCACTTCTTGCAAAAGGTCAAGATGAATTGAAATCATTTGTTGACAAACGCATCCAAGAACTATACAAAGACGGAACGCTTGAAAAATTATCTCAACAGTTCTTTGGTGGTTCTTACCTCCCAGCAGAAGCTGACATCAAATAAGTTTGTAAATCATCCATTCTCTCGTAGGTGGATGATTTTGTAACTTTTAGGCATATAGTTTCAAACTATATGTCTGCCTATCTAATAACAATTTGCGAAATCAAATAAAGTATGAGATACTATTACGGTATTATTTTTAAAGGAGAACGAATCATGAAAATTAAAAAATGGTTAGGCGTAGCAGCTATCGCTACAGTAGCAGGCCTAGCACTTGCAGCTTGCGGAAATTCAGACAAGAAAGCAGACAACACAACTACAGTTAAAATTGCGACTGTTAACCGTAGCGGTTCAGAAGAAGCACGCTGGGACAAAGTCCAAGAATTGGTTGAAAAAGACGGAATTAAATTGGAATTCACAGAGTTTACAGACTACTCACAACCAAACAAAGCAACTGCTGATGGTGAAGTAGACTTGAACGCTTTCCAACACTACAACTTCTTGAACAACTGGAACAAAGAAAACGGTAAAGACCTTGTAGCGATTGCAGATACTTATATCTCACCAATCCGCCTTTACTCAGGTAAAAACGGTGAAGAAAACAAGTACACTAAAGTGGAAGAAATCCCAAATAACGGTGAAATCGCTATTCCAAACGATGCTACTAACGAAAGCCGTGCCCTTTACCTTCTTCAATCAGCTGGTTTGATTAAATTGGATGTTTCAGGAACTGAACTTGCTACCATCGCAAACATCAAAGAAAATCCAAAGAACTTGAAAATCACTGAGTTGGACGCTAGCCAAACAGCTCGTTCATTGACTTCAGTTGATGCAGCAGTTGTCAACAACACTTTTGTTACAGAAGCAAAATTGGACTACAAGAAAGCACTCTTTAAAGAGCAAGCTGACGAAAACTCAAAACAATGGTACAACATCATCGTTGCGAAAAAAGATTGGGAATCATCACCTAAAGCTGATGCAATCAAGAAAATTATCGCAGCTTACCATACTGATGAAGTTAAAAAAGTCATCGAAGAAACTTCAGACGGCTTGGATCAACCAGTTTGGTAATAAACACAGGGAGGTGGGAGAGATTTTTTCCACCTCTTGCTTTTATATAGAGACTAAAGAAAAGGAACATCCACTTGTATTGATTCCAAAGGTACAAGTCCTAGTAGAAAGGTAGAGAGAAAATGGTTTTCCCTAGCCAAGAAGAACAAATTGAAAAGTTTGAAAAGGATCATGTAGCGCAACATTATTTTGAAGTTTTGCGGACCTTGATTTCTAAAAAATCAGTCTTTGCCCAACAAGTCGGCCTTAAAGAAGTGGCTCGTTATCTAGGCGAAATTTTTAAGCGTGTAGGTGCAGAGGTCGAGATTGATGAGAGTTATACGGCACCCTTTGTCATGGCGCATTTTAAAAGTTCACGCCCAAATGCCAAGACTATCATTTTCTACAACCACTATGACACAGTACCTGCGGATAGCGACCAAGTCTGGACAGAGGATCCATTTACGCTTTCTGTGCGTGATGGCATCATGTATGGACGCGGGGTTGATGATGACAAGGGACATATCACTGCCCGCTTGAGTGCTCTTAGAAAATACATGCAGCATCACGATGATCTACCAGTCAATATCAGTTTCATCATGGAAGGAGCTGAAGAGTCTGCCTCTATGGACTTGGACAAATATTTAGAAAAACATGCGGACAAGCTTCATGGTGCAGATTTATTGGTCTGGGAACAAGGGACCCAAAATGCCTTGGAACAGCTAGAAATCTCTGGTGGGAACAAAGGAATTGTGACTTTTGATGCCAAGGTCAAGAGTGCCGATGTGGATATCCACTCTAGCTATGGCGGTATTGTAGAGTCAGCGCCTTGGTATCTCATTCAAGCTTTGACCAGTTTGCGAGCTGCAGATGGACGTATTTAGTTGAGGGCTTGTACGATGAGGTTCAAGAGCCTAATGAACGAGAGTTAGCCTTGGTTGAAACCTATGCCCAACGCAATCCAGAGGAAATTAGCCAGATTTATGGCTTGGAATTGCCACTTTTACAAGAGGAACGTACAGCCTTTCTAAAACGTTTCTTCTTTGAACCAGCACTCAATATCGAAGGGATTCAGTCTGGTTATCAGGGGCAAGGAGTTAAAACGATTCTACCAGCAGAGGCTAGTGCTAAGCTAGAAGTTCGTTTGGTTCCTGGCTTGGACCCACATGATGTTTTGGATAAAATCCGGAAACAACTAGACAAAAACGGCTTTGATAAGGTAGAATTATACTATACCTTGGGTGAGATGAGTTATCGAAGCGATATGAGTGCACCATCTATTCTCAATGTTATTGAGTTAGCCAAGAAATTCTATCCCCAGGGCGTTTCAGTCTTACCAACAACTGCTGGGACAGGACCTATGCATACGGTCTTTGATGCCTTAGAAGTACCTATGGTTGCCTTTGGTCTAGGAAATGCTAATAGCCGAGACCATGGTGGAGATGAAAATGTGCGAATCGCAGATTATTACACCCATATTGAATTAGTAGAGGAGCTGATTAGAAGCTATGAGTAGAGATATTATCAAGTTAGATCAGATCGATGTGACTTTCACCAAAAGAAAAGAACCATCACAGCGGTCAAGGATGTGACTATTCACATCCAAGAAGGGGATATCTACGGAATCGTTGGATATTCTGGAGCAGGGAAATCAACCCTAGTTCGTGTGATTAACCTCTTGCAAAAACCATCTGCAGGTCGAATTACTGTAGATAATGATGTAATTTTTGATGGCAAGGTTACCTTAACTGCTGAGCAATTACGCCATAAACGTCAAGATATTGGGATGATTTTCCAACACTTTAACCTGATGAGCCAGAAAACAGCAGAGGAAAATGTAGCCTTTGCCCTTAAACACTCTGGACTCAGCAAGGAAGAAAAGAAGGCTAAAGTATCTAAATTGCTCGACTTGGTGGGCTTGGCAGACCGTGCTGAAAACTACCCTTCACAGCTTTCTGGAGGGCAAAAACAACGTGTGGCTATTGCGCGTGCCTTGGCCAATGATCCAAAAATCTTGATTTCAGACGAATCAACTTCAGCTCTTGATCCAAAGACAACGAAACAAATCTTGTCACTCTTGCAAGAATTGAACCGTAAACTAGGTTTGACCATTGTCCTGATTACACACGAGATGCAGATTGTCAAAGATATTGCTAACCGTGTGGCAGTGATGCAGGATGGCCGCTTGATTGAAGAAGGTAGCGTTCTTGAAATCTTCTCTGATCCTAAGCAACCATTGACTCAGGACTTTATCTCAACTGCGACAGGTATCGATGAAGCTATGGTTAAGATTGAGAAACAAGAAATTGTAGAGCACTTATCTGAAATAGCATTTTGGTACAACTCAAGTATGCAGGAGCTTCTACAGATGAGCCACTTTTGAATGAATTGTACAAACATTACCAAGTAACAGCCAATATTCTCTATGGAAACATTGAAATTTTGGATGGTACTCCTGTGGGTGAGCTTGTGGTTGTCTTGTCAGGGGAAAAAGAAGACTTGGCAAGCGCTCAAGATGCCATTCGTCAGGCTGGTGTGCAACTAAAAGTATTGAAGGGAGGACAGTAAGATGGCAGAATTGATTAAAGCATACTTACCAAACGTCTATAAGATGGGTTGGTCTGGTCAGGCTGGCTGGGGAACAGCAATCTACTTGACCCTTTATATGACGGTTCTTTCCTTCCTCATCGGAGGTTTCCTAGGGTTGGTTGCAGGGCTTTTCCTTGTCCTGACAGCTCCAGGTGGTGTCTTGGAAAATAAAGTTGTTTTCTGGATTTTAGACAAGATCACGTCAATCTTCCGTGCGGTGCCATTCATCATTCTCTTGGCTGTCTTGTCACCCTTCTCTCATCTAATCGTAGGGACAAGTATCGGACCAAATGCGGCTATTGTACCCCTATCTTTTGCAGTCTTTGCCTTCTTTGCTCGTCAGGTACAGGTGGTATTGGCAGAGCTTGACGGAGGTGTTATCGAGGCAGCTCAAGCCAGTGGAGCGACCTTCTGGGACATCGTAGGTGTTTACCTATCAGAAGGTCTACCAGACTTGATCCGTGTGACAACTGTAACCTTGATTTCCCTTGTCGGTGAAACAGCTATGGCGGGAGCGGTCGGAGCAGGTGGTATCGGTAACGTAGCTATCGCCTATGGATTTAACCGTTTCAATCATGATGTAACAGTCCTTGCGACGCTCATCATTATCCTGATTATCTTTACAATTCAGTTCTTGGGAGACTTTTTGACCAAGAAATTAAGTCATAAATAAAAAAAGAGCCAGCTAGCTCTCAGATTGAAGAAAAAGTCAATTTTGGACAATTTTTTTCAATCTTTTTCTTTTACTAGAGAAAATAAAAAACTCTTAAAATGGCATGTTTCAGCATTTCTAAGAGTTTTCAAGATGTAGTAAAATTACCGAAAGGGTTTGTCTACCTACTGAGAGCCGTGTGGCTCTTTTTTCTATCACATTTTATCTGCAAACTTCTTACTCAGCGCTTGTCCAATAAGGGCACCGAGTAGAGCACCGATAAGGACGCTTGCTACAAAGAGAAGGATAGTACCAGGGTTAGGAGCAACCATGATGCGATCAATATAGTCCTGAGATTTTCCACGAGCAACTAGGGTTGCTATGTAAGCTTGAGGTGTCAACCACATGAGTAGGATGGGACCAGTAGTACCAAAAGCAAAAACTAGGAAGGAAAGAAGGTTCTTGACCTTATCTTTGCAGTGGCCAAGATGAGCAATGCCATCTGCCACAAGTCCACAGATGATTCCTGGCAGGAAGGCTCCAGCTCCATGCTTGCTCCCGAGGAAAAATAGAGAAATTACAAGTCCAATTGTAGTAATCGCTCCAAAACGAGGTACTTTTTCTAAAAGGATCATATAGACGCTACCGCCCACAAGAGCAGAAAAGGCAGGGGCGTAAAACATATTTCCAGTGTGGTCGACAAGGTTTCCTAGTAGAACACCCACTCCGATACAGAGAAAGTAGACAAGGGCAGCTACAAGGGTCGTCAAGATATTCTTTTTCATAAGTTCTCCTTCGTATATCTGATGTTATTCATTGTATCATGCCTGTGGCAGATTGTAAATGCTGGTTTGGAACTAGTATTTATTAGGAAATGTGGTAAAATAGGAAAAAATAAAAGACGAGTGGTAAGAGGATGAAGAATTTAGGAAAAGTTTTTAAAGAGTTACGAGAATCAAGAAAAATTTCCTTGAGAAAAGCAACAGGTGGACGCTTTTCAGCATCCTTATTGTCGCGTTTTGAAAATGGTCAGAGTGAAATATCTGCTCCAAAGTTAATCACAGCTTTGGAGAATATTCATGCGAGTATGGAAGAATTGTTATTTTTGGCGAGAGGTTTTCATCAGGATGCCTATTCTGAATTTAGAAACAGAATAGTTGAGGCTATTGACCCTCAAGATTTGACATCCTTGCGCACTCTCTACCAGAGAGAGTATCAACAACTTCCTTTTTCAAAAGATAGACAGCAACACATTCTCAATGCTATTTTAATAAAATCCTATATGAAAGCTATTGATGAGACGGTTACATTGACTGCTGAGGAAGAAAGAGTCCTACATGATTATCTATTTTCTGTCGAAATTTGGGGGCACTATGAACTGTTGTTCTTTTCTTCCTGCTCTCCTCTTTTGTCGATCCAGCTTTTTACAAAGTACTCTCGAGAAATGTTGCGGAAGTCAGATTTCTTGCAAGGAGTTGGGAAAAATCGAAATATGATGCATACCTTGCTCCTCAATGCTTTTATGGACTGTATTGAAATTGATGATTTTACCAATGCCCTCTATTTTAAAAAACAAATTGAAAAGAACTTCTTTGAAGAAAATGAAACCTATTTTCGAATAGTCTACCTCTGGGCAGAAGGTTTGCTTGATAGTAAGCAAGGAAGAGTAGAGGAAGGGCAGAGAAAGATGGAGGATGCTATTCGTATTTTTGAGATGATTGGTTGTAGCAGATCTGCTGACTATTATAGAAGTGCTATGGAGTGTTGAATATCCGCAACTAGATAAAATAACTTGAAACGATAGGACTGTGAAGATACTTATTAGCATTAGACAAATTCTATCGTTTTCGTTATCAGTTTAGTCTGTTGCATATATTCAAAAACGTCTTCTCGTAAGATTCTTGATGCTATACTAGAGCTACCATAAAAGTAGTATGTGAGAAAGAGAGGAATCTATATGAAACTATTACTAAGAAATCAAGCTTACAGAGTTTTGAGTTTATCACGATTTTTCAATGCTTTTGGAGCTTCCATTTTTAATTTAGTGTTTGTGGTCTATGCCTCAACTTTGCCAGAGGCTTCTGTTGCCGTTGCTATGGCGAATGTTGTGATGATGCTTCCAACTCTTTTTACAGTTTTTGTGGGAATTCGGGCAGATTACACGAGGGACAAGGTCAAATGGATGACCTATGTCGGTTTATTTCAGGCGGTTTTATTTTTTCTAGCAGCCCTAGTTGTTCAGCAAGCTAGTTTCTTTGCCTTTTCGACCCTTTGTCTCATCAATGTCATTAGTGATGTAGCCAGTGATTTTGCGGGTGGCTTGCGAATGCCTCTCGTTAAAGAAAAGGTCGCGGAGCAAGATTTGATGGAGGCTTACTCATTTTCCCAGTTTATTACCTATATTTCTGCTATTGGCGGCCAAGCTTTTGGAGTTTGGCTATTAGGGGTGTCAACACAGAACTTTTCGCTCGTAGCGGGAATCAATGCCATATTTTTCCTAGTGTCAGCTCTCATTCTCTTTTTAGGAAGGGCTGAATTAAGCTTATCAACTCCACTTGTTGATAGTAAATCACTGAAAAATGAGAAAGCTTTCTATCAAAGATCAATTTTTAACGATTTACCGAAACTTACGTCTCGTTTTTCTTAAAAGTGGACAGAAAAACTTTGGTTTTATGCTCTTTGCTATCTTGCTTATCAATGCTTTGGGTGGTGCCTTAGGTGGTATCTATAACATCTTCCTTTTAAATCATTCCTTACTGAATTTTTCCTACAAGGATGCATTGTTTATCTTACAATTGATTACCTTATTAGCAGTTATCATCAGTAGCCTTACGGGCAATGATTATTTTGGGAAGCAATCTCTGCCTAGATTGATGATGTGGGTCACATTAGGAGCCAGTCTAGTTGGTCTATCTAATTTGTTAAACCAAGTCTTGCTTGGGATGCTTTTCGTCTTTTTTACCATGTATATCTCTGGTAAAATTTCCCCCAAAATTAGTGCCATGTTGCTGAAAAATCTCGCTCCGGAGGTTCTCTCTCGCACCAGTAATTTTTTGGGTTTGTTGTTTACTCTATCTATACCAGTGGGGACGGCCTGTTTTTCACTGGTAGCAGTATGGGATATACAGTTAACATGGGCTCTGTTTGTTGGTCTTTCCTTGATTGCGCTTCTCCTAGCTAGTCTTAATCTTAAAAATGAAATTTAGGTGTTCGTCTTCTTTTCAGACTGTCCCAATCTCTTCATTTATGGTAAAATAGGACTATTAAGTTATAAAGAGGATTCCCTATGAAATTACAAAAGCCAAAAGGAACGCAGGATATTTTACCTGCTGAGTCTGCCAAATGGCAGTACGTTGAAGGATTTGCGCGTGAAATCTTCAAACGCTACAACTATGCAGAAGTACGCACGCCTATTTTTGAGCACTACGAAGTCATCAGTCGTTCGGTTGGAGACACAACTGATATCGTAACCAAGGAAATGTATGACTTTTACGACAAGGGTGACCGCCATATCACTCTCCGTCCAGAGGGAACAGCACCAGTTGTTCGTTCTTATGTGGAAAATAAACTCTTCGCACCAGAAGTTCAAAAACCAAGCAAGTTCTATTACATGGGGCCAATGTTCCGCTATGAGCGTCCACAAGCAGGTCGTTTGCGTCAGTTCCACCAGATCGGTGTGGAGTGCTTTGGCTCTAGCAATCCAGCGACAGATGTGGAAACAATCGCTATGGCAGCGCACTTTTTGAAAGCAATCGGGATTCAAGGGGTCAAACTCCACCTCAACACTCTTGGAAATCCTGAAAGTCGTGCGGCTTACCGTCAAGCCTTGATTGACTATTTGATACCTATGAAAGATAGCTTGTCTAAGGATAGCCAGCGTCGCTTGGAGGAAAATCCTCTCCGTGTCTTGGACTCTAAGGAAAGGAAGACAAGCTAGCTGTGGAGAATGCACCATCTATCCTGGATTACCTTGATGAAGAAAGCCAAGCTCATTTTGATGCCGTCCATCAGATGCTGGAAAACCTCGGAGTAGATTACATCATCGATACCAATATGGTTCGTGGTTTGGACTACTACAACCACACGATTTTTGAATTCATCACTGAGATTGAGGGCAATGCCTTGACAGTCTGTGCAGGTGGTCGCTACGATGGCTTGGTTGCTTACTTTGGTGGTCCTGAGACTGCTGGATTTGGTTTTGGACTTGGTGTAGAGCGTCTGCTTCTCATCCTTGAAAAGCAAGGTGTGTCTCTCCCTATCGAAAACGCCCTAGATGTCTATATCGCTGTTCTCGGTGAAGGAGCTAATCTTAAAGCCTTGGAGTTGGTACAGGCTCTTCGCCAACAAGGTTTCAAAGCAGAGCGTGATTACCTCAACCGTAAACTCAAAGCTCAGTTCAAGTCAGCCGATGTTTTTGCAGCTAAGACTCTCATCACTCTCGGAGAGAGCGAAGTCGAAAGCGGACAAGTGACGGTCAAGAACAACCAAACCCGAGAAGAAGTTCAAGTTTCACTTGAAACTATCAGCAAAAATTTCTCAGAAATCTTTGAAAAACTAGGATTTTAATAACAGAAAAACTGGTCAGGAAAATCTACTCTGACCTTTTTCTTTTGCAAAATGACAAAAATCATAAACTTTTTGACAAATATACTTGTCAAAAAGAAAAAGATGTGTTACAATGTAAGCAAGTTAAGAGAAAAGGAGAAAGGAACGATTATGTGGGCATTAGGGATTTGTACCTCTTGTGATTATGTTTTATATCTACCATTCCCAAAAGGTCAAGAAACTAGAGAATAAAATCAAAAGAATTGAGCAAAAACAGAAAGGAAATAAAGAAATGTCAAGATTATTAAAAGAATTGATTGGGAAAACACCGACAATCGTTGGACAAGTTTTTGGAACAGATAACTGGGAAGTTGTGGATGTTGATGAGGAATGGGTCAAGCTACGTCGTGTAAATAAAAAAGGGGAAAAGAAAAATTCAAACTACAACGCATTGAGGATATCCAAACGGTTGAATTTGACGGAGAGTAGGTGTGTAACATGCAACTAAAAAATCGTCTAAAAGAGCTTCGGGCTCGCGATGGCCTCAATCAAACCGAACTAGCCAAGCTAGCAGAGGTTTCCAGGCAGACCATTAGTCTATTAGAACGGGATGAGTACACGCCCTCCATCGTCATTGCTCTGAAGATTGCTCAGATCTTCAATGAGCCAGTCGAGTCAGTTTTTCGCTTAGAGGAGGATGAGTGATGAACAAGTATAAAGTGATTTATTATATGAGTGTTCTTGCCCTTATTGTGAATGCCTTTGCTATGATTGGAACATTACTGGGGTGGTTTTATTTTGATGAAAGTAAGTATTTGTTTTGGCTTAATTTAGCCCTCTTGTCCATTTTCAATCGGTTGAAGAAAAAGGAGAAAAATGATGAACAAGTATAAAGTGATTTATTATGTAGTTGCCATAGCTTTATTAGTCAGCGTATTTCTACTGATTGGGACAGACTTAGGCTGGTTTAATCTGTACCAAAGTGAGTACTCCTTTTGGATTTACTTTGGCCTCATCCCAGTAGTTGAATGGATTGAAAAGAAATCAAAAGGTTTAGAAGTTGTAAAAGGAGAAGAATTATGAAAGAATTTTTAGCAGGTTTTCAAGTAGATACTGAGAACAAAGCACTTGCAGGTGTCTGTGCAGGTTTAGGAAACTATTTTAACATCCAAACCAACATCGTTCGTTTAGTGACGATCTTCTTGTTTCTTTCTTCGACGGAGTTCGGGATTATAACAGTGACTCTCTATGCCTATCTTGCTGGTTGGCTAAGTAGGGAGCCATTAGGAGATGGAGCGAAAAAAGCAAGAAATCAAGCTATTCTCTTATTTGTTGTTTGTTTGCTTTTGGTGTCACTTGGAACAGATGGCTTGACAGCTATTTTTGAAGCAGGTAAAGCCTTAGGTCAGTGGTTGGCTGGATTGGTTTAGAGGGGGATGAAAATGAAAAAGAAACGTGGATTATTATTATTTTTAACAGCTGTTGTCTTTGGAGGTTTCTTGGGCGGTTTTGTAGGGATGTATAAGGCCGGTGCCGAATCCTACGAAGTTATTTTAGATGTAAAAGTCTTGATACCCTGGATATCAACTATTTGTTTACTGTTAGGTTTCATTAGCATTCTTTTGACGTTCAATTTCCTAAAGAAAAGCAGAAAATTTCATTCCTTGTATCAAGAGGAAATGGATGATGACCTGAATGAAATCTATTATGTGCAAATGTACCGGAATCTTGAGTTTGGTAACATTGCTTTTAATATTACAAACGTAGCGATTTTATTGGCTCTCTTTATTTCAGCAAGTGAAGTGGTTATACTAAATAGAAGCAATCTAACCTTATCTCTTTCTTTTTTGGGATTAGTGTTAATTTTTAATGCTCAAAAATATTTTTATAAAACCATTGCGATTGTTCGTCAGTTTGATTTGGCATTTTTCTCTACACCAAAGGATGTCATGGACTTTATCAATTCTTACGATGAAGGGGAGCGCCAGGCTAATTTGGAACAGAGTTTTCGGATTTTATTCCAATTACATCAGTATGTCTTGCCAGCTTTGTACTTTCTGATTGCTCTCTTTTCTTTACTGACAGGAGAGATTCAGTTACTAGCCTTCTTGCTCGTAGGAACAATCCATATTTATATCAATGTGATGCAGTTACCTATGGTAAAACGCTATTTTAAATAAAGGAGTTTCTATGATTCGTGTTGAAAATGTAAGTAAAAGTTTTGGGAGCAAAAAAGCTCTTCATCAGATTTCTTTTGAGATTAAGGAGGGTGAAATCTTTGGTTTTCTTGGTCCTTCTGGCTCAGGTAAAACAACTATGATCAATGTCTTAACAGGCCAGTTGACTGCAGATCAAGGTAACACAATTTTGTTAGGCAAGAATTCTCAAGATTTAACCTCAAATGATTTGGAACAAATCGGTATAGTTAGTGATGGCAGTGGTTTTTATGAAAAGATGAGTCTTTACAAAAATCTTCTCATCTATGCTAAGTTATATGGTCTCAAGTCAGATAGAGTAAATCAGGTGCTCCAACAGGTTGGATTGGCAGATGCTAAAGATATTATCGCAGAAAAACTATCTACAGGAATGAAACAACGAATGTTCTTGGCTCGTGCCCTTCTGAATGCACCTAAGATTCTCTTCCTTGATGAGCCAACCAGTGGCTTAGACCCTACAACATCTAAGATGATTCATACCCTACTTCAAGAATTAAAACAGGCGGGGACAACTATCTTTCTGACCACGCATGATATGAATGAAGCAACTTTGCTTTGTGATCGCTTATCTCTTTTAAATAAGGGAAATTTAATAGAGTATGGAAGTCCACAAGAGATTATTCAAAAATACCATGTGGATCAGAAAGTACGTGTAGGTTATAAAGATGGAAGAGAACAAATAGTTCTGTTTGAAGAATTGCCGCATTTAGACACGACAGATTTGATGGTTGTTCACTCTTGTGAACCAACTTTAGAAGAGATCTTTATCAGATTAACAGGAGAAAAGTTAGATGTTTAGAAAATTAAATGCCCTACTATGGTTAAGATTACAAGTTCTTATTAGCAATTCAACTTTGTTAGCAACTTTATTGATGCCTTTTGGTATTGCTGTTTTATTAAATGAATTTTTAAATAAGAATGGAGAAGTGAGCCTATTTTTACTATCTGCTAGCTTGACGATGGTCTTGAGCATGGGAAGTGGTTACATGGTATCGATTATGATGGCAGAAGATAAGGAAAAACGAAATCTCAAATCACTTATTCTAAGTGGTGTGACAGCAACAGAATACACTTTCAGTATGCTCGTTCTTCCTATTTTGATAATGTTGCTTGCTATGATTGTACTTCCCATCTATCTTAAAGTAAACGTATCTGGTTATTTATTTGTCTATGCTATCTATTTGCTTCTAGCAACTATTTGTATTATTTCTAAACCTTCTAATCGGTGCAGTATCAGATACTCAATCTAAAGCGCAAGTCTATAGTATCTTTCCTATGTTAATTGTCTCTTTTTTACCCACGATTGCTTCTCAAAATGATACGGTTCAAAAAGTGTTGGACTATTCTTTTATCGGTCCTTTTGTAGGTCTATTAAAAGAAGGTGGAGGAGAATTGTCTCTGGGAAATCTTGGTCTTTTATTGTCATGGGTCCTTGTTCTAGGCCTAGCATGTCTCTTTATATTGAAAAATAGTTATAAAGGAAAATAGGAGAATCTTATGAAATTACTTAAAAACATTGGCTGGTTTGTTCTTGCTTTCTTATCATTTTTGTTTATCTACGGTTTTATTCAGGCAGTACCTATGGTTACTCTTAGCTTAGGTGCACCTATAGTCGGTGTTCTTCCGCTTTATATTCTATTAGCAGGAGCATTTACATTCTTAACATACAAGTGGTATAAGACAGGAACCGTTACGATTGAAAAAACAGCCCTTAACAAATACATCTGGTTGCCTGCCTTGGTATGGGCCCTTGTCATTGTTGCTCAATTCTTTTTGCCAAATGATCCATCAGTCAATCAACAGACGGCAGAACAATTGACTCATAATCAACCTCTCTTCGCTTTCTTCATGATAGTGGTCTTTGCGCCCCTGACAGAAGAGTTAACCTTTAGAGGCTTATTAGCTCGCTATGTCTTTCCTCAACAGGAGAATATGAAGCAGACCGTTCTCTTTCTCCTAGTAACTAGCATCATCTTTGCGTTCATCCATAATCCTGGGACTCCTCAACAATTCCTAATGTACGGTTCTCTCGGTTTGAGCTTGGGCTTGGCATATATCAGCAAAGGTGGTTTGGTCTACAGCATTGCTTTACATGCTTTAAATAATTTAATCGGATTTTTAATGATTCTCATGCTATAATAGACTCAGGAGGAAGTCATGAAACGAGTGATATTATTAGCAGTGATTCAGGCAGTTGTTCTCTTCTTTATCATTGGAGCGCTTGCCTATGCTTTTAAAGGGGATTTCTTTTATAACCATCTAGCAGTTATCTTTGCACCAATTGCAGGTATTATGCGATTTGCGACAGCCTATGCAACGGAGATTGTTCTCCCTAAAAAGGCTGCAGAGATTGCTGAAAAGCGTAAAAAATAAAGAAATTCCAAGTAAAATAAGATCCAGCGAATGACTTTGCTGGATTTTTTCATTTATAGCAGGATTCTTCTCAACTTTTCTGATGATTTTCATGAAGAGCCTGTGCTTTTATGGTAAAATAGTAACAGAATAAAAGAGGAGAGAAAACATGAAACGTAGTATGTATGCTGGTCGTGTTCGTGAGGAGCACATCGGACAAGAAATTACCTTGAAAGGATGGGTTGCACGTCGTCGTGACCTTGGTGGTTTGATCTTTATCGATCTTCGCGACCGTGAAGGAATCATGCAGTTGGTTATCAACCCAGAAAGTATCTGCAGAGGTGATGGCAACAGCTGAAAGCCTTCGTAGTGAATTTGTCATTGAGGTGACTGGTCAAGTTGCTGCACGTGAGCAAGCCAATGATAAGTTGGCGACTGGCTCAGTTGAACTGAATGTAACAGCTCTTACTGTACTTAATACAGCTAAAACAACACCATTTGAAATCAAGGATGGCATTGAAGCAAACGATGATACACGTCTACGTTACCGTTACCTTGACCTTCGTCGCCCAGAAATGTTGGGAAACCTTAAACTTCGTGCCAAGGTAACTCATTCTATCCGTAACTACCTGGATGAGTTGGAATTTATCGATGTGGAAACACCATTCCTTTCTAAGTCAACACCAGAAGGTGCGCGTGACTATTTGGTACCATCTCGTGTCAATAAAGGGCATTTTTACGCTCTTCCTCAAAGTCCGCAGATTACAAAACAGTTGTTGATGAATGCTGGGTTTGATCGTTACTACCAAATCGTTAAATGTTTCCGTGATGAAGACTTGCGTGGTGACCGTCAGCCTGAGTTTACCCAGGTCGATTTGGAAACATCTTTCTTGACTGAGCAAGAAATCCAAGACATCACAGAAGGCTTGATTGCGCGTGTGATGAAGGAAACAAAAGGCATCGAAGTGACACTGCCATTCCCTCGTATGAAGTACGATGATGCCATGGCTCTTTATGGTTCTGATAAACCTGATACTCGTTTTGAGATATTGCTTCAAGACTTGACAGATCTTGTCAAGGGTGTTGATTTCAAAGTCTTCTCAGAAGCTCCTGCCGTTAAAGCCATTGTCCTCAAAGGCGCAGCAGACAACTACTCACGTAAAGATATCGATAAGATGACAGAAGTAGCCAAGCAGTATGGGGCCAAAGGTCTGGCTTGGGTCAAGGTTGTTGACGGTGAATTAAACGGTCCAGTTGCTAAGTTCTTGACTGGTATTCAGGCAGATTTGACAGCAGCGCTTGGTCTTGAAGACAAAGACTTGGTTCTCTTTGTGGCTGATACACTTGAAGTAGCCAATGCAACTCTTGGTGCCCTTCGTGGACGTATTGCGAAGGAACTAGGCTGATTGATAACGACAAATTCAACTTCCTCTGGGTTGTTGACTGGCCAATGTTTGAATGGTCTGAGGAAGAAGGTCGTTACATGAGCGCTCACCATCCGTTCACTCTTCCACAGGAAGAAACTGCTCATGAGCTTGAAGGTGATTTGGCCAAGGTTCGTGCCATTGCCTACGATATCGTCTTGAATGGTTATGAACTCGGTGGTGGTAGTCTTCGTATCAACCAGAAAGAACTCCAAGAACGCATGTTCAAAGCTCTTGGTTTCTCAGCAGAAGAAGCAAATGACCAGTTTGGTTTCCTTTTGGAGGCTATGGACTATGGATTCCCACCACACGGTGGTTTGGCTATCGGTCTTGACCGTTTTGTCATGTTGCTCGCTGGAGAAGAAAATATTCGCGAAGTCATCGCCTTTCCTAAGAACAATAAGGCAACTGACCCAATGACGCAAGCACCATCAACAGTAGCTCTTAAACAACTAGAGGAACTTAATCTACAAGTAGAACAAGATGAAACAAACGAAACTAACTAAAAAGTGGTACCATTATCTTCGCCGCTTTGCTTATCGAGTAAAGATTTTGCGTGTTTTACAAAGTATTTCTCGAGAAAAATACGATGAAAAAATCTCAGCTTCTCTGGTATATGGTTTTCTATCAGCAGTAGCCGTCAATTTCTTTTTCCAACCAGGGCACGTTTATTCAAGTGGTGCGACAGGTTTGGCCCAGATTATTTCTGCCCTTAGTAATCACTGGTTTGGTTTTCATTTCCCGATATCGGTAGCCTTTTATGCCATCAATATTCCTCTCATGATTTTGGCCTGGTACCAAATTGGGCATAAGTTCACGATTTTTACCTTTATCACGGTATCCATGAGCTCGCTCTTTATCCAGTTTGTGCCTGTAGTGGTCTTAACAGAGGATCCCATCATCAATGCCCTTTTTGGGGGTGTCGTTATGGGACTGGGGATCGGCTTTGCTTTACGTCATAACATCTCCAGTGGTGGAACAGACATTGTCAGCTTAACCATTCGTAAGAAGACTGGGCGTAACGTCGGAAGTATCTCTTTCTTGGTCAATGGTACAATCATGTTGATTGCAGGAGTGACCTTTGGTTGGAAATATGCCCTTTATTCCATGATTACCATCTTTGTCTCAAGTCGTGTGACAGATGCAGTTTTCACCAAACAAACGCATGCAGGCTATGATTGTCACTAGCAATCCAGATGCCGTCATTGAGAAGATCCATAATAAATTGCACCGTGGAGCAACCATGATCCATGATGCTGAAGGAACCTATAACCACGAACGTAAGGCTGTTTTGATTACGGTTATCACTCGTGCAGAGTTCAATGATTTTAAACTGATCATGAAGCAAGTTGATCCAACAGCCTTTGTTTCTGTTTCAGAAAATGTTCATATCTTAGGCCGATTTGTCGAAGTCGAAAACTAATCAATTATAAAAATAGATTACAAAAAACCAACTCTAAGCAAAAAATGTTAGAGTTGGTTTTTCTTATTTTTCAATGATTTCATGTGCAATCACTTGACGATAGCAGATTTGACGATTTTCTTTGACATCATTGATGATTTGAAGAATCGTCTCAAACGAAGTGCGGCCAAGAGCAAGACTATTAATATTGACATAGGCCGCTAGGTTTAATCTTGGATTAACAGAGTCAAAGCTGAGAACAGGGACATTAAGATGATGTTCGTTGAGGTAGTTACAAACACCTTCAGCTAAGAGGCTATCTATTGTGATAATAGCATCGGTTTTTGGATCGTATTCAAAAAGTTGTTTGCTAAAATTATAACCCTTTTCTTCAAGGAATTCATCTGCAAAGAAGGTACGATGACTATCAAGGTCTAGTTTGTGTTCTTGAAGGGCTTGCTGGTAACCTGTTAGACGATCCTGCGTAACGTAGAGTTTCTTGGCACCACCGATGAAAGCAATGCGGCTGCATCCTTTTTTAATGAAGTATTCGGTTGCATCAAAACCAGCTTGAATATTATCGTTGTCAACAAGTGGAATAAAAGGTGATAGTGATTTCCCAAGGATGAGGAAGGGAAATTGTTCTTCAGTAACGAGTTTAACTAAGGGGTCATTTTCTTGGGCATACAAGAAGATAAGACCGTCTACACGCTTTCCATAGACCATCTGTGAAATTGCATTTAAGCGCTCTTTTTCGTCTTTTCCAGTTGCAATCTGGATAGCATAGTGATTTTCTGAAGCAACTTGTGCAATTCCTCTAAGGACAGAAGGAAAGAAAGGATTTTGATAGAAAACGTCTGAATCATCTGGAAGAACCAGGCCGATAACCTGTGTATAACTACTAACCAGGCTTCGGGCATTAAGATTAGGATGATAGTTGAGTTCTTTCATTGCCTTTCGAACTCGTTTTTTGGTTTCATCGCTAATGGTTGATTTGTTTGAATAACACGGGTTACGGTTGAGGGTGAGACCCCTGCAGCCTTGGCCACGTCTTTAATCGTAACAGGCATAATAATCTCCTACTTATGGTAGTCTGGATCACGGAAATGCGTTTTGTAAAAGATAGTGACCAGGTATAGAACAAATAAAATGTTTTGAACAGTAATTAAAGTTGCCATATTTTGGCCTAGGAGACCGAGAATCATGGCAAGTAAGGTTGGTAATCCTAAACAGTTCAAAATGAAATGATAGCACTCTTTATAGCTTTTAAATGAAAAGAGACGTGATTTTTTCGTAAAGTAGAGCAAGAGGCTAGCACCTAGAGCAACAATGAAAAAATTAAGTCCGAAGAGAAAGCTAGAACCTAACACAAGAAAGAGACTAACATAGATACGATTCTGTTGATACCAGTCTTTAGAAATGGCTTGCGTTAAGCTTTCCTTGCTTTGGAAACTATCGGTCGTGATCGCATGATAGCGAATGCTAGTCAATTCTTTTCCTTGCTTACTGATGACGAGTTGCTCAGGTTCAAAGTTAAGAAGTAATTCCTCAGGAAAGTTTGTGCTAGAAGCGTCTCCGATTTGAACAGAAGTTTGATGAGGAGTTGAACCCGTATAGCTTAGCTTCCCATCATTAATCTGAGTATTTGCAGCTAAATCTTGCATGACATCGTCTGTCAGAGGAGCGTATACATCATCGATGAAGGTTTCTAAAGGATATGTGTCCTGAGAGCTGTTCTGGATGGCAATAGGAACCATAGACAAGCTAATCAAGAAAATACTGGTAAAAATCAGTTGAAACCAATTTAGACCAAAACGATGAGAGAGGGGCTTACGGAATCCCCAAATACTATTAAAATAAGAAAACGGATATGGTAACATAAATCTCTTTCTATAGGCATTTTTCTATACGAGTATTATATAGAGAAATGTGTTTTATTTCAAGCGGGGGAGCAGAATCCTTGGTAAAAGTAAATGTTTGTCATGATTTATTCACTAACTAACAAGGAAAACTCAGTAAGCTCTTGTTTCTCACCAGACAATCGATGTACAAGTTCAAAAAAGAAAAAGGGTGGCGGGGGTATATTACCCCTTGTCGCCACCGCTTGTAAGTCCTGAAACGAAGTTCTTTGCAAGAAGAAGAAAAGTGTACAGATTGGAAGAGCGATGAGGATAGCACCTGCTGAGAAGTAGGCAATCTTCAAGTTCTTTGCATTGTTAACGAAGGTTTGGAGACCAACGGCAACTGTAAAGTATTCTTTTTCACGAAGCAAGAAACTAGAGAGGATATAGTCTCCGAAAGGTCCCATGAAGGCCCAGAGTGCTTGAACCGCAACCATTGGGCGAACGAGAGGGAGAACGATTTGCCAGAAGCGGCGGAAGTGTCCTGCACCATCCAGTTTTGCGGATTCATCGAGAGACATTGGCACGGTGTCAAAGTAACCTTTCATCAACCAAGCATTCATAGGGATACCACCACCGACGTAGAGGAAGATGAGGAACCAGCTATGGTTAAGGGCGTTCAACATGAGGGCCATAACGAAGAAGGCAGTCAAAGCAGCCATTGTAGGCACCATTTGGATAATCAAGAAGAAGACCAAACTTTGCTTACGAGCCAAGAAGTTGTAACGGCTGTAGGCGTAACCAGCAAGTACGATAATACTTGTTTGTACAACCATGGTGATCAAAGCGATGATCAAAGTATTAAGGTACCATGTACCGTACAAGGTTTCTGTAAAGAGACCTTTGAAGTTATCAAGACTAAAGTTGACATTGCTGTCGAGTTTAAAGGCTACAACGTTACCAGCCTTGAAGGCAGACATAATCGTGATTAAAAGAGGATAGATAATGACGATTGAAAGTCCGATCAAGTAAAGGTAAGTGAGGGTTTGAGTCAGTCTACGTTTTAGTTTGATTGAGTTATTCATCTTAGACGTCCTCCATATCAAATGCGTGTAGTTTCTTGAAGGCAATCATAGAAATAGAGATGACAATGATTGAAATAATCAAGGTAACGGCAGCTGCCATAGAGTATTGAGGAGCTGTACCTGTTGTCAAACGGTAAATCCATGAAATCAAGATATCGGTTGAACCAGCTCCACCACCGACACTACCAGGACCACCGCCATTGAAGAGGTACATGATAGAGAAGTTGTTGAAGTTGAAGGTGTATTGGCTAATCAAAGTAGGCGCCGCAACAGCCAAAATCATTGGGAAAGTGATGCTACGGAATTTTTGCCAAGCGTTTGCACCGTCGATATAAGCTGCTTCATACAAGTCGTTTGGAATAGACTGTAGGATACCGAGAGTTAGGACATAGATATAAGGGAATCCAAGCCAACCTTGCATCATAATCAAGGCAACCTTAGTCCAAGTAGGGTCTGTTTTCCAAGGAATGAGTGCCCCGTCGAGGAATGGAAGAACCTTAGCAAAGAGAGGGATAACTTGGGTATTGATAGCACCAACACTATCGTTGAACATGTTTGAGAATGTCAAGATAGTGATGAAGGCTGGAACCGCCCAAGGTAGAAGGAAGATAACACCAAAGATACGTTTCCCCTTGATGAATGGTTGGTTAGCAATAATAGCTGTAAAGATACCGAGTACGATTTGCAAGTCGATGCAGATAAAGCCCAGATAATAGTCCAAGAAAGAACAGAACCGAAGGCTGAACGGAAGGTACTCAAGCTCCAGATATTTGTGAAGTTAGTCAATCCAACCCAATCCAATAATTTGTTTGGTGGTAAATGTTGGAAATCGTAGTTAGTAAAGGCAATCATCAAGGTTACAATAACCGGGAAGATGATGGCAAATGTCATGGCAACGTAGGATGGGATAATGAGTAAGTATGGGAATCCATTTTCATAGATACCTTTAATCATATCCTTAAGTGTCAATGGGACAGGGATGCCATTATTGATACGTTTTGCAATAGTGTGAGCGTCTTTAATATTGAGAATATAAAATGCTAGATAAACAATTACAAAAATAGAGTGAAATGCACCACGAATCAACATAAATAGAGAGTTGTCACGGCCAGGTTTCTCACCGAGTGTGATCAAGTTGCTCAATTCAGGTGCTGCAAGTGCTATAAAATAGAGGACAAAAACTACTGTTACTGCAAGGAAGATAAAACCTTTAGCTTTTTGTTTGTTATAAATTTGCCCCAACCCAGGAATCAATGAAAGCAAGGCTGCTTTTTTTGGTTGTTGTTCCATGAGTGCTCCTTTCATAAGATACGAGCGTTGAGCTCGATGCTAATCAGTAAAACTACTGAAAACATTGTCAGTGTATCTAAAAATCAAGGGAGATGTTTAAATTATCTCCCTTGAAGCAATCAATTAGTTACCAAATTTTTGTTGGATTGTTTCTTTGATCAATGTTACAGCATCATTAGCAGCTGTTTTAGCATCTTTCTTACCGCTTACAGCGTCAAAGAGCATTGTTTTAGCTGGGTCCCAAACTGTTGACATTTGAGAGATGTTTGGCATTGGTTGAGCGTTTTGGAACTGTTTGATAACAGCAGTAGTCAACTCATCGTTTTTACCTTCAGCGTAAGTACGAGCTTCAGTGTTAGCTGGAATTTCGTTAGTAGCATCGTAGAATGCTTTTTGTTGGTCAGTTGAAACAAGGAAGTCTACAAATTTTTGAGCGCCTTCAAGGTTCTTAGTGCTTGATGGGATGATCCAAGCTTTACCACCACCAAAGGCTGCGTAGTTTTTACCGTTTGGAAGAGTTGGGATAGTTGCAACACCGTAGTTTACTTTAGCATCTTTGAATGCTTGAGCTTTCCAAGGACCGTCGATGATCGCAGCTGTTTTACCTTCTTGGAATTGAGTTTGGATCAAGTTTCCAGCACCTTCAGTATCTTGCATACCTTTAGGCCATTTTTCGTACCAAGTTTTAGCGTAGTTGATACCTGCGATAGCACCGTCGTTTGCAAGACCGATATCTTTAGGATCTTTACCGTTGTCACCAAATACGTAAGCGCCGTTACCTGCAAGAAGTCCGTATGCATAGTAGAAGTTAGTCCAGTCAGCTAGGAAAGCAGTTGTTTTTCCGTCTTCACCAGCGAAAGCATATTTGCTATCTTTAGCAAGTTCTTCTAGGTCAGCAAATGTCTTAGGAGCTTCTTTCACTAAGTCTTTGTTGTAGTACATAACAAGTGACTCGATAACAGCTGGAGCACCGTAAACTTTACCACCAACAGTTACAAGAGATTTAGTAGTATCGTCTGTTTTAGCACCGTCACTCAAAGTTACTTCTGAAAGTTGTCCGTCAGTACCAAGGCTACCTACACGGTCGTATGGTGCCATCATGACGTCAGCGGCTTTACCTGATTGGTTATCAAGTGAAAGGTTGTCAAGTCCACCTAATTGGTCACCAGTTTTAATAGTAACTTTTACACCAGCTTCTTTTTCGTAAGCTTTTGCAGCTGATTCTGCGAAAGCTTTATATTGATCTTCAACGTAGAAAGTGATTTCTTGGCTTCCTGATGCAGAAGAATCAGCTGCTTTATCAGCAGTTTTGCTTCCGCAAGCTACCAAAAGCAAGCTAGCAAGAGTAGCAGTACCAAGTACAGCTGCGCTCTTCATGAATTTAGTTGACATAGTGTATTCCTCCTAAAGAATAACAAATTTTAATTTCGAGGAAACGCAAACGTTTTCCCTTATGACCCTAGTATAGCACAAACAGAAAACGGTTGCAAGCATTTTTTTGAAAAAAATTTAAAAAGCTTGTGACTGGCTAATTCCTAAAATTGTTTTTATAATAGAAGAGAAATAGAAAATCATGCAAATTTCGATTCAAAAATAATTGAAGGGAAACGATTGCATGAATAAGCTGAAGGTTGAAAGGATTTTAAAAATAAGAATATAGTAACTTAAAAGTTTATCAATAAAAAATAAATCATAAAAGTTTTTTAAAAACGCTTGCATTTCTTTTTAAAATGGGTTATACTTTACTTAGCGCAAACGTTTGCGCACAAATTTGAAACAATTAATTAAAAAAACACTTGAGGTGCTATTATGAAAAAACGTCAAAGTGGTGTGTTGATGCACATCTCATCACTTCCAGGAGCTTACGGAATCGGATCATTTGGTCAAAGCGCCTATGATTTCGTTGACTTCTTGGTTCGTACCAAACAACGTTACTGGCAAATCCTTCCATTAGGAACAACAAGCTACGGAGATTCTCCTTATCAATCTTTCTCAGCCTTTGCTGGGAACACTCATTTTATCGATCTTGATATTTTGGTAGAGCAAGGCTTGTTAGAAGCAAGTGATCTTGAGGGAGTAGACTTCGGTAGCAACCCAACTGAAGTTGATTATGCTAAGATTTATTACGCACGTCGTCCGCTTCTAGAAAAAGCAGTTAAACGTTTCCTTGAAGTTGGGGATGTCCAAGATTTTGAAAAATTTGCTCAAGACAACCAATCATGGCTTGAACTTTTTGCAGAGTATATGGCTATTAAAGAGCATTTTGATAACTTGGCTTGGACAGAGTGGCCAGATGCAGACATTCGTGCGCGTAAAGCTTCTGCTCTTGAAAGCTACCGTGAACAATTGGCAGACAAACTTGTTTTCCACCGAGTAACCCAATATCTCTTCTTCCAACAATGGTTGAAATTGAAAGCATACGCTAACGAAAACCACATCGAGATTGTGGGGGATATGCCAATCTATGTTGCTGAAGATTCAAGCGATATGTGGGCAAATCCACACCTCTTTAAAACAGATGAAAACGGGAAAGCAACTTGCATCGCAGGATGCCCACCAGATGAGTTTTCTGCGACTGGTCAGCTTTGGGGGAACCCAATCTATGACTGGGAAGCAATGGATAAAGATGGCTACAAATGGTGGATTGAACGCTTGCGTGAAAGCTTCAAAATCTACGATATCGTGCGTATCGACCACTTCCGTGGATTTGAGTCTTACTGGGAAATCCCTGCGGGTTCTGAAACAGCGGCACCTGGTAAATGGGTGAAAGGACCTGACTACAAACTCTTTGCAGCCGTTAAAGAAGAACTTGGTGACTTGAACATCATCGCAGAAGACCTTGGATTTATGACTGATGAAGTTATCGAGCTTCGTGAGCGCACTGGATTCCCAGGAATGAAAGTTCTTCAATTTGCCTTCAACCCAGAAGATGAAAGTATCGACAGCCCACACTTGGCACCAGCCAACTCAGTTATGTACACTGGAACACACGATAACAACACTGTTCTTGGTTGGTACCGTGATGAGATTGATGACCCAACTCGTGAGTACATGGCTCGTTACACAAACCGTAAAGAGTACGAAACAGTGGTGCATGCTATGCTTCGTACAGCTTTCGCATCAGTAAGTTTCATGACGATTGCTACTATGCAAGATTTGCTAGAGTTGGATGGTTCAGCTCGTATGAACTTCCCATCTACTCTTGGTGGAAACTGGTCATGGCGTATGACAGAGGAACAATTGACTCCTGCTGTCGAAGAAACTTTGCTTGACTTGACTACAATTTATCGCCGTATCAATGAAAATTTGGTAGAATTAAAGAAATAAGACATTATCAGGAGACACAAAAATGTTACCATTAAAAGAATTTGTACAAAATCGTTACAATAAATCTATCGCAGAATGTAGCAACGAAGAGCTTTACCTTGCTCTTCTTAACTACAGCAAACTTGCTAGCAGCCAAAAACCAGTGAACACTGGTAAGAAAAAAGTTTACTATATCTCAGCTGAGTTCTTGATTGGTAAACTCTTGTCAAACAACTTGATTAACCTTGGTCTTTATGACGAAGTTAAGAAAGAACTTGCTGACGCAGGTAAAGAGTTGATCGAAATTGAAGAAGTAGAATTGGAACCATCACTTGGTAACGGTGGTTTGGGACGTTTGGCAGCCTGCTTTATCGACTCAATCTCTACACTTGGTTTGAATGGTGATGGTGTTGGTTTGAACTACCACTTCGGTCTTTTCCAACAAGTTCTTAAAAACAACCAACAAGAAACGATTCCTAACGCTTGGTTGACTGACCAAAACTGGTTGGTTCGCTCAAGCCGTAGCTACCAAGTGCCATTTGCACACTTCACATTGACATCTACTCTTTACGATATCGATGTACCTGGATACAAAACAGCTACTAAAAATCGTTTGCGTTTGTTCGACTTGGATTCAGTTGATTCTTCAATCATCAAAGATGGTATCAACTTTGATAAGACAGACATCGCTCGCAACTTGACTCTTTTCCTTTACCCAGACGATAGCGATAAACAAGGTGAATTGCTCCGTATCTTCCAACAATACTTCATGGTTTCAAACGGTGCACAATTGATCATCGATGAAGCAATCGAAAAAGGAAGCAACTTGCACGACCTTGCTGCCTACGCAGTTGTACAAATCAACGATACTCACCCATCAATGGTTATTCCTGAATTGATCCGTCTTTTGACTGAACGTGGTATCGAACTTGATGAAGCAATCTCTATCGTTCGTAGCATGACTGCCTACACAAACCACACAATCCTTGCTGAAGCCCTTGAAAAATGGCCTCTTGAATTCTTGGAAGAAGTGGTTCCTCACTTGGTACCAATCATCAAAGAATTGGACCGCCGTGTTAAAGCAGAATACAAAGACCCAGCTGTTCAAATCATCGATGAGAATGATCGTGTACACATGGCGCACATGGATATTCACTACGGATACAGCGTAAACGGGGTTGCGGCTCTTCACACTGAAATTTTGAAGAACTCAGAGTTGAAAGCTTTCTACGACATCTACCCAGAAAAATTCAACAACAAAACAAACGGTATCACATTCCGTCGTTGGCTCATGCATGCTAACCCAAGCTTGTCTCACTACTTGGATGAGATTCTTGGACGCGAATGGCACCATGAAGCTTCTAAATTAGAAGACCTTCTTTCATACGAAGACAAGGCTGCTGTCAAAGAAAAATTGGAAAGCATCAAAGCTCACAACAAACGTAAATTGGCTCGTCACTTGAAAGAGCACCAAGGTGTGGAAATCAATACAAACTCTATCTTTGATATCCAAATCAAACGTCTTCACGAGTACAAACGTCAACAAATGAATGCTTTGTATGTGATCCACAAATATCTTGACATCAAGGCTGGTAACATCCCTGCTCGTCCAATCACAGTATTCTTTGGTGGTAAAGCAGCTCCTGCCTACACAATCGCTCAAGACATCATCCACTTGATCCTTTGCTTGTCAGAAATCATTGCCAATGACCCAGCAGTAGCGCCACACTTGCAAGTTGTTATGGTTGAAAACTACAACGTTACTGCAGCAAGTTTCTTGATCCCAGCATGTGACATCTCAGAACAAATCTCATTGGCTTCTAAAGAAGCTTCAGGTACTGGTAACATGAAATTCATGTTGAACGGAGCTTTGACTCTTGGTACTATGGATGGTGCTAACGTGGAAATCGCTGAGTTGGTTGGCGACGAAAACATCTACATCTTCGGTGAAGATTCAGAAACTGTTATCGACCTTTACGCGAAATCAGCATACAAATCAAGCGAATTCTACGCTCGTAAAGCGATCAAACCATTGGTTGACTTCATCGTGAGCGACGCTGTTCTTGCAGTTGGTAAGATTGAACGCTTGGAACGTCTTTATAACGAATTGATCAACAAAGACTGGTTCATGACTCTTCTTGACTTGGAAGACTACATCAAGGTTAAAGAGCAAATGCTTGCTGACTACGAAGACCGTGACGCATGGTTGGATAAAGTCATCGTTAACATTTCTAAAGCAGGATTCTTCTCATCTGACCGTACAATCGCTCAGTATAACGAAGATATCTGGCACTTGAACTAATACTCTTCGAAAATCAAATTCAAAGCACGTCAACGTCGCCTTGCCGTACTCAAGTACAGCCTGCGGCTAGTTTCCTAGTTTGCTCTTTGATTTTCATTGAGTATAAGATACGAAATTTTATAGTTATTACATATCTAGCAAAAAAGCGAGTTTCAATTGAAATTCGCTTTTTTTAATGTTGTGGATTTGAGGTTGACCGGTCTCAAAAGAAAAAATAATTTGTCAATAATTTCTAGACTTAAAAATCAGACCTAGAGAACACTAAGAAGGCTGGTCGTACTACCTTTAAGCCTCAAAATCTACTTAGAAATTACCTCAAATTTCTTGTATTCGCTTACAAACAGTATTATAATAGTATTGTAGTAAGGAAAGAGGGTGTTCTTATGTGGAAAAAATATTTTTCAAAATATAAATGGACTGATTTATTTTGGATTCTTTTTGTAATTTGGTCCTGCCTTTATATGGGCAATAGTTTCTCGTTTCCGCTTACTCATCAAGAAATCTCTTTTCATGGATGTTGTTATGGGGTATCACTTGCCTTATATCACTTGCTATTTATTGATAAATTTGTCATTTCGAATCGAAAATAAATGGAGAGGTCAAAATTTTTTATACTTTTTGGAAAGACAGTGAAAAATCGTGTTTTAAACCCGCATCTCAAGAAGAGGTGCGGGCTTGGTTTTATCTCATAAACTAGTTTACAGGGCTTTCCCGACAAGAATCTCTGCTTCGATGGTGATCTCTGTCAGTTGGCTCCAATCAATCTTGCTTTGGTCAACGTGAAAGAGGAGGGGTGTCATGCTGAGCAGGGCTTGGCGTTGCTCTGTTGTGATAGACTTGGTCAAGGAAGCAATCTGACTAGATTGGATGCTAAAGTGTTCTTGGAAGTGTTCCTTAATATCTTGATTAGAATAATCCTTCTTTGTCAGCTGGTCCTGTACCATTTGACGGATTTCCTTGAGGTGGTTTTCAGTAGGAATGACCTTGATTAAGATGCCGCCCTTTGATAAGACTCGTCGGAATTCTCCGTAGTTGGCAGGTGAGAAGATATCAAGTAGGATATCCATGCTGGCGTCTTTTATAGGAAGGCGAGCCAGGTCACCAACAAACCAATTGACTGCCCAGTTGGGTTCACTCTTGGCGGCGATTTGGACCGAGTCTTTCGAAATGTCAAAGGCATAAAAGGTTTTGTCAGGGTGCACTTCTTGGAGTTTGCGAGAGTAGAAGCCTTCGCCACAGCCGATGTCCAAGACTGTTTTTGCAGATGGTTTAGTCGCTAGTAAGTGCGAGATACCTTCTAAAATAGCCTGATAAAAGCCAGCTTCTAGGATTTGTTGTCGATTTTGGAAGTTTTCTTTGTCGTAGTTGGCGGATTGCTTGATTTGAGGTGCCAGATTGACATAGCCGAATTTTGCAAGGTCAAAAGAATGTCGATTATCACACTTGAGACTAGACTCTACCAAGGTCAGTTTTTCTTGGCAGATAGGGCAGGCAAAGGCAGTCGCAGTAGCAAAGCGCTGAAGTTTAGGTTTGAGGTTTGTATTCATAGTTTTAGTCTAGCAGAAAAAGAACTGGATGGCAAATGCCTCCAGTTTGTTTTTTAGTATGTAAGAACAAAGTATTTCTTCTTACCACGGCGGATAACAGTAAGTTCGTTCTCTAACTTATCTGCGTCACTTAAGACATAGTCAAGGTCTTGAATGCGGTCTCCGTTTACGTAGATAGCTCCATTTTGAACATCTTCACGGGCTTGGCGTTTGGAATTCACCACACCAGATGACACGAGTAGTTCCACGATATTGTGGTTTTCGTCTGCTTGTACTTGGTAGTTTGGCACTCCACGAAGTCCTTGTTTGAGTTCTTTGACAGAAAGGTTTTTAATGTTTCCCGCAAAGAGTTGCTCAGTGATGTTAAGTGCTTCTTCGTAGGCTTCTTCTCCGTGAACAAGTGTGACGACTTCACGAGCCAAGACTTTTTGAGCCAAGCGTTCGTGTGGCGCAGCTTCAAACTGTTTGCGGATGTCTTCGATCTCGTCAAGTGACAAGAAAGTAAAGATTTTCAAGAAGCGAACAGCGTCAGCGTCCATGACGTTCATCCAGAATTGGTACATTTCGTATGGAGAAGTCTTTTCAGGGTTGAGCCAAACAGCGTTTCCTTCAGATTTACCAAATTTCTTGCCAGTTGCGTCTGTGATGAGTGGAACAGTGATTACGTGACCAGTCTTGTCAGCCTTACGACGAAGCAACTCTGTACCAGCAGTCATATTTCCCCATTGATCAGAACCACCAATTTGAAGAGTGACATTGTGCTCTTGGTTAAGGACAAAGAAGTCATACCCTTGCATGATTTGGTAGGCAAACTCAGTGTAAGAAATCCCTGTTTCAATACGTTTCTTCACAGACTCCTTGCTCATCATGTAGTTGACAGTGAAGTATTTTCCGATATCACGGAGGAAATCAATGAAGCTGATACTGCCAAACCAGTCGTAGTTGTTGACCATGACAGCTTTATTTTCACCATTTTCAAAGTCAAGAAAGCGAGAAAGTTGTCCTTGGATAGACTTGACCCAGCCATCTACTGTGTCTTTTGTTTGGAGACTACGCTCAGCATCTTTGAAGGACGGATCTCCGATGAGACCTGTAGCACCGCCAACGAGCGCATAAGGTTTGTGACCTGCTAGCTGCAAACGACGACTTGTCAAGATTGCGACAAGGTGACCTAGGTGAAGGCTGTCAGCAGTTGGATCGTAGCCAGTATAATAAGAAACTTGACCTTCTTCTAGGGCTTTACGTAAAGCTTCTTCGTCAGTCGTTTGAAAAATCAAACCACGCTCTTTTAGCTCATCAAAAATGTGCATGTGTCTTTTCTCCTTTTTAAAATATTGTTTCTACCTATTTTACCACAAACTTGGCAAATAACCTAGTAAAATCGGGAAGAAAGTTGCTACTTGGACTTTTTTGGAAACGAGTGAAATATGGTATAATAGCACTAGCTTATTTTCAGAGAAATAGACAAAAATCGTTAAGAAAGGGGCTGAAAGATGTCTCATATTATTGAATTGCCAGAAGTCTTGGCCAACCAGATTGCAGCAGGAGAAGTTATCGAACGTCCTGCCAGCGTAGTTAAAGAGTTGGTTGAAAATGCTATCGATGCTGGCTCCAGCCAGATTATCGTTGAGATCGAAGAAGCTGGTCTTAAGAAAATCCAAATCACCGATAATGGGCACGGGATTGCCCACGATGAAGTCGAGTTGGCCCTCCGCCGTCATGCTACTAGTAAGATTAAGAATCAGGCAGATCTTTTTCGGATTCGGACTCTTGGTTTTCGTGGGGAAGCCCTGCCCTCTATTGCATCTGTTAGTGTACTGACTCTTTTGACAGCAGTGGATGGAGCAAGTCACGGGACCAAGTTAGTTGCTCGTGGAGGAGAAGTAGAAGAAGTTGTGCCTGCGACCAGTCCTGTTGGAACCAAGGTTTGTGTGGAGGATCTTTTTTTCAACACACCAGCTCGTCTCAAGTATATGAAGAGCCAGCAGGCAGAGTTGTCTCATATCATCGATATCGTCAATCGTCTAGGCTTGGCCCATCCTGAGATTTCCTTTAGCCTGATTAGCGATGGCAAGGAGATGACACGAACAGCTGGTACGGGTCAACTGCGTCAAGCTATTGCTGGGATTTATGGTTTAGCCAGTGCCAAAAAGATGGTTGAGATTGAAAATTCTGACCTAGATTTTGAAATTTCAGGTTTTGTCTCATTGCCTGAATTGACACGGGCTAATCGCAACTATATCAGTCTTTTTATCAATGGCCGTTATATCAAAAACTTCTTGCTCAATCGTGCCATTTTAGATGGCTATGGTAGCAAGCTCATGGTGGGGCGTTTTCCACTGGCCGTTATTCACATCCAGATCGATCCTTATCTAGCAGATGTCAATGTGCATCCAACCAAGCAAGAAGTACGGATTTCTAAGGAAAGAGAGCTTATGGCACTGGTTTCAGAAGCTATCGCAAAGAGTCTAAAGGAACAGACCTTGATTCCAGATGCCTTGGAAAATCTTGCCAAATCTACCGTTCGCAACCGTGAAAAAGTAGAGCAAACCATTCTCCCACTTAAAGAAAACAATCTCTACTACGAGCAAACGGAAGCAACAAGCTCTATTCCAGCTGAGGTTTCAGACAGTCAAGTAGACTTGACTGAAGAGAAACAGGATTTGAGCCTCTTCGCCAAGGAAACCTTGGATCAGATGACCAAGTCAGCCAAACTGCATTTTGCAGAGAGAAAGCCTGTCAGCTACGACAAACTAGATCATCCAGAGTTAGATATGGCTAGTTTAGATAAGGCTTATGACAAGCTGGAACGAGAAGAGTCTTCTAGTTTCCCAGAGTTGGAATTTTTCGGTCAGATGCATGGAACCTATCTCTTTGCCCAAGGTCGAGATGGGCTCTACATCATAGATCAGCACGCGGCTCAGGAACGGGTTAAGTATGAGGAGTATCGTGAGAGCATTGGCAATGTTGACCAGAGCCAGCAGCAACTTCTAGTGCCCTATATTTTTGAATTTCCTGCGGATGATGCCCTTCGTCTCAAGGAAAGAATGCCTCTCTTAGAGGAAGTTGGCGTCTTTCTAGCAGAGTACGGGGAGAATCAATTTATCTTGCGCGAACATCCCATTTGGATGGCAGAGGAGGAAATCGAGTCTGGAATCTATGAGATGTGTGATATGCTCCTCTTGACCAAGGAAGTTTCAATCAAGAAATATCGAGCAGAGCTAGCGATCATGATGTCATGCAAGCGGTCCATCAAGGCCAACCATCGTATTGATGACCACTCGGCTAGACAACTCCTCTATCAGCTCTCTCAATGTGACAACCCCTATAACTGTCCACACGGACGTCCTGTTTTGGTTCACTTTACCAAGTCGGACATGGAAAAGATGTTCCGTCGCATTCAGGAAAATCACACCAGTCTCCGTGAGTTGGGGAAATACTAATATTTTTCGAAAAACTCTCTAAACTGCGTCAGCCTTACCTTGCCTAACTCAAGTTATGCCTACGGTTAGCTTCCTAGTTTAGATTTGATTTTCATTGAGTATAAATTGAAGGGAAAATTATGTACGAATATCTAAAGGGTATTATTACCAAATTACTGCTAAATATATCGTCCTTGAGGCAAATGGTATCGGTTATATCTTGCATGTAGCCAATCCTTATGCCTACTCAGGGCAAGTCAACCAAGAAGCACAAATCTATGTGCATCAAGTCGTTCGCGAAGATGCTCATCTCCTTTACGGTTTTCGCTCGGAAGATGAGAAGAAACTCTTTCTCAGCTTAATCTCTGTATCAGGCATTGGCCCTGTTTCTGCTCTTGCCATCATCGCAGCTGATGACAATGCAGGCCTCGTTCAAGCTATTGAGACTAAGAACATCACCTACTTGACCAAGTTCCCTAAAATCGGTAAGAAAACAGCCCAACAGATGGTATTGGATCTAGAAGGTAAGGTGGTTGTGGCAGGGGACGACCTCCCTGCTAAGGCTGCAGTTCCATCTAGCAGTGACAACCAAGAACTGGAAGAAGCTATGGAAGCCATGTTGGCTTTGGGCTACAAGGCAACTGAGCTCAAGAAAATTAAGAAATTCTTTGAAGGTACGACCGATACAGCAGAGAACTATATCAAGTCTGCTCTCAAGATGTTGGTGAAATAGGAGATTTCTATGCCAAAACGCTGTGGCTGGGTTAAAATGAACAACCCTCTATATGTAGCCTACCACGATGAAGAGTGGGGCCAACCTCTCCATGATGACCAAGAATTGTTTGAGTTATTGTGTATGGAAACCTACCAGTCGGGTCTATCTTGGGAAACGGTGCTAAACAAGCGCCAAGCTTTCAGAGAAGCATTTCATGGCTATCAAATTCAGGCGGTCGCGAAAATGACAGATGGGGAGTTGGAGGCCTTGTTAGAGAATCCAGCCATCATCCGAAATCGTGCCAAGCTCTTTGCGACGCGTGCCAACGCCCAAGCATTTTTACAAGTTCAGGAAGCATATGGCTCGTTTGATGCCTATCTCTGGTCTTTTGTTGAGGGGAAAAATGTCGTGAATGATGTGCCTGACTACAGAGGGTCTCCTGCCAAAACAGCTCTATCTGAGAAATTATCCAAAAATCTCAAAAAACGAGGCTTTAAGTTTACTGGACCAGTCGCTGTTTTGTCCTTTCTACAGGCTGCAGGGTTGGTTGATGACCATGAGAATGATTGTGAATGGAAAGGAAAATTAAATGATGTCTAACAAATATAAGGGAATTCTGATTTTTTCGATTCTCTATACAGTTCTTTTTGTGTTTGATGGTGATAAATTGCTGGATTCTGTGATGCCATCTGCCATTGAGAATTATCTACAATATCTACTCTATGTAGTATTAGCTCTATATGGCTCTTTCTTGTTCAAGGATAGATTGATTCAACAATGGAATGAGATTAGAAAGACTAAAAGAAAATTCTTCTTTGGCGTTTTAAAAGGCTGGCTCTTTCTCATTCTGATGACGGTTGCCTTTGACTTTATATCAGGAATGTTGAGGCAGTTTTTGGCGCTAGACGGACAAGGTCTAAATCAGTCTAATATTCAAAGCACCTTTCAAGACCAACCCCTACTGATAGCCGTTTCGCCTGCATCATCGGACCTTTGATGGAAGAACTCTTTTTCCGTCAGCTCTTATTGCATCATTTGCAGAAACAGTTGCCAGATTTACTAAGCATTATTCTGGTAGGACTTATCTTTGCCCTGAGTCATATGCATAATTTAAACTTATCCGAGTGGGTCGGTTCAGTCGGTTATCTAGGTGGTGGCCTGGCCTTTTCAATTATTTATGTGAAAGAAAAGGAGAATATCTACTATCCCTTACTGGTTCATATGTTAAGCAACAGCCTTTCCTTGATCATTTTAGCTATCAGTAGTATGTGATGAAAATGCCAGTAATGATAATGAGAAAAAGCTGAGAAATTCATCTCAGCTTTCTTTGTTATAGTCAAAGCGAATGACTTGCTCCGTTGCGTCTACATACGCGTGGACTCCAAAGGGGACAATAGCTCTTGGAGTTGCATGACCAACATTTAGATTATAGACAATCGGGATATTGCTGTCAATGATATCCAATAGTGTCTCTTTATAGTCGTCATAGAAAGTTTCATCCATAGGTTTTCCGACCAAGAGTCCACTGATGACCTCGAATATACCAGTTTCTTTTAAAGCCTGCAACATTTTTTTGAAATCATCAGGTTCAGGTTTTTCTTCACTTGTTTCTAGCAATAGAATCTTTCCTTCCCAGTCGGATAAGTCAGGGAAAAGTTTGTATTTTTGGCAGAGCTCCGTGCTGTCTGCGTATCGAGAGTTGTCAAAGATATCGTAGAGAGATTCGAGGCAACCACCGAGGATTTCTCCCTCGAACTGGGCATTTCCTTGTAACAAGTCAAAACCAGTATTTGTATGATTGACACGAGGTGTTCCCAAGGCTTTGGGACTAAAATCAGTCCGTTCCTCATACCAAACGTTACTAGGGCGAATTTCTGAGATTTTTCCAGTCTCAATTAATTCTTTAAAGTAGTGGCAGCTATATGGCAACATTTCTTTGTCTAACTCACAAATGTCTGCTAGAAATGATTGGCCGTAAAAAGTCTTGATTCCTAGTTTATGCAACATGAGATGGTTCATGGTCGTATCCGAGAAGCCAAGAAAAATCTTTTGTTTGATAACTTTTTCTAGTTGGTCATTTTCAAAAAGATAGGGTAATAAACGATAGGTATCGTCTCCACCGATGGCGCATAGGATCATGTCGACGCTATCATCAGAAAAGGCCTGAATCAAATCCTCCGCACGAGCTTCAGGATGTTCTTTGATAAAGTTTAAGCCTTTAGTGAATGAGGTAAAAAGATAGGATTGAGTCCGAGGCCCTTGAGACGTTGAATACCCAAGTCCACTTCGTGTTTGACAAAGTCTTCTCCGATAATGCCACTAGACAAACTAACAATACCAATAGTAGAAACCATATCTCATCCTCCTAGAAATAAATTGATGCTATTGTATCACAAAAGATGAGGAGAAACAACAAGAATTAGAATCAGAAAAAGGCTTTTAGATCAAGAAAGTAAGCAAAAAAGCAACCGCTCGATGTGGTTGCTTTTTATAGTAGTTGCATTCTTATAGAGCAGTAAGGAAGGTCAGTCCGCCAAGGATAACCCCAGCCGAGTTTGGAATGATTAGAATCCAGTCTTTCTTAGGCTCTTTTGTCCATCCATAAATGACCCAGATTAAGCAAGAAACAGCTGCTGATAAAGGTTGGAATGGTTGAGCTTTATTTCCTTGTAAATTGGCAAAAATTTGGGGGATGTAGGCTATAAATACAATAATTCCGATAAAGGCACCAATTGAACCAACAATTTGATTAATTCTCTGTTTAGTCATATATATTTCTCCTTATTACTTTATTAGCATAACAGAAAAACAACTTGGATTCAAGGAAAAACCTCGGGATTCTAAGGAAAGACTTTACATTAGAACGTTTTTAGAAAATGTAGCTACTTTTCTTTGGAGAATCAAAAAATGATTTGGAACTATAAAAAAAGTAGTCTGTCTACAAAACACACTACTTTTATTGTTTATCTTAATATCTAGCAGGTCCTGCACTTGCACTCTTAATGTTGAAACGTTTTTTGAGGTAGAAACGTAGGGCAAGGAGAGCTCCACCGATTACCAACAAAACAAGTGGTGGGAGACTAATGTTGATGGCTTGTGGAAGGAAGTTACTCAAGAAGAGGATGAAGACCCAAGCAAACATAGTCGCTAACATGACCAAAAGTGATTTCCAGAATGGAGGACGTTGGCTACGGTCAGTATCTGGTCCGTAGTAGCGGTAGATGAAGTGATAGAGAAGGTAGAAGGCAACTCCACCAAAGGCCCCTACACTGATAAGTGTTACCAATCCGTAAGCTACGGGTTGGTTTGAGAAGAAGCTCATCAAGGCACTAACTACTGCAAACAGTCCTGTAATGAAAAGGGCTGAATCCAACATCATCAATTTTGGATCGTCGTTTTCCTTTGGATGTTCTTTCTCGTATTGCTCTTTTTCGCTAAAGCTGTGAGCCCAGTGAGTTGGTGCTCCGTAGATAGAACGAGCGGTCACACCTTTTGGTTGTTCTTCAAGGATATGAGGAATGACTTCTTCAAGGATGGCCTTGATTTCGGCGTCATTTTTTCCATCCTTTAGAAATTGCTGGGTTGCAATGTGGATAAATTCTTGGTTTTTCTTGGTTAATTCTTTTAAATCAATCTGTGACATAATAACTCCTGTTTAGAACCATTTTTTATGGATGAGGTAAAGAGTGAGAGAAACACTCATAGCAAAGGCGATAAAGACGATGAGCCAGAAAGCATGCGGTTCTCCGTTTAAAGGAATTTCATTATCCTTAAAGTTCATTCCGTAAGCTGAGAAATCATGGTCGGGATGGACATAACGATAGTCACAAGTGCCAAGGTTTTCATGATATTGTTCTGGTTATTTGAAATGATAGAAGCAAAGGTCTCTGTCATAGAGTGAAGGACGTTTCCATAGATGTCCGCCATCTCGATGGCCTGTTGCGTTTCAATCAAGGTATCTTCCAGTAAGTCTTCGTCTTCGAGATATTTCTTGATATTGCTAGTTGCGCTGGTCAATTTTTTAATCACGCGCTCATTTGTCTTAAGTGAAGCTTTGAAGTAGACGATAGTCTTTTCCAACTCCATGAGTTCAATCAATTCTTCGTTTCGAGTAGATTTGTGAAGTTGACTCTCAATCTGCTCACTCTTACGTTCAATCGAACGGAGGGCAGTTAGGTAAATCTCCGCATTGCGGTATAGGATTTGGAAGATGAAGCGCGAACGCATGAAGGTATAGAAATTTCGAAGCCTACGATTGATAAAGACATCAAGAAGTGGTAGAGGCTCCAAACAAGTGGTAATAATAGCCTCTTCTGTGAGGATAATCCCCAAGGGAATGGTCACGTAGTAGGTCTGGTTGTTTCTTTCCTCAGTAATGGGAACGTCCACGATGATCAAGGTGTACTCATCTTCGATGGTGATACGTGACATCTCTTCCGCATCGAGCGGTGCACGGAGATCGGCGATATCAATATCAAAGGCTGAGGCGATTTCCATCGATTCGCTTTGAGTAGGATTGACGAGATTGATCCAAGTGCCCGGCTGGAGCGTATCGATCTCTTTAAATTCAGTTGTTGTTGAGAGAAAGACTTGTTTCATATCTCCGATCCTTTCCTAATCTAATCCGTGTTTCAGTGATTTTTGACACCGTACTATTATACTACAAAATCGGCTTTTTTGGTAATAGAATTTCACTTTTTTTGGTATAATGGAAAGCAACAATGGACTAGAAAGAAGTAATATGCAAGATAAGATTGTCATCCATGGGGCTCGCGCCCATAATTTAAAAAATATAGATGTGGAAATTCCGCGTGACAAGCTAGTTGTGGTGACGGGACTATCTGGATCAGGAAAGTCTAGTTTAGCCTTTGATACCCTTTATGCAGAAGGGCAACGTCGCTATGTTGAAAGTCTGTCAGCCTATGCTCGTCAGTTCTTGGGCAATATGGAAAAGCCAGATGTGGATTCTATCGACGGTCTCAGCCCTGCCATTTCCATTGACCAGAAAACGACCAGTAAAAATCCTCGTTCGACGGTTGGAACAACGACGGAAATCAACGATTATCTACGTCTTCTCTATGCACGTGTAGGGACACCCTACTGTATCAATGGACATGGGGCTATCAAGGCTTCGTCTGTAGAGCAGATTGTGGATAAGGTTTTGGAATTGCCAGAACGCCAGCGTCTGCAGATTTTGGCTCCTGTCATTCGTAAGAAAAAGGGGCAGCATAAGACGCTGATTGAAAAGATTCAAAAGGATGGTTACGTCCGTGTCCGTGTCGATGGAGTTGTCTACGATGTGACCGAAGTTCCTGAACTTGAAAAAAATAAACAACACAACATTGATGTGGTGGTAGACCGTATCATTATCAAAGAAGGTATCCGTAGTCGTCTCTTTGATTCGATTGAAGCAGCTCTCCGTATCGCTGAAGGTTATGTCGTTATTGATACTATGGATGATTCAGAGTTGCTCTTCTCAGAACACTACGCTTGTCCAGTCTGTGGTTTTACAGTTCCAGAGCTAGAACCCCGTCTCTTCTCCTTCAATGCACCCTTTGGCTCCTGTAGTGAGTGTGATGGTTTGGGAATCAAGCTAGAGGTTGATACGGACTTGGTAGTGCCAGATGCTAGCAAGACTCTTCGCGAGGGCGCTTTGGCGCCTTGGAACCCTATCTCTTCTAACTATTATCCAAACATGCTGGAACAAGCTATGACAGCTTTTGGAGTGGATATGGATAGGCCTTTTGAGGACTTGTCTGAGGCGGATAAACATCTCATTTTCTATGGTTCAGATGGGAAAGAATTCCATTTCCACTATGAAAACGAATTCGGCGGAGTTCGTGATATTGACATTCCTTTTGAAGGTGTTGTCAATAATATCAAGCGTCGCTATCATGAAACCAATAGTGACTACACTCGTACACAGATGCGTCTCTATATGAATGAGCTAACTTGTGGTACCTGTCATGGTTATCGTCTCAATGACCAGGCCTTATCTGTTCGAGTAGGGGGAGAAAAAGGGCTCCATATTGGAGAAATTTCAGACCTATCTATCGCAGACCATTTGGAGGTTATTGATCAACTAAGCCTATCTGAAAATGAAGCTATCATCGCTCGTCCTATCCTGAAGGAAATCAAGGATCGCCTGACCTTTCTCAATAACGTAGGGCTCAACTATCTGACTCTATCACGTTCGGCAGGAACCCTTTCAGGTGGAGAGAGTCAGCGAATTCGCTTGGCAACCCAGATTGGTTCCAACCTATCAGGTGTTCTCTATATCCTAGATGAGCCGTCCATCGGTCTTCACCAGAGGGATAATGACCGCTTAATTGCCAGTCTGAAAAAGATGCGCGACTTGGGGAATACCTTGATTGTGGTGGAACACGATGAAGATACTATGCGAGAAGCTGATTATCTGATTGACGTTGGCCCTGGTGCAGGTGTCTTTGGTGGAGAAATTGTTGCGGCGGGAACGCCTAAGCAAGTAGCTCGCAACAGCAAGTCCATCACAGGCCAGTACTTGTCAGGAAAACGTGCCATTCCAGTACCAGAAGAGCGCCGTGCCGGAAATGGTCGTTTTATCGAGGTGACAGGAGCGCGTGAGAATAACTTGCAAAATATCACTGCTCGGTTCCCACTAGGAAAATTCATCGCGGTGACGGGTGTATCAGGTTCAGGGAAATCGACCTTGATCAACAGTATCCTCAAAAAAGCTATTGCCCAGAAGCTCAACCGCAATTCAGACAAACCTGGTAAATTCAAAACCATCACAGGGATTGAGCATGTAGACCGCTTGATTGACATTGACCAGAGCCCTATCGGACGAACGCCGAGGTCCAACCCTGCGACCTATACAGGTGTCTTTGATGATATTCGGGACCTCTTTGCTCAGACAAATGAAGCCAAGATTCGTGGCTACAAGAAGGGGCGTTTCAGTTTTAATGTCAAGGGTGGGCGCTGTGAGGCCTGCTCGGGTGACGGGATTATCAAGATTGAGATGCATTTCTTGCCAGATGTATACGTAGCTTGTGAAGTCTGCCATGGAACTCGTTACAATAGCGAAACCCTGGAAGTGCACTACAAGGAAAAGAATATCTCGCAGGTCTTGGATATGACCGTCAACGATGCGGTAGAATTTTTCAAACACATTCCGAAAATTCAACGCAAACTCCAGACGATCAAGGATGTAGGTCTAGGTTATGTGACCTTAGGACAACCAGCTACGACACTTTCTGGTGGAGAAGCGCAGCGTATGAAGTTGGCTAGTGAACTCCACAAGCGCTCGACAGGGAAGTCTTTCTACATTTAGATGAACCGACAACTGGTTTGCATACTGAGGACATCGCTCGACTACTCACCGTTTTGTCCCGCTTTGTCGATGATGGTAATACAGTTCTCGTCATTGAGCACAATCTGGATGTTATCAAAACAGCAGACCATATTATCGACCTAGGACCAGAAGGTGGTGTTGGTGGTGGAACTATTATCGCAACAGGAACACCAGAGGAAGTAGCTGCTAACCAAGCTAGCTATACAGGACAGTATTTGAAAGGAAAGTTACATCATGAATAAACGTGTGCAAGCATTTCTTGATAAAATGCAAGAAAAAGAACTAGATGGAATCATTATCAATAACCTTAAAAATGTCTACTATTTGACAGGATTTTGGGGTTCAAATGGAACAGTCTTTATCAGTCGTGACCGTCAGGTCTTGGTGACAGATGCCCGCTATATCATAGCTGCTAAGCAAGAAGTAACCGGTTTTGAGATTTTTGCAGAGCGTGATGAGTTAGCTACTATCGCAAAGATTGCAAAAGACATGGGACTTTCTCGTATCGGGTTTGAAGATGAGATTTCAGTTTCTTATTACCATCGCATGCAAACCGCCTTGAAGGTTTAGAACTAGTTCCACAAACTCAGTTTGTTGAAGCCCTTCGTATGATTAAGGACGAGACAGAGATTGCGACTATTCGTAAGGCTTGTTCCATCTCAGACCAAGCTTTCCACGATGCTCTTGACTTTATCAAGCCAGGTAAGACAGAAATTGAAATTGCCAATTTCCTTGACTTCCGTATGCGTGAATTAGGCGCTGCTGGTTTGTCTTTTGACACGATTCTAGCTAGTGGGATCAACTCTTCTAAACCCCATGCTCACCCAATGCACAAGCCAGTAGAACTAGGTGAAGCTATTACTATGGACTTCGGTTGCCTTTACGACCACTATGTCAGTGATATGACTCGTACTATCTACCTAGGTCATGTCAGTGATGAACAAGCAGAAATCTACAACACTGTTTTGAAGGCTAACCAAGCTCTGATTGACCAAGCTAAGGATGGCTTAGGTTTCCGTGATTTTGATAAAATCCCTCGTGATATCATTGTGGAAGCAGGCTATGGAGAATACTTTACTCACGGTATCGGGCACGGTATTGGGCTCGATATCCACGAAGAACCTTACTTTAGCCAAACTTCCAAAGAAGTTATTAAATCTGGAATGGTCTTGACTGATGAACCTGGTATTTATATTGAAGGTAAATATGGGGTTCGTATCGAAGATGATATCTTGATTACAGATACAGGTTGTGAGTTATTAACCCTTGCTCCAAAAGAATTAATCGTAATCTAAGAAAAATGAGATAAATCGTTGACTTTTACTAGTTAAAGGTTTATACTGAAAGGCGAAAACGGTAGGTGAGGCTACCATAGGGATACGGATGACTACCGCAAAGCAGTGGAGACACTACTCGTTGGTCAACAGTCCTGGTCGCGAAGGTCAAGACTAAGCTCATTACATCGCCCTATGGAGTTAAAGCTTGAACGAAAACGGATAATAAGTTTTTTAGTCCTGCCATTTTATGGCAGGATTTCTGCTATTTTAGAACAAAGAAGGGAGACAAACGATGCAAATTGACGATCATCCAGAACCGCACATACACAGCCAATCGCTGATTTGTGTCGTTTTGTCCTTATAAAGTGATTGGACTCTGTGTATGAAATTACCATTCATACAGATAGGAGAAACCAATGAAAACTACAAAAGAAAGATTAGCAGCAGCTATTCAAACTCCATTTAAAGAGAGTCTAGCTTTTTACCATACAAGTCTAAAGGGCTTAGATTCTGAACAGGTCGAAGAAAACCGTGACTTATATGGTGAAAACACCATCACTAAGGGTCAAGAGGATTCCATCTTTAAAAAGATTTATGAGTCCATTATCAATCCCTTCACAATCATTTTGCTTGTGATTGCCTTTATCTCTCTCGTTACAAACGTCTGGCTTGCCAAACCTGGTCAAGAGGATCCAACGACTTCTATCATTATCGTTGTCTTGGTTTTGATTTCAGGAGGCATCCGTTTTGTCCAAGAATTGCGGAGCGACAAGGCAACAACCAATCTTTCAAAAATGATTGTCAACACTGCAACTGTTATTCGTGATGGTCTTGAACAAGAGTTACCCATCGATGAGTTGGTTGTAGGAGATCTGGTGAAATTGAGTGCGGGAGATATGATTCCTGCAGATGTCATCTTATTTGAATCCCGCGACTTTTTTGTTCAACAGTCAGGTTTGACTGGAGAAAGTGATGCAGTTGAAAAGCTTGCTTTAAATAAAGCCACTAGTCAAAATATAGAGAGTCTTTTAGAAGCAGAATCTTTGGCATTCATGGGGACAAACGTTATTTCGGGAAGTGCTACAGCTATGGTTCTGGCAGTTGGTGATGACACCATGATGGGAGCTATTGAGCAAACTCTCAACACCTATGATGAGCCAACTTCTTTTGAACGTGAAATGAACAGCATTTCTTGGCTCTTGATCCGCTTGATGCTTGTCATGGTTCCGATCGTGTTTTTCGCAAATGGGTTGACTGATGGAGACTGGCTAGAGGCTGGAGTCTTTGCCTTGAGCGTTGGTGTCGGACTTACACCAGAAATGCTTCCAATGATTATCACAGCCAGCTTGGCCAAAGGTTCCATTATTATGGCCAAGGAAAAGGTGGTCATCAAAAAACTCAATGCTATCCAGGACTTAGGAGCAATTGATATCCTTTGTACGGATAAAACTGGAACTCTAACGCAAGATGAGATTGTCTTAGAATACCCTTTGGATATCCATGGTGATTTGGATATGGCAGTCTTAAGAAGAGCTTATCTAAATTCACATTTCCAAACCGGTTTGAAAAACTTAATGGACCGTGCCATTATCAGTAGAACTGAAAAAGAAGCTAAAGAACACGCTATTCTACAAGATTTGGATAAAATCTTCCAAAAGATTGATGAACTGCCTTTTGACTTTGAACGCAGACGCATGAGTGTCATCGTCAAAGACGATAGCAATGTCGTTAGTATGGTTACCAAAGGCGCTTAGAAGAAATGTTGACCATTTCGACTCATGTGGAATATCGCGGAGAAATCATTCCCCTAACCGAAGACATTCGCCAAGAAGTATTAGCAGAAGTTGGTCAATTAAACCGTCAAGGTTTGCGTGTTTTAGGTGTTGGTTACAAGTCAGGTCTACGTGAAGATTATGCCTATGCTGTGACTGATGAAAGTGACATGATCCTTACGGGTTACCTTGCCTTCTTGGATCCACCAAAACCATCTGCAGCACCCGCTATTCAAGCTCTGCTTGAGCATGGTGTCAGAACAAAAATTTTAACTGGGGATAACGAAAAAGTAACCCAAGCCATTTGTGAAAAGGTTGGTTTGGACGTTGAGCATATGCTCTTAGGGGCTGATATCGACAAAATGACTGACCAAGAATTGGCAGAAGCGGTTGAAAGTGTAACAGTATTTGCTAAATTGTCTCCTGATCAAAAAGCGCGTATCATTTTACAGTTAAAGAAAAATGGTCATGCCGTTGGTTATATGGGAGATGGAATCAACGACGCTCCATCCATGAAGGTGGCTGATGTTGGAATTTCTGTAGATACAGCAGTCGATATCGCTAAGGAAACAGCGGATGTTATTTTGCTAGACAAGGATCTCATGGTCCTTGAAACTGGTATCGTTGAGGGTCGTAAGGTCTACGCCAATATGACCAAGTACATCAAGATGACCGTCAGTTCAAACTTTGGGAATATCTTCTCACTCCTTGTTGCGAGTATTTTCTTACCATTTTTACCAATGGCTCCTGTTCATCTCATTGTCCTAAATCTTGTCTATGATTTGTCTTGTGTGGCATTGCCATTTGATAATGTGGATCAAGACTTCCTTAAACAACCCCATACATGGGAAGCAAAATCCATTACGCGATTTATGGTTTGGATGGGTCCAATCTCATCTGTCTTTGATATTTTGACATTTATCTTCCTCTACTTTATCATTGTTCCTTTGGTAACAGGTCATCATTATGTTCATGGATCTGAATCTGCCCTTCAGTTTATTATCTTGTTCCAAACAGGATGGTTCATCGAATCTATGTGGTCTCAAACCATGGTCATCCATATGCTTCGTACAGCAAAAGTTCCTTTTGTACAAAGCAGACCAGCTTGGCTTGTGATTTTGATGACTCTGATTGCAGCCTTTTTCGTAACCAGTCTACCCTATGGACCACTGGTAAATATTCTTCGTCTAGCACCCTTAGGACTTCCTTACTTCTTGTTCTTAATCTGTATTATTTTCTTGTATATGTTTAGCGTTACAGTTATTAAGAAATTTTACATTAAGAAATATAAAGAATGGTTATAGTTCGTGTTTTGTCAAGAAAAAAGTTCAAAAATTGCCAAAAAAGTTAAAATTTTTTAAAAATAGGTCGCAAGTCCGATGTTTTTTATGGTATAATAGTCTAAACTGATAGTAACATGTAGCGAAAGGGGTAGGTACATGATCAAAATTTATACAGTCTCAAGTTGTACTAGCTGTAAAAAAGCGAAGACCTGGCTCAATGCCCACCAGTTAAGTTATAAAGAACAAAACCTCGGTAAGGAAGGAATCACGAGAGAAGAACTACTTGATATTTTGACAAAAACAGACAATGGAATTGCAAGTATCGTATCATCGAAAAATCGTTATGCAAAGGCCCTTGGTGTTGATATCGAAGATTTGAGTGTCAATGAAGTACTCAACCTAATCATGGAAACACCACGTATCTTGAAAAGTCCGATTCTTGTAGATGAGAAACGCCTACAAGTCGGCTATAAAGAAGACGATATCCGTGCCTTCTTGCCACGCTCTGTCCGTAATGTGGAAAATGCAGAGGCGCGTTTACGTGCGGCTCTATAAAGCATCAAGGCTGGGAGTGACTCCTGGCCTTCTCTAATATTTAAATTGGATAACATGTGAGGATTTATGAAAAAGTTAGTCATTGGAGCATTCGCAGCACTATTTTTGCTCGTTGGATGTGGTCAGAAAAAGAAACAGCAACTTCAACTACTGAGAGTTCTCAAGAAGCTCTACAGTCTACCTTGCCCGTATTAGAAAATGCAACCAAGAATACAGTTGTTACCAAGACCTTGGTTTTGCCAGCTGATGAGAGTGGAGCACAGCAAACTCAAATCATTACCTACAAAGGCAATCAATTCTTGAGCTTGACCATTCAGCAAAAGCGTCCTGTATCAGAAGATTTAAAAAATTATATTTCTGAGCGAGGATTAGATGAAGCTAAAAAAGCTCTAAAAGAAGCTGAGGACAAGGATGAGTCTGTTCAAGCGGCTCGAAAAATTTCAGGATTTACCATTGAAACGACTCTTTTAAATGAGAAAGAAATGGAAACCAAGACGAGCTATGATTTCCAAACGATGGATATTAAAAAAGCAAGTGAAAACGAATACTTGAAGAATGTTGGACTGGAAAATCTATTGAAAAACGAACCAGAGGACTATATTGCTAATCGTGTTGCAAATGGGGCAACAGTCCAGTAAAAAGTCAGAGAAAATCAGCAGAATCAGACTGTGTGATTTGTAGAACGACCGCGAATGTGCTATAATAGTACTATTCTAAGGAAAGAGGGTGTTAGAATGGGATTTACTGAAGAAACTGTACGTTTTAAATTGGACGATTCCAATAAAAAAGAAATCAGTGAAACATTGACAGATGTCTATGCTTCTTTGAATGAAAAGGGCTATAACCCTATTAACCAGATCGTGGGCTATGTTCTCAGTGGAGACCCAGCTTACGTTCCTCGTTATAACAATGCACGAAATCAAATCCGTAAGTATGAGCGAGATGAAATCGTTGAAGAATTGGTTCGCTACTACCTTAAAGGACAAGGAGTCGATCTATAATCTATGAGAATTATGGGATTGGACGTTGGTTCCAAAACGGTAGGAGTAGCGATTAGCGATCCGTTAGGTTTTACGGCACAAGGGCTTGAAATCATCCAAATCAATGAAGATCAAGGTCAGTTTGGTTTTGAACGCCTCAAGGAACTCGTTGAAACCTATAAGGTAGACCGTTTTGTTGTTGGTTTGCCTAAAAACATGAACAATACCAGCGGACCGCGCGTGGAAGCCAGTCAAACCTATGGGGCTAAACTAGAAGAACTCTTTGGTCTACCAGTAGAGTATCAAGATGAACGCCTAACTACGGTCGCTGCAGAGCGTATGTTGATTGAGCAAGCGGATATTAGTCGCAATAAGCGTAAAAAAGTTATTGATAAATTAGCCGCTCAATTGATTTTGCAAAATTATTTAGATAGAAAATTTTAAGACAGAGGAGAAACTATGTCACACGATCACAACCACGATCACGAAGAACGTGAACTTATTACACTTGTAGATGAGCAAGGAAACGAAACTTTATTTGAAATCCTTTTGACTATTGATGGAAAAGAAGAATTTGGTAAAAACTATGTCCTTCTTGTACCAGTTAACGCAGAAGAAGATGAAAACGGCGAAGTTGAAATCCAAGCTTATTCATTCATCGAAAATGAAGATGGAACAGAAGGTGAATTGCAACCAATCTCTGAAGATTCAGAAGATGAATGGAACATGATTGAAGAAGTCTTCAACAGCTTTATGGAGGAGTAAAAATGTTCAGTGAACATTTTTACCCTTACGCTAAAAATAAAGACCGTAAGTAAGTCCGTGGGATGTTTTTACCCCTGCTTCTAGAAATAAGAAAAAGCAGGAACGTCCGGGGAACGTTTTTACCCCAACTCCTAGAAACTGGAGAGAGTTGGAACGTCCAGTGGATGTTTTTAGCCCAACTCCTTGAAACAAGAGAGAGCTGGCGAGTCTGGGGATGTTTTTACCCCCAACTCCCAGAAGCTGGAGAGAGTTGGAACGTCCGGGGGACATTTTTCTCCCATACTAGAATTAAATACTAGCTAATGAAGTAAAAAGCGAAGATTCTCTTCGCTTTTTGTTAAGGATTAAGGAGATTAAGCGTGTTTGAAGTAGAAAAATGGCTTCATAGTCGAATCGGTTTGAATTTCAGATCAGGTTTGGGGCGGATGCAGAGAGCGATAGACTTGCTGGGGAACCCTGAGCAAGCCTATCCTATTGTCCATGTGACAGGGACAAATGGAAAGGGTTCAACCATCGCCTTTATGAGAGAGCTCTTTGTTTCTCATGGTAAGAAGGTGGGGACCTTTACTTCGCCCCACATTGTTAGCATCCATGATCGGATTTGTATCAATGGTCAACCTATATCGGACGTAGACTTTATCCGTTTGGCAAATCAAGTTAAGGAAATGGAGCAAAGACTTCTAGAAACACATGACCAGTTGTCTTTTTTTGAGTTGTTAACCGTGATTGCTTTGCTTTATTTTAAAGAACAAGGGGTGGATCTAGTTCTATTAGAAGTTGGAATTGGTGGCTTGCTTGACACGACCAATGTGGTGACTGGAGAGATCGCCGTTATTACATCAATCGGCCTAGATCACCAGGAGACCTTGGGCAATAGTCTGGAAGAAATCGCTGAACAGAAAGCAGGAATTTTTAAGCAAGGAAGAGCAGCAGTGATTGCAAACTTAGCTCCTGAAGCCCAGCTCGTTTGTCAAAAGATAGCAGAAGATTTAGATGTCACTCTCTACCAAGCTGACCGAGATTTTTCTTTCAAAGAAGGCCAGTTTTCTTCATCTCTTGCGGAACTGAGCCAATTAAAACTGGGTTTAGAAGGAGCTTATCAAGAGGAGAATGCTGCTTTGGCTTTGCAGGCATTTCTGTTGTTTATGACAGAGAGAGGTGAAAAGGTCAATGAGGAAGCTATCCGGTGTGCTTTGAAAACAACCAGCTGGGCTGGGCGTCTAGAAGCTGTTACGGAGCATATTTATCTAGATGGTGCCCATAATCTACCGGCTTTAGAACGATTGGTTGAATTTATCCAGGAAAAAATTCAGCAAGGTTATCAACCTCAAATCCTTTGGAGCTTTAAAGCGTAAAGATTACAGTGGCATGCTTGGTTATCTGATAGCTCATTTACCTGATACAGCTCTCTATGTGACGAGCTTCGACTATCAAGGCTCTTTGGAAGAGCAGGATTTGAGCGGCTATCATAGAGTTGCTTCCTATCGAGACTTTATAGATGATTTTGAAAAGTCTGCAGGTGAGAAAGATTTACTGTTTGTTACAGGTTCCCTCTATTTTATATCTGAAGTTCGTGCCTACCTTATAAAAACATAGTTGCTTGATTGACCATGTTTCCTTTATTTGATATAGTATAAGTGGAATAGTTCTGCAGTTTTTCTGCCTTAGCTCCTGAAAGAAAGGAGACATTATGTCACTAAAAAAAATTACACTTTCTCTTGCTACTGTGGCAAGTCTTAGTCTTTTAGTTGCTTGTTCGTCAACAGCTAAATCGACACCTTCATCCCAAGCAAGCACTAGCTCTGAGGCGAGCACTAGTCAAGTGTCAGAAACCAGTGCTTCTAGTTCTACTATTAGTGCAAAGACTGACACGACTACTAATATAGATGGGACCTACAAGGGACAAGACGAGGGTGATAGCATTACTCTTGTAGTTACTGGAAATACCGGAACGTGGACAGAAGTTGAAGCGGACGGAGATCAAGAGGTTAAGAAGGTGACCTTCGAACCAGAAAATCAGAAAGTCATCATCGGTGATGATGTCAAGATTTATGTGGCAGAAGAGAACCAGATTATTATCGATGACATGGACCGCGATGTTTCTGATCGTATCGTTTTAAAGAAATAGACATCATTTGTTGGGATTTGGATCTGTGAAAGACGGATTCAAATCCTTTTTTCATTGACTTTGAGCTCAAAAAAATTCCATACTTTTAAGGTCGCTAATGTCTACCACAAAAGTATAGAATGAGTAAAATTAAAGAAATCGTTCTTGTAAAAACTGAGCGACGCCATCTTCTTCGTTGGTCAATGGTAATTGCTCGTCTGCGAAAGGTAACAGAGCAGGATTTGCGTTTTTCATGGCATAGCCTTTACCTGCAAAAGAGAGCATTTCTTGGTCATTATGTTCGTCGCCAAAAGCAATCAAATTCTGTTTGTCTATATTCATGACATTGAGAAGATATTCAAGGGCAAAGGCCTTGTGAACTCCTTTGGGAGTGCATTCGAGAATGTTCAAAGGGCCCCCCCAAGTGTTAATATTGAGTTGGTGCTTGTAGAAGCTGTTCATCTCTTCTGCTAGTGCATATTTATCGTCTGCCCTAGTTTGTAATAGAATACAGTTAGGCCCCTTGGTCACTAAATCAGACTGGAATTGATTTTCAGGGCGAAAGTTTTCAACACCAAATAATTTAGGGTTGGCAATTTCTTTGTCTGGAGCCGTAATGTAAAACTTTTTACGGTATTCACCTGCGATAAAGTCTGCCTCAATATCCTCTTTTCGTTTCACGATATCCAAGAGGTATTTTTTGTCCACAGTCAGACACTTTTCATGTTTCCAAGTCTTACCTGGTAGGTGAGTGAGTGAACCGTTGAAGTTAATCATAGGGGTTTCAAGTTCAAGTTGATCATAAAAATCTTTGGCCATACGGTAAGGGCGACCAGTTGCGATAACAACTTGGTGGCCTTTTTTAGAAATTTTCTTAATCGTTTCAATAGTAAAATCAGAAAGTTTGCTTTCAGAGTTGAGCAAGGTTCCGTCCAAATCGACGGCAATCATTTTTTTAGTCATAAAATCCTCCCGAATCTAGTTTCAGATAAGATGTTTTCTATTATATCAGAAAGTGACTAGAAAAGCTGATAATAAGCGAAAATAGAGACAATAATATCTCATAAGAATTTTTAAAATTAGAAAAAACATCTTGAAAAGATGAATGATTGGTGATATAATGGTAGTATTGTTCGTAAAATGACAAAGGAGATTAAAAATGGACAAACTATTTAAACTAAAAGAGCACGGGACAGATGTCCGTACAGAGGTTCTTGCTGGTTTAACAACTTTCTTTGCAATGAGTTATATTCTCTTTGTAAACCCTCAAATGCTTTCACAAACAGGAATGCCTGTTCAGGGTGTATTCTTAGCGACAATTATCGGTTCTGTTGTGGGAACTTTGATGATGGCCTTCTATGCTAACTTGCCATATGCGCAAGCTCCAGGTATGGGACTAAATGCCTTCTTCACATTTACCGTCGTATTTGGGATGGGTTATAAATGGCAAGAAGCCCTTGGAATGGTCTTCATCTGTGGGATTATTTCATTGATTATTACATTGACCAATGTTCGTAAAATGATCATCGAATCTATTCCTACAACTCTTCGTTCAGCGATTTCAGCAGGTATTGGGGTTTTCCTTGCTTATGTTGGGATTAAGAATGCTGGTCTCTTGAAATTCTCGATTGACCCAGGTACTTATACAGTAGCAGGTGAAGGAGCAGATAAGGCTCAAGCAGCACTTACTGCAAACTCGGCAGCTGTTCCAGGATTGGTAGACTTCAACTCTCCAGCTGTCTTGGTAGCTCTTGCAGGTCTTGCTATTACGATCTTCTTCGTTGTTAAGGGGATCAAAGGTGGTATCATCCTTTCTATTTTGACAACGACAGTTCTTGCCATTGCTGTTGGTCTTGTTGATTTGTCTAGCATTGACTTTGCAAGCAATAATCTTTCATCAGCCGTTAACGACCTAGGAACTTTGTTTGGTGCTGCTCTTGGTTCAGAAGGATTGGGATCTCTGATTTCAAACACTTCTCGTTTGCCAGAAACCTTGATGGCCATTCTTGCCTTCTCATTGACAGATATTTTTGATACTATCGGTACTCTTATCGGTACTGGTGAAAAAGTTGGTATCATTGCAACAAGTGGTGAAAACCATGAGTCAGCTAAGTTGGATAAGGCTCTTTACTCTGACTTGGTGGCAACTTCAGTAGGTGCTATTGCAGGTACTTCAAACGTTACAACTTATGTTGAGTCTGCAGCGGGTATCGGTGCTGGTGGACGTACTGGTTTGACAGCTTTGGTTGTTGCCATCTGTTTTGCCCTATCAAGCTTCTTTAGCCCACTTCTAGCAATTGTTCCAACAGCTGCAACTGCACCAATTTTGATCATCGTCGGAATTATGATGCTTTCTAACTTGAAAAATATCCCTTGGGATGATATGGCTGAAGCTGTTCCAGCTTTCTTCACATCTATCTTTATGGGATTCAGCTACTCAATCACACAAGGGATTGCCGTTGGTTTCTTAACTTATACTTTGACGAAGGTTGTCAAAGGTCAAGTGAAAGATGTGCATGTCATGATTTGGATTTTGGATGCCTTGTTTATCTTGAACTACATCAGTATGGCTCTTAACTAATGACAAAAACTAAAAAAAGAGGGGAGTCTCCTCTTTTTTTGTTGATGGAAATATCACAAAATAAAACTTTTTGGTATAATAATTACATGTACACAAAAAATGAAGATGAGTTGATTGCACTTGGGGAAGACCTAGGGCACTTGCTAGAAAAAAATGATGTGTTGATTTTGACTGGTGAATTAGGTGCTGGGAAAACAACGCTAACAAAGGGTCTGGCTAAGGGATTAGGCATTCATCAAATGATTAAGAGTCCTACTTATACCATTGTTAGAGAATATGAAGGACGTCTACCCTTGTATCACTTAGATGTTTATCGCATCGAAGGGGATGCAGATTCTATCGACTTGGATGAATTCCTTTTTGGTTCAGGTGTAACGGTTATTGAGTGGGGACATCTATTGGGGGAAAATCTTCCATCAGATTATCTGGAGTTAGAAATCCTTAAAAAAGATGAGGGCCGAGAAATCGTCTTTCATGCTCATGGCCAAAGAGCGACAGAACTTTTGAAAGGATTGACGGATGGAGTATGATCTTTTAATCCGTGAAGCGGAAGCCCAGGATGCTTCAGCGGTCATTACTCTCTTAGATCAAATTGGTCAAGAGACTAGTTTTACCAGTCTGGATGAAAATGGGATTGCAATGAGTGAGTCTGAAATGCAACATTTTTTGGATAAGCAAGCCCAGTCGGATAACCAGATTACTCTACTAGCTTTTTTGAATAATGAATTGGCAGGGGTCATCAATATTACAGCTGATCAACGTCCGCAAGTACGTCATATTGGAGATGTCTTTTTAGGAATAAAAAAATCTTACTGGGGAAATGGTCTCGGTAGTATCTTGATGGAAGAAACTATTGAATGGGCCAAATCAAGTGGTAGTATTCGACGTTTACAATTGACAGTTCAAAAAAGAAATCTTGCTGCGGTGCATCTGTATGAAAAATGGGCTTTAACATAGAAGGATTACAGGAACGTGGTGCTTGTATAGAAGGAGGAGAGTTTCTAGATGTTTACCTAATGGGTCAACTGATAGATGAATAAAAGTATGGCAAAAAAGATAATCGGAATGTTTTTAGGCTTTGTTCTTGTGACAGTACTTGGTGTGGGAGCTTATGCCTATACGATCTACCAACAGAGTACACAGACTTTGGCCAAAACCTATAAAAAAATCGGAGAAGAAACCAAGGTCATTGAAGCGACCGAACCTCTGACGATTTTGCTTATGGGAGTGGATACGGGGAATGTTGAGCGTACAGACCCATGGGAAGGTAATAGTGATTCAATGATCTTGGTGACAGTGAATCCTAAAACCAAGAAGACAGTCATGATGAGTTTGGAGCGTGATATTCTCACACAAATCAAGCAGCCGGATGGTAGTGTAACGGAGGCTAAACTCAATGCTGCCTATGCCAATGGTGGAGCAGAGTTGTCTATTTCAACGATTCAAAAAATGATGAATATCCATATTGACCGCTATGTGATGGTCAATATGCATGGTCTTCAAAGAATGGTTGATGCTGTCGGAGGTATTACAGTAAATAATACTCTAGGTTTCCCTATCTCTATTCAAGACCAGGAGCCATTTAATACGATTTCTATCGGTGTTGGTGAACAGAAGCTAAATGGTGAAGAAGCCCTTGTTTATTCACGTATGCGTTATCAGGATCCGGAAGGAGACTATGGTCGTCAAAAACGTCAGCGTGAAGTGATTCAAAAAGTTGTCGAGAAGATTCTTAGTCTGAACAGTGTGAGTCACTATCAAGAGATTCTGAAGGCTCTTAGTGACAATATGCAGACAAATATCGAAATTACAACGACAACGATTCCTCAGTTGATGGGTTATCAAGATTCATTTAAGAATATTGAGTCTCAACAATTGCGTGGAGAGGATGCAATGCTTCAAGGAACATCTTACCAAATCGTGACATCTGAGCATATGTTAGAGATGCAAAATCTTTTACGCCGTTCACTCGGGCAACCAGAAGTTACGAATTTGGAGACCAATGTAGTTTTGCACGAAAATCTGTATGGCCAAGGTCAGTTATCACAATCTATTAGTGTTGCAGTGGAAGAGTCAGAATAATAAGAGACTATTCGTCAAATCGTAGGAATATTCCTGCGATTTTTTCAAAGAAATCCGAATAGGTAAGTAGGAGGAAAAATGAAAGCAGAAATTATAGCTGTTGGAACAGAGATTTTGACAGGCCAAATTGTCAATACCAATGCGCAATTCTTGTCTGAAAAGTTGGCTGAAATCGGAGTAGATGTCTATTTTCAGACGGCCGTAGGAGATAACGAGGCTCGTCTCTTATCCTTGTTAGAAATTGCTCAGAATCGCAGTAGTCTAGTTATTTTAACAGGTGGCTTGGGACCAACGGAAGATGATTTGACCAAGCAAACTTTGGCCCAATTTTTAGGACGTGACTTGACTTTTGATCCTCAGGCTCAGGCTAAGCTAGATGACTTTTTTGCTCATCGACCAGACTATGCTAGAACTCCAAATAATGAACGCCAGGCTCAAATCGTTCAAGGTTCAACTCCATTACCAAACGAAACAGGACTGGCAGTCGGTGGCATGATCGAGGTGGCTGGGGTAACCTACGTCGTTCTACCAGGACCTCCAAGTGAATTGAAACCTATGGTCTTAAATGAGTTGCTTCCAAGATTGACAACGGGATCTAAGCTCTATTCACGTGTGCTTCGTTTCTTTGGCATTGGTGAGAGCCAGCTAGTGACCATTCTATCAGATTTGATTGACCAGCAGACGGATCCCACCTTGGCATCTTATGCTAAAACTGGGGAAGTGACCCTTCGCTTGTCTACCAAGGCTAAGAGTCAAGAAGAAGCGGATCGTGTTCTAGATAATCTAGAACAAAAAATCCTTGAAAGAGGAACCTTTGAAGGTGTTTCACTTCGAGAAATTTGCTATGGCTATGGGGAAGAAACCAGCTTGGCTAGCCTGGTAGTAGAAGAGTTGAAAAAGCAAAAGAAAACTATCACTGCAGCAGAAAGCTTGACTGCGGGTCTTTTTCAAGCAACTTTGGCAGATTTTTCAGGTGTATCTGCTATCTTTAAAGGTGGTTTTGTGACCTATAGCCTTGAAGAAAAATCTAAGATGCTTGATATTCCACAGGCTGAATTGGAAAAACACGGAGTCGTTTCAGCCTTTACTGCTGAAAAAATGGCTGAACAGGCACGAATCAAGACTCAGTCAGATTTTGGCATTAGTTTGACAGGAGTGGCTGGACCAGATAGCCTAGAAGGTCATCCAGCAGGTACAGTCTTTATCGCTTTGGCGCAAGCTTCGGGGACAGAAGTTATCCAGGCCAATATCGCAGGTAGAAGTCGTGCAGATGTGCGAGAAATTGCAGTCTTACATGCTTTTAACCTAGTTCGCGAAGCTTTATTAAGTGATGGAGATTTGTTATAATAGAAGAAGGTCTAAGGACTATTAGAATACAGGAGAATAAAATGGCGAAAAAACCAACAAAAAAACTAGACGAGATTGGCAAAAAATTTGGTGCTGATCGTGAAAAAGCCTTGAACGATGCTCTTAAATTGATTGAAAAAGACTTTGGAAAGGGGTCAATCATGCGCTTGGGTGAACGTGCAGAGCAAAAGGTCCAAGTGATGAGCTCAGGTTCTTTGGCTCTTGATATCGCACTCGGATCAGGTGGTTATCCAAAGGGACGTATCATCGAAATCTACGGTCCAGAATCATCTGGTAAGACAACAGTAGCCCTTCACGCTGTAGCGCAAGCCCAAAAAGAAGGCGGAATTGCTGCCTTTATCGATGCGGAGCACGCGCTTGACCCAGCCTATGCAGCAGCGCTTGGTGTTAATATCGATGAATTGCTCTTGTCACAACCAGACTCAGGTGAGCAAGGTCTTGAAATTGCTGGGAAATTGATTGATTCAGGTGCAGTTGATCTTGTTGTTATCGACTCAGTTGCAGCCCTTGTACCCCGTGCAGAAATCGATGGAGATATCGGAGATAACCACGTTGGTCTTCAAGCTCGTATGATGAGCCAGGCTATGCGTAAACTCGGGGCTTCTATTAATAAGACTAAGACAATTGCTATCTTCATCAACCAATTGCGTGAAAAAGTAGGGGTTATGTTTGGTAATCCAGAGACAACTCCTGGTGGACGTGCCCTTAAATTCTACGCTTCTGTCCGTTTGGATGTTCGTGGAAGCACACAAATCAAGGGAACTGGTGACCAAAAAGATACGAGCGTAGGTAAGGAAACCAAGATTAAGGTTGTTAAAAACAAGGTAGCTCCACCATTCAAAGAAGCCTTTGTTGAAATCATGTATGGTGAAGGAATTTCAAGAACTGGTGAACTTTTGAAGATTGCAAGTGATCTTGACATCATCAAGAAAGCAGGAGCATGGTATTCTTACAAAGACGAAAGATCGGTCAAGGTTCTGAAAATGCTAAGAAATACTTCGCAGATCACCCAGAAGTCTTTGACGAGATTGACCACCAAGTTCGTGTCAAGTTTGGCTTGATTGAAGATGATGCAGTAGCTGATGAAAAAGTTGCACCTGCGGAATCAGAAGTAGCTAATCAAGAAGTGACTCTTGACCTTGGCGATGATCTTGAAATCGAAATTGAAGATTAAAAAGTAAAAGTGGCGGAGGAATCCCCACTTTTTCTGTTCTTTGGACTAAGGAACTGAAACAATGAGAGCTTAAGAATTGCTAAAACTAGCATCTTCGGATAAAAAGTAGAAAGACTATTGAAAAAGATTTGATTTGATGATAAAATAAATAAAAAGAAAAATTAGTATTAGGAGATTATTATGGAAAAACGTCTAGTTCGTAATGTTCAAGATAAAAAGATTGCTGGTGTTTGTGCAGGTCTTGCTGACTACTTAGATATGGACCAAACATTGGTTCGTGCTATTTGGATTCTCTTTACATTGCTAGGTGGATCAGGAATTCTTGCTTACCTCATTCTTTGGCTCATCATGCCAGAAGCTGGAACAGAAGCGTAAACTTAGTGCATCTTTATAAGATAAATCATGATAAGGCTGAGACAAAATTGTTTCAGCCTTATTTATGATGAGCTAGGGATAGTTTTTTCCAAATTTTCATCTTATTTGGGAAAAATAAAAAATCACCTGCAATGAACTGCACCCCCAAAGTTAGACAGAAAAAATCTAACTTTGGGGGTATTTTATTATGAAATTAACTTATGAGGATAAAGTTCAGATCTATTCACTTAGGAATCAAGGTCATAGCTTCAAGGAGCTTTCAAAAAGATTTGATGTAGATTTTTCTGGGCTAAAGTACATGGTGAAATTAATTGACCGTTATGGAATAGAGATTGTCAAGAAAGGTAAGAATTGTTATTATTCTCCAGAACTAAAACAAGAAATGATTGATAAAGTCTTACTTGAAGGTCGTTCACGTAGAAGTGTCAGCCTTGATTATGCTCTCCCAAACCAAGGAATGCTTTCAAATTGGCTGGCACAATATAAGAAAAACGGGTATACTATTGTTGAGAAAACAAGAGGGAGACCATCTAAAATGGGACGTAAACCGAAGAAAAAGCCTGAGGAATTGACAGAGTTAGAGCGTCTACAAGAAGAGCTGCAATACCTAAGAGCGGAGAATGCCATTCTAAAAAAGTTGAGAGAACTCCGATTGAAGGAGGAAAAAGAGAAAGAAGAAAGACGGAAATTGTTCGAGAATTAATCGCTGATTTTTCGTTAGATATTCTTCTAAAAGCCATTAAACTCGCTCGTTCTACCTACTACTATCACTTGAAACAGCTAAACAAACCAGATAAGGACCAAGAGCTTAAAGATAAAATTCAATCCATTTTTACCGAACACAAGGGAAATTATGGTTATCGTCGGATTCATTTAGAACTAAGAAATTGTGGTTATCTGGTCAATCATAAAAGAGTTCAACGCTTGATGAAAGTACTCAATTTACAAGCTAAAATGCGACAGAAACGCAAGTATTCTTCTCATAAAGGAGACGTTGGCAAGAAAGCAGATAACCTCATTCAACGTCAATTTGAAGGCTCTAAACCAATGGAAAAGTGCTACACAGATGTGACAGAGTTTGCCATTCCATCAAGCAGTCAAAAGCTCTATTTATCGCCAGTTTTGGATAGCTTTAATAGCGAAATTATCGCCTATAATCTTTCTAGGTCACCGAACTTAGCACAAGTAAAGACGATGTTAGAACAAGCCTTCTCAGAGGAATACTACGAGAATACTATTCTCCATAGTGACCAGGGCTGGCAATACCAACACAATTCTTATCATCAGTTCTTAGAGAGTAGGGGGATTCAGCCATCCATGTCACGTAAGGGGAACAGCACAGACAATGGCATGATGGAATCTTTCTTTGGCATTTTGAAATCCGAAACGTTTTATGGCTATGAGAAGACCTTCCAATCACTTAACCAATTGGAACAGGCTATTGTAGACTATATTGATTATTACAACAACAAACGAATTAAGGTAAAACTAAAAGGACTTAGTCCTGTGCAGTACAGAACTAAATCCTTTCAATAATTATTTGTCTAACTTTTTGGGGTCAGTACACAACAGGTGATTGTAAATCGGTTATAGAGAAAATTACAAATCTTTAATGGAGATTCAAGGTTGCAATCTAGATTAGTGTTCACTAAAGCGACGGTACTCAATGTGGAAGTCAAAGTAATTCTCTTCTTGCAATTTTTGAAAGATATTCCGATAGGCTTCTTCATTAAAATGATCACCACGGTAGAGAATTTCAAAGCTCATACCCTCGTATTCTAAAAGAGCGTTGGCAGTTTTAAAACCATTTTGTAGGTAGAAGTCCATGCGAGCTTTTCGTTGTTCGAGGTTATCACAATCTTCGTCCAACCGCTCCACTTCAAGAATCATGGTACGTTGGTAAAAATCAATGAGTTTTTCAATGATTTCTCTCCCGTAGCCATGACTACGGAGATGGGGCATAATGGCAAAGAAGCTAATGTAGAAAGCTTTTTGGTTGGAAATGGCAAAAGCGAAGCCGACAAATTCTTCCTCGTTATAGAAAGCGAAAAAGTGAGCATCATCTCTATCCTGGTAACTTAAAAATTCTTCCAAAGGGACCCGTTCTTCTTCAGGAAAGGCTTCCTTGTTTAATTGGTCAACTTTCTCAAGGTCTGGGAATATATCTGTAATTAACTGGCTGGTTAAGCTCATACATAGCCTCCTTTTCTGTCACGATTATACCAGATTGTTTGTATCTAGGCAACGCTTTCTTATCCAAACTCCCTTGTTCCTCTACTAGAAAGCTGATATAATACCCTTATGAATAAAAAATCAACGGTGGACCTGATTCATGGTCCTATCCTTCCCGCGCTAATTAGTTTTGCATTACCGATTCTACTGTCCAATATCTTTCAGCAACTTTACAATACAGCTGATATCTTGATTGTTGGGCGTTTTTTAGGGCAAGATTCCTTGGCGGCAGTCGGAGCAACGACAGCCATTTTTGATTTGATTATCGGCTTTGCCCTCGGTGTTGGAAATGGGATGGGTGTTGTTATTGCACGTCTCTACGGCGCTCGTAATTTTGAAAAGATTAAGGAAGCTGTCGCAGCAACTTGGATTTTAGGGATTATCTTGAGTGTGCTTGTCATGTTGATGGGCTTTTTTGGTCTTTATCCACTCTTACAGTACCTAGAAACACCTGCAGAAATTCTCCCTCAGTCCTATGAATATATCTCCATGATTGTTAGCTGTGTGGGAGTGAGCTTTGCTTATAATCTTTTTGCAGGTTTGCTACGCTCTGTTGGTGATAGTCTTGCTGCGCTTGGTTTTCTTATTTTCTCAGCCATCGTTAATGTCATTCTGGATTTGTATTTTATTACACAATTGCAGTTGGGAGTTCAGTCTGCAGGTCTCGCAACCATCATCTCGCAAGGTTTGTCCGCAATTCTCTGCTATTTCTATATTCGCAAGAGTGTTCCGGAGCTCCTTCCTAGGTTGAAGGATTTCAAATGGAATAAGGCCCTCTATGTCGATCTCTTGGAACAGGGGCTAGCCATGGGGCTGATGGGTTCAATCGTCTCTGTCGGAAGTGTTATTTTGCAATCCTCTGTCAATAGTTTTGGAGCAGTCATTATCAGTGCTCAGACAGCAGCACGCCGAATCATGGCCTTTGCCTTATTGCCAATGACGGCTATCTCAGCATCGATGACGACTTTTATCTCTCAAAACTTTGGTGCAAAACGTCCAGATCGCATTGTCCACGGTCTTCGACTAGGGAGTTATATCAGTATGGCTTGGGCAAGCTTTGCTTGTGTATTCCTATTTTTTGCAAGTCCTAGCCTAGTTTCTTTCCTGGCAAGTTCGACAGACGGTTACTTGATTGAAAATGGGGCTTTGTACCTACGCATCAGTTCGGTATTCTATCCATTTTTAAGTCTGTTATTGATCTATAGAAATAGCTTACAGGGGCTAGGGCAAAAATTCTTGCCCCTCGTATCTAGCTTTATCGAGTTTTTTGGTAAAATTATTTTCGTCGCTTGGATTATTCCTTGGACAGGTTATACAGGTGTGATTCTATGTGAGCCCCTTCTCTGGCTAGTTATGACTGCCCAACTTTACTTCTCACTTTCCAAACATCCATGGATCAAAGAAGGCAAAAAACTCTTGGCTACTGGCGGGAAATCCTAGCTTAATTTACAAAAGAAAAATCCATTTCCTCTAGTGAAAATCGGATAGACTTGTGTTATAATAAGAAAGATTAAAATGTGAAAAAAGGAGATTCCTAATGGGACGTAAATGGGCCAATATCGTAGCTAAGAAAACGGCTAAAGATGGAGCTAACTCTAAAGTATATGCAAAATTTGGTGTAGAAATCTATGTAGCAGCTAAAAAAGGTGAGCCAGATCCAGAACTAAACACTGCTTTGAAATTCGTTATCGATCGTGCCAAACAAGCGCAAGTGCCAAAACACGTTATTGATAAGGCTATCGATAAAGCAAAAGGAAATACAGACGAAACCTTTACAGAAGGTCGTTATGAAGGGTTCGGACCAAATGGTTCTATGTTGATCGTTGATACCTTGACTTCAAACGTTAACCGTACAGCTGCCAACGTGCGTGCTGCCTTTGGTAAAAACGGTGGGAACATGGGAGCTTCAGGTTCTGTATCTTACCTCTTTGACAACAAGGGTGTTATCGTCTTTGCAGGTGAAGATGCTGATGCTATCTTTGAACTCTTGCTTGAAGCAGATGTCGATGTAGACGATGTAGAAGCAGAAGAAGGAACAATCACTGTTTACACAGCTCCAACTGACCTTCACAAGGCTATCGTTGCTTTGCGTGAGTCTGGTATCGAAGAATTCCAAGTAACTGAATTAGAAATGATTCCTCAATCAGAAGTTGAGTTGTCAGGTGAAGATTTGGAAACATTTGAAAAACTCTACGGAGTCCTTGAAGACGACGAAGACGTACAAAAAATCTACACAAACGTAGATGGATTCTAAGAATAAAAATAACCCCTTTGAAAATTTGAACTGCACCCCCAAAGTTAGACAGAAAAAATCTAACTTTGGGGGTATTTTATTATGAAATTAACTTATGAGGATAAAGTTCAGATCTATTCACTTAGGAATCAAGGTCATAGCTTCAAGGAGCTTTCAAAAAGATTTGATGTAGATTTTTCTGGGCTAAAGTACATGGTGAAATTAATTGACCGTTATGGAATAGAGATTGTCAAGAAAGGTAAGAATTGTTATTATTCTCCAGAACTAAAACAAGAAATGATTGATAAAGTCTTACTTGAAGGTCGTTCACGTAGAAGTGTCAGCCTTGATTATGCTCTCCCAAACCAAGGAATGCTTTCAAATTGGCTGGCACAATATAAGAAAAACGGGTATACTATTGTTGAGAAAACAAGAGGGAGACCATCTAAAATGGGACGTAAACCGAAGAAAAAGCCTGAGGAATTGACAGAGTTAGAGCGTCTACAAGAAGAGCTGCAATACCTAAGAGCGGAGAATGCCATTCTAAAAAAGTTGAGAGAACTCCGATTGAAGGAGGAAAAAGAGAAAGAAGAAAGACGGAAATTGTTCGAGAATTAATCGCTGATTTTTCGTTAGATATTCTTCTAAAAGCCATTAAACTCGCTCGTTCTACCTACTACTATCACTTGAAACAGCTAAACAAACCAGATAAGGACCAAGAGCTTAAAGATAAAATTCAATCCATTTTTACCGAACACAAGGGAAATTATGGTTATCGTCGGATTCATTTAGAACTAAGAAATTGTGGTTATCTGGTCAATCATAAAAGAGTTCAACGCTTGATGAAAGTACTCAATTTACAAGCTAAAATGCGACAGAAACGCAAGTATTCTTCTCATAAAGGAGACGTTGGCAAGAAAGCAGATAACCTCATTCAACGTCAATTTGAAGGCTCTAAACCAATGGAAAAGTGCTACACAGATGTGACAGAGTTTGCCATTCCATCAAGCAGTCAAAGCTCTATTTATCGCCAGTTTTGGATGGCTTTAATAGCGAAATTATCGCCTATAATCTTTCTAGGTCACCGAACTTAGCACAAGTAAAGACGATGTTAGAACAAGCCTTCTCAGAGGAATACTACGAGAATACTATTCTCCATAGTGACCAGGGCTGGCAATACCAACACAATTCTTATCATCAGTTCTTAGAGAGTAGGGGGATTCAGCCATCCATGTCACGTAAGGGGAACAGCACAGACAATGGCATGATGGAATCTTTCTTTGGCATTTTGAAATCCGAAATGTTTTATGGCTATGAGAAGACCTTCCAATCACTTAACCAATTGGAACAGGCTATTGTAGACTATATTGATTATTACAACAACAAACGAATTAAGGTAAAACTAAAAGGACTTAGTCCTGTGCAGTACAGAACTAAATCCTTTCAATAATTATTTGTCTAACTTTTTGGGGTCAGTACAATTCAGTGTTTTCAAAGGGGTTTGTTTATCCTGTGATGACAAAAGGGCAGGAAAGAGACGAAAATCTCTTTTGCTCAAATCGTTATTAGTAATCTACAATCGTCTATAATCCAATGGATTGTGGAAATATCGTGGTGTTGGGATTTAGAAATCGAGACTTGGTCTACCGATTGCTATTCCCGGCACCTTTTTAGTTATGTTAAACCTTCACTCCAGAATCAGATTGTTCTTTTCGGTCCAGTCCGACAGCAAATTTACGGATTAGAAGAAACTGGCCATTTTCCTGCTTAACAAACGTGAGCACAACTGTCTTAGGATCTGAACTGATGGAGAGATAGGTGATTCTTTTTATTTCGTAGTCTCCCATAACTGAATCTGTTTCTGAATCTGGGATTCCGTGTTTCCTGATAATATCTTTGTAGTTGCTGCCACCTTTCCCGCTATCAGAAGTATCACCTTCTACCAAGGCATCGAACTGTTCCTGACTCCAAGTGAAGAATTCAGTATCCTCCTCGTCATCCCCCTCGTCTGTACTACTATCAGGAAGTTCACCATAATCCTCAGTATCAGTTGAAGAAGTGATGTTTCTATAGGGGTGACTAAAGGTTCTGGCAAGGTCAGTAAAGACATTAGTAGATAGAACTTGAGTTATTAAAACAAGGACAATGGAGATAAGACCTAAGGTTGTCCCGATGATAGCTAATGTTTTACGGTTTCTGAGATTGAGGGCGATGCCAAAAACTCCTAAAATCAAAGTGGCAATGGCAAGGAAAAATGATAGGATGTTGACGATAGGTATCCAAGAACCAAGAAGCGCCAGGGCTCCAAAGATGATGGCAAGGATTCCTAAGAGTTTCTGTTCTTTTTGTTTCATGTGTGAATTTCTCATTTCTAGTAAACTGGATTCGTATCTTTGTGAGATAGTGTTTATTATAGATAAAATAAGAGCTTATGTCAATTTCTGCTTAGATAGTTCTCAAGGGAACTTTTTTCTTGACATCCTATTTGAAAGTGATAAAATAGTTCTCATGAAAACTTATTGGTTCTCTAGAGAACTATTTATATGTAAAAAGGAGCAATCATGGATAAGCCAATGTTAGCTTTTAAACGTTTTGGTCACCAGGTTCACCTTATGGTGCAAAAGGAAGCCAAGCGTTGTGGTATTGAATTTATGGGCGGACCGCAGGGCCAAGTTATACGATTTTTAGACTATCGTGAGGAGTCTGAACAGGCGGTGTTAATCAAGGATATTGAGCAGGAACTCAATATCACCAAGTCAGTCGCCAGCAATCTAGTGAAGCGTATGGTACAAAATGGTTTGGTGGAATTGGAAGTGAGTCCAAATGACAAGAGAGCCAAGTACGTTCGATTGACGGATAAATCACGCTCTCAGATGAAGCCAATCAAGTCTTTCTTTGATCGAATTGACCGTAGTCTACTTGATGGAATTTCTGAGGAAAAACTAGCTGTTTTTGAAGAAGTCATGGGTCGACTACAGGCTAATGTAGAGAAAATGGGAGGTAAGAATGAAGAAACTCGCTAAGCGTATCACAGGAAAAGAGTGGGGAATGATTCTCTTGACTGTACTCTTTACCTGTTTCTCGGTCTATCTAGAGTTAGAAGTACCGACTTACATTTCAGAAATTACTGCATTGATAGGAACGCCAGGGACACAGTTGGATGCACTTTGGTCACCAGCTATTAAGATGATGGGTTTGTCGCTTTTGGCTTTTCTATCATCTGTGACAGTTGGATTTTTTGCAGCTCGCGTTGCAGCATCCTACACGGCTCATCTGCGTAGTGATATTTTTAATCGTGTCTTGGATTACTCTCAGACAGAGATCAAACGTTTCTCTATTCCTAGTCTTTTGACTCGGACGACCAATGATATCACGCAGGTTCAGATGCTCTTTACCATGGGGCTCCATGTGGTCACTCGTGGATTAATCATGGCTATCTGGGCCATTGGTAAAAATCCTTGGCAAGTCTGAATATTGGCTTTGGGCAGTAGTAATCGCTGTTATCGTCAATGTTTTGATGACAACTGTTCTCATGACTCTGGCCTTTCCCAAAAACAATCTGTCATCCAAAAATTGACAGATAAACTCAATAGTATTACTCGTGAAAGTTTGACAGGGATTCGAGTGGTGCGTGCTTATAATGCTGAGTACTACCAAGATCAGAAATTTGAGGAAGCTAATGATGAAGTCACCCGTCTCAATCTCTTTGTCAACCGCTTGATTGCGATTATGAATCCCATTATGATGGCGATTTCGAGTGGCTTGAGTCTAGCTATCTACTGGATTGGAGCCTATATCATCAACGATGCTAGCCTGACAGACCGTCTACCACTCTTTAGTGATATGGTGGTCTTCATGTCTTATGCCATGCAGGTCGTGATGGGCTTCTTGCTCATGGGTGCTCTCTTTTTCGTCCTTCCTCGTACCTTGGTTTCTGCAGGACGTATCAATCAGGTGCTAGACTTGCATTCTTCTATTGAAAATCCTAGTCAACCACAGACGGCAGATTCATCTATTCAAGGTCAAGTGGAATTCCGTGATGTAACCTTCCGTTACTCTAAAAACTCAGAAGCGGTTGTGGAGCATGTCAGTTTCAAGGCAGAAGAAGGACAAACCATTGCCTTTATCGGATCAACTGGTTCTGGTAAATCTACGCTTGTGAACCTCTTGCCTCGTTTTTATGATGTATCAGATGGAGAAATTCTAGTAGACGGCGTCAATGTACAGAATTATGATTTGGAAGACTTGCGGAATAAAGTCGGCTATATCCCACAAAAAGCTGTTCTCTTCTCAGGAGATGTCAAGGGGAATCTAGACTTTGGTAAGAGTCCAGAAACTCCGCTAAGCGAGACTGCTATGTGGCAAGCTCTTGAGTTGGCCCAGTCTAAAGCTTCATCGAAGATAAGGAAGCAGGTCTAAACTCAGAAGTGGCTCAAGGTGGGCCCAACTTTTCAGGAGGCCAAAGACAACGTTTGGCCATTGCGCGTGCTTTGGCTCGTAAGCCAGAAATTCTCATTTTTGATGATTCGTTCTCGGCCTTGGACTACAAGACTGACCGTATCTTGCGCCAAGAACTAGCTGAAAAAACGCAATCTATGACTAAGTTAATCGTTGCCCAACGTATTTCAACAATTATGGATGCTGACTTGATCTTAGTATTGGATCAAGGTAAAGTCGTTGGACAAGGCACCCACAAGGAACTTCTTGCGACCAACGAAGTTTACCAAGAAATTGCCTATTCACAACTATCGAAGGAGGAATTGGAACATGGAAAATAAAAAAATGTCCTTTTGGAAACAATACAAACCTTTTCTAGCAGGTCTCCAGCTTCCTCTACTAGTTGCAGTTGTGGCTGTTGTATGTTCAAGTATCATCACTGTTTATGGACCAACTAAGATTAAGGAAATCACCAACTTGATTTCAGACGGTTTGGCTACAGAAATCGATTTGTTAGCTGTGTCAAGTATCGCCAGCTTTTTAGCTATTCTGTATGTGCTTGGTGCCATTCTCAACTATACGCAAGCCTATATCTTTTCAACGAGTATCCAACATTTTTCAAAACGCTTGCGGACAGCTATCGCTGAAAAAATTAACCGTCTGCCACTTGCTTATTTTGACCGTCATTCTCAAGGAGATACTCTCTCTCGTGTAACCAATGACGTCGATACGGCAGCTCAGTCCCTCAACCAAAGTCTGGGAACAGTTCTCTCAGCTAGCTTTCTACTGATTGCTATTTTGATTACCATGTTTGGTATGAACTGGATTTGGCATTGGTAACAGTTGTTTCAACACTTGTAGGTTTTGCTGCTGTCTCAGTCATTATGGCTAAGTCACAAGGTTATTTTAAAGCCCAACAAAACAACCTAGCAGCTGTCAATGGTTATGTGGAAGAAATGTACTCAGGCCATAATGTGGTGACCGGCTATAACGCTGTGGATACCACTAAAGAAACATTTGCAGGCTTGAACCAAGATCTACATGAAAGCATCTGGAAATCTCAATTTATTTCTGGAATCATGATGCCAGCAATGATCTTTGTTGGGAACTTTAGCTATGTTTTGGTGATCATCGTCGGTGCAGTTCAAGCTCTTGAAGGCCATATCAGTATTGGTATCATCGTAGCTTTTATGGTTTATGTTCGTACCTTCTCTCAACCCTTATCACAGATTGCCCAAGGGATTACTAGCTTACAACAAGCCAGTGCAGCTATGACCCGTGTCTTTGAATTTCTAAGTGAAGCTGAGATGGAAGACGAATCTCATAAGGAAACACAATTGACTGATACGAAAGGTGAAGTAGTCTTTGATCAAGTTTCCTTTGGATACACACCTGAGCGAACCATCATTCATGACTTTTCTGCGACAGCTCATGCAGGGCAAAAGATTGCCATTGTTGGACCGACCGGAGCTGGGAAGACGACCATTGTTAATCTCTTGATGAAGTTCTATGAGATTGATAAGGGAAGCATTCGCATTGATGGTGTGGATACCAAGTCTATGAAACGTTCAGAAGTACACGATGCCTTTTCAATGGTTTTACAGGATACTTGGCTCTTTGAAGGAACCATTCGAGATAATCTCATATACAACCAAACAGGGATTAGTGATGAACGAATGATTGAAGCAGCAAAAGCAGTAGGAATCCACCACTTTATCACAACCTTGCCTGATGGATACGATACAGTTTTGGATGATACAGTGACCTTGTCAGTCGGGCAGAAACAGCTCTTGACCATCGCTCGTGCCCTGCTCAAAGATGCTCCGCTCTTGATTCTTGATGAAGCGACATCTTCAGTCGATACACGTACAGAGGAGTTGATTCAAAAGGCTATGGACCGTTTGATGGAGGGACGCACATCCTTTGTTATTGCCCACCGCTTGTCAACGATCCGCAATGCTGACTTGATTCTGGTCATGAAGGACGGAAACATCATCGAGCAAGGCAATCATGAAGAGCTTATGGCTCAAGGTGGTTTCTATGCTGACCTCTACAATAGTCAATTTACAGAAGATGAAGTAGAAGAATAAAACCAAAGAAGGCTTGACGGCCTTCTTTTTCTACACTATACTAGAGTAGGAGATGCTAGTAGGCTTCTTGTGTAAAATCTAAAAATAACGAGAAAATATATGAAAAACTATCAAGAGTGGTACGATAAAACAAAATCAAGTCTCCTTCGACATCCACAGCTATTACAATTGATGCGTATTTTTAATCGCATGATGACAGTTCTGATGCCCCTAGCTTACTTGACCTTGTTGGGAACAGCTTTTATGAACAAGGGCTTGGGGAACGACTTTTACGCTTATATCTTAGTGCCAGCATTGGGTTTTGTTCTATTGACGCTGGTGCGTAAGTGGATTAATCAACCACGTCCTTATGAGGCTTGGGAAATTATCCCTCTACTAGACAAGGATAGTTCTGGTAATTCAATGCCCAGCCGTCATGTCTTTTCAGCAACCATTATTTCCATGGCTTGTGTGCATGCAAATCTGCTTGCAGGGTTGATTTTATTGGTCTTATCAGCTCTTCTCGGTCTTGTGCGGGTCTTAGGAGGCGTTCATTATCCCAAGGATGTTCTGGTTGGCTATGCCTGTGGGCTCATCTGGGGAATTCTTTTCTTTATTTTGTGAAATGCAAAGCAAGTGGGCCTGGCCTCGTAACCACTTACGGGTCAAAAGTGACCACTTGCTTTTTTGCCCTTGTAAAGTCCTCTGGCCTTTGGTATAGTAGATGCAGAAAGGAGATAGGATGAAGTTACGAATCGAGATTGATAGTGAATTAACTGAGACAGAGATTGTCATCAAGGCTGCAGCCCTGACAGATGAAATAGCTGATTTGCAACGACTCTTGCAAGAAACCAAGGCTCCTAGGTTGATCTTTTACAAGGGGACGGGTGAGTACTACTTAGACTTGTCAGAAATTCTCTTTTTTGAGACAGAAGGTAGCAAGATTTACGCTCATACCCAGAAAGAAGCCTACGAGGTTCGGCTCAAGCTTTATGAGTTGGAGTCCATTCTGCCCCGCTATTTCAGTCGGGTATCCAAGTCTACCATTGCCAATATCCGGCAGGTTTACTCGGTGGACAAGTCCTTCTCAGGGACAGGCACTATTTCCTTTTATCAGACCCACAAGGAGGTGCACGTGTCACGGCACTACCAATCCCTCCTAAAAGAAAATCTAAGAAACATGAGGTAAGAAGATGAAAAAGAAAGCATTTGGTATTGTGTTGCTAGTATTGGCAGCTTTAGTGTTATTGCAGGGGAATTTTGGAATCCCTTCTCTGGGAGGGCACATTTGGCCCTTGATCGGTATTGGATTTTTTGCCTACCAATCAGTTGAGGCTTTGTTGCGTCGCCACTTAACTTCAGCCTCTTTTACAGCCCTAGTAGCTTTGATGATAGCCAATCATTTTTATGACATTTTACCGATTCCCAATCAATCATTGTTCTGGGCGGGAGTTCTAATCGTTCTCGGAGTAAGTATGCTGACTCACTCGAACAAGACATGGAGTGGAAAGACATTGTGGATCAATAGAGAGAAAAAAGTTTCTACTGATAAGGAAATCGTTTTTGGTAGTGGGACTTTTTATAATCAAGATCAAGACTTGGTAGAAGACCAAGTGGAAGCTGTTTTTGGAGATGCTAAGATTTACTATGATAATGCAAATATTCTAGGTGATGTAGCAATCTTAAGTGTGGACGTAGTTTTTGGAAGTGCAACCATTTATATCCCTCAACATTGGGAAGTGGATCTTAGGGTAGAATCAGTGTTTAGCAATCCGCAGGTCGAAGTGGCGACAGTCCCAACCAGCAAAACTTTGATTATCCGTGGAGACGTTGTTTTTGGGAAATTAGAAGTTGTTTACGTTAAATAAAAAAATATTCCAATCCCCTTGCCAAAAAAGAGAAAGTGTGATAACATAGTACAGTATGTGGTGCTAGCACATCCGCTATATTAGATCTAATAGGAGGAAAACACAAATGGCTAAAGTATGTTACTTTACAGGTCGTAAGACTGTATCAGGAAACAACCGTTCACACGCGATGAACCAAACAAAACGTGCCGTAAAACCAAACCTTCAAAAAGTTACTGTACTTATCGATGGTAAACCTAAAAAAGTTTGGGCTTCAGCTCGTGCTTTGAAATCAGGTAAAGTAGAACGCGTTTAATAAAGAGTAAAAGGCCATCAGGTCTTTTTCTTTTGCTCTGAGTTCAAAAAGCCTCGTCAAAGGAGCAAATATCAGCCGATACAGTATTCTGCTTTTACACTTGGCTTGAAATATGATAAAATAGAGTATCAACTAGTTGAGGTAGAAAAAATGACTGTAAAAATTAATACAAAAGATGGTCAAATCGAACTAACAGATGAAGTGATTGCTACCGTTGTAGGCGGTGCAGCAACTGAGATTTTTGGTGTGGTCGGTATGGCAAGTAAGAAAGCCCTCAAAGATAATTTCCAAGCCCTCCTTGGGAAGGAAAATTATTCTAAAGGTGTCGTTGTAAAAGCGGCCGAAGATGGTAGCATTGCAGTTGATGTATATACCGTGTTGAGCTACGGAACAAAAATCAGTGAAGTCTCAAAAAATATCCAAGAGCGTGTCCGTTTTAGTTTGGAAAACCAACTTGGCATCACTGCTCAAACTGTGAATGTCTACATTCAAATATCAAAGTTGTAGGAGAATAATCGTGTCAAATATTACTACAAGCTTATTTCAAGAAATGGTACAGGCTGCTTCAACTCGTTTGAACAAGCAAGCCGAATATGTCAATTCATTGAACGTCTTCCCAGTTCCAGATGGAGATACAGGAACAAACATGGGGATGACTATTGAAAATGGTGCTAAGGAAGTCGCAGACAAACCAGCTTCAACAGTTGGTGAGGCTGCAAGTATCTTGGCTAAAGGTCTTTTGATGGGTGCGCGTGGAAACTCAGGAGTTATCACTTCTCAGCTTTTCCGTGGATTCTCACAAGCCATCAAGACAAAAGAAGAGTTAACAGGGAAAGACCTAGCTCTTGCCTTCCAATCAGGTGTTGAAGTTGCCTACAAGGCTGTTATGAAGCCAGTTGAAGGAACTATCTTGACTGTATCACGTGGTGCTGCCATCGGTGCTAAGAAAAAAGCAGAACAGACAGATGACGCAGTTGAAGTGATGCGTGCAGCCTTGGAAGGAGCTAAAACAGCCCTTGCGAAAACTCCAGAAATGCTTCCAGTATTGAAGGAAGTTGGAGTTGTGGACTCAGGTGGTCAAGGTTTGGTCTTCATCTATGAAGGATTCCTTTCAGCTCTTACTGGTGAATACAGTGCGTCTGAAGACTTTGTAGCTACTCCAGCCAATATGGGTGAGATGATCAATGCAGAACACCACAAATCTGTAGCTGGACATGTAGCAACTGAAGACATTACCTTTGGTTACTGTACTGAAATCATGGTTGCCCTTAAGCAAGGTCCGACTTATGCTAAAGAGTTTGACTACGAAGAGTTCCGTAACTACTTGAACAATCTTGGGGATTCTCTACTTGTTGTCAATGACGATGAAATCGTTAAAGTTCACGTCCATACAGAAGATCCAGGTCTTGTTATGCAAGAAGGTCTCAAGTATGGTAGCTTGGTTAAGGTTAAAGTAGATAACATGCGTAACCAACACGAAGCGCAAGTAGAAAAAGAAGCTCAAGTCAGCAAGCCAGCTGAAGAAAAAGAATATGCTCTTATCGCAGTAGTAGCTGGACAAGGCTTGGCAGATATCTTCCGTGCACAAGGTGTGGACTATGTCATCGAAGGTGGACAAACCATGAACCCTTCTACAGAAGATTTTGTCAAGGCTGTTGAGAAAGTCAATGCTCGCAACATCATCTTCTTGCCAAACAACAAAAATATCTTCATGGCAGCTCAATCTGCAGCTGAAGTATTGGAACAACCAGCTGTTGTGGTAGAAGCTCGTACCCTTCCTCAAGGATTGACTAGTCTTCTTGCCTTCGATCCAAGCAAGTCTATCGAAGAAAACAAAGAACGTATGACTGCAGCTCTTGCTGATGTGGTCAGCGGTAGTGTAACAACAGCCGTTCGTGACACGACGATTGACGGCTTGGAAATTCACGAAATGATAATCTTGGTATGGTAGATGGTAAGATCCTCGTATCAAACCCTGACATGCACCAAACCCTGACTGAAACCTTGAAACATATGTTGGATGAAGATAGTGAAATCGTAACCTTCTATATCGGTGAAGATGGAAGCGAAGAATTGGCTAACCAAATTGCCCAAGAAATCGCAGAAGAATTCGAAGATGTCGAAGTAGAAATCCACCACGGTCAACAACCAGTTTACCCATATCTTTTCAGTGTGGAATAAAGATTAAATAATAGAAAAAAAGAAAGTTGAGAAATCAACTCAGATTGAAGACAAAGTCCTTGGAAGTCAAGTTTCCAAGGGCTTTTCTTTGTGTAAAGTCGTATAATAGAGGTAAGAAGAGTTGTGAGGTAATCCCTATGTTTCACAAAGAAAAACCTGATTATAACCGTAAGCAATATGGTTTCTATACAATAGACGAATTGGTCCCAGAAAATCACTTTCTTCGACAAGTAGATTCAAAGGTTGATTTTGACTTTATTTATAACTTGGTAGAAGATACCTATAGTCCAGATAATGGTCGTCCTAGTCTTGATCCCGTCATGCTAGTCAAAATTCCTTTGATTAAATGTTTTTATGGTATTCGTTCCATGCGCCAAACCATGAAAGATATTGAAGTAAATGTGGCCTATCGTTGGTTTCTTGGACTAACTTTAGATGATAAGGTCCCTCATTTTACTACCTATGGAAAGAATTACAGCCGTCGTTTTCAAGATAAAGAACTCATTTCTGAGATTTTTTCCCAAGTTCTCAGCCAAGCTTTGTATGCTGGCTTAATTGATCCTTCTGAAATATTTGTGGATGGTACCCATATCAAAGCGGCGGCTAATAGTCACAAGTATCGTAAGGAAATGGTAGACCAACAAGCTAAATTTATGAGTGAACAATTGGCAGTTGAGATTGATTTAGATAGGAAAAAACACGAAAAAAAGTCCTTAAAGCCCGCAAAAGAAAGTGAGGCTAAGGAAAAGAAAATCTCAACGACAGATCCCGAGTGTGGTTGGTTTCACAAGGGCGAACATAAGGAAGTATTTGCCTATTCTGCTCAAGTTGCTTGTGATAAGCATGGTTGGGCCTTGGCTTATACGGTTGAGGCAGGAAATGTTCATGATAGTCAGGCTTTCCCTGCCCTATTTTCAAAGTTAGAGCCATTCTCGCCCCACTATATTATTGCGGATTCAGGTTACAAGACCCCAGCTATTGCCCATTATTTATTAGAGCGAAATATCATTCCTGTTTCCTTATACTCGTCCAAAGGGAGTAAAGGGGAACTTAAGGCCTAGTAATTTTGTTTATGATGCAAGTTATGATCATTATGTTTGTCCAGAGAATCAAGTGTTAAGCTATCGCACAACCACTCGAGAAGGCTACCGTGAGTATAAGAGTAATCCTAAAGTATGTGTTTCCTGTCCTTTATTATCCATTTGTACCCAAAGCAAGAATTTTCAAAAAGTAGTAACGAGACATGTCTGGAAAGATGCCCTTGAATTTTGTGAGGAGATTCGTCATCAAATAGAAATGAAAGAGCTCTATAAGAAACGCAAAGAAACAATTGAACGGCTCTTTGGAACGGCTAAGGAATACCATAATTTGAGATACACTAGAGAGAAAGGAAAGTCCAAAATGGAGGATCAGGTTGGGCTTACTTTGGCGTGTTTAAATATCAAAAAATTAGTGAAATGGATAGGGAATATCCCTTTTTATTTTTCTCAAATTCAGATTTTTGGATAGATTAGTAGATGATGAGATAAACTATTTTTGAAAACAGAAAAAGACAAACGTCATTTTTGGCGTTTGTCTTCGTTCTGAGTTGAGAAATCAACTTTCTTTTTTTATGACATTTGTCATATCTCCTTATGACAGAAGCTTCTAGTGATTCTACCTTCAAAGAATTATACTAGATATATCAAATGGAGGAAGAAAAAATGAAACATAAAGTAATTGTCGCAATGAGTTTAGTAGCAGCAGGAGTCATGAGTTATCTCATGTTTTCAGGATTGGATGAAGGTTTCTATCATTTTCCTTGGGAGTTGTTTGCAAGTTTTGGAATGATATCTTGGATAATACGAGAATGTTTGAAATTGGTCTCAGATGTGAAAAAGGAGTTTGAAAAATGAAAAAAGCGATTCTCTATCTTTTTATTGGACTATCACTAGTGGTATGGTTGGTAGAAATGTTTACAGGTTGGTTTGATCAAACCTTCCTTCACCAATTCATCCGTGGTGCCTGGGGATTAGGATTTATGATTTTTATCGCCTTTCCGATGGGGATGGAATGGCTGAAAGGAGAATATCATGAACATGATTAAGGTACAAGGCTTACATAAAAACATCAAGGGCAAGGCTATTTTGAAGGATATTTCCTTTGAGGTAGCTGAAGGTGAATGCGTCGCCTTGATTGGGCCAAATGGTGCCGGAAAGACAACGCTATTGGACTGTTTGCTTGGAGATAAACTGGTCACCAGCGGTCAAGTATCCATCCAAGGTTTGCCGGTGACGAGTTCTCAGTTAGACTATATTAGAAGCTACCTGCCTCAAGAAAATGTCATCGTTCAGAAATTAAAGGTCAAAGAGTTGATTGCTTTCTTTCAAAGTATTTATCCAAATCCCTTGAGCAATCAGGAAATCGATCAACTATTGCAGTTTGACCAGCAACAAAAAGAGCAATTCGCAGAAAAATTGTCAGGTGGGCAAAAGCGTCTCTTCTCTTTTGTCTTGACCTTGATTGGCCGACCAAAGCTTGTCTTTTTAGATGAACCAACTGCTGCCATGGATACTTCAACCCGTCAACGCTTTTGGGAAATTGTTCAGGATCTAAAAGCGCAGGGAGTAACTATTCTCTATTCGTCCCATTATATCGAAGAGGTAGAGCATACAGCTGACCGAATCTTGGTCTTGAATAAGGGAGAGTTGATTCGTGATACAACACCTCTAGCCATGCGTAGTGAAGAGATTGAAAAGCATTTTATCCTTCCTCTGGCTTACAAGGAAGTCATTGAGCAGTCTAACTTGGTTGAAAATTGGTCACAAAAACAAGATGCTCTACAAGTAGTCACACGCGAAGCGGATGCTTTTTGGCAACTGTTAGTGCAAGCAGGATGTAGGATTCAAGAAATTGAAGTCAATAATCGTAGCTTGTTGGATACAATCTTTGAAGAAACACAAAAGGGAGATGACTAAGATGAAACGATGGATCGCACTAAACAAGATAGAATTTCTATTGACCAAACGGCAACTAGTCTATTATTTATTATCTGTAGGGATGCCGACGGCCTTCTATTTATTCTTTTCAGGCATGTACCAGGACACACCAGGTGGGCCGGCTAATTTTATGCGCGACTACCTCATCTCCATGACGGCTTTTTCCATGATGTCGACAGCTATCTTTTCATTCCCAGTTGTTTTACATACCGATAAAATCAACAACTGGCAGAAAACATTACGCCATACTCCAGTAAATATGGTAGAATATTATCTATCAAAGATAACAAGTATGATAGTTGATTATTTGGTTTCAATCCTGGTTGTTTTCTCAGTTGGGCATTTTGTAAGAGGTGTGGATATGTCTCTTGGAAACTGGATTGGGGCTGCGCTCTTGCTGATAGTAGGAAGTGTAGCTTTTGTAGCACTTGGCTTAACCCTGACTCTCTTACCTTCTAGTCAGTTGATGTCTGTCGTAGGCAATCTTCTTTACTTTGGCTTGGCTGTGTTAGGCGGCCTCTGGATGCCTGTCTCTTTATTTCCAGATTGGATGCAAGCAATCGGGAAGCGTCTACCAAGCTATCAGTTGATGGAATTGATCAAGACCTTCTTAAATGAGGGTGGCATCAATCTATCAGCCACAATTTATCTACTTGTTTTTTCAGCAGTTTTATTTGGTTTGACTATTTACCTCCAAGGTCATAAGGAGAATGCTTAATGCTTGAAAGACTGAAAAGCATACACTATATGTTTTGGGCCAGTTTAATTTTTATGATTTTCCCCATCCTACTTGTAGTGACTGGGTGGCTTTCTGCCTGGCATTTACTAGTTGATATTCTATTTGTGGTGGCTTATTTAGGCGTTTTAACAACTAAGAGCCAGCGCCTATCTTGGCTATATTGGGGCCTCATGCTGACTTATGTAGTTGGGAATACTGCCTTTGTTGCTGTTAATTATATCTGGTTTTTCTTTTACCTTTCTAATCTCTTAATTTATCATTCAGGGTGCGGAGTCTTCGTTCTCTGCATGTCTGGACTTTTCTCCTTGCTCAAGTCCTTGTTGTTGGTCAACTCATGATGTTTCAGTCAGTCGAAACTGAGGCTGTAGCCTTTGAGCTTGGGATTCTTACTTTTGTCGATTTGATGACATTGGGTTTGGTTCGGATTCGCATTGTCGAGGATTTGAAAGAAGCTCAGGCCAAGCAAAATGCTCAGATAAATTTATTGCTTGCTGAAAATGAACGCAGTCGTATCGGTCAGGATTTGCACGATAGCCTGGGACATACCTTTGCTATGCTGAGTGTCAAGACAGATCTGGCCCTGCAGTTATTTCAGATGGAGTCTTATCCACAGGTGGAGAAGGAATTAAAAGAAATTCACCAGATCAGCAAGGATTCCATGAATGAAGTGCGAACCATCGTGGAAAATCTAAAATCACGAACCCTAGCTTCAGAACTTGAAACTGTTAAGAAGATGCTGGAGATTGCTGGGGTTGAGGTTGAGGTTGATAATCAATTGGACAAGGCTAGCCTGACCCAGGATGTGGAGTCGACGGCTGCTATGATTTTGTTAGAACTGGCGACCAATATCATCAAGCATGCCAGCGCTAATAAAACCTATCTAAAACTAGAACGTACAGATCAGGAATTACTCCTGACAGTCAGAGATGATGGGAAAGGTTTTGCAACTGTAAAAGGGAACGAACTCCATACAGTCCGTGATCGTGCAGAAGCCTTCTCAGGTCAAGTAGAGCTGGTCAGTTTGAAATATCCAACAGAGGTGCGCGTGCATCTGCCTTATAAGGAGAGAAAGTAGATGAAAGTATTAGTCGCAGAAGATCAAAGTATGCTTAGAGACGCCATGTGCCAGCTCTTAAGCTTTCAACCAGATGTGGAGACTGTTCTGCAGGCGAAAAATGGAGCCGAGGCTATCGAGGTTTTGGAGAAAGAAGCAGTAGATATTGCCATCCTTGACGTCGAAATGCCAGTCAAGACGGGACTAGAAGCTCTCGAGTGGATCAAAGAAGAAGTGCCTGAAACCAAGGTGGTTATCGTTACGACCTTTAAACGTCCAGGTTATTTGAACGAGCTGTCAAAGCAGGAGTTGATGCCTATGTCTTGAAGGAGCGGAGCATCGCTGAGCTCATGCAAACCCTACATACGGTGTTAGAGGGACGTAAGGAGTATTCTCCAGAGCTGATGGAAGTCATGATGACCCACCCCAATCCCTTGACCGAGCAGGAAGTCGCTGTTTTACATGGAGTAGCCCAAGGTCTCTCCAACCAAGAGATTGCGGATAAGCTCTACCTCTCAAACGGCACCGTCCGTAATTACATGACCAACATCCTCTCCAAACTAGGCGCCAGCAACCGAACTGAAGCAGCCAAAACTGCCGAAGAAGAAGGCTGGTTGTGAGGGGAGAGAAGAAAGAAAAAAGAGGATGGGTAAAAAGTCTTTATAGTTATTTAGTTTTAAAAAAGCACTCTAAACATTCAAAGATATTTGGGACTTCCCTTAATAAATTTGTTACTTTCTTTTTCAAGACAGCCCAAGCTTGCTCAATGGGATTCAAATCTGGTGAATAAGGTGGTAGAGGTAAGAAAAAGTGTTTATCTTTGACGCAAAGTTCATCCAAAATCTTCTTGGGATGAAAACTAGCATTGTCCATGACAATGACATGAGGTGTCTTCAAAGCAGGCAGGAGTTGCGTTTTGAACCACTTAACAAAGAAGTCGCTCGTCATGCTTTCCTTGTAAATCATAGGAGCTATAAACTCTCCATCTACTTGTCCTGCAACAATTGAAGTCCGCTCAAAACGCCGTCCATTAATCTTTTCATAGACTTTCTCTCCTCTAGGAGCCCGTGCATGAGAACGATAGAGGTAGCGGTCGATTCCTGTTTCGTCAATATATACGACTGGTAAATCTTTTAGATTATCCAAAAATATCAAGAAATTCAGCGACTTTCTCTGGATCTTGTTCCTTAAAGCTAGTCGTCTTTTTTTAAAGTGACATTGATCTGCTTTAAAGCTGCCCATACTGAAGGAACAGCACAATCAAAATGTGCCGCAATTTCCCGTAAAAAAGCATCTGGATGAGCCTCTACAAAGGCCTTCAACTCCTCCAAAGGAATCTTTCGGCTTTTGGCAACTCTCTTTTTCCGCTCTAAGTGCCCTTGTTCACGTAATTTCTTTTCCCATGTAAAGAGAGTTCTGACGCCAACATCAAAAACTTTGGATGCCTCGACATGGCTGTGTCCCTCTTTGATGTAATTTAATGCTCGTTGTTTAAAATCTGTACTATATGCCATAGCTTTATTATAACATGTATTTTATAAACTAAGTAACTATAAAATAAAAAAACGCATAATATCAGGTATTGAAAAAACTTGATACTATGCGTTTTATTGTGGAAAGATTTACTTCATTTTCTCCTGAAATTTTAGTATCAGGATTTTGAAAGATCGAGTTCTAGATACATCTTTTCTGAAGACAGATCGTTTTGACCACCGAGCAAGAGATTTTCAAAAAAAGCTGTTAAAAACTCAGGACGTCTCTGTAGAATCTTTGCATTATCTAATACCAAGGCATCACGAAAATACTTGGCATGTTGCTGAAATGGTGTATTATCAATATCAAAACCAAACTCACGAAGATACTGAATCAAAAAGATCATTACCGTCCGAGTATTTCCTTCGCGAAATGGATGAATCTGCCAGATTCCTGAAATAAAACGCTGAATTTGTTTAACCATATCCGCCTGGGTTAGTGTCGCATATGCAACTTGTCTTTCCTGATTAAAATCATAATCCAAGGTCATTTGAATCATAGAGAAATCAGAGTACACAACACTTTCACCATTCAAAACAGGCTCATTCTTTGTGATATTGGTTTGACGAAATTGCCCCACTGGAATAGAGGGTTCAAATATATCTTGAAACAACTCCTTATGAATAGCAAGTAAGGTCGCAGGACTGAAGCTAAAGCCTCTTCGAGACAATAGTTCTACAATACGCAAAGAAACCAAGTCTGCCTCCTCCGTACTTGCATCAATGGTATGATGATAAGCCGTTGCATCTTCATAAACCTGCTCGTAAGTCAGTTCACCCCGGGCCTGCTTCTCAGCCAAAGATTCCATATACGCTGATGGCACTAGATTATCAACTTTCTGCAGACCAAAACCTATCCGCCATAAGTCACGCTTAGCTTCATAAGACAAGTTTGGGTTGTCAATGTTGTAAGTTGGTTGCATAAAAAGTTCCTTTCAATTCTTTTTTCTGTGTCATCGGTAAATGGTGAAATGGGTATGGAATTGGCGTAAATTATAAAAAGCATTCACAATAAGTTATACCCAACAACCCATGCACTCATCTGGAGTGTCCTTTGGATGAATGGTTTGATAAAACGAATAAATTTGGCATGCATACTTATCAAATTCATTGGCATACACCACTCTGAACTCGTTGGTCTGTTCAAATCCCAACTCAATTTCCTCAACACCTGAGAAGAAAGCTGCAATATTGTACTTCTCAGGTCGGTTCGAATTTAGAGGGTTTGTTGTGTAGTAAGCTGGTTTTTAGAATATTGGCATAAAGATTAGTATAAAAATGATATCTAAATAATTTATTCTCTTGATGAAGTAACTATATAGTGCTAGGAATAGAACATATGAGAAATAGAAAAATCAGTGGGAAATGTAGCAGTTAATACATAAATGTTAAAAGATAACTTAATTATAAAAAATAAGAAATACTTGCTGGTAATATAAAACATAATAAATTCCTCATAGGAAAGAGCGATATCTTAATCTATTAAACAAATATAGGTTGTCTATAAGTACGGAATTAAATTAGATAACATTTATTATCTACTGTTTACTTTTCCAGAGTGCAAGATTATTAAAAATTATTTGTTGATAAATTGAATAAAATGCATCAGATAAAGTTTTACCATTAACGTAATTATGGATATGTGTTTCAACATCTAAAAGTTCTTGTTCATTATTTGCGTTATGAAAAAACATATAAATAAAACCATACTCGACTAATCTGTTCTCTTCTTGTAAATGTTTTGCATATCTATCAAGTTGTTTAACTCCTTGTAAACATTTATTTTGTAATTTATAGAAACTTTTTCCTTCATAAATAGACCTTAAAAATGAAAATTTCACTTCTATAATCGCTTGTTCTTGACCATCATTCAAATAAATATCCACAGATTCCTCATCTCTTATAATCGATGTACAGTATTCAATAGAAACTTCACCTTTCATTTTATTTTTTAAAAATTCTAATAAAATATTACGTAATTTCTGCTCTTTTATCTCAGCTTTAATTTTTCCGTTGGAATTGAAACATTCGCTATAATAGTACTCTTGATATTGACACTCTAGATTAAAGGTTTCAAACACTTCTTTTAATTCTGAAATTGGTTTTAATAAATTTAATTGCTCTTGCATTGTTTTAGTCTTTGCTAAGCATGCATCTACCTCTGTGTTTATCTTACCATTTTGAGCAATTAGTTTTATCCCTTCATTTACAGCATACACAATACAATTTTTTTCCCTAGAAATATCTAAAACCATATTAATAAATTCAGAATCAGAAATTTTACTTAAGGCTATTTCTTTAGAAGTGAATTCAGATTCATTTATATCGATACAATGTATCTTAGCAATAGGTAAGACCAGTATTTCTGACAATAACTCATCCAATTTTTCTGTAATACTTAGATTCGATTGTGTACAGATAACGACAACTTTATTATGCTCGGCAAAGATATCTAATAATTTAGTCTCACTAATTACACTTTCTGTCTTTGAAGCTCTTTGTAAAAATTTTTCAGCATCAAGCATTTATCTCTTTTCCTTTCAGATATTCTTCGAAAATATAGTCTAACCAAGCAATAAATACATCGTATTTGTCTAGATCGACATTAGATGATTTTGCTCTTTTCTGAAAGTTTTCCAATAATTTATATAGTTGGTTGTTATTCAATGAAATTTTAGTTTTATTTCTAATCAAGGCATCTTCAATATTTGGTTCATTAAAAAAAATAGACAAAATAATCTCATCACTATATGATGAAATCATATTTACAAAGTAAGAAACTGATTTTAAGTCATCCTTAAATTTTTTAGATCTTCCTTTATTTTTACTACACTCTGTTACAAATTTATCGCAAATGTTGATTTTAAAACCATCGAGGGAAATATAATCTTGAGAGTTTAAAAAAATTCCAATGTATCTTCCATTTGATATGTATTAACTGTTCCAACTTTAGAATCAATTATCAATTCATCTAGAATTTCATTTTTCATCATCATTCAAGAATGAATTTGAAACTATGAATATATAAATATAACGGAAAAAGTGAGTTTTTTTGTTATATTTTTTTTAAATCTAAGCGAATATAAAAAAAGTGACATATAATATTTCAGTTTTTGATTCATACTATCTCCTTAGCAACTTATAAATATCCAATTTTTTTCTATCTCTTTATATTGTTTATTTGCATGCCTTGAAATATCTAATAAATTAATAATTTTTAATTGAACTATTTTTTTCTTTATGAGCGAGTTTACCAATGAACTATTACGAGCATTAGCAGAAAGAAATAAAGTATTCCCTGATTCTAAGTAACTATTAAAAGTATCGACCGCATTTTCTTCAAATAAATAATCTAGAGTACTATCAGGTGTTTCACTCATAAAATAAGTATCTTTATGAAAAAACTCTAGTGTAGCTAACCTGAAAGCCATATCAATGAAAATTCTTTGTGACTCTGACAGTGATTCTTCGCTTTCTCGTGCTGAATTATTTAAAAAGAATTTAAAAAGCGTGTTCTCTCCACTACCAACTAATTCTAATCTAATATTTGAATCATTTCCTAAAAAAGAATAGGCGTATTTGTAAAATATTTTACTAAAATTTAAAAATACACTTTTTATGCTTTGATCGATATCATCTGCTAATTGATTTTCTTTTTTCTTAGTTTCCTCTAATTTATTTAAAAAGAGCTCTTTTTCACGATTCAATTGGTTATATTTCTCAAGATTATCATTAGACACACTATCCATTTTTCTTTTAATTTTTAATTTTTCTTTAGTTATTTCAAAAAGTTCACTTTCTCCATCTTTTACTGAGTTGTTAATAACTTCAATTTCTTTGTTCAACTCCTCATACCTTAAATCTAACGTTTTCTTTTTAATTTGTAGATTCTTTTGCTTTATCTCTATTTCTGTTAAATCTACATCCGTATTAATACTTATCCTACTCTGACAAAAAAAACACTCTAAAATATCAATGTGAAAATCAATATGTTCAGTTCCACAGAATGGACATACTCCCGAACTTAAAATTGGAGTAAATTTATCATAAAAGTCTTGATAGTCGTTAGGAAAAATATTCTTATACCACTTGTTTTCAAGAACTGCAAGTTCTGATCTAAGTCTATCTATTTCTGATCTATTCTGGAGTCTTTCTTGAGTTCTTTTATTTAAGAGTTCTCTATATTCATGAATTTTTGTATTGATCGTTTTAATTTTAAATTCCACATTTTCCAAATCTTTAAGAGAGTATACGTTATAGCCAGATTTATTTAAGTCCTCTCCTAAAAATTCTTTTACCATTGACATTTTATATGATCGCAATCTAGCCTGGCTATCATATTTTTTCATCAATTTCTGAGTCTCACTGTATTCAAAATACTTCTCTTTTGGCATAAACTTACTCAAAACCAATTTACTAAGATTTTCATCCCAAAACACAAAATTTCTTGCTTCCGAGAAAAACATTATCTCAGTTAACATCAAAATAAATGAGTTTATATCTGGAAAACCTGAAGATTTAATTAACTCTTTATGATACTTATTAATCAAAGATTCGCTTAGTTGTTTATCATTGATTGAAGAGAAGTATTTTCTTTCATACTTTTCATAATCCAGTTCTTTCTCTCTTTCTTCCTCTTTTTTTCCATTAACTCTAAAACTAATTAGCCTATGTGAATATAAACTGTGCTTTGTTATAAATGTATCATTCGCAATAGAAAATTCAACTTCAACTTCTGCCTCATTTAAAGGAACTTGCATTCGATTTTTAAAATAATCTCTATCAAACATAGGACGTCTGGATTTTTGCTGATCCTTATAATTCCTAACCTGTTCTCTTCCTTTATATGGCCCTATTATGGAATACCTTATTATGTTTAGTAGTGTTGTTTTTCCCAAACCATTAGTTCCAAATATAATATTTAATTTATCTGATAAGTCTATTTCAAGAGGACATTTATATAAATCAAAATTATCAATTTTTAGCCGTTTAATCTTTGGTAAGTAGTAGTTAAATTCCATCGTATTATTTCTCCAATACTATTACACCTTCAAGTAATTTATCAATCTTTTCCTTCTGCTGAGGACTTGGATTTAAGTAACGCGCTTTTCTTATTTCAACAACTTCAAATCCTATATTTTCAGCAATTTCAGAACAAATTTCCAAAGTATTAATTAACACTCCAAAATAAGCAGAATTTGAAACATTAAAATAGATCCGTCGCCCTTTTTTGAGCTTTTGATACATTCCATTAAAAATGGTTTCCATATCTTCAAAATAAGCAATAATCATATTTGGAATTTCCGTATTCCATACTGTTGAATCTCTGCTTAGGGATTCTATTTTAGATATTGTAGCTTTAAGAATGTTACTTTGTATCCCTTTTAAATTTTGTATTTTTAATTGAACATGTGAACGTATAGTCTGTTCTCGTAAATTTTTTATTTCATTATAATTTGTTAAAAAATTTAGTGCTTTCAATTCCAGCATATAGGAATCTGTATAATCTCTTGAATTTAGATAAGGAGGGAAGTAATAATTAAATCTACAGAGTCATCATCCACATTTTCAAAAAAATTAATTTCCTAGCATCACCTAAAAAAACAATAAATTATGATTAGAGAAATTGTTTGTTTCAATATTCTCAAGATCCTCAATAATGATATTATTAATAAAATTAAAAAAACTAGTTATTACTTGTTCTTGTGAATATAGATTATCTTTCCAACCTTTTTTTATAAGACAAACATTTACCATTTCGATATAAATTACTATATTCTAACAATATATTTGCTAAACAAACAATGTAAAGTTCTTTATATAAAATTGTAGACAAACTATCAATGGCAGTCTTTAGTTTTTCAATTGCAATAAAGACTTCGAGGTCAATATTCCATTTCTTCTTTTCTTCTCCCTCAATTAATGTGGAAAATCTACTATATGGATTAATCTTATCATCATCTAAAGAAACTATGTATTTTTTCATTTTAAGAATATGAGACTTGATCGTACGTTGTTTATATAAAGAAACTTTTAGTTTCGCTTTGGATAAAGTAAACATAAAAGGGTTTACCTCAAATGATATACAATTGATTCCCTTTGTAGATAACTCTAAAGCAGTTGTTCCACTTCCAGAGAACGGTTCCAAGCATAAATCTACCTTTTGGGTCTGCTCGTTTACTATTGACTCAATAAATTCTTTGGAGTAACCCTCAACAAAAGGATACCACCTATGTATACGAAGTTCTTTATTCTTATTGAATTGCATAATTCTTCTATATTCATTAATATAATCTGCATATCTGTACTTCATAGTTCTCACTTTATTCAATTCATTTTATTTAAATTATACTTAGCTACCATTATACCAAAAACACGGTTTATCACCGTGTTTCTGTATTTATTTCACCAACTTCTTCATCTCATCAATACGTGCTACGATCGCGTCGTATTTCGCTTGGTAGTCGGCTTGTTTGTCGCGTTCTTTTTGGACGACTTCTGGTTTAGCATTGGCTACGAAGCGTTCGTTAGAGAGCTTCTTACCGACCATATCCAGTTCTTTTTGCCATTTAGCTAGTTCCTTATCGAGACGAGCGAGTTCTTCTTCGACATTGAGGAGGTCTGCCAGTGGCAGGTAGATTTCTGCTCCTGTGATGACGCTTGACATAGCAAGTTCAGGTGCAGGGATGGTTGATGCGATTTCCAAGTGCTCTGGATTTGTGAAGCGTTTGATGTAGTTGACATTGCTGTTAAAGAAGGCTTCCAAGTCGCTATCGCTAGTCTTCACAAGGATGGTGATTGGCTTGCTTGGAGCTACATTTACTTCAGCACGCGAATTACGAACAGCACGGATCAAGTCTTTGAGGCTTTCCACACCAGTGTGGGCAGCAAGGTCTTCAAAGGCTGGGTTAACAGTTGGGTAAGCAGCTGTAACGATAGAGCCTTCTGAGATTTGACCAAAGATTTCCTCTGTCACGAATGGCATGATTGGGTGAAGGAGACGAAGGATCTTATCCAAAGTATAAAGGAGAACAGAACGTGTGATAACTTTCTCTTCTTCGTTATCGCTATAAAGGACTTCTTTGGTCAACTCAACATACCAGTCCGCAAACTCGTCCCAGATGAAGTTGTAGAGGATGTGACCAGCGACACCAAACTCAAACTTGTCAAAGTTTTCAGTGACTTTTCCGATCGTTTCATTGAGGTTGTGGAGAATCCAGCGGTCAGTGACATTTCCAGCTTCTTTGTTAACCACTTTTTCGACATTGGCAGTTGCTTGGTCAAGGGTCAAGCCTTCATTGTTCATGAGGATGTAGCGAGAGATGTTCCAAATCTTGTTAATGAAGTTCCAAGAAGCATCCATTTTCTCGTAAGAGAAGCGGACGTCTTGACCTGGTGCAGAACCGTTTGAAAGGAACCAACGAAGGGCATCGGCACCGTATTTCTCGATAACATCCATTGGGTCAATCCCGTTTCCGAGAGATTTAGACATCTTGCGTCCTTGCTCGTCACGAATGAGTCCGTGGATAAGGACGTTTTGGAATGGCTGACGTCCTGTGAATTCCAATGATTGGAAGATCATACGAGACACCCAGAAGAAGATGATATCGTAACCTGTTACCAAGGTTGACGTTGGGAAGTAACGTTTGAAGTCTTCTGAGTCGACATCAGGCCATCCCATGGTTGAGAATGGCCAAAGGGCAGAACTGAACCAAGTATCCAAGACGTCTTCGTCTTGAGTCCATCCGTCACCTTCTGGGGTTTCTTCGCCGACGTACATTTCACCCTCAGCATTGTACCAAGCAGGGATTTGGTGACCCCACCAGAGCTGACGAGAGATTACCCAGTCATGGACATTTTCCATCCATTGGAGGAAGGTATCGTTGAAACGAGGTGGGTAGAATTCTACCTTGTCCTCTGTGTCTTGGTTGGCAATAGCATTTTTCGCCAATTGATCCATCTTAACGAACCATTGCGTAGACAAGCGTGGCTCAACCACAACACCTGTACGCTCTGAGTGACCAACACTGTGAACACGTTTTTCAATTTTAACGAGGGCACCGATTTCTTCCAACTTAGCAACGACTGCCTTACGAGCTTCGAAACGATCCATACCTGCAAATTCGAAGGCCAAGTCGTTCATAGTTCCGTCATCGTTCATGACGTTAACTTGTGGTAAGTTATGGCGTTGACCAACCAAGAAGTCGTTTGGATCGTGGGCAGGAGTGATTTTCACGACACCAGTACCAAACTCAGGATCTGCGTGTTCATCCCCAACGATTGGGATGAGTTTATTAGCGATAGGAAGGACGACGTTTTTACCAATCAAGTCCTTGTAGCGTGGGTCTTCTGGATTGACCGCAACGGCAACGTCTCCAAACATAGTCTCAGGACGAGTTGTTGCAACCTCAAGGGCGCGTGAGCCATCTTCCAGCATGTAGTTCATGTGGTAGAAGGCACCTTCGACATCCTTGTGAATAACCTCGATATCAGAAAGAGCTGTGCGAGCCGCTGGGTCCCAGTTGATAATAAATTCACCACGGTAGATCCAACCTTTCTTGTAAAGGTCCACAAAGACCTTGCGAACCGCTTTTGACAAACCTTCGTCAAGAGTGAAACGCTCACGAGAGTAGTCTACAGAGAGCCCCATCTTGCCCCATTGTTCCTTGATAGTAGTCGCATATTCATTTTTCCATTCCCAGACTTTCTCGAGGAATTTCTCACGACCAAGGTCGTAACGGCTGATGCCCTCGCCACGCAAGCGCTCCTCAACCTTAGCCTGAGTTGCAATCCCAGCGTGGTCCATCCCTGGAAGCCAAAGCGTATCAAAGCCTTGCATGCGTTTTTGACGGATGATGATATCTTGGAGAGTCGTATCCCAAGCGTGACCGAGGTGGAGTTTCCCAGTTACGTTTGGTGGTGGAATGACGATAGAGTAAGGCTTAGCCTTTTTATCGCCTGAAGGCTTGAAAACATCAGCATCAAGCCATTTTTGGTAACGACCAGCCTCAACCTCGGCTGGATTGTATTTAGGTGAAAGTTCTTTAGACATGTGTTTGTCCTTTCTAGTTAATATCTTTAAATAAAATTAGTATGTAGGAGATAAACTTTGATTCAACTCATCTTGTTTTTCTCATTATCTTCATAATCTGTTTATCAAAGTCTGATATAATTTTTTGAGTTCGGTTAAATTTTTCATACTCCTGGATGGCTTTTGAGTCTGCTTGTTTCTTGGAAATACTTCCTTTTCCTTCTAAAATTTCGTACTCATTAAAAGATAGAAAACGATCAATACTATCTGCCAATCCTCGCATTGTAAAAGTATTACGGCGCTCAACCAAACCCTCGATATAATCAAAATAGGCTGTAACAGTTCGCTCTAGTTGTCGAATTTCTTTTTCTTGCAAATAATTTTTGGCTACAGTTACATCTGATTTGAGAACTCGTCCATCAGGTGCATTCTTCCAAGTAGTTAATCCCATTTTTTCTTTACTAGCATCGGCTTGCTGATAGATAATTTCTGCAGCCGTACTTCCAGTAATTGCATAATGAAATTTATTTTGCACCATAGCATAGAAGTTTTTAGTAATATCTGAGTTTCTATCATAATCTATGGCACATTCAGCAAAGATATCCGTAATTTGTTGATAAATTCGGCGCTCGCTAGAACGAATAGAACGAATCCGTTCTAAAAGCTCACGGAAATAATCTTGTCCGAAAACTGTCTGTCCTTGTTTCAAGCGTTCATCATCTAAAACAAAACCTTTGATGATAAATTCTTTCAAGGTCTTAGTTGCCCAAATTCTAAATTGAGTAGCCTTGCTGGAATTTACACGATAGCCAACTGAAATGATAGCATCCAGATTGTAATATTCAAGTTCACGCCGAACAGTTCTATTTCCCTCTTGTTGAACCTGTGCAAATTTTGCACAAGTTGACATCTTATCCAACTCACCACTATCATAAATGTTTTTTAAGTGCTTTGTAATGACACTTCGTTCAACTCCAAAGAGCTCTGCAAGACCTTTTTGAGTCAACCAAAGATTTTCATCTTGTAAAAGAATATCTAGCTGAACGTCGCCATTGGGTGTAGTATACAGGATGAAATTAGAAATTTCATTCAAGCCAATTCCACCTCCTCCCTTCAATAAACAATTACTTCTCGTTCTTAAACTGTATACCGTTTTCTTTCAGTTTTTGAACGGTAGCGGGACCAATTCCCTTCAAAGCGAGAACTTCTTTTTCGGTCCATTTTTTGAAATCTGTAGACCTACGAATCCCATTTTCAACAAAGATATGAACAAGATCCATCCGGATTCCCTTCATTTTTTCCTCGCTCATAAAGGAGTACCAGTCGTTTACCTTGGATAAATTTCTTATTATACTAGAATGCTTCGAAAATACTGGTTTACGACGGAACTTCTTGGCCTCGTTTGTTAGAAATTTTGTTAAAATAATATTTTCTAGTAAATAATCAAATAGAGGATACAAACTAGCTTGTAACGATTCAACTGAATTTGGACAATAGCATTCTTGGTCTTCGATATCTATAACTTTGAATTGCCAATCTTCCTCTATAAAGAATTCAACAGCTTCATCATTGATTTCCACTAATTTTGCAAATAGCTGACTGGCTTCCTCAATTTTCCCTTGAGAAAAAGCAGAGATGATGGCATGAATAAGAATGGTATCATCCCGTTTCCCGTTATTTAATTCTTCGCGGTAGAAGCGCTCAACCTTTAGTTCCTGACCAGTAATATGATACAAGGAAAGCATACAGAAGACAAAATTAGGAGGAAAACGTTCTGGTCGCTTACTCAAATATAGATTAATCAATTCTAAAGCCTTATAATTTAAGTTCTCCGTCATATAATATTCAATCAGAAACATAAGAGCAGACAGGATAGGGCGTGCTTCAAAATAATTCCAACTATTGTATCCGTTCATTTTCCATTTTTCTAAAACTAGAATTTCAAAATCCAATACTTTTTTAAAGCTTGGCAAATCAAAATCTTCAACTTCTGATAAGAATAGGTGGAAATCAGCAGCAAAATAATCTGGATTGATTTTTAAAACTTGCTTTAACAGTTTATTTCGCTTCTGTGTATTCGGAGTATGCATAGCTTCTCTAAATAAAGCATGATCTTCATGCCAGTCAAAAATTCCATTTTTTAGTTGGTAATTGATTTGCTGAACATCTGGATACTCTCCGTGTTCATCAGCATATTGCATCACTGCTGTATGTAGTTCATCGAAATTTTGAATGGTTCGACGTTCTACAAAAGTTGGATTTTTGGCCATGATTTCTGTCCAAGCAGCCTCTTCTTCAGAAATAACTTTGATATCCAACTTTTGCTGGCGTTTTAATTCTTTTTTTCTATTTTTCTTTTTAGGCATCTATTTCTCCTTTAATTCATTCTTCAATAGGTCCTATCTCAACTGCCTTAGAGATATAAGCATTAATGGGAAAAACCACTTTTTCAGCGATTCGTTGACTTTGAAGGTTGTGCCCAAAGCGTGACCGAGGTGGAGTTTTCTAGTTACGTTTGGTGGTGGAAATCGTGATCAAAAAAGTTTTAGACTTTTGAGCTCCTTGAGTCTTGAGAACATCTTCTTGAAGTTGTTTTGTTAACGACCAGCCTCAACATAGGATGGGGGTGTTTAGGTGGAAGTTGTTTAGACATGTGTGTTCTTCTATTTTTTTATAACGGCCTAACTAGACCTTCTTCTATTCCTGTTTTCAAACTGCCAAAACAATCTCTTGCCATTGCTCCATATTTCATTAATTCAGAATATTTTTCTTCAGATTTCTTAGCAAAATTTTGGAAATACCACTCAATATGGTCACTTAAATCGACTGACTTATACTGTTTAAAATTATCAAACGATGCAATGTAACCAATATAAACTTGAATTGACAAAGATTCGTCAAAATAAGCATCATTAACAAAATGATAATTTGTTTTTTTATCTAAAAGAAATTTATTCAACTCTGTAACTAAGTTATATTGTTGTTCATTTAAATTAAAATATTCCTCATTTAACAATACCCTCTTATCAGGTTTATTAAAATCATACCTAGTATCTGAAGTCATTTGTGAAACCAATTTTCCAATTAAAACAACAATCATATCTGTTATTTGTAATCCAACATAGTCTCTAGAATTACAGGATTCTTCAATTTTATTAATCTTTAAACTACTAAATATGGCACTAGGTATTCCTTCATCTAGGAAAAGGACCCATTCAATGTTTTCATCAGGATATCTTTGCTCAGTCATCCACAAATCAAATGCCCACTTTACTTTATTCCAATCGAAAGATAGTTCTAAGTCAGGTTCGGATAACTTAATTTTATGGTCATTAATTATCCTATCCATTGAAATAATGAGTTGTTGATAAACATCTAATTGCCGAGCCATCCTCATATTGTCTTTATTATCATTAATTATCCTATTCAAATCCTGTTTTATTAGTTTCAACAAAGGTCTTGTTGGCAATGTTTTATTCAATAAAGCTTCAATAACTTTTTTTGAAGCCTCAATTTCAGCATATTTGGTTAAAACATATTTAGCAATAAACGGTGAAAATTCTGTCTCTTCATCTAAAAAATAAAAGAAGTTAGTTAGTCTTGATGAGGTAATAATTGACATCTTACTAATCATAAACAATAAATTATCAACTTCGAATTCATTTAACATCTTAAAGATAGATAAATAAAACTGAACTTCATTATTTTTCATAGAAGCAATTCCATACTCAAAGTTTGATTTCAACAAATCTAAACCTTTAAGTTCTTTATTCTTCTTTTTTAATGATTGCTGGAGTTGTTTTCTACTTGATAAATAAGTTTCAACAATCTGATTATATTCCCGTTCAATTGTTTCATAGGTTACTTCATCAATTTGGATCACATTAGCAACATAGGAATGCATATTATCATTAGCATAAGATAATTTATTTTGCTTATCAAACGGCTTTGTAATTTTAAAGGAATTTTGTGGACCTTTTTCGTCCATAAATAGATACTTCATTTTCTCTCTCTCTTTTTCTTTTCCCCCAACTGTTCGAAATATTCGAATAGTTCAACTACCAATTTCTAATTCCCACTCACTCCTCAGCAAGCCGTATCTCAAATCATCACAGCGATTCCCTTGGGCATCTTTGCGGTCTCTTATGCTAGCTTCTAGAGTGAAACCAAGCTTCTCTGCGACTCGTTGACTTTGGACATTGTAACCAAAACAAGTCAGCTCAATCTTGTGAAGACCCAATTCTTTAAAAGCTAGGTCAATCAAGGCACGCGCTGCTTCTGGCACATAACCTCGGCCCCAATAGTCTGGGTGCAAGGTATAGCCAATCTCCAGCACATCGTCTTCGTAGCGACGGGGGAAATCGACAGAACCAATGATTGTATCGGTCCCTTTAATCACAATTCCATAGCCTGCTGGAAGATTTTCTTTTTGATTGCGCTCGGGAAGGATATGTTCTAGGTAATAAATCTCATCTTCCAAGGTCTTGACAGGTGGAAAACCTGATGGGTAAGAGACTTCTGGACGACTGGCATAGTCAAAGATATCCTCAGCATCCGCAACTGTACGGACTCGTAAGACCAGTTTCTCCGTTTCGATTCGTTCTGGAAGTTCAGCTCTTGTCATTCTTTTTCCTCGTTTTCTTAATGAAGCTCCCCATAGGATCGACTCGGTCATCTAGATAACGGTAAACACGCTGATGGCCGTCCCCCATAAAGTAAGTCGGTGCAAAACGGCCATTTTTAAAATGTCCCTTGTCATCTAAGAGTTCTGGGTCAGCCAGACGGTCTATAATCTTGGCAAAGATATGACAGATGCCATCTTCTTCGATAATTCGATCTACCTGGCAATCCAAAACGACTGGACAAGCCTCCAAAATCGGTGCCTGAGATCGTTCAGAAATCTCATAGTCAAGGCCCAGGTGTTTCAATTTCTCTCGATGGCTGATAAAGCCAGCCTGCTCCATCTCAAGCATGAGGTTTTCGTCAGGGATGTTCACAGTGAATTTCTGGTAATGCTTAATCTGGTCTGCCGCATTTTCCTCAGCACCAACCCCGATGACTAGCCAATCGCCTAGACTATAGGAGGAACTGCAGGTCGTGATATTGTGCTCAAAGTTCTGGTCCTGATACCCCAAAATGAAGATTGGAAAACCAAAGTAGAGCTTACTTGTTTTAAAAGATTGTTTCATGACAACCTCCTTTTACTAGGTCGCAACAAAAAAATCGCCCCTGCCATCAATCTGACAGGGACGAATATGTTTATCCGCGGTACCACCCAATTTCGGGCAGATGCCCGCAACTTTAATCTTCTTGTTTCTCTTTTATGACGTCGTTAACTAGCTTTGGCGTACTTGAGTACAGCTTGCAACTCGCTGCTAGTCCTAAAAGGAAACAAAAAGATTCATATTTCAATTTTTAATTTCATCCATTAGCAACCAGTTTTGACACATTTGTGGACTTCTCAGCACCGCCACTTTCTGTAAAATGTGGGACTCAAAACACCTCTAATGGCTTTATTTTAACAAGTTTTTGACGGAAAAGCAAGGAACAAGAAAGATTACTTGAACTTGATGCCGTTTTCTTTTAATTTCTTGATCGTAGCTGGACCGATTCCTTTCAAGGCAAGGAGTTCTTTTTCTGTCCAGTTTTTAAAGTCAGCCGCAGACTTGATGCCTTCATCGTAGAAAGTCTTGGCGCGGTCAACTGAAAGTCCCCCTAAGTTAGCTGCGAAATCTTCTACAGAAGTAGCAACTTTTTGTGCTTGTTCTTTGGTTGCTTCTACAGTTTTTTCAACCTTCTTAGAGACAGCTTTACCTGCATCACTTGCCGCTTTTTCAGCATGTTTCACGACTTTCTTTGTTTCTTCGATAACCTTGTTTACAGTATTTGAAAAAGCACCTGAGCGACGAAGGCTGTTTCTTAATTGTTTTTTACGTTGGAGTGTCTTTGACATGATAAAATCCTTTCAATAAAAAATCCCTGTGACTGAACAAGGATTGAATCTCTATGGTTTTATTGTATCAACTTTCTTTAGGAATTGCAAGGCTTGATATACTGGAGATGCAGGATATATATGGAAAATTTCGCCTTAGAATAATGGATGATAATAGAAGAAAAGTGAAAAATATGGTATAATGAAATGATAGATTTTTGAATAGGAATACAATCATGTTTGGATTTTTAAAAAAAGATAAAGCAACAGAAACCCCTACAATGGTGCCAGATCACATCGGTGTGATCATGGATGGGAATGGCCGTTGGGCTAAAAAACGGATGCAACCGAGAGTCTTTGGCCATAAGGCTGGAATGGATGCTTTAAGAAAGGTAGCGATTGCTGCTAGTGATATGGGCGTCAAAGCCTTGACAGTCTATGCCTTTTCAACTGAAAACTGGACCCGTCCAGATCAGGAAGTCAAATTTATCATGAACTTACCTGTTGAATTTTATGATAAGTATGTCCCCGAATTGCACCAAAAAAACATGAAGATTCAAATGATCGGGGAGACTGATCGTTTACCAAAACAGACTTTTGATGCCTTGAAAAAGGCAGAAGAGCTGACTAAGTTAAATACAGGATTGATTCTCAATTTTGCCCTTAATTATGGCGGACGAGCTGAGATTACACAAGCTGTCAAGCTAATTGCGCAGGATGTTTTAGATGCTAAAATCAACCCTGGTGGTATCACAGAAGAGTTGATTGGAGAATACCTCTTTACGGGGCGTTTGCCGAAAACTTTGCGTGACCCGGACTTAATTATCCGAACTAGTGGGGAGCTTCGTTTGAGTAATTTCTTGCCTTGGCAGGCTGCTTATAGCGAGCTCTATTTCACGGATGTCTTGTGGCCTGACTTTGATGAGGAAGCCTTGAAAGAAGCTATCATCGAGTACAATCGTCGCAACCGTCGCTTTGGAGGAGTGTAGGAGATATTATGATAAAGGATTTACAAAAGAGAACTCTCTTTGCTATCTTAGCCTTGGCTATCTTTATACCAATCTTAGCGATTGGGGGATTATGGCTCCAGATTGTCATGGGACTTGTGGCTATGTTGGGAGTCCATGAGTTGCTTCGCATGAAGGGGTTAAATACCATGACACCTGAAGGACTCTTGACCTTACTAGCAACCTTTTTTCTAACCATTCCCTTGGAAAATTACTTGAAGTTTTTGCCTGTAGATGGGAACGTTGTTGCTTATAGTGTCGTGATTCTCATTTTGCTAGGAGCAACGGTTTTTAGCAAGAACTATACCATTGAGGATGCTGTTTTTCCGATTGCCATGAGTTTTTATGTTGGCTTTGGCTTTAATGCTTTGGTTGATGCTCGTATTGCAGGTTTGGATAAGGCTCTTTTGGGACTGTGTATGGTCTGGGCAACTGATAGTGGTGCTTATCTGGTAGGGATGAAGTTTGGTAAGAGAAAACTAGCTCCGAGAGTTTCCCCTAACAAGACCATAGAGGGTGCTATAGGAGGTATCTTGGCTGCTATGCTAGTGACTTTGATCTTTATGCTAGTTGATAGCACTGTCGCTTTACCTTATGGCATTTATAAAATGATGCTCTTTGCCATTTCTTTAGTATTGCAGGGCAATTGGGTGATTTGATTGAAAGTGCCATGAAACGCCATTTTGGAGTCAAGGATTCAGGCTTCTTTATCCCAGGGCATGGCGGAGTACTGGATCGTTTTGATTCTATGCTAGCAGTTTTCCCTATTATGCACCTCTTTGGCTTATTTTAAGGAAAGGTAAACAGGTATTAAATGTTAGGATTATTAACCTTTATCCTTGTTTTTGGAATTATCGTGGTGGTTCACGAGTTCGGACATTTTTACTTTGCCAAGAAGTCTGGCATTCTGGTTCGTGAATTTGCCATTGGAATGGGACCTAAAATCTTTGCCCATATCGGGAAAGACGGGACAGCTTACACGATTCGTCTCCTACCGCTGGGTGGTTATGTCCGCATGGCAGGTTGGGGTGAGGATACCACAGAGATTAAGACAGGAACCCCTGTTAGTTTGACTTTGGCCGAAGATGGCAAGGTTAAGCGTATCAATCTTTCTGGTAAGAAGGTCGACCAAACGGCTCTTCCGATGCAGGTAACCCAATATGACTTTGAGGATAAACTCTTTATTAGAGGCTTGGTCTTGGAAGAGGAAAAGACTTTCTCAGTTGACCATGATGCAACCATTGTGGAAGCTGATGGAACGGAAGTTCGTATCGCTCCTTTAGACATCCAATATCAAAATGCGACTGTCTGGGGCAAATTGATTACCAACTTTGCAGGCCCCATGAATAACTTTATCCTGGGAGTTATCGTCTTCTGGATCTTGATTTTCATGCAGGGCGGCGTTCGTGATACACAAAGCAATAACTTTAGTATCATCCCTGATAGCGCTTTGGCTAAGGTTGGAGTTGAAAATACGGCCCAAATCACTAAGGTCGGAAGTTATGAGATTTCAAACTGGTCAGATCTGATCCAGGCGGTTGATACAGAAACCAAGGATAAAACAGCGCCTGTTTTGGATGTGACTATTGCTGAGAGTGGAACTGAAAAACAAGTGAGTGTGGCACCTGAAGAAAATCAAGGTCGTTATATTCTAGGTGTTCAGCCAAGACTCAAATCAGATATCTGGTCCATGTTTATGGGCGGATTTACAAGTGCAGCTGATTCAGCCTTGCGCATTCTCAATGCTTTGAAAAGCTTGATCTTCCAACCAGATTTGAATAAGCTTGGCGGTCCCGTTGCTATCTTTAAGGCAAGTAGTGATGCTGCTAAGAATGGTCTTGAAAACGTCTTGTTCTTCTTGGCTATGATTTCCATCAATATCGGGATTTTCAACTTGATTCCGATTCCTGCGCTAGATGGTGGAAATCGTGCTCAACATCCTAGAAGCTATCCGTCGCAAACCACTAAAACAAGAAATTGAAACCTATGTCACTCTGGTCGGAGTTGTCATTATGGTCGTCTTGATGCTCGCCGTGACTTGGAACGACATCATGCGAACCTTCTTTTAAGAATTAGAGGAGTCATTATGAAACAAAGTAAAATGCTTATCCCAACGCTTCGCGAAATGCCAAGCGATGCTCAAGTTATCAGCCACGCCCTTATGTTACGTGCTGGTTATGTTCGTCAAGTATCTGCAGGTGTTTACTCTTACCTACCACTTGCTAACCGTGTTATCGAAAAAGCTAAGAACATCATGCGTCAAGAGTTTGACAAGATTGGTGCTGTTGAGATGTTGACTCCAGCCCTTCTTAGTGCCGATCTTTGGCGTGAATCAGGACGTTATGAGACCTACGGTGAAGACTTGTACAAATTGAAAAATCGTGAGAAGTCAGACTTTATCTTGGGTCCAACTCACGAAGAAACCTTCACAGCGATTGTCCGTGATTCTGTTAAGTCTTACAAGCAATTGCCTTTGAACTTGTACCAAATTCAGCCTAAGTACCGTGATGAAAAACGTCCACGGAATGGACTTCTTCGTACTCGTGAGTTCATCATGAAAGATGGTTATAGCTTCCACGCTAACTATGATAGTTTGGATGTTACTTATGATGAGTACAAGGCGGCCTACGAACGTATTTTCACTCGTAGTGGCTTGGACTTTAAGCCATCATCGGTGACGGTGGAGCCATGGGTGGTAAGGACAGCCAAGAATTTATGGCCATCACACCAGCTCGTACAGACCTTGACCGTTGGGTGGTATTAGACAAGTCTGTCGCGTCGTTTGATGAAATCCCTGATCAAGTGCAAGAAGAAATCAAGGCAGAATTGCTCAAATGGATGGTTTCTGGTGAAGATACTATTGCCTACTCAAGTGAGTCAAGCTATGCAGCTAATTTGGAAATGGCAACTAACGCCTACAAACCAAGCAGCCGTGTAGTTGCGGAAGAAGAAGTGGCTCGTGTGGAAACACCAGGTGTCAAATCAATTGATGAAGTTGCTGCTTTCTTGAATATCTCTGAAGAGCAGACAATCAAGACCTTGGTTTATATCGCAGACGAGGAACCAGTTGTGGCTCTACTCGTTGGTAATGACCAACTCAATGAAGTCAAGTTGAAAAACTACCTTGGAGCAGATTTCTTTGAACCTGCAACTGAGGCAGAAGTGAAAGAATTGTTGGGAGCTGAATTCGGTTCTCTAGGACCAGTCGGTCTACCTGAAAATGTGAAAATCATTGCAGATCGTAAAGTTCAAGATAGTCGTAATGCAGTTGTTGGTGCCAACGAAGATAGTTTCCACTTGACTGGTGTGAACCCGGGTCGTGACTTCACTGCTAAGTATGTCGATATCCGTGAAGTTCGTGAGGGTGAGATCTCCCCAGACGGACAAGGTGTTCTTAACTTTGCGCGTGGTATCGAGATTGGTCACATCTTCAAACTTGGAACTCGTTACTCAGCAAGTATGGGTGCAGATGTCTTGGATGAAAATGGTCGTGCTGTGCCAATTATCATGGGATGCTATGGTATCGGTGTCAGCCGTCTCCTTTCAGCAGTCATGGAGCAACACGCTCGCCTCTTTGTCAATAAAACTCCAAAAGGCGAATATCGTTACGCTTGGGGAATCAACTTCCCTAAAGAATTGGCGCCATTTGATGTGCACTTGATTCCAGTTAATGTCAAGGACGAAGCAAGTCTTGCTTTGACTAATCGTATCGAAGAAGCCTTAGTCAACAAAGGCTACGAAGTCTTGACAGATGACCGTAACGAACGTGTCGGAGTTAAATTCAGCGATAGCGATTTGATCGGTCTTCCAATCCGTATCACTGTTGGTAAGAAAGCAGCTGACGGTATCGTAGAAGTGAAGATCAAGGCGACAGGAGATACAATCGAAGTTCATGCAGATAACTTGCTTGAAACTCTTGAAATCTTAACCAACAAATAAAATCTATAATCAGAAGAAAAACAAGACAAAAATGTAACTAGTTTTTGCCTTGTTTTTTCTGTATAATGAGAGAAAGTAAGACTCAATGAAAATCAAAGAGCAAATTAGGAAACTAGCCGCAGGTTGCTCAAAACACAGTTTTGAGGTTGTGGATAGAACTGACGAAGTCAGTAACACATATACGGCAAGGCGACGTTGACGCGGTTTGAATTTGATTTTAGAAGAGTATAAACATTAAAATCGTAAAAAGAGGTAGTGCTATGCTAAAATTTCCAAAGGATTTTGTCTGGGGTTCCTCAACTTCTGGGCCACAGACAGAAGGGCGAGTGCCTGGTGACGGCAAGGGAGATAATCTCTGGGATTATTGGTTCCAAGTAGAGCCAAATCGCTACTATAATGGGATTGGTCCAGATAAGACGTCAACCTTCTATGAAAACTGGGAAAAAGATATCGAACTTTTGTTAGAAACTGGCCACACAGCCTTTCGAACTTCTATCCAGTGGTCTCGTATTTTCCCACAGGGACGTGGGGAAGTCAACCCTCAAGGTGTGGCTTTCTACCGCCAGGTATTTGAAGCCATCAAGGCCAAGGGTATTCGCCTCTTAGTCAATCTCTATCACTTTGACCTGCCTTTCGCCCTTCAAGAAGATGGGGATGGCTGGGAAAATAAGGCAACTATTAAGGCCTATGAAGACTATGCTCGTTTCTGTTTTGAAACCTACGGAGACTTGGTTGACCAGTGGATTACCTTCAATGAACCAATCGTTCCTGTAGAGTTTGGCTATTTCTATGATGCCCATTACCCTCATAAGGTAGATACCAAAGCAGCGGTTAAGGTTGCCTACCATACACAACTAGCAAGTACTCTTGCGGTTAAAGCCTGCCATGAGGTCTTGCCCGACTCTAAAATTGGGATTGTACTCAACTTAACACCAGCCTATCCACGTAGCCAACATCCTTCCGATGTAAAATCTGCTCGTATTGCGGATCTCTTCCAAGCTCAATCTTTCCTAGATCCATCTGTTTTAGGAGTTTATCCAGAAGAGTTGGTGGAAATTTTGTCTGACCATGACTTATTGCCAGAGTACACAGCTGAAGAGTTGGAGCTCATTCGTGAGAACACCGTTGACTTCCTAGGAGTCAATTACTACCAACCTTTGCGTGTCATGGCGCCGCGTTTTGCTAAGCATCCTGACAGTCCACTCTTGCCAGAGCATTTCTACGAACCTTACGTCATGCCAGGTCGTAAAATCAATCCGTACCGCGGTTGGGAAATCTATGAGCAAGGGATTTATGGCATTGCTCAAAACATCAAGGAAAACTACGGTAATATTGAGTGGATGCTGACTGAGAATGGTATGGGTGTTGAAGGTGAAGACAAATTCCGTGAAAATGGCATGATTCAGGATGATTACCGTATCGACTTTGTCAAAGGTCATCTTCGTGAGCTTCATCGTGCTATCGAAGACGGTGCCAACTGTAAAGGCTACTTGATCTGGACCTTTATCGATTGCTGGTCATGGCTCAATAGCTATAAAAACCGTTATGGTTTGGTCGAGCTAGACTTAGAAACACAAGAGCGTCGCCTGAAAAAATCAGGCCACTGGTTCAAAGAACTCAGTGATAACAATGGATTTTAAGAATAAGAAGAGTGAGATGATTTTCATCTCATTTTTTCTTATAGAATCATCACCAAGGTTCTCACCATCGCAGAAGAGAATGTTACAAGAGATATAGATGGTATCGCCCTCACGATTCTATATCCTTTTTTCTCACCAATTTAAATGGCCACACAAGGAACTAAAAATGTCTACTTAATCAAGGTCTTTTCTAATGAGCAAATTTATTGCAAGTATAACTAACTAGTGATAAAATACCCACTAACTAAAAATAAAGCGAGGTAATCCGTATGGTAGAATTAGGAATTTCAACATTTGGTGAAACAACAGCCTTAAATGGGACTGGACAAGTATACAGTCATGATGAACGAATCCGTCAGTTGGTGGCAGAGATAGAGTTGGCTGATAAGGTTGGTTTGGATGTGTATGGCATTGGGGAGCATCATCGGGAGGACTTTGCGGTATCAGCGCCAGAGATTGTCCTTGCAGCTGGTGCGGTGAATACCAAGAAGATTCGTTTGACCAGTGCTGTCAGCATCCTCTCGAGTATGGATCCCATCCGTTTGTTCCAACAATATGCCACCATCGATGCCCTTTCAAACGGACGTGCGGAGATTATGGCTGGGCGTGGTTCATTCACCGAGTCCTTTCCTCTGTTTGGCTATGACCTGAAAGACTATGAAGCCCTCTTTGATGAAAAATTGGACCTGCTTCAGCTGGCAAATGAAAGCACCAAAGTGAACTGGCGTGGACAATTGACCCAAAGCATTGCTGGAAAAGAAGTCTATCCACGTCCAGTTCAGGAAAAATTGCCTCTGTGGGTAGCGACAGGAGGGAACGTTGAGTCAACCATCAAGATTGCCCGTGCTGGTTTGCCGATTGTCTATGCGATTATCGGTGGCAATCCTCGCTATTTTAAAAAGTTGATTCAAGCTTATCGTGAGATTGGAAGCGAAGCGGGTCATGCTGACAAAGACTTGAAAGTGGGAGCCCATTCTTGGGGGTGGATTGCTGAAGATGGCGAGCAGGCAGTGAAAGATTATTTCCATCCGACCAAGCAAGTGGTGGATGCGATTTCTAAAGACCGTCCGCACTGGCAGGAATTGCGTTATGAGCAATATCTTGAGCAGGTGGGGCCAAATGGCGCTATGTTTGTGGGAAATCCAGATCAAGTAGCAGAAAAAATGATCCGTATGATTGAGGATTTAGGCTTGGATCGCTTTATGTTGCACTTACCGCTTGGTTCTATGCCACATGATCAAGTTCTTCGAGCTATTGAACTTTTTGGAACGCAAGTCGCACCAAAAGTGCGTGCTTACTTTGCCATGAAAGAAGGGTTATAAAAAAATCCAATCAAATTGATAAAAAATCTATATCCCCGTCTGATCTTTAAAAAACTAGAAATAAAAGAAACTCTGGAAAGCTAATAAAAACAAGCTTTTCAGAGTTTTTTCTTTTGCTGATATAAAAAATCTAATCGGATTGATAGTCAATATATATTAGGAAAACACAAGATGGAGTGGTAAGATGGTGACAATCTAAATGGATGAAATGGAGGAGATTAACATGAGTATCAGTCAATCTCATTTAGAAGAAGAATTTAAATGGTTTCATAGTCATCCCGAATTGTCATTTGAAGAATTCGAGACAACAAAACGAGTACGACAGTTATTAGAAAATGCTGGCATTGAGATTCTAGATTTACCATTAAAAACGGGACTAGTAGCAATTGTTAGAGGTGATGAGAGTGGACCAACAATTGCCATCAGAACAGATATTGATGCCCTTCCTATCCAAGAGAAAACATCTCTAGCCTATCGTTCTCTCCGTTCAGATGTGATGCATGCATGCGGTCATGATTTCCATTTGACTTCTGTATATGGAGCTGCGCTCCAGTTGCATGCGCTAAAAAAAGACTTAAAAGGTACTATAAAAATTATCTTTCAACCAGCCGAGGAGATCTTTTCTGGAGCCGTTCATGTGATGGAAACGGGCGTTTTGGATGATGTCGATGCTATATTTGGTTTACATGCTAATCCCTCTTTGCCTGTAGGAACTGTTGCTATTAAAGCAGGTAGTGTTACAGCAGCCGTGGATCGTTTTCAAATTACTCTCCGAGGAGTGGGTACTCATGCAGCTCACCCGAATCAGGGAATTGACCCCATCATTGGAACAACTCAATTAGTGACAGCTTTACAGTCAATCATCAGTAGAAATGTCAATCCTTTTTCAACAAACTTAATTAGTGTAACTCATATAAAAGCTGGAGCAACTTGGAATGTGATACCAGAAGATACTTTTATTGAAGGGACAGTCAGAACTTTAGATGTAGTGGATAGGCAATTTATCAAAAAGAGAATTTATGAATTAACAGAAAATATTGCACAAGCCTTTCGTTTGAAATCTGAGATTAATTGGATAGCAGGGCCTCCAGCAACCAAGAATGATGGGGCGTTAACTGAGTTTGCTGCAGAAATTGCTCAAAAAAGTGGATTGGAAGTTGTCAAACCAGCAGATAGTTTAGGAGGAGAGGATTTTGCCTTCTATCAAGAAAAGATTAAAGGAATGTTTATCCTGGTAGGAACAGGCGAATCTTATCCTTTACACCATCCAGAGTTTCAAGTGGACCCAGCAGCTCTTCTTGCTACTTCGAATTTGCTAGCAAGAATTGGGAAAGAATCTTTAGAGAAACTTGTTGAGAAAGGGGAGTAAATGATTGAATTAAGAGATGTTACGAAACAGTTTCAAACCAAACAGCACACGGTTACTGCCTTAGATAAAGTTTCCCTAAAAATTGAAAAGGGTGATATCTTTGGAATTATCGGTTATTCAGGTGCTGGAAAGTCAACATTGCTAAGAATGGTAAATGGATTAGAGAAGCCGAATGAGGGCGATGTTATTGTCGCAGGTAAGCGAATCAAAGATTTGACAGAAAATGAACTCAATCAACTTCGGAAAAAAATTGGAATGGTATTTCAACAGTTTAGTTTATTAGAAACAAGAACTGTATTTCAAAATATTGCACTTCCTTTGGTATTGTTAAGAAAGAATAAGAGTGATATCGCTCAAAGAGTAGAAGAACTACTTGATTTTGTGGATTTAAAGGATAAAAAGGATGTTCCAGTAAATAAATTGTCAGGAGGCCAAAAACAACGTGTAGGTATCGCTAGGGCTTTAGCCACAAATCCAGAGATTTTACTCTGTGATGAGGCGACAAGCGCTTTAGATCCCAAAACAACACAGTCCATCTTGAAATTATTAAAAAAAATCAATCAAAATTTTGGAATTACGATTTTGTTGATTACTCATGAAATGGAAGTTGTAAAGGAAATTTGCAATAAAATGACTGTCATGGAACATGGGGAAATCGTAGAACAAGGTAGTGTTGTAGATTTGTTCACTTCTCCAAAGAATGACTTGACAAGAAGTTTTATTCATACCATTGTGAATCACAATATTCCACGAAGTATTTTAAAAAGACTTGATCAACGATATCCTATCTATAGATTAACTTTTTTAGGGGAGAATTCAGAACAAGATCTTCTATCAAGAATCAATAAGGAATATAAGGTTTCGACACGGATTTTATCTGCTTCTGTAAATGAAGTGGGGGAAACTGTTTTAGGAATCTTGTTTATCCAAATTGAGGGAGAAGAAAATTTACTCAAAGAGGTCGAGGACTATGTTCGTAAAAATCAAGTTTCAATAGAGAGGATTGTATATGGTGAAGGATTGGCTACAAATTAGTAGTGATAAATTAGTTGAATCAGCGAATCAGACCATCTATATGATTGGTTGGTCCTTGTTTTTTGGAATGTTACTAGCGATTCCTCTGGGCTTAGCAATGACTTTATGCAGAAAAGGTGGTCTAAAGGAAAATTTAGTTGTATTTTGGATCATCAATGGTATTGTCAATATCGTCCGTTCCGTTCCTTTTGTTATTCTATTGGTGTTTATAGCTCCAGTAACAAAAATTGTTGTGGGAACTCGGATTGGTACGACTGCAGCCATTGTTCCTCTGGTTTTGTATATTGCACCCTACCTAGCTCGCTTAATAGAGGCTTCTTTATTGGAAGTGAAATCTAGTGTATTGGGAGGCAGCTCAAGCAATGGGAGCCAGTACATTGCAGATTATCTGGTATTTTCTATTGCTAGAAGCAAAAGCCTCGCTTATTTTAGCTTTGACAACAGGAACAATCGGTTTGCTTGGAGCGACTGCTATGGCAGGTACGATTGGAGGTGGGGGAGTTGGTGATTTGGCCTTAACTTACGGTTACCAACGCTTTAACACCCCTCTGATGTTTGCTACGGTCGTGATATTGATTGTGATTGTACAGTTAATTCAAGCAATTGGAAATTATTTATCTCAAAAATTTAGATAGAAGGAAAGGTAAACTCAATGAAAAAACTAACAAGTGTGATTCTATTTTTAGTAGGGTTACTGTTTTTAGTAGCATGTTCAACAAATGGTGGAAGTACAGAATCTGCAAAAGAACAGTCTTCTGATAAGAAAGTTATTAAGTATGGTAAGGCAGCAGGCCCTTATACAGTATTGTTTGAGGATGCGATTATTCCCATCTTAGAAAAAGAAGGGTATCAATTTAAAGTAGTGGAATTTTCAGACTTACTACAGAATGATACAGCTCTAAATGAAGGCGAGATTGACGTCAATGTTGAACAACATACTGCTTATATGGAAAATTTCAATAAACACAAAATGGAGATCTTGTTGCCATTAGCAAGATTCCAACAATTCCAGCTGGAATCTTCTCATCAAAACATAAAGATTTAAAAGCTATCACTAAAGGTGCTAAAATTGCCATTCCTAGTGATGCTTCAAATACAGCTCGTGCTTACAAGTTGCTTGAAAAAGCAGGTTGGTTAAAAATGGATCCAAATGCATCTGTTTCGAAATTGACGAAAGATGACATTGTTGAAAATCCTTATCAACTTGAGATTACAGAAATGGATTCAGCCAATATTCCTAGAGCTTTGGATGACTTTGATTACGCAGTCATAACAGGAAGTATTGTCTACAGTGCAGGAATCGATGCTTCAACAGCCCTCTTGCAAGAGGATATCTTGGACCATTTGATTTTGCAAGTGGTCGTTAAAGAGGAAAATAAAGATAGTGACTGGGCAAAGGCAATCAAAGACGCTTACCATTCAAAAGAATTCAAAGATTATTTAGAAAAAAATAATAAAGGCTTGTAGTTTGTTCCCAATGATTAATAGCATAAAAAGTGAACCGCTGTAATAAGAAACACCTCATGAACTAGAGCATTTTCTAGTTCATGAGGTGTTTTGCCATATGAAATGAATTAATCTTTGTTTGAAAATAAAGATACTCCCTAGATGAGACTAGCTTATAACAAGCCCACAAAAAGCATCAAGGCTGATAAAGCAATAAAGGCTAGGGTTGCTAGAGCACGTTGGCCTGGACTGTAAATCTTTCGTTCTCCTCGAACGGGGAAGACGATAGCTAGTAAGGCGCCACCGACAGCTCCACCTACGTGTCCAGCAAGGCTAATACCAGGCATTAAAATACTTCCTACTAGGTTGATGACCAAGAGGGAGAGGTAAGATTGACCAAGCTGTTGAAGATAGGGGTTGCGTGAGGCATAACGGAGAACGACAATAGAAGCGAACATACCGTAGAGGGCAGTTGAAGCACCCGCGGTAATAGCATTAGGGCTAAAAACGAGGACAAAGAGATTTCCCATCATACCTGATAGAAGGTAGATAAAGAAAAATTGTTTAGAGCCAAAGATTTGCTCCATCTGACGTCCCAAGAAGTAAAGGGATAGCATATTGACTAAAAAGTGCTCCAAGCCAATGTGGACAAAGGTTGCGGAGAATAAGCGCCAAATTTGTTCAGGCATGGCCTTGATTGCTGGGGGATAAACAGCTCCGAATTTATACAAGGTAGCTGCGCTTGTGTAATTGAAACCACTGGTTAGAAACATGAGTATAAAAACCAGGGTGGTCACGAGAAGAAAGAAGCTCGTGACAGGATAACGACGATCAAAAATCTCTTTCATAGATGAGTACCTCCTCAACGGGAATATCGTGTGGATCAGGATGAAAGTCTTGAATCTGACAAGGGAAGATGGTGCTAATGCTGTGGCCTGAGAATTGCTCCAAGTAGCGGTCGTAGTAGCCACCACCATATCCAACCCGATAGCCAGAAGGATTGAAAGCTAAACCAGGAACATGGATCAAGTCAATCTGAGATGGCTCAAAGACAATAGCTTCCCCCTGTGGTTCAAGAAGTCCAAAAGAATTTCTTTCGAGTTTCTCTGGTTCATAGAGCACCAAGTCCATTTTCCCTTGTGGATAAGTTTTGGGAATGAGAATCGTCTTCCCATCTTTTTGAGCTTGTTCGATGAGTTCAGCTGTCTGAAATTCATGAGGAAAAGACAGGTAAGTAGCGATGGTTTTTGCTTCCTTATAAAAAGGATGTTGAAAGAACTGCTCTGTGAGCCAATCGTTCATGCTCTGCTTTTCTTCCTTGGATAGAGACTTAAGTCCTTGCAAGACCTGCTTGCGTAAGCTTTTCTTCATAGTTTACTCCGCAGCTTTCTTGGCTAAAAAGCTTGATACAGCCTCGACACCGACAGCCAGAGCTTCTTCCTTAGGACTCATCTGTGGATGGTGAAGAGCATAGGGGCTATCAATTCCAAGCCAGAACATGACACCAGGAACCTTGGAGAGAAGATAACCAAAGTCTTCTCCTGTCATGGCAGGTTCGATGTCGATTAGTTTAATTCCCTCTTTTTCATCAAAGAAGGTCATTAATTCCTGGGCTAATTCAGGGTTGTTTTCGACTGGTAAATAACCTCCCTGTTTGAGTTCAATCTCTACATCCATATCAAAGGCAGCTGCGACACCTTCAGCGATAGCTTTGACACGTTTTTGTACCAAGAGGCTCATGCTGTGTGTAAGAGCTCGAATCGTTCCATGCAAGAAGGCTGTATCAGCGATGACATTATTAGTTGTACCAGCTTGAAAAACACCGAAAGTGACGACAGCTCCCTCGATAGGATCGACATTACGGCTGACAACTGACTGAACTTGGGTAACGAAATAGCTAGCTGCAACCAGAGCGTCGTTGGCTTCATGTGGAAAGGCAGCGTGTCCGCCTTTACCCTTAAAGCGAATCTTAACTTCACATGTTCCAGCAAAGAGTGTATGAGTATTGGTCGCAATTTGTCCAACTTTTAAGTCTGGGCGAACATGAAGTCCATAGAATTGGTCAGGCAACCAGTCGCCAAAAGCATCATCTTCATACATGAGCATACCGCCTGCCTCATTTTCTTCCGCAGGTTGGAAGAGAAAGAGGAGGTTGTTTTTTGGTTGTTTTTCTAAAGCACGTTCGAGACTTCCAAGGGCAATAGTCATGTGAAAATCATGCCCACAAGCATGCATGCGGTCTGGATGTTGAGAGGCAAAAGGAAGGCCTGTTTGTTCAACAATTGGGAGTCCGTCGATGTCTGTTCGCCAACCAATGGTACGTTCTGGCTGACTTCCTTGCAAGTAAACTAAAATACCTGTTCGCCAGGTACGAATCTGAACAAAATCCTTGCCAGCTGTTAATTTCTCAATAACATTGAGTAAATAAGCGTGAGTCTTGAATTCTTCTAAACCAATCTCAGGAATTTGGTGAAGATCGCGTCGAGTTTGAATCAAATCTAACATATCTAATTTCCTTCTATTAATACGATAAAGAGGCTGGAAATATTTCCGCCTCTGTTACTAATTACAAGGTGCGAAGCGCATCTTCTAGCGCTGTTTTTTGTTGGGTTTGGCTATCGATTTCCTTGATAACACGAGCTGGGACACCAGCTACCACAACATTTTCTGGAACATCTTGAGTGACGATGGCCCCTGCTGCAACAACAGAACCGCTACCGATTTGAACACCTTCGATAACCACAGCGTTAGCACCGATGAGAACATTGTCACCGACACGGACAGGCTCAGCACTAGCTGGCTCGATAACGCCTGCAAGAACAGCACCTGCACCAACGTGGCTATTTTTACCGACAATAGCGCGTCCGCCAAGGATAGCTCCCATATCAATCATAGTGCCAGATCCAATTTCTGCACCGATATTGATAACAGCACCCATCATGATAACAGCATTGTCGCCAATCTCAACCTGGTCACGGATGATAGCGCCTGGCTCGATACGAGCGTTGATATCACGTTTATCAAGGAGAGGTACAGCTGAGTTACGAGCATCTTGTTCAACAACATAGTCTTTGTTTTCTGTAAGTCCTTTAAGAAGTGGGGCAATATCTTTCCAGTCTCCAAAGAGAACATTTCCAAGCTTGATAACAGAAGCAGGGATAGTTCCAGCAAGTTGCCCCTCAAAGGTCACTTTTACACTTGTCTTTTTCTCAGCATTTGCGATAAATTGGATAATTTCTTGCGCATTCATTTTTGTAGCAGTCATAGGTGTCTCCTCACTCTTTGTAATGCTTACTATTCTACCAAAAAAGGCTTCAATTTTGAAGCCTTAAGTGTTAAAAGAGGATTCTTTTAGTTTGTTTTTTGATTCTTCAATGGATAGAAAGATCATGGGGATGATAATCAAAATCATAGCCAGTAGCAGATACCCATCCAAGACTAAACCTAGAAAGAGAACGCTTAGAATAGCAGATGATAAAGGTTCGCTTGCGCTAACGACAGACACCACCAATGGGGAAACGAGAGAGACAGCCTTCATCGATAGGAAAAAGGCAAAGGCAGTTCCCAAAGGCAATGGTCAAACATATACAGATACTGATGGCATCAACCTGGAAGCTAATCTTATAAACGGGGTAGAGAAAATTACTAAAAAGTCCAGCGATAATCATTCCCCAGCTAACAGTTGGCACAAAACCGTATTTTTTAGCGAAAGGTTGGGGTAAGATGACATTGAACATGACGCCTAGGGCACTGAGAAGTCCTGTCAGTAAAGCAAGTGGTGTAATAGATAATTTGGATAGATCTCCTTTGGTAGCCATCAAAAAGACTCCAAGCATAGCAGTCAGAACATAGAAAATTGCTTTTTTAGAAGCTTTTTTCTTGTAGATAATACGGTTGTAGATAAGAATGAAGACAGGACTGATAAATTGGAGGATAGTTGCAGTTGTAGCGTTGGAGTACTCCACACAGAGATAAAAGAAAAATTGTACGGAGAAGATCCCTAAGATAGCATAGGCGAGAAAAGGAAGGTAGTTGTTTCGATTTCTCCAGATATCGAAAAGCTGGAACCGGAGTTTAAGGCTAGATAAGATGATTACGAAACTACCTGCGACGAGTAAACGCATAGAAGTAATCCACCCTGAAGAGACCTGATAATGTGAAAAAAAGTACTCTCCAAAGATTCCGCAGATTCCCCAGATCAAGCCAGATAGGAGAGAATAAATGGTTCCCTTAAAAATATTTTTTTGATAGTGATTCATGTTGCTATTGTACCATGAAAGGAAGAAAGAAAAAAGAGAGTGGAGAAAAATCATTTCTTTCCTACTCTCAATAATTGTGACGTTTATACTCAATGAAAATCAAAGAGCAAACTAGGAAGCTAGCCGCAGGCTGTACTTGAGTACGGCAAGGTGAAGCTAACGTGGTTTGAATTTGATTTTCGAAGAGTATTAGTTAGCGCCGTTGATTGCTGCTTCTGTTATTGGAACTCGAGCTATTATTACTGTTCCCGTTATTATTACGATTGTTATTGTTTGATGAGGAAGAAGATGCTTTAGGCAGACTTCCTAAAATGGTGCTCCAAGCACTTTGGTAGTCTGAATCGCTTCCACCAATAGCGAATTTATAAGTGGTAGTCGGAGCACCAGCTTGGTTTGCCCAGTAGCTAGTCACCGTTTCTCCGCTCAGATTAATTTCTTTCCCATTGATAGTCACCTTTCCTGGCTTTTGACCAGTTGATTTGAGGACTTGAGATGAAGTGACACTTGAATCAAGGTTGAATCGTTCTGTCCCCCAAGCAGAAGGAGCTGCTTTCTGAATGGCATTTACCAGATGAGCCATGTATTTTGCATTGCGGTAGTAAGCTCCCTTGGCTAGAGAGCTGTTGTCATCATGTCCGACCCAGCCTCCAAGGGTTAATCTTGGAGTAGAGACCATTAGCCACATATCCCCTTCTTCATTGGTTGTACCAGTTTTTCCGATCCAGTCAGCACCTGCTAGACTGGAATTGATAGAAGCCAGATCCGTTTGGAAGCTTGTAGTGACTCGGGATGAAAGTACATCTCTTAATAGACTCTGCATAATGGTTGCAGTGGCTTTAGAGTAAACTTGAATGGGTTTAGCTTGATGTTCATAGAAAACCTCACCACTCGTTTTCTCAATTTTAGAGATCATGTATTTCTTATGATAGGTACCATTGTTAGCTAGCGTTTGGTAACCATTGGTATGCTGGGCTACAGTAACTTCAATTCCTCCTCCCATAGGAAGACTTTCAATACCATATTCTGGGATTTCATAGCCCATTTTTTCCATATAAGAACGGACATCAACCCCTTTTTCACGGAGCATTCGGTAGGTCCAGTAGGCTGGAATATTCCAAGAATAATTCAGAGCTTCTTTAAGGTCTATCATGGCTGTTCCAGGACTGTTGACATGCATGATCGGAGTTCCGTTAGAGAAGTTTGTTGGATAGTTTGAGAGGATGCTAGCACTTCCCATAAGCCCTTGATCGATAGCAATACCGTAGGCCAATAGTGGCTTGGTAGTGGAGGCAGGAGAACGCTTGGTATCAAAGGCGTGATTGTTTTGATTGGTCTGATAATCTCGTCCACCTACAAAACCTAAAATCGCCCCAGTTTGATTGTCCATCAAGACATTCCCAACTTCAGGTTGACCCGAGCTATCATTTAGAAGGTATCCGTAGTTCGTTACGGCATTTTGCATAGCAGTATGAATCGTTTTATCGATGGTAGTTGTAATACGGTAACCACCGTTTTGGATTTCTTTTTCGGCCAATTCTTGATAAGATTTTCGGATAGATTCGTTCTGTAGTTCTTGGTCAGAAACATTGTCCTTTTGCACCAGATAATCATACATAATCTTGGTAGCCTCATCGAGTGCAGTGAAGTAGAGGAAGCCTTTAGAGGTAACGCTAGCATTTTCTGCTGGCAAGAAATCTTGCTTAATGTCATAAGCCTTGTAGGTTTCGTAGTCTTCTTGACTTAGCACTCCAGTTCTGTACATATTGTAGAGAACATCTTTGGAGCGCTTAATACCGAGTTCAATATCTTCCTCGCTCTTCATCTCACCAGTAGACTCGTAAGGTGAGTAGGAAATAGGGCTTTGTGGTAAACCTGCTAGGAAAGCTGCTTGAGGAATGGTTAGTTTGCTTGCATCCACTCCAAAAATCCCTTTGGCAGCCTGTTGAGCCCCTGCGATATTTTGACCTTTATTGTTACGACCAAAGGAGCAACGTTGAGATAGGTGGTTAGGATTTCGTCCTTGCTCATGGCTCTTTCCAAGGCCAAGGCGTCAACGATTTCACTGGCTTTACGGGCAAGCGTAGGAGCATCACCAACCACTTGTTGTTTGATGAGCTGTTGTGTTAGGGTAGATCCTCCACTGGAAGAACCAAGTCCGATGAATTTTCCTAGACTGGCACGAATAACCGCTTTAGGAACAACACCGTTGTGCTCTGCAAAGTGTTCATCCTCGGTTGCAACGATAGCTTGCTTGAGGTTATCTGAAATGGCATCTGATGATACAGATGTGCGAAGTAGATCGCTTTCGATAGCGCTAATCATGGAACCATCTGCATAGCGGATTTCTGAGATAGATGAAATATTATTGACCTGCTTGATCAAATCCTCCGTTTGAGGGACACTAACTTGATCAAAGAGAGAAACAGCATACCCCAAGGCAACCCCTGTTCCAAGGAGACCGCCAATAAAAGCTAGGATGAAAAGTGTGTTAAAAGTTGCCTTTATTCCAAGTAAAATTTTTGCAAATAAAGTCCAGAAATCGAATGGTGTTTGCGTTTGCTTTTTCTTCTTAGAATTTTTTCCACTCTTTTTCTTTGTATTCATTTTAGAAATTGTTAATTTTAGAGACCCAAGTAAGGCCAGTCCTTTTTGTTTGATTCTTGTTACATGTTTGTTCATAGAATTCCTCACTCTTTATTATTATACCATAAAAGCATCTCTTACAAGAAATTAGGCTTAAAACAGGGCTTTGGATAGGGATTGGAGTTCGAAATTTAGACATCAAAAAAGCCAGATTTAAGTTAAATCTGACTTTTTGACAAATTGTTATTTTTCTCCTGAAAGTTCTTTTCCAAGATTAATCAAGTAGTCCTTCAAGTGGTCTTTGACTTGTGGGTGTTTAAGAGCGTATTCGATGGAAGTCTTCATGAATCCAAACTTGTCTCCGACATCGTAACGAGAACCTTTAAACTCACGAGCAAATACTCGTTGGGTTTTGTTGAGAGTATCGATAGCATCTGTTAGCTGAATTTCATTTCCTGCTCCTGGTGTTTGATTTTCAAGAATACCAAAAATCTCTGGTGTGAGAAGGTAACGACCGATAATAGCTAAATCACTTGGTGCGTCTTCAGGTGCTGGCTTTTCAACGAAGGTTTCAACACTGTAAAGGCCGTCATTTCCTTCTCCCTGAGGAGCGATAACACCGTATGAAGAAACTTCTTCGTGTGGGACAGGCATTACGGCAATAGTAGAAGCATGAGTCTTCTCATAATCATTCATGAGCTGCTTGGTCAATGGAACAGCTTTGTCATCAGTGATATCCATGAGGTCATCTCCAAGCATAACCACAAAGGGTTCGTTTCCGACGAAAGCTTTGGCTTGTAAGACGGCATCTCCGAGTCCACGTGGGTGTGTTTGACGGATGAAGTGAAGACGCATACCAGTTGTTTCGTCAACTAGTTTCAAAAGGTCGGTTTTTCCTTTTTCCTTGAGGTTGTATTCTAGTTCAAAGTTTGAGTCGAAATGGTCTTCGATAGAACGTTTTGACTTTCCTGTTACCACAAGAATGTCCTCAATTCCAGACTTAAGAGCTTCTTCAACGATGAACTGGATGGTTGGTTTATCGACGATTGGCAACATTTCTTTGGCCAAAGCTTTAGTAGCAGGTAGGAAACGAGTTCCAAGTCCTGCAGCAGGGATAACGGCTTTTCTAACTTTTTGCTTCATGAGCATCCTTTCTAACGGTGACTAAGACCATTCGTTCTCTGCCTTGAACTCATTGCTCATGAGTTCAGAAACGGCATCCTTAATATTAACATTTTCATAAATAACTTGGTAAATGGCTTGGGTGATAGGCATATAAACTCCTAGCTCTTGTGCTAATTCGTAAGCAGCTTTGGTTGTTGAAATTCCTTCAATGACCATTCCCATATTTGCTTCAATATCTGCCAAGGCTTCGCCACGCCCAAGAGCATCTCCTGCACGCCAGTTACGTGAGTGGACAGAAGTTCCTGTAACGATTAAATCCCCAACTCCAGAAAGACCACTGTAAGTTAATGGATTTGCTCCAAGTTTAACTCCCAGACGGGTAATTTCTGCCAGCCCGCGCGTGATAATAGCAGCTTTTGCATTATCACCAAATCCAAGTCCATGAAGGGCACCTGCACCAACAGCGATGATATTTTTAAGAGCACCAGCTGTTTCCACTCCGATCACATCCGTATTGGTATAAAGACGGAAGTAGTGGTTGCTAAAGAGTTTTTGAACATATTGAGCAGTTTGTAAATCCTTGGATGCAGCCGTAATCAAGGTGATGTCACGTACAATCGTTTCTTCCGCATGGCTAGGACCAGATACAACCACAATCTCACTACGCAATTCTTCAGGGATTTCTTCTTCTAGGATGGTTGAAAGACGTTTGTGGCTATTGGGTTCAAGGCCTTTTGAAGCATGCATAATCACTACTTTATGATCCAAAACAGCAGCCACTTGTTGAGCTACCAATCTGGTCACCTTGGTTGGCACCACAAACAAGACGGCATCAACCCCCTTCAAGGTTTCTGCCAAATCATGATAGGCAACAATTTTTTCGTCTAATACAGTATCCTTAAATAGCGTTTGTTAGTATGTTGTGTATTGATTTCGTCAATTTGATCAGGAATATTTCCCCAGATACGCACTTGGTGTCCGTTGTCATTTAGAACTTGTGACAGCGCAGTACCCCATGAACCAGGCCCTAAAACAGCGATGGTTTGTTTGTCCATATTTTCCTCCTTCTGAGAAAGCACTTTCCTATATTCTACCATAAAAAGGACTATCTTGCATCTATATAACTAGCTAAGAATTCTACTATTATTAGGATTTTGTATTCATTGGATAAAATTTTTAGATAGATTTTCAAGAAAAAGCAAATAAAGCACTTAATTTTCAAATTGGACATCATTCAAAACCAATAAAAGAAGAGCACTATTCTTCTAAAAAATGGTATAATAGGAGCATCACGAAAATTGGAGAGACGCTATGAGTTTTTACAATCATAAAGAAATCGAGCCTAAGTGGCAAAAATACTGGGCTGACAATCACACTTTTAAGACAGGAACAGACGCTTCAAAACCTAAGTTTTATGCGCTTGATATGTTCCCTTACCCATCTGGAGCGGGTCTTCACGTAGGACACCCAGAAGGCTACACAGCGACTGATATCCTCAGCCGTTTCAAACGTGCGCAAGGCTACAATGTCCTTCACCCAATGGGCTGGGATGCTTTTGGTTTGCCTGCAGAGCAATACGCTATGGATACAGGAAATGACCCAGCGGAATTCACGGCAGAAAACATTGCTAACTTCAAACGCCAAATCAATGCGCTTGGCTTCTCATACGACTGGGACCGTGAAGTCAATACTACAGATCCGAACTACTACAAGTGGACGCAATGGATTTTCACCAAGCTTTACGAAAAAGGTTTGGCTTATGAAGCAGAGGTGCCAGTAAACTGGGTTGAGGAATTGGGAACAGCTATTGCCAACGAAGAAGTACTTCCGGATGGAACATCTGAGCGTGGTGGCTATCCAGTTGTCCGTAAACCAATGCGCCAATGGATGCTTAAAATCACTGCCTATGCAGAGCGCTTGCTCAATGACTTGGATGACCTTGACTGGCCAGAGTCTATCAAGGACATGCAACGCAACTGGATTGGTAAATCAACTGGTGCCAATGTCACTTTCAAGGTAAAAGGGACAGACAAGGAATTCACAGTCTTTACCACTCGTCCTGACACCCTTTTTGGTGCTACCTTCACTGTTTTGGCGCCTGAACATGAACTAGTAGATGCTATCACAAGTCCAGAACAGGCCCAAGCTGTAGCGGACTACAAACACCAAGCCAGCCTTAAATCAGACTTGGCTCGTACAGACCTTGCCAAGGAAAAAACAGGAGTTTGGACGGGTGCTTATGCTATCAACCCTGTTAACGGTAAAGAAATTCCAATCTGGATTGCCGACTATGTCCTTGCTAGCTACGGTACAGGTGCCGTTATGGCCGTACCTGCCCACGACCAACGTGACTGGGAATTTGCTAAACAGTTTGGACTTCCAATTGTAGAAGTGTTGGAAGGTGGAAACGTTGAAGAGGCTGCCTACACAGAAGATGGACTTCATGTTAATTCTGACTTCTTAGATGGATTGAACAAAGAAGACGCTATTTCTAAAATCGTGGCTTGGTTGGAAGAAAGGCTGTGGTCAAGAAAAGGTTACCTACCGTCTCCGCGACTGGCTCTTTAGCCGTCAACGTTACTGGGGTGAACCAATCCCAATTATTCATTGGGAAGATGGGACTTCAACAGCTGTTCCAGAAAGTGAATTGCCACTTGTCTTGCCAGTAACCAAGGATATCCGCCCTTCAGGTACTGGTGAAAGCCCACTGGCCAACTTGGCAGACTGGCTTGAAGTGACTCGTGAAGATGGTGTCAAGGGTCGTCGTGAAACAAACACCATGCCACAATGGGCTGGTTCAAGCTGGTACTACCTCCGCTATATTGACCCACACAATACTGAGAAATTGGCTGATGAGGACCTCCTCAAACAATGGCTGCCAGTCGATATTTATGTGGGTGGTGCAGAACACGCCGTGCTTCACTTGCTTTACGCTCGTTTCTGGCACAAATTCCTCTATGACCTTGGTGTCGTTCCAACTAAGGAACCATTCCAAAAACTCTTTAACCAAGGAATGATCTTGGGAACAAGTTACCGTGACCACCGTGGCGCGCTTGTGGCAACTGACAAGGTTGAAAAACGTGATGGTTCATTCTTCCATGTGGAAATAGGGGAAGAGTTGGAGCAAGCACCAGCCAAGATGTCCAAATCCCTCAAGAACGTTGTCAACCCAGACGATGTGGTGGAACAATACGGTGCGGATACCCTTCGTGTCTATGAAATGTTCATGGGACCACTTGATGCTTCCATCGCTTGGTCTGAAGAAGGATTGGAAGGAAGCCGTAAGTTCCTTGACCGTGTTTACCGTTTGATTACAAGTAAAGAAATCACTGCGGAAACAATGGCGCTCTTGACAAGGTCTACAACGAAACAGTCAAATCTGTCACTGAGCAAATCGAGTCCATGAAATTCAACACAGCCATTGCCCAACTCATGGTCTTTGTCAACGCAGCTAACAAGGAAGACAAACTCTATGTAGACTACGCCAAAGGCTTTATCCAATTGATCGCACCATTTGCACCTCACTTGGCAGAAGAACTCTGGCAAACAGTCGCAGCAACAGGTGAGTCTATCTCTTACGTAGCTTGGCCAACATGGGACGAAAGTAAATTGGTTGAAGACGAAGTCGAAATCGTCGTTCAAATCAAAGGTAAAGTCCGTGCCAAACTCATGGTTGCGAAGGACCTTTCACGTGAAGAATTGCAAGAAGTGGCTCTGGCTAACGAAAAAGTTCAGGCAGAGATCGATGGCAAGGAAATTGTGAAGGTGATTAGTGTCCCTAATAAACTCGTTAATATCGTCGTTAAATAACGAGTTTATTAGCTCTATCTGCCACCTTCAATAGTCCACTGGACTATTGAAGCCAACTAAACTCGTTAATATCGTTGTTAAATAAGAAATGAATCCTTCAGAGCTAAGTTCTGGAGGATTTTTGTATTACTATATGCTATAATAGTCCCAACTAAGATAAAAACACAGTTCTGGTTGGTAGTCCAGACGTAGGCAAGCCTATCAGTAACCTTCCTCCTTGGTTGTCCATTCTTAGGGATAGATTTAAGGAGGTGCTGTCGTGGAAACAATTTCAATTGGATTGACAGTTTATTTTGAAGATGGATTTTGGCATGGTTTGTTCGAACAAGTGTATCGAGAAACTTATCAAGTTTGTCGTGTGACATTTGGTCAGGAGCCAAAAGATGATGAAATTCTAGAGATCTTACAGATTCAGTTTACTCAATTATCTTTTAGTCCAGAAGCTACAGTTAAGCAACATGTAAAAATCAAGAATCCTAAACGATTACAGCGAGCTGTGAAGAAACAAGTAAAGCAGAAAGTTTCTTACAAGTCGAAAGAACTATTGCAGTTGCAGTATGAGGAAAGGAAAAAGATTTCAAAACATCAATCTAGTGTCCAAAAACAATTGCTCAAACAAGAGAAATTCGAACGCAAACAGCAAAAACGTAGAGAGAAGCACAAGGGGCATTAACTCACTTGTTTCCATATTTGATCAATCCTCCATAAACTGGAGGATTTTTTGAATATTATGTGTGAGATGTGGTATACTATTCACATCTTTAAACTTATAAGTGTGAGACAAGGAGAAAGATATGCCAGTAAATGAATATGGTCAGATGATTGGGGAACCTGTAGATGATACACCTGGAGTTTTGCCTTCACTTGTACGGATAGAAGGGCGATATACGATTATAGAAGCTCTATCGGTGGAAAGCATGCAGAGGATTTATTAGCTGTCTATGGCCCAGATAGCCCTCGTGAGATGTGGACCTACCTTTTTCAACCACCTGTGGCTAATCTAGAAGAGTTAATGGTAGCTTTAAAGAAGATGATTGAGCGAAAGGATCGTTTTTATTACGCGATTATCGATAAAGCGACTGGAAAGGCACTGGGTACTTTTTCTCTCATGCGCATTGACCAAGTCAATCGCGTCATTGAAGTTGGAGCAGTGACCTTTTCTCCGGCTCTCAAACAGACCAGGATGGGGACAGAAGCCCAGTTTTTATTAGCCCGTTATGTCTTTGAAGAGCTCAACTATCGACGTTATGAGTGGAAGTGCGATGCCCTCAATCTTCCATCTAGAAAAGCAGCAGAACGTTTGGGCTTTATCTACGAGGGAACCTTCCGCCAAGCTGTTATCTATAAAGGTCGCACCAGAGATACGGATTGGTTGTCCATGATCGATAAGGACTGGCCTCAAGTCAGAGCTCGTTTGGAAACATGGTTGACTCCTAAAAACTTTGATAAAAATGGACGGCAGTACAAGAGCTTGAGAGAGCTTTAAGAGGTGTTGAGATGATTACTATTAAAAAGCAAGAAATTGTCAAGCTAGAGGATGTTTTGCATCTCTATCAGGCAGTTGGTTGGACAAATTATACCAATCAACCCCAGATGTTGGAGCAATCCTTGTCTCATTCGCTAGCGACTTATCTTGCCCGTGATGGTGAGGAAATCGTTGGTGTCGTTCGCTTGATTGGAGATGGTTTTTCTTCGGTTTTTGTCCAGGATTTGATTGTTTTGCCTAGCTATCAGCGCCAAGGGATTGGTAGTAACTTGATGAAAGAAGCCTTGGCTGACTATAAGGATGCCTACCAAGTTCAACTAGCGACCGAAGAGACAGAAAAAACTTTGGGTTTTTACCGTTCTCTGGGGTTTGAAACCTTATCTACTTATGATTGTACAGGGATGATTTGGGTGGATCGAAAAAAATAAAAAAATTATTTTCTCTTAAGCTAACTTTAAGTATTCTTCTGTATCATGTAATCATTAAATAAAGACCTCTTAACTTTATTTAATAAAAATCCTAAAACTTTTTTCATCATAATCTCCTAATAAAGTCACCCAATTCGGTGGCTTTTTTCTTGTTTGCTTTCAGCAATTTTTAATTAGTATTTATTATTTTTGAACAAAAATTAAAAAAACTAGAAAATCTTAAGCTAACTTTAAGCCTTCTCTTGTATCATATAACCATTAAATAAAGACCTCCTAGCTTTATTTAATAGAAATCCTAAACTTTTCTTTTTCATAATAATCTCCCTTTACTCCACCCAATCAGGTGGAGTTTTTTGGCTCTATTTCAGGCTTTTTGGGACTATTCTAAAAATAATTTTTCGATATTTTTCGGATTTTGGTCGGGGAATTGGCGGGGATTTTTTAGCGAATATGACTAAGAAATAGGTCCGTTGTCGCTTCAGCAAGTTCATCCTCAACTTGGTTATAACGATCGGTCATATAGACTTTTGTATGACCTAGTGCCTGGCCGAACTGCTAGGTTGGAACTCGTGAAATAACGTGAGGAAGTGGTACATCATGTGTAAGTCTGTCGTTTCATTTAGTTGGTTAAAATGTTGGTTTGACTAATTTGAGTTGATGAGCGACCATGTTTATTGATAGTGATGTAATCTTTTGTTGCTGCTTGATAATCCCTAACTTTCGCTTAATATTGAAAGTATTATTGGACAAGGAAGTAAAACTTTGACAAAATTCTCGAACTGTGGGATAATATAAGGGAATTAAGGATTAGTTCTATATTATGGACTAGAAAAGACCCCAAGCTAACTTCCACATTAAGCTTGGGGTCTTTTTTTGACACTATCTATCTTTGTTTAGCCATTTATCGACTAAGCGAAGAATGACACCGACCACAATTGGTCCGATGATAGTTTTAAGGATTAGTTCCATCATGGGCTATTTCACCTCCTTTCGTAGGCGGTGTATCAGTGCCGTAAAATATTATACCACATCAGTACTAAACTCGGGAGCCACCAAATTCGGTGGCTTTTTTGTTTGTGGGCTGGATTTTTGCTATAATAGGAACATGAGTAGAATTTTAGATAATGAAATCATGGGTGATGAGGAGTTGGTAGAACGTACCCTCCGTCCCCAATATTTACGTGAATATATCGGACAAGATAAGGTCAAGGATCAGCTTCAAATCTTTATCGAAGCAGCAAAAATGCGTGATGAGGCACTGGACCATGTTCTTTTGTTTGGTCCTCCAGGTCTCGGGAAAACAACCATGGCTTTTGTCATTGCCAATGAATTGGGAGTCAATCTCAAACAAACGTCAGGTCCTGTTATCGAAAAAGCTGGTGATCTGGTAGCGATTTTGAATGACTTGGAGCCAGGAGATGTGCTCTTTATCGACGAGATTCATCGCTTGCCTATGTCAGTAGAAGAGGTGCTTTACAGTGCTATGGAAGATTTCTACATCGACATCATGATTGGCGCAGGGGAAGCTAGCCGTAGTGTTCATCTAGACTTGCCACCTTTTACCTTGATTGGTGCGACGACACGAGCAGGAATGCTGTCAAATCCTCTTCGTGCACGTTTTGGGATCACTGGTCACATGGAATACTATACCCATGATGACTTGACAGAGATTGTCGAGCGGACGGCAGATATTTTTGAGATGGAAATCACTCATGAAGCAGCTTCGGAGTTAGCTTTACGTAGCCGCGGGACTCCTCGTATCGCCAATCGTCTTCTCAAGCGCGTGCGCGACTTTGCGCAGATTATGGGCGATGGCTTGATTGATGATGTGATTACGGATAAGGCTTTAACTATGCTGGATGTAGACCATGAAGGTTTGGATTATGTAGACCAGAAAATTCTCCGTACCATGATTGAAATGTACGGTGGCGGTCCTGTCGGTCTAGGAACTCTTTCGGTTAATATCGCTGAAGAGCGTGAGACGGTAGAGGATATGTACGAACCTTACCTGATCCAGAAAGGCTTTATCATGCGGACTCGTTCAGGTCGGGTCGCGACAGCTAAGGCTTATGAGCATTTGGGGTATGAATACATTGAAAAATAAGGCTGAAATTTTAGATTCTTTCAGAGAAAATCCTGATATGATGGCTATTCTGACTATCATCCGTGACTTGGAATTAAATGATTCCTGGTTGGCAGCAGGTTCGGTCCGAAATTTTATCTGGAATCTCTTGTCAGATAAGCCAGCTTTTGATCGTGAAACGGATGTGGATGTGATTTTCTTTGACCCAGATGTGAGTTACGAAGAAACGCTGGTTATAGAGAACAAGTTGAGGGAGGACTTTCCTCAGTATCAGTGGGAGCTGAAATCAGGTCTATATGCATCAGCATAGTCCCCATACGCCTCCGTATAGAAATTCCTGCGATGCCATGAGTAAGTATCCAGAGCGTTGTACGGCAGTAGGACTTCGCTTGCAAGCTGACGCAACTTTAGAACTCTTTGCGCCTTATGGTTTGGAGGATATTTTGAACTTTCAAGTTCGTCCGACTCCTCATTTTTTAGAAAATCAAGACCGAATGAAGCTCTATCAAAAGCGTTTATCCAAGAAAAATTGGCGAGAAAAATGGAAAAATCTCACATTTAAAAATACTTAAGGAAACTTTAAGATAGGAGCTGTATACTTATCTCGTAGGTTACGAAAAACATAACTTATACTCCTAAAACTTTTTCAGAATAATCTCCCTATAAAAAATGAAGTCGCCCAATCAGGCGGCTTTTTTGATTAGCTAGGAAAAGCCCTGTTAAACACCACGGATTTGTATTGTTCACCTTCATTATAAGATAAACATAATACTCAATGAAAATCAAAGAGCAAACTAGGAAAGTAGCCGCAGGCTTTACTTGAGTACGGCAAGGCGGCGTTGATGCGGTTTGAATTTGATTTTTGAAGAGTATAAGATAAATTTTTTTTCTGTCATGAGTTAGCCGGTGCTACCTGCTTAGAGTTTTTTATCAAAATCGTTGGACAATAATAGATAAAATGTGCTATAATGAGCTTTCATAAAGAGGCTATTTTATCGGAATTTTCAAAAAATAACATCGATTGATATATTTAAACAAGAAGAAAAGTTCTAATGGAGCATCAATTTACTTTTTAATGATTCTGGCAACTTGTTTTTATAAAAATGAACTAAAGGAGAAAAAATATGCTTTTTAGACGTCAGGAAGGACGATATAGAGAAACAGACCGAGTAACGAGGTATAAATTGATCAAGGCAGGGAAACATTGGCTCCGAGCGTCTACCTCTCTTTTTGGTTTGTTCAAGGTTCTTCGTGGTGGTATTGACACAGCACAAGTTACAACAGAAGTCGTTGAAGATCGTGTTTCAACATCCCTAACTGGGCTTGATATCCTCAAGGGGATAGCTGCTGCAGGAACGGTAATAGGTGGAGGGATTGCAACTCAATCTCATGTCTATGCTAATGAACAAGTTGCTGTAGAGAAGGTGGTTGATGGAACTGATACCCTAGTCAATTCGGATCAGGTTGTTTTAGGAACTGTAGATAAGGATGGTGAACAACAAGCTTCAGTTTCAACATCTACTTCTATTAGTGAGAGTGTTTCAACATCAGTTTCTACTAGTGTTTCAACAAGTACCTCTGCATCAGTTTCAACGAGTGTCTCAGCATCGGCATCGACGAGTGCATCTGAATCAGTAAGCACCTCAACATCTACTAGTGTATCAGCTTCTACAAGTACATCAGCCTCAGCAAGCACATCGGCTTCAGAGTCTGCATCTGAAACGATTGTTACAAGTAAAGGTCTTTCAGAGATTCATTCTATGGAAAGTTTGAACATCGAAAGTGTATTGACTTCAGCCTCGGCTTCATCAAGCACATCAGCATCAGTAAGCACATCAGCTTCAGTAAGCACATCAGCATCAGTAAGCACATCAGCATCAGCAAGCACATCAGCATCAGTAAGCACATCAGCATCAGCAAGCACATCAGCTTCAGCAAGCGCATCAGCTTCAGAATCTACGTCAGTCTCTGAATCAACATCGGCTTCAGCAAGCACCTCAGCATCTGGAATAGTAAAATCAACAGGTGATTCAAGAAAACAATTACCAAATACTGGTTCAGAAGATTCTAATTCATCTCTACTTTTAGGTGCTTTGACAGCTATTACTGGTTTAGGTTTGTTTGTAAAACGTAGTAAAGATGAAAATGAAGATGAGATCTAAGATATCTATGTTATATAGAGTAGTTCTATAAATGTTAGATAAGAAAAAATCCTGAAAAGTTTAAATTTTCAGGATTTCTTTTTTGAATTTTTTCTACAACAAACTAGTCTCTATACATAGTAGATTGAATATAAAAATAGTACATTGCAATTTCTAAAAATATTGCTAGAAATTGGTTTTACTTTTTTTCAGTGATTTGTCCAGTTTTATTTCATTTCACTATATATATCTATAGGGATTTACTCCCTACAAATAGTAGAGAGCCATTTTTATTATTAGTTAATTGATAAAAATGATATAATTAGTAGTAAAAAAATTATAGGGGTTAAGTGTATAATATTTTTATTATATCTAATCCTGTTAGACAATGAAATACAAAGAAATTATTCGAAACTCGTTTAAATTGTAATAATTGTATGAGTTTTTAAACTTTTTTCTGAGTATTTAAAATTAGGTTAGAAAGTTAGGAAAAATTATTTATGAGACCATTGATTAGTGTGATCGTTCCAGTATATAATGTAGAACAGTATTTACGACAGTGTATTGAAAGCATTTTAAAACAGTCTTATCGAGAGATAGAAGTATTGTTGATAAATGATGGTTCGACCGATTCTTCAGGAATAATTTGTCAAGAATTTGTGGGATATGATAACCGATGTCGCTATTTTGAAAAGGAGAATGGAGGTCTTTCAGATGCGAGAAATTATGGCTTAGATCGTTCAGAAGGGGAGTATATTACTTTTGTGGACTCGGATGATTTTTTAATGGATAATGCTATAGAAAAATTATATGCAACAGCACTATTAGGAGACTCAGATCTAGTTGTGGGAGCTTATTGTAGATTTGATGAACCAACTTTTCTCTTATATTCAAAAGAAGATTTACCGAGTTTACCTGTTACTTTTGTGGATAAAAGCTTTGCTATGAATCAAATGGACGAACTTACGGATTTCCAATTTATTATGTATTCAACTGCTTGGGGAAAACTGTACAAGCGTAGTTTATTTGAGGGGATTCGTTTTCCTTTTGGAAAATATGCAGAAGATCAGTTTACAACCTGGAAATTATACATGAAGGCTTCTACAATATCTATTTGTAATCATGTTATCTATTCCTATCGTATCAATTATTCAGGCCTATCAAGTAATTTTAATTTGTCTCATCTGGATTATATTGAAGCACTAGAAGAACGGATTGAGAAGACTAGACATTTAGATGGGATTGATATGGGGAAAACTTATAAAATGTATGACTATGTTTTGAGGCGTATGTTGACAGAATTGTCAAATCATGGATATTTGGAAGAAAGACAAAAATTGGAACATAAAATAGAGTCTTTAAAACTAGATCATATTATTAATTAGAGAATCGTAAACTTTCCCTGAAGTTAAACAAAGAATTTATCCAAAGAATGTAGTTCTGTATTGCCCAGTTCATCCTCCTATCAATTGTGATTAGAAAATGAGGGTTATGAGATTGATTCAGTGCTATTAACAAGGGTGAAAAATGATTGTTTGTTTATCTTGACTGATTGAAGTAGTGGATCTCAAATTATCCGATTGATTTCAAATAAAAGTGTGGAAACAATCAATCAGACTCTAAAAGTCATCTTAAAACAACAAGAAATTCTTTGATAAAAAACCAACGATATTTACCTTTATTATCTTATAAGCAGATTTTTTCTGCTTTTTTTGTTATAATAATGACATTGAAATTATGTAGGGAAATAACATTTTATACAAAAAACGAGTAGTTTTGTATCATGGTTTTTATGTATTTATAAAGTAAACTAAAGAAACATATATTTTTGATTTTTCTGATGTTTATGTATAGAATGGAAGGAATTGTTATGAAAAATCATTTTTCATCCATAGTTATAAAAAAAGGGTTTGTAACTCTTTTCTTAATTTTTATTTATGTTCTGGGGAGTCGATTAACTCTTCCTTTTATCGATTTGAATAGCAGAGATTTTCTTGGGGGTTCGACGGCTTATTTAGCTTTTTCAACCGCAATTACAGGTGGGAATTTACGGAGTTTGTCAATCTTGTCAGTCGGTCTATCCCCCTGGATGTCGTCGATGATTTTATGGCAAATGTTCTCCTTATCTAAGCGTTTGAATCTTGCCTCTGGTTCGGCTGAGATTCAAGATAGAAGAAAGATGTCTCTCACCTTGATAATTGCCTTGATTCAATCGCTAGCCTTAGCGGTAAATCTACCGATTAAGGACAACTATAATTCATTCTTGGTGCTCATACTCAACACACTTTTACTAATCGCAGGGACTTTCTTTTTGATCTGGCTGTCAGATATTAACTCTACTATGGGGATTGGTGGCTATCTTGCGATCTTATTGACTAGTATGGTTCTCTATCTTCCTCAAGATATCATGGAATCAATACAAAAGCTCGGGATTTCTATGTGGATTATTACACTACTAGGGATAATGGGAATTGTTTTTGCCTATCTTATCGCAATTTTTTATCGTGCTCGTTATCGGATTCCGGTGAATAAAATTGGTCTTCAATCTCGCTTTAAGCGTTATTCTTATTTTGAAATAATGCTGAATCCTGCAGGTGGGATGCCCTTCATGTATGTGATGAGTTTAATTAGCTTACCAACTTACCTATTTCTTTTGCTACAATTAGTTGATCCAGGTAACTCAGTTTATCAACACATAAGTTCCCAATATGCAACGGGGAAACCCTTATGGATTTATACCTATATAGCGACTTTATTTATATTTAGTATTGCCTTTGCTTTTGTCAATATTAGTGGGGAACGAGTGGCAGAACGGATGAAAAACTCAGGCGAATACATTTATGGCGTTTATCCAGGTGAGGCCACTAGTAATTTTATCAATAATCTAGTCTTTAGGTTTGCTATTGTAGGTGGTATCTTTAATGTGTTATTTGCTGGTCTACCAATGTTGTTTGTTTTAGTCGATGAACAATTGTTGAGAGTGAGTATGATTCCAGGTTTGTTTATGATTCTAAGTGGTATGATCTTTAACATTAAAGATGAAATCAAAGCACTGAAATTGAACGAAACTTATAAACCACTGATTTAGGAGAGAGTTATGTATTATTTTATTCCAGCTTGGTATGGTAGTCATCGTCAGTGGCATGCAGATATCATCCCTTGGTATCGGTCTTCTTTTAAGTTGGAGTTTGACGATACCTTCAATCAGATTCGTCTGTTAGATAGACAAGAACTGCCGTCAAGCCTTTTTGGTTTTAGCCTATCAACCACATCTTCGCTATTTCTTACATCGTCATAGTGTATTAGAGGCTGAAGTATATTCTATTTTTTTGATGAAATGCAAGATATTACGGATATTTCTCCACAAGTACTGAATATCAGAGATATTGAGTGGGATAAGGACTGTGAATTTATGTACAGTCCTTTCGCTATTGTTATCCACAAAGATGGGAAACGCTATGCCCAAATTGAGCATGGTGTGGAAGGTTTTATTAGTGATATTCAGTATTGTGATGCTCAGGGTCACATGACCAAACACTATATTATGGATGACCGTGGCTTGGTTTCAAGTGTTATTTATTATCAGGACAATCATCCATCTTACCAAGACTATCTAAATACTGAGGGAATTTGGCAGTTCAGAGAGTATTTACAAGAGGATGGTAGGGTAGAGATTAATCCTATTTTTGGCTATCGTTTCAACTCTCTCTATTATAGTGATATGGGGCAGTTGGTGGCTGAATTTTTTGAAAAACGAATCGAGAAGATCAAAGAAGGTAGTGATTGGTTTATTGTCCCATCTGACTCTCGTCATAATGATTTTGTTTTAGACTGTTTGCCTGAAGTAAACCCGAAAATCTTGAGTCTTTTCATCGGTCGTAATCCAAAGGAGACTATGAAAGATCTACTTGAACCTATATCTAAAGTTGATTTGGTTTTAGTTGATAGGGAGGATAGCCTTGAACTTCTACAGAATTTGTATCCAGATAAACTACATTTTTTCAAACATTTATCGCCCTTTGATACTCGTTTAAGATTGGGGGAAAGTCAGACAAAGAAGGAATCCATTATTTATTATCAACTTAATTTTGAAGAAGAATTGGACAAAGAAGGTCTTTTCCAAATCTTATCCTTCCTTGCAGAGACCAAAGACACTGAGGTAATTTTTGGTGCTTTTGCTGCCAATAACGACCAGATGCAGAGAGTAGCAGAGGCAATCCAAGAAATCATAGATGAAAAATTCTCGGCAGAGATTTTTGAGAAAGAAGTCGACTATGAAGGGGCTGAAAATCCTTTGAAGGAAAATGCCCAACAGCAACTCCGCTATAGTCTATTAAATATCAATGATGAATTGGAAATGATGAAGACCTTAGAATATGTTCGATTGATTGTTGATTTAAATCCTCAACCCCACCTATATACTCAAATAGCGGGGATTAGTGCAGGAATTCCTCAGGTGAATCAAGTAGAGACTGCTTATGTTGACCATTTGAAAAATGGCTACCTTCTGTCTACTATCACAGAATTTAAGAAAGCAGCCCATTACTATCTAGATACCCTAAAAGAATGGAATCAGTCTCTAATCTACTCAATTGATAAAATCAAGGAACATACAGGTCAGAAGTTTGTAGAAAAACTAGATCAATGGATAGAGGAGAGTACAAATGTCAAAGGATCTTAAAATCCTACAGATAGGGACGGGAAATTGGAAGCATTTTTATGAGATCCCTAAAAGAATGGAATGGTATTATTTTTACCCTAATTCTCCCAAGGCTCTTAAAGAAACGGTAAAAATGGATGAGATTCGTAAGTTCAATGCCATCCTCATCGAAGATGGCCGTTACTTGATTGACCTACTCCCAATCATTAAAATAATCGAGCCCTATACGATTTTCTATAACAAAGAGTTTCAAACAAACAACCCCCTTATTTTGGATTTAATCAAAAAACGCTGTGCCCAAGCAGTTGACTTTTCAAATCCACAGAAATTGTTAAAAGATTTATCCACTTCCTTGTTTGGTGGTGGGTACGGAGATAAGATGAAACCAGCTACAATAGAGGTTCATCCCAGTTTTAAAGGGGCTATTTCTTATCAAGGGTTTGAGTATCTACTCTTGGAGGGGGATTTTGGTTCAGAATTTTCTCCAGTAGCTAATTGGAAATACAACTTTGTCTCTTCAACAAAACTTCCAATTGAGTTGTGGCTAGAGTATGAAAAAAGTGAAGGTGTAGAATTTCAGTTTCGTATTCGAAAAATGCCTGAAGGCTCAGTTTCGGAAGTAGTTGAAGACCTAATCTTTACAGAAGAAGACCTGAAAACGGCCCTCATTATGGATCAGGATTACAATTCCTACCTATGTATGTCTATCGAGGCTCGTGGTTTGGGAACCCTAAAATTAGGAAGTCTACACCAACGTTGGAGTCGGAAGTACTTTGGAAAATTTGTTCTCGGTGGTAATATCTTACATGATAACAAGCGTGATGAGATTAACTATTTCTTCCATCCTGGAGATTTTAAACCACCATTGGCTGTCTACTTTTCAGGATTTCGACCCGCTGAGGGATTTGAAGGATACAGAATGATGCAAAATTTCAAGTGCCCTTTCATCTTGTTCTCTGATCCTCGATTAGAGGGAGGCGCTTTTTACCTAGGTAGTGAGGAATTAGAAGAAAAGATTAAGCAAACCATTCGACACTATCAGGAATATTTGGGCTTTGATAAAAAAGATTTGATTTTATCAGGTTTATCAATGGGAACCTTTCCCGCTCTTTACTATGGTTCATTCTTTGAGCCTAAAGGAATCGTTGTAGGTAAACCCTTAGCAAATTTAGGAACAATCGCAAGACGGGGCAGATTGGAAGCACCAGGTGTCTTTCCCACGGGATTTGACGTGCTTCATCATCAAGCTGGAGGAAATAGTCCAGCCCATATGGATGAGTTAGATAACCGTTTTTGGTCTGCCTTCAAACAAGCAGATTTTTCTCAAACAACTTTTGGTTTTTCTTACATGAAGGATGAAGATATGGACAGTCATGCTTATGAACAGCTAGTTACTACACTCTGTCAAACCGAAGCAAAGATTTTATCAAAAGGAACCGTAGGTCGACATAATGATGATACAGGAACCAACGTTACCTGGTTTATCCATTTTTATAACATGATATTACAAGCAGAATTTGGAAGAGGTGAGACATGATTATAAATCAAAGAGAAGATATACTTTGGGGAGATATGGGAGCAACATATATGTATGGAACTCGCCTTCAGTTTTGGAAAGATGGGCATATCAGCCTTTCAAATCCACTACTAGCGCCAGGTGAAGTTCTCAAATCATGGTTTTCAAGCTCGAATTATCAAGGTAGCAGGAGCCAACCCAGTTTACCTCTCTTAAAAGGAAATCATCGCTATCAATTCACTATGAATATGACTTGCTATCCTGAAAATAGCATTTACATCAAGCTAGTTTTTTTGGACCGTTACGAAGAAGTGCTAGAAGAAAAAGTTGAGGAAACCCTATCTTTTTCTTTCGTTTATCCTGAGGATGCTTATACCTATAAAGTTTCTCTCGTTACTGCTGGATTTGAATCACTCGATTTTTATTCTTTCTCAATTAAGGAGTATGATCGTGTTTAATAATTTGTATCAAAATAGAAAACTCAGGAAAGTAAGAGCTACTTTAAAAAAGATCAATGGTCTCAAAGACAAAATGGCAGCTCTTAGCGATGAAGCCTTGGCAGCAAAAACGGTAGAGTTTCGTAAGCGTTTAGCAAAAGGGGAAACCCTAGACGACTTACTTGTTGAAGCTTTTGCAGTTGTACGTGAAGCTGATAAGCGGATCCTAGGGATGTTTCCCTATGATGTTCAGGTTATGGGAGGCATTGTTATTCATCAGGGAAATGTTGCCGAGATGAATACTGGTGAAGGAAGACTCTAACAGCCACCCTACCTGTTTATCTTAATTCCCTTACAGGAAAGGGAACAATGGTTATTACGACCAATGAATATCTTGCAAAGCGTGATGCGGAAGAAATGGGTCAAGTTTATCGTTTTCTTGGCTTGACAGTAGGAATTCCATTTACAGGTAATCCTCTAAATGAGTATAAATCAAAAGAAAAAAAACTTATTTACGCATCTGATGTTATTTATACTACTAATAGTGCATTAGGTTTTGATTATCTAACTGATAATCTAGCTTCCAGTAGTAAAGATAAGTTTTTACGCCCATTTAACTATGTGATTATTGATGAAATTGACGATATTTTACTAGATAGTGCACAAACACCGCTCATCATTGCGGGGTCTCCTCGTGTTCAGTCCAACTACTATGGTATCATTGATACTTTAGTGACAACTTTGGTTGAAAATGAAGACTATATCTTTAAAGAAGAAAAAGAAGAGATATGGTTGACTACAAAGGGGGCTAAAACTGCCGAAAGATTCCTAGGGATTGATAACTTGTATAAAGAAGAATACGCTACTTACGTACGACATATAGTCTATTCTCTGAGAGCGCATAAGTTGTTTACGAGAGATAAGGAGTATATCATCCGGGATGATGAGATGGTCCTTCTGGATAAAAGGAACTGGTCGTTTGATGGAAATGACTAAGCTACAAGGTGGTCTCCATCAGGCTATCGAAGCCAAAAGAGCATGTGAAGCTCTCTCCTGAAACACGGGCAATGGCTTCTATCACCTATCAAAGTCTTTTTCAAAAATGTTTAATAAGATATCAGGAATGACTGGGACTGGGAAAGTTGCAGAGAAGGAATTTTTGGAAACCTATAATATGTCTGTTATCCGAATTCCGACCAACCGTCCCTTACTCAGAAAAGACTATCCAGACAATCTTTATGTAACACTACCAGAAAAGGTTTATGCTTCACTTGAATGTATCAAGGAATACCATCTCAAAGGGAACCCACTGCTAGTTTTTGTCGGATCTGTTGAGATGTCGCATCTCTATTCGTCCCTACTGTTGCGGGAAGGAATCGCCCATAACGTCTTGAATGCTAATAATGCTGCACGTGAGGCTCAAATTGTCTCAGAATCCGGTCAGATGGGAGCTGTGACAGTTGCGACCTCCATGGCAGGTCGAGGAACAGATATTAAATTGGGACCTGGAGTTGCTGAACTAGGTGGCCTAGTAGTTATCGGTACAGAACGAATGGAAAGTCAGCGAATTGATCTGCAAATCAGAGGACGCTCAGGTAGACAAGGCGATCCAGGACTATCGAAGTTTTTTGTATCACTAGAAGATGATGTCATCAAGAAGTTCGGTCCATCTTGGGTTCATAGAATGTACCAAGAGTACAGTGTTGCTGATATTACTCAACCACAAGTCCTTGAGGGAATAAAATACCACCGATTGGTTGATAAAGCTCAAAATGCAAGTGATAGTGCTAGTCGTACAAACAGACAGAGAACACTTGAATACGCTGAAAGTATGAATATCCAGCGCGATCTCATCTATAAGGAAAGAAATCGTTTAATAAATGGAGATAGGGATCTTCGAGATGTATTATCTGAGATGATTGATGAGTATATTGAAACTATTTTATCTGACAATCTAAAAACCAGAGAAGAATTATTTCACTATATTATCACGAATATCAGTTTTAATATCCGAGAATTACCTCTTGATCTAGCCATTGAAGATGAACAAGAGTTGAGAAATTTCTTAATTCAGATCATTAACAATGAGTTAAATGATAAGAAGACCTTGTTAGAACCTCATGATTTATACGATCAATTTTTGAGGATTTCCATGCTTAAAGCCATTGATGATAACTGGGTCGAACAGGTGGACTATCTGCAACAATTGATGATGGCAATTGGGGGACAAACAGCCAGTCAAACGAATCCTATCGTAGAATACTACCGAGAAGCCTATATGGGATTTGAAACCATGAAAGAGCAGATTCGTTCAGATATGGTACGGAATGTCTTGATGGGATTGGTACAGATGGGACCTAAGGGCGAAATCGTAACCCATTTTCCATAAGAAGGAGAATATATGACAATTTACAATATAAATTTAGGAATTGGCTGGGCCAGCAGTGGTATTGAATATTCCCAAGCTTATCGTGCTGGTATTTTTCGCAGCCTGGATTTACCGTCGAAGTTTATCTTTACAGATATGATTTTAGCAGATAATATCCAACATTTGACAGCTAACATTGGTTTTAAGGATGAAGAAGTTATTTGGCTGTATAATTATTTTACAGATATCAAGATTGCGCCGACCAGTGTGACGGTAGATGATGTGTTGGCTTATTTTGAAGGCGTAGAAAGCCGTCGTGAAAGAAATGGGAAAATTGAACGAATCTTCTTCTCAGATGAAGACAAGTTTATCACTTGTTATTTGGTAGATGAGGAAAAAGATTTCGTCCAACATGTAGAGTATGTATATGCCGGTAATTTGGTTCGCAAAGATTACTTCTCTTACACACGCTACTGTACAGAGTATTTTGCTCCTAAAGACAATGTAGCGACACTCTATCAAAGAACCTTCTACAATGAAGATGGGACCCCAGCGTATGAGATGTTCATGAATCAAGGGACTGAGGAAGTCTACCGTTTCAAGGATCGAATCTTATACGGGAAGCCTGCCTTGATCCGTTATTTCATGCAGACACTTCAGTTAAGTAAATCAGATCTAGTGATTTTGGATCGTGAGACAGGGATTGGTCAGGTGGTCTTTGAAGAAGCGCAGGCGGCGCATCTAGCGGTGGTTGTTCATGCGGAGCATTATAGTGAAAATGCGACCAATGCTGACTATATCTTGTGGAACAACTATTATGACTACCAATTTACAAATGCAGATAAGGTCGATCTCTTCATCGTTTCAACGGATCGTCAAAAGGAAGTCTTAGAGCAACAGTTTGCTCACTATACGACACATGCTCCTAAGATTGTGACCATTCCAGTTGGAAGCATTGATGAATTAACAAAACCACAAGAGAGTCGTAAGCCATTTTCTCTTATTACAGCCTCGCGTCTAGCTAAGGAAAAACACATTGATTGGCTTGTCAAGGCTGTGATTGAAGCTCATAAGGAATTGCCAGAATTAACCTTTGATATCTACGGTAGTGGTGGCGAAGAATCCTTATTGCGACAAATCATTACGACAAATCAAGCGGAAGATTATATCCATCTTAAGGGCCATGCGGATTTGTCTCATATTTACTCTCAATATGAAGTTTATCTAACTGCTTCTACAAGTGAAGGCTTTGGGTTGACACTCATGGAAGCAATTGGTTCGGGCTTGCCATTGATTGGTTTTGATGTTCCTTATGGAAATCAAACCTTCATCGAAGATGGCGAAAATGGATATTTGATTCCAAGCTCATCTGACCATGTCGAAGATGAAATCAAGAAAGCTTATGCAGAAAAGATTTGCCAACTGTATTTGGAAATCGTTTGGAGGGCATGAGAGAAAAATCCTATCAGATTGCTGAGAAATTCTTGACTCAAGAGATTCTGGACAAATGGGAAAATACAATCAAGGAGGTAGTGGATGATTCAGTTATTTGATGTATACAATCAAGAAAGCCAAGATTTGCACTATAGTCTGACTGAAGCTGGACTGTCTGATTTGGCTGTGGTTATTGAACCAGATGGATTTTTACCAGATGGAGTTGTCTCACCCTTCACCTATTATTTGGGGTATGACAGTGGTAAACCCTTGTACTTTAACCAAGTTCCTGTCCCAGACTTTTGGGAAATTGCTGGGAATAATCAATTTGGGACTATTAATGATCTTAATCAAGAACGGGCTGTGATTCATTTTGCAGATAGCTTACAGGCTCGTTTGGTAAAAAAAGTCGAATGGAAAACACCAGCAGGTCGGATCTTTCAAGTGGATCACTACAACCGTTTTGGAGCTTGCTTTGCTAAGACTACCTTTGATGCTTCTGGTCAAGCTATTATGACTTCTTATCGGGACGTAGATCAAAAGGAAGTTATTTTGGAAAACCATGTCACAGGTGATATTCTGTTGACCTTGGAAGGTCAAGGATTGCGCCATTTTTCTGGCCGAGTGGCCTTTATTATAGACTTCTTGCAAGGTTTGGAAGTGAATCTTGACCACATTCTCTTTAATAGCTTATCTACATCGTTTTTGACTTCCTTCCATTTTCCAGACAAATCAGGTCAGGATATCCTGGTTTGGCAAGAATCATTGCAGGATCATATTCCAGGAAATATGCAATTGATCTTGGAGAATGACCATCTTCGAGTTAAGACCATTATCATTTCAGATTATGCGACCTATGAACGCGCTCTACAGTTGACAGATGAAAAATTCCATCATAAGTTTAGTCACCTAGGATATCACTATAACTTTAAGCGCGATAATTTTGTTCGTCCTGATGCCTTGATAGTGACCAATTCGGACCAACTAGAGCAGGTCGAAAAGCTAGTGGAAAGTTTGCCAAGGGTTACTTTCCGTATCGCAGCAGTGACAGAGATGTCATCCAAGTTGTTGGATATGCTTCGCTACCCCAATGTTGTACTCTATCAAAATGCCAGTCCTCAAAGATTCAGGAGCTTTATCAGTTATCAGATATCTACCTGGATATCAACTATGGTAATGAACTGCTTCAGGCTGTTCGTCAGGCCTTTGAACACAACCAACTGATCCTAGCCTTTGAAGAAACAGCCCATAATCGCCGCTATACAGCTCCTAATCATATTTTCGCTAAGGAAGCAGTTGACGATATGATTCAAACCATTGAGTTAGCCCTTTCTCATGTCAAAGAGATGGGACGAGCTCTGGTAGACCAAGGGAATCATGCCAATTATGTGAATCCAATCCTGTATCAGGAGCGGATGGAAACCATTTTAGGAGAAAGCCATGGCTAAAAAAGATCTATTTTATCAGGATGTTGAAGGTCGCATGGAAGAGATGAAACAACAACCCATCAAAAAAGAAAAGTCTACACGTGGTGAAAAAATTAGTAAGACCTTTTCTTTCTTAATAGGATTTATCATTTTGATTGGTTTACTATTTACTTTGATAAGACTTTTGAGGTAGTTAAATGACTGAATTATTGATAATTGTAACCATTATGTTAGCTCTTTCCTTAATCATTCTTGTGGCCATTCAACCAAGGCAAACTCAAATCTTTTCTATGGATGCGACTAGTAATATCGGAAAGCCCAGCTATTGGCAAAGCAATACGCTTGTTAAAGTCTTAACCTTGCTTGTTAGCTTATCCCTATTTGTGTTGTTGCTTCTCTTTATGGTTTTAACTTTTAACTAATCGTTATCTGTATCGCTAGAACGTTTGATTTGAACAGTGAAGATTTAAAGAAATTTAAGTTTGAGGAGAAAATTTTAAGAAAACTTTTAGGAATCTAGCTTATACTATAAGCATAAGTTAAGAAGAACTTAACTTTAACTCCTAAAAATTTTTCATAATAATCTCCCTATAAAATAAAGTCGCCCAATCAGGCGGCTTATTTTTTGTTCTAAGTCTATGCTTTTTCATGGTATAATAGTGCTATGAGATTGGATAAATTTTTAGTTGCCTGCGCTGTAGGAAGTAGGACAGAGGTTAAAAACTTTCTAAAGGCTGGGCGCGTGATGGTCAATGGTAAAAAGGAAAAATCTGCCAAGCTACAAATCAATGAAGAGACAGATGAGATTTGTTTTGACGGGCAAAAGCTAGACTACGAGGAGTTTGTTTACTATATGATGAACAAGCCCCAGGGTGTTATTTCAGCAACTGAAGATCCTAAACATAAGACTGTGTTGGATGTGTTGGATGACTTGGCTCGTTCAAAGGAAGTTTTCCCAGTAGGACGTTTGGATATCGATACGCATGGGCTCTTGCTCTTGACCAATGATGGCAAGCTAGCTCATGCTCTTCTTTCACCAAAACGCCATGTGGGTAAGACTTATCTGGCACGAGTCGATGGAATCATGACAGATGAAGACATTGAGACATTTGCGCAAGGGATTCCGCTCAAGGACTTTACCTGTCAACCTGCCAAACTGGAGCTTGTGGCTCTTGATAGAGAAAAAAACCAAAGTTTGGTCCGAGTGACCATCGCAGAAGGAAAATTTCATCAGGTAAAACGGATGGTTGCCTACTGTGGCAAGGAAGTGGTGGACTTGCAACGTCTAACCATGGGAACTTTGACCTTGGATGAAAATCTGAAACGTGGGGAATGGCGTCGCTTGACCAAAGAGGAATTAGAAGGCTTGCTCGAAAGTGTTAGGTAAACTGTGTAATCTTTGAAAAAGGTGAGGAAAATATCCTTGCCTTTTTCAGTTTTTGGTTGCTTCCTTTGTGAAAAGAGTTATAATAGACTGTAGAATAAAAGGAGGATTTTATGAACGCGATTCAAGAATCATTTACAGATAAATTATTTGCTAACTATGAAGCAAATGTCAAATACCAAGCTATCGAAAATGCTGCTAGCCACAATGGAATCTTTGCAGCCCTTGAGCGTCGTCAAAGCCATGTAGATAACACCCCTGTTTTCTCACTTGATTTGACAAAGGACAAGGTCACTAACCAGAAGGCTTCTGGTCGTTGCTGGATGTTTGCGGCCCTCAACACTTTCCGTCACAAACTCATCTCTCAATACAAACTTGAAAACTTTGAATTGTCACAAGCTCACACCTTCTTCTGGGACAAGTATGAAAAATCTAACTGGTTCTTGGAGCAAGTCATTGCGACTGCAGACCAAGAATTGACAAGCCGCAAGGTTAGCTTCCTACTCCAAACACCACAACAAGATGGTGGTCAATGGGATATGGTTGTAGCTCTCTTTGAAAAATACGGTGTCGTTCCTAAGTCTGTTTATCCAGAGTCTGTTTCATCTAGCAGTAGCCGTGAGCTCAATGCAATCCTTAATAAATTGCTTCGTCAAGATGCTCAAATCTTGCGTGACCTCTTGGCTTCTGGCGCAGACCAAGCGACTGTTCAAGCTAAGAAAGAAGACCTCTTGCAAGAAATCTTTAACTTCCTTGCAATGTCATTAGGACTTCCTCCACGCAAGTTTGACTTTGCTTATCGCGATAAAGACAACAACTACCAAAGCGAAAAAGGCATTACGCCACAAGAGTTTTACAAGAAATACGTTGACCTTCCACTAGAAGACTACGTTTCTGTGATCAATGCTCCAACTGCTGATAAACCCTATGGGAAATCTTATACAGTTGAAATGTTGGGAAATGTTGTTGGTAGCCGTGCAGTTCGCTACATCAACGTACCAATGGAACGCTTGAAAGAATTGGCCATTGCCCAAATGCAAACAGGAGAAACTGTCTGGTTTGGTTCAGATGTCGGCCAGCTCAGCAACCGTAAAGCCGGTATCCTTGCGACAGATGTTTATGATTTTGAATCAAGCATGGATATTCAACTCACTCAGGACAAAGCAGGTCGTTTGGACTACAGCGAAAGCTTGATGACCCACGCTATGGTCTTGACAGGTGTTGATTTGGATGAAAATGGTAAATCAACTAAGTGGAAAGTTGAAAACTCATGGGGAGACAAGGTCGGTGCAGATGGTTACTTTGTTGCCTCAGATGCCTGGATGGACGAATACACTTACCAAATCGTTGTTCGCAAAGAATTACTAACAGCAGAAGAACAAGCTGCTTATGAAGCAGAACCAATCGTCCTTGCACCATGGGATCCAATGGGTGCCTTGGCAGAATAATACTTTTTGCAAATCTCTTCAAACCACGCTAGCTTCGCCTTGGCGTAGGTATATATTATTAGACAGTTTTATCTACAACCTCAAAGTTGCGCTTTGAGCAAACTGTGGCTAGTTTCCAAATTAGATCTAGTAAAAAAGCATAGAAAAAAGGAATCAGGTTTTAGAACCTGGTTCCTTTTAAGTTTACTGATTACATGATACCGAAGAAACGAGCTGCGATACCAACTGCAAAGAGGGCAAGGATGATTGTGATTGGAGATACTTTTTTCTTAAGCAACCACATGCAAAGGAAAGTAAGGAGAAGTCCCATCAATCCTGGAATCAATGAGTTCAACTGACCTTGAAGCGTTTGTGGTTGAACGCTATCCAAGCTCATACCACTAAGTGCTTGACCAAGAATACCCTTCAATTCTCCACCTGTAACAGCACCTTCTGGGAAGTTGATGTAGGCACCTTCTGATAATTGTTTACCTGGAAGGTTGATAGTGAAGTTGATGGATACCCAACGTTGTACAAGAACGGCAAGGATGAACATACCAAGGATAGAAGCTCCTTTAGTAATGTCTTTCAAGATACCACCTGACATGTCTTTAGTGATTTCAGATCCAGCCTTGTAACCAAACTCTTGTGTGTACCATAGGAAAGACATACGGATTGCATTCCATCCAAAGAAGAAGAGAAGCGGGCCAACGATATTACCAGTTGCAGCAAGTGAAGCACCAAGGGCACCAAGGATCGGACGAACTGTAAACCAGAAGACTGGGTCACCGATACCAGCAAGAGGTCCCATCATACCAATCTTAACACCTTGGATAGCAGCGTCATCGATTTCAGTACCGTTAGCGCGTTCTTCTTCAAGTGCAAGAGTAACCCCCATGATTGGAGCAGCTACGTATGGGTGAGTGTTGAAGAACTCAAGGTGACGCTCAAGAGCAGCAGCTTGGTCTTCTTTTTTAGTGTAAAGTTTCTTGATAGCTGGGATCAAAGAGTAAGCCCAACCCAAGTTTTGCATACGTTCGTAGTTCCAAGAACCTTGAAGGAATTGTGAACGCCACCAAACTTTTTGGCGATCTGATTTTGACAATTGAATTTTTTTCAGCCATGATTGTTCCCCTTTCTAGTAGTCTTCTAGGATATCACCGATTGGATCGTTAGAAGTTGCAGCTCCTCCGCCACCGTTTCCACCTTGTTTTGAAAGGTTGAGGGTAGATGAAGGCAAGGGAAACACCGATGACACCAAGGGCAATCAAAGTCAATTGAGAGATTGCTGCAAGAGCAAAAACCGATAGCGAAGAATGGCCATACTTCACGAGTAGCCATCATGTTGATAACCAAAGCGTAACCAACGGCAACGACCATGGCACCACCAACAGCCATACCACCGTTCAACCAGTCTGGCATTAAACCAAGAGCGTCTTGAACAGCAGAAGCTGGGATAGCAATAAGGAAGGCTGCAGGAATAGCGATACGAAGACCTTGAAGAATAAGGGCAAGGTAGTGAGCACGCTCAACAGCTGCAATGTTACCTTCTTTAGCAGCAGCGTCTGCAGTGTGAACCAAACCAACTGAGATTGTACGAACAATCATAGTCAAGAAAAGTCCAGCTACGGCAAGAGGGATTGCAGTAGCAGTTGCGACTGCGATACCTTCAGTAGTAAAGTTACCACCTTTAATCATGATGATTGCAGCGGCAACAGAGGCAAGGGCAGCGTCAGGAGCTACGGCAGCTCCGATGTTAGCCCAACCAAGGGCGATCATTTGAAGTGATCCACCAAGCATAACCCCAGCTTCGAGGTTACCAGTTACAAGACCGATAAGGGTACATGCTACGATTGGTTGATGGAATTGAAATTGGTCGAGGATACCTTCAAGACCTGCGAAGAAGGCAACAACTACAACCAAGATAGCAGAAATGAATGAAATATCTGACATGGTTTTATTCCTTTTCTATTTAATGTTAATTATTGAACGTTAGCTTTGCTAATCAAGTCAAACAAATCTTTTTTAGTGTCGTTTGGTACTTTACGTACGTCAAATTCAACACCAAGATCACGCATTTTTTCAAATGTAGCAACGTCGTCTTTGTCCATTGACAATACGTTGTTGACCATTGTTTTACCAGTTGAGTGAGCCATTGATCCAACGTTAAGAGTCTTGATTGGCACACCGCCTTCGATAGCACGAAGAGCATCTTGAGGTGTTTCAAACAAGATAAGGGCGTGTGTCTCACCAAAACGAGGGTCTTTTGCAACCTCAATCAATTTTTTGATTGGTACAACGTTAGCCTTCACTCCGTTAGGAGCTGCTTGTTTGATCAATTCTTTACGAAGATCGTCGTTAGCTACGTTATCTGAAGCAACGATGATACGGTTAGCTTTTGAATCTGGTGTCCAAGCAGTTGCGACTTGTCCGTGAAGAAGACGTGTGTCAAGACGAGCAAGATTGATTTTCAATTTACCGTCTCCGATAACTGTTCCTTCTGGGATAGCAGCTTGGGCTACAGGAGCAGCTGCAGCAGTTGCAACTTCCTCAGCTGGGTTTAGCTCTTCTGGAAGAGCCTTGATGCCATCTTTGGCTTCTTTAATGATGTTCGCAGCGACTTTATCCACTCCGGCATTAGCGTCCATCAGGCGCTCGGTGTAGGCTTGGATCAACATCGGCAAGTTAAGTCCAGTGATGATGGCAAATTTACGCTCAGGGTTTTCTCCCATTACGCGGCTAGCTTGGTTAAATGGAGAACCACTCCAAAGGTCAGCCAAGACTAGAACCTCATCTTCTGCGTCAAATGCAGCCACAGCATTGTTGAACTTGGCGTATAAATCATCTGGACCTTCGTTTGGCATAAAGGTTACAACTTGAACCTTTTCTTGTTCACCAAAGATCATAGATCCTGACTGATGAATACCCGCGGCAAATTCACCGTGGCTCGCAATAATGATTCCGATACTCATTATTGTCATTCCTCCTTATAAAATGTTTGACTTGTAGTTTAAGAAAACTTTAAGACTCCTTAAGTATAAATCGTTTTCAGAAAAAAAGCAACTAATTATAATAAAGAGTGAAAAAAATCTCAAAGTTTCATCTTTGAAAATATTGATATATCAACTTTTTATAAAATCGTCTATAAAATGGTAAAAAAATTTAATATAAAAAAGCAGAGGGACTAGGAAGTTTACGTCAGTAGTGCTCTTACGCGTCTAAAAAATGCCCCAAGTCCAATTAGTTGTCGTGTCAAAATTTTATTACAAAAAAATCGAGGTGGGATTTTTGATCCCTTCCTCGATTTTGTGATTAATTTTTATCTTAGTGTGTAAAGTCTAGAACCATACGACCTTGGATGGTTCCAGCTGCCATTTCATCAAAGACAGCAATAGCATCTTCCACAGGGCGTTTTTGAACGATTGGAACAACGAGACCTTCTGCACCAAATTGGAAGGCTTCTTCCAAATCTTTACGTGTTCCAACAAGGGAACCGATGACTTGGATACCGTCAAGAACTGTTTTGACGATGCTAAGGTCCATCATTTCAGATGGGAGACCAACAGCTACTACACGACCACCTGCACGAACAGAATCAACTGCTTGATTAAAGGCAACTTTTGATACAGCTGTTACGACAGCTGAGTGAGCACCACCGTTTGTTTTTTCTTTGATAAGACCTGGAACATCTTCGACTTCAAGACCATTAATCACGATATCAGCACCAACTTCTTTAGCTAGGGCAAGTTTATCGTTGTTAATATCTACTGCGATAACGTGAGCGTTGAACACTTTTTTAGCGTATTGGACAGCCAAGTTACCAAGACCTCCAGCACCATAGAGGACAACCCATTGGCCTGGTTCAACTTTTGCTTCTTTGATAGCCTTGTATGTAGTAACACCGGCACAAGTGATAGAAGAAGCTTGGGCTGGATCGAGCCCTTCTGGAACCTTAACAGCATAATCTGCAGTTACGATACATTGTTCAGCCATACCGCCGTCAACTGAGTAGCCTGCATTTTTTACGGAACGGCAAAGAGTTTCTCGTCCGGTTGTACAGTATTCACACATACCACAGCCTTCAAAGAACCAAGCTACGCTGACACGGTCGCCAACTTTGAGGCTTTTTACATCAGGAGCAACTTCTTTGACGATACCGATACCTTCGTGACCGAGAACGCGTCCTGGAACTTTACCAAAGTCACCATGGGCAACGTGGAGGTCAGTGTGGCAGACACCACAGTACTCAACTTCTACAAGAGCTTCCCCATTTTCGAGTGGACGGAGAACTTTTTCTTCAATAGCAACACCAGTGCCTTCTGGATTTACAACAACAGCTTTCATAGCTATCCTCCTTGATTAGTCGTTGAGGTGCAGTGGAAAAGGGGCTTGGCTTGAGAGGTTTTCAAGTGAAGTCGAATTTGAACTGCCCTCTTATTTGCTTATATGTGAAGTATATCACGATATTTACTATAGTACAATGGTTTTGATGCAAAAATATATGTAATCGCTTAACCGGTTGATGAAACTGTGAAAATTGAACAAGTAAGATTGATGCATTGGCGAGTAAATACCTATAAATGCTAGAAAAGTTGACTTTAGATCGCCTCTTTAAGATTTTCAGTAAATTTTCTGAGTTCCTTCCCGAGGGGGATTTTGTTATAATATAGAAAGCAATTGATCTTTCTGATAAGAGAATTTAGAGTGAGAGGTATCTATGTCCCCTTCTGTTCAGTTATTGAAAAACCGTTATTTAAAAAATATCAAAGAAAATCCAGAACTCTACATTGGTATTGAGTTGGAGTTTCCTATCGTACATACGAAAGGGAAACCCACAGATATTGAAGTCAGTAAGGACTTGATGCGCTTTTTGGTGGATGCTCTCCATCTGGAAGTTGAAAAGGAGGATCAGGATGGCAATCCAATTCAACTTGTAGAACCAAAGAGTCAGGATCGGATTTTGTTTGAGGTTTCCTACACGACCTTGGAGTTTGCCTTTGGCAGAGCCCAGAAAATCCAAGAGGTCCAAGGTCGATTTCAAGCTTATATGAAGGTCATTCAGGAAAAACTAGGCGAAAAGGATCATGCTATCCAGGGCTGGGGGATTCATCCAAACTGGGATCAGAATGACAATCGACCGGTGGCTTATCCACGCTATCAGATGCTGATGGATTACTTGCATATGGGAAGTCGCCAAGATAGAGCTGATTTGCATGACTTTCCACAATACGGTGCTTTTATCTGTGGGAGTCAAGTTCAGTTGGATGTATCGACTGCTAACTACCTACGAGTTATCAATGCTTTCACTCAGATTGAAGCAGCCAAAGCTTACTTATTTGCCAATTCTGAGTTTTCGGGAGCAGAATGGGATACTTTGATTTCACGGGATATTTTTTGGGAAGCTTCCATGCATGGGATTTATCCAGAGAATGTTGGTGTCAATGCCAGACTCTTCAAAGATGAGGATGATTTCTTTGATTATCTAGACCACTCTGCGATTTTTTTACAGCAGAACGAGATGGGGAAACTTACTATTTTTTTCTCCGATTCGGGCTAGAGATTACCTAGCTACTGAGGAAGTTTCGGCCTATACTCTAAATGGAAAAAGAAACTCTGCTTGTTCCTCAAGAGAAGGATTTTCAAACGCACCGTAGTTACCAATTTCAAGACTTGACGACTAGAGGAACGGTCGAATTTCGTAGTGTTTGTACGCAACCCCTAGACCGAACCTTTGCTTCAGCAGCCTTTCATCTAGGTTTGCTAGTTAATTTAGATAAGCTTGAAACTTATCTAGAAACAGCACCTTTCTTTGAGAGATTTGGTCGTGACTACAAATCTTTGAGACGTCAGTTTTCAAAGAAACAGCTTTCAGATGAGGAGACAGCTGGAATTGTTCAATTCTCAAAAGATTTGCTAGCTATAGCAGAGCAAGGTCTTGAAATGAGAGGTCAGCAAGAAACAACCTATTTAGAGCCTTTGAAAGAAAAAATGACTCTATAATTTTCTTATAAAGGGAGAATTTTCTGAAAAATCATGTTATAATGGATGAGACTATAGATAAAGGATAGAGATTTATGACATTAGTTTATCAATCAACGCGTGATGCAAAAAATACCGTAACAGCCAGCCAAGCGATTTTGCAAGGTTTGGCAACAGATGGAGGTTTGTTTACTCCGGTTAGTTATCCAAAGGTAGATTTGGATTTTGACACATTAAAAGATGCTTCTTACCAAGAAGTGGCTAAGCTGGTCTTGTCAGCTTTCTTGGATGACTTTACAGCAGAGGAGTTGGACTACTGTATCACCAATGCCTATGACAGCAAGTTTGATACGCCAGCCATTGCCCCTCTTGTCAAACTTGATGGCCAATACAACTTGGAACTTTTCCACGGTTCAACCATTGCCTTTAAGGATATGGCCTTGTCTATCTTGCCATACTTTATGACAACAGCTGCCAAGAAACATGGCTTAGAAAACAAGATTGTCATTTTGACAGCGACATCTGGAGACACTGGGAAAGCTGCCATGGCAGGATTTGCGGATGTTCCTGGAACTGAAATTATTGTCTTTTATCCAAAAGACGGTGTCAGCAAGGTGCAAGAATTGCAAATGACCACTCAAACTGGGGACAATACTCATGTTATCGCCATCGATGGAAACTTTGACGATGCTCAAACCAACGTCAAGCATATGTTCAACGATGTGGCTCTTCGTGAAAAATTAGCAGCTAACAAGTTGCAATTTTCATCAGCCAACTCTATGAACATTGGCCGTTTGGTCCCACAAATTGTCTATTATGTGTATGCCTACGCTCAGCTTGTTAAAACTGGCGAAATTGTGGCTGGTGACAAGGTCAACTTCACCGTACCGACAGGAAACTTTGGAAATATCTTGGCTGCCTTTTACGCTAAGCAAATCGGTCTACCAGTTGGGAAATTGATCTGTGCTTCAAATGATAACAATGTCTTGACAGACTTCTTCAAAACTCGTGTCTATGACAAGAAGCGTGAGTTTAAGGTAACCACTAGCCCATCTATGGATATCTTGGTATCTTCAAACTTGGAGCGTTTGATTTTCCACCTTTTGGGAAATGATGCGGTTAAGACCGCTGAACTTATGAATGCCTTGAACACTCAAGATCAATATAAGTTGACAGATTTTGATGCAGAGATTCTTGATCTTTTTGCGGCAGAGTATGCGACAGAAGCGGAAACCGCAGCAGAAATCAAGCGTGTTTACGAGTCAGATTCTTACATTGAGGACCCTCATACAGCAGTTGCTTCAGCCGTATTTAAAAAATACCAAGCAGCAACAGGCGATGTGACTAAAACGGTGATAGCTTCAACAGCTAGTCCATACAAGTTCCCAGTCGTTGCAGTAGAAGCTGTAACAGGGAAATCAGGTCTTAGCGATTTTGAGGCCTTGGCTCAATTACATGAAATATCAGGAGTAGCAGTGCCACCAGCAGTTGATGGCCTCGAAATAGCTCCAGTTCGTCACAAGACAACTGTTGCTGCAGCAGATATGCAGACTGCAGTAGAATCTTATCTTGGACTTTAAAACAGAGGAAGTAAACTCGGTTGGGAAACTAACTGAGTTTCTTTTCATCAGGAGGAAGGATTGTTTAAGAAAAATAAGGACATTCTCAACATTGCTCTGCCAGCCATGGGTGAAAATTTTTTGCAGATGCTCATGGGAATGGTGGATAGTTATCTGGTAGCACATCTAGGCTTAATCGCCATTTCGGGTGTGTCTGTAGCGGGTAATATTATCACCATTTACCAGGCAATTTTTATTGCTTTGGGAGCGGCTATTTCCAGCGTCATTTCCAAAAGTTTGGGCAGAAGGATCAGTCTAGACTAGCCTATCATGTGACAGAAGCGCTCAAGATTACCCTACTACTGAGTTTAGTTTTAGGGGGCTTGTCCATCTTTGCCGGCCAAGAGATGATAGGTATTTTGGGGACAGAAGCGTCTGTGGCAGAAAGTGGTGGACTATACCTAGCTTTGGTCGGTGGCACAATCGTCCTCTTGGGCTTGATGACTAGTCTAGGGGCCTTGATTCGCGCCACTCATAATCCTCGCCTCCCTCTCTATGTAAGTCTTTTATCCAATGCCTTAAATATTGTCTTTTCAAGTATCGCCATTTTCATCCTTGATATGGGGATAGCTGGTGTCGCTTGGGGGACCATCCTATCTCGTTTGGTTGGGGTTGTGATTTTATGGTTACAATTAAAACTTCCATATACGAGACCAAGGTTTGGACTGGACAAAGACTTACTGACTTTGGCTTTACCTGCAGCGGGTGAGCGCCTCATGATGCGAGCTGGCGATGTGGTTATTATTGCCCTAGTTGTTTCCTTTGGGACTGAGGCAGTCGCGGGAAATGCAATCGGTGAAGTCTTGACTCAGTTTAACTATATGCCAGCCTTTGGTGTCGCTACAGCAACAGTCATGCAGGTGGCTCGAGCAGTTGGAGAAGATGATTGGGTAAGGGTGGACAAGCTCAGTAAGCAAACTTTTTGGCTATCCCTCTTTCTTATGTTGCCTCTAACACTTGCTATCTATGCTCTCGGAACGCCCCTAAGTCACCTCTACACCAGTGATCCTGTGGCTATTGAAGCCAGTGTTATGGTGACGCTGTTCTCTCTACTAGGGACTCCTATGACGACGGGGACAGTCATTTATACAGCTGTCTGGCAGGGTTTGGGAAATGCACGCCTCCCCTTTTATGCGACAAGTATCGGGATGTGGTGTATCCGTATCGGAACAGGGTATCTGATGGGAATTGTTCTTGGTTGGGGCTTGCCTGGTATCTGGGCAGGAACGCTTTTGGATAATGGTTTCCGTTGGTTCTTCCTGCGCTATCGTTATAAGCAATATATCTCTTTGAAAGGATGACATATGAAAAAAATTGGATTTATCTGGGATTTAGATGGAACTTTATTGGACTCTTATGAGGCTATCTTAGCAGGAATCGAAGAGACCTTTGCTCAGTTTGACATTCCTTATGATAAGGCTGAGGTTCGTGCCTTTATTCTACAAACTTCCGTTCAAGATCTGTTGGAAAAGGTGGGAGAAGAAAGAGGCTTGGATGCAGATATGCTCAATCAGGTTCGTGCTCAGAGTTTGGCTGAGAAGAATGCTCAAGTTGTTCTGATGCCGGGGGCGCGTGAAATCTTAGCTTGGGCAGACCAGCAAGGGATTGAACAGTTTGTTTATACTCATAAAGGGGACAATGCTTTTACTATTTTGGAGAATTTGGGTTTGGCCCACTATTTCACAGAAATTTTAACCAATCAAAGTGGCTTTTCTCGGAAGCCTAGTCCAGAAGCTGCGATTTATCTTCTAGATAAGTATGAACTAGATCCACAACAAACTTATTATATCGGTGATCGGACTTTGGATATCGAATTTGCTCAAAATAGTGGGATTCAGAGTATCAATTTTCTTGCCTCTCCTGCAACTTGTAATCAACAGATAGAGCATTTAGAAGATATTAGCTCGCTTTCCTTCTAGAATTTTCTTCAAGAAGAATGTGTCAGCCTGATGACAAGAAACTAACAAACTATTTCAAGTAATGTGATTTGTTACAACGAATGTACAGTTCTGTTAAATAGCCCCAAAAGGGCTTTTTTTCTATTTTCTTTGTGTTATGATAGACAGGTACTACATTTGAAAAGGAGTTTGATAGTATGAAGAAAAGAATTATTTTAGCATCAACAGTAGCCTTATCCCTTGCCCCTGTATTGGCAACTCAAGCAGAAGAATTAGTGTGGACAGCGCGTAGTGTTGAGCAAATTCAAAACGATGTTACTAAGAGTGAGAATAAAACAAGCTATACGATTCAGTATGGTGATACCTTAAGTACCATTGCCGAAGCTTTGGGAGTGGATGTGACCTTTCTTGCTAACTTGAACAAGATCAGCAATATTGATTTGATCTTCCCTGAGACAGTCCTTACAACAACTGTTAATGATGAGGAAGAAGTGACAGAAGTTGAAATCCATACTCCTGACACAGTCCAAGGTGGCGAAGGTACAACTGCAACAGCAGATTTGACAACCAACCAAGTTACTGTAGATAACCAAACTGTACAGGTTGAAGATTTAACTCAACCAGTTGAAGAAACAGAGGCTCAAATTGAAGCAGTGGCACCACAAGTGACTGAAGAAGCAGTAGCAGAAACTACAACAGAAGCCTCAGTACCAGTAGCAGAACCAGTTACAGAAACTACAGCAGAAGTTTCAGCACCGGTAGAAGAGTCAGTAGTAGCAGCTACTACTGAAGTTGCAACACCAGCAGAAGGATCTGCAGCAGAAACAACAACAGGAACCGTTGCAGAAGTTTCAGCACCAGTAGAAGAGCCGGTAGCAGAGGCTACTACTGAAACTGTAGCAGAAACACCTGTAGTGGAAGAAACGACTACAACAGAAGCACCAGTTACAGAGACTGTAACAGAGACTCAATCAGCCCCATCAACTTATCAAGCTGAAGCAAGCCAAGGTTCATCAGCGACTTATGCAGCACCAGCAGCACCTGATTATGCAAGTATTGCAGCTTCAAAATCAGAAAATGCAGGCCTTCAGCCACAAACGGCTGCCTTTAAAGAGGAAGTAGCTAACTTGTTCGGAATCACATCATTTAGTGGTTACCGTCCAGGAGATAGTGGAGACCACGGAAAAGGACTTGCCATTGACTTTATGGTTCCAGTAAGCTCTGCTCTTGGGGACCAGATTGCAGATTATGCTATCCAAAATATGGCTAGCCGTGGAATCAGCTACATCATCTGGAAACAACGTTTCTATGCACCATACGATAGCAAATACGGACCAGCCTACACTTGGAATCCAATGCCAGACCGTGGAAGCGTCACAGAAAACCACTATGACCACGTTCACGTATCTATGAACTAAGAATATTAAGAAGTTGGGAACTTGAGTTTCCGCTTCTTTTTTTGTTATGACACACTTTATAAGTGAAATAAAATCTAAAACATGCTAGAATGTAAGCGAATACAAAACTGTGCTAACGATTTTAAGCATAGAGCGAAAGGATGATAAGGATGACAAACCGATTAAAAACTCCATTTGAGAAAACAAGAGATGATTTTGAACAGGAATTTACTGGAGAAATTGTTGAACTCTTGATTTTTACTCTCCAAAATGTAAATGGGGCTGCTTCTTTAAAAGATGGGTGTCTAATGCCGTCCGTTCATTTTAAAGCTAGTGTCAATGTTGAAACTCAGGACTTTTCTGAACTTGAAGGACGTTTGGAATGGCTCTTGACACCAGAAGAATTTGAAGAAAAGCATTGGGGATTTAGTTTTGAACCCTACAAAATTCACCGCATTAAGTGTCAAAAACGCCCCTTCATGGAGCTAGAGCCTTATATGTCAGAAGTGGCTAACAACTGCTACCGCTTGCTGGAATACATAGATGACCAATCTACGGATGCTAGGTTAGAGACCTTGATTGAAAGCTATCAAAAACCTGTTATCATTCAAGACGTTATTGGAGAATTCACCTTAAACAGAGCTTATTCTTGGTTTGAAGGCTTCATCACCTATGAAGGCGGTAAGATTCATGCTATGTTTGATGCGGGTGCAGATGAAAGTCTTCCTCCAAGTTCTTTTGATGATTTAAAGAAATTTATGGGATCTTTCCAAGTTCAAGATGCTAAGATTAAAGACTATATCGTCAAAGAACTGTGGGAAACAGCTCAAGACTGGATTGATTCAGATGAAAATGATGTGGAGTTAACAGAAGAGTATTTTACCAACTCACTTTCCTTGAGTGAACTATCGATTAACGAAGACGGAGAATTGACCCTCTACTATGATGATAACGAGGAAATTTTTGCAGGCCACGCCATCGAAGTTGTCATCAATAAAGAGGGGGAAATCCTTCGAGCAGACTTGGTAGGCTAGTACTGGATTTTATCTAGAATATAGAAGTAATAGCCTTTTGGGATTGAAACCAAGAGGTTATTTTTTCGGAGTGAGCAAAATAGTTGCGTTTTTACTCTTTCTGTAATACACTTGATAAGTCAACTATTGATAAATCAAATATCAAAGAAAGGAGAAAAATACTAAAAATGCATGAATTGCTTTACCAGCTCCATTTAACAGATCAGACCATCACTCAACTTTTTGAGAAACAATTGGGAATTAGTTTGACCCGCTATCAAATCCTGCAATTTTTACTGCAACAGTCACCCTGTAACCAGATTGCCGTTCAGGAGAAGTTACAGATTGACCGGGCAGCCTTGACCCGTCATTTTAAGATACTGGAGTCAGAGGGCTATGTCAGTCGCAATCGGAATCCAATCAATCAACGAGAAGTCTTAGTTGAATTAACCCAAGAAGCCAAGAATCAACTCTTGGTCAATCCGCCTAAACATCACTTGCGAGTGAAGGAACAGATGGAGAACATCTTATCCTCTACCGAGCAGCAAGACCTGACAGCTTTGTTGACAAAACTAGTATCAGGATTAGAAAAAATAGAATTTTAAGGAGAAAACGATGTCAATCATTACTACTATTTTAGCAACTATTGTTGCCCTCGAACATTTCTATATCTTTTATTTGGAGAGTATCGCAACCCAATCAGACGCAACCAGCCGAGTCTTTAATATGGAAATGGAAGAGTTGACTCGACAATCTGTAACCTCACTTTTCAAAAACCAAGGAATTTATAATGCCTTGATTGGGGTATTTCTTATTTACGGAATTTATTTCTCACATAGCTTAGAAATCGTAACAATCTTTGTTTTATTTGTCATAGGAGCAGCTACTTATGGTGCCTTAACAGCAGATAAAAAAATCATTCTAAAGCAAGGTGGTCCAGCAATCTTAACTCTTTTGAGTATCCTCTTATTAAAATAAAAAAACAACCAGCACTTTCTATGAAGGTGCTGGTTTTAATCATTCACATTAAACTTTTCTCCGCTTGATTTCGAGTAATCTTTGATAAAAGAAGAATTGACTACTATAGATATAAGGGAAAGTAGGGATGCTCGCAATTCCGAAGCTGATCCAGATAAGGAGATACCAAGGAAGTAGCTGTAAATCAAGGACGAAGCGTTGGAACTTATAGCCTTTCATAAGGAAGCGACTGGTTTTTAGTACGCGGCTTGGCTTGGCAATTCCAATTGCAAGGGTATCACATAGGAGCAGCTCTACTTGGGAATAAGCGTAGTATTGTGGCAGATAGGCAATGGTTCCCAAAATCATCAGAAAGACGCTACCAAAGAAGTAGAGTGCAAAAGTGAGCAGAAAATGTTCGATATCTGAATTGGTGACGTCTACGGCTGGAAATTCGGGATGAAGTTCTACAAATTTACGAGCCATGGCACTGCTATAAAAGAGCAAGTAGACTCCAAAAAGATTAGGGATGCTCCACAAAAAGAGATAGAAACGCTTGAGCAAGAGAGTCAGAAAGGTCTGGGTGAAGAAGCGGTTGTCAAGTATGGACAGGCTATCTTTAAAGGAAAGCTCTATCTCGGAAATTCTGTAAAGATTAATGGTTGTAAACAGAGCACCAGCTAGGATAATAGAACTTGTAAATCCTACTGCTAGAGGAAAGAGTGAAGACTTGATCAAGCTCATCAAAAAAGTAAAGAAGGATTGCTCAAGAATCCCCTCATCAAGTAAGGATAATGGACTTATAAAGCTGGATAGAATCAGAAAAATGCTTGGTAATAAAAAGACAAGCAATAGACGTGGATGTTCAGCTTGAAACTGTTTAGCTTGTTGACGAACTTCTTTTAAATCAATTTTTGGGTATTTCATTCTTTCATTATACCATAGTTCGTGACAGTTCCTGTTTTTTTTGATAGAATCATACAGTATGCCCTTGGGCACAAAGTAAGAACTGGGACTGTCTTTCCCAGCTTCGGAGGTAAAAAATGTCAGATTCACCAATCAAATATCGTTTGATTAAGAAAGAAAAACACACGGGAGCTCGTTTGGGTGAGATTATCACGCCACACGGAACCTTCCCAACTCCTATGTTTATGCCGGTTGGGACTCAAGCAACGGTCAAAACCCAATCACCAGAAGAGTTGAAGGAGATGGGGTCAGGGATTATCCTCTCTAACACCTATCACTTGTGGCTACGCCCTGGAGATGAGTTGATTGCTCGAGCAGGTGGGCTTCATAAGTTCATGAACTGGGATCAGCCTATCTTGACAGATAGTGGTGGCTTCCAGGTATATTCATTGGCTGATAGCCGAAATATTACTGAAGAAGGGGGTGACCTTCAAGAACCACCTCAATGGTTCCAAGATGTTCCTTTCACCTGAAAAAGCCATCTCTATCCAAACAATCTAGGATCAGACATTATGATGTCCTTTGACGAATGTCCTCAATTTTATCAGCCTTATGATTATGTGAAGAAGTCAATTGAACGTACCAGCCGTTGGGCTGAACGTGGGTTGAAAGCTCATCGTCGTCCCCATGACCAAGGTTTGTTTGGGATTGTACAAGGTGCAGGATTTGAAGATCTTCGTCGTCAGTCAGCTCAAGACCTTGTCAGCATGGACTTCTCAGGATACTCTATCGGAGGATTAGCAGTTGGAGAAACTCATGAGGAGATGAATGCAGTTTTGGACTTCACCACTCAACTCCTTCCTGAGAATAAACCTCGTTACTTGATGGGAGTAGGAGCGCCAGATAGTTTGATTGATGGAGTTATTCGTGGTGTGGATATGTTTGACTGTGTCTTGCCGACTCGTATTGCTCGTAATGGGACTTGTATGATCAGTCAAGGACGCTTGGTTGTCAAGAATGCTCAGTTTGCGGAGGACTTTACACCACTTGATCCAGAGTGCGATTGCTACACATGTAAGAACTATACTCGTGCCTACCTTCGCCACTTGCTCAAGGCCGATGAAACCTTTGGTATCCGCTTGACAAGTTACCATAATCTCTACTTTTTGCTCAATCTTATGAAGCAGGTTCGCCAGGCTATTGTGGATGACAATCTCTTGGAATTCCGTGAGCATTTTGTTGAAAAATATGGCTACAACAAGTCTGGACGTAATTTCTAAATTTAACTTAATGTCAGCTAAAAATCCTAAGTTTTATCTTAGGATTTTTCTGTTTTTTTTGATAAAATAAAGGTATTATGGATTGAATATTAGATGGCTTTTTTGCCCATCTAATGAATGGAGAATAAACTCGTATGCGTATTAAATGGTTTTCCTTGATTAGGATTACAGGTTTGCTTTTGGTACTCTTGTACCATTTCTTTCAGACGGTTTTTCCAGGAGGTTTCTTCGGGGTTGATGTCTTCTTTACCTTCTCAGGTTTCCTAATTACATCACTCTTATTAGAAGAATTTGGACAAAAAGGTAAGATTGATATCCTAGGATTTTTCAGGAGACGTTTCTATCGGATTTTTCCACCAGTTGTCTTGATGATCCTTGTTGTTATGCCCTTTACTTTCTTGGTTCGTCAGGATTATATAGCTGGAATTGGTGGTCAGATTGCTGGTGTCCTTGGTTTTATGACCAACTTCTATGAAATGTTAACAGGGGGAAGTTATGAATCTCAGTTCATTCCTCATCTCTTTGTTCACAACTGGAGTTTAGCGGTTGAAGTTCATTACTATGTCTTGTGGGGCTTGGCAGTTTGGCTCATATCTAAGCAAGCCAAAACAGGTGGGCAACTACGGGGAATGGTCTTTCTACTATCTTCAGCTACCTTCGTCGTTAGCTTTCTTTCAATGTTTATTGGTAGCTTTATCGTTAGCTCCTACTCAATGATTTACTTTTCAAGTCTAACTCATGTTTATCCGTTCTTCCTAGGTAGTGTCCTAGCTACCTTGATAGGAGTCCGTCATACGACACCTCTTCTCAAACGTTTGAATAAAACCTTGGACTTGAAACAGACCATATTAGTCTTTTCAGCTGGTCTCGGAGTTTTGCTCTTATTGACCTTCTTCGTGAAATTCAATTATCTTTTTGCCTACTTGCTTGGTTTCTTGTTGGCAAGTATAGCTGCTCTTCTGATGATCGTTGCAGCACGACTTTTGCATGAGAAAACTCCGACGATTGAAGAGCCAAAGGTAATTAGCTTCTTAGCTGACACCAGCTATGCTGTTTATCTTTTCCACTGGCCGTTTTATATCATTTTCTCGCAGTTGATGAGCAATCTACCAGCAGTGATTCTCACCACTATCTTCTCTTATCTCTTTGCAAGCCTTTCTTTCTATGTGATTGAACCTTTCATTGCAGGGAAGAACAGTAGATTATTGCAAAAGGTAAAGGGAATTCCGCATATTCAACCAATTTTTGCGGGTAGCGTTGGTTTCCTTAGCTTACTGACACTGATTGTGATGCTTATTGCTCCCCAAGTAGGCGCTTTTGAAACAGATTTGATGGTAAATGGCCTCAATCAAGCTCAAACCAATATCATCCGTACAAAAACCATGGCGGATCAAGCAGAAGCAAGTAGCTACAATGTAGCTGAAGGTGTAGCAATCATCGGAGATTCGGTAACCTTGCGTGCAACACCTGGATTTAAAGAGGTTCTACCAGATGCTCAAACAGATGGTCAAGTCAGCAGAAATACCAAGCAAGCCAATGCTATTATGCTTAATAATAGCCAAAATAAGGCTCTCCCTAAAATAGTGGTTATTGCTACTGGAGTGAATAACCCTGAGGATTATAAGGCTGATATTGATTCTTTGATAACAAATCTACCTAAGGGCCATCAGCTTGTACTTGTGACACCTTATGAAGGGGACAAAACTCAAGCAACTCAGCCTTATGTAGAACAGTATGCTAGCTATGTGCGTGAAGTAGCTCAAAAGTATCCTTACATTGAGGTTGCAGACTGGAATCAGGTGTCTAAAGATCATCCAGACATCTGGAAAGGAACGGACCAGGTTCACTTTGGAAGTGATAATACCAAACTAGAAGAGGGAGCTAAGCTCTACGCAGAAACGATAGCATCAGCTATCAAGTCCTTGGCAGATAAGCCTGTGAAGTCAAAATAATCAATGAAAAGTAGAGATTGAATCTCTACTTCAGATTGAAGACAAAGTCCTTGGAAGTCAAGTTTCCAAGGGCTTTTCTTTGTGTAAAGTCGTATAATAGAGGTAAGAAGAGTTGTGAGGTAATCCCTATGTTTCACAAAGAAAAACCTGATTATAACCGTAAGCAATATGGTTTCTATACAATAGACGAATTGGTCCCAGAAAATCACTTTCTTCGACAAGTAGATTCAAAGGTTGATTTTGACTTTATTTATGATTTGGTAGAAAATACCTATAGCCCAGATAATGGTCGTCCTAGTCTTGATCCCGTCATGCTAGTCAAAATTCCTTTGATTAAATGTTTTTATGGCATTCGTTCCATGCGCCAAACCATGAAAGATATTGAAGTAAATGTGGCCTATCGTTGGTTTCTTGGACTAACTTTAGATGATAAGGTCCCTCATTTTACTACCTATGGAAAGAATTACAGCCGTCGTTTTCAAGATAAAGAACTCATTTCTGAGATTTTTTCCCAAGTTCTCAGCCAAGCTTTGTATGCTGGCTTAATTGATCCTTCTGAAATATTTGTGGATGGTACCCATATCAAAGCGGCGGCTAATAGTCACAAGTATCGTAAGGAAATGGTAGACCAACAAGCTAAATTTATGAGTGAACAATTGGCAGTTGAGATTGATTTAGATAGGAAAAAACACGAAAAAAAGTCCTTAAAGCCCGCAAAAGAAAGTGAGGCTAAGGAAAAGAAAATCTCAACGACAGATCCCGAGTGTGGTTGGTTTCACAAGGGCGAACATAAGGAAGTATTTGCCTATTCTGCTCAAGTTGCTTGTGATAAGCATGGTTGGGCCTTGGCTTATACGGTTGAGGCAGGAAATGTTCATGATAGTCAGGCTTTCCCTGCTCTTTTTTCAAAGTTAGAGCCATTCTCGCCCCGCTATATTATTGCGGATTCAGGTTACAAGACTCCAGCTATTGCCCATTATTTATTAGAGCGAAACATCATTCCTGTCTTCCCTTATACTCGTCCAAAAGGAGTAAAGGGGAACTTAAGGCCTAGTAATTTTGTTTATGATGCAAGTTATGACTGTTATGTCTGTCCAGAGAATCAAGTGTTAAGCTATCGCACAACCACTCGAGAAGGCTACCGTGAGTATAAGAGTAATCCTAAAGTATGTGTTAACTGCCCCCTATTATCCGTTTGTACCCAAAGCAAGAATTTTCAAAAAGTAGTAACGAGACATGTCTGGAAAGATGCCCTTGAATTTTGTGAGGAGATTCGTCATCAAATAGAAATGAAAGAGCTCTATAAGAAACGCAAAGAAACAATTGAACGACTCTTTGGAACGGCTAAGGAATACCATAATTTGAGATACACGAGAGAGAAAGGAAAGTCCAAAATGGAGGATCAGGTTGGGCTTACTTTGGCGTGTTTAAATATCAAAAAATTAGTGAAATGGATAGGGAATATCCCTTTTTATTTTTCTCAAATTCAGATTTTTGGATAGATTAGTAGATGATGAGATAAACTATTTTTGAAAACAGAAAAAGACAAACGTCATTTTTGGCGTTTGTCTTCGTTCTGAAGTAGAGATTGAATCTCTACTTTTTGTTTTAAACAGGATTGGGAAAAACTTGCTAAATTGTCAGAATTATGAGAAAATAGGTGCAGTTTACAAATGGAGGGAATGCAATGAGAGAAGATATCAAAATCAATGATCGTGCTCTAGCATTAGGAGAGCAAATCATTGAAAAGCTAGAAAAAGTTTACGATACAGATGTGGAACTAGATGTCTATAACCTTGGCTTGATTTACGAGATTCATTTGGACGAGGCTGGTCTTTGTACAATTGTCATGACCTTCACCGATACTGCCTGTGACTGTGCAGAAAGTTTACCCATCGAAATCGTGGCAGGTTTAAACAGATTGAAGGAATTGAGGATGTCAGGGTTGAAGTTACCTGGTCACCTGCCTGGAAGATTACACGCATCAGTCGCTATGGTCGCATAGCGCTTGGACTACCACCACGCTAAAATACAAGAGCTCTCTGCTAATAAACAGAGAGCTGTTTTGTTATTATACTGGACTAAAATCAAAAAACATCTTATAATAGTAGTTATGAAACTTACAAACGAAGAAACACAAAAAATTGAACAACTCCTAAGAGATTCATCGTACGCCAAATATCACAAACGTCTACAGATTATTTATTTTCGCTCAAAAGGAAAGAGTTATAAGGAAATCATGGATCTGCTAGATTGTAATAAAACAACTGTTTGGAGGAATTTGAAAAAATATAAGGAGTTTGGTTTAGAAGCTCTTCTTCAAGAAACCCGTGGTGGACGTCATCGAGAATATATGACTTACGAAGAGGAACAAGCATTCCTAAAACGTCATATAGAAGCTGCTCAGGCTGGGGAATTTGTAACTGTCAATCAGTTATTTGAAGCCTATCAAAAAGAGATTGGTCGCACTTCCACACGTGATGGTTTCTATTATCTCCTGAAACGCCATGGTTGGCGAACGGTCACTCCTCGACCTGAACATCCCAAGAAGGCAGACGCTCAGACAATTGAGACGTCTAAAAAAATAAAAATCTACATTCGAGACCTTAAGTAAGCGCTTTAAAGAGGAGGGGACTTATAACAAAGTACGATTGATGTACCAAGATGAAGCTGGTTTCGGGAGGATCAGTAAGATGAGTTCTTGTTGGGCTCCTCAAGGAATTCGACCTAGCATTCCTAGTCATTATATGCGAGAATATCGCTATTGTTATGGGGCAGTAGATGCTCAGACAGGAGATTCCTTCTTCCTTATTGCTGGAGGATGTAATACTGAGTGGACGAATGAATTTCTACGGCAAGTCTCACAAGCTTATCCAGATGACTATATTTTACTTGTTATGGATAATGCTATATGGCATAAATCAAGTACCTTAGAGATTCCAAGTAATATTGAGTTGGCTTTTATCCCACCTTATACACCAGAAATGAACCCTATTGAACAGGTCTGGAAAGAAATTCGAAAACGAGGTTTTAAAAATAAGGCTTTCCAAACATTGGAAGCTGTCATTGATAAGCTTCAAGAAGTTATTCTAGGACTGGAAAAAAATGTTTTAAAGTCAACTGTCAGCAGACAATGGACGAGGTTGCTTTTTGAAAATAATTGAGTATTAGATTCCTCTAACTGCGAAATAGTGTCCACTTGGATTTGCAAAGTTAAAGAGAGGGAAAGGTTGGATATTGATCGGACTTGTGGTCTCAGTTACAGAAGCTATGCGCTCGTGAAGACTGCAAAGGTCTGCTGATTCAAAGAGTAGGCTAGGTTTCATATCAACTATCTCTGGTGATACCTGACGAATAAAGTCTTTGGTGTAGACAGTAAAAGTCAGTGTACTGTCCGTGTGAGTTTTCATTTCAAAAGTTTCAAAACCCATTATTTCTGATTGATTAAAAACTTCAAAACCGATAGCAGACCAAAAGTTTCTCTCAGCTGCTACATCATCTACGTAGAGCATAATTCCTGTATTTTTTGAAAACATTGTTTCTCCTTCATAATCATAGTTAGAGCAATTATCTTATCACATTTCACGAGATAAGACAAAGGATTAGAAAAAGCAGTCATTTAGCGACTGCTTATTTTTTTAGTTATTTTTTACCAGATTGTTCCATATTCCAGAAGTCTGTAACGGCACCACGGGATGCAGAAGATACGGTGTGGGCGTACTTACCAAGGACACCACGACTATAGAGTGGTGGCAAGGTTGTTTCTGCCTTACGTTTTTCAAGTTCTTCATCAGATACAGCCATGGAAATTTCTTTAGTATCTTGGTCAACTGTGACGATATCACCTGTGCGGAGGTAGGCAATTGGTCCACCATCCTGAGCTTCAGGAGCGATATGTCCAACAACCAGTCCATAAGTACCACCAGAGAAGCGTCCGTCTGTCAAGAGGGCAACCTTGTCTCCTTGACCTTTACCAACGATCATTGATGAAAGTGATAGCATCTCAGGCATACCAGGACCACCCTTAGGTCCAACGAAACGAACAACGACAACGTCGCCATCAACGATTTCATCTGACAAGACAGCTTGGATAGCATCTTCTTCAGAATCAAATACCTTGGCTGGCCCAACGTGACGACGAACTTTAACACCGGATACCTTGGCAACTGCACCGTCAGGAGCAAGATTACCGTTCAAGATGATAAGCGGACCGTCTGCACGTTTAGGATTTTCAAGTGGCATGATAACTTTTTGCCCTGGTGTGAGGTCTGCAAAGTCTTCCAAGTTTTCAGCAACTGTCTTACCTGTACATGTGATACGGTCTCCGTGAAGGAATCCATTTGCCAACAAGTACTTCATAACTGCAGGCACACCACCGACTTCGTAGAGGTCTTGGAAGACATACTGACCAGAAGGTTTCAAATCGGCCAAGTGAGGGACACGTTCTTGGATGGTATTGAAGTCCTCAAGTGACAAGTCAACATTAGCCGCATGGGCAATGGCGAGCAAGTGAAGAGTAGCATTTGTAGAACCACCTAGAGCCATAGTAACAGTAATGGCATCTTCAAAGGCTTCACGAGTCAAGATATCAGACGGTTTGATACCAAGTTCAAGCATTTTGACTACAGCACGCCCAGCTGCTTCGATGTCTTCTTTCTTATCAGCAGATTCTGCTGGGTGAGAAGAAGAACCTGGCAAGCTCATCCCCAAAACTTCGATAGCAGTCGCCATAGTGTTTGCAGTATACATACCACCACAACCACCAGGGCCAGGGCAGGCATTACATTCCAGACGTTTCACGTCTTCAGCCGTCATATCACCGTGGTTCCATTTTCCGATTCCTTCAAATACAGAAACCAAGTCGATGTCTTTGCCATCTAGTTTTCCAGGGGCGATAGTACCACCGTAGGCGAAAATAGCTGGGATATCCATATTGGCAATGGCAATCATAGAACCAGGCATGTTTTTGTCACAGCCGCCGATAGCCACAAAGGCATCCACATTGTGACCGCCCATAGCAGCTTCGATTGAGTCCGCAATGATATCACGTGACGTTAGAGAAAACGCATACCAGGCGTTCCCATGGCAATCCCATCTGCTACAGTAATGGTTCCAAATTGAACCGGCCAAGCACCAGCAGATTTGACACCTTCTTTAGCCAATTTCCCAAAGTCATGCAAGTGGATATTACATGGTGTATTTTCTGCCCAAGTCGAAATGACTCCCACAATCGGTGTTTCAAAGTCCTTATCTGTCATACCAGTCGCACGAAGCATGGCACGGTTTGGTGATTTAACCATGCTATCATAGATGCTACTGCGGTGACGTTTGTCTAATTCTGTCATTCAAGTCCCTCCCGTTTTAGTTTGTTCCATTATAGCACAATTTTCGCATGAATAACAGAAGAAAATTCTTGAATTTTCAGACAATTCAATACATTGAAATTCTCTTAATAATTTTTACATATTTTTGTTGACATTTAAAATTAAAGTGATATCATTTAGATATCAAAAACAGGAGGTCATTCTGATGACTGAAAAACTAATCAATTCAAAACCAAATGGTGTAGTATCATTGATACTCATTGAGTTGACACTCGTACTAGGTGTCTTTATATTTATCATGGGTGCTGGTTCAGAAAACATTTTTGGAATTATTATCGGACTTTTATTAAGCTTAATTGCAGGTCTAGCTCATGCTGGTTTAAAAGTTGTCAAACCTCAGGAAGCACTGGTTTTGACCCTCTTTGGTAACTATACTGGGACCATCAAAGAACCTGGTTTTTACTTTGTCAGTCCCTTCAGTATAGCGGTCAATCCTGCAATCCACACTCGACTCGGACAAAGTGGTGATGTTAGCACAAAATCTCCTTTTTCAGGGATGAAATCATCAAATGGTAATGACGTAAATCTTGAAATTGGCAAGAAACAAATTTCTCTCAAGGTTATGACTTTGAGCAATTCCCGTCAAAAGATTAACGATTGCTTAGGTAACCCTGTTGAAATTGGAATTGCGGTAACTTGGAGAGTTGTCGATACGGCCAAAGCAGTCTTCAACGTTGATAACTATAAAGAATATCTCTCATTGCAGTGTGATAGCGCCCTTCGTAATATTGTCCGCATCTATCCTTATGATGTGTCTCCTAATGTGGATACTACAGGTGATGGGCAAGCCGATGAAGGAAGCCTCCGTGGTTCTAGTGAGATTGTAGCTAAACGTATTCGTGAAGAGATCCAAAGTCGCGTAGAGGACGCTGGTTTGGAAATCCTTGAAGCACGTATTACTTACTTAGCTTATGCACCAGAAATTGCTGCCGTCATGCTTCAACGTCAACAAGCATCAGCCATTATCGATGCACGTAAAATGATTGTAGACGGCGCTGTAGGAATGGTTGAAATGGCACTGGAACGTCTCAATGAAGGAGAGTTGGTTGAACTAGATGAAGAGCGTAAAGCAGCGATGGTTTCAAATCTCCTAGTCGTTCTCTGTGGCAATCATGATGCACAACCAATTGTCAATACAGGAAGCCTTTATTAGAAATGGCAGAAGCTAAAAAGAAGCAAATCCCCCCTTCGACTCTCGAATAAGTTATATGCTGCACTCGCATCATGGGCAGAAGATGACTTCCGATCAGTCAATGGGCAAATCGAATATCTTCTCACCGAATGCGTTAAACAACGAAAGAAAGACGGGAAATACGTCTCAGGAACTATTGATGAACCATTCGAGATTGATATTTAGTCTATTTTCCTATCCAGAACCTTGGATAGGAAATTTTTTTAATCTTTTTTTGTCAAGTAACTTTACTTTACAAAAAAGTTTTGATATACTATTAAAGTTGATGAAAATCAAACCTAACTGAATTTATATCTTAAAAGGAGAAATCAAAATGGCAGTACCTGCACGTCGCACTTCAAAAGCGAAGAAACAAACGTCGTACACACTACAAAGTAACAGCTCCATCTGTAAACTTTGACGAAACTACTGGAGATTACTCACGTTCTCACCGTGTATCACTTAAAGGATACTACAAAGGACGTAAGATCGCTAAAGCTGCATCAGCTGAATAATAGAAGGGAGATACCATGCGCGTAAATATTACACTTGAACACAAAGAATCTGGTGAACGCTTGTACCTTACTTCTAAAAACAAACGTAACACTCCAGATCGTCTTCAATTGAAGAAATACTCACCAAAACTTCGCAAACACGTTGTGTTTACTGAAGTAAAGTAAGCACTCAATACAAATCAATACATAAGAAAAACGCTGATTTTAAGCGTTTTTTCTTTTTTTCAATTTCAATACATTTCACTATATTTCAGTTCAATCTCTACCTTTTTCACTACCTTTTTTCGCACCTAATTTGGTTGATTTTATCAAGAAAAATGTCAACTGCTTCAGATTTACGATTAGGATCTAACTTGGCATAAATGTCCATTGTTGTAGCAATAGACTTATGTCCCAATCTCATTTGTAATTCTTTCCAATCTGTTCCGGAGTTTAACATTAGGGAACATTGAGTCAATCTTTATTTATCCTATGCTAGGAGGGAGAAATATTTAAAGTTGGAAAGTAGTATCAAATGAGTTTATGTTAGTACCTTATAAATTAATACTCCTTATGGACTGGACGAAGCTATTTTATCTCAATAAGCTCCTAAAATTTATGAATGGCTAGAATTTATAAAGAAGGACTTTTAGCTAGTAGAATTCAGAGTGGAAAGTTCAATAATCCGGGAACTCAGCCATGATATAGTTTAGAGAATGTAGGAAGTTATACTTTTTCAGATTATTCAGATTATAAGGTTATATGGAAGGGACGAGAAAGTAGTTTTGCGGGCCTGTATAGTACTTTTCCTAATTCAAATCTAGAGCCTTTTGATGTCTTGAATAAACCTGTTGTCGTAGATTCAAAAGTTTTTGTGTTGGATACAGAGAGCATGGATGAAGCTTATTATATTTCTGCAATTCTAAATTCACAAAGCATTAGAGATGTTATTGATGCGTATACTGTTAATTTTGATAGAGGAATTGATATTTTAAAAAATATTAGGATTCCAAAATTTGATATAGACAATTCTCTTCACAGTTAAATTTCTAAGCAAATTCACGAAGAAGTAAAATATGAGTCTGATTTTAGACGATTAGAAAAGGGGTTAGATGATTTAGTGTAGTTTTTATATGAGAATAAACAAAAGACGCTTTTACAAGGTGTCTTTTTTCAAACTTAACATTGTGATAAAAAGTTAGATGAATTAGGTGTTCATCCATAGGTTGATGATATCTTTATTGTGAACAATTATTCAGAAATATGATTTTCCTAAAATTTGTAATAGCAATCTAAAAATTAATGTAGCTAATAGTCTTTTTTTAAAATATTTGAAATAGAAGTAGATAAAATTAGAATATTGTACTATACTTATATTAAAAATAAAAATAATAGGAGTATAAGTATGGTTGGGAATAAATGGTATAAAACTGATCTACATCTACATTCACCAGAGAGTGTCTGTTTTAAAAATAGAGATAGTGTGACTGCTGAAGAATGGATAGAAGAATGCATTCAAAAGGGATTAGAGTGCGTTGCTCTTACAGATCATAATTCAGGAAATAATATTGATGAATATAAGAGGTTGGCTGAAGAACGAGGTTTGATTCTTTTTCCAGGAGTTGAAGTTACCTGTGGTGATACTGGAACTCATTTACTTATACTCTTTGAAACTACAGATAGCCAAGATATTGTAAATGATTTTCTTATTAGAATAGGAGTTTCTCGTACAAGTTTTGGTGATTCTAAACCCGGAACAGAAAAGAGTGTTTTAGATGTAATAAAAGAAGCTTTAAAAGATGGTAAGGTAGTAATTCCCGCTCACATTGATGAGTTTAATGGTATCTGTTATCTTGATAATACAATTCAAGAAAAAATATTGAATAACTCTGATATTAATGCTGTACAACTTGTTCAGAAGGAATTTTACGAACTTAGTATGTCGCATAAATCAATATCGAAAAAAGATAGAGATCCTGTTTATGAAATAGTTAATGAAAGGTATTCAAATACAGTACCTAATGGAGATTTAGATAAATGGTATAAAACTGCAAAGAAATTTTATGACAGTCAAAAAATGAGTTGTTTAACTTTTTCTGATAATCCTCATGGTCCTGGAGAATCTAAACATGGTTTGTGGGGGATTGGGAGTAGGTATACTTATATCAAAATGTCAGAAACTCCAACTCTTTCCTCACTTCGTGATGCATTAAGAATGGGGGCTTTAAGAGTGAAGCCTGATTTCATTGAGAATTTTAATCCTAATAAAAAGAAAAAAATATGCCTAGAAAAATTAATTATCAAAAATACAATCCAAAATAAAACAGATATAGTTATTGATTTTAGCCAAGATTTAACTACTATAATAGGAAGTCGTGGGACAGGTAAGTCTTTCATTACAAAATTATTGGCATTTGTATTACAAAAAGAAGACTCTATTAAACATTTTCAAGAGGTGTTTTTAGACTACAATAATTTTGCAAAGAAAAACGATGGTCATACAGGAGTTTTAAAGGACGATACAGAAGTAATTCTATTTTTGGAATTTGATGGAAATCGCTACGAGATTATTCGATCGGCAGCTACTTCTAGAAGCAGTGTAAATAGAATTACTGAAGAAGGTGATAGGATTGAGAAATCATTTGAAAGATTAATTTTAATTTCTGAAAGTATAGATATTTACCTTCAAAAACAAATTTTTGAGATGTCAAAGAACCAAACAAGTATAAGAGATTTTTTAGATTCATATTGTATTAATGATATTGAGCCAATAAGAAGAGAAATTCGTGAAAAAGAATCAATTGTTAAACAATTGGATCTTGAAAATCAATCTAAGGAAGCAGATATTTTAAAAATAAATCGTTTAACTATTGAGATAGAAGATCTTGAAAACCAATTTAAGAAGCTTTCAAACCCTGAATATCAGCAAATTATTAATGATAAACAAAAAGCGATACAAGAAAGTAAACAAATTGACGAAGATGTGAACAATATTAAAAACTATGTGAGAACACTGGAAGGAATACTACGAACAGGAGATGGGGTTTTAGAGAATGACTTAAAAATATCGGGAGGTATTCAGGAACTTCGAAAGCAATTGAAAATGATGATAATAAGTTATCGGAAAGAGATAAGTATTATTTTAAATAGAATTGATGATTCGATAGAAACGTATTTAGAAGACGTTAATAAATCTAAATGGAGTATTAATAGAGAAAAATAGTTGATAATTATAATAATTTGGAGTCGAGTTTATCAGAAATAGAGTTTGAACAGATACAAAAATTTATCTAGCATAAATTCCGATTTAGATAAAAAAAGCGTTCTCAATTAAATAAAAATATTGTCTGATAAAGAATTGGTGGAAAAAGAACAAAGAAAAAAATTGAAGATGAATTAAATATCATTCAGAGTCTTTATACAAAAAAATTTGTAAATGTAGAAGAAATTTTGTAAAGAGAAATTTCGAAGGAATCAAAGTTTCAGTAATAGAAAAAAATCTGATTTTGATGGTTATGTATCAAAATTGAGAGTGTTACTTGGTAAACAATCTGTTTACGATGAACAATTTGAAGAAATAAGAGAAAAATTACAAGATAAAAAAATACAATATACAGAAATATATGATTCAATTGCTAAGGCGAAAACACAATCATTATCAAATATTTTTACTAACACTAAATTGTATAATAGTTTCGCACAACTTTTACCAGAAACGCTTCTTGATATTCGCTTATTAACTCCTGATGATAAAATAGTTATTACACTAGAGCTAAATGGAAGAAGTGTAGAATTAACAAATGCATCTGCAGGTCAAAAGACTTCTGCTATGCTAACAATGATATTGACATTGGGAGATGAAACATTAGTAATGGATCAGCCAGAAGACGACTTAGATAGTCAATTAATTAACTCTCTTATTGTACAAAATATTATTTTGAAAAAAAATACTAGACAGATAGTAGCAATTACACATAATGCAAATATCCCTGTCAATGGAGATTCTGAATGGATAATTTCTATGGGGGATACAAAAGAATTATCTACAGATGTATCTGAATCTATTGATTCTAAGGATATTAAATTAAAAATTTGCTCAATAATGGAAGGTGGAGAAGACGCATTTAACAATAGGGCAGTTAGGTATGGTTTTAAAAAGTGATTAAGTTATAAAATAATTTATGATATGGGCATTATAAAAATATCTCGTATGGAATGTATGAGATATTTTTTAAATTTTATACCTTTCCGAAAAATACGAATTTTTTGAAAGGTGGTCGCGGGAATAAGATGTATGTATAAAATGAACAATGGTTGAACTAGTAGAACAAACCTAAGAGAAAATTTTACAACTATTTTTAATATTATAGTTTAAATTGCTAAAACTAAGAAGTAAAGATATTTTATAAATTCTTTTCATTTTGTAATATTATTGTATAATAATTATGTATACATTGATTACAGGAGGCCCTATCGTGACAAATAATTTAGATGAATTGACTTATTATGCAAAACTGTTGACTAAACTTCGTAACAAGAAGTATGAATTCTACGTTGTATCCAGAATAATTCATTTATTAAATGATACAGAAATTCAATTTACAACTCAACAACTCGTTAGAAAAGAAGACGGGAAAAGGTATCTTATAGATCTATATTTTCCACAATTCAAAATAGCAGTTGAAATTGATGAGAGTCATCATTTATCAAATGAGGAAGCTGATAGAGTGAGAGAAAGAGAAATAATTTATTATACAGATGTAGAATTCTTCAGAATTAAGTGTGATAAAAACTCCAATATTGAATTAGTACATCAAAGAATTGAACAATTAATTAATAACATTCGATGCCTAAAAAATAATAAAAATTTCAGACCTTACTCATATCAGGATGAATTTTCAGTAGATCAATGGTTGAAAGTTGGCAAATTAAGAATATCTGACGGAGCAAAATTCCGAACACATGCCGATGTCTTGAGATTATTCGGGAAAGATTTTCGTCTCCATCAAGCGGGCTCCTCTCCTCTAAATGAGAAAGTACAGGTGTGGTTTCCAAAGCTGTACAAAAATAATGATTGGGATAATTCTATTTCTCCAGATGGAATGATTATCAAGCAAACTAGAGTTAAAAACGATATGAAGATAAAAGAAATTAAAGATTCAATTGTCTTTGCACACCAAAAAGATGTATTGGGAAATATCTATTATTCTTTCAAAGGAGTTTTTAGATGTACAAGACATACAGAAAATGAAATCTCCTACGAGAGAATTGCTACAGAAGTTATTTTTTCTGATTATGAAAACAAAAAGACTAAGTAAAGCTTATTAAAGATATGGCAAATTTATTAAATATTTTCAATTCATTTGATTAATTCTGAAATAAGAGTTCCTTCTGTAAAGGATATTGGAATAAGTAGCAAACTTATTATTAATTATATAGGAATAATGATATGTAATGAAATATCCCTCGGTCAAACTAGATTTTAAGTTTTCATGAAAAATGTTAATAAACCTAGATGTTGTTTTATTCTCTACTTTTTTTCTTAAACTGTTATAAAGTCTATCAGAATAAGCTTTGTAGTTGTAGAAGTTAATTTTTACCGAAGTGAAGTAAGCATTCAATACGAATCAATACATAAGAAAAACGCTGATTTTGTACTGACCCCAAAAAGTTAGACAAATAATTATTGAAAGGATTTAGTTCTGTACTGCACAGGACTAAGTCCTTTTAGTTTTACCTTAATTCGTTTGTTGTTGTAATAATCAATATAGTCTACAATAGCCTGTTCCAATTGGTTAAGTGATTGGAAGGTCTTCTCATAGCCATAAAACATTTCGGATTTCAAAATGCCAAAGAAAGATTCCATCATGCCATTGTCTGTGCTGTTCCCCTTACGTGACATGGATGGCTGAATCCCCCTACTCTCTAAGAACTGATGATAAGAATTGTGTTGGTATTGCCAGCCCTGGTCACTATGGAGAATAGTATTCTCGTAGTATTCCTCTGAGAAGGCTTGTTCTAACATCGTCTTTACTTGTGCTAAGTTCGGTGACCTAGAAAGATTATAGGCGATAATTTCGCTATTAAAGCCATCCAAAACTGGCGATAAATAGAGCTTTTGACTGCTTGATGGAATGGCAAACTCTGTCACATCTGTGTAGCACTTTTCCATTGGTTTAGAGCCTTCAAATTGACGTTGAATGAGGTTATCTGCTTTCTTGCCAACGTCTCCTTTATGAGAAGAATACTTGCGTTTCTGTCGCATTTTAGCTTGTAAATTGAGTACTTTCATCAAGCGTTGAACTCTTTTATGATTGACCAGATAACCACAATTTCTTAGTTCTAAATGAATCCGACGATAACCATAATTTCCCTTGTGTTCGGTAAAAATGGATTGAATTTTATCTTTAAGCTCTTGGTCCTTATCTGGTTTGTTTAGCTGTTTCAAGTGATAGTAGTAGGTAGAACGAGCGAGTTTAATGGCTTTTAGAAGAATATCTAACGAAAAATCAGCGATTAATTCTCGAACAATTTCCGTCTTTCTTCTTTCTCTTTTTCCTCCTTCAATCGGAGTTCTCTCAACTTTTTTAGAATGGCATTCTCCGCTCTTAGGTATTGCAGCTCTTCTTGTAGACGCTCTAACTCTGTCAATTCCTCAGGCTTTTTCTTCGGTTTACGTCCCATTTTAGATGGTCTCCCTCTTGTTTTCTCAACAATAGTATACCCGTTTTTCTTATATTGTGCCAGCCAATTTGAAAGCATTCCTTGGTTTGGGAGAGCATAATCAAGGCTGACACTTCTACGTGAACGACCTTCAAGTAAGACTTTATCAATCATTTCTTGTTTTAGTTCTGGAGAATAATAACAATTCTTACCTTTCTTGACAATCTCTATTCCATAACGGTCAATTAATTTCACCATGTACTTTAGCCCAGAAAAATCTACATCAAATCTTTTTGAAAGCTCCTTGAAGCTATGACCTTGATTCCTAAGTGAATAGATCTGAACTTTATCCTCATAAGTTAATTTCATAATAAAATACCCCCAAAGTTAGATTTTTTCTGTCTAACTTTGGGGGTGCAGTTCATTTTAAGCGTTTTTTCTTTTTTTTAATTTCAATGTATTGCAATAAAAATCAACCGAATGACTACATTTTTTGTGAAATAAATTAGATGTTTGGATATATAGAAAACGATCTAGTCCTATTGTCTAGAGCGTTTTTATCTTGTTTTGAAATTACATATCAATTTTATCAACTTGTTATTTATTTGATCAATGTACATTTTGGCAGAAAAAAAACACAGGACGAACTAATTCCTGTATTCCTAAATAACTTAGAACAGAAATGACAATGCCGCAATTAATGCTATTATAGTGCAAATTATTTTTACGATTTTTGCATGTTGTTTGAACAATTTATCAGAGAAAAGACTCAAAATAAGAGCAATCCAAAACACGGTAGTTCTTAAAATAAAAATAGTCATGGTCCATACTCCTTTCGTTATTTTACCAAGCCAATAATTAAGTTGAATAGCAATGAACTAATCTTCAAATATGTCCATCTGTCCTGGAGAAAGGTTTATTCTTTGATTATTAATCGGTTTCTCTATCTATCTTTATTATAGTCCAAATACCTTTATTAAACAACTATATACTTATTCATTTGTACACCTTTGACAAGGATGGATGCTTACTTCGGACTTGCTACTAAAAAGGTAGCAAGTTCAACTCTCACTACCTTTTCTATCCTCTTCTTTTTTGAGAGCGCTTGAAATATGTTATAATAGTTCTAGATTATTTTTTTGGAGGCAAACTGTGGGAAATTTTATTGAGCTAGTCTTTCATCGTTTCTTTTTGGGGATGATTGCAACGGCTTATTTTTGGTTATTGACACTAGCAGGAGGTGTGGTTTTTGGTATAGCACCAGCTAGTGCGACTATCATGAGCTTATTTGCAGAACACGGCTATTCTTACCGTGCCTATGGTTTTAAAGAGGCTTGGACTCTTTATAAGAGCAATTTTGTAAAAAGCAATCTCAGTTTCTACACCTTTATGGGACTTGACTTGATCTTGATTTATGGTTTGTATCTCATGATACAATTGCCGCATCAGACCATTATCCATTTGGCAGCAACCTTTCTAAATATCTTTTTGGTAGCCTTGGTATTTTTGGCGTATACAGTTTCTCTAAAATTACAAGTTTATTTTGACTTATCCTATCAAAATACCTTAAAGCTTGCCTTTATCGGAATTTTTATGAGCTTGTCAGCAGTGGCTAAAGTTCTTCTTGGTAGCGTCTTGTTAGCCATTATTGGGTTTTATATGCCAGCCCTCATTATTTTTGTAGGGATTGGTATGTGGCATTTCTTTATTAGTGATTTATTGGAGCCTGTTTATGAAAGCATTCATGAAAAATTGGCGTCCAAATAGAATGAAACAATTTTGGCTTCATTCACTCCTTCGAACCTATACTTGGGTGATGATTGTCATCATTGCTAGTTTTGCCCTGTTGATTTCCTATGTGAACTGGGATAGTCGAGAAAAAGAAGCAAGACAGGTTTCCCAGCGGGTCTTGACTCGGACAGTGAGTGAGGTTGAGTATTATTATCGAGAATCAGCGCGTTCAGCCCAAAGTTTAGTAGATAATCAGGCGCGAATCGAGGGAATTTATAAGTATTTTAACCTTAGTACACCAGATTATTTCTATTGGCAACTGGAGCGTAAAGCATCGCCCTATATATCTGTATCCATTTATGAAAATATCGATGACCTCTATGTGCGCAATGATTTTGTAACGGGTGTAGCCATTGTCTTGCAAGACTCGACAGAAGTTTATGTTTCGAAGAGGGACAATCGTAGTGGTTACAAGGTTTCTGCAGATGCCTTCAAGCCAGATGCTAATAGTTTCGCCATTCCTGTATCCGATCCAGTATCGGATCAAGCTCTTGGTGTTATTTATGTCTCTGTATCTTCCGATGTTTTTTATAAGGCTATTGATAATACCCGAGGAAATATCCCAATTGCAGTGAGTATCACCTCTCCTTTTGAAACGGATATGTTTCACCAAGGTGAAAAAAGTGATCGAGAGGAATGGTTGCAAGATGAGACAGCTCATGGTTATCAGGTTCAAGTTGTAGTTCCGAGGGATTATGTCCTTAGTGGTAGTATCTCTAGTTCGGTTTTTATTCTTGCTTTGAGTCTCCTCTTTATTGTTATTTTATATGTAACCTTGAAAAAAACATTTTCGAAGTATCAAGCCCAGGTTGTTGACCTAGTGGAAACTATCCATGATATTGCACAAGGGGAGCAAGGTAAAAGAATTGATCTCACGAAAAAAGACCAGGAATTACTTTTAATCGCTGAGACAACAAATGATATGTTGGATCGATTGGAGAGAAATATCCATGATATTTATCAACTTGAACTGAGTCAAAAAGATGCAAATATGCGCGCCCTACAAGCTCAGATAAATCCACATTTCATGTACAATACTCTGGAGTTTTTGCGGATGTATGCTGTGATGGAGAATCAAAATGAATTAGCAGATATCATCTATGAGTTCAGTAGTCTCCTGCGCAACAACATCTCTGATGAGCGAGAAACAACATTGAAGCAAGAAGTGGAATTTTGTCGGAAGTACAGTTATCTCTGTATGGTTCGCTATCCAAAATCCGTTGCTTATGGATTTAAGATTGACCCTGGATTGGAAGAAATGCGCATTCCAAAATTCACCCTCCAACCCTTGGTGGAAAATTATTTTGCCCACGGAGTTGATCATCGACGTACAGATAATGTGATCAGTATCAAGGCCTTGAAAAAAGAAGGATATGTCGAAATCTTGGTAACCGATAATGGGCGTGGAATGCCTGCTGATAAGCTAGCAGAGATCCAGGATAAATTAGCTCAAAGAACTTTTGAACATACGGTGGATTATAGTGGGAAACGCCAGTCCATTGGGATTGTCAATGTGCATGAGCGCTTTGTACTCTACTTTGGCGACCGCTATGACATCAGTGTAGAATCAGTTAAACAAGAAGGTGTTCGCTATCGAATCACCATTCAAAATGAAGAGAAAGGATAAAGATGTATAAAGTACTTTTAGTTGACGATGAGTACATGATTACAGAAGGACTCAAACGTTTGATTCCTTTTGACAAATGGGATATGGAAGTTGTTGCAACAGCCAATCATGCTGACGACGCTCTGGACTACGTTCGAGAACATCCCGTAGATATTGTCATTTCTGATGTCAATATGCCTGACAAGACAGGGCTTGAGATGATTGGGGAGATGAAGGAGTTGTTGCCAAATACTTACTATATCCTCCTTTCAGGCTATCAAGAATTTGACTATGTCAAAAAAGCCATGAATCTCAATGTCGTTGATTATCTGGTCAAACCAGTCGATAAGCTTGAGCTTGAACGCTTGCTCGAAAAGATTGCCAGTCAGCTTGGTGAAAAATCTCATGAGCCAGAAATATTGAATCAGCAACTAGATGAAGAAGCATTCAAGGCTCATCTCAGCCAAAAAGAAAATTGGTGGATCGGACTTTCCAAGGAAAAACAAGGGAATTTTGTCATTCCTTACTACGTTCTGGGGCAAGATTGGCAAATTGTCCTTGCTGATCAGGAATTTGAGGGCTTGTTGATCATGCTTTTTGAGGCACCTTATCAAGTCAACTTTGAAAAATGGAAATTTAATGTAGAAAAGGCACTCTTCTATGGAACTGTTAATTTAGATCAGTCTGAAAGTCTCTTTTCTTACTACGAACCCATTTATCGAGTGATCATCCAGGGAAATCTTCAGCAGATTATTGATGAATTGACCTTGCTTGAGAAGATTGTCCTTGAAAATACACCAAGGGTATCCATTACCAAGCAGCTCTTTACTCAGTTTGTTATGGATGTTTTCCATCTTTTTGAGCATTTGAAGGCAGACGACATGACAGATATTGTCAAGAATATCCATGCCATTACAACTTTTGAGGACTTAGTCGCTTATACCAAGGAAACCTTGACATCTTTCTTTGGCCAATACCGCATGAATGAAAATGTAGTTAGTGTGCTTGAAGTCATTGGTAGAGACTACAAAAAAAGAACTTTCCCTCAAGGATATCAGCAAGGATCTCTTTATCAATCCCGTTTATTTGGGACAGTTGATTAAGAAGGAAACCAATTCCACCTTTGCTGAGCTTCTCAATAAGCAACGCATTAAGGCTGCCCAGCAGCTCTTGCTATCTACAAATGATAGTATTGAGGATATCTGTTATACAGTTGGTTACAGTAATGTTGGTTATTTCTATAAGGTCTTTCGAAAACTATGTGGGAAGTCTCCCAAAGCCTACCGTAAACAGGTGGAAGCCAACTTATAGGATTTGTTTTGCTTGTTAAAATATGCTATAATAAACTAAAAAACATAAGGGGGTTGCTTTGATGAAAAAGAAACCAATCTATCTATGGGTATTACTGATTTTTTCAGCCTTACTCTCAGCAATGTCACTATTTGGAATCATATCTCCAGTACCTACTGCGGAGGGTATGAGCAATCTAGAAACATCAGCATCAGGTGTTAATGCTACTTATGCTAAGGAGCTCGTTGATTACACCATTAAGGTATCGGAACATGGCCATTCTGTCTTCAGCATTCTCTTGGTTGTCTTATCTGTTATTCTAGTTGTTGTGGCTTTGGTTTTCCTTATTCGTAAACCTTCAATTGGCTAACTACACTTATCTTGCTTATGTCTTCGTTGCTATCGTTGGTTCTATCTACAACTTTATCGGCGTTCAGGATGCGGTTTCACTTTTTACAGATCCTAACATCCGTATGGGAGCGGAGCTTGGTGCCAAAGGTTCAGCCATTTTTGGGATCGTACTCAATGTTATCTTCCTAGCAATCGTCTTCTATAAAATGTGGCGTCAGCAAAAAGAATTAACAGAAGCTCAAGAAGAGGAAGAACTGGCCTAAGAGTTGACAAAGGATAGCTATCAAGATACAATCTTGGTAGTTATTTTTTTGAATTCAAAAAAGAAGGAGGAGAGCATGAAAAAAGTTTCCTTAGTCTATATCAGTCTGAGTGGAAATACTGAGAGTTTTGTAACACGTCTGAAGGCATACCTTTTAGAACAGTATGGGAACATTGAAGTGGAAAAGATCCATATTAAAGATTTGGTCAAGGAGGGAGAGAATTTCTTTGATATGACCAATCCATATGTCGCTTTTCTACCGACTTATCTAGAAGGTGGCAATGGAGTTGACAATGGTGATGTGGAGATTTTGACCACTCCAGTAGGGGACTTTATCGCTTACGGTGACAATGCCAGCAAGTGTTTTGGTGTCGTAGGATCAGGCAATCGTAACTTCAACAACCAATACTGTTTGACAGCCAAACAATACAGCCAACGCTTCGGTTTCCCCGTTCTAGCTGACTTTGAGATGCGTGGAATGCTGGGAGATATCAAGAAGGTCGCAGGGATTATTGCGGAACTCTATGAATTAGAAGCTTTATAAGAGGTCAGATTTTCTGAGGAAGAGTTTTATTCCATGAATAAAGGATTTACTTCAAAGGGAATAGTCGAAATGAGT